>JAEEGG010000245.1_pt1 | contig 597332 bp, 471 predicted proteins | sample 9134161 | NCBI WGS metagenome assembly JAEEGG01 (sample SAMN16246543, study PRJNA631951) | gut metagenome | biome: gut microbiome; feature: rumen; material: CR-attached | host: Bos | place: Iran: Karaj | collected 2018-10 | reverse complement strand
TGCAGCGAACTTCGGGTTCGTGTAGGTCTGGAAGCTCTCGCCCGGGGTGTCGGAGTAGCAGGAGAGGTTGATGCAGTCGTTCCAGTCGGCGCGCATCGCAAGCGGAAGCTTGTGCGGTCCGAGGTTGTCCACGATGTGATAGAAGGAAACCTTCAGATGCTCAAGCATCGTCTGCGCCTTGCTCATATCGTTGTCGTAAGGAACCATCTCGTCGAGGATGGACCAGTCGCCGGTCTCCTTGATGTAAGCGGAAACGGAAAGAATCAGCCACAGCGGATCGTCCGAGAAGTCACCGCCGATGTCGGCGTTGCCCTTCTTGGTGAGCGGCTGGTACTGATGGTAGCATCCGCCGTCCGGGAACTGCGTGGAAGCGATGTCGATGATGCGCTCCTTCGCGCGGTCCGGAATCTGATGAACGAAACCGAGGATATCCTGGTTGGAATCGCGGAAGCCCATGCCGCGGCCGATGCCGGACTCGAAGTACGACGCGGAGCGGGACAGGTTGAAGGTAACCATACACTGGTACTGGTTCCAGATATTGACCATGCGGTCAACCTTGTCGTTGGGCGTCTCGACGTTCAGAATGCCGAGAAGCTTGTCCCAGGCGGCGCGAAGCTCTGCCATGCCTGCGGCAACCTTTTCCGGAGTGTTGTATTTTTCGATCATGGCGAGAGCCTTGGTCTTGTTGATGGTCTTGCCGTCAGCCTCAAACTTCTGATCGGCCGGCATCTCAACATAGCCGAGGATGAAGACGAGGGTCTTCGATTCGCCGGGAGCAAGGGTGATCTTCTTGAAATGGGAAGCGATCGGTGCCCAGCCGTCGGCGAAGGAGTTGTTCGCCTCACCGGCGAGAACGGCCTGCGGATCGCCGAAGCCGTTGTAAAGACCGATAAAGGAATCACGGTCGGTGTCGTAGCCGTCGATGTCGGTATTTACCGTGTAAAATGCAAAATGATCGCGGCGGTCACGGTACTCGGTCTTGTGGTAGATCGTGGAGCCCACAACCTCAACACGTCCGGTGGAGAAGTTGCGCTGGAAGTTGTTGCTGTCATCCTGCGCATCCCAGAGGCACCACTCCGCGAAGGAGAAGAGGCTGAAGGACTTGGCAGCGCTGCTCTCGTTGGTCAGCACAAGCTGCTGCACCTCTCCGTCGTAGCCCTGCGGTACGAAGAAGGTAGCCTCGGCCTTTAAGCCGTTCTTCTTGCCGGTGATGATGGTGTAGCCCATACCGTGGCGGCACTCGTAGCTGTCCAGCGCGGTCTTGACCGGGGACCAGCCGGGGTTCCAAACGGTATCGCCGTCCTTGATGTAGAAGTAGCGACCGCCCATATCGATCGGCACATTGTTGTAGCGATAACGGGTAATGCGGCGCAAACGGGCATCCTTATAGAAAGAATAGCCGCCGGCGGTGTTGGAAATCAAAGAGAAAAAGCCTTCCATTCCCAGATAGTTGATCCAGGGATACGGAGTCTTCGGGGTAGTGATGACGTACTCTCTGCGGGAGTCATCAAAATAACCGTACTTCATCAAAGGTCCTCCTTCGGAAAATGAAAAATAAATCGCACAAGCCGGTTTCCCTCGGAGCGAAAAGCACCGAAAGCCGATCCGCGAAAACAGCGGAAACGAACCGTCGCTTTATTATAACTTATGCGAAGCAACTTGTCACGCGGAAAAAGACACGGAAACGCGGAAAATAGAAACATACGATATTTGAAGAGAAAGCCCGCAGACATGGAGATTCTTTGGTTAAGATTGGTCGGGTAATTTGTCATTTCTTCTCCAATCCCGCAAGAAGCAAAAAAAATGAAAAATGATGTGACAAAGTCACAAACATTATGTAGCATTTGTGTTATACTGCAGTCACAGAAACAAAGTTGCATTCGGCAACGACTATTTGAATATGCTGATTCATTACTTCTCAGAAGTAATTTCTCCCCCACACAAGCTGCGTTTCATAACTTCGGTTATGGAACGCAGTAACACTATTAGCGAAAAATGAGCGAGCAAAAACGCCCGAAAACGACAATGAATTGTTGTTTTCGGGCGTTTCTTGCGAGTGAATGACGGAAACGAGCAAGGAGCCGTGCGTAGCACGGTGAGATTGCGAATGCTCTACGTCGGTGCGGTATCAAGTAGGCGTCGAATTGCGGGAGCGCGAAGCGCGGAGCAATTCGGTTTTTCGCTATTAGCCGTGAATACGCAGTCATGAATTTTCCCCAAAGGTGTCGTTCATCAAAAAAAAGTGTCGTTCATCAATCGCGCGGTTGTATTTTTCAAAAAAACCCGCATAATGGTTATAGCGGTAAGCTGAAACCATGTGGATTTGTGGGGGTAAATTATGAAAAGAACGGGAAGAATCAAAGTGATTCTCGCAGCGATAGCAATCGTTGCGCTGGTCGCAATCGTCGCTGCATTTTTCGTGCTGAAGGCGAAGCCGGTCAAGGTCGATGTCACAGCGGTAAAGGTTGAGAGTGTCTTCCGGGGGTACGAGGAGTTGTTCCGCGAGCAATACGGCGAAGACTATTTTACGGTTCAGATGAACGCGTACAAAGAGGAGAGCAAGACCGATTCTCAGAGACAGTGGTTGTGGGAGGGAGAACTTCCTTCTTCCGACCCTGTGGATTACGCTTGTCTGACGGTAGAGCTGTCAGGAAGAAACAGATTCATAAGCGATTGCTATCGGGAAGGAGCCACGCTGGAAAAGCAGGGGAATTCGCAGGTTCGCGTCATAACCCTGAACCCTTTAGTGACGCCTGTAGAGTACAATCGCCTGAGCGGCGTGCCGATCGACAGGGTTACTATGATTGTGTTTGTAGGAAAGAGCACGGAAGAGGAAATCCTGTCTGCAGTTCGGGACATGGAGCTGAAATTGGTATTTCAAAGGGAGTCGGGCGCATTTTTCGAGATTTCTTTGTCCATGGAAAACATAAAGGAACTCACATTTGACAGGATTGCGCGGGAATAAAAGGGGGAGTAGTTCAAGAGTATGAGACTTAGCCTGATCCGCACCGCCCTAAGCCACGGCTTTCCGTTGATCCTTGTGGGAACGGCGGTCTATGTTACAGTCAGAATCCTGCGCAGGAAAAAGCAGGAAACCAAACCGACCCGGCTGCAGGAGATCCTGTGGTTTGTGTTTGCGCTGTACATCCTGACGCTCTTGAGCGTCACGGTGGTCCCTTCGTGGAGGTTTATGCCGGATGAAAACGGCAACACCCGCCTGTATGTATTCACATCAATGGAAAAGCCGCATGTGAACCTGGTTCCGTTTCGCTCCATACGGCAGTTTCTGACCGGTGATGACAGTAGGGTGGACGACTTCCGCGAGGCGGGGGTATTTAACTGCATCGGAAATGCATTGCTGTATCTGCCTTTCGGACTGCTGGGGATCATTGCGTTCGGTGATACGAAGAAGACAATTCGGAAAATACTTCTGGCTGGTCTTCTTTTGTGCCTGCTGATCGAGACACTGCAGTATTTTGTCGGCAGAAGTCCTGATGTCGATGATGTGATACTGAACATGGCCGGCCTGGCGATCGGAGTTGCGATCGGAATACTCGGGAAACGATGTTTCCGGAAAAAGACGGTTAATAAGTAAAAGAAAAAAGAGGTGCTCACCCGCAGCTGCGGACGGCACCTCTTTGCATTTTCCGAAAAGTCATTCCCCGGCGAGTCGGGTGAGTTCGTCAATGTTGTGCAGCGCGACGCGCCCGCGGGAGAGTTTGACGATGCCGGTGTGCTCCCACTGCTTGAGCATCCGGGAGACCACCTCGCGGGATGAGGCGATGCTGTTGGCGATGCGCTGGTGCGTGGTGACCACGGAAGCCGTGCCCTGCTGGGAGTACTCGAACAGAAGGTGCGCGGCAAGGCGCTGCGAGAGATCCTGGAACAGGAAATTCTGCATGTCGAAAAGAATTCCGTTGAAGAGGCCGAGCACGGAGCGAAGGACAGTATTTTCAATGCGCAGATCGGAGTGCAGCATGGTCTCGAAATCGGAGAGCGGCACGATGATGGCGCGGACGTCAACCTCGGCCTCCAGCTCGTAGTTGTTGAGAACCTGCGGCGAGGGGTTGCCGCCGATGTAAATGATGTCCTCGCGGCGGCTCACGGAGATGGTCACCTGGTGCGCGGACGCGGAGACCAGGGAAACTCTGGCGCGGCCCGAGAGAAAGGCGATCATTCCGATGCCCGTGCGGCCGAGGTCGGAAATCTTCTCGCCCGCGTACCAGTCCTTGATGGTGGAGTGGGTGCGGAGCGAGTCGGCGACGGCGGGCGTGATAAACTCCCGGAACGGGAGAAGATTCAGTAAGGTTTTATAGTCACGTTCGTTTAACATGGAAAACTCCTCGATGCGGAAAATGTGCCCTCCCCCCGGAGAACACAACGATACCCCAAATGATACCATAAAAGTATCACATACGACATCCAAATTCAACCGGAAAAGGTTGTGAGAAGATGAAAACTGCGATATAATTTTACGTGACAGCCGCGGGAAGCGGCGGACAAGGGGGACCGAAAATGGTAATCGGACTGGTGATAGCGATCGAGCGGGAACTGAAGGCATTTCTCGCGGAGGGCGGAGACGTGAAGACCGTGAAAGTCGGACGGCGGGAGGCATACCGCACGACGATCAACGGCCATGAGATCTGCGCGGTGTGCTCGGGCTGGGGAGAGATCGACGCGGCTTCGGCGACGCAGTTTCTGATCACCGCATTTGACTGTGATGTCGTGATGAATTTCGGCGTGGCGGGAGCGCTTCGGCGCGGGCTCGCCGTGAAGGACCTCTTTGTGGTTCGCGGCGCCGTGAACTATGATTTCGACACCTCCTGCATCGACGATGTTGCACCGCATCAATACATGGAGTATGCGGATGCGGTGATCCCGGTGGACGAGGGACTTGCGAAGCTGGCGCTTGCGCTTCGGCCGGACGCAAGACCGACGGTGGTGGCCAGCGGCGAGCGCTTCATCGAAGACCCGGCGGAGAAGACCGCGCTGGCGTCTCTGGGGTGCGACATCTGCGACATGGAGATCGCGGCCATCGCGAGAGTGGCGGAGCGAAACGGCGTGAGGGCATTTTCCGTCAAATGCATCAGCGACACCTTCGACGGTGACGGCGGCGACTTTCAGAAAAACGTCGAGGCGGGTGCGGCGAAGGCCTTCGGACTGCTTCGCGACATCCTGCTTCACATTGACGATACCCCCGAACTGTGATACAATGACGGCAGTCTAACGTCGGGGGAAAAGCCTCCGGCAACAGAGAGGAAGTCGGAGTATATGGGATATCTGATGTTGTTTTTGCTGGCGATTGCACTTTCCATGGATGCATTTGCCATGTCGGCACAAAAGAGCCTCCTGCGGGAGTTCCGCGGGCGGCAGATTGCGACGGCCTGCGCCTTCTGGTTCGGTATGTGCCAGGCGTCGATGGTGCTGTGCGGGCGGTTGCTCGGCGGTTTGTTTGATAAGATCTTTCATTACCAATCCTTCATCTGGGTGCCCTGCGCGGCGCTCGGCATCGCGGGAGTATACATGATCATCGAGTCGTTGTGGACGCGGATTCCGCCGGAGCGGGATTCCATCGACGGCATGAACATGGTGGGACCTGCGCTGGCCACGAGTCTGGACGCGCTTTTGGTGGGACTGTTGCTCGTTGCGGAGGATTGGAAGCTCACGATTCTGAGCCTTTTGATCATCGCGTTCGTGACGGCTTTGGTGTCCATCTTCGGCGTGTGGGTCGGACGGCGCAAAGGCACGCGGTACAACGAGATCGTGCAGATCTTCGGCGGACTGATCCTCATCCTTTTGGGTGTGGAGAAGCTTCTGGAGAATCTCGGGGTCATCGAGTTCGTATTGTAGCAAACAGAATCGGATTTAGTGGAAACGGTCACAAGCCGGGCATCAGCAAAAGGTGCCCGGCTCTATTTAAATAACGATGTGCGTAAAGGAGAAACGGTATGGTATTAAACTATGCGGATTACGAGGCGCTTGCGCGGCGCGTCATCGCGGAGGGCGCGGTTTTGTTGAAAAATGACGGCGCACTGCCGCTTGGTTCCCCTGCCCGCGTGGCGCTCTACGGGCGCATTCAGAGCAGGGAATACATCGCGGGCATCGGCTCGGGCGGACTGGTGAACATCCCCAAGCGCGTGCGCATCCTCGATGCGCTGCAGGCGGAGGAGGGCATCACGCTGGATGCGGAGCTTCTGGAAATCTACCGCGCGTGGGAGGAGGAAAATCCACGCGCGGTCGGCATCGGCTGGGGCAAGGAGCCCTGGTCGCAGGCGGAGATGCCCGTTACGGCAGAGCTTGCAGAGGCGGTGGCGGCGCGCACGGACGCGGCTGTCGTTTTGATTGGTCGGAGTGCAGGCGAGGATCAGGACAACAAAAACCTTCCCGGATCCTACCTTCTGACCGAGGCGGAGGAATCTCTGATCCGCACGGTGTGCGCGGCATGTCCCCGGACCATCGTCCTGCTCAACACGGGTAACATCATCGACATGAGCTTCATCGATACCTGCAACCCCGCTGCGGTGATGTACATCTGGCAGGGCGGCGTGATGACGGGAGCCGGTGTCGCGGACGTTCTGACCGGTCGCGTGAGCCCGAGCGGACACCTTGCGGACACCATCGCGTACAAGGCGTCGGACTACCCGGCGGATGCGAACTTCGGAAGCCCGGTTCGCAACATTTATGCGGAGGATATTTACGTCGGATACCGTCATTTTGAGACGGTTGCAAAGGAGAAGGTCCGCTTCCCCTTCGGCTACGGACTCTCCTATACGACATTTGCCATCGAGCCCGGCGAGTCGCAGTATGACGGGGAGTATCTCTACGTCTCGGCGACGGTGCGCAACACAGGCGCGCACAAGGGACAATGCGTTGTGCAGGCGTATGCGGAGGCCCCGACCGGAGCCCTGGGCAAGCCCGCCCGCGTTCTGGCGGGATTCATAAAGACCGGCGAGATCGCGCCGGGAGAGAGCGAGATTGTTGTGATGACCATCGAGCGAAGAGACCTCGCATCCTACGATGACTCCGGCGTGAGCGGCCACGAGAACTGCTTCGTCACGGAGGCCGGAGAGTATGTCATTTTCCTCGGGGAAAATGTGCGCGATGCGGCGGAAGCTTTCCGCTTCACCCTTGCGGAGGACGAGGTCGTAGAGGAGTGCGAGTCCGCGATGAAGCCGGTGGTTGCATTTGACCGCCCGGTGGCGCAGAAGGCTGCCGACGGCACGTATTCCTACGTCTATGAGCCGGTGCCGCTTCGCACCGATTCCTTCGGTTGCGGCAGAGGCGCGGAGCCCGCGCTTGCGGATGCGCCCGCCTACACGGGCGACCGGGGCTTGCTGCTTCGCGACGTGCGGGACGGCAAGGTTGCGATGGAGGAATTTTTAGCGCAGTTTACGAACGAGGAGTTGCTGCCGTTTGTGCGGGGCGAGGGCATGGGAAGCCCGAAGGTCACGCCGGGAACGGCGTCCGCATACGGTGGAACCAGCGAGGTCTTAAAGGCCCACGGAGTGCCCTGCGGCTGCTGTTCGGACGGCCCCAGCGGGCTGCGCCTCGACTGCGGCGACAAGGCCATGGCAATCCCCATCGGAACGCTGATGGCGTGTACCTTCAACCGCGAGCTCGCGGCGGATCTGGCGGAGCAGGTCGGTCGGGAAATGCGCCTCAACAAGGTGGACTGCCTTTTAGGACCCGGCATGAATCTTCACCGCCATCCCTTCAACGGGCGGAATTTTGAGTATTTCAGCGAGGATCCGCTTCTCACGGGCCGCATGGCGGCCTCGGTGCTGGAGGGTCTGCAGCGCGCAGGCGTTACCGGAACCGTCAAGCATTTCTGCTGCAACAATCAGGAATTAAACCGCTACGCCTCCGACTCGGTGGTTTCGGAGCGGGCGCTTCGGGAGCTTTACCTGCGGGGCTTTGAGATCGCGGTCCGCGAGGGCGGCGCATGCACGATCATGACGACCTACGGCCGCGTGAACGGCATGTGGACATCCTGCGATGCGGAACTCAACACAAAGATCCTGCGTGAGCAGTGGGGCTTCGACGGCTTTGTCATGACCGACTGGTGGGCGGCCATCAATGAAAATGCAGCCACCGGCCGCGCGGAGACCTCCGGCGGAAGCCATACCAATTTTGCGGACATGGTGCTGGCGCAAAACGACACCTACATGATCTGCCCGGACGGCTCGAAGAACAACCACGGCGACAATCTTCCGGAGGCGATCGCCTCGGGCAAAGTGTCCCGCGAAGTTTTGCTTCGCACTGCGGCAAATGTGTGCGGCGTTTTGATGCGACTTCCCACGATGCTTCGCATGTGCGGCGAGGACGAGGAGATCACGGTGCTCGGCCGCGGTCCGGAGTGGGAGACCACGGCGGACAGTAACATTGAATACTTCACGGTGACCCGCGACACGACCATCGACCTGAGCCATGTCCGCGCGGTGCGCGGCGCCGACTATTCCTACGGTCTCGACATCGATGAGATGGGCGGCTACGAGGTGGAACTCACGGTGACCGGCGAGGGCACGGAGGTAGCGCAGCTGCCGATTACATGGTTCTTCGCGGGAATCCCAGTGTTCTCCTTCGTGTTCCACGGCACCGGCGGGAAGGAGACATCGCAGAAGGGCAAGCTCTTCTTTAATTCGAATCACGCGGTTCACCGGATGCATTTTTCGTCCGACGGCCTGAAGCTTGTGAACATGCGGCTTCGTTACCTCGGGACGTTGGCGGAATGCATGGGCGACCCTGAATTTGTGCACGGCAACTAATCAAAAGGAGCAATGAAGAAATGGTATTAAAAGAGGTTTACAAGGACCTGTTCAAGATCGGAACGGCGGTGGAGAGTATCCACGACCGCTTCGAGAACAACGAGATCGGCAATCCGGACAAGGAGGCGCTGATCGCGCGGGAATTCTCGAGCATGACCTGCGCCAATGAGATGAAGCCGGCGTACAACATGGGCTGGAGCAGCCCGGAGGCGCGGGAGGATTTTCTGCCCTACGTTATCAATCCGAACGCAAAAAGAATGCTTGACTGGGCGAAGGAGCACGGCATGAAGATGCGTGCCCATGTGATGGTATGGCACAGCCAGTGCCCGCAGGAGGCCTTCTGCAAGGGCTACAAGCCCGTCACGATCCCGACGGATCCCGCGAAGCTTGCGGAAAATCCGCGCCTTAAGTTCTTTGAGCGCCTCGACCCGGTCTGCTTCGTCGACCGGGACACGATGCTCAAGCGCCTGGAGAGCTACATTCACTCGATGCTTGATTACCTTTACAAAAACGGCTACGCGGAGACCATCTACGCGTGGGACGTGGTGAACGAGGCGATCGAGCTTGCGGACAAGACAGAGACCGGACTTCGCAACAGCTACTGGTATCAGGTCATCGGCGATGACTTCATCTACTGGGCGTTCCGCTTCGCCAACGAGGCGGTGGCGGAGTGCATCGGAAAATACGCCGATCTCTACGGCATTGACCCTGCCGACGCAGAAGGCGTGAAGCGCATCAAGCCGGTGCTTGTATACAACGATTACAACGAGTTCCAGCCCGACAAGAAGAAGGCGATCATCGACAATCTTCACCGCGAGGGCCACGGCCACGGCAGCGTGGTGGGCGAGGGCCTCTTGGGCGGTATCGGCATGCAGGGTCACATTTCCGACAACAACGACATCGACGAGTATATCACGGCGCTTCGCGATTACGCGGCATTTGCCCCGGAGATCCATATCACGGAGCTGGACGTAAAATGCACCTGCTCTAACATCAACCGCGAGTACTATCAGGCTGTATTTTACAAAGAGCTGTTCGAGCGCCTGATTGCGGAGCGCAGAAGCGGCGTAAACCTCACCTCCGTGACGCTCTGGGGCCTTACGGACGACAATTCCTGGATCCGCGGGGCGGACCCGCTGGTGTTCCGCAAGGATCTTTCCAAGAAGAAGTCCTACGATGCCCTGGTGTATGCGGTACAGGGCGGCGACCTCGGCGAGCCCGAGTATGTGAAGAGGGATTTCTCCGACAGAGTCTTCGATTTCGAGACCCCCGAGGGCACGGAGCCGAAGAAGCCCGAGGAGCTCGGCTTCAAGATGCGCGGCTTCGGCGAATGCATTTACGCGACCGGCGAGGCCCACAGCGGAAAGACTTCCCTCACGACGACGCCACGCTTCGGCGAATGGATGGGCATCACCTACGACATTTCCGATTTCCTGGGGCAGACGATTCAGATCAATGTCTGGGTGAAGAGTGCCGCAAAGGAGGTCTTTATAAGTCTGGATCGCGAGTTCCACTCGTCAGTGCTTGCGTCTGTCGAGGGAGGGGACGATTGGAAGCTTCTGCAGCTTTCCTACAAGGTGCCTACGGACCAGTATTCCGTCCGCCTGTTCTTCGGAACCAAAGAGGAGGATCCGCACCATGCAAGCCCGCTGTTCCTCGATGACCTGAAGGTTTCGCTCATCGGTCAGGAGGAGAGCTTTGAGGAGGAGACCAACATCGCGGCGATCCGCGGCGCCGGTCACCTGCCGTTTATCTTCGTAACCGATAAGGAGTCCGTGGACGGCAAGGGCCATTCGCTGGGCGTAACGAGACAGGAGAAGGATGCAACGGTTTCTCTGGATGTGTCCGCGTACATCGGCAAGACCGTCGATGTGACGATGTTTGTGAAGACGTCGGACAAGCTGATCCGCATCGGCGTGGACGGCTCCGAGCCGGTGTGCATCGCCGAGGTTGCGGCAGCGGCCGACGGCTGGACCGAGATCAACGCGAAGGCGATGCTGCCGGAGGGTGCACTCTCGGCGAAGCTCTACGTCGAGACCGACGGACGCGCGGACTTCTTTGTGGATGATGTGTTTGTGAGATTGGCATAAGGTAAGGAAGGAGAAGGAAAATGTTCGGATTCCGGTATTTTACGCCTACGAAGGTGGTGTTCGGAAAGGACACGGAGTATCAGGTTGCCGACCTTGTGAAGGAGTTCGGCGGAACGAAGGTTTTGATCCATTACGGTGGCGGAAGCGTGGTTCGCTCGGGACTTTTGGCCCGCGTTACGAAGTGCCTGGACGAGGCCGGTATTGCATATATCACTCTGGGCGGCGCGGTGCCGAACCCGCATCTCTCGCTTGTGTACGAGGGCATTGAGCTGTGCCGGAAGGAGGGCGTTGACTTCCTTTTGGCGGTTGGCGGCGGCAGTGCCATCGACTCGGCGAAGGCCATGGGCTACGGCCTCGCCAACGGCGGCGATGTCTGGGACTTCTATGATTACAAGAGAAAAGCAGAGGGTAGCGTGCCCCTGGGCGTCATCCTCACAATCGCCGCAACGGGCAGCGAGATGAGCGATTCCTCCGTCATCACGAAGGAGGAGGGGCTTGTGAAGCGCGGCTACAGCAGCGATTACGGCAGACCGAAGTTTGCCATCTTAAACCCCGACCTTACGATGACGCTTCCGGATTACCAGACGGCCTGCGGGTGCACCGATATCATGATGCACACCATGGAGCGGTATTTTACGAACGGCGGCAATATGGAGATTACGGACGCGCTGGCGGAAGGTCTGCTGCGGACCGTGAAGGAGCAGGCGAAGATCCTTGCGAAGGATCCCGGCAACTACGACGCCCGCGCCGAGGTGATGTGGGCCGGAAGCCTGTCCCACAACGGCCTGACCGGCTGCGGCAACGACGGCGGCGACTGGATGACCCACAAGCTCGAGCATGAGCTGGGCGGCCTCTACAATGTGGCCCACGGCGCAGGCCTTGCGGCCATCTGGGGAAGCTGGGCGCGCTACGTGTACAAAAACTGCCTGCCTCGCTTCAAGCGCTTCGCGATCAACGTGATGGGCGTTGCGGACGAGGGAACCGACGAGGAGATCGCGCTTCGCGGCATCGAGGCCATGGAGGACTTCTACCGTGAGATCAAGATGCCCACGAACCTCCGCGAGCTCGGCGTGAAGGCCACCGAGGAGGACCTCAAGCTCATGGCGCACAAGTGCGCGGTGGGCGTGAACGGCGGTATGGGTTCCGCCAGATTCCTTCGCGAGGAGGACATGCTGGCGATCTTTCGGATGAGCATGTAAACATCGCAACAACAGAGAATTCCCGGTTGCAGAGCGGCTTCGGTTACCGCTCTGCAACTTTTTTGTAAAAAATTGCAAAATAGTACTTGCAAGATAAAAAAGTGTGTGATATAATCCGCATCAGTTAGCCGAGGGTAACTGAAAGAGAGAAAGGAACTTGCGGCACCGGAACGGGATTGTGTAAGGCACAGCCGGCGGGTGCGCGGAGAGGAGAACCGGGTGCCTGAGGATATGACGATGGTTCGCCTGTGTGCCCCGACGTTAGCCGGGATGAAGACCGGCAGCCTCTACAACTACCGCTATTCAAACCGCGAGGCGATGATGGATTCCGTCCGCGGGTGGAACCGAAAGCTGCGGCAAAAAGGAGTATGTCTGATACCGCTGCGGTTTTCCGACCACACGGCGCTTCTGTATCTCTTTCGACCGGCGCTGCTTCGGGGAGATCTGCAGTGCGAGAGGGCGTCCTGCATTTTGCGGGGGCTCGGGTACGGCTCCGCCGAGTGCGGAAAATGCCTTTCAAAACTGATCGAGCGGATCAAAGACAGAGAGTCGTTCCCTCATGAGATCGGACTGTTTTTAGGGTATCCGCCGGAGGACGTGGAAGGCTTCATACAAAACCGGGCAACCGGCTTTAAGACGGTGGGGTACTGGAAGGTGTACGGCGATGCTGGAAACGCGGAGAGGATTTTTCGAAAGTATCGCAAATGCACGGATCTGTACTGCCGGCGGCTTCGGAACGGGGAATCCGTGGAGCGGCTTACGGTCAGTCAGCAGCCTCCGGCAACTATATAAACGGAAAGGTTGGTAACAACGATGAACAAAGTAGCGATTGTATATTGGAGCGGAACCGGCAACACGGAAGCGATGGCCGGTGCGGTTTTGGAAGGCGTTCAGAGAGCCGGTGCCGAGGGTGCGCTGTACACGGCAGCGGAGTTTGATCCGAATCTTCTCGGAAGCTTTGACACGGTGGCATTCGGCTGCCCGTCCATGGGCTCCGAGCAGCTGGAGGAAGGCGAGTTCGAGCCGATGTTTTCTCAGTGTGAGTCGATGCTCTCCGCGAAGAAAGTCGGATTGTTCGGCTCCTACGGATGGGGCGACGGCGAGTGGATGCGCAACTGGCAGGAACAGTGCTTAAAGGACGGCGCCATCATGGCTGCAGACCCTGTCATCTGCAATGACAGCCCGGACGATGCTGCGCTGGAGGAATGCCGCAGCCTGGGAGAGGCGCTGGCGTAAGGAGAGCGTCCCGGTGATGCCGCGAAAGCGGAAAATGAAAGTGTTGATTATCGGCCATTGGAATCCGGGGCTGCGTACGGTCATACGCGCGCAGCCCTTTCCTGTTACAACGAGGGCGGGACGCGGATTTCAATGAAATGGCACCCCCGTTACTGTGTCGGTTCGGCGTGTTGTTTTCTTGCCATTGTTATACTATTCCGACGGGGGCCTTCCAAAGGGGCTCCCGTCAGTGTATTTACGAAAAATGTTAGGAGGATTCCGAATGCCAAGAAAGAAATCGGTCAACCACGGAAAGATCGTGGAGGCGGCCAAAAAGGAGTTTGAGCGGTGCGGCTTTAAGGAGGCTTCCATGCGGAACATCGCGGCGGAGGCGGGGATGAGCGCATCGGGGCTTTACAAGCATTTTCCGAGCAAGGAGGAGATGTTTGCAAGCCTTGTGGAGCCGGTGAAGGCGGAGTTTGAGAGAGAGTATCGCGAGCGGGAGCGCAGGGAGTACGCGGAGCTCGGAAGCGGGAAGCCGGAGATCTCGGCGGAACAGACCGGGGGAAACCGGTGGGCCATGGAGTACATTTACGACCACCTCGAGGAGTTCCGGCTTTTAGTCATCAAATCCGGCGGGACCATGTACGAAAACTATATCCACGATGTGGCGAAGCTTGAGGAGACGTCGACGCTCGCATTTATCAGTGAACTGCGCAAGAAGGGGGAGGCCCCCATCGATCTGCCGCGCAAGGAGGTGCACCTTTTGGTGACGGCGCAGGTCAATGCGGTGTTCGAGGCGGTGAAGCACGGCTTCTCAAAGGAGGAGGCGCTGCACTACGCAGATACGCTGGATGGATTTTTCATGCCCGGCTGGCTCCATGTCATGGGTGTGCCCGCGGAGGTTCTGCAGGCGGATGTGAGCGCGTGAGCGCCCGGCGTTTGACAATGCGGGAAAAGATTATTACAATAAAGGTGCGAAACGCTCGTGTGGTTTCGGAAACCTTTGAAAACAGGAGGGAACGAAGATGCACAAACTGGTTTTGATCCGCCACGGGGAAAGTGAATGGAACAAGCTCAACCTCTTTACCGGCTGGACCGATGTGGAACTGAGCGAGCGGGGCCGCGAGGAGGCGGCGCTGGCGGGAGATACGCTCAAGGCGGAAGGGTACGATTTCGACGTGTGCTACACGTCGTATTTAAAGCGCGCCATTCACACGCTGCAGATTGCCCTTGACAGGATGGACCGCGCATGGCTTCCGGTGGTCAAGTCGTGGAAGTTAAACGAGCGTCACTACGGCGCGCTGCAGGGGCTCAACAAGGCGGAGACAGCCGCCAAATACGGCGAGGATCAGGTGAAGATCTGGCGCCGCTCCTACGATGTGAAGCCGCCGGCACTGACCGATGACGACGAGCGGAGCGCAAAGAAGCAGGAGATGTACCGCGATGTGGATCCGGCGCTTCTGCCCGCAAACGAGAGCCTCGAGACCACCATCGAGCGCGTGATCCCGTACTATGAGGAAGTGATCAAAAAGGACATGGAGGCCGGAAAGCGCGTGATCATCGCAGCGCACGGCAATTCTCTCCGCGCCCTCGTAAAATACCTGGACAACCTCTCGCCGGAGGAGATCCTCGGTGTGAACATTCCCACGGCGGTGCCGTTAGTGTACGAGCTGGACGACGATTTCAAGGTGATCCGCCACTACTACCTTGGGGATCAGGAGGCGCTCAAGGCAAAGATGGAAGCCGTTGCGAACCAGGGAAAGAAGGCCGCAAAATAACGCGGCTTCGTTAGCGAACAAAAAGGCGCAAGTGTGTCTTGACTCCATCCGGCGAACGGTGTACTCTTGAGAACGCGAGAAAACATCGTTCGCCTTTGTTTTGCGATTATCGGGCTGCATTTTGCAGCCTTAAAATATGCGATGCAGTTAGCTGAGGCTAACTGCGGAAAGGAGTTCCGAATGGAACAAAACAAGAAGAACGGAAAGGACAGATCGACGCTCGGATGGGTCGTGGAGTTTGCGGGAATTCACCGCATTCACTACATCGTAAGCATCATTCTTGCGTTCGGCAGCGTTGTCTGCGGATTTGTCCCGTATCTGTACCTGGGAGACATGGTGAAGGGGCTCGTGGAGCGCACCGCGGACGAGGCATTCTGCATGGACCGGATCGCCTGGATGGCCCTGTTCTGGATACTGCACCGGCTGTTTCACTGCTTCTCGACGACACTGTCGCACAAGGCGACATTTTCCGTGCTCGCGGAGATTCGTCGCCGTCTGACGGCCAAGCTTGCGCGCATGCCTTTGGGGGACGTGCTGGAGCAGTCCTCCGGAACGTATAAAAACATTATCATCGAGCGCGTCGACTCCATCGAGACGACGCTTGCACATATGATCCCCGAGGTGCTCTCGAACGCGGTGGTGCCGATCGGCATTTTCATCCTCATGCTCACCATCGACTGGCGCCTGGCGCTTCTGTCGCTTTTGAGCCTGCCGGTGGGACTCGTGTTCTTCGGCCACATGATGGCTGGCTCCCAGAAGGATTTTGACAACGCGATCCAGAAGACGAAGGCTTTAAACGACACGGCCGTCGAGTACATCAACGGCATTGAGGTCATCAAGGCCTTCGGAAAATCCAAAACCTCCTACGAGAAGTTCGTCCGCGCCGCAAAGGAGGGCGCCGACTGCTTCGTCGAGTGGATGCGCCGCTGCAACATCGACCAGAACGTGGGCATGACGCTGATGCCTGCCCAGCTGCTCTCGCTGCTGCCGTTTTCCGCATGGTTTTACATGACCGGCCGCACAAGCGGACCGGACGTTTTGATGATCATCATCTTGGCGCTCGGACTGGTGGGCCCCTTCGTGCGCGTCGCAAGCTACATGGACGATGCCAACAAGATGGGCGTCATCATCGGCGAGGCGACCGCAATCCTCAAAAAGCGCGACCTGGAGCGCCCGGAGACGTCCCTTGCGACACCCTCCGGCAGCGCCATCGAGCTTCGGGATGTACACTTCGGTTACAAAGATCAGGAGGTTTTGCACGGTGTCAATCTGAAGATCGCGGAAGGCGAGGTCACGGCGCTGGTGGGACCGTCCGGAGCAGGCAAATCCACGGTGGCGAAGCTCATCGCCTCCTTCTGGGACGTGGACGGCGGAGAGATCACTTACGGCGGCGCGGACATCCGCAAACTGGCCCTTGCGGAGTACAACAAAAACATCGCGTACGTGTCGCAGGACAATTATCTTTTTGACGTCTCCGTCATGGAGAACATCCGCATGGGCCGCCCCGGCGCCACCGATGCGGACGTGATTGCTGCGGCGAGAGCCTGCGGCTGCCACGACTTTATCAAGAATCTGGAGAACGGTTACCACACCGTTGCCGGCGGTTCGGGAGCGCACCTCTCGGGCGGCGAGCGGCAGCGAATCGCGATTGCCCGGGCGATGTTAAAGGACGCGCCCGTCGTCATCTTAGACGAGGCGACGGCCTACACCGATCCGGAAAATGAAGCTCTGGTACAGAAGTCGGTTGCAAAACTCGTCAAGGGCAAGACGCTGATCGTTATTGCACACCGTCTTTCGACGATCGCCACAGCCGATCACATCGTTCTGATCAACGATGGACAGGTGGAGGCGGAGGGCACGCAGGAGGAGCTTCTTGCGAAGAGCGCATTGTACCGTGAGATGTGGGAAGCCCACAGCAGCACGAAGGATACGGAGGTGGCATAATGCTTACGATATTACGAAAATTCTTTGGCTTCTGCAATGAGGAGGACCGCCGCAAACTGCGGCTGTCGATGATCCTCGGAGTGGTAAGGGCGATGTTCACCGCGCTCCGCATTCCCGCGGTGGGAGTGATCGCCATGGGCATTATAAACGACAACATGAGCGCGAAGCACATCTGGGGTTCCTTCGGAATCATGTGCCTCTCGGTGATCGGACAGATCCTTGTGTCCTTAAAGACCACGATGCTGCAGTGCGAGGCCGGATACCACAGCAGCTGCAACAAGCGCATGGAAATCGCGGAACACCTTCGCTATCTTCCCATGGGATTTTTCAACCAAAACAGCTTAGGACGCATCACCAACATCACCACCAACACGATGGAGGGCCTTGCGGACGTTGCGGCCCGCGTCGTCATGATGACGACGCAGGGAATCTTAACGACCGCGGTCATCACGGTCATGATCTTCTGCTTTGACTGGAGGATCGGTGTGATCCTTGTGATCGGCGTCGTGTTGTTCGGCCTTTTCAATATGCTGATGCAGGCCTCCGCGAAGCGCTCCGCGCCGCGCAAAGCCGCGGCCGACGAGGCGCTGGTGTCGGCGGTCATCGAGTATGTGCAGGGCATTGCCGAGGTGAAAAACTTCAACCTCACCGGCAAGGAGGCAAAGAAGCTCTCCCGCGCGATCAAAAACAAGTGCAAGGGCGACACGCTTCTGGAATACTCCGTCATTCCGTTCATGACACTTCAGAACATCACCACGAAGCTCATGGGAATCGCTATGGCCATCGCTTCGGTGAAGTTTTATTTTGCGGGGACCATGGACCTTCTCTACACGATCATGATGACCGTGTCGTCGTTCCTGATCTACGAGAGTCTTGACCTGATGGGCAATTTCTCCGCGCTGCTTCGCACCATCGACATCGCGGTGACCCAGGCGCAGGGCGTTTTGGCAGAGCCGGCCATGGACACCGAGGGCGAGGACATCACGCCGAAGCACTATGACATTGAACTTAAGAATGTAAGCTTTGCATATGAGTCCCGCCGCATCATCGACAACATCTCGCTGCAGATTCCCGAGAAGACCACGACGGCCATCGTCGGACCTTCCGGCGGCGGCAAGACGACACTTACGAGCCTGATTGCCCGCTTCTGGGACGTGCAGGAGGGCGAGGTCATGCTCAACGGGCGCAACGTGAAGGAATACAGCTTTGACTCTCTGATGCGGAACTTCAGTTTCGTCTTCCAGCGCGTGTATCTCTTTGAGGATACGATCGCGAACAACATCCGCTTCGGCGAGCCCGAGGCGTCGATGGAACGCGTGATCGAGGCGGCGAAGAAGGCGCGCTGCCACGATTTCATCATGCAGTTGCCCGACGGCTATGAGACCGTCATCGGCGAGGGCGGCGCATCCCTCTCAGGTGGCGAGAAACAGCGCATCTCCATCGCCCGCGCCATCTTAAAGGACAGCCCGATCATCATCCTGGACGAGGCGACGGCGAACGTCGATCCGGAAAATGAGGCAGAGCTTGTCAAGGCGGTGCAGGAGCTCACCCGCGACAAGACCATCATCATGATCGCACATCGCCTGAAGACCGTGCGCAACGCCGATCAGATTCTGGTGATCGACCAGGGGCGCATCGCCCAGCAGGGCACCCACGAGCAGCTGATGCGGAAGGACGGAATTTACCGCCGCTTTGTCTCCGAACGAAGCGAAGCCGCGTCGTGGAAGATCGCGTAAGGCATTAACAGTTGCCTTTGGGTTACAAAGACAGAAAGTTCGCTGCAAATTGCGAAAAAGCGGTTGACAGCAACCAAAAACAGTGATAGTATCGAAAGCGAGTTAGCCGAGGCTAACCAGTGAGAATAATTCATACATTTCATACGCGTTCCCTCCCCCTTTCGCAGGAAGCGGTCACACCGCCGCTTCCGGGGGAGGGCTTCGTATGTCGAAAGGAGTCGGTTTTATGGCAGCAATGAAGATTACAAACGTATACGGTCGCGAGATTCTGGATTCCCGCGGAAATCCCACCGTGGAGGCGGAGGTTACGCTTGCAGACGGCACGGTAGCGAGAGGCACTGCACCCAGCGGTGCATCCACCGGTGAGTTTGAGGCCCTCGAGCTTCGCGACGGTGACAAGGGAAGATACCTCGGCAAGGGCGTGACCAAGGCGGTTGAAAATATTAACACCGTGATCCGCGAGGCGGTCTGCGGAATCGATGCTTCGGACACCTACGCGGTGGACGGTGCAATGATCGCGGCGGACGGAACGAAGGACAAATCGAAGCTTGGCGCCAATGCGATCCTGGCGGTTTCCATTGCTGCGGCACGCGCGGCGGCACAGTCGCTGGGAATTCCGCTGTATCGCTTCCTGGGCGGCGCTGCAGGCAACCGTCTTCCGGTTCCGATGATGAACATCTTAAACGGCGGCGCGCACGCCACCAACACCGTGGACGTACAGGAGTTTATGATCATGCCGGTGGGCGCTCCGTCCTTTAAGGAGGCGCTCCGCTGGTGCGCAGAGGTGTTCCACGCACTGGCCAAGCTTTTAAAGAGCCGCGGCCTCGCGACGTCCGTGGGCGATGAGGGCGGCTTCGCGCCGAACCTGTCCTCCGATGAGGAGACCATTGAGACGATCTTAGAGGCTGTTAAGGCAGCGGGATATGAGCCCGGAAAGGATTTTATGATCGCCATGGATGCGGCGTCCTCCGAGTGGAAGAGCGAGAAGGGCAAGGGCTTCTACAAGCAGCCGAAGTCCGGCAGGGAGTTCACATCCGATGAGCTGATCGCTCACTGGGAGAGCCTGATCGACAAGTATCCGATCATTTCCATCGAGGACGGTCTGGACGAGGAGGACTGGGAAGGCTGGCAGAAGATGACCGCGAAGATCGGCGGCAAGGTTCAGCTGGTCGGTGACGATCTCTTCGTGACCAACACCGAGCGTCTCTCAAAGGGCATCGCCCTGGGCGCAGGCAACTCCATTTTGATCAAGCTCAACCAGATCGGTTCGGTTTCCGAGACTCTTGAGGCCATCAAGATGGCGCACAACGCCGGTTATACCGCAATTTCTTCACACCGCTCCGGCGAGACGGCAGACACCACCATCGCCGACCTGGCGGTAGCGCTCAACACCTGCCAGATCAAGACCGGCGCGCCCAGCAGAAGCGAGCGCGTTGCCAAATACAACCAGCTTCTCCGCATCGAGGAGCAGCTCGGCGCTTCGGCGGTTTACCCGCAGATGGCTGCGTTCCATGTGAAGAAATGAGGATTATCCCATGTTCAAACGAGTAGCTCCGTATATCGGGGAGTACCGCAAATATACGATCCTGGCCGTCATATTTATGGCGGTCGGGATCGTGGCCAATGTGGCCCCGTATTTCTTTCTCTATCAGATCATCGCGCCGCTCACCCGCGGGGAGAGCATCAGCGCAAAGTTTATTCTGCTCCGCGTGATCGCAGTCGCGGTTTGCGAGACCCTCTTCGCCGTGCTCTACACACAGGGACTGGTTTTCTCCCATATCAGTGCTTACAATACGCTCAAAAACCTTCGCGTGTCGCTGCAGGGGAAGCTGGAACGGCAGCCCCTGGGAAACATCCGAGAGATGGGCACCGGCCGCATCAAGAAGATCTTCACGGATGATATCGATCAGATTGAGCTGCTGCTGGCCCACGCCATCCCGGAGGGTATCGCCAACATTTTCATTCCGGCGCTGATCATCGTTTTAATGTTCGTCGCAAACTGGCGGCTCGGCCTCCTCTCGCTTGTACCGCTGATCGCGGGCATGTACGCCATGGGGCAGATGATGAAGTCCGGAATGTCGAAGATGGGCGCCTACTACGAGGCGGCCGCCGGCATGAACAACACGATCATCGAGTACGTCAACGGCATGGAGGTCGTCAAGGTCTTCAACAAGGACGGCGACTCCTACCGCAGATTCGGCGACATGGTGCGAAAGTATCGTGATTTCACGCTGGACTGGTACCGCGTCTGCTGGCCCTGGATGGCGTCATACACCAGCATTCTGCCGTGTCTTGCAATGCTGATGCTGCCCATCGGTTCTTTGTGGGTGATCAACGGAACGATCTCACTAAGCGAACTCGTGCTGGTACTGTGCATGTCCTTCGCGGTGGGCCCTTCGGTTCTCAAGGCCCTCAATTTCGCCGGAAAGTTTCCGCAGCTCAACTACAAGATCGCAGAGCTCGAAAAATACATGGAGCATGCGCCTCTCAAGGCGGGAACAGCGGGATTTAACGGTGAAAGCTGCGATGTTGCGTTTGAGGACGTTCATTTTGCGTATGAGGACAAGGAGGTTCTGCACGGCGTGAGCCTTAAGCTTCGTCAGGGCACAACCACAGCGCTGGTCGGAGAGTCCGGCAGCGGCAAATCAACCCTTGCCAAGCTTCTCGTCCACTACTATGACCTTGACGGCGGTGCCATCCGCATCGGCGGGCAGGACATCACCGACATGACGCTGGAGGCGCTGAACGATCAGGTTGCGTACGTGTCGCAGGAGCAGTTTCTGTTCAACACGACGCTTTACGAAAATATCCTGATCGGCAAACCGGACGCCACACGCGAGCAGGTGCTTGAGGCGGCACGCCGGGCACAGTGCGACGAGTTTCTTGCACGTCTTCCGAAGGGCATCGAGACGCAGGCCGGCGACGGCGGAAAGCAGCTCTCGGGCGGCGAACGCCAGCGCATTTCCCTTGCCCGCGCGATCTTAAAGAATGCTCCAATCATCGTTCTCGACGAGGCAACCGCCTTCATGGATCCGGAAAATGAGGAGAAGATGAACGCGGCCATCGACGAGATCATCAAGGACAAGACGGTGCTCGTGATCGCCCATCGCCTTGCGACCATCAAAAACGCAGATCAGATCTGTGTCATGAAGGACGGCGAGTGCATCGCAACCGGAGCGCACGGACAACTGCTGCAAAGCTGCGGGGAATACAGCAAACTCTGGGAGGCTTCCGTGGGCGCCAGCACATGGCGGATCAAGGAAGCCGTCAGCGGGGAGGTGCAAGCGATATGATCAAAATCCTGCATCGTCTGGTCAGCGTGACCGGACAGTACAAAAAGCGCATCCGCGCGTCCTATGTGACTGCATTTTTCAAAGGCATCATGATGAAGGTGCCGCTCATGCTTTGCTTCCTCACGGTCAGCTGGTTCATGGAAGGAACGATGACCAAAAGCAGATGCCTTTACATCGGCATTGCAATGATCGTGAGTGTCATCCTGCAGACGGTTCTCGAGCACGCGAACAACGTCCTGCAGTCGGCGGCCGGGTACATGGTGTTCGCTGACATGCGCATGCGCCTGGGTGACCATCTCCGGAAGCTTCCGATGGGGTATTTTACGGAGGGAAATATCGGCAAGATCAGCTCCGTGCTCGCGACGGACATGGTGTTCATCGAGGAGAACTGCATGGGCGTTCTGTCGGAGCTTGTGACGTTCATGATCTCCCAGGGGATCATGGTAGTAATGATGTTCGTCATGGATTGGCGGATCGGCCTTCTGGCGCTGCTGTTCACGGGGGCGTTCGTGCTGGTCGGAAACCTGATGCTCAAGACAACGCTTGCACATTCAAAGAGCAAGCAGGAGTGCAGCGAGTCTTTGACGGAGGAGGTGCTTGATTTCGCCGAGGGCATCGGCATCATCAAGTCCTACAACATGCTCGGGGATCGCTCGAAGCGCCTGACGGACGAGTTTGAGAAGAGCTGCCGCGACAGTATTTCCTTTGAGAAGGATTACACGCCCTGGGCCCGCGCCCTGAATCTGTGCTTCGGCATCGGAACGGCGGCGGTGCTGGCGCTCACGGCGTTTCTGTTCCACCGCGGAACGATCACCGACGTGTACATGGTCGGTATGTCGCTGTTCCTTTTCGACGTATTCGTTTCCATCAAGAGTTACTACGCGCAGATGGCGCGCCTAACGGTCACATCGGCGAGTCTCGACCGGATCGAGGAGGTGTTCCGGGCGAAGGAACTCGAGGACAAGGGGACATTTTCCTTCGATCCGGAGGCTGCAGGAGTTTCGGAAAATGCAGACTCCGCAAGCAAGTCTTCCGCTGTGCCCGAGATCGCGTACGAGCACGTTTCCTTCGGCTATACCGATAAAACCGTTCTTCATGATGTCTCGTTCCGGGTGGACAAGGGCAGCATGACAGCCCTTGTCGGACCCTCCGGCGGCGGCAAATCGACCATCGCCTCGCTTCTTGCGAGATTCTGGGACATCCACGCCGGAAGCATCCTTGTTAAGGGCAGGGACATCCGCAACGTGCCGCTCGGCGCGCTGATGGAGCAGATCAGCATGGTGTTCCAGCGGGTTTATCTGTTCCAGGACACGGTGTACAACAACATTGCAATGGCGCGGCCGGACGCGAGCCGCGAGGAGGTCATGGAGGCGGCCCGGAAGGCGCGCTGCTACGACTTTATCATGCAGCTGCCGCAGGGCTTTGACACCGTGATCGGCGAGGGCGGTGCGTCGCTCTCGGGCGGCGAGCAGCAGCGCATCTCCATTGCGCGCTGCATTCTCAAGGATTCGCCCATCGTCATCCTCGACGAGGCGACAGCCAGCGTGGACGCGGACAATGAGCGGGCCATCCAGGAGGCCATCTCCGAGCTGTGCCGCGACAAGACACTCCTTGTCATCGCGCACCGCCTGAGGACGATCCGCGATGCGGACCAGATTCTCGTCATCGCGGACGGGCAGATCAAGGAGAGCGGAACCCACGACTCGCTGATGGCCGCGCACGGCGCGTACGCGCATCTGGTGGAGCTGCAGGCGTCGTGAGCAAAAGAATTCCGACATGTTGAGACAAGGGTGATATGGGATAGGAGAAGCACTGATTCGTCAGTGCTTCTTTTTTACGCAAAGATAATCATACTTGACGCGCGTCAAATAAAATGATACTATGTTGGCAAGACAATATTTGACGTGCGTCAAATAGAGAGGAGAAGCCATGAACGGAACGGTATGGAGAGAGAAGCAGGACCTGACATATCTTAGATGGTCCCATATGCGCAATTCCAGCGGTACAGTCGGGACGTTCCTGAAAGCGGAATCGTCGCTGTCCGGGGAGAAGATATATTATAAATTGTCCAATTTTGATTCGGTGAGGGGAGTGGTCGGACACGAGTGTGTCAACGAGATTATCGTGGATCGATTGCTGACAATTCTTGGCGTTGAGCATTTATCGTACGATTTGATCCATGCGGATATCCGCGTGGATGGAAAGACGTACGAGACGTACCTTTGTGCTTCTGCGGATTTTAAGGAACGCGGCGAGAGCAAGGTTGCGCTGGACGATTATTACCGTCTCAATGCGTTGCCCGGGGAAACGCACTATGATTTTTGTGTGAGAAACGGTTGGAAGGATTATGTAGACACGATGATCGCAGTCGATTATATCATTCAGAACCGCGACAGGCACGGGGCCAACATTGAGGTGCTGCGTAATCCGAGAGCGCACACGGTGAGAATTGCGCCGCTGTTCGATCACGGATTGTCGCTTCTGTATTCCTGTACAACGGATGCGGAGGCATCGAAGTTTGATGTCATGGCAGATCGAAAATGTCAGAATTTTGTGGGAAGTTTCTCCTGCAGAGACAATCTGAAACTGTTGGACGGCAGGAAGGATCTGTTTCCGGGAAAACTGCGCAGGAAGGATAAGGAGACTCTTTTGGCCGGGCTCGAGGACGTATTGTCGGAGACGTTGCTCGAGGCTATCTGGCGCATGATCTACAGACGATATACATCGTTGGAGAGTGAGATTTATGAAAACGTATGAAATCTATGATCGGGAAAATGATCTGTCTGTCGGCGTTTTGCTCTACTATGAGAAGGAAAAAAGCTTCATCATCGAGCTTGCACCCGGACTGGATGAATGGAATGCCCCGCTTCTTCTGACTGCTATGGTCAAGCGAGGCATATACACGATCCCAAGGGACATCAGTCTTCTCTGGGTAAAAGGGAGAGTGGTTCCGAGTGAGAGACAGAATATTCAGGCAATTTTACGCGCGCATAAGCTGAAAGAATATGACGAGATGAAACTGCTGGAGATCACCGAGGGGCGCTGTCCTCAGGATGGTATGATCATCCGCAGGATCGACGTCTTGCCGACGTATGTGACGGAACGACGCAGGAAGAATCTGACGGATTGCCTGGTGTCGGAACACGGCTACTGGATCTGTTTCTTTGCGGATGATACCGTCCGCAAGGTGAGTTTCCTGCGGCTTTGGGACAACCCGGAACTGCAGTTTCCGGACAACCCGGAACTGCTTCGCTCCGCAAAGGTAGGTACGGACGGTTATTTTGTGACGCTTGACGATGCTTATGATATCCCGGCGTCGGTGCTGTATGAGACGGGAACGGCAATCCCTCTGCGGCCGGACGACTTTACTTCTTATGTCGCGAAAAATGCTCTCGACACTTCACAGAGCTGCGAAATGCTCGAGTGTTCCCGGCAGAATCTGTCCTACCTGATCAAGCAGGGGCAGCTGCAGCCGATCCGCGAGGAAGTGAAGGGCAGTCTGTTCCGCAAGGGCGATATCCTTCGAAAAATGTGGTAAAAATTCCCCAAAAAGTGCTTGACAAATGAATAGACGCGGCGTAAGATAACGGCGTTACGTAACACCGTTATGTAAGGAGATGCCGATAATAGCATTTTCTGTACGCCGCGCCTTTTTGCGTCTGATGAGTCTACAGGAGAACATCATGGGTATTGAAACCGATACAAAAGAACGATTGCTTGCCTGTGCCAAAGAGGAGTTCCTTGCCAACGGATTTCAGAAGGCTTCGCTGCGCACGATCTGCGCGAAGGCCGATGTGACCACGGGCGCAGTGTATTTCCTGTTTCATGACAAGGAGGGCCTGTTCTCCGCGCTGGTGGAACCTGCATATCAGGGGCTTATGACCGCGCTCGAGAAGCATTTTGCGGAGGATGCCGAGGAGGATTTTACGACGTATGTGCATACCCCCGGGGATCACGATGACTTCGCGGAGATGCTCATCAATGCGCTCTACGCGGACTACGACGCGGTGACGCTTTTGCTGACGTGCGCTGGCGGGTCGAAGTACGAGAACATCGTGGATCAGGTGATCGGCCTTCTGGAGCAGAACTTCGGCGCCATGGCGGTTCGTTATGCGGAGTCGACGGGGCGCGAGGTCAATCCGTTCATGACGCATTGGCTCTCGCACATGTCGGTCATGGCGTATGTGCATCTGATCACCCACGAGCGGGACCGGGAGCAGGCACTTCGGGATATCAAGCCCGTGATGGAACATATCATTGTGGGATGGCTTCAGTATGCCGTGAGATAACGGCGTGGAGCAAAGCAATTGTAATGGATTGGGCGTATTATTTTTTTACCGCACGGTTAGCCGGAGGTAACTTCGAAGGCGCAAGTGAGACCGGGCGGTACAGGAGGGAAAAATGTATCTTCAGATCGAAAATTTACAGAAGAGCTACGGTAAGGACGAGAGCTTTATCCGTGTGTTGAAGGGCGTTTCCACAGGGGTGGAGCGCGGTCAGATGTGCGTGATCCAGGGCACCAGCGGCTCCGGCAAATCCACGCTTCTCAACTGTGTCGGCGGGCTGGACACTATCGACAGCGGTTCGGTCAAGGTTGACGGAAAGGAGATCTTCGGCTTAAAGCCCGCACAGCTGTCGGACTACCGCCGCGACAATCTCGGCTTTGTTTTCCAGTTCTACAACCTGGTCCCGAACCTCACGGTGAAAGAAAACATTCTGATCTGCAAACACATCGCGGAAAATCCTCTGGACCTTGACGATCTTCTGGAGACGCTCGGGCTCACGGAGCATCAGAACAAATTTCCGGCACAGCTCTCGGGCGGTCAGCAGCAGCGATGCGCCATCGCGCGGGCATTGATCAAGAACCCGAAACTTCTTCTGTGCGACGAGCCTACCGGCGCTCTCGATTCCTCGACATCGCGGGACATCCTCGTTTTGCTGGAGGAGATCAATCGCAAATACAACACGACAATGCTGATCGTCACCCACAACAACTCCATTAAAAACATGGTTCACAAGGTCATCCGCCTCAAGGACGGCATGATCCGCGAGGAGTATGAAAATGCAGTCCGCGTGCCCGCGGCGGAATTGGAGGACCTGTGATGGAGCGCACGTTGAACAGGCGCCTTCTGCGGGATCTGAAGGCCAATTTCGGGCGCTATCTGGCGCTGTTTCTGATGATCGTTCTGGGCGTTTATCTGGTGGTCGGAATCGTCGGAGCATCGGAGCTTGTCATCATCGGCACGGAAAACATGAAGGAAGTCAACAGGGCAGAGGACGGGGAATTCAGCGTATTCTCACCGCTCGCAGGGGAGACGCTGGGGCAGCTGACCGCGGACGGAACATATATTGAGAAACTGTTTTCCACCGACCTGGTCGGGGAGGATGCCTCGACGGTTCGCGTGTTTGCCGTACGGAAGGACATCGATCTTATCGTACTGGATTCCGGACGTGTTCCGGAGGGCGCACGGGAGGCCGTGTTCGAGAAGAATTACGCGAAGGCCCACAACCTGAAGGTCGGTGACAGTTTCATCGTGAGCGGCCGGCCGTACACCGTCTGCGGGCTCGGGTCGGTGCCGGACTATGATCAGGTGCTGAAGACTTTCGCGAGCCCCGCGGTGGATGTGGACACCTTCGGCGTGATGTTCGTATCCGACGGGGAGTATGCGGATATCCGCGAAAGCCTTCCGGAGAAGGTTGAGACATACACGTATGCGTACCGCCTCGGCGACACCACCGACGATGATCTCAAGGAAGCTCTCACAAAATCGGAAAATGTCGCGCTGCTGTCGTTTACCACCTATGCGGACAACCTCCGAATCGAAGGCGCGGCAGGCGACGTCATCATGGACAAGAAGGTCGGTCTTGTCGCGGGCATCATCGTGCTGATTCTGTTCGCCTATGTCATTTCGGTGTTCATCCTGCATCAGATTGAGCGGGAGCAGAGCGTGATCGGCGCTTTGTACGCGCTCGGAGTAAAGAAACGGCAGCTTATGGCGCATTACATCATCCTGCCGACAATCGCAGCGCTCCTGGCGGGCGTCGCGGGCACGGCAATCGGCTTTTCGCCGCTGGGCATCGGGGTGATGAAGCAGAGTACGTATGATTATTTTTCGATCCCCGAGTACGAGATGGTGTACCCTGCGTACCTGGTCGTGTACGGGATCGTCATCCCGCCGGTCATCTGCGCTCTCGTCAATCTTTTCACGATCAATAAGAAGTTGTCGCGCACGGCGCTGTCTTTGCTGCGAAACGAGCAGAGTGCGTCCAACTACCGCCGCGTCAACCTGAAGATCAAAAACTTCAGCCTTCTCTTCGCGGTCCGTCAGTTGATCCGCGAGATGCGATCCTCGGTCACGCTGGTGCTCGGAATGGTGATCACGCTCATGGTCATCGTGCTCGGCATCAACACGTACGTGCTGTGCTCGAGGGTGCGCGACTACAATACCGAGGACACGAAGTATAACTACATGTATCTCTACAAATTCCCGGACAGCGAAGTGCCCGCGGGCGGCGAGGGAACGTATGTGGAGACCCTCGGGATCGACTGTGAGGGATACATGCTTGACGTGACCGTGATCGGCATTGACCGGGACAAGGGCAGCCGGTATTTCGACGCGGCGCCCGAGACCGGAAAGAGCCGGGCGGTGATCAACCGCTCCATGGTGGAGCGCTTCGGCTGCGATGTCGGTGACAAGATTGTGTTGACCGATTCCGCGGCGGACATGGATTATTGCTTTACCGCCACGGACATCAGTGAGTACAGAGTCGGTTTTACGATCTTTATGGACATCGTCAGCATGCGTGAGCTCTTCGGAAAGAGCGAAGGTTACATCAACGCGGTGTACTCCGACGAGGAGCTGGCCATCGACGAGGCACGGCTGTACTCGGTGACGACGAAGGAGGAGATCAGGCACAGTTCGGCGGTGTTCCTGACGATGATGGTGCCGATGACCGTCACTCTGATCTCCGCCGGAATCGTGATCTTCTGCGTCGTGATGTTTTTGATGATGGCCGTCGTGATCGACCGGTCGACCATGGGAATTTCCCTGATCAAGATCTTCGGCTACCGTCCGGGAGAAATCCGAAGCCTGTATTTAAACGGCAACCTTCTGGTGATCGCCGTCGGCGGTCTGCTCACGATCCCGCTGGCCAAGGGCATCATCGATAAGCTGTATCCGTCCTTCATTGCGAATGTCGCGTGCTCGATGGATCTGGCGTACCCGTGGTATTACTACCTCGGCATCTACGGATGCATCCTCCTTGTGTATCTCGCGGTAAACCGGATACTGATGCGCAAGATCAACTGGATCACGCCCGCGGAGATCCTCAAGGACAGAGAGTGAACAAAACGCAAAAACATTTCCGAAAGAATAGAATAACCTGTTGACGAGCAGTGAAATCAGTGCTATTATTGCTGCGTTAGCGAAGGGTAACTGCGACTTTGAGGGCTGCCGGGCAACGGCAGCCCTTCCCTATATCGCATAGTTAGCCGAAGCTAACGAAAGCGCGGAGGTGCTGCGGAGGGAACTGCAGCGGCACCCGCGGAGAAAGAAAAACGATTGGAGAAACAACTATGGAAACGAAGCGTCTGAATGCAAAAGACCTGATCAACGTGGGCATCTACACTGCCATCTGCGCGGTTTTGTGCTGCGCCGTTGCAATGACCGGCGTGATCCCGATCATGATGGTGCTGCTGGTGGTATTTGTGCCGATCCTCACCGGAATTCCGTACATGATGTTCTTAACCAAAGTCAAGAAATTCGGAATGATCCTGATCCTGAATATTCTTATGGGTCTTTTGATGTGGGTTACCGGCATGAGCTACTATGCGCTGATCGTCGGAACAATCGCCGGCCTTGTCGCGGAGCTGATCTTCCGCGCCGGAAAATACAACAGCAAATGGCACGGCATTATCGCCTACGCGGTTTCGGGGCTCTACTGCTGGGCTAACTATTTCGGCATCTTCTTCAATGCGGACGCTTATTTTTCGACGAGACAGAACTTCGGACAGGACTATATCGATGCGGTCACGAAAATGCTGCCGGCGTGGATGTGCCCGGTGCTCTTCGTTGTTGATCTGGTTTGCGGCATCATCGGCGGATGGATCGGAGCGAAGGTTCTTAAGAAGCATTTTACGAAGGCAGGGATCGTCTGATCATGGAATACCGGCTTGACAGAAATGTTCATTCGCTGCTGGACCCCCGGACCAAGCTGTTGCTTCTCTTTACCAGCTCGGTGTTCGTTGTCGGCAACGCCGGCGAGCGGTGGATGGTAGTGTTTTACTGGATCTTGGTCTATCTTCCGGTACTTCTGCTGCTGGTAGAGAAGGAATGGGTAGCAGCCGCGGTCGCCGGGGCGATCTATGTCGGATGCTATTTTGCCCAGATGGCGCTGCAGCACGATCTGACGCCACTGGAATCCGCGCTGGCGCTGATGCTGTACATCATCACGAAGATCCTGCCGACGGTCATTCTGGCGAGATACATTGTGCGGACGACGAAGGTGTCCGAGTTTCTTGCGGCGATGAAACGGATGCATGTGACCGACAAGCTGACCATACCGATCAGCGTGATCTTCCGGTTCTTTCCCACGGTGGCGGAGGAATCGAGGTCTATCAATGACGCCATGCGCATGCGCGGGATCGAGATGGGGGCGAAGAAGGCGACGGAGGCTGTCGAGTACAGGCTTGTGCCGCTCATCGCATCCTGCTCGATCATCGGAGAGGAACTGTCGGCCGCCGCGATGACACGGGGACTGGATGTCGGTAAGAGACGAAGCTGTATCTGGACCATCCGGTTTCGGCTTCTTGACTGGATCGTCATGGCATTGTGCGCGGCCTGCTTCATCTGGTGGGGAATCGGAAGGTTTTGCGTATGATCGGTTTTGAAAATGTTTCATTTCATTACACGAAGGAGCAGGAAGGCCTTAAGAACATCAACCTGACCGTGAATGAGGGCGATGTGGTGCTGGTGTGCGGCCCCTCCGGCTGCGGCAAATCAACGCTGGTGCGGTGCGTAAACGGCCTGATCCCGCATTTTTACCAGGGAGAACTGACAGGGACCGTCACGGTGAACGGAACGTGCGTCGCGCAGACCACTCTTCGGAAAATTTCGCGGCATGTCGGCACGGTCTTTCAGAACCCGAGAAGCCAGTTCTTCAACGTGGACACCACGAGTGAGCTGGCTTTCGGCTGTGAGAATTTCGGGCTGCCGCCGGAGGAGATCGAGCAGCGGATCAATTACGTGGTAAACAGGCATGAGATCGGTCACCTGATGGACCGGAGCATTTTCCGGCTGTCCGGCGGGGAGAAGCAGAAGATCGCCTGCGCCAGTATCGCCGTGGAGCCGGTGGACGTGATCATACTGGACGAGCCCTCGGCAAATCTGGATTATCAGGGAATCTGCGAGCTGCAGAAAATGATCGCGGCCTGGAAAGAGGAGCGCAGGACCGTAATGATCGCGGAGCACCGGATCGCGTACCTCTTTCCGTATATCACGAGAGCACTTCTCATGAGCGACGGGGAGATCGTGCGGGAATACTCCGCGGACGAGATCCGGGCGCTTTCGGAGGAGGAACTGCACAGCCTCGGGCTGCGGTCGGAACAGGCGACGGACCCTGCGAAGATCCGCCCGGGCGCGGACAGGCGGCAGGGAAACGGGGAAACACTTGTCCTGTCGAACATGAAGTATTCTTACAGGAAAGAAAAGCCGGTGTTCGACATCCCGCGCATGGAGATTCCTGCGGGTGAGATCGTCGGGATCGTCGGGGCCAACGGCGCCGGTAAATCCACGTTCCTGCGGTGCCTTTGCGGCATGGAGAAATCTTGCAAGGCAACACTCAAAGTCGGCGATGAGCTTTGGAATAACAAGCAAAGACGGCGAAACATCTACATGGTCATGCAGGATGTGAACCATCAGCTTTTCACAGACAACGTGCTGGAAGAGGTAATGATCTCGCAGGAAAATGAGAGCCGCGAGGAGGCACTTGCGATACTGCGTTCTCTGGATCTCGAGGGCTATGCGGACAAGCATCCGCTGGCGCTCTCGGGCGGCCAGAAGCAGCGGGTGGCGGTGGCATCCGCCATCGCATCGGGACGGAGTGTCATTCTGTTTGATGAACCGACCAGCGGGCTGGATTACAGCCATATGCTTCAGGTTTCGGAACTGTTAAAGCAACTTCGAAGGGACGGAAGGACGGTCATTATCGTCACCCATGACACGGAGTTGATCAAAAATGCCTGCACCTGTGTGATCCCCTTTGAGGGAGTCAAGCAGGGGCAATAAAAAGGAGATGACCATATGACAAAAACGATAACTATCGAGGGCATGATGTGCGGAATGTGCGAGTCCCATGTCGCGGACGCGATCCGCAACGCATTTTCCGAGGTAAAGAAGGTGACGGTCTCCCATAAAAAGGGAACTGCGGTGATCTCCGGCGCGACGCTGCCGTCGGACGAGGAGATCCGCAAGGTGATCGATGCGACGGGATACCGGTTCATATCGGCAGCGGACGATACCCCGGGGAACGGACGGGCGGCAAAGCCGGACTACAAAAACTGGGTTCCGAAGGGAATGGTGTACGGTTTTGTTGCGGCGACGATCGTCACGGCGATATTGTTCGTCGTGCTGCTGATCGTGCTGAAGGATTCCTCACAGACGGTGCGGATCATCGTCGGGATTGTGACGGGACTTCTCTTCCTTGCCTGCGCGATGATGATGAAATGGTGTATCGTCGCGTACAACAAATTCTCCTACGACGGCAGCCGGAAACTATCCAAGCAGATCATCGAGGGAACGGCGCAGTATGTGTCGCTCCCCAAAGGCGGAAAAGGACTCGATGTCGGCTGCGGCAGCGGGGCATTGACCATCGCCTGCGCGAAGAGAAATCCGCAGGCAAGTTTCCTCGGCATTGACCGCTGGGGAAAGGAATACGCGTCGTTCAGCAAGGGACTCTGCGAGAGTAATTCCGTCGCGGAGGGCGTGAGCAACACGGAGTTTTGCAAGGGCGACGCGACGAGACTGGATTTTCCGGATGAGACCTTTGACGCGGTCGTGAGCAATTACGTCTATCACAACATCGGAGGCTTTGACAAGCAGGAACTGCTGCGGGAGTCGCTCCGGGTTTTGAAGAAGGGCGGCACCTTCGCCATCCATGACATCATGTCGAAGGGGCGCTACGGCGATATGCAGAAGTTTGCCGCCGGGCTGCGGGCGGAAGGCTATGAGGATGTGCAGCTGATCCCGACGGACAACGGAATGTTCATGTCGCGCATCGAATCGATGAGGCTGATGCTGCGCGGTTCGACGCTGCTGGTCGGAAAGAAATAAACACGTGGTTGGAGGAAACTAAGGTGGGTAAGACAGGAAAATTCGATCACATGAAGCTGATCGGGCAGTACGCGGGAGGTCACCGTATACTGATCACCACCGGCCGGTGCCTTGCGGCGGTGAGCGCTGCCATGGCGCTGGTGCCGTACTATGATCTGTGGAGGATCATCCGCATTGCCGTGAACGGCGACGATGCCGCGGAGATCCGCAGCTATGCATGGAGAGCTGTGCTGTGGACGGTGGGCTCATTGCTTGTTTACATCGCAGCGTTAATGTGCACGCACATTGCGGCGTTCCGCGTTCAGGCGAACATGCGAAGCGCGTTGATGCGCCGCATCATCACACTTCCGCTCGGAATCTTTGACGAGGACGGAACCGGCAAGATCCGCCGTATCGTGAACGATTCCACGGCGGCGACGGAGACGTATATTGCTCACAATCTTGCGGACAAGACAGTGGCTGCGGTGACGCCTGTGGGGCTTATCGTGCTGATCTTTGCCTTCAACTGGAAGATCGGTCTGTTTTGCATGATCCCCGCGCTGATCGGTTTTGCGTGCATGATGTCCATGATGGGCAAAAATATGCAGCAGAAGATGGCGGAGTACCAGAACGCTCTCGACACCATGAGCAGCGAGGCGACGGAGTACGTTCGCGGCATCCCGGTGGTAAAGACCTTCGGCCAGACGGTGCACTCCTTTAAGCGCTTTAAGTCGGCCATCGACAATTTCGGAAAATGGACCACCGACTACACGATCATGCTTCGAAAGCCCATGACGGGGTTCATGACCTGTATCAATGCGATCTTCATTTTCATTGTAATCGCGGCCTACATCGTCACGAAGGACGGGACGACGGCGAAGGACATCCTGAATATCATGTATTACATCATCGTGACACCTCTGGTCACGGTGTGCCTCACAAAGATCGCGTACTCCGGCGAGGCGGAGATGACACTGATCGACGCCCTCAGGCGCGTCGAGGCCATTGTCGGGCTGGAGCCGCTTCCGGACAAGGCAGCGGTTGTGAAGCCTCAGGGCTGTGATGTGGAGCTTGAAAATGTTTCCTACCGGTACAAGGATGCCACGAGAGACGCGGTGTCCGGGGTGACGCTTCATATTCCCGGGGGCGGGCACGTGGCTCTGGTCGGGCCCTCCGGCTCGGGCAAGACGACGCTTGCAGAGCTGATGGTGCGTTTCTTCGACGTCACGGAAGGTGCGATCCGCATCGGCGGCGTGAACGTAAAGGACATGCCCTCGGCGGAACTGATGAAGCAGGTTTCCTTCGTGTTCCAGGACAGCCGCCTGCTGCGCACGTCTATCCTTGAGAATGTGCGCATGGCCAGACCGGATGCTTCGGAGGCCGAGGTTGCGGAGGCGCTTGCCAAGGCGCAGTGCACGGACATCATCAATAAGCTTCCAAACGGAATTCATACCGTCATCGGGGAGAAGGGAACCTATCTCTCCGGTGGTGAGCAGCAGCGGATCACCATCGCCAGGGCGTTTCTTAAGGACGCGCCGATATTGATCCTCGATGAGGCCACCGCATTCGCGGATCCGGACAACGAGACGAGGGTGCAGGCTGCATTTGCCGAGCTCTCGAAGGGTAAGACGGTCATCATGATCGCCCACCGGCTGAGCACGGTCATGAACGCGGACCACATTTTCGTGATGGACGGCGGAAAGCTTGCAGATGAGGGCACCCACGGGGATCTGATGGCTGCAGGCGGACTTTATAAGCGAATGTTCGATGAGTATACGAGATCGATCGAGTGGAAGGTAGGTGCGTGACGATGGTAGAGAGATTGAAACACAAGTACGCGCTCTCCGAGCAGGGCGCGCGGGATATGATCCGGGCATGCATCAGCGTCACCTGCACGAACCTCGCGTTTATGATGTCCTCGGGAGTTTTGTATCTCCTGATCAAGGACCTGTTAAACGACAACCTCACGAAGGCGCGGATTCCCGTATACGCGGCGTGCTGCACGGGCGTGATCATCCTGATCGCAATCCTGAACTACGTTCAGTACGGAGCGACATTTTTCACGACGTACCGCGAGAGCGGAGTCCGGAGAACGTCTCTTGCGGAGACGCTTCGCAAGCTCCCGCTGTCGTACTTCGGAAAGAAAAACATCGCCGATCTGACCACCAACATCATGGGCGACTGCGCGCAGATTGAGACGGCTTCCTCCCACTGGATTCCGGAGCTGATCGGTGCGGTCATCTCCACAAGCCTTGTGGGCATCAGCTTGTTCCTGTTCTTTGACTGGCGCATGGTTCTCGCGAGCTTCTGGGTAATCCCGGTTGCCTTCCTGATCATCATCACCTGCTCCGGTGCGGAGAAGCGGGCGGTCCGCAAGAATTCCGAGGTGAAGCTTGCATTGTCGGACGGCGTTCAGGAGTGTCTGGAGTCTATCCGCGACCTGCGGGCGAACAATGCGCAGGACCGCTACATGGAAGGCCTGGAGGGCAAGATCAAGGCGGTTGAGAAGATGGCGTTGTTCACGGAGCTTAAGATGGCTGTCTACGTGAACTCTGCGGCGATCATCTTAAAGCTCGGAATCGGCACGACGGCGGTGGTCGGCGGCGCCCTGTTTGCGGACGGCAAGATCACGCTGCTCACATTTTTTATGTTCTTAATGCTGGTGTCGCGGCTCTACGACCCGATGCAGATCACGCTGCAGAATTTTGCGGCGATCATCGCCACCGGTGTGCAGTGCGAGCGCCTCGACGAGGTGATGTCCCACGAGATTCAGACCGGCAGCGAGGACCTTCGCAACGAGGGCTACGACATTGAATTTGACCATGTCGGATTTTCCTACTCCGATGACACGGCGGTGCTTCGCGACGTAACGTTTACGGCGAAGCAGGGCGAGGTCACGGCGCTGATCGGTCCGTCCGGCGGCGGCAAGACCACGGTTTCCCGCCTGGCGGCCCGCTTCTGGGATGTGACGGAAGGGAAGATCCGTCTGGGCGGCGTCGACATCTCGGGCATTGATCCGGAGACGCTTTTGCAGAAGTACTCCATCGTATTTCAGGACGTCACGCTCTTCAACAATTCGGTCATGGAAAATATCCGCATCGGCCGGGCGGGCGCAACGGACGAGGAGGTTATGGCAGCGGCTAAGCTGGCCAATTGCGATGAGTTCGTGAACCTCCTGCCGGAGGGCTACAACACCGCCATCGGCGAAAACGGAAGCGAGCTTTCGGGCGGCGAGCGCCAGCGCATTTCCATCGCGCGGGCATTCCTTAAGGACGCACCGGTGATCCTTCTCGATGAAGCGACGGCCTCTCTCGATGCGGAAAATGAAACCGCCATCCAGGAGGCTCTCTCCCGCCTGATCAGGGACAAGACCGTGCTGATCATCGCACATCGCATGCGCACGGTGGCAAACGCGGACCGCATTGTCGTGTTGAAGGACGGCGTTGTGGCGGAGCAGGGAAGCCCGAAGGAACTGACCGAACGGAAAGACAGTATCTACGGCAGCATGCTCGCGCAGCAGCTGGTGTCACAGAACTGGAGAATGTGACGTAATAGATTTCCGGTCTGCGTAGCCGGAGAAGAAAGGATGAAGCGCCCGCTGACCGGCGGGCGCTGTTTATGGAAAAATGGCATTTATCGAGATTAACGGAGCAAAGAAACAGTACGGGGAAGGAGAGGCTGCAATCTATGCGCTGAACGGGGTTGATTTTTCGCTGGAGAAAGGGAAAGTCTGTGTCATTCTCGGGCCTTCCGGTTCCGGCAAGAGTACCCTCCTCAACATGATCGGAGGGCTGGACAGCCTTGACGCGGGAAGTATCCGCGTGGACGGAGAGCAGGTTACGGGACTTACCAAGAAGGAGCTGACGACATACCGAAAGAAAAACATCGGTTTCGTATTTCAGTTTTACAATCTGATCCCGGATCTCACCGTGGAGGAAAATGTGCAGGTCGTTGCGGAGATTGCCGCAAGCCCGCTGGATACCGAGGAGATCCTAAAGGCGCTTGACATCGAAAAATACCGCTATCGCTTTCCACGGGAACTTTCGGGAGGACAGCAGCAGCGCGTGGCGATAGCCCGTGCCATGGTGAAGAATCCGAAACTTCTTCTGTGCGACGAGCTGACGGGAGCCCTGGACACAAAGTCCTCGCGCTCGGTGCTTCGATTTGTCGAAAAAGTCAATCGCGAGTACGGGACAACAACCGTGATCATCACCCACAATGAGGCGATCGCCGAGCTCGCCGACACTGTGGTCCGGATCAAGGACGGCAGTGTGGAGTCCGTGAAGGATAACGCAAGCCGCCGTTCCGCGGACGAGATTGAACTGTGAGGTGCCCGCGATGAAACTGAACCGACGTTACCGCCGCAACATCCGAAGCAACATTCCGTTCTATGCTTCGGTGACGGTTTTGACCATGCTGACACTGTTGTTGTTTTACCTGTTTTATGTCGCCGGAACCGGCATACGCGCCTACGGAGAGGACTTCTTTGACACCTATCGCTGCGAAGATGCAACATTTTCCGTATACTCCGAAATCCCGGAGGGCGCGGTTGCGGAGCTGGAGAGAAAGTACTCGCTCACATTGGAAAAGGAACATGTGGCGTCGGCGGATGAGGGGGACTATCATGTGCGGGTATTTACCCCGAACCGAAAGGTTGACCTCTATGAAATCCAAAGCGGCCATGACCTCTCTGATGACGATGAAATTCTGATTTCCGCCGGATATGCGGAGGAGCACAAGGTCGCCGAAGGCGACACCATCCGTCTTCGGGGAAGGGATTACAAGGTTGCGGGAACGTTCCTGCGCCCGGATTATCTCTACATGGTGGAAAATGTGTCTGACGATTACAAGAATGTGTCGGACTTCTTCCTTGCGTACCTGACCGAAGCCGAGTTTGCGCGTGTGTTCGGAACGGGAACGATCAATTACAAGGTGATCTATTCGGATCAAAGCGACGAGACGACGTTTCGCCGGGAGGTCAATGAAACCTATTTTATCTCCGGGTATTTGAATTCGGACAATAACAAGCGGATCACCTTTGTGTACGAGCAGGCGGACATGTTTCTGATGTCCTCCTGGATTGAGCTGGTGGTTTTTCCGCTTCTGACGGTTGCCCTGGTCTGCATCCTTCTGGGACGACGGATCCGCGCCGAGCAGAAGCTGATCGGAACTTTGTCTGCCCTTGGGTATGAGCAGGGAAAACTGATGCGGCATTACAGCCTTTTTGCGGTCATCCCCGGCCTCGTCGGGGGAACGCTGACGGCGGTTGCCGCACTGGCTCTGGCCAAGCCCTTCGGCGCTGTCGGACTTGCGGATTATGAACCGATGAAGCCCGCGTTCCGGCTGCCGATTCCGGTGGCACTGGCCGGAATCGTTATCCCCACGGCAATCTATTACATCGCATCGATGCTTCGTGTGCGTGCGCTGTTACAGGCCGACACCGTTGCGCTTTTAGCGGGAGCCGTCGGAAATGACGGAAAATCCCGCCGGATCCTTGCGAAGAAAAAGCTTCCGGTGAAACGGAAACTGGCGGTGCGGCAGCTGATCGGAAATCCCGGAAGAAGCATCGTTATCTTCTTCGGCATTTGCCTCGGAGCGATGCTTGTGGCGTTTGCATTCTCGTTCCTTGACTCCGTGGAGGCCGTCGGGGAGAAAGCTCACGACGAGTTTGGATCATTTTCCTACGAATACATCCTGGGGACGCTTAAGCAGGGCAAGGCAGCCGATGGCGAGACGGTTCTTGCGATGCAGTATGAAGATACGCAGTCACGGCGGTTTTCCGTCCTGGGAATGGATGCGGAAAGCAAACTGTGGAACCTGACAACAACAGGAGGGGAACAGGCCGATCTTGACAGCGGATTCTATATAAGTACTTTGTGTGAAGCCATTTTCGATGTTCATGAGGGAGACACCTTCACATTTCGGAATATTGCGACTTTGGAAGAACACAAAGTGACGATCCGCGGCGTCATCAAAAACGGCTATGAGAGTTACCTTGTGGCGTCGAAGGAGCTTGTCTCGGAGCTTTCCGGACTCCCGGCGGACTGCTACAATGCCGTGCTCTCCAGGACGGCCCTTCCGGACATGGAGACGGAAGCAACCGAAATGATCACCGATTCCACCTACCGGACGCAGATGGAGAATATGAAGGAGTCCATGGCCGGAGTCATTGATTCCCTGATGGTCATCGGAGTCGTCGTCTGTGTCGCCGCCCTGTATGCGACGATCAACACGCTGATTTCGGAAAATGCCTACACCATCTCCATGCTGAAAGTTCTCGGGATGGAGAACGGAAGGATCAACTCCATGATGATCTCCTCGAATCATCTGTTGCTGATTCCCGGAATTGCGGCGGGAATCGCAGCGGCTTACGGTATCATGGCATGGTATTGTGCGGAATTTGTCGAGGTGGAAAATATCATGATCCCCGCGACTTTAAAGCCTGTAAGCATCGTGCTGACGGCATTGTTTACGGTCGTGGCATATGTGATATCGCTGCTTCTGGTCCGCGGACGCGTGAACCGGGCCGACATGGTGGATGCGCTGAAGGATGGAAGAGAATAGCAATGCCTCCGCGTTTTGGGAAAAAGGAGTGAATTAAACAGTGATCGACAGGAAGAAAAATATAGTCCTGATCGGGATGCCGGCCTCCGGCAAGAGTACCGTGGGAGTAATCCTTGCGAAGATCCTGGGGATGGATTTTATCGACACCGATATTGTTCTTCAACAGAACGAGGGCGCTAAGTTACGGGATATTATTGACACCCGGGGAATCGATACCTTTTTGATCAGAGAAGAAAAGACGGTTCTCGGGATTTCTGCGATCCATTCGGTCATTGCGACAGGAGGCAGTGTGGTGTACAGCGAAGCGGCGATGAAACACCTGTCGGGCAGCGGAACGATCGTTTATTTAAAGGTGCCTTTTCCGAAACTGAGGAAGCGCCTTCACGACATTCAGGGGCGAGGTGTAGTGCTTCGGGGCGGGGAGAGCCTGGAAGAAATGTTTGCAGAGCGGTCCCCGCTGTATGAGCAATACTGCGATATCACCATAGATGGGACAGAAAGCATCGATGACACCGTGCAGGCGGTTATTGATGCCTTGAACAACCGAGGAGTGCAGCATGAGATTTGATTCGCCTTGCAAAGAGATGGTAAATGATGCCGGAAAGCTTCCGGAAGACGCCAATGTGAAATTGTTTCTTCGGCACGCGATACGGTACGACAACCCTGTCAACGGGGATTATTCGTCCCTGCTGCTGACTCCCGAGGGAATCCGGATGGCGCAGGAAATCGGCAGAAGCATTGATCGGCCGCTTGGGCATCTGTATGCCAGTACCGTGGAGCGGTGCCGCCAGACGGTCCGCGAGATTGCCCGGGGAGCGGGAATGGATTCTCCGGAGATTGTCTCAACGGAGGTGTATTCCGGATCTGCGGGAGCATATCGCGCCAGAGATGAGCATAATGTCGGGTGGTATGAGTATTTCTACGGTCTGCAGAGAGATATCCCGGAGTATACCTGGGGGACGACACTGTACAAAGAGGCAAAACCAATCGTGGATGCCGTCTTTGCGGAGCCCGGGGAAAAGGGGCATCTGGATATTATATGCTCCCATGACAGCCATGTTGTAGTTCTTGCCTCGGCACTGTTCGGACTGAAGACCGGAATTCACGGAGAGAACTGGTGCAGGTTTACGGAAGGGTTGTTCTTTACGGGCAGCCGCGACGATTTCACGGCCTATTGGCGCGGTGAGAAAAAGCGGTTTCAAAACTGGTGAGCGCCGGAAAATGTACCCGGCAAAAGGCAACGAAGCAGATTCGTTGCTTTTTTTGTGTGATGCAGAGATACAGAGGTTATGTTTTTCGAAAAAAACGCGGAAAAAAGGATTGACATTTTTCTGCGCCTGATGTAAATTAATGAACGCTGGGGAACACCGTTCCCTAAGAGGAGAGGAAAAAGAAATGATCCGAAACAAAACGATGCATCATGAAAGCATTTTAAAAGCAGCTGCGGAGGAGTTTCGCAGGCATGGCTTCACGGAAGCCTCCATGCGTCAGATTGCCAAGGCGTCCGGAATGAGTGCGCAGGGCATGTACAAGCACTTCGAAAGTAAAGAGGATCTGTTTGCCGCTTTGGTGGAACCTGCGGTGTCGGGCTTCTGGAGATTGTATGATACCCTCGCGGAGGAGGAGTATGCCGCGATTGATGCGGGGAAGCGCGGGGAGGATGCGCAGAACGTGTCCTCCACGGAACGGATGCTTAAGTACATCTACTCCCATTACGAGGCGTTCAAACTGGTCATCTGCTGCTCCGAGGGCACGAAATATGCAGGGTTTGTTCACGAGGCGGCGCAGATGGAGGAAAAGAATACCCGGATGTATTTTGCGCAGGCGAAAGCGAACGGATTCGAGGTAAAGGAACTGCCGGAGAAGGAAATGCATCTTCTGGTGACGGCCAACGTGAATGCCGTGGTGTCCGCGATCGAGCATGATTTTACGGAGGAAGAGGCCATGCATTACGCAAAGACGCTGGAAATGTTCTTTGCATCCGGATGGCATGCGGTATTGGGAATTTAGACCGAACAGGAAACCGGCGATAAGCCGATTTCTTTTTGGAATACAGTTAGCCGAGGCTAACCAACAAAAAAGGAGGGGCGGCGGCCACGCCGCGACAGAGATATGTTTGTTGAAGTAAAGGATTTGAAGAAGGATTACGGCATCGGTGAGAACATCGTTCACGTGCTGAAGGGACTCAGTTTCCAGCTCGAAAAAGGCGAGATCTGTACCGTTCTGGGTCCGTCCGGCGCCGGCAAGTCGACGCTTCTCAACCTGATCGGAGGTATCGACACTCTCACTTCCGGTGAGATCCGCATCAACGGAAAAAAGATCGAGCTGGATGACAAAGACGGCCTTCTCGAATACCGCAGAGATCACCTGGGGTTTGTGTTCCAGTTCTATAACCTGATTCCGGATCTGACGGTCAAGGAAAATATAGAAGTATGCGGATTCCTGGGAAAGAATTCTCTGGACATCCAGAAACTTCTGAAGGATCTGGGACTTAAGGAACATCAGAATAAATACCCGAGACAGCTCTCCGGCGGACAGCAGCAGAGAACCTCCATCGGAAGAGCCCTGATCAAAGCTCCGACACTGCTGCTTTGCGATGAGCCCACCGGCGCTCTGGATTATGAGACGTCAAAAGAAATCCTGGAGCTTATTGAGAATGTCAACAGAGAGTATAACACGACGATACTGATCGTGACACACAACGAAGCAATCAGCCGCATGTCTGACCGGATCATCCACTTAAAAGACGGGCGGATCACCAAGAATGAGAAAAATCCTTCGAAGACGCCTGCGAAAGATCTGGCATGGTAATAAGGGGGAAGAGGTGTCATCATGAAAAATGTTCTTAAGAAAAGACTGCCCCGGTTCCTTCGGAAAAACATCGGGATTTACGGGGGCATCGCATTGTTCATCGTGCTTATGACCAGTCTGGCGGCCGCCTATGTGGTCGGCAATCAGGGAATCCGCGCCGCGTTCAATGATACGAAGGAGGAGAATCGGCTGGAGGACGGATTTTTCGCTCTTTCCGCCCCGATGGAAAGCTCCGAACTCTCCGACCTTTTGGGAGATTCCATCGAGTTTGAATACCAGCCGTATATTGATCTCCCCGCATCGGACGGCTCGGAAGTGCGGGCGTTCAAAATGCGTCAGTCCATCGATATTCCCTTTGTTCTGGAGGGCGGTTTGCCGGACAGCGATACGGAGATCGCCCTGGATCGTCTCTATGCCGAGGCGCACGACTTAAAACTCGGCGATCATTTTACGGTTGGATCGAAGGACATGGAAGTGTCCGGCATTATCGGACTTCCCGAGTATATCGTCAGTTTCAAGGAGCTGGGAGATCTCCTGGCGGACCGGGAAGTCTTCGGCGTCTCCATCGTCAGCGACGGATTTTTCTCGACGCTGGACGAAGAGAAGATGACCTACCAGTATGCATATAAGTTTAAAAACGAACTCTCCCGGGATGAAGTCAACCTGGAGAACAGAGACATCATCAAGAAGCTGGGTGACAAAGGGATTCTTACCGACTTCTGTGCCATCGGCGACAACAACAGAGTCAACAACCTGATCTCCAAACTGGAATTGAATATCAACATGTCCACCTATTTCCTTGTTCTCTCGATGGTGATCGTAGCATTCCTCTTCGCACTGGTGTCGGTGCACACCTTCGAGGACGAGTGTTCATTTGTCGGCGTGCTGATCGCCACCGGGTACAAGAAAAAGACCATTCTTCGCCATTACCTTACGATTCCGGTGCTGGTTACGCTGATCTCCACAGGCATCGGACTTCTGCTGGCTTTGACGTTCGTTTACAAGGTCCCCACACAGAGTGTATATGCCTATTATGTAGTTCCGAAGATGCTCTATACGATCGATCCTGCCAGAATGGCTTTCATGATCGGATTCCCGGTACTGGCAGTCATCCTGATCAACCTGATCGTATTCGGAAGAAAGCTCAACCTCACGCCGCTTCGCCTGATCCGCAGAGATACGAAAAAAGAGAAGCGCGTAAAGACGGCTAACGAGATGAAAAACCTCGGATTCCTCAACCGTTTCCGTGTCCGCACCGTCGTAAGAAGCAAGGGACAGTATATTTCCCTGGTCATCGGCGTTTTCCTTGCGGGGCTCCTGTGCATGTTCGGTCTCGGTATGCGATCCTCCTTCGACCGATACATCGATACCCTTCCGGATTCGGCGGTGGCCGAGTACCAGTATGTTCTGAAATCCCCGCTCCTTGACCCGTCGGTGATTCCCGCGGGTGCGGAAAAGGATACCATCAGCACATACGAGACCGAGTATAACGGCAGAATGCTTCCGGTAAACGTTCTGGGCATCAGCAGTGATTCGAAATATCTTAAGGACCTCAAAGTGTCCGAACTCGGAAAAGATGAAGTCATCATCTCCGACATCATGGCTGCAAAACTCGGCATCAAGGAAGGTGACACCATCGAGATCGATAATAAGCTGACGCTTCACAAATGGAATGCGAAGGTGGCGGAAGTTGTCGATTTTGAACTCGGAGTTTATGTCTTTACATCCCGGGAGACGTTGAATTCGTATCTTGAGAAAGATGAGGACTACTACAATACGGTATTTTCCGATGGCGAGATCGCGGGGGTTGATGAGCGTTTCGTCTCCACGGTCGTTACAAAGGAGAAGGTGGCGGACAGCGCCAAGCAGATGAAGACACTCATGGCCTCGCTGATCGTGATGCTTACCGCAGTCGGTATCATCTGCTATGTTATCGTCATGTTTATGCTCACGAAGATGGTCATCGACAAGAATGCGCTGAACATCTCGCTTCTTAAGGTGTTCGGATACCGGAATAAAGAAGTCAACAAGCTTTATCTCTCCCAGACACAGTGGATCATTATTCTTTCCGTGATCGTATTCCTGCCGCTTCAGTATTTCCTCATCGGCAAGATCTGGCCGGGCATGCTCAACTCGATGAGCGGATTCTTCTACTTCCGAGTAACGCCGCTTGTCATGGCGATCATCGTTGTGCTCGGTACGGCGACCTGCCTGATCACCAATGCGATTCATGTGAAGCACGTTCGAAAGATCGATATGACGGAAGCTTTGAAGAACCGGGAGTAAGTCCGCGGAAAAGCTTGTGAGAACAGCTTTTCGGAACATGAGTATCATGCGGAAGAATTCCGCGAATGAATGAACATAAGGCGGCGGGAAGATGCTTTGTAAGCGTCTTCCCGCTGTTTCACTGGGATGATTTGTAAAGCAACCGGGTAAAATACAATATTGCAGCAAAGCAAAAAAACATGTTGCATTCTCGGATCGTATGTGATAAAATGCAACGCGGTTAGCGTTGGCTAACAGAGAAAGAAGAGCACCTATTTTAACTGCTTTGTTTACAATGGCGGTTATTATTTTACTATACGAGTTAGCCGTGGCTAACACTAAAAAGGAGGAATCATGAGGAAAATAGCCATATACGGTAAGGGCGGCATCGGAAAGAGTACGACCACTTCGAATCTCTCCGCTGCTCTTTCTTTGATGGGGTACCGGGTAATGCAGATCGGATGCGATCCGAAGGCGGATTCCACAAAGGGGCTGATGGGAGGCCGAAGAATACCGACCGTGCTTGACCGGCTGCGCGAGAAAAATGACGACCTGAAGCTCTCCGATATTGTTTTCGAAGGATATAACGGCGTGCTTTGCGTGGAAAGCGGAGGCCCGACGCCGGGAATCGGTTGCGCCGGCAGGGGGATCATTTCGGCTTTCGAGAAACTTGCGGAGTTGGAGGCGTTTGAAACGTATCGTCCGGATATTGTCATCTACGACGTATTGGGCGACGTTGTCTGCGGCGGATTTGCCATGCCGATCCGCGAAGGCTACGCGAGGGAAGTATTTATCGTGACCAGCGGAGAGATGATGGCGCTGTACGCTGCAGACAATATTGCGCGGGCGGTGAAGAATTTTGCGTCCCGCGGATACGCCCGTGTGGCCGGGCTCATCCAGAATTCGCGGAACATTGAAAATGAAAATGCCATTGTCGAGCAGGCTTCGAAGGAAATCGGAGCGGAGATTGTTGCACGGATTCCGCGGTGCGGCGATATCCAGGAGGCGGAGGCTAAGGGCGGAACCATCTTTGAGTGCGTGCCCGAGTCTCCGATGCGGGAGGTTTACGAAAAACTGGCGGAGACCGTGCTCTCGCTGAGCCGGGATGACAGCGGCGATGCGCAGGAGGAGCCGGGATACCGCACGGTTTCGTAACGCCGGGACTGCCCGGAAGAAAAACGATAGGGCATCGGGTTTTCCCGATTCTATGAATACATTTTAAGGAGTGTTTTTATGAAGAAAGTGTTGATTGCGCTTGCAGTGCTTTCCCTGGTTTTCGCGCTTGCAGCGTGCGGAAATGACGAGAAGAATGACACTGCAAAAGCGACTGCGACGCCTACCGAGGCGGCGAAGAGCGGAGATGTAACTCCGGAAGCTACACCGGAAGCAACGGAGGCACCTGCGGACGGCAGCGTGACGATTCCGTACCCGGCAGGCATGCAGGCAAAGGGCTTCACCGAGGCTGTCAAGCTTGACAAGATGCCGACGAAGGTTGTTTCCATGAGCACCGCACCGGTGCTTGCCATGAATAAGCTCGGCGTTCACTTTATCGCGGTTCCGAAGACGTCTGTTGTGACGTGGCCGGACAACATGAAGGACGTCGAATTGTTGAATACCACCATGAACTCGAATTTCGACATTGAGACGGTCATCGCCATGGAGCCGGACCTCGTAATTCTGGGCGTTACCTCGAAGGACACCTACGGTGTTCAGCTGAGTGATGCGGGAATACCGGTCTACTACGTAGAAGCCGGTCATACGGTTTCCTACACGGCGGTCAAGGAGCAGACGCAGGCTATCGTGGAGGCTTTCGGCAAGGGAACCGCAGAGGGAGAAGCGCTTCTTAAGGCTTTCGACGATCTCGAGGCAAAGCTTGCGGAGACAAAGAAAAAGCTGCAGGGCAAGACGGTCATGATCCTGCAGTCCTCGCCCCCGAACCACTACATCCAGACGGAGGGAGGCACCCTCGGCACGATGGCGAAGATGATCGGTCTTACGAACGTGTACGAGAATGCGGCAGCTTCCATGGCGGAGGTTGACTTCGAACAGGCGCTTTCCTACAATCCGGACCTTGTTCTCACCTGCGGCATGATGCCGACGGCGGAGGGACACAAGAAGGTGATGGAGGAGGATTTTGCGAAGAATCCCGACTACTGGAATGCAATCCCCGCAATCAAAGACGGCAACATCATCTATCTTCCCGTGTCGTTTACATCCACCGCGGGAATCAGCATTCTGGACCGCATCAGTGAGCTGAACGACATTGTATTGGCGCACTTCGGCCTGAAGTAAGAGGTAGAAATGAAACCGAAACGCGAAACCAAAGTTAGCGCTTTGCGCGTCGGTACCATATGGCTGATACTGCTGGCTGTGCTGGCAGTATTGGCCGTTTTGGCTATCAATGTGGGAAGCGCCAAATATTCGGTTCACCAGATTCTTTCCGCACTGTTTTCCAAGGAAAAGTCGACGGTGAAGATCATCGTGATGAACCTTCGCATGCCCCGCCTCATTTTAGCTTGCCTGATCGGAGCCTCGCTTTCCTCCTCGGGAGCGTTATTGCAGTCCGTGATGCGAAACCCGCTGGCGGATCCCGGAACCATCGGCGTATCAGCCGGCGCGGGAACCGCAGCGACAACGATTCTTTTATTGTTTCCTCAGCTGACCGGATCGGTTCCCTTGTTTGCATTCGGCGGAGCCGCACTGGCATGCTTTTTGATTTATTCCATGGCCTGGAAAGGCGGTGTGGATCCGGTTCGAATCATACTGTCGGGCGTTGCGGTCAACAGCGTTCTCGGCGCGTACAATGCGCTTTTGCAGATGATGCACTCCGACAGCCTGGAAGGCGTTCTTGCCTTCATGAACGGAAGCCTTTCCGGCCGGAACTGGACCCATGTACGGGTTTGTGTAATCTACGCGGGAGTGGGGCTTTTACTCTCGTTTTTGTGCATTAAAAGCGCAAATATCCTGCAGCTCGGTGATGAGATGGCAAGGTCGTTGGGCGTCAACGTAAGTCGGACCCGGGTGCTTCTCTCGGCCGTCTCCGCATTCTTAGCGGCAGCGACGGTTTCCGTTGCGGGAATGATCGGATTTGTCGGGCTGGTCGTGCCGCATATCGCAAGAATCCTGGTGGGGTCGGACTACAAACATATGTTGCCGACATCGATGCTTTTGGGCGCCGACGTTTTGCTGCTGGCGGACACCATCGGACGCACCGCAGTGAAAGGAATGGAGATTCCCGTCGGTATCGTGATGAGCGTGGTCGGCGGACCGTTTTTCCTTTACATGTTACGAAAGAAGGGCAAAGTCAGTGGACATTAACGGACAGCAACTGAAAATCGGATACGGCGGAATGCCGGTGGTGGAAGATCTTTCCATCCGGGTCCGGCCGGGCGTCATCACCTCCATTATCGGACCCAACGGAAGCGGCAAGTCGACGGTTCTGAAGGCGCTCACGAGGCTCTTGGCGTACCAGAGCGGAACTATCTGCATCGACGGAAAAGACCTCCGGAATTTTTCGACGAAGGAGTTCGCGAGAGTGGTGGGAGTGCTGCCGCAGATGCATTCGGCTCCGCCGGACTTCTTGGTGAGGGAGCTGGTGGGGTACGGCCGTGTTCCGCACCAGAAGTGGTATGCGAAAAATGACGCCGAAGACCGGAAGATCATCGACTGGGCGATGAAGGCCACCGGCGTTTGGGAGCTTCGCGACAAATGCATCAACGAGTGCAGCGGCGGTGAGTGCCAGCGTGTGTGGATTGCGACGGTGCTTGCGCAGCAGCCCGAGGTGTTGTTCTTAGATGAGCCCACCACATACCTTGACATTTCCCATCAGCTGGAGATGATGCAGCTTGTGAAAAAGCTGAACAAGGAAAACAAAATCGGAGTCGTCATGGTGCTTCATGACCTCGCCCAGGCCCTTGAAGTGAGCGACTGGATTGTGGTCATCAAGGACGGCAGAAAGTACGACGAAGGAACGCCGGAGGATGTCATCACGCCGAAGATGATGAAAGAAGTGTATGACGTGGATTGCGATATCCTTCGTGTGCCGGGGAGAAACAAACCGCTGATCGCATACCGGGAGCTGGCGTGAGACCGCGGAAAAAGACGAGAAAACAGGAGTGAGTATGGACGGAAGAGAACTGCTTGCGAGACTTAAGAGGTTGAGCGGGATTGAAGACCCCGGGAAAGATATTCACGGGCTTACCTATGCGCAATTTCCGGGAACCCATTGTCCGTTGATGGGCGCAGCGATGGCGATCCGGGGAATTCGCGGGGCATACATGATGATTGTCGGAACGGATGAGTGCTCCTACTACACAAAGCATATGACCATCCATTCCGAAGACTGGGGAGGACTCACGGGGCGTTGTGTCTCCGTGACTATCGACCAGCACGATGTGACGTTCGGATGCGCAAAGAAAACGGAGGAGGCATTTGCCGAGCTGCTTTCGGAGGTTACGCCGGAGGCGGTCTATATTGTCACGACGTGCGTGCCGGAGATCATCGGCGACGACTTTGACGCCATTGCCGACAACCTCTCCGAACAATATAAGATTCCGGTGATGGCCGTGCACACGGAGCATTTTAAGTGCGAGAACCATATGCCGGGCGTGGAGCGCGCGATCACCGCCGGTTTCCGGATCATGGAGGAGCAGCCGAAGGGAAATACGGTCAACGTCATCGGCCAGCGCATGGGACGGTTCGAGGACACGGAGTTGAGCCGTGTGCTGCGCCTTGCCGGAGTGACCATCGGGGCGCAGATGCCAGGCGGATGCAGCGTTGAAGATATTCGCAAAGCGCCGGCTGCCAAGGTGAACATCGTGGTCAACGATATCGGATTGCCTCTGGCGCGGAAAATGAAGGCGCGCTTCGGAACGCCGTATGTGTGGTTTGATAAGTTCACGGACCCGAAGCACATCGAGGAGGCCTATGCCAAGCTGTTTGAGAGCCTTCAGGTTCCGATGCCGAAGGAACTTGATGCGCTTCGCGAGACCGCGGAAAATGCCGTGGCTTCGGCGAAGGAAGACCTGCAGGGCGTTCCTTTCATCTACGGCAATACGCCGTTCCGCTGTCTGGAGACGTGCGGGTTTATGGCTTCCGTCGGCATGATCCCGCAGCTGATTCAGTGCCACGGGATTTCGGAGGACGATGCCCGGGATGTGGAAACGATCCTGAAGACTGCGGACCCGTACATCACCCAGGTGGCGAACATTGCGCCGTTACAGTACATTTATGACGTGTTGAAACCGAAGCTGTATCTGGGGCATGAATACGCTGCGAGACTTCGGAAGAAGGGAATTGCAATCGTCCATACCGACGGGGGCGGGAGTATGCTGGGGTATGAGGTGACGCCGTATTTTCTGCAGCAGCTGCGTGCGGCGAAGCAGGAGGCGGACGCCATGGAAACGGATGCTCCGGACGCGGACGCAACCGGGAAGGAGGCAATGCGATGAGTCTTGTTAGATTTCTTCCGACACCGAGTGACCGTATGGGCATTCTCTGGACGCTTTTGAACATCGAAGGAAGCGTCATTGTGGAATACGGGCCGGCGGGAACAACACATTTCAGCATGGGCTTGTTCGGGGATCTGGGCATCGAACAGGAAAACCGTCTGTTTACGACCCATATGCGCGAGGAAGACGTGATCATGGGCAATACCTCGCGCCTGGAACACGCCGTTGTAGAAGTGGATCAAAACTACAGCCCGAAGATCATCTTCGTGGTTGCTTCCTCGAGTTCCGCAGTCATCGGAACGGATCTTCGCGGAGTCTGTACCATGGTTCAGCCGAAAGTGAAGGCAAGGCTGATAGCCTTCGAGCAGGGAGGATTTCGCGGCGATTATTCCTTCGGACTGAAAGCGGCGTACGACCTGCTTTCCCGGACGGTTGCCACCAAGGGTACGAGCAGAAAACCGGGAACCTACAACATCCTCGGGGCTTCCTCCGGCGCATACCGCGCGAAAGCGGATGTTGCGGAAATCAAACGGCTTCTTGCGGAGACCTTCGGCATCAAATCCCTCTGCGTGATGTGTCAGGAGACCGGTGTGGAAGAGATGGAGGAATTGACCGGGGCCGAGATCAATATAGTACTTCGCGGCGAAGCGCTGCCGATGGCCCAGCGGATGGAAAAGGAATTCGGAATCCCGTACGTCTACGGAGTGCCCTACGGTTATCAGGGAACTTTTGACTGGCTTACGGAGATTGCCGGAAAGATCGGAAAGATTGCGAATCCGAAGACGCTCGGACCCTTAAAGAAAAGCAGTATGGAGTTGATGCAATACCGCATGTATCCCAGAATGCTCCGAAGAGATACCATGCAGGCTTATTTGTACGGGGAATATGAAACCGTGAAGGGCCTCGGAAGATTCCTTTCGGAGATGGGCATCAAGCCGATGCACCGAATCAGTGCTCACAGCCTGACTCCACTCGGAGAAACGGAGCCCGGGATTGTTCATCTTCCGAAGGAAAAGGACCGCATGGAAATCCTGAAGAGCCTGGATCACACGCTGGTACTTGCCGATGATACCTCGAAACGATTGATTTCCGACACCAATACGTTCCTGCGGATCGCAACACCGTTGATTGACGGATCCCAGATCGCAGTTCATATGCCGCTTGTCGGTCCCCGCGGAGCGGATATGGTACGGGAAACGGTGGATGCGTATGTAAATACATTGCGGTAGCCGGCAGCGGAAGCATAGGGCAACCGGACGATGCAAAACCGTTCGGAATAAAGTGTCAAAAGGAAAGCGTGCAACACAGTTTTTGCTGAAAATGCACGCTTTTTCCGATTGCAAATATATAAAACGGTGCTATAATGTCAATGGTTAGCGAATGCTAACCGAATATTGTTCACAGGAGGATGGAGATATGGTAAGCAAAGGTAAGATCGCACTTTTCTTAGGAGGCACATTGTTCGGTACGGCCGGAATCCGGCTCCTGAGCGGGAAGACCGCGAAGAAGGTTTACACCCACATCACGGCAGCGGTTCTGCGCGGCAAGGAGGATGTGATGAGCACGGTGGAGACGGTTCAGGAGAACTGCTCGGACATTCTCGCGGACGCGAAGGCGATCAACGAGGCGCGCGCGGCGGAAGAGGAGAAGGAACTGGCCGACATCGAGATCGGCGAAGAGGCGTGATCAGAGGCGACAACAATGAAGTTTACGATCCTTCATGAAAGTACAGGGCGAGTGCGGCTCCGCGCCGTGCAGCGCTCCATGACCATGCAGCAGGCGGACGCGCTGGAGGGCTGGCTTCTGGCGATTCCCGCGGTGCAGCAGGTGCAGATTCACGAGCGAATCTGCGGCGTTACGATCCGGTTCACCGGCGACCGGGAGGAACTGTATCGGAAAATTGCTGCATTTTCCTATGAGAGGGCGGCCGATGAGCTCCCCGCAGGAATTCATTCGGGGCGCGCGACGAACCGCGAGTACAAGGAGAAACTGGTGTTCCAGATCCTGCGCCACTATGCCAAGAGGTGGTTTCTTCCCATGTCCGTGCGCTGTGCCATCAACACGGTCTGCGCTGTGCCGCGGATTGTGCGGGCCGGAAAAACGCTGGCGCAGGGAAAGCTGACGGTGGATGTTCTCGACGGCGTTGCCATCGGGACGTCACTGCTGACCGGCGACCATGTGACGGCCGGATCCGTCCGCTTTTTGCTCAGCATCGGAGAGACGCTGGAGGAGTGGACCCATAAGAAGTCCGTGGAAGATCTGGCGAGAAGTATGTCGTTGCAGGTCGACCGCGTGTGGACCATCGGTGCGGACGGGACGCAGGTGCTTGTTCCAATCGGGCAGATCGTGGCGGGAGACCGGATCGTGATAAATACCGGGCACGTGATCCCGCTCGACGGCATTCTGGAGCAGGGAGACGTGATGCTCAACCAGGCGTCGCTGACCGGCGAGTCGGTGCCCGTGGAGAAGCACGAGGGCGCAGCGGTGTATGCGGGAAGTGTCGTAGAGGAGGGCAACTGTGTCGTACGTGTGACCGGCGTTGCGGGTGAAAACCGCTACGACCGGATCGTCCGCATGATCGAGGAGTCCGAGCGACTGAAGTCCGGCGCCGAGAGCCGGGCGTACCATCTGGCGGACCGGCTTGTTCCGTGGTGCCTGGGCGGAAGCCTTCTCACATGGCTTTTGACCGGCAATACCACGCGCGCCGTGTCGGTATTGATGGTGGATTTTTCGTGCGCGCTCAAGCTTTCCATGCCCCTCAGTGTCCTTTCTGCGATGCGCGAGGCCGGGCGGTACAAGATTACCGTCAAAGGCGGCAAATTCCTGGAAATCCTAAGCGAGGCGGACGCCGTGATCTTCGACAAGACGGGAACCCTCACGAACGCCTGCCCGACGGTGCGCACGGTGGTGCCGTTCCGCGGAAACGACGAGGCGGAGATGCTTCGGGTTGCTGCGTGTCTGGAGGAGCATTTTCCGCATTCCGTGGCAAATGCCGTGGTGCGCGCGGCGGAGGAGCGGGGCCTTTCGCACACGGAGCTGCACAGCGAGGTGGAGTACGTGGTGGCCCACGGGATCGCGACGACGATCGAAGGCGAGCGCGCCGTGATCGGCAGCCGGCATTTCGTGTTTGAGGATGAGAACGTGCGGATCCCCGACGGCGAGAAGGAGAAGTTTGATTCGCTGGATCCGAGCTGTTCCTGGCTTTATCTGGCGATCGCGGGCGAGTTGTCGGCTGCGATCGGCATCTTTGATCCGCTCCGGCCGGAGGCGGCGGAGACGGTTGCGATGCTGCACGAGGCCGGAATCGAACGTGCGATCATGCTCACAGGCGACGGAGCCAACACGGCGAAGGCTGTCGCGGCCGAGGTCGGGGTCGACGACTTCCACGCGGAGGTTTTGCCCGAGGACAAGGCGCGGTTTATCCGCGAGGAGCAGGAGAAGGGTCACAAGGTCATTATGATCGGCGACGGCATCAACGATGCCCCGGCGCTTTCCCTTGCGGACATCGGAATCGCCATCGGAAGCGGGGCCAACATCGCGCGGGAGGTCGCGGATATCACCATCGCGGCTGAGGATCTGCGGGAGCTGGTCATCCTGCGAAAACTTGCCTCCGGTCTGATGCGTCGGATCGACCGCAACTACCGGTTTGTCATGGGCTTTAACGGTTCGCTGATCCTGCTCGGTGCACTGGGCCTGCTGCCACCGGCAACATCGGCGCTTCTGCACAATTCCTCAACGATCCTTTTGGGCATCGACTGTATGACGGACCTTCTGCATGAGGAATCCGTCGGAAAATGATGCGACCCCGTTGCAGATTCGCAGCCGTTATAGTATGCTGAAAGAGGAGTTCTGTCCGGCTTCAATCAATACGATCCGGTAAGGAGAGGAATATTCATGTTGAGTAAAGATGTCATTCTCGGTCTGTTGATCCCCTTTGCGGGCACCGCGGGCGGCGCGGCATGCGTATTTTTCATGCGCGGACAAATGAATGATCGAGTGGAGCGTGCGCTGAGCGGTTTCGCTGCGGGCGTGATGGTGGCGGCATCCATCTGGAGCCTTCTGATCCCGGCGATGGAGCAGTCCGCAGGCAAGGGGCGCTGGGCTTTTGTGCCTGCAGCCATCGGCTTCTGGTGCGGCGTGCTGCTGCTTCTGTTCCTTGACTCGGTCATCCCGCATCTGCATGTGGACAGCGACAAGCCCGAAGGCCTTAAGAGCAACCTGGCGCGGACAACGATGATGGTGCTGGCGGTGACGCTTCATAACATCCCCGAGGGAATGGCAGTGGGAGTCGTTTACGCGGGCTTTCTTGCCGACAATGCGGAGATTTCCATCGGCGCGGCGCTGGCGTTGTCAATCGGTATCGCGATCCAGAATTTTCCGGAGGGCGCGATCATCTCAATGCCTTTGCACGCCAACGGAAAGAGTCGCCTTGCGGCGTTTCGCGACGGCGCGCTGTCGGGCGCTGTGGAGCCTGTCTTCGGAGCCCTGACGATTCTCGCTGCTGCACTTTTGGTGCCGACGATGCCGTACCTTTTAAGCTTCGCGGCCGGCGCCATGATGTACGTCGTGGTGGAGGAGCTGGTGCCGGAGATGTCCGCGGGAGAGCACAGTAACGTAGGCGTTTTGATGTTCTCCGTGGGCTTTACGGTGATGATGGCGCTGGACGTGGCACTCGGCTGATCAAAGATTTATACGGAAAATGAAAAACGGACCGTTCGCTTCCCTTTCGGAAGCCGCGGTCCGTGTTTTTGTTGTTATTTACCTGTGTAGCGTTTGACTGCGCTGCCTGAACGGTTCGTTACGCCTGAGCGGTGTTGTCCGCAGCCGGTGCTGCGTCTGTTGCAGCCGCCGCAACCTCCTCGGCAGCGATCGCTTCGCCCTCGGGAGCGGTTTCATTTTCCGCGGAATCCGGAACGTCGACGCCCTCCGCACTGTCGGCCTCGCACTCCGCGTCCTTCCACTTGTTGAAGCACAGCTTTAAGGTGATGGGCGTCACGATGGAGGAGACGATGATCAAAAGGATGACTGCCGTGAAGTAGTCCGACGACATCAGGCCGACCTTCAGGCCCTTCTGGGAGATGATGAGGGCAACCTCGCCGCGGGTCATCATGCCGCAGCCGATCTTGAGAGCCTCGTTGGTCTTAAACTTGCACAGCTTGGCCATGACACCGCAGCCGACAACCTTCGTGGCCATCGCGACGATGACGAACAAAACCGAGAAGACGAGGAGACTCACGCTCATGGTGTCGATGGAGGTCTTGATACCGATGGAGGCAAAGAAGACCGGGCCGAAGAGCATGTAGGAGTTGATGTCCATCTTCTCCGCGATGTATTTCGAGTCGCGGACGTTGCACAGAATGATACCCGCGACAAATGCGCCCGTGATGTCCGCAATGCCGAAGAATTTTTCGGCGGAGTAGGAGATCAGAAGGCACAGCGCGAGGCCCGCGATGGGGATGCGGCGCGTGTGCGGGTGCATCTGGTCGTATTTGCGGAAGAGGCGGTAAAATACGTAGCCCAAGAGGAACGCAGCGGCGAAGAAGAGCGCCGTGTTGCGGATCGTCGTCAGGGGACTTAAGGACTCGTCCTTTAAGCCGAGCACGAAGGTGAGCACGATGATGCCGATGACGTCGTCGATGATGGCGGCGCTTAGGATGGTCGTGCCGACGCGGCCCTTTAAGTAGCCCATCTCGCGCAGCGCCTCAACGGTGATGCCGACGCTTGTGGCGGTCATGACGCAGCCGATGAAGATCGCCTCATGAAATCCGGCGCCGGAGAAGGAGTGCACGCCGTAGTAGAGCATATACAATGCCGTGCCGCCCGCCATCGGGATCGCCACGCCGAAGCACGCGATCAGCGTTGCCACGAGGCCGGAGCGTGCGAGCTGGCGCAGGTTGGTCTCAAGTCCCGCGGAGAACATCAAAAGGACGACGCCGATCTCCGCCATGGTCGCGAGGAACTCCGATGCCTGCACCCAGCCGAGGACGGCCGGTCCGAGCAAAAGTCCTGCGAGAATCTCGCCGACAACCTGCGGTGCTTTCAATTTTCTTGCGATAATGCCGAACATCTTCGCGAAGATGATGATCAGCGCCAAATCCAGAAATACTTCATAACCCATGTCATTTTACCTCTAGCGCATAAAGCAACGCCGGACAATCCCGACGCCCTTACGATTGTAGCGTGTAAAAAATAAAATGCAAGCACATTTTTCGAAATCCGCGAAAAATGGAACACTTTTTTGCACATTTTCCGCATTTCTTTGTCTTTTGTGTGAAGTGAGCAAAAGGCAAATTGACGAAAAGGTGGGGTTATGGTATATTCTATGTGTCTTAATGCGGAGAAATGTTACTGTGTTTTTTGTTCGGGAAGCGAGGGGATGACGGTGAATATCGGATTAATAGCGGATGATACACGAAAAGCGCTGATGCAGAATCTGTGCATCGCGTACAAAGGAATACTGTGCAAGCATGAGTTGTATTCGACCGGCGTGACCGGCCGTATGATCGAGGAGGCCACGAACCTTCACATTCATAAGTTTCTGTCGGGCAGCCTCGGCGGCGAGCAGCAGCTTGCGATGATGATCGAGCAGAACCAGCTGGATATGGTGATCTTCCTGCGCAACACGGACCGCGCGGTGAACTACGAGGTGCAGTTCAACTACGTGATCCCGCTGTGCGACGAGTACAGCATTCCGCTGGCGACGAACATCGCCACGGCGGAGATGCTCCTCAAGGGAATGAACAACGGCGATCTGGAGTGGCGCAACCTGTATCGATAGGAGCTCGGTTTACAGAATTGCAAGTGCCGGGCGATTGACTTGAATAACGGAATATGATACTTTAGTAGATGGATGATTCATGGGGTTTCATCCATCTATTTTTTTACTGGAGGTGTCTATGAAGAAGGTATTACGGTTACTGGCGATTCTCGCCGCGGTTCTTCTGTTCGTACTGCCGAACAATCTGGCAAAGGCAAGCGAGGAAGAGGTTGCCGAGATGACGATTTTCTCGGACGGCAGCGGCGGCACACTTGGGGTCGGAACTCATGCATTTCTGTATTTTGAGAACATCTCAAGTCACAACATTTCGGTTCTCGGGAACGTCGTGGCGCCCGGCAGGGGCATTACGGTGGGAACCTTCGGCAACAAGGCCGACGGTCTCGGAATCTACATCAATCTCGAGGCGTACGGCATCGAGCACGGCGACGGTTATGCAAACCGCGTGTCCCTCACGATCCGTCTGACGCAGTCGAAGCTTAACCAGGTGAATTCCACCATGGAGGGCAACAACAAGTGGACCCTCACGAAGAACTGTTCCTGGTTTGCGGCCCAGGCCTGGAACAAGGTCTGCCCGTCCAACAAGAAGCTGTCCGCCGGCCTCATTCCGACTCCGGCGACGCTGTCGAAGAACATCAAGAAGGTCTCCGGCTATGTGACGAAGAAGAGCGTGGCGAAGGCGTATGTCGGCAATGACACGAGCGCCGTGAAGCGCCACAAGAACGGAACGAACTACGCTGTATCCGCGGGCACGCTTGACGGCAGCGGCAACAGTAGCAGCAGCTTCTTCAGCAGCGGCTCGTAATTCCGTTCGTAATCGAGGCGTAAAATGGGAAACATTCTGGTTCATGTGACCGAACAGTCCGAGCAGGGCGCGATGCTCCATCTGGAGTCGTTGTCCTCGGCTGAAAAAATCTGCCGCATCGTGGTGCGCACATCGGGCGACCGGACGATTCTGTGCGTCCGCACGTCCCTTCTGTGGCCGTTTCGCCAGCGCAAGGATGTGTGGCTTCCGGACGGAATTCCCGACCCTCTGTATGTCGCGGAGAACTCCGGCAAACCGTACCGCGTGAACGTGCTGCCGGTGCAGGCGGAAAATGAAACATAACAAAATCAGCGGACCGACTCCCGGTGTGGGCTTCGGTCCGCTTTTGTTTTGCTGTCAGTTTCGTAATTCAGCTTCCTGCGTTTGGGCGCGGATTCATTTTCCGCGGGAGCGCCGCTCAGGAGTTTTTTGCGATGATCCTCGTTCGCACGATCGTGACGATGATGGCAATCAGGAAGAGAACGAGCAGGGCCGGCATCAGGAAGGACGGCGCGTTGCAGTTCTTCACCTGGCACACGAACAGGGTCGTCATGGTTGCCGTGATGAGCACGAGCATGGTGTTCAGCATGTTGCGGACGCAGGCGCCGAGCAGGGGGGCATTTTCCGCGGTGATGGTGACACCGGGGAGGTTCCAGCAGACCGGGAACATGCTGACGATGACAAGCACCGGAAGCATGAAGAGCTCGAACGCGGGAAATGTAAAGATTGCGGAGCGGCTTCCGTAGCTGCCGATCTTGCCCGTGAGGCCGAACTGCGTCGGGATCTCCTCGGGCAGTTTTTTATAGATGATGATGCACGTGAAGAGCGAGATGAGTGCGGCCAGAATGCACAGGCTGTATATGATGAGGTCGATTTTGCGCAGCGCGAATCGTTTCATGAGGATTCTCCTTCGGAAGAGTATTGCTTAAATATCGAGCTCCGGCGGAACATCCAGTTCCTTCGGGCGCGGGCTGCCGTTCTTCTTTCGCTGGCGGACGCACTCGGTTAAGAGGTACTCAATCTGGCCGTTGATCGACCGGAAATCGTCCTCCGCCCAGGCGGCAATCGCATTGTACAACTGCTCCGAGAGTCGGAGCGGAATCTGTTTCTTTTCGGCCATGGAAAAACCACGAAAACGGGGGGCTCGTCTTCGCGATACCTCCTTTCTGAATCAGGGGTATGCGGATGGACCGCCGTTAGGGCAGTCCACCCGCGCTTTTATTATGATCTGTTGTCAGCTAATCTAGTACAGGCTTCCGGAGTTGACCACCGGCTGTGCGTCGTGGTTGCCGCAGAGCACTACCAGAAGGTTCGAGACCATGGAGGCCTTGCGCTCCTCGTCAAGCTCGATGGTGTTGTTTGCGCTCAGGCGATCAAGTGCAAGCTCGACCATGCCGACCGCACCGTCCACGATCATCTTCCGGGCATCGATGATGGCCGATGCCTGCTGACGCTGAAGCATTGCCGCAGCAATCTCCGGTGCGTACGCGAGGTACGTGATGCGTGCCTCGTGGATGCGAAGGCCCGCAACGGCCACGCGATCCTGGATCTCCTGACGGATGCGGTCCGCCACGATCTCGCTGGAGCCTCTCAGGCTGCCCTCGTCGGCGATGCCGTCGCCGGTGGTGTCCACGCCGGGCGCCACGTCATAGGGGTAGATCCGGACAATGTTCCGAAGCGAGGTGTCGCACTGCAGCGAGAGATATTCCTTGAAGTTCTCCACGTTGAAGACAGCCTTCGCGGTGTCTCCGATGCTCCACGTCACGGCGATTCCGATCTCCACCGGCGTACCGAGGCGGTCGTTGATCTTCTGACGGTTGTTGTTGAGCGTCATCACTTTAAGAGAGAGCTTGTTGTTCGGCAGACCGAAGCCCGCTGCGGAGGAGAGCGTCACAGGCTCGATGGTCTTGACGTCGCCGCTCTGGTTGAGCTGCGTCTTCGCCGCCGGGTTGATGGACGAGCAGAACGGGTTGACGAAGAAGAAACCGTCGCCGCGGATCGTGCCGTAGTAGCGGCCGAACAGCGTGAGCACCAGCGCTTCCTGCGGTTTCAGGACTCGCAGTCCCAAAAGCGGTAACCAGCCGAAGCTGACGATTGCCGCGCCGATCACGATCAGCGGAACGTTGAGCTCGACACAGCCGTACGTGAGTGCCGCAATGCCGGCCAGGATCAGCAGCAGTGTGAGAAAGAACGCGAGCATGCCGTGTTTCTTTCCGTCCAGAGTAATCTCCTTGCACTCGTTGTTGATAAATGTTACTTTCCTGTCATTCGTTTCCATAGGATACCTCCAGTATAGTTTCCGAAACGTTTATAAAGATAATGTTACCGGCCGCAATTTTGCACAAGACCCCGTTGTTTCGACCGACGGTGATATCGTTTTGATATCATCTTGAAACTAAAATACCACGATTTTTCGAAAATGTCAACACTATTTAACAAAAAGCTTGAAAAACATTTACCATTTTGCTAAAATAAGCGAAAGGACGGCAGCGGTTCACTTGTCGTCCGGAAAATGGGGGTAATTGTCATGGGGAGTACGAGAAGCAAAATGATGGTTGCGTGCATCTGCGCCGTGGCGCTGGTTGCAGGGGTGGTTTTATTTTTCGCACTTCGGGACCGGAATGATATCAAGGAAACGGTCAGAATTCCGGAGGTGCCCGAGGGAAGCGTGCTGATCTGGTGCCTGACCGAGGAGTACGATGTCGATGAGAACGGGAAGCAGCAGCTTCTGTTCGAAAGCAAATACGACGACACCGGCCGGTGCGTCTCCGCGAAGCACTATGTCCTCGGGGGAACGACTTCGAAGGCGGAGAAACTCAGTTACGAGTATGATCTGAAGACTCATTACATCCGCGAGGTCATCCTGGATGAGGGGCTGGTGATGTATGAGACCATCGATTCTGCGGGCAGAACGAGGGATCTGCGGTACCAGACCGTCGAAAAATCCGGCGCGCTCGGCGGCGGCAAGATGTATGTGCTGGATGAGAATGCGAGATTTGTCTCGGAGACCTTCTATAACGAAGAGGGTGCCGAGGAGAGCAAAAGAACGCATGATTATGATTCCTGCGGTTACGAGATCAGCAGAATCCGGATTGACGTAAAAACCGGCGAAGAGCAGGTTGTGAGACGGGCGGAGCTTGATGATCGGGGCAGAGCTCTGCGGATTTACGAGCGCGACTACGATTCGCCGGAGGAAAAACTGATCCTGGAAGCGGAGTACGCTGCAGACGGCAGCCGACTGGAGCGAAGCTACACGTACGATGACTCCGGGAATCCAAGGATCAAGGAGTACAACGCAAACGGAGATCTGGTTACCGATATCATTTACCGCGAGACGGACGACGGCGGGATTCAGACAGACAAAACCGTGATCGTGTACAAGGACGGTCGGGAAGCGACCAAAACCGTGTACCTCGATGATGAGATCTCGTCGGTGACGACAACCGTGTATGAGCAGGGGGATCACAGCAGCACCGTGACTGTTACGGAGGAGTACACCAACATCTACGGGGAGAAGATCAAGCACGTCAAAACCGAGACCTGCCGCTATTACGGCGACAGCCTGCCGGAGGAGGAGAAGTACGAAAGCCGGGAGATCCGAAGCTATACCCTGGGGGAGAACGGAGTGAGATACGGCGAAGAGATCACCCTCTATGAGTTCAAGTACGACGAGTACGGCAACCGCATCGCCTACCGGAAGACGAAAACCGCAGACGGTGAAACCAAATACTGTCACGGCGGCTGCTACGTCTACAAGCCGATGGTGATCACGAAGGAACAGGCTGCGGAAAATGCAGAATTTTACGACTATCACTTTCACCAGGTTCTGGACGAGGTCGGCTCGAAAGACGCGAACGAGGACTGGATCTGGTAGGAGTTGAACGGGACCGGCGGCAACCTCGCCGGGGCCGGCGGAACCGAGCGGAGTTCGGCAGAAATGAAAAAGAAAAAGGGCAGGTGTGCGAAAGATCGTGTCACCTGCCCTGTTTTATTTTCCAGATTTATTGCGCTGTGCCCGCAAGATACAAAGAGCGGTAGAAGGTGTCGCCCGACATGAGCGTGTCGTGGGTTCCCTGCTCGATCACATCGCCGTCCCTCATCACTAAGATGAGGTCGGCATTTTTGATCGTCGAGAGCCGGTGGGCGACGATGAAACTGGTGCGGCCCTTCATCATCACCTGGAAGGCGTCCTGAATCTTCCATTCGGTGCGGGTGTCGATGGAGGAGGTTGCCTCGTCGAGGATGAGGATCGGCGGCAGGCAGAGCATGACGCGGGCGATGCACAACAGCTGGCGCTGGCCTGCGGATAAGCCGCCGCCGTGTTCGCCGAGAACCGTGTCGTAGCCATCCGGAAGACGGCGGATGAAGCTGTGCGCGTGGGCGGCCTTTGCGGCGGCCTTGATCTCGTCGTCGGTGGCTTCGGGTCGGCCCATGGCGATGTTATCGCGGATCGTTCCGTCCGAGAGCCACGTATCCTGCAGCACCATTCCGATGTTCCGGCGCAGGTACGATTTCGGGATGTCGGCAAGCGGGATGCCGTCGAAGGTGACGGAGCCGCTGTCAATCTCGTAGAAGCGCATCAAAAGGTTGATAAGCGTCGTCTTGCCGCAGCCGGTGGGACCGACGATGGCGATGCGCGAGCCGGCGCGAACGGAGATGTTCATGTCGGTGATGAGCGGACGCTCCTTCACGTAGGAAAATGCAACATGCGTAAACGAGATCTCTCCGCGGAGCGACTCGGGAAGCTCCGGACCTTCCTCCTGAACCGCCGGGAGCGGCTCGTCGAGCAACTCGAAGATGCGCGCCGCGCAGGCCAGGGCGTTCTGCAGCTCGGTGACAACACCGGAAATCTCGTTGAAGGGCTTTGCGTACTGCCCCGCGTACGCGAGCATTGTGGTCAGCATACCGACCGAGAGGCTGCCGCCGATGACGGCGAAGGAGCCCACCAGCGTGCAGGCCGCGTAGACGGTGGAGTTGACGAAGCGCGTGCAGGGGTTGGTGAGGGACGAGAAGAACGTCGCTTTCAGGGCGCAGTCGCAGAGCTTTTCGTCGCACTCGTCGAAGCTTTCCGCCGCGCGGGATTCGTAGGAGTATGCCTGCACCACCTTCTGCTGTCCGACGAGTTCGTCGATCAGGGAAGTCTGGGCGCTTCGCGCGAGGCTCTGCTCGCGGAAGAGCTTAAATGTCCGGGATGCGATGAAGCGCGCGACGAACAGGGAAAGGGGCGTTAAGAGCATGACAACAAGGGCAATCTTGACGTTGGTCAAAAACATCAAAGTGAGCGTTCCCAGGATGGTCAGAATGCCGGTGAAGAACTGGGCAAATCCCAGGAGCAGGCCGTCCGCCACCTGGTCCACGTCGGTGATGACGCGGCTCACGATCTCGCCGTTGCTGCAGCTGTCGAGGTAGGAGAGCGGAAGTCTCGTGATGTGGTTGATCGCATCGTTGCGGATGTCGCGGACGGTGCGGAAGCAGACGCGGTTTAGCAGAAGCGTCATCAGCCACGAGCTGACCGCGGAGATCAGCACGAAAATGCCCGCGGTGCGCAGGAAGCCCCAGAGCGCGCCGAAGGCCACATCGCCGGGGCCGACGATGGTGTCGATGGCGTCACCGATGCGCTTCGGAACAAGAATCTGCAAAATGACGGACGCGGCTGCCAGCAGCAGTGCCAGAATAAGTAAAGGCAGGGAGCGGCGCAGATAGCGAAGAAGGCGGGAGAGGATATGACGCATTTTCATACGGCACCTCCTTCCGCGACCGCAAGGCCCGAAGCCGCTGCAATCTCGCGGTAGACCGGGCAGGTCGAGAGAAGTTCGTCGTGGGTGCCGTTGCCAACCAGCTCCCCGTCCTCGAGGACGAGGATGCGGTCGCACCCCGTGAGGGCGCCGGCGCGCTGGGAAACATAGAGAACGGTCCGGTTGCGCTCCTCACGAAGCGCGCGGCGAAGCTTCTGCTCCGTCGCATAGTCAAGCGCCGAGCCGGAATCGTCCAGGATCAAAATGCGTGCGTCGGTGACGAAGGCGCGGGCGATGGTGAGACGCTGCCGCTGGCCGCCGGAGAAGTTGCTGCCGCCCTTGGAAACCGGGGCGTCCAGCCCTTCGGGGAGGGCGCGCACAAAATCCGCCGCACAGGATTTTTCGAGAGCCGCCCAGAGTTCGTCGTCGGTGGCGTTCGGATTTCCGAAGAGGAGGTTGCTGCGCACCGTGCCCGCGAACAGCACCGCCTTCTGCGGAACCACGCGGACCGCAGAGCGAAGGGAATCGAGGTCGTACTCGCCGACGCTGCGGCCGAAGACGGAAAGCGCTCCGTCCGTGATATCATAAAATCTGGGGATCAACTGCACAAGCGAGGTCTTGCCGGAGCCGGTACCGCCGATGACGCCGACATATTCTCCCGGGAAGATGTCGCAGGAGATGTGCGAGAGCATCTCCGACGAGGCCTTCGCGTAGCGGAGCGAGACATCGCGGAAGGAAACCACCGGCGCGGCGCCGCCTTCTTCGGAAGAGGCGTCGGCAAATGCATCCGCGTCCACGGGGATCGCATTTTCCGGCGAGACCACGGAAGGGGTGATCTCAAAGATGCTCTGTACGCGGTTGCCGCAGGCCACAGCGCGGGTAATATTGATGATGAGGTTCGCGAGCTTCACAAGCTCGACGAGGATCTGGCTCATGTAGTTGTAGAGAGCGATGACCGCGCCCTGGGTGAGAAGACCGGCCTCCACGCGGAGTGCGCCGGTGTAGACTAAAAGAAGGATCGCCAGGTTGACGAGGCAGTAGGTGAGCGGATTGAGGAGGGCGGAAACGCCGCCGACGGTCCGCTGCTCGTGCTCAAGTTCCTTCGTGCGGTCGCCGAAGTCTTTGCGCTCGGAGGCTTCCTTATTGAACGCACGCAGCACGCGCACGCCCGCGAGATTGCGGCGAAGCGCGCCGACAACGCGGTCCAGACGCTCCTGCACGCGGCGGTACAGCGGGATGCTTATGAGCATGATCGCAAAGATGACAATCGCGAGAATCGGAATCAGGCCGGCGAAGACGAGCGCCGCGCGGTGATCCACCGTATAGGCCATGACGGTCGCGCCAAGAACGATGAACGGCGAGCGCATCAGAAGGCGAAGCGTTAAGTTCACGCCGTTTTGAATCTGGTTCATGTCGCCCGTGAGGCGCGTGACGAGCGTGTCCGTTCCGATCGTATCGATTTCCGTGTAGGAGAGTGTGCCGAGATGCTTAAACAGGGCGCGGCGGATCCGGCCGGTGAACGAGACGGCGACCTTCGCGGAGAAGTACTGCGCCGTCACGGCAAATGCAAGTCCGGCAACGCCGAAGAGAACCATCAAAAGAACGCGACGCACGATGAAGCCGCGGTCGCCCTGCGCGATGCCGGTGTCGATGATGGAGGCGACGATCAGGGGAACCAGAAGCTCCATGACCGCCTCGAAAAATTTGAACAGCGGAGCGGCCACGGCCCGGAGCCGGTAACCGTCCATAAAGCGAAGTAATTTGCGCATGAAACAGAATCCCTCTTTGCTGTGGTGAGTGCTGCCTCACTAATAATACCTATTTTCCGAAGAAATCGCAAGAGGTCGTTATACTGCTGCACGCGGCCGTATGGTTTACCTGCGGTTTGTACAAGAAATCTTTCGCAAATAATTGACAAACCAGTTTGTTTGTGTACAATGTGTTATACAGTATTGTTGCAATTCGGCATGAATTATGCTGTTGTGGGGGATTACATGAAAAAGTTAATACGAATCAGTATACTTGCAGGTGTTCTGCTTTTTTTCTGTGCATATTTTATAATTTTCATAGTTTTTTCTGTAACGTGGGATCTTACGGATGTCACGTTATCCAAAATTTCACCGGAACTGTTCGAGTTCCATCAATATCAAAAATATCTCACAAATGATTCTCAACAACAATTTCTGATTGGCGAAGCTCAAGGAAGCGATATGGAGCACTATTCTCTTGAGGATTACCTTGAGGTTACAATCTCTGTTTCCTGTAATTCTCGCGTGCCCTCGTTATTGCAAGGAGTTTTCGGAGCACGGAATCCAATGATAATTCTTTCAAACCGGAATAAACTGCCGGAGAGGTTGATTTACTGCGATGTCGGAGAGAATGAATCGCAGGAGTTTCTCGGTGAGGAGGATCCGTGTATGTTTACAATGTTCTTCTTTGTACAGGGACTGACTCCGGAAGAAGCAAATACATATATTTCCGATGCTCTTTCAAAACTTGAGTTTTCCTTGATTTACGAGCAGGAATTTTTCGGATCGAGGGAGAGGACGATTTGTTTTTCAAACGAAGCAACTCGAAAGATTCATTCGATTGACTGAAACTGTGCTGATAATCGGGACTTGGAGTACAACGGAACAGGCACCGGTTCCTTTGTAATACAAAAAATTTTAAGGGGGATTTAAAGTGAAAAGATTTAAAAAGATGATGTGTGCGGCGCTTGTTGCTGTAATGGTTGTCTCCACGGGAGCGCAAGCGAAGGATTATGACGGTTCTAAGGCCGGAAGGTATGCAGACGATCACGCAGATAAGAATTCTTATAATCCTGAATATCCGGCGTTTGATTCAGATTGTACGAATTTTACGTCGCAGTGCATTGTTGCTGGTGGATTTCCGACAATCGGATTACCGTTGTCGGAGGCAGTAAAATGCTACAGAATTTTCAGAAGACCGTCAGTATATCACTCATATGCCTATTTCTCGTATGTTTGGTATCAGACAATCCGGGATTATGTTGCAACAACACCCTGGACGGTTGCGGGAGCAGCCAGCGGCGACAGTTTCTTTGGGTTTTGGGATTATGTGAAGTATAAAGGGGCTTCGCCAAGAACGTACTACTTCGGAAACGACAGCACATATCAACAGAGATTGGAGGAGCTGATTAATCTTGCGGAAGTCGGAGATATCATTCAGATATCACATGTTTCGGACTCGAAGACAGCAAACCATAGCTACATAGTTTCCAGAAAGGAAATTGAGAGGACGGTTGATCCGCACCCGGGGAAGAGACATATTTATGTTTGTGCCCATACAAGCAACAGAAGAAATGACGACTTTGAACTTCTCGTTACGAAAAATCGGGCAAAGGATGGCGCTGCAATCAAAAAGACTGACACGGTGTATTTGTGGCGAGTTACTGCTATGAATATGAACGAGATGGCAAAGAAGAAAGTATACAAATAGAATTGTTCAGAGGATTTTATGAAGAAGAAAATAATCGTTTCATGCGGCATTGTAGTTCTGGCGTTAACTGTGTTTGTTTTACGGTTCATTGTGTTTTCGGTTAGCTGGGAATTGACAAGCGCTAAAACAGCGAGCATGCCGGATTATCTGTTTGATCTGGAATTGTATGCTCGTTACAACGGTTCGAATGAACAGAACTTTTTTATCGAAACAGCCGAAGGAAGTGACATTAAGCTGTATGCTGCACAAGACTATTTGCTTGCGAACATCGTTGTGCAATGTAACAGCCGTGTTCCGGGTGTGTTGCGGGAGTTTGTCGGTGAACAGGAGCCAAAGATTGTTTTATGCAGAACTGACTTGCCGGAGAGATTGGTTTATTGCGATGACGGAGACGGGTCCGACAGTTCCTTTGCGGAACCGGACTCGCCATGCTCGATTCTCTTCATTTTCTTCATAAAAGGTATGAGCAGGGAAGAAGCAGATAGTTATGTCCGAAATGCTATTGCCAATATGAAATTCTCGTTGATATATGTACAGAATGGATTCGGTGCCAGAGAGCAAAGCGTTCACTTTTCAGAAAAGGACTTAAGTATTATGCGTTCCGAAGAATGATTCGATTTGCGGCGGGTCGGAATCCTGTTTGTCCGACCCGCATTTTCAAAACGTATACGAATGAGGTGATGAAATGTCGTTGTTCGAGCTAAATAAAGTTTGCTGTACACTTGGAGAGGGAGAGAGTCAAAAGGAAGTTTTGCGTGGAATAAGCGGAGTGATAGAGCCAGGACAAGTAGTTTCGATTGTAGGACCGTCAGGTGCAGGAAAAAGCACTTTGCTGAATGTAATGTCGGGGCTGGAACGTATCACGTCAGGAGAAGTGCTGTACGGAGGACAGAATATCGCTGCATTGTCGGAGAAGCAGCGAGCACGGTTGCGATTAAAAGAATTCGGCTTTGTGTTTCAGGCCTTTCATTTGATTCCTTCTTTGACCGTTTATGATAACATCGTCCTACCTGTCGCGATGAATCGAAAAGCGGTTGATCGGGAGTACTATGAAGAACTGATCGACTGCCTGGGAATCAGTGGGCTGGAAAACAAAAAAGCCTTACAGATCTCTGGTGGAGAGATGCAGAGAGTGGCAATTGCCAGAGCAATGATAAATAAGCCTAGTGTTCTCTTCGCGGACGAGCCTACGGGGAATCTGGACAGTGCTAACGGTGATCGGGTTTTTTCATTGCTGATACAATGCTCAAAGTCTTTTGGTCAGACGTTGATCTATGTTACACATGATGGCGAAAAGGCTAAGCTTTCTGATGTTTGCTGGCATATTTTAGATGGGGTGGTGAGCGAATGAAAACCCGGGGTCCGGTGGGTATGTTGTTTCGTGTGTTTTTCAGTGACAAACGAAACATTTTTGTAATGATTGTTATCGGTTTGCTGGTTATGTCAGTCGGAACAATAGTTCTTTCAGCATCGGATTGCTATTTGACCGAAAAAGTTAATTCCGTGGACAGAAGGTTTGGAAAGAGTGTTCTGTCCGTGGAGTCGGATGATGCAGGGCGTCTTCTTGATGCTGCAAATGAGAATATGGTACAAGATTCGATTCTCTGCCGAGCTGAGTATTATGATGATGGCGTGAACCGTTATTTCGAAGAGTATTATGCCACGGAAGATATTTTGGCGATGACTGCCCTTACATTGGTGAATGGACGTTTTCCGGAGGAAGAGAATGAAATTGCCGTAAGTGAATACTATCTCTTGGAAAAAGGCATAGCCGCGAGGGATATGATTGGCAGCCGCGTGAATCTCGTGCGCGAGGATAAAGAGTATATTGTAACGGGTGTTCTTCGGGATGAAGTAGCTTCCGGTGGAAGCAGCGTGTTGGAGTTTCGGGTAGTACATCCTCCGATTAAAGAGAACAATACGGTTTTTCTGGAGGTGAAGAATAAGAGAGAAATCGAATCCTTTTATGCTATTATGGATTCAAAGTATTCTGACTGCGTGTTGCGTGTTTCAATCGGGCAGGTGAGCATGCTTACGAACGAAGAAGGGGAGACAATTTTTGAAAAGATAGATCAGATTCGAATCGCCATGCTTTGTGTTGTGGTTGCTTATACAGCAGTTATTGTGCTGCTCTTTTCAAGACTGGCACACGAACGAAACAAAAAGAATATGGCAGTACTTCAGCTGATAGGGGTCGGAAGAAGACAAATACATGTCGTGTTTTTGTCGTTTCAGTTAGTCTTGTACACGGTAGGTTGCATTCCGGGAATTCTTTTAGGGGAGATCGTGGGGTCCGTGTTTTGCCATTCCAGACTGGGTTGGAGTATAACGGAATACTGGGTAAAATGTCCGTTTGGGCTATTGTTGCTTTGCTATGGAATGTGTGTAGCAGCGATTGTTCTTCTCCAGTTGCCGGCTATCGTCAGTGAAGGACGGAAGTCCGGAGCGGAAGTGTTCCGCAGAGAAGTTGGGGCGAGGAAGAAAACAGGATCCCTGTTTCAGAAAACCAATAAAGGCTACCGAAGCATAATGGTCATAAAGAATCTTTCGGAGCATCGCGGACTTAGCTTTTTTATGTTGGCGGGTTTCGTTTTGTCAGGGGGAGTACTGGTAGTAGCGGGCTATTTTGCGCATGTTTACGCACAGCAGAAGATAACAAGAGGAAACGCACCGGATTATGCTGTTTACGAGACGCTGGATCAGGGAGATGAGACCGGCTTTGAAAACGCGATGACAGAACAGTTACTCGGAGAGTTGTCGGATTCTGTACACAGGATGGATTACTATGTTACTACCTGTGACAGTAAAGTCCCGGAGGAATGCCTCGGAAAAGGGATGAAAGAATTGCTCTCACAGGACATGGAGCAGAGAAGACAATTAATGACGCAATCGAAAGTTGAATGTCGGGTATCGATCGTTGCTTATGACAATGAAACCATAGAGCAGGTGTCCCGGAAAGAGAATACTCCTCCGATCGGTGACGGGGAAGCGTGGGTTTATCGGTACAACTCGTCTGTCAGGAAATTTGCTGCAGAAAATAATTTCAAAAAAGGCGACACGCTTGACATCTGCTGGTGGGCTGCGGATAACAGCCGATCGGCAAAACTGAAAATACAGGGAGTGTTCGACACGCTTCCGGTCTTGTTAGATTCAGGTGAAGGTGACATTCTGGTCGTTTTGTCCCGGAGCTATTTTGAAACACTGTTCCCTGATGTTGAGCGGAGAGCGGTATATTTGTATGCAGATGGGTTGACATCGGAAGATGAGGAAATCCTCTTGCGGATGTATCAAATACCGGGCTTATTGATAGAACGACCGAAGGAAGATCTTCAAAATGCGAAGGAACAGGAGCGAACGATTCAAATTGTGGTTGTTGCAGGATTTGTCTCGCTGATTTTGATGAGCTTTTTCTTAGTTGCAGGAAATGTTTTCGTCGGAGTTGTTGTCCGGGAGACCGAGTTCTGTACGTATATGGCTATCGGGGAAACCCCTTTGGGAATAACGCAAATCGCAATCGGCCACTGTGTGATCATATGCTGTGCGAGTGTTATTGTTTCATCGATTCTTTCTTGGTTGACAACACGTTTTATGTTCTCACGCGCGTTTGGAAACAAATACCTGCCGTTTTATCAGTTTCCGGTGGGCTTGCTTTTCCTTTCTGTTTTTGCGATGCTGCTTGTTCTTCTGGGAATGGCGATCCCGGTGTGTGCGGAATACAGAAACAAACGGATCATGGAGGTGCTGAAGGCTTCGGGTCCTGTGTGACAAGCGAATAATACATTTGATGCGGGCTTGTAAAGAGCCCGCATTTGTGTCATAATGAAAGGACAATATCGAGAGAGGAGATATTGTGCCATGATCTATCTGGTGGAAGACGATGACAATATCCGCGAGCTCGTGGTGTACACCCTGGCGCAGTCGGGGTTGAAGGCCGTGGGCTTTGCGTTGCCGCATGAATTTTACGAGGCGTGTGCGAAGGAACCGCCGAGGCTGGTGCTCCTTGACATCATGCTGCCGGAGGAGGACGGGCTTTCCATCCTTCGGAAGCTTCGGGCGGACCCGGCGACGAAGAAACTGCCGGTGATGATGCTGACCGCGAAGGGAAGCGAGTACGACAAGGTCGTCGGGCTGGACCAGGGTGCGGACGACTATCTGCCGAAGCCTTTCGGAATGATGGAGCTGCTGGCGCGGGTGAAGGCTCTGCTGCGGCGCTCAGAGGGCGCGCAGGAAAGCACGGAGTACCGCGTCGGACCGCTGTATGTATGTCCGGAGCGGCACCAGGTGAGCGTCGGCGGAGATGCGGTTTCGCTTACGAAGAAAGAGTTTGATATCCTACTGATGCTTTTGCAAAATCGCGGGATCGTGCTCAGCAGGGACAAGCTTCTCAGTACCATATGGGGATATGACTTTGACGGTGAGAACCGGACGGTGGATGTGCATATCCGGACGCTTCGCGCAAAGCTCGGCGAGGCGGGAGCGCAGATTGAGACGGTGCGCGGTATCGGGTACCGTATCCGATAGAGGAAGAGCGGGCGGACGGCGGAGCCGGTCCGCAAAAGGGGTGAACATATGAAGGTTAAGGTATTGCAAAATGTTTACATCGTGGCGGTGGCGATCTTTGTGATCACCATGCTTGTCACGCTGCTTATCGAGTACCGGTACGTCAGCACGGAACAGCAGAAGGAGTTCCGCGAGCAGGCGCAGTACATGAGCGAGCTGATCGAAAAATCAGGCACAAATGTGCTGCAGCAGACGACGTCGACGCAGTCGATCCGACTTCGTGTGACCGTTATCGACAAGGATGGTTCGGTCGCTTACGACAGCCAGGAGATCGCGGCCTCTCTGGAGAACCACGCGGAGCGCGAGGAAGTGAAGGATGCGTTCGCCAAGGGAACCGGCGAGAGCAAGCGCTATTCCGAGACTCTCCGCCGGCAGACCTTCAACTATGCCGTTCGCATGGCGGACGGACGTGTGCTGCGCGTGTCGCAGGAATGTTTTACCATGGGACAGCTGGCGATCCGGTTGATCTATCCGATGTCCATCATGCTCGTTTTGGTGCTTGTATTTTCCGCATTGATCGCGGTTCGGATCGGCCGCAAGGTGACCGAGCCCATCGATGCCATCGACCCGGCGTGCCCCGAGACGAAGGACGCATACCCCGAGCTGCAGCCGCTGGTGCGCCGCATTCAGGCGCAGAACCGCCAGCTTTACGAGCAGATGAATGAGCTCAAGGAGGAGCACAAGAAGCAGGATACCATGCGCCGCGAGTTCACGGCCAATGTGTCTCACGAGCTCAAGACGCCTCTTACGTCCATCTCCGGTTACGCCGAGATCCTCGGCGCGGGCATGGTCGAGGAGAAGGACGTCACGCGCTTTGCGAACAAGATTCACGACGAGGCGCAGCGCCTGATCACCCTCGTCGGCGACATTATCAAGCTCTCGCAGCTCGATGATAAGGACGAGACGATCTTAGCAAGCGAGCCGGTGGATCTGTACCGCGTCTCGGAGGAGATGATGTCCGTTCTCTCCGATGCGGCGTCCGCCAAGCACGTGAGCGTGTTCCTCTCGGGAACCCACGAGGTGGTTCCGGGCTCGCCGCAGATCATCGGCGAGATGGTTTACAACCTGATCGACAACGCCATCAAATACAACAACGAGAACGGGCGCGTCCAGGTCACGGTCGAGGACGACGGCGACGGCGCGATCCTGATCGTGCACGACAACGGCATCGGCATTCCCAGAGCGGAGCTTCCGCGGGTGTTTGAGCGCTTCTACCGCGTGGACAAGAGCCACTCGAAGGAGATCGGCGGCACGGGCTTAGGGCTCTCCATCGTCAAGCACGGAGCGGCCTTCCACGGCGCGACGGTGCAGCTTGACAGCGAGCTCGGCATGGGCACGAAGATCACGATCCGCTTCCCGAAGAAAGCGGCGGACGAGGCGGCAGCGGCTCCCGGTAAGCCCGCGGAAAATGAGGCGGCAGCGGAGTAACGCCCGGGAGGAACGATGGCTACGATCTTTATCATTGACGACGATGTGACAATCAACGAAATGCTCCGTACGGCACTGACCAAGCGGGGCTTTTCCGTTGTACAGGCATTTTCGGGGACGGAGGCATTGCTTGCATTTTCCAAAGCACAGCCCGACCTGGTGCTTCTGGATCTGGGCCTGCCCGGCCTAAGCGGCGAGGACGTTTTGCCGAAGTTCGGCACCGTGCCGGTGATCGTCTTAAGCGCCCGCGCCTCCGCGGAGGACAAGGTGGCGCTTCTTTTAGGCGGCGCGGTGGACTATGTCACGAAGCCCTTCGACCTTCACGAGCTGTTGGCGCGCATCACGGTGCAGCTGCGGGGGAAGGGCGCGGTCGCCGATACGGAATCCTACAGCTTCGGGGACATCGCCCTGCACGCGGACACCCGAAAGCTTGTGGCGGAGGGGCGGAGCGCACAGCTGACCCGCACGGAGGCGGCGATCTTACGGCTTCTCATGCAGCGTCCCGGCCAGGTGGTCGCGAAGCTGACAATCCTCGACTGCATCAGCCACGACACCCCGGACTGCACGGAGGATTCCCTCAAGATACACATTCACCATCTCCGCCGGAAACTGCAGTCCGTGACGGACACCGCGGTCATCGAGGCCGTGTGGGGAATCGGGTACGTTTTGAAAACCGTGAAATCTTAACCGGAAAATAACGCCGGCGTTAACTGTTTTCTTAACCATTTTGCGATATGCTCCTTTCAAACAAACAAAGGGGGTTACCATTATGGAGTTTGTACTGACTACCGAAGGGCTGCGGAAGACATATAAGAATTTCAATGCCCTGAACGGTCTGTCCATGCATGTGCCCAAAGGGGCAATCTACGGCTTCGTCGGCAAAAACGGCGCCGGCAAGACAACCTTGATCCGCCTGGCGTGCGGCCTTCAGTTCCCGACGGACGGCGGGCTTACGCTGTACGGAGCGAAGCATACGGACGTTGCGATTCACGAGGCCCGCAAGCGCATCGGTGCGGTGGTGGAGACGCCGTCAATCTTTCCGATGATGACGGCGGAGGATAATCTTAAGCACCAGTACCGGGTGCTGGGACTGCCGAATTACGACGGTATCAAAGAGCTTCTTGCGCTCGTCGGACTCGCGAACACCGGCAAAAAGAAGGCGGAGCAGTTTTCCCTGGGAATGCGGCAGCGCTTAGGCATCGCCATCGCTCTGTGCGGACATCCCGATTTCATGATCCTCGATGAGCCCATCAACGGGCTGGATCCGCAGGGTATCGTGGATATCCGCGAGCTGATCCTCAAACTCAACCGCGAGCAGGGAATCACCATCCTGATCTCCAGCCACATTCTGGACGAGCTGTCCCGGATCGCCACCCACTACGGATTTATCGACAGAGGGCGCATCGTGCGGGAAATGAGTGCCGAGGAGCTGACGAACGCCTGCCGCAAATGCGTGAGCGTGTGCGTGACCGATGTGGATGCTCTGGTGCGTGAGCTGGAGCGCCGCGGTACGGACTACACCGTCACCGGCACGGACAGCGTGGACATCTACGCGCAGCCGAACATCACGGAGCTGGCGCTGGCGCTTTGGAAGGAAAAGTGCGAAATCCTGACCTGCAGGGAGCAGGACGAGAATCTGGAAGGCTTCTTCCTCTCGTTGGTGGGAGGTGAGAGCCATGCGTAAACTGCTGCGAACCGATTTCACGAGACTGGTGAAAACCTTGTTGTTTTATCTGACGCTGGGCGGCGTTACGGCGATCTTTTATCTGTGCCTGTTCTTCAGTTCCGCGGGAGCGGGCGAATCCAGGGGCGTCGCCGTCTGCAACACGATGTGTTCCCTGGCGGTGCTTCTTGTTCCGCTCGTGGTCTGCGGAGCGTACATGTTGTTTGTTTCCAATGAGTTTTCGGGCGGCGCGATCCGCAACAAGCTGATCGTCGGACACCGGCGAACGGACGTGTATCTCTCCTGGAGTGTGGTCGGACTTTTGGACGGACTGATCGTAGCAGCGGTATCCGTAGGCTCCTCTGCGATCCTCATCCGGCTGTTTGCGGACACCACCGGCCTGTCGGCGAAAAAGGTAGCTGTCGCCGCAGGGATCGCTCTTTGCATGCTGATCTCCAAGATGTGCCAGAGCATCCTGCTCTCAGTGGTCGTACCGGGCGCCAAGGGCATGCTGGTCAACTATCTTTTGACCTATGCGCTTTTGATGTTCTTCGTGATCATGCAGGACGCCGCGCCGGACAGCAAGATCGTTGATCTCCTTGCCCGCTGCTTCCCCGAGGGGCAGGTCACAAAACTGAACATCTCGAAGATGCCGGACCGGCCCTGGCTGACGGTTTTGTGCGGTCTCGGATTTGCCGCACTCTGCGTAATCCTCGGAATACACGTGTTTAGGAAAAAAGATCTTTCGTAAGAGAACTGTGATCAAAACCGAAAGAGGCGTTGCGGCTGGCAGCGTCTCTTTTCGCGGAGGAAAATACCATGTGGATTGCCGTGTCTGTCGCCCTGGCGCTTCTGTGCGCGGGGCTTACGGTGAAAATTGTATTGATGAAGCGGGCGATGAGGCAGATCGCAGCGGACTTCGGCGCGCGGATGCACGACGAGTCCGACACCTCGGTTGGTTCGCCGGACCGGGACAGGGATCTGTGCCTTCTTGTGGATGTCCTCAACCGTGAACTCCACACGATGCGCGCGACGGAGCGGACCTGCGGCAAGAGCATGGCGGAATTAAACCGCGCCGTGGCCAACCTCTCCCATGATCTGCGCACGCCGCTCACGGCGATCCGCGGATATCTGACGCTGCTTGCAGAGGCTGAGGACCCGGCGGAGCGCGAGCAGTACCGGAAGGTGCTTGCCGAGCGCACCGATGTTTTGCAGCAGCTGGCGGAGGAGCTTTTGCAATACTCGGTCATCGTCTCGGAAAATTCCTCCGGGGAGACGGAGAGCCTTTCTCTCAACACGATGCTTGCGGAGAGCATCGCGGGGGCCTATCCGATGCTATCGGAGCGCGGTATCACGCCCGAGGTCTCCCTGCCGAAAGACCATGTGATGCGAAGAGCGAACAAAACGGAGCTCTCGCGGATGTTTTCAAACCTTTTGACAAATGCCGTCCGCTACAGCGACGGCGATCTCTCGGTCACGCTTGCGGAAAACGGCGATGTGACATTCGCAAACACCGCCTCCGGCCTGGACCCGGTCCTCGCCGGGCAGCTCTTCGAGCGCTTTTTCACGGTGCAGACCGGAACCCGCGGCGTGGGGCTTGGGCTTTCCATCGTCAGGACCTTAGCGGAGCGCATGGGCGGCAGTGCGGAAGCTGCGTATGCGGAAGGGAGACTGGCGGTCACGGTGCATTTTCCGAAGGAGAACAATCCGGAAAATGCAAACATATGACATGATGTAGCATTTTACAAAGGATGTTGTTTCCTTTGTTTCTTGCCTGCGGGCACAAAAACGGCGTGACTTTTGAGTGCGAATCCCCTATACTGATGGTAACGGAGGTACGGAATATGGAAGAAATTCGCGGACAGATTCTGACCGGGGAGCGGGCACTCTTCGGCAGTCAAGATACATTGATCACGGACAGCGTGTTTGACAAGGGAGAGTCGCCCTTAAAGGAGAGCTCGGACATCGAGCTTTCGGGGTGTCTGTTCCGCTGGAAATATCCGCTGTGGTATTGCAGCAACGTGCGGGCAACGGGCTGCACGTGGTTTGACATGGCCCGGGCGGGCGTGTGGTACACCGACAACATCGAGGTGACGAACGCCGTGATCCAGGCGCCGAAAAACTTCCGAAGAAGCAATCACATCCGGCTTACGGACGTGGCGTTTACGAATGCCAAGGAGACGCTCTGGACGTGCAAAAACGTGGCGCTTACGAACGTGTCCGTGGCCAACGGGGATTATTTTGCGATGAACTGTGAGGATCTCACGGTCGACGGGCTGACCCTGGACGGAAACTATTCCTTCGACGGGGCGAAGCGGGCGGTCATCCGCAATTCGCGGCTTCTTACGAAGGACGCGTTCTGGAACAGCGAGGACATCACCGTGTACGATTCGTTCATCTCGGGCGAGTATCTCGGCTGGAACTCGAAAAATCTGACGCTTGTGAACTGCACCATCGAGAGTCTGCAGGGCATGTGCTACATCGAAAATCTCGTGATGAAGAACTGCAAGCTCATCAACACGACCCTCGCGTTCGAGTACTCCTCGGTGGACGCGGAGATCTCCTCCGGCATCGAGAGCGTCTTTAACCCGGACTCGGGAACGATCCGCGCGGAGCGCATCGGGGAGCTGATCCTCGAGAAGGACGAGATCGACCCGGCGAAGACGAAGATCGTGTGCAGAGAGATCGCAAAACAATCCGATCTTCCGGAGTGGAAGAGGTAAGGGGTTTATGAAATACGATTTTGACACTGTGATCAACCGGCGCGGCACGGACGCCATCAAGTGGGATGTGCCGGACGGAGAGCTTCCGATGTGGGTGGCGGACATGGATTTTGCGACGGCCCCCGAGATTTCGGAGGCGCTGTCGGAGCGCCTTTCGCGGGACGTGTTCGGCTATGCGAACGTTCCCGGGGCGTGGCGCTCGGCGTACGCCGACTGGTGGCGGGAACGCCACGGCCTTGCGATGGACAAAGAGGCACTGATCTTCTGCACGGGCGTGATCCCCGCGATCTCCTCCACGGTCCGCAAGCTGACGACGCCCAACGAGAAGGTGATCATCCAGACGCCGGTGTACGGCACTTTTTACAACTGCATCCGGAACAACGGCTGCCGCGAGCTGGAGAGCCCGCTTTTATATGACGGAAGCGCCTACGAGATGGACCTCGCGGATCTGGAGCGGAAAATGTCCGATCCCCAGGCGACGCTGATGCTTCTTTGCAATCCGCAAAATCCTGCCGGAAAGATCTGGGACCGCGAGACCCTGGCGAAGGTCGGGGCGCTTGCGAAGCGGTATCACGTGACGGTGGTCTCCGACGAGATTCACTGCGACATCACTGCGCCCGGAGCGTCCTATGTACCGTTTGCCTCGGTGTCCGACGAGTGCCGCGAGGTGAGCATCACCTGCATTGCGCCGACGAAGGCCTTCAATCTTGCGGGGCTGCAGACGGCGGCGGTGTACATTCCGAATCCTTTCCTGCGCCACAAGATCTGGCGCGCGTTAAATACCGACGAGGTGGCCGAGCCGAACTCCTTCGCCACCGCGGCCGCCATCGCGGCGTTTACCAAGGGAGGCCCGTGGCTTGACGAGCTGCGGGAGTATGTCTTTGCCAACCGCAGGATGGTCACGGAGGCGCTTGCCGCAGACGTGCCCGAGGTGAGGGTCGTTGCCGGGGAGGCGACGTACCTTCTTTGGATCGATGTCAGTGCATTTTCCGAAGACAGCCGGAGGATCTCGGAATTCCTTCGAAGGGAAGCCGGGCTCTTCGTGAGCGACGGCATGCAGTACGGCCCGGGCGGAGAGCACCATCTCCGCATGAATGTCGCCTGCCCCCGCACGCTGTGCGAGGAGGGAACGAGGCGGTTGATCAGGGGACTGCAGCTTCTTCGCAAAAAGAATGCGGGCTGCGAAAAAAGTTGTTGACAGCCGCGGGGTGCCCTGCTATAATCGGCATCAGTAAATCGAATACCGCAAAACCGTTGAAGCGGAGATAACGGCATTGATGCCTTCACAGAGAGCCTGCGTTGCTGAGAGTCAGGCAAGAAACACATTGTCAAATGGACCGCTGAGGGCGCAGTCAAATGGGACTTCCCAAAGTATTCTGCGACGTGAGGCAGGCGTAACTTGCCGGGGATATGATGGTATCCTGCAGAGAGCGCAACCGCAACAGGCTGCGAATCAAGGTGGCACCGCGAATAGAGTTGATCATTCGTCCTTGACAGAAGTGAATTCTGTCAAGGACGATTTTTTGCGCGCTAAGCGAGAGCAATCCCGCCGGCGGGCGGCCGGCATCCGGCTGTACAGCGAATCGCGGAAACAGCGTTTCCGACGATTCGCCGAACAGTCGGATGAAAGCAGACGAAGGCTGCGACGGGATTGCCGAGCGCACGTACATGAGCAGAAGGAGCGAAGCGAGTTCTGCGAATTTCATCACACGGAGGTTACCATGAACATCACACCGAGTCTTGAGAAACTGAAGGAGCTTGCGGCGGAGGGCCGGTACACGGTCGCGCCGGTGAGCACGGAGCTGCTTTCCGATTTTACGACGCCCATCGAGGCGCTGCGGGTCCTGAAGAACGTTTCGGACCACTGCTTTTTGCTGGAGTCCGCCAGGGCGGATGAGACCTGGGGCCGCTACACCTTCTTAGGGTACGAGCCGAAGCGCTCGATCTCCTGCGTAAACGGCGAGCTCACCGACGGCGATAAAGTGATCCGCACGGAAGACCCTTCCGCATACCTGCGGGAAATCCTGGAGGATTTCAAGGCACCCCGTTTTCCGGAGCTTCCGCCCTTTGCGGGCGGTCTGATGGGCTACTGGTCCTACGATTACCTCGGGTATCGCGAGCCGGCGGTCCGCTGCAAAACCGTGGACACGGAGGAGTTCCGCGATGTCGATGTGATGCTGTTTGACAAGGTGATCGCATTTGACCACGTCAAGCAGAAGGTTGTCATCATTGTCTGCGCAAGACTTGATAACGTCGAGGAGGGTTACCGCGAGGCCGAAGCTGAGATCCGCAGGATTGCCGATCTTCTTCGAAACGGCGAGAAGAAAAAAGAACCCGCAGGGCACCTGACCGGCGAGATAACGCAGCTGTTCAGCAAGGAAGAGTACTGCGGGATGGTCGAGAAGGCGAAGGACTACATCCGCGAGGGTGATATGTTCCAGATCGTCCTCTCCAACCGTCTGAGCGCTCCCTTTGAGGGAAGCCTCCTAAACACCTACCGCGTACTTCGCACCATCAACCCCTCGCCTTATATGTTCTACCTCTCCGGGACGGACGTGGAGGTCGCGGGAGCATCGCCGGAGACGCTGGTGAAACTTACGGACGGCGTTTTGCACACCTTCCCGCTGGCGGGAACGAGACCGCGGGGAAAGACCATGATGGAGGACGCGGAGCTTGAGTCGGAGCTTCTGCGGGACGAGAAGGAGCTTGCGGAGCACAACATGCTTGTGGACCTCGGCAGAAATGATCTTGGCAAGATCAGCAAGTTCGGAACGGTCCGCGTCGAAAAATACCACCAGATCGAGCGGTTCTCCCACGTGATGCACATCGGCTCGACCGTCCGCGGAACCATCCGCGAGGACTGCGACGCTCTCGATGCCATCGAGGCGGTGCTGCCGGCCGGAACCCTCTCGGGAGCGCCGAAGATCCGCGCCTGCCAGAGAATCGCAGAGCTTGAGAACAACAAGCGCGGTATCTACGGCGGTGCCATCGGTTACATCGATTTCACAGGCAACATGGACACCTGCATCGCGATCCGCATCGCATATAAGAAGAACGGAAAAGTCTTCGTCCGGAGCGGCGCGGGAATCGTCGCAGACTCCGTGCCGGAGAAGGAATATGAGGAGTGCCGCAACAAGGCCATGGCGTCGCTTCGGGCGCTGCAGCAGGCACAGGAGGTGGATGAATGATACTTTTGATCGACAACTACGACAGTTTTTCCTATAATCTCTACCAGCTCGTCGGGGAGATCAATCCCGACATCAAAGTGATCCGCAACGACGAGATGACGGTGGAGGAAATTGCAGAGCTTGCGCCGAGCCACATCATCCTCTCTCCGGGACCAGGCCGGCCGGAGGATGCGGGCATCATCATCGAGGCGGCAAAGACACTGGGCAAAACCATTCCTCTGCTGGGCGTATGCCTCGGGCACCAGGCAATCTGCGCGGCATTCGGCGCGACGGTCACCTACGCAAAGCAGCTGATGCACGGAAAGCAGTCGGTTGCGAAGCTGGATACGAAGAGCACTCTGTTCCGCGGTTGTCCGCAGGAGGTGCCGGTGGCAAGATACCACTCCTTGGCGGCGGATGCGGCCACCATCCCGGAGGAGCTCATCGTCACGGCGCAGACCGAAGACGGCGAAGTGATGGCGGTGGAGCACCGCGACTATCCCATCTACGGCGTGCAGTTTCATCCGGAATCCATCCTGACGCCGGACGGGGCGAGGATGCTTCGGAATTTTCTGAAGAAATAACCACTTTCTACAGCAGTAGAACATATAAAACAAGCGGCATTTGCCGAAGAAAACAAACTTTGCAGACAACATCGAAAAGACAAGAAAAGGAGAACAAAACCATGATCAAAGAAGCTATTGTAAAGATTGTCAACAAGGGAGACCTCACCTACGATGAGGCATACACCGTAATGAACGAGATTATGAGCGGCGAGACGACGCCCACCCAGAATTCCGCATTTTTGGCGGCCCTCTCCACGAAGAGCGCCCGTGCGGAGACCACCGACGAGATCGCGGGCTGCGCGGCGGCGATGCGCGACCATGCGACGCAGGTGGAGACCGGAATGGACGTGTTCGAGATCGTCGGCACCGGCGGAGACAACGCGCAGAGCTTTAACATCTCCACCACCGCGGCTTTGGTTGCGGCGGCAGGCGGTGTGAAGGTTGCCAAGCACGGCAACCGCGCGGCGTCCTCGCTGTGCGGCACGGCGGACTGCCTCGAGGCACTTGGCGTGAATATTCAGCAGAGCCCGGAGCGCTGCGTGGAGCTTTTGAAGGAGGCCGGCATGTGCTTCTTCTTCGCGCAGAAGTACCACACCTCCATGAAGTATGTGGGACCGATCCGCAAGGAGCTCGGCTTCCGCACCGTGTTCAATATTCTGGGACCCCTCACGAACCCCGGACATCCGACGATGCAGCTTTTAGGCGTCTACGATGAGTATCTCGTGGAGCCCCTTGCGCAGGTCCTGGTGAACCTCGGCATCAAGCGCGGAATGGTCGTGTACGGCATGGACAAGCTCGATGAGATCTCCATGAGCGCACCGACGAAGATCTGCGAGATCCGCGACGGATGGTTCCGGAGCACGACCATCGCTCCGGAGGATTTCGGCTTTGAGCGCTGCACGAAGGAGGACCTTAAGGGCGGCACTCCCGCGGAAAATGCGCGGATCACCCGCGACATCTTGGCAGGCGCAAAGGGCCACAAGCGCAATGCGGTATTGATGAACGCGGGCGCATCCCTCTACATCGCAGGCAAGGCGGAAAGCATGGCAGAGGGCGTTAAGCTTGCTGCGGAACTGATCGATTCCGGCAAGGCGGCAGAGACCCTTGCGAAGGTGATCGAGATCAGCAACCGCCCGGAGTAACCGGGGCTGACAGACCGCCGGAGGCTGCGGCGGGAAGGAAAGGAAGAAACCGATGAACATACTGGAACAACTTGCGGAGCACGCGAGAGTGCGGACAGAAGAAGCGAAGAGACGCCTTTCCGCGGAGGATCTCCGGAGAATGGCGGAGTCGCTGCCGAAGCGCCCGGGCCGGTTTGAGGCGGCCCTGTCCCGCGAGGGTATCTCGTTTATCTGCGAATGCAAGAAGGCGTCCCCCTCGAAGGGACTGATCGCACCGGATTTTCCGTATCTGCACATCGCACGAGAGTACGAGGCGGCGGGGGCGGACGCGATTTCGGTGCTGACGGAACCCAAATGGTTTCTGGGAAGCGACGAATACCTTCGCGAGATTGCGGAGGAGGTAAGCCTGCCGTGTCTTCGGAAGGATTTTACGGTGGATCCGTACATGATCTACGAGGCGAAGCTTCTCGGGGCATCCGCGGTGCTTCTGATCGTGTCGCTGCTTGACGAAGCGCGGATTCGGGAGTATCTTGATATCTGCGGGTCCCTGGGGCTTGCGGCGCTTACGGAGGCGCACGACGAGGGCGAGATCGAGACGGCGCTCAGGGCGGGCGCGGGCATCATCGGCGTGAACAACCGCAACCTCAAGGATTTTACGGTGGACATCGAGAACAGCCGCAGGCTTCGCAAAATGGTTCCCGCGGACAAACTCTTCGTCTCGGAGAGCGGCGTTCGCACCGCAGCGGACGTGGCGGCGGCGCGGGCTGCCGGCGCGGACGCGGTGCTGGTTGGCGAAACCCTGATGCGGGCGGCGGACATCCGCGGCAAGTTAGCGGAGCTTCGCGGCGACAGATAAGCAGGAAAATGCAATGACACAGATCAAACTTTGCGGGCTTTCCCGCATACAGGACATCGAGGCGGCAAATGCTCTTGCGCCCGACTACATCGGGTTTGTATTTGCAAAAAAGAGCGCACGATACGTATCCCCGGAGACAGCGGGAGCGCTTCGCGCAAAACTTGCCCCGGGGATCAAGGCGGTCGGCGTGTTCGTCGACGAGTCGCCGGAAGCGGTTGCGGCGCTGGTGCGGGACGGAATCATTGGCATCGCACAGCTGCACGGTGCGGAGGACGAAGCGTACATCGCAGCCCTGCGCCGGCTGACAGACGCTCCGGTCATCAAGGCCTTCCGGCTCGGAAGCACAGGGGAACTGCCCCCTGCGGAGGCGGAAAAGCAGCGGGAGGCACAGCTTGCGACACTTCGCGAGGCGGCTTCGTGCACCGCGGATTTCGTGCTGCTTGACTCGGGCGCGGGCACGGGGACGACGCTTCCCTGGGAGCTGTTGCGGGATTTTCCGAAGAAGTATTTTCTGGCCGGCGGGCTTGCGCCGGAAAATGCGGCGGAAGCCGTTCGGACGCTGCATCCCGCGGCGGTGGATGTGAGCTCCGGCATAGAGACCGGAAAAGTGAAGGACGCGGCGAAGATGCGCGCGTTTGTAAATGCAGTGAGAAAGGAAGAAGGCTATGAGCAATCCTGACGGACGTTTCGGAATCCACGGCGGGCAGTACATTCCCGAGACTTTGATGAACGCCGTGATCGAGCTGGAAAATGCATACAACCATTACAAAAACGACCCGGAGTTCAACCGGGAACTGACGGAGCTCTTTAACGAGTACGCGGGCAGACCGTCGCGGCTTTACTATGCGGAGAAGATGACGAAGGACCTGGGCGGCGCGAAGATCTACTTAAAGCGCGAGGACTTGAACCACACGGGCGCACACAAGATCAACAACGTGCTCGGCCAGGCGCTTCTTGCGAAGAAGATGGGCAAGACGCGGCTGATCGCGGAGACCGGAGCCGGCCAGCACGGCGTGGCAACGGCCACGGCGGCAGCATTGTTCGGCATGGAGTGCGTGGTTTTTATGGGCGAGGAGGATACGATCCGCCAGGCCCTCAACGTGTACCGCATGCGGCTTCTGGGAGCAACGGTGGTGCCTGTAAAGAGCGGCACGGCGACCTTGAAGGACGCGGTTTCGGAGGCTATGCGCGAGTGGACGTCACGGATCGCGGACACCCACTACTGCCTCGGCTCCGTCATGGGACCGCACCCGTTCCCGACCATCGTGCGCGATTTCCAGGCGGTCATTTCCAAGGAGATCAAGGAGCAGATGCTGGCGAAGGAGGGACGTCTTCCGGATGCGGTCATCGCCTGCGTGGGCGGCGGTTCCAACGCCATCGGAAGCTTTTACCATTTTATCGGCGATGAGGGCGTGCGGCTGATCGGCTGTGAGGCTGCGGGCCGCGGCATCGACACCTGGGAGACGGCGGCCACCATCTCCACCGGAAAACTCGGAATTTTCCACGGAATGAAGTCTTATTTCTGCCAGGACGAGTACGGCCAGATCGCGCCGGTATACTCCATCTCCGCGGGACTCGACTATCCCGGCGTGGGACCGGAGCATGCGTACCTGCACGACATCGGCCGCGCGGAGTACGTGCCGGTGACCGACGAGGAGGCGGTGCAGGCCTTTGAGTATCTCGCAAAGACCGAGGGCATCATCCCGGCCATCGAGTCCGCACACGCGGTTGCCTACGCACGCAAGATCGCGCCGACGATGGGCAAGGATCAGATCATTGTCATCACGATCTCCGGTCGCGGCGACAAGGACTGTGCAGCCATCGCGCGCTACAGAGGGGAGGACATCCATGAGTAATATCGCAAAAGCATTTGCCGACGGCAAGGCGTTTATCCCGTTTATCACCTGCGGCGATCCGGATCTCGCGACCACGGCGGCAACCGTTCGCGCGGCAGCGGCTGCGGGGGCCGATCTCATCGAGCTCGGCATTCCCTTCTCCGACCCGACAGCGGAGGGTCCGGTGATCCAGGAGGCCAACGTGCGTGCCCTTGCGGGCGGCGTCACCACCGATAAGATCTTCGATCTCGTCCGCGAGCTTCGCAAAGACGTGACGATCCCGTTTGCGTTCATGACCTACGCCAATGTTGTATTTTCCTACGGAGCGGAGCGGTTTATCAAGACCTGCAGCGAGATCGGCATCGACGGTCTGGTGCTCCCCGACATTCCCTTTGAGGAGCGGGAGGAGTTCCTGCCGATCTGCCGCAAATACGGCGTTGCACTTGTGTCGTTGATCGCGCCCACGTCCGAGGACCGCGTAGCCATGATCGCGAAGGAGGCGGAGGGTTTCATTTACCTTGTCTCGAGCCTCGGCGTTACCGGAACCCGCGATTCCATCACAACGGACCTCACCGGGATCGTGCGCCGGATTCGCGCCAACACTGCGGTTCCCGTCGCGGTGGGCTTCGGAATCTCGACACCGGAGCAGGCCCGCGCCATGGCGGAGGTCTCCGACGGCGCCATCGTCGGCTCGGCCATCGTGAAGATTCTGGCGAAGTACGGCACGCAGGCGCCGGAGCATGTGGGAGAGTACGTGCGCTCCATGAAGGACGCGCTCCGCACGCTTGCGTAGGCGCTTCGCCGCGGGATTTTTCCCACGCGGAAAATGCACGGGGAAAATGCGCGGAATTTAACATAGATTTTACATAACGCTAACGGTCTTTTCACGTTTTTCCGATATCCTTGTCCATGGAACAATGGATCAGAGAATGCCGCACGATCGATGCGGAACACGCGTCCGGGGATGACGCGCAAAGGAGAAACGAACAATGACCGGTATGCACGGATTCACAGTGTTAGCTACGACTGCCGCGGGCACGGGGATGAGCATGATGAACATCGCCGAGCTCGTTGGCGGTCTTGTTTTTTTCATGTTCGGTATGCGGGTTATGTCGCAGGCACTCGAGAAGATGGCCGGCGGCAGACTCGAGAGAATGCTCAAACAGACTTCGGCCAATCCGCTGGTGAGCGTCCTTTTAGGCGCCGGCATTACCATCGCGATGCAGTCGTCTTCGGCGACCACCGTCATGCTTGTCGGTCTGGTCAACTCGGGCATCATGCAGTTCGGACAGACTCTCGCCGTCATTTTCGGCGCAAATATCGGAACGACCTTCACCGGGTGGCTTCTGACCCTCGGCTCCATCTCGTCGGGCACATGGTGGCTCACCCTGATGAAGCCTGAATTTTTCGCACCGTTCTTAGCGCTCGTGGGCATCGGCTTTCTGATGTTCTCCAAGCGCGACAAATACAAGAGCATCGGAACCGTGTTCGTCGGATTTGCCATCCTGATGAACGGTATGAGCATGATGTCGCAGGCGGTGAGCCCGCTGCGCGACGTGCCCGAGTTCCGCGAGCTGATGACCAAGTTTAACAATCCGCTGTTCGGTGTTTTGATGGGTCTTCTGATCACCGCCGTGATCCAGTCGTCCGCGGCCACCATCGGTATCCTGATCGCCATCTCCGAGGGCGGAATCCTCACCTATGCGATGGCCATCCCGATCATCATGGGCTTGAACATCGGTACATGCGCGACGTCGCTGATCTCCTGCATCGGCACGAACTACAAGGCGAAGCGCGTGGCGACGGTGCATGTGATGATCAAGATCTTAGGTACCGCCATCTGGCTGTCGGTCTTCTGTGCGATCCAGGCGGTCACCCCGCCCGCATTTCTGACGCAGTCCATCGGCAGCGTCGGCATCGCCATCGTGCACACCGCGTTCAACCTTCTGACCACGATCGTGCTGCTGCCGTTTTCCGGCGCGCTCACAAAGCTCACGGAGCGCATCGTCAAGCAGCCGAAGGAAGAGTCGGAGATGCAGGAAAACTTCAGTTTCCTCGACGTCCGTGTCCTTCGTTCCCCGTCCGTGGCCGTTGCCGAGTGCAACAACTTAACGAAGAAGATGGCCGAGCTTGCGTGCCAGAACCTCTTCGACGCCATGAGCCTCTTCGACAACTACAACGAGGCCACCGTCGCCGAGGTTTTGAAGAAGGAAAATGAGCTCGACATGTACGAGGATAAGCTCGGATCCTTCCTGGTCAACCTCTCCGCGCAGACGGTTTCCGACCACGACGCGCGCATCATCTCCAAGATGCTTCACACCATCGGCGATTTCGAGCGCCTGGGTGACCACGCGGTCAACCTCTACAAGGCGGCCGAGGAGATCCGGGAGAAGCGCTTGAGCTTCACGCCGGTTGCCTCCGCCGAGCTTCGCGTTCTCACAAACGCCATCGATGAGATCCTCACCATGACCACCGAGTGCTACACCAAGGCCGACCTTGATCTTGCATTCCGCGTCGAGCCTCTCGAGCAGGTCATCGACAAGCTCACCAGCACCATCAAGACGAACCACATCACGCGCCTGCAGAAGGGCGGCTGCTCCATCGAGATGGGCTTCATTCTCTCCGACCTTCTCAACAACTACGAGAGAATTTCCGACCACTGCAGTAACATCGCCGTGGCGGTCATCGAGGTCGAGCGAGGCGGCTTTGATACCCACGAGTACTTAAGCGGCATCAAATTCGGCAACCTCGAGTTTAACCAGATCTACGACTCCTTCGACAAGAAGTATTCGCTGGAGTAATCTGCATGGAATTTTCCGACCGCCGGAGGTGCGCGATGCGTGCCGCCGGCGTTTTTTGATACCGGAACGGAACCGATTTCTCTTGACAAAAAAGTAAATATATGTTACTATTTACTAAATGAGTTGCGGCAAGGGGGCCGCGCTCACGGACGAAAGGTTAATGACAAAACAGTCGCAAAATGATCCGGAAAATCATCACTGAACAATTGTTGGAAGAGTGCCCGAACTGCGGGGCTCCCCGCGTCACGGAAGATAAGATCTGCCCGTACTGCGGAACCGTAATGACGGTGCGCAAGATTGATACCTTGTATCTGAGCACCGTGGACAAAGCAGAGCTTGCGGAGTTTCTCGAGTCCGGAGAGTACGCCGGGATACTGCGGGAGAAGCGTCGCCGGAAGCAGGTGGACATTGTCTCCACGGTACGCCCGATCGTGATGCTTTTGACAGGACCGGCCGGAATCGAGATCGGAGAGAGTATTACGATTCTCGGCTACGGGAAAGACTATGTTGTCGCGCCGAGGGACGCGGCATGAGAATAAAAAGGAAAATGTATTCAGGGGGGAACTATGGTAAAGAAAGAAACCGTAACACAGAAGATGCTTTGGGAATGCCCGAATTGCGGAGCGCCGAGAGTTGACGAGGAGAAAAACTGCCGGTTCTGCGGCAGTGCCCTGGTGGCGAAGACGGTTGTCACTGAGGAGATGACGAAGGAGGGCGTGGACCGGCAGTTTATCATCGATAACAGCCATCCGACCATCGTGTCGGAGCTGAAGCCGGCCTGGCTCAGTGAACCGTCCAGGATTGCGCTGCTGGTTGCCGGCGGGGTTTTTGTCGGATTCAGCCTGTGGCTCGTTTATAAGACGGTGGCGCAGGGGGCCGGTTTATTGCCGGCGGTGGTAGTTTCTCTTGCGGCTGCTGCTCTTTTTCTTGCGCTTGCGGTGGTCCCTGTGGTAAAATACAGACGCTTTTTGAAATCGGCGCCGGAGTATGAGGCGGCGGTGGTGTCCGTGGACAAACGGCTGGAGCCGGTCGACGGGGAGAGTTTCAGGTCGGACCCCGTTGAATTCACCACGATGACGGTTCTGTTTACGTACGAAGGGAAGAAGGTCTTCGGGCTGTTCCGCGTATCCAACAAAATAGGCCGGGGCACGTATGGAAAAGGCGAAAAAGTAAAAATCAGAGTGAACGACGGCAAGATCGCCCTTTCGGAAGGGTGACAACGGTGTGTGCCGGAATTTGCTGAAGCCGGGCGCAGGCCCGAGATTCATTTCGGAGGTAATCAATGGAACCGATTCACAGCATTGACGCGGAGGACGATCCTTTCGCATACCGTTATGACACGCAGCTTCTGATCGACCGCAGGGACGAGGATCTCGACGAGGACGAGATCGCGGACTACATCACCACGCATTTTGAGGGAAATTCCCTGATCGCGGTGGGCGATGAGGACATGGTGAAGATTCATTTTCACACCAATGAGCCCTGGAAGATCTTAGAGTATTGCGCTACCGTCGGCGAGATCTACGATATCGTCGTGGAGGACATGATCCGGCAGACCAACGGGCTGCACGGTTAACGAACCGGCCCCCGTGCAGGGGACGGTAACCGCGCTGCGGCGCGGCAGCAGCGTCGCCACAGCGGCGCAAAACGGCAGAAATGTATGATATTTGACACACACGCACATTATGATGATGAATGGTTTGACGAGGACCGGGAAGCATTGCTTCGCGGTCTTTCCTCGCGTGGGGTCGGAACGGTGATCAATGTGGGAGCCTCGATGCGTGGCTCCCGGGCATCGGTTGCATTGTCGGAACAGTATCCCTTCGTCTATGCAAGCGTCGGCGTCCATCCGGACGATGCGCCGCAGATGACGGAGAACGATATCGCGGAGCTTGAGACACTCGCAGGTGCGCCGAAGGTGGTTGCCGTGGGCGAGATCGGCCTGGATTACGGCCATGAGGACGAGCTCACCGCGGAAGAGCGCGACCGGCAGCGGGCGGCGCAGGCGTACTGGTTCCGCAGACAGCTGGCGCTGGCGGCGAAAACTTCACTCCCGGTCATCATCCACTCCCGCGGCGCGGAGGGCGACACCCTTGCGATCATGCGCGAGTACGCGGAGAGTTTTCAGGGGACCGGGGAAAATGCAAAGAGGGCATTTTCCGGCGGCATCATCCACTGTTTCAGCGGCTCACCCGAGACGGCGGCGGAGTACCGCAGGCTCGGTTTTCACGTAGGCGTCGGCGGTGTGATCACGTTTAAGAATGCGAGACGCCTTCCGGACGTTGTGGCGGAGGCGCCCCTGTCGCAGATCGTGCTGGAGACCGACGCGCCGTACATGGCGCCCGTACCGTTCCGCGGAAAGCGAAACGACTCCGGGTACCTTCCGTACGTGGTGGCGAAGATCGCGGAGATCAAGGGGATTTCGGAGGAGGAGGTCATTGCCGTGACAACGGCAAATGCACGCTCGCTCTTCGGTATTCGTGGGGAGAAAGACGCGTAAGGAGTATTTTGATGAAGAAGAAACAAAAACGGATCGGCTTGTACTGGCGGATCCTGGGCATTGTCGGAGGCATTCTCCTGGTATTTTTCGTACTGGGATTCGTTACGCCCTTCGGAAATTTTTATGCGGAGCACGTGTATCCGAAGCTCCACGAGGTCGTGGGGCGGTTTGCGGACATTTTCCCCTTCTCTCTCGGCGAACTTTTGATGTATACGGCCGCGGTGTACGGGGCGGTCACGGCGGTGCTCGGGATCATCGCGGGAATCCGTTTTCTGCGGAGGAAGCTCGGCAAGCGCGCCGGCGCGACAAGATTCGGAGGATTTCTCCGCGGCTATATGAAAGTGTTTCTGGCGCTTCTTGTCGCGGGGCTGTGGCTCTACGTGTTCCACTGGTGGATCCCGTACCACGACTATGTGCTCGGCACGAAGGAGCACCGCAGAGAGTTCACGCTGGAGGAGATCCAGACCGCGCGAAACGCTATCGTCACCCGCATGAACGAGGCGGTGGGGAAGCTTCCGCGGGATGCGAAGGGCAGCATCGTCTACCCCGATGAGGAGACGATGTTTCGGACGATGGTGACGGCGATGCAGAGCCTGTCGGAGGAGTATCCCCGGCTGGGCGGCTTCTACGGGCGTCCGAAGACCGCCTGGTGTTCGGATGTGCTGGAGTGGATGGGCATCGGCGGCTTCACGTACCCCTACGTGATGGAGGCGACGTACAACAAGTACACCTCGAAGCTGTTCTGGTACGACCTGCTGACCCACGAGTCGGCCCACAGCAAGGGCTACTATAAGGAAAATGAGGCAAACTTCATCGGATTTATTTCCTGCTACCGCTCCGACGACCCGATCATGGTCGTGAGCGGGTGCCTGGGAATCTTCGGAATGATGGATGATTACTACTACGGAGCGCTGCTGCAGAAGTACGGCGGAAACGAGCAGGCGGCGGCCGAGGAGTATTTTTTGCAGCCCCAGCCGCTCCCCGTCGTGTACGAGGACGCGAAGGAGGCGCAGGAGGTCGTGGATGAGCAGTATGCCGCGGACGACCATCCGTTAGAGGAGTATAAGGAGACGGCGGAGGATGTTGCCGAGACCGGCTGGGACACGCAGTCGACGCTGATCGAGGGCAACGGCTATGACGATGCCGTTTATCTGGTTACGGAGTATTTTGCGAACCTCAGTGCCGGAAAATGAGCGAGGGAGGAAACGATGGCGTATTTGAGTGACCCGAAGGAGACGATCGCGGTACTGCAGCGGTATCATTTTTCGTTTCAGAAGAAGTTCGGGCAGAATTTTCTGATCGACGGACATGTCCTGTCGAAAATCGTCGACGCCGCCGGGGTGACCGCGGAGGACGTTGTGCTGGAGATCGGCCCGGGCATCGGAACGATGACCCAGGTGCTGTGCGAGAGCGCAAAGGAAGTCGTCGCGGTGGAGATCGACAAAAATCTCATTCCGATCCTCACGGAGGATACCTGCAAGGACTACGACAACCTCACGGTGATCAACGAGGATGTCTTAAAGCTCGACATCGGCGCGGTGGCGCGGGAGCACGGCGGGAAACCCCTGAAGGTGGTTGCGAACCTCCCGTATTACATCACGACGCCGATCATCATGGGCCTTCTGGAGGGCGGTGCGCCCGTTGACAACATCACGGTCATGGTGCAGAAGGAGGTTGCGGAGCGCATGCAGGCGGTGCCGGGCAGCAAGGACTACGGCGCCCTGTCTTTGGCGGTGCAGTACTACGCGGAAGCGTACATCGCGGCGTTTGTGCCGCAGAACTGCTTCATGCCGCGCCCGAACGTGGGCTCGGCCGTCATCCGGCTGACGCTTCGGGACAAGCCGCCGGTGTCGGTGAAGAGCACGGAGATGCTCTTTGCGGTAATCCGCGCGGCGTTTGCGCAGCGGCGGAAGACCCTCTCCAACGGACTTGGGAACAGCCCCGAGGTTCCGTGCACGAAGGAGGAGGCGATTGCCGTCTTAACGGGACTCGGCTTTCCGGAAAATGTGCGGGGCGAAACCCTCACCCTCGCGCAGTTCGCGCAGATTGCGGACGCCATGGCGTGACGGGGCGCTAAGGCGCGATTGCATCTGACGATGCGGCGGGACCCAAAGACACCGCGGAGCACGGAAAAGTATACGAATCCCCGCGGATCGGCGCGGCGTTTCTGTGCAAAATGCGCGAATTTGAAAAAAAGGTTGCATTTTTCGAAGGTTTGGGGTAGAATGTCAACACAGGGATGGTAAATCCTATTTCCTTATTGGACAATATAAAGTAGTTTTACAGGGAGGAAAGAAAGCAATGAAAAAATGGCTGGCAATGATTCTTGTGCTTTGTATGACCGTTGTTTTGCTGGCAGGTTGCGGCGACAAGGACGACGACAAGAAGAAAAAGAACAAGACTTCCATTACCAAGGGCGATATGTTCGACATGCTCGAGGCAATGGGTAACACAACGACCGGCGAGATCAAGATGAACTTCAACGCCGACGGTGCCAACGATAACGGTACTGTAAGCGGAAGCATCAATCTCAAGACCGATACCGAGAAGAACGCATGCAGCTTCAGCTTGAACGCTGACGTGGACATCGCGGGCAAGAAGATGAACATCTCGCTTACCGACGCCATCGTGATGGCAGACGGTAACCTTTATGTGAACCTTCCCGAGGTTGCCAAGGCACTCGGCGGAATCGAGCCTTCGCTCAAGGATATGGTTGACACCTCGAAGCTCGGCTGGTTCAAGCTTCCTCTTCCGGATGACATGCCGAAGGTTGACACTGCGTTCCAGAAGAAGCTGGTTGACACCTTCGTAGGCCTCTTCGAGAACATGACCAAGAACGCCGAGATGAAGGGCGAGGACGGCGATTACACCGCGAAGTTCGCTTCCAAGGACGCTTACGTTCAGGTGATCACCGCCATCAGCGGTTTTGTAAAGAACGACCTGAAGGGTCTGATGAACGACTCCCTCACGAAGGCGACGTCGATGGACATCGATCTGAACAAGTATGTTGAGAAGCTCATCTCCGAGTACAAGAACGACCTTCTTGAGGTCGGTAAGGACTACGGTCTCGACGAGAACACTCTGAACGTGTACATTGACCAGATCAAGGGTCAGGACCTCAATAAGATGCTCGACGAGGCAAAGGCACAGGGCAAGGAAATGTCCGGCCAGATGATCACGGACGAGCAGATCGACCAGCTCGTGAAGCAGCTCGATGCCACTGCAGAGAACCTGAAGAACTCCGATCAGGAGATCCCGGTTGACTGCAAGGCTCGCGTTTATACTACCGATGATTCCTACAAGGCTGAGATTGAGGCTGTAGGCAAGAAGGAAGGCAGCGGCAAGATCACCATCAACATGGAAGTTATCCCGGGCGCTCCTTCGATCAAGGCTCCGAGCAGCGATGCAATGTCCCTCAAGTCGATCGCGGACATCGCAGCTCCGTTCATCATGGGCGGTGTGAAGCCTACCAAGCCTACGCCTACCGAGGCTCCCGATGATCCTACCCCGACTCCTACCGAGAAGCCGGCGGATCCTACTCCTACCGAGGCACCTGCAGACCCGACTCCTACCGAGGCACCTGCAGATCCTACTCCTACCGAGGCTCCGATTGCGGACGCTACCACCTCCTACAAGGACGGCAAGGTTACGATCGCCATGGGCAACGGCGGCGTTCTGACGTTCGACATGCCCGGCAACTACACGCAGGCTACGGCAGGTACCGACAGCCTCGTAGTTCTGGACGGAACTACCGGAACCAGCATCATGACCTTTGACTACTCGATGTACTCCGAGGATCTGATCATCTCGGGATACAAGGCTTACGGCGAGGTGACGAAGGTCGGCGACTGGTACACCGTTGATGTCGGCCAGGGCCGCGCAGCGATCCAGGTTATCAAGGGTCAGCTTCTTCAGATCATGACGGCCGGCGACATGGACTATCTCAAGTCGATGATCGGCACGATCTCGAACATCCAGATGAAGTAATATAGTTTTTTAGCCATCAAAAGGCTGTTGCAGGGCCGGCGGAATGCCGGCCCTGTTTTTCATTTTCCGGGGATGTTGCGATTTCCTCTTGCTTGTTGCAAAAAAAAGGCGTAAGATAGCAGGTGACGGATGATTCGGACGCGAAGTCGGATGCGGCTTCCCCGAAGGTTGCAGGCGCAGAGGCGCCTCCCCGAAGGTTGAGGCTGCACGGTCATCGAGCTCGTCGCGGAATTCCCGCGCCTATGTTCGTTCGTTTCGCTTGTTTCGCAGGACGCGAAGCACGCATTGCTCCCACAATGCGGGAACGGATGATTTCGGGCGCCGAGGGACCGACTGATGCTCTGGCTGCGATTCCCTGCGCGGATTAGGGCGCGCAAAGTCGTGTATCTTGGTTCGGAGACTCCGATCATGGGCAGAGTATGCCCGGAAATGGGAGGTTTTTTTCGCATGGAAAAAAACAATGAGCGGGCTATGAACCGCACAAAACGTAACATGCGGACGAAGCGGAACCTAATCCGCATCAAGGACTATGCACCACAGGGGGTGGTTGCATTTTGCGTCCTGGCCGCATTGCTGATTCTGTTCTTTGTTCTTTTGAAACTGCCGCTGCTCGGAAAATTCATCAAAAACGTGACCCGGGCGCTGGCGCCGGCGATCGCCGGTTTCATCTTCGCGTTCATCATGTCTCCGCTGGTGCGCATGCTGGAGACGCGGATGGTACGCTTCTCCTGCTCGCGCAAGGCGGCGGCACCGGAGGATGAAGTGTGGATGACGAAGGTCCGGAAGCGCGCGCGCCGATGGAGCATTCTCATCACGCTTACGGTGCTGCTGGCAGTCATCACGCTTCTGCTGGTCGCGATCATTCCCGAGCTTGTAAAGAGTTTGAAGGATCTTGCCGTCAACATGGCGGACTATCTGCGTCAGCTTCAGGACATCATCAACACGTACTTAAAACACAATCCGCGCGTGGCGAATCTTCTCAATCCGCTGGTGGAAAAATTCTCCAACACGGACGAGGTGGCGCGCCGCATCACGAAGTTCTTAAACCTCGAGATGGCGGGCAACACCGTGAGCTTCGTGTGGGCGAGCGCGCGTACCATCGTGCGCATCCTCTACGTGTGGCTGGTGGGAACCATCGTGAGCGTGTACCTGCTTGCCAGCAAGGAGTACTACATCGGCTTGTGCAAGAAGCTGTTCTTCGCGGTCTTCCCCAAGCGCACTTCGAAAAATGCGATCCAGACGCTGCATAAGGCAAACATCATCTACTCCGCGGCAATCCTCGGAAAGCTTGTGGACTCGATGATCATCGGTCTTTTGTGCTTCATCGGAACGTCAATCCTGGGAATCTGGTTCAAGGCCATCGGCGAGTACAAGGTTTTAGTCAGCGTGATCGTAGGCGTGACGAACGTTATCCCGTTCTTCGGCCCGTTCCTGGGAGGCATTCCGTGTGCGATCCTCATTTTCGCCATGAGACCTTTGGATGGTCTGATCTTCGGTCTGTTCATCGTTGCGCTGCAGCAGTTCGACGGAAACTACCTCGATCCGCACATCGTCGGCAAGAAGGTGGGCCTCCGCCCGCTGTACGTGCTGTGTGCATGTATGCTCGGCGGCGGACTGTTCGGCATCCCCGGACTGATCGTGGCGACACCTACGTGCGCATTGGTTTACTATCTCACGAAATCCTACCTTGAGGTTCGTCTGGAGAGCAAGAACCTGCCTACTGAGACCAGCGAGTATGTGACGCACCCCAGCGCCGTGATCGCCAACCGCGCGCTGAGCGTCGATCTGGTGACGGAGCGGCTGGTTGCGGAGTCCGACGCACTTGACGCAGCACAGGCCGAGGAGATCGCCAAGGCCGAGGCGAGCGAGCAGTCGGGCGCGGTGCGCAGAAGACGCAGACGCCATCGCTCCGGCGGACTGGCATCCTACTTAAACGGCGAGAGTGTGATGGATGAGGAGGGCTCCGATGAGCTCGATCTCTCCGCATACGATGACCTGGAGTCCGGCGTCGAACGGGAGAAGCGCCTCGAGCGGGAGTGGCTGATGTCCGGCGGCGAGGAGGACCTGAATGACAACGGTATCGCCGACGAGCGCGAGCGCATCCACGAGGAGCGCAACGCAGGCGCGAAAAATGCGAAGAAGAGCATTTTCCGACGCATGATCGAGGAGGCGGAGGAGGACTGGGATGAGCTCGGAAACCGGCCGCTGCCGGGGTCTTCCGCAAAGACGGAGGAGCCGTCCGGGGAGTCTGAAATGCCCGATGCGGTGCAGCCTTCGGTAAACGTGAATGACGCCGATACGAATACCGAAGATTTCGACAAATAAGCTGTTTCTTTCGTGCAATATTGCCTTGACTTTCCGAGGCGAAAAAGACTATAATCAATTCATAGTTGCAAGTGCAAAATCACCTGATTTTGCGAATCCCATACAACAAAAGGAGCTATGTTATGAAGAAGATCATTATGCTCGTTCTTTGTGCGGTTGCCGTGCTTTCGCTGGCTGCCTGCGGCAAGAAGGACGAGGCAAAGGGCATCAAGATCGGTTTGATCTGTCTGCATGATGAGAACTCGACCTACGACAAGAACTTCATCGACGCGATGAAGGAGATGCAGAAGGAACTCGGACTTTCCGACGACCAGATCATCATCAAGACCAACATCGACGAGACCAACGCTTGCTATGAGGCATGCAAGGACCTTGTTGACCACGATTGCAACATCATTTTCGCAGACTCGTTCGGACATGAGGATTTCATGATCCAGGCTGCGAAGGAGTTCAAGGATGTTCAGTTCTGCCATGCGACCGGTACGAAGGCGCATACGGAGAACCTCTCCAACTATCACAATGCATTTGCCAACATCTACGAGGGCAGATATGCAGCCGGCGTTGCTGCAGGTCTCAAGCTCAACCAGATGATCGAGGAAGGCAAGATTACGGCGGATCAGGCTGTTATGGGTTATGTCGGCGCATTCACGTACGCCGAGGTTATCTCCGGCTACACCTCATTCTATCTCGGAGCGAAGTCGGTTTGCCCGTCCGTAACCATGAAGGTTCAGTTTACCGGTTCCTGGTATGATGAGACCGGCGAGAAGGAAGCTGCAAACGCGCTCCTCAAGAAGGGCTGCGTATTGATCAGCCAGCATGCGGACTCCATGGGAGCTCCCACGGCTTGCGAGACAGCAGGTGTTCCGAACGTTTCCTACAACGGAAGCACCGTGAGCGCTTGCCCGAACACCTTCATCGTTTCGTCCCGTATCAACTGGTCGAAGTACTATGCATTCGTTGTTAACTCCGTGAAGGAAGGCAAGGCGATTCCTGCCGACTGGACCGGCGGTTTCTCGGAAGGCTCCGTAGAGCTCTCCGCGATCAACGACAAGGCAGCCGCTCCGGGAACGAAGGAGAAGGTTGACGCTGTTGTTGCTGACCTCAAGGCCGGCAAGATCAAGGTTTTCGCTACCGATACGTTCACCGTTAACGGTGCGAAGCTGGATTCCTACAAGGCAGACATCGATACCGATAAGGACTACACGCCGGATACCGAAGTGATCGCTGACGGTTACTTCCATGAGTCCGAGAAGCGCAGTGCTCCTGCATTTGATCTTCGTATCGACGGCATCGAGCTTTTGAACGAGAAGTACTAATTCATACGAATCAAGTAACTACAGGTGAGTGATCATTCCTTCGGCGGGGCCGTTTGCGCCCCGCTGAAGTGGTTTTGGAGGAAGTCCGTGAGTAAGACTACCGTACCGGCAATCGAGCTGCGCAGCGTCACAAAGACGTTCGGCAGTGTGGTCGCCAATGATAATGTCAGCCTGACGGTGGAGCGGGGGGAGATCCTTTCCATCCTCGGCGAGAACGGCAGCGGCAAGACGACGTTGATGAACATGATCGCGGGAATTTATTTTCCGGACAGCGGTCAGATTTTGGTGAACGGGGAGCAGGTGTCCATCGGCTCTCCGCGCGATGCATTTGCCCATGGGATCGGCATGATCCACCAGCACTTCAAACTGGTGGATGTATTTACCGCGACGGAAAATATCGTCCTCGGCTTGAAGGACGATGGCCGCTTCGACATCGAGGCGTACGAGGAGCGTGTGGCGGAGATCAGTGAGCACTACGGCTTTGAGATCGATCCGCATAAGAAGATTTACGACATGTCCGTCTCGGAGAAACAGACCGTGGAGATCATCAAGGTTCTGTACCGCGGCGCGGACATTCTGATCCTTGACGAGCCCACGGCCGTGTTGACGCCCCAGGAGACGGAGAAGCTCTTCGCCGTTCTGCGGCGCATGCGCGACGCCGGAAAATCGATCATTATCATCACGCACAAGCTCAATGAGGTTATGGCGTTGTCCCAGAAGGTTGCGGTATTGTGCAAGGGCCGCTATGTGGGCACGGTGGAGACCGCGAAGACGAGCATTGCGGAACTCACGGAGATGATGGTCGGCAAGAAGATCAGCTTAAACATCAACCGCAGCGAAGTGAAGAATCCCGTGGACCGACTGACGGTCAGCGGCCTTCGGGTGAAAAACCGCGAGGGTGCGGACGTTCTTAAGAACATCAACTTCACGGTTCGCGGCGGTGAGATCTTAGGTATCGCCGGTATCGCCGGCAGCGGCCAGAGAGAGCTTCTGGAGGCCATTGCGGGCCTTCAGCATGTGAATTCGGGAAGCATCTCCTACAACAACCCGAACACGGGGACGACGGAGGAACTCATCGGCAAGGATCCGATGCAGATCCGCAACATGGGAGTGCGGCTTTCCTTCGTGCCCGAGGACCGTCTCGGCATGGGTCTTGTGGGCAACATGGACATCATCGACAACATGATGCTCCGCAGCTACCGCAAGGGCTCCGGCATGCTTCTTAATCGGAACGACCCGCGAGCGCTGGCGGAGGAGATCATCAACGACCTCGAGGTCGTGACGCCGAACGCCAAGACGCCGGTGCGGCGCCTCTCCGGCGGCAACGTCCAGAAGGTGCTGGTGGGCCGCGAGATTGCTTCGGCACCCGCGGTTTTGATGGCGGCGTATCCGGTGCGTGGATTGGATATCAACTCCTCGTTCACCATCTATAATCTTTTGAATGAACAAAAGGAGCGCGGCACCGCCGTCATCTTCGTCGGCGAGGATCTCGACGTGTTGCTGGCTCTCTGCGACCGTATCCTCGTCATCGGTTCCGGTGAGGTGACCGCCCTCGTGGACGCCACGAAGGCGACCAAGGAGGAGATCGGTCTTGCCATGACGCACGGTGCGCATCACGATGCGTACGGCGATGCGTCGAACGCTGCGGACGGTGAAGGCGCTGCGGATGCAGCTGCATCTGCGGAATCGGCGGCGACGGCTGCAGGTGAGGGAACGGCGGATGCCGGGGAAGCCGGCGCGGCGGTTGCGGCAGCGAAGGCTGCGGAGACCGTAGAGGAGACGGCAGCAGAGATGCCTGCCCTTCATACGGTTCGCGAGCCCTTTGTGCATGTCGTCAAGAAGGACGCCCTTGTCTGGTGGAAAACCTGGCTGATCCGGTTTGCCGCGGTGGGCATCGGAATCCTTTTGTGCGGCCTTCTGGCAATCGTCATCGGCAAATCCCCGATGGAACTTTACGAGACGATGATCGACGGCGCGCTCGGAACGGAGAACCGGATCTGGGCGATGCTGCAGGAGGCAGCGCTTTTGCTTGGTATCGCCGTTGCCCTGACGCCCGCATTTAAGATGCGGTTCTGGAACATCGGTGGCGAGGGCCAGGTATTGATCGGCGGCTTTGCTTCGGCGGCCTGCATGATCCTGATCGGCGATAAGGTTCCGACCGTTCTGCTGATCCTGGTGATGGTTGTGGTCAGTGTGGCGGCAGGCGCGCTGTGGGCCGTGATTCCTGCATTTTTCAAGGCGCGGTTCAACACCAACGAGACGTTGTTCACGCTGATGATGAACTACATTGCCATGCAGATCGTATCCTACTTTGTGTACGTCTGGTCGGTGCCCAAGGGCTCCGGACACATCGGTGTCATCAATATCGACACCCACGCCGGATGGCTTCCGAAGGTCGGCGGCTATGATTATCTTCTGAATGTTGTGATCGTTTTGGTGCTTACCGGCGTTATATACGTGTACCTGCGGTTCGCAAAGCACGGCTATGAGCTTACGGTGGTCGGAGAGAGTGAGAACACGGCGCGCTACATCGGCGTAAACGTGCGCAGAGTCATCCTCCGCACCATGATCCTCTCCGGCGCGATCTGCGGTATCATGGGCTTTTTGATCGTCAGCGGAACGGACCACACGGTGGCAAGCAATTCCGTGCGAAACCGCGGCTTCACCGCCATCATGGTTTCGTGGCTGGCACACTTCAACCCCCTGTACATGATCGTGACGTCACTGCTGATCGCGTTCATGACACGAGGCGCGAAGGAGATGGCCTCCACGCTTCGAATGAACGAAGCATTTGCCGACATCCTGGTAGGAATCGTGATCTTCTGCATCATCGGAAGCGAGTTCTTCATGAACTACAAGCTTGTGTTCCGAAAGCGTGCGAAGGGTGCGCTTGAAAATACCGGAAAGGAGGAGAACAAGGCATGATCGTCTTCGAATTTATCAGAAGAGCCATTATTCAGGGCATTCCGCTTTTGTTCGGCTCCTCCGGCGAGATCCTTACGGAGAAATCCGGACACCTCAACCTCGGTATCCCCGGCATCATGTACGTGGGTGCCATGGGCGGCGTCATCGGTGCATTTTTCTACGAGCACGGGTCCTCGAACTTCAACGGGACGGTGGCGGTGCTGATCGCCCTCGGCTGCTCGATCCTGGGGTCGCTTCTCATGGGCCTGATCTACTGCTTCCTGACGGTTACGCTCCGCGCGAACCAGAACGTGACGGGCCTTGCCCTCACCACGTTCGGCGTGGGCTTCGGCAACTTCTTCGGCGGTTCCCTGATCCGCTTTGCCAAGTCCGACGTGGCTTCCGTGACGGTCTCGAAGACGAGCCTTGCCTTCAGCAAAAAGCTGTTCCCCATCGACAAGGCGCCCGCGTGGTTCCGCGACACCGTCGGTCAGATATTCTTCTCGTACAGTTTTCTTGCGTATCTCGCGGTGATCTTTGCGCTCATCATGGCGTACGTTTTGAAGAAGACCCGCATCGGCCTGCACCTTCGTGCGGTCGGTGAGAATCCCGCGACTGCGGATGCCGCCGGCATTCATGTCGACCGCTACAAATACGCGGCGACCTGCATCGGCAGCGTGATCGCCGGTCTGGGCGGCCTGTACTATATCATGGACTACGCCTGCGGCGTATGGTCGAACAACGGCTTCGGCGACCGCGGCTGGCTTGCCATCGCGCTGGTTATCTTCGCCGTGTGGCGCCCGTCCTTCGCCGTCATCGGATCGTTCTTCTTCGGCGGATTGTACATCATCCACCACTACGTTGAGGGCCTTTCCATGAGCACGCAGGAGATCTTCAAGATGACGCCCTACGTCGTCACGATCTTAGTGCTGATCTTCATCAGCCTCTTCCGAAAGCGTGAGACGCAGCCGCCGTCGCATCTGGGACTGCCGTATTTCCGCGAGGAGAGATAAAAAAGAATACAAAGAACAAACCGGGCGGGGATCGATCCTACGCCCGGTTTTCTTTCGGAAAATGTTTCCTGGAATATGCCATGACTAAAACCAGCGAGGTCAGGCAGCAGAGAATGTCCGCGGCCGGCGTTGCGGCGACGATGCCGGTGAGGGGCGCGAACAGGTGGAAGAGAAACATCATCGGAATGTCGAGGATGCCTTTTCGGAGAATGGCGAGCAAAAACGACTTGCGCGGTCGTTCCACAGCCTGGAAGAACGAGATGACGGTGTACGCAAGGGCGGAGAACGGAGCGCCGACGGTGAGGATCCGAAGGAACCTCGCGCCCACGTTCCGGGAGACGCCCGGTTGCAGGAAGAATCCGACGAGCGGGCGGCTTAAGGTCAGGCAGGCGATCATGCAGCCGCCGCCGATGGTGATCGCAATCAAGACGGTGCCGCGGATCACCTGCTTCGTGCGGCGCGCATTTTCCGCGGCATAGTTGTAGGCGATGAGCGGGAGCACGCCCTGCGTAAGGCCCCGCACGGAGGCGTGGGCCAGCATGTTGATCTTCTTGGCGACTCCTAAGCCCGCCTGAGCGGCCGTGCCGTTGGCCATCATCAACCGGTCGAGGCAGGCGTAGGAGACATTCTCCAGAAGCGTCATCAAAAAGGCGGGGAAGCCCGTGGAGAGGACGCCGCGAACAAGCTCCGTGTCCGGGCGGACCGAGGAGCGGAAGGAAAGGACAGTATTTTTCCTCGTGCGGAACTGTAAGATCATCAGGATCAGAAGGGAAATCCAGTTCGAGAGGGCGGTGGCCATAGCCGCGCCCAGGACTTCCTTCCCGGGGGGAAGCAACACGAACATGAACAGCGGGTCGAGGGCTATATTGAGGAGGCTTCCGAGCACGATGCCGATGCTTGCGTCAAGGCTTCGGCCTTCCGCGCGGAAGAGGTGGGCGGTCACCATGCTCATGGCTGTTCCGAGACCGCCGATGCCTACGGTCACCGTGAGATAGACGGTTGCGTAGCGGTGAACATCTGGCGCGCCGGCGCCCATCAGGCGAAGCAGCGGATGGCGCCACGCCAGGACAATGCCGACGTAAAACAGCGTCAGTACGGCGCATCCCCAAAATGAAAAAGCGCAGGCTTCCCCTGCGCGCTGTCGATTTCCGCTTCCCAGACTGCGGGCGGTTTCGCCCGCGCCGCCGACACCGAAGAGGTTGGCGATCGCGGAAAGGATCATGAAGGCCGGCAGACAGACCGTGACCGCCGTCAGCTTGGCATCGCTGCCGGTCAGGCCGATGAAAAAGGTGTCCGCCATGTTGTAAATGACCAGAATAATCTGGCCCGCGATCGTCGGAAGCGCCAGCTTTGCGATCGCAGTCATGATCGGAGCGTGTTCAAAAATCTCCCGATCCCTGGTGGATGGCTGCATAGCGGTCTCCTTTCCGAGTGTCGCCGATCGGTTTTTGCCACTCTTTTTCTCAAGTTAACACCGAAACCCTGCAAATGTCAATAAAAACGGGCGCCGGGGCTTGTGTTTCAAGGGAACCTATTGTAAAATGACCTTGTAGGTGACGTTTTTTCGTACACCGGCAACGGAATCGATAACATGGAGAAAAGGAGTGCTACAAATGGAACAGGTGAACAATGGCGAGAACGGCGTGATCGGCGTTTGCAGACGCAAGAAGAATGACAAGGATCCGGTAGTCTTCTATACGGACCATCTGGTAATGAAGGGACAGACCGTGAAGTATACGGACGTGGATACCATCAGTTTGTATGCCTACACGATGAAGAGCGGCATTCTGTTCGCGAATTTTTCGGGCTTTATTAAATTCAAGCTTCGTGACGGCAAGAAGCTGAACTGGAAGATCGGCGGCCTTTCCTTCGTCGGCCTCGGCAGCATCAAGCTCAAGAAGGAGCTCTTCGGCGACATGTACGAAGCGTGCCTCTCGACGGTCATCAGCACCCGCGCGGCAGAGTATCTCACCCAGATCAACAACGGCGGAACGATCACCATCGGCAATATTTCCGTAAATGCAAACACGATTTCCGGCAAGGCCGGCCTCAAGAAGACGGAAGTTCCGGTGACCCAGGTCGGCGGTGCGGATCTCAGCAGCTGCAATGTAAGCATCTACGGCACCGACATGCAGCGCACGGTTGTCAACCCGCTGCCTTCCAAAATCGACAACGCGGTCTGCCTGATCCCGATCATGCGGACGCTGGCGGCGCGCAACACGGCACAGCCCCAGTAAGCTTTGCTGTAAAAAAACCAAGAATAGAAAACCTAAGAATCAAAAAGACCACCGGGGGTGAACCTTCGGTGGTCTTGTTATTTTTTTTCGGAAAATGTCAATCGATGCCGCGGAGGTCGACCTTCGGGATTGATTTGGACAGAAGCTCCTTCCAGGCGATCAGCTCGTCGCGCTCGGGAGCGTGGAAAATGCCCTTCTGCATGACGTTGTCGCTCTCGCGGTAGGGCTGCAGGTAGTAGTGGCGGGCGCCGGCGATCCATTCGCCGATGCGGGCCATGGACTCCCGGTCGTGCAGCTCGCTCATCACGGTGGTGCGGAACTCGTAGGGAACCTTGCCGCTCATCAAAAGCTTCACCGAAGCCTCTGCGGCCTCAACCGGAAAGCCGGTCACGCCGATGGTCTCGGCGTAGCGCTCGCGGCAGTTCTTGATGTCCATCGCCACGTAGTCGATGTTGCCGGAGGCGAGAAGCTTCTCTAAAACGGTGGGCAGACTGCCGTTGGTGTCAAGCTTGATGCGGTATCCGAGCTCGCGGACCTTCGCGATGAACTCCGGAAGATCCTTTTGAAGCGTCGGTTCGCCGCCTGTGATACACACGGCCTCGAGCATCTTCGCCCGCATCTTTAAGAAGGTGAAGACCTCCTCCTCGGGAATCGTCGGCACCGTGTCCGGATGCAGCACAAGCTCACTGTTGTGGCAGTAGGGACAGCGGAAGTTGCAGCCGCCCGTAAAGACGGTGGCGGACATGTGGCCGGGGTAGTCGAGAAGCGTCAATTTTTGTAAACCGTGAATCTGCATGGAATTCCCTCCCGGAAAATCTTCTCTCTCTGTCTCTATTGTACACCCAAACTGCGAAAAAGTCCATGAATCCGGAAAATGCCGCAAAAGCCGTCAGTCGAGGGCCTCCTTGGCCTTGTTTTCGCGCTCGCGGGTGCGCATGTCCCGGAAGAAGTCCGTGAGAAGTGCGGAACACTCGGCGGCGCACACGTCGCGGACGATGTCGACCTGATGGTTGAACTCGCTCATCTGCAGAAGGTTGACGATGGAGCCTGCGCAGCCGGCCTTCGGGTTTTCCGCGCCGATGACGACCCGGTCGATGCGGGATTGTACGCAGGCGCCGGAGCACATCTGGCAGGGCTCGAGGGTGACGTACATGGTGCAGCCCTCCAGGCGCCAGTCGCCGAGCTTTTTGCACGCCTGCCGGATCGCGATGATCTCGGCGTGGGCAAGGGTGGAGTGGGACGACAGCCGGCGGTTGAAGCCCCGTCCGATGACCTTGCCGTCGCAGACGATGACGCAGCCGATGGGCACCTCGCCCAGGGCGGCGGCGCGCTTCGCCTGATGGATTGCTTTTTTCATAAAGAATTCGTGGTCGTGCACGGTTACGGACATGAAATAAACCCTTTCTGCATTGTCAAGAGGATTTTTCTTCAGTATAGCACCCGCGGCGAAAAATGTATAGAAATATTGCAAAAAAATCAAAAAAATACATATTTTGCCATTGCGAAATGGCAAAAAGGATAGTAAAATGGCATCAGAGATTCTGTTATGAGATGTCCCTGTGCGTATGGAAAATGGGCAATCGGCCCGGAGGAGTTTATGAATCTTGGAAAAGAGAAAAAGATAGCCGTGATCATCTCCAAGCCCACCGGCGAATACCAGAGAACGGTCTTAAGTGCCATCACGAAGCGCGCCGCGGAGTGCGGGTACTACACGCTGGTCTATGCGGTGTTCGGCGGATACGGGAAGAATGAGGCTTTTGTGCGCGGAGAGCGCATGCTGGCGGAGCTGCCGAACCTTTCGCTGTTCGACGGCATTTTGCTGTGTATGGATACATTTTCCGACGATCTTCTGCGCGATCATCTGCTTGCGAAGGTGCGCGAGGCAACGTGTCCCGTGGTGTGCCTGCGCAGACAGTACGACGGTTACAACAGCGTGCTGGTGGACGAGGACAACTCCATGGAGGGCATCGTGAAGCACCTCGTCGAGGGACACGGCTTCCGGGATTTCTGCTATGTGAGCGGCCCGAAGGGACACCCGGATGCCGAGCGGCGTCTGGCGTGCGTGAAGCGGCTGTTCGAGCAGTACGGCATCGAGCTGGGCGAGGACGACGTCTTCTACGGCGACTTCTGGCTCAACCAGGGCGAGGCCGCGGTTGCGGAGCTTCTCGATATCCGCGAAAATCCGCCCCAGGCAATCATCTGTGCCAACGACTACATGGCCATGGCGGTTTGCAACGCTTTGGGAGACCGGGGAATCTCGGTGCCGAACGACATTGCGGTCACGGGATTTGACGACATCCGCGGAGCGGCGGAGGTGGTTCCGTCCATCACGTCGGTGTCGGTGGACGTTCCCGGCATGGGACGGCGCGCCGTGGACCTTCTGGTTTCCATGATTCAGAACGAGACCGTGCCGGACATCGATTACATGCCCGCGCAGGTGGTGGAGCGGGAGTCCTGCGGATGCGTGGAGGAGACCCGCTCGCATGCGTCGTCGGCTGTGCGCAAATTCTATGAGGAGGCTCAGCTCGCGGAGCATTACAACATGCAGACCGTGTTCATGAGCGTCGACGTCGAGAGCGCGACCAGCATGGACGAGCTCAACGAAAGTATCTACACTTACATTTTCAATAACTACCGGTTCCGGGATTTCTTTTTGGTGCTCAACGACCGCGAGTGGGGAAGCGTTGCGCCGGACCAGATGCAGACGTTTACGCCGAAGGTGCATTTGCGCACGGCCATCCAGGAGGGCATTCTTCTGGGGCACGTGAACCAGGTGTTCTCCATCGACGACATCCTGCCCGAGGAGTACGTCTACGACGCTCCGTGCGGCTACTACATTGTGCCGCTGCACTATCAGGAGATGTGCTACGGCTACGCGGTAATCAACTACCGCGAGAGCGAAGCACCCAATGACTTTTTCCAGTATATCATCATGATCATCAGTAACGTTCTCGAGCAGCTGCGGATCAACCGCCGCATGCGCGATCTCGTGGACAGGCTGTCCGATATGTACGTGAGCGACGTGCTCACGGGCTTAAAGAACCGCTACGGTTTCGAGGAGGATTCGCAGAAAATGTTCGACCTCGTCCGGGGGGGCGGCCGCTCGATGGCCATCATTACCATCGACATGGACGACCTGAAGGGCATCAACGACGGCTACGGACATGCGCAGGGCGATGTCGCCTTGAAGGCGATCGCCAACTCCATGGTTGCCGCGTGCTTCGCGGATGAGCTGTGCTACCGCGTCGGCGGCGATGAGTTCCAGGTTCTGGCCATCGACTACGACGAGAGCGACGTGAAGCGGTATGTCGAGCGCTTCGAGGGCTTCCTGGCGGACTACAACCAGCGCACGAAGCGGCCCTTCAAGGTCCGCGCAAGCTACGGCTACGCGGTTGCGATGGACGGCACGACCCACTCTCTCGGAGAGTGGATGACGATCTCCGACAACAGCATGTACGAGAATAAAGCGAAAAATAAAGCCGACCGGCAGAGGTACGCACAACGTGAAGAAACGTCTGGAAAATGAATGGAAATCGTGCTTCGGTGACACCGAAGGTGTCCGGTATTTCTTTGCACCGGGGCGCGTCAATCTGATCGGGGAGCATACCGACTACAACGGCGGCCACGTGTTTCCCTGTGCACTCACCATCGGCACCTACGCGGCGGCAAGGCTGCGGGAGGACGAAACACTGCGGTTTTACTCGGTGAATTTTCCGAAGGAAGGCGTGATCACATGCCCGCTTAGGGACATCACCTACCGGGCGGAGGACAGCTGGACGAACTATCCGAAGGGTGTCATCGCCGAGATGGAGAAGCGCGGTTACCGCGCCCCGGCGGGACTTGACATCCTGTATCTGGGTACCATCCCCAACGGTTCGGGACTGTCCTCGTCGGCATCCATCGAGGTGCTGACCGCGGAGATATTGAAAGGATTTTTCGGGTTTTCCTTCGACGGGATCGAGCAGGCGCTCATGTGCCAGGCGGCGGAGCGCGGCTTCAACGGCGTCAACTGCGGCATCATGGACCAGTTCGCCATTGCGATGGGACGCAGGGAGAGCGCGATCTTCCTGGACACGGAGACGTTAACGTACGAGTACGTGCCGCTCCGGCTTCCGGGGGTTCGCATTGTGATCATGAACACCAATAAAAAGCGGGGGCTGGGTGATTCGGCGTACAATGAGCGCCGTGCCGAGTGCGAACAGGCGCTCGCGGAGATTCGCAGGGTTCGCGGGACACCGTCCCTCGGTGCTTTGACGGAGGAGGAATTTGCGGAGTGTGCCGCGGCGATAAAGTCGCCGGTGCGGCTTCGGAGAGCCCGCCATGCGGTCTCCGAGAACCGTCGCACCATCCGGGCGGCGGAGGCGCTTCGCAGAGGCGACCTCGCGGCTTTCGGACAATTGATGAACGAGTCGCATATCTCACTTCGGGATGACTACGAGGTGACCGGCCCCGAGCTGGATGCGCTGGTGTCCGCCGCATGGAAGGCGGAGGGTGTCATCGGCGCCCGCATGACCGGCGCGGGCTTCGGCGGATGCGCTGTCAGCCTGGTGCGGGAGGATTGCGCGGAGCAGATGATGCGGGAGGTCGCGGAGAGCTACGAAAAGGCGATCGGCTATGCGCCGACGTTTTATCTCGCGGAGGTCGGAGACGGCCCGGGCGGGATCTAGCGGGATGCAGAGGATGCATTTTGCGCGTGATGTAAGAAAGTGTTGCAGGAAGAGAGAAGAAACAAAGAGAGGATACCGGAATGAAGCTGAGTGATAGCGAACGGAAGAAAATGCTGGCGATCTTCGCCGCGAACCTGCCGAACTACCGTAAAATGATGAAACTGTCCCAGGAGGAGTTCGGCGATACCATCGGAATCACGCGCCAGACCGTGAGCTCCATCGAGCGCGGCGCGTACCCGTTGACGTGGTCGATTTTCCTTTCCTGTCTGTTTGTGTGCACGGGACAGCCGCGGGCGCGGAAGCTGATCATGAACTCCTACGCCGACGAGCCGGTGCTTTTGGGCTTTTTGAACGAGCTCGTGGGCGACAAGAGCGGCGGCGGAGACTCGGAACACAGCGCGGCGCGCCAGATCTACTTCGGCGTCTGCACGGTCGTGGACGACGGAAAATACACCATCGTGGACGCTGACGCGGGCGTCGCCGAGATGTTAGGCATCGCCGGCCGCGAGAAGGAGGCCGGCTCGTACATGGACTATATCCCGGAGGAGGACCGCGAGGCGATCCGCCGGATCCTGAACGAGCGCATCCGCAAGCAGATGGTGGTGTGCATCGAGCACCGCCTGATCACCGAGGAGGGACGCCTTGCGCCCGTACAGTGCTTTGTGCGCCGCCAGAAGAAGATGATGAAGAACGGTCTGTTCGATATCACCATCACCCAGGTCACCGGCGAGATGCTTCGCAAGCGCCAGATTTCCGGCCTTCTGGAAGCGTTGCCCGTGGGCGTCGCGGTATTTGAGTACCAGGGTCGCATCAGCCGCGAGAGCGTGCCGGAGATCATCTATGCCAACGATGAATTTTTCAATATCATAGGACAGACGAAGGAGCGCTTCACCCAGACTCACGCGAACCTTCTGCCGGAGATCGTCTCTCCGGACGATGCGAAGGCCATCCAGAAGATCTTCGATCCGAAGCTGCCGGTCAACTCGTCCGTGGCGGCGGAGTTCCGCGTCAACCGGTTCGACGGCGGCGTCACATGGGTGCATTGCAACGCCCTGGTCGTAAGCCGCAAGGGCGAGGAAGAGATGTCGGTGGTAAGCTGCGTCTTCACGGACATCACCCAGCGCATCAATGCGGAGCTGAGCATGAAGCATCAGCTCGACCGCTACCGCCAGCTGGAGGATGTCTCGGATGACATCCAGTTCGGTTACGACGTCCGCGAGGACCGCTTGAGCGTTCCAACCCGCGTCAGCGAGATCTTCGGACGCGAGGGCGTAATCCCGAACCTGATGGCCGGCGACATTCCCGCCCGCATCATTCATCCCGAGGATTATCCGGACTTTTTAAAACTGCTGCAGACCGCGGAGAGCGGCACGAACTCCCGCGGCGAGTTCCGCATCAAGATCGACGCCAAGGAATATAAATGGTGCAAGATCAACATGATCGGCATGCGGGATGCCGAGGGGCATGTCTTCTACATCTACGGCCGCATCACCATCGTCGATGAGGAGCGCCGCCAGCAGCGCGAGCGCAGCAACGACCGCATGATCATCAACCGCCTCAACTCCACGGACCGTCTGACGAACCTCTACAACCGCACGGCGTTCCGCGGCCGCGTTCAGGAGGTGCTCTCCGACCCGGATATGGATCCGGTGCATGCGATCATTTATTGCGACATCAATGATTTCTCATACATCAACGAAAAATTCGGCTACCCCGCGGGCGACCGCATCCTCAAGGACTTCGGATCGATGTTCCTGCGCAAGGGCAAGCGGTGCTTCGGCTGCCGCATCCATTCCGACTTCTTCTTGATCTACGTGAACGGACAGTCCGAGGAGCAGGTGCTTGCGAAGCTTCGCAGCTGGTCGAAGGTGTTCGTGGAGCATCAGACGAAGATGTACCCGGGCATTGACATTCAGCTCACCAACGGCGTGTATTTCCTGCGCCGCGGCGAGCGTGACATCGCCCTTGCCATGGACAACGCGAACCTCGCGAGAAAGCAGGCGAAGGCCGAGCAGAACAGTCTGTACTGCGTGTGTACGGACGAGCTTCGCGCCCGCCGTTCCTACGAGCAGACCATCGCCGGCGAGATTCAGACCGCCATCCGCGACAACAAGATCGAGGTGTTCCTGCTGCCGAAGTTCTCCCTGGAGGGCCGTCATGTCATCGGCGCCGAGGCACTGGCCCGCTGGAGCAACGGCGACGGCACATACCGTTCCCCCGCGGACTTCATTCCGATCCTGGAGAAGACCGGCCACATCACGGACCTCGACTTCTGCATTTACACCAACGTCCTGCAGACGCTTCGGAACTGGAAGAAGAAGGGCATTCCGATGATCCCGATCTCGGTGAATTTCTCGAATCACAACCAGAGCTTCGTCAAATTCGACGAGCGCATCAGCCGCCTCGCCGAGCAGTACAACGTGGACGGCCGATACCTCGAGCTCGAGGTCAACGAGGCCATGATCGCCGCAGACCGCGCCAGCGCGACGAACAGCATCAAGGACCTGAAGAGCCGCGGCTTCACCATCACGCTCGATGATTTCGGCTCGGGCAACGAGTCGCTGTCGATGCTCATCACGGCGCCTGTGGATCACGTGAAGATCAGCCGCACCTTCTTAGAGAACATCGGTACCTCCAAGACCGAGCAGGAGTACGTGCGCCACATGTGCAACATGATCGCCTCGGTGAACAAGGACGCGGTGTTCGAGGGCGTGGAGACCGAGGAGCAGGCGGAATTCCTCAGAAACTGCGGTTTCACCACGGCCCAGGGCTACCTCTTCGAGCGCCCGATCCCGGTGGCGGAGTTCGAGAAGAAATATCTGGCGAAGAGAGCCTGACGCAGGGAGGATGCATTTTCCGCAGTCTTTTGGAAAATGCACCTGAAATGTCTTGACATTTTTTCAAAAACGTGTAGTCTATTGCGTATATATCTTGATAGAAAGACGTGCGGGAGACCCGCACGAGGAGGACAACACCATGGAACTGATTTCGGTAAGAGAGCTGTTTCGGCAGCGTGAGAAGTATTTCGGCAAGAGCGTGAGCGTCGGCGGTTGGGTACGCAGCAATCGCGACTCGAAGAATTTCGGTTTCCTGGTTGTGAATGACGGAACGTATTTCGAGACGCTGCAGGTGGTGTACACCGACGCGCTCGCAAACTTCGAAGAGATTACGCATTTCGGCGCAGGCACCGCCGTGATCGTGACCGGTACGCTGGTTGCGACCCCCGATGCAAAGCAGCCCTTTGAGATTCAGGCGACGGAGGTTGCGCTCGAGGGCGCATCCGACCCGAGCTACCCGATGCAGAAGAAGCGCCACACGATGGAGTACCTTCGCACCATGACGCACCTTCGCCCGAGGACAAACACGTTCCAGGCGGTATTCCGCGTTCGTTCCCTTGCGGCCTACGCGATCCACAAGTTCTTCCAGGAGAGAGACTTTGTCTATGTTCACACCCCGCTGATCACGGGCAGCGACTGCGAGGGCGCCGGCGAGATGTTCCAGGTGACCACGCTTCCTTTGGACAAGGTGCCGCTTACGGAGGACGGCAAGGTCGACTACTCGAAGGACTTCTTCGGCAAGCCCACCAACCTGACCGTCAGCGGCCAGCTCAACGGTGAGACCTACGCCATGGCCTTCAAGAACATCTACACTTTCGGACCGACGTTCCGCGCCGAGAACTCCAACACGACGCGCCATGCGGCGGAGTTCTGGATGATCGAGCCGGAGATCGCATTTGCCGACTTAAAGGATGACTGCGACCTCGCGGAGTCGATGCTCAAGTACATCATCAACTACGTTCTCGAGAACGCGCCGGAGGAGATGAACTTCTTCAACACCTTCGTGGACAAGGGCCTGATCGAGCGTCTTCAGCACGTGGCAAACTCCGACTTCGGCCGCGTCACGTACACCGACGCCGTCAAACTTTTGGAGGAGAACAACGACAAATTCGAATACAAGGTGTTCTGGGGCTGCGATCTGCAGACCGAGCATGAGCGCTACCTCACCGAGCAGATTTTCAAAAAGCCCGTGTTCGTCACGGACTATCCGAAGGAGATCAAGGCGTTCTACATGAAGCTCAACCCGGACGGAAAGACGGTGGCAGCGGCAGACTGCCTCGTTCCCGGTATCGGCGAGATCATCGGCGGTTCCCAGCGTGAGGACGATTACGACAAGCTGGTTGCCCGCATCGAGGAACTCGGCATGAAGAAGGAGGACTACGACTTCTACCTCGACCTTCGCAAGTACGGCTCCGCCCGCCACGCAGGCTTCGGCCTCGGCTTCGAGCGCTGCATCATGTACCTGACCGGCATGAGCAACATCCGCGACGTCATTCCGTTCCCGAGAACCGTCGGCAACTGCGACCTGTAATCGGACCGGCCGGACCGGCCGTCGGAGAACAATCGAAAAATGCATATGCAAAAAGCCCGTTGTCAGCGAATGACAGCGGGCTTTGTTTGTTGTGTTTTCGGTGCATTTTCCGACGATGCGGTTTACTGCTTTTTCTCGGGATTTTGCAGAAGACGGCGAAGTCCGGGATTCTTGACGATCGCTGCATGCAGAAGACCTCCGAAGATTCCGCAGGCGATGATCTCGCCGGCAGCGACGGTGCAGATGAGGAACCAGTAGGCATCCTCGGCGCCGTAGGCGTGGCGAAGGATCGGCGGAATGATCACCGCGTTGGCGATGATCGGCGGAAGAACGTACATGATCGTGATCAGAATGAAAATGCCGAAGGACTTTTTGCCGGACGTTTTGGTGTCACCGTTCTCACGGTATGCTCTGGCGCGGACCGCGCGGCCGATCAGGTAGGTTCCGACGGCGCCGATCAGCGTGGCAACGGGACCGAACGCGATATCCCAGGCGGCACAGCCGGTGATAATGTTCGTCAGAAGGCAGCCGATGTAAAGGCCGGGAATGGCCTCCGCGATAAATGCAGGCAATATCGTCAAAGCTTCGGAAATGCGGCACTGAATGACGCCGCTGCAGAGTCCGAGCAACTGCGAGACCTCGGACAGGATGACATACAGAGCAGCGATCAAGGCTGCTCTTGTCACAAAGAGAGTAGATCTGTTTTGATTCATAAAGAATCCTCCGTAGTTTTGTTTTAGGTGAGGATGGTTTCGAACTCACCGTTGTTAGATTTTTGCGGTCCCGAAAGACCGCAACGCAGAGCATACCATACCGCAGGCTCATTTGTCAACGGCAAATGCATTTTACTCTGCGGTCTGCGCGTGCTTTTTGCGGCGATGTCTGCGGTGACGGCGCTTCGGAGCGTCGGCCGCCTCCGCGGGCGGGTCCGGAATCTCCAAAACGTAGGACTCGTAGACGTTTAAAATGGTGGTGGGGCCGTGCTGGATCGGGCCCTTTTTCTTGTAGGAGTAGTTCGCGTGCACGTGGCCGTGGACGTGGTATTTCGGCTTGTAGCGGTCGAGCATGTTGACGAAGGGCACAAAGCCGGTGTGTGTCAGATCCTCGCAGTCCCCGAGGCCCTTGGCGGGCGAGTGCGTCACCAGAAGGTCGAAGCCGTGGCAGCGCCACAGGCGGTAGCGAAGCTTGCGGATGCGGTGCGACATCTCCTCGTCCGTGTACTGATTGATGCCGGGGCGGTAGCGCATGGAGCCGCCGAGACCCACGATGCGCAGGCCGCGGAAGAAGTATACTTTGCCGTCGATATCGATGCAGCCCTCCGGCGGCGTCTGCTCATAGCAGTCGTCGTGGTTGCCGCGCACGTACAAGACGGGCGCCTTCGTAAATGTCGCAAGAAACGAGAGGTATTGCGGCGCAAGATCCCCGCAGGAAATAATGAGATCATACGGGTCCAGTTTGCCGGGCTCGTAATAATCCCAGAGGGCTTTGGATTCTTTGTCGGAGACGATCAGGATCTTCATTGCGTAGCCTTTCTTCCGCAGCTGCATAACGTGCGGCGCGGGATGGTTTTCTCGTTTCGGAAAATGCCTCACCGGGCGTTTTACCGGCTCCGGTGCGGCTTAGGGGATCATTTTTCCGTGATCTCATCGGAGGCGTGCACCACCGGCGTTGCGTCGGGCCCGGTCACGGGGCTTGCGTCGCTTAAGTGCGTGTCGGCCTCGGGCCGGAAAATGCCCTGCGCCTCGATAAATGCACGGTACTCATCGCTGATATCGTCGATGGAAGGGATGCTTCCGTGGACGTTGTAGAGAAGCTTGTCCATGCGGAGGATATCCTCCGGGGCGAGACCGTCGCCGGCTTCAATCTGCGTGCCGTCGCGGAACTTTAAAAGCTCCGAGAACGGGTTGAAACCGCCGCTTGTGAGGGAGGCGCGGAGGATCTTGAGAAGAAGTTTCGTGCCGGTCGGAATGCGGTCGGAATAGATCACGTCGATGGCGCCTGCGGACATGCCCCACCAGTAGTTGAGGGCGCGGTTGCCCGCGGACTCCTCCTCGTCCTTCCAGTTGCCGTTTAAGATGGTGCGAAGGATGTCCTCGTACATTTTTCCCCAGTGCCAGACCGGAAGCGCATAGTTCTTGGCGACCTCCTCGCCGTTGCGGCGGAAGAGGCCGAACTCCCGCGACATGCTGGCGGGGGCGTTTAAGTCACGGCTCGAGATGAGGGTGATGCCCTTCTCGCGGAACCGGTCCTTCGGGGCGCTGCCCTTGACGGTGGACCATTCGAGGTAGACCTCCGCCTTGGGGTTGACCATGCGGGCGCCGAGGGCAAACGCATTGATGCTGGCGGTCACGCCGAAGATCGGGTAGTCGGCCACGTAGCCGATGCGGTCGTCGGTCGCCAGAGCGCCGGCGAGGGCGCCGATCATGAATTTTGCTTCATACATGCGAAGATAATAGGAGCGGACGTGGCGCGAGGAGAGGTTTAAGGAGCAGTTGAGGACCTTGACGTCCGGATGCTCCACCGCCACCTTTGCGCAGGCCGGGAAGAACTGCGGCGATGTCGTGAACAGGATGTTGTAGCCTTCCTTGATCAAACGCTCCATGGTCTCCGCAGCCTCGGAGACCGAGACGCCGAACACGGCGTCGGTGTTGATCTGCTTCCCGAAGACGTCGGATACATACTCGCGGCCCATCTCGTGGGCGTAGGTCCAGGCGCTGATCTCCTTCGGCTTTTCGTATACCCAGGCGGCCGCGTAGGACTTCGGCGACATGAGCATCGAGAAGGTGTGCTTCTTCGGCTCCGCGATGGGGTTCATGGAGATGGAGATCGTCTTGTGGCGGCTGTACAGCTCAAACTCGTTCCAGATCTTGCCGATATTGTCCCTGAATTCCGAGGCAAGCGCCTCCTTGGCCTCCTCGTAGCCGAAAATGCTCAGGTACACCAGAAAGGCGTCCGAGACCGTGAGGGCGAGCTTGTTCCCGCCCCGCGCAAGAAACTCCTTGCTGAACGCGATGTAGGAGGAGCGGAAGTCCGCCTTCATCTCGTCGTTCCACGGCTGGTCCGTGTTGTTGTAGGTCGCCTTCAAAAGCAGCGTGTAGCTTCCCTCCTTTGAGAAGGAGAGATAGTTGATCTGCGTCTTGTCGTAGAAATCCAGGAACTCGTAGTACATCTGGATTTCCTTCGTGTCGTTGCGCTTGGGAATGATGCGGGTCACGTAGCCCTCGATGGTCACGGCGCCCATGCACCGCGAGACGCTCACTCGCTTGTTGCCCTCCTGGATGTAGTACTGATCCAGGAACTCGTAGGCGATGACGGGATCGCGAAGCCCTTCGGCCTCCATCGACTCGTACAGGCTGGCCCACTTCATCGCGAACTCGGACTCCTTGTCCAGAAGCGGCATGAAGTTTCTGGCAAATGCATTGCTCCGGCCCTCGTTGTACGTTCCGACGATCTTCTCCATCGGAATGTCCGTAAGACCCAGCTTGATGCGGCCCTCCACCTGAACGCGGGAGAGCATGTCATCCAGGCTGACCAGATACGGATGGATACCCTTCGACACACAGTAATCGTATTCTTTTTCACCGGCCCGTTTGGCCTTGCTGTATTCTTCCAGATTCATCTTCGTTTCTCCTTGTGCTGTTGCTGCACCCCGTGCGGGTTACCGCGTCCGCACGGTCACCTCCCCGAAGCTTATCGCCTCCGCGCTGCCGTCCGGCAGAGTGACGATCAGCCGTCCCTGCCCGTCGATAGCGACGGCGTGTGCCGGACGGGCGGTGTCCGGCTTTGTGATGTCCCCCACAAGCCACACATCCTTCCCGAAGAGGTAGTCCGACGCGCGGTAGCGCGCCATGTAGCTGAGTTCGCGGGCGGGGGAAACGCTGCCTTCCTTTTCCGCGGAACCGGTGTCGTCCGCACCGTCGGAAAATGCTTCGCACAGCTCATCATAGTACCCCGTCACCCGGTTCACGACCGCGGCCAGAAGCCGCTCCCGAAGCTCTGCGGGGCTTCCTCCGGCCGGGTACAACGCCCCGGCGATGCCTGCGGCGGTCCCGGCAAATCCACCCTCCGGCTCCTCAAGGTTGATGCCGATCCCGAGAGCCGTGTAATCGATGCGGTCCGACCCGGGACGAAGCGAGGACTCCGCTAAGATCCCGCAGATCTTCCGGTCCCCTAAATAGAGGTCGTTGACCCACTTGATCTCCGGCTTAAGCCCGGTCACCTCCTCGATGCCCTCCGCCACTGCGACGGCGGCGAGTATGGTGATATGCACGCTTTGCGCAAGCGTTAAGTCCGGCCGCAGCAAAAGGGTATGATACAGCCCGGTTCCGTTCGGCGATTCGAACCTCCGGCCGAGTCTGCCGCGCCCGAGAGTCTGCTCCCCGGCGACCATTAAAGTGCCCTCGGGGGCCCCCTGAGCCCCGAGCTCCTTCACCAGGAGGTTCGTGGACGTCACCGTGTCCCGGTCAATCAGGCGAATCCGCGCGGGCTCCGCAAGAAGCGATGTTACAAGATCCGTGTCCATTTTCCGACGAAACCTCCTTTCCCTAGGGAAGTATAGCACACTGCCGCGGAACGTGACAAGGGGACAGTTCCTCCGCCGTGCGAAAATCCCGGAAAATGCAATCTTTCCTTTCAAAACACCCTCCTGACGCGGGGTCGCCCCGCCGCGCACCCGAAAACCCCTTGACGGCGGCAGCCGATGTCCGATACAATGGGGAATGGCAGTTGTGCGAAACAATTGATACGGAAAAATGCGGAGGATGGATTTGATGCAAAAGATAAGAAACGGTTCGCTGTATAAGCGGATTGCATCGATGGTGATGTGCCTTGCGATGGCGGCCGGACTGCTGGCCGGAATTGCGGGACGCCGGACCGCAAAGGCGGCGGGCACGGAACTCACCGGAAAGACAGCAGCCGAGATCACGGATATGATGGGAATCGGCTGGAACATCGGCAACACCTTTGATGCGACGGGCGGCCTCGATTCGACCCACGAGACGTCGTGGGGCAACCCGAAGGTGACGAAGGAGCTGATCCACGCGGTGAAGGAGGCAGGATTTAACGTCATCCGGATCCCGGTCACGTGGACGCAGGAGATTGACAAGAAAAACGGGTTCAAGATCCGCGAGAGCTTCATGAACCGCGTGAAGGAAGTCGTGGACTGGTGCTACGAGGAGGAACTCTTCGTCATCATCAACGTTCACCATGAGTCCTGGGTCAACATCAAGGACCTGGACAAGAACTACCGCCTGGTCGGCGAGGAGCTGGCAGCGGTCTGGGCGCAGATTGCGGATACATTTTCCGAATACGATCAGCACCTGATCTTCGAGGGCATGAACGAACCCCGCATGGCCGGCTCGTCGATCGAATGGACCGGCAACCGGGATGCGTACAGCGCGGTGAACTACCTGACCCAGGTCTTCGCCCAGACGGTGCGCGCCAACGGCAAGGGCCACAACCCGGAGCGCTGCCTGATGATCCCCGGATATGCGGCATCCTGCTCCACGAACATCATGGAGGCGGTTTCCCTGCCGACGTACGAGGGCAAGGTGGCCGGCAACCTGATCGCTTCGGTGCACGTCTACTCGCCTTACAACTTCTGTCTGCAGGACACGCAGAAGACCTTCAGCGGCGCGGACGAGGCCGAGGTGGAAGCGATCTTCAAGTCGATCTGCAGCGTGTTCCTCGACAACGGAATTCCCGCGATCATCGGCGAGACCAGCGCCACCGAGAAAAATAATACCGAAGAGCGCGTAAAATGGGCGCAGTGCATGGGCAAATTCTCCCAGGCCTACGGCATTCCGATCGTCATCTGGGACAACGGAAGCGATACCAAGGCCGGCGGCGAGAGCCACGCATACATTAACCGGAAAACCTGCGAGTGGAATTATCCCACCGTCGTAAAGGGCCTGATGGACGGCGCCGCGAGCGCAGAGCGCGGAAGCGCCCGCACAAAGGCGAACGGCGGCGTCTCGGGCAACGCGATCTGGAGCGTGGCCGGCGGCAAGAAGGCCGCGGAGGCCTGGAAATCCAGCTACATCACCATGGGCGCCAAGAGCACCTGGTTCGCAGAGGGCCGCGAGATCGGAATCGTCTACACCACTGAGGGCGCAGGCGAGCCGAAGCTGATCCTCGACAGCGAGACCAAGCAGGCCTGGTGGATACCCGTGGAGCCCACCCGCCGCGAGACAAGCGGCGACCGCAGCGTGATCTGGTACGATTACGCAACCATCCTCGCGGCGATGAAGGCAAACGGAGTCACGGACCCCGCCGACCTCCGCAACTTCATGGTAGTGGCAACCGAAACAGACGTCACAACCTACGAGATCGTCGTGACCGGCGACGCGAAGGTCACCTACATGGTGAACGGACGCCGCTACAAGATGGGAAGCGAGTACCCCGAGGATCCCACCCTTGATGACTGGGTATTCCTCGGTTGGTACCAGTCGAAGACCTACGACAAGGAATACACCAAGGACACCGTCCTCGGCGGCGACGCCGTCGTGTACGCAATGCTCCGCCTCAAAACAGACGCGGAGCGCGCGGCGGAGCTGACGCCCACCGCCGCCCCGACCGAACCGGCGGCCACGCCCACCGATGCCCCCGCCCTGCCGACACCGACTGCAGGAGCAGATGCGGCGAAGGACGACGGACCGTCCGCAATCGGATGGCAGTGGATCTGCCTCATCGGCCTCGGCGCCGTCATCGTGATCATCGCCCTGATCATGTACATCCAAAAACGCAAGAAATAGAGTGGAAGAGCCCCTGCGGTCTGCAGGGGCTTGCTTTTTACCCATGGCAGAAAGAAGAGAGCCCCTGACCGCAGGGGCTCTTCCTGGTTTGTTAGGTGATGTCTTTTGGCTGAATAGAGCTTAATAATTCGAGAATCTTTGCGGCGGGTTCACGGAGGGCCGGATCGGAATCCCCGAGTACTGTGAGGTGCTTCTCCAGCGCCCAGGAGAGCGGCGCGAGAGCCGCCGCCGAGACCTGCCGGCGTTCCTCACCCTCAAGGAAGTAGACAAGTGCATTTTCACGGGATTTGTAGAGGTTGGGAAGCTTCTTCGCCTGCGCAACGGCCTTCTCGCGGTCGCCGTTCTTCCAGTAGGAGAAACAGATGTTATACATGGTCGCAGCCCGCACCTCGGAGTCCTCGCCGAAGCGGAGAATCTGCTCCTGAATTGCGATGGACTCGCGAAGATTCCGCCGCCGCTCCTCCTCGTTGCCCTCCAGCTTTTCCAGCGAGGTTGACAGCTGCACCAGCAGAAGTGCATCGTTCGGAAAATTCCGCAGCGCCTTCCGCATGAGAGCGGCATTTTCCGCATTCTTCCCGGCCGCGTTGTTGCGCGCCCAGGTCTCGTTGATCTCGTTATACCGGCGGCTCTTCTCCAGATCGCCCGTCCCCAGCAGCTCATCGACGCTCAGCTTGAAAAACTGCGCAAGCGCCGGCAGTAGTTCCATGTCCGGGTAGCAGACGCCGTTCTCCCAGCGGGAAACCGACTGGCTGCTCACCCCCAAAAGCTTCGCAAAATCCTCCTGCGAAATATCCTTCGCCTTCCGCAATCTCTTAATGTTTTCCCCGATCTTCAGTTCCATAGTTTCCCCTTCCTTCAAATCGTATTCCAACCCTGCAACCCCATTGTATCACGCTGTCTGCAAAAAAGGAACATCACGCTGAGAGAGCAAAACCCATGCATATAGTGAACGCATTTGATCCTCTGATTCCGAGCCTCTGCCCATGCAGGGGCTCTTAGATGCATTTCCTTGAGAAGAAGGCGACACTTGCGCACAGTGTGCATGTGGTATTTGCTGTGAGCGCGGCTCACAGCAAAGTAGACTTGGCGCTTTCAAACCCGCATGGAGTGCTTCGAGGTTATCCGCGAGTCCGTGACCGGACTCGCGGTGTAGAGGCGCAAGCGCCTCTCGAGGCGCGCCGCCTTCCTTGATTCTCTGATAGGGCGGCGCGCCAGCCCCGCAGAAGCACTCCTGATCATGCGGGCGCAGAAAGCGCCTAGTCTACTGGAACCTGCACCTGTGCGTAAATGTTCGCCTTCTTCTCTTGAACGCAAAAAAGAGCCCCTGCAAAAAGCAGAGGCTCTTGGAAATCAGAGGATCAAAGCTTCGGGCCGGCCTTAACGAGCGCCTTACCAGCAGCGTTGCCTTCGTACTTCGCGAAGTTCTTGATGAAGCGACCTGCGAGATCCTTTGCCTTCTCCTCCCAAACGGAAGCGTCAGCGTAGGTATCGCGAGGATCGAGGATCGCGGGGTTAACACCCGGAAGCTCGGTAGGAACTTCGAAATCGAAGATCGGGATCTTCTTGGTAGGAGCGTTGTTAACGTCACCGTTGAGGATCGCATCGATGATACCGCGGGTATCCTTGATGGAGATTCTCTTGCCGGTTCCGTTCCAACCGGTATTTACGAGGTAAGCCTTAGCGCCGCTCTTCTGCATCTTCTTAACGAGCTCCTCGCCGTACTTGGTAGGATGAAGCTCAAGGAATGCCTGACCGAAGCAAGCGGAGAAGGTAGGAGTGGGCTCCGTGATTCCGCGCTCGGTACCTGCAAGCTTAGCGGTGAAACCGGAAAGGAAGTAGTACTGCGTCTGCTCGGGAGTCAGGATGGAAACCGGAGGAAGAACGCCGAAAGCATCTGCCGAAAGGAAGATTACGTTCTTAGCGTCAGGACCTGCGGAAATTCCGTTAACCTTCTTAACGATGTTGTTGATGTGCTCGATCGGGTAGGAAACACGGGTGTTCTCGGTCACGCTCTTGTCAGCGAAATCGATCTTGCCGTCCTTATCTACGGTAACGTTCTCAAGGAGAGCGTCTCTCTTGATCGCGTTGTAGATGTCGGGCTCGGAATCCTTATCGAGGTTGATAACCTTTGCGTAGCAGCCGCCCTCGAAGTTGAATACGCCGTTGTCATCCCAGCCGTGCTCGTCGTCACCGATGAGAAGTCTCTTAGGATCGGTGGAAAGCGTCGTCTTACCGGTTCCGGAAAGACCGAAGAAGATTGCGGTGTTCTTTCCTTCCATATCGGTGTTAGCGGAGCAGTGCATGGAAGCCATACCCTGAAGAGGAAGGTAGTAGTTCATCATGGAGAACATACCCTTCTTCATCTCGCCGCCGTACCAGGTGTTGATGATAACCTGCTCACGGGAGGTGATGTTGAAAGCAACGCAGGTCTCGGAGTTAAGACCGAGCTCCTTGTAGTTCTCAACCTTTGCAAGGGAAGCGTTGTAGATTACGAAGTTCGGCTCAAAGCTCTCAAGCTCTTCAGCGGTGGGCTGAATGAACATGTTCTTAATGAAGTGAGCCTGCCATGCAACCTCAACGATGAAACGAACTGCCATGCGGGAGTCCTTGTTAGCGCCGCAGAATGCATCTACGACGAACAGTCTCTTGTTGCAGAGCTCTTTCTTGGCGATATCCTTAACAACAGCCCAAACTTCCTCGCTCATCGGGTGGTTGTCATTCTTGTACGCATCGGTGGTCCACCAAACGGTGTTCTTGGAATTCTCATCCATTACGATGTACTTGTCTTTAGGCGAACGTCCGGTGTAAACACCCGTCATAACGTTAACCGCGCCGAGTTCGGTCTCAACGCCGACCTCATAACCGGTGAGCTCCGGCTTCAGCTCTTCCTTGTAGAGATCCTCATAGGAAGGATTGTGCACGATCTCGGTAACACCGGTGATGCCGTACTTGGTCAAATCAATCTTTGCCATACTGTTTGTACCTCTTTCTGTCTGAATTTTGTATTAAAAGTCATTCGGAAAATGACCTCTTGCACCTCATCAGGTGCCAACGGATCGGCTCTTCGTGCGTGCCGATACATCGGTCGACCTGTTTCAAGCCCAATCAAAGTCATTATATACCAAGTCTCTTTTCAAAGTCAAGCAGTCGTTACGAAAAATGCGAAGAGGTTGCCCTCGGGTAATTCAACTTGCCGTCTTCAGGCGGGAGAGGTCGAAACAGTTGTCGAGAAGCGCGTTCAATTGCTCATTTTCCGTGCCCGCAAATTCATACAAAACGGTGAAGAAATCCTCGGGCATCGCGTTGGTGAACGCGAACCGGTGCACGTACTCGCGAAGCACCGACTGAAACTCCTTGTGACCTAAGATCAGCTCCATCTGGTAGAACACGATCTGTCCCCATGAGTAGATGGAGGACACGTAGCGGGTGGAGTTGCTGTACTCGTAGTAGGATTTGTTGATCGGGAGGTTTTCGTTGCGGATCAGTTTGGCGGCCTGCGTCTTGTCCCGGAGATCCGTGACTTCGAAGCTGCCGCGGATGGCGGCTGCGCCCAGGCTGTCCAGATACTCCGCATAGACCAGCTCGGTGTAGGAAGTGATGGATTCATCCATCCAGGGCTGCATGCCGGAGTTGCTTCCGACGATGCCCATGAACCACTGGTGGCCGATCTCGTGGGAGACGCACTCCTCCAGCATGTAGAAGGAAGGGCCGGCACCCGTGTCGTTAAACGTCACCACCGGCTGGCACACATTGTCCGCGATGATGATCAGGTTCGGATACTCCATGCCGCCTGCCGCGAGAGGAGTGTAGATGATGTCCAGCTCCTCGTAGGGGTAGCGGCCGAAAGCCTCGCCGAAGGCCTCGAGGGATTTCTCCGCGCAGAAGAATGTCAGCTCCATCGCCTCGTCCCAGGCGTTGCGTGTCGCATAATCCTTCGGAAAAAGGATGTTCACGCGGACGTCGTCACAGTCGCGTGTCAGCTGCGCGAAGGTGTCGGATGCGCTGAAGACGAACTCGCGCACGCAGGGTGCGTGGTATGTGTACGTGACGGTGTCCTCAGCCTCTGCCTTGCTCTTCTCGGTGCCGGTGGTCGCGGCATAGAAGCCCGCCGGGAAGGTGATGCGCACATCGTAGTTCGAGACCTCCGAGTAGAAACACTCGCCGTCTCCGTAAAATGCAGCCGTGCACCAGCCGTCCCTGTCGTACTCCGCCAGGATCGGATAGAAGTTCGTCACGTTGAAGACGCCGTCCACGTAACCGAAGCGGTCGTCCACCGCAGGAATTTTCGTCGTAAAATCATACGAAAGGGTCATTTTCTCGCCGGGTGCGAGAGGCGTTGCGATCGAAAGCCACAGCACGGAGACGTCGGTGTCGCGGGTCCACGAGATCTCGGAGCCGTCCCTGCTGTCAGTGAAGCCGGAGATCCCGGTGATCTCGCCGTCCAGCCGGGTAGAGCGGCTGTAGCCGGCCTTGACCGGATCGGTGAAAAGGCTCGGGTAGTCGCGCAGGCACAATTTGTCCCAGGTGTCCTTCGTGTCATTATAAAATGTAAAGTCGATATGCCCGCCGATGGTGTGCGCCTTCGCGTCCAGCGTCAGGTCCATGTCATAGTGGTAAAGATCCCTCGTCGGGAACTCGATCGCGCAGTTCTCGGCCGGGCCGAACTCCGGCGCCTTTGTAGGCTCCGCGCTCGGCGTTACCGTGGTTGCAGGCGTCACTTCGGTTGTCGGTGTCACCACGCCCGTCGGCGTTATCTCGCCCGTCGGCGTTGCCGTAGCGGCGGTCGTCGGTGTTGCCGCCCTTCCGGTGCCTTCGCGCCTCGTGGCGGTCTGCTTATCGCAGGCGACCGTGCCGAGCAGAAGCGCAAACAAAATCATCATACTGAGCCATCGTTTTACTCTCTTCTTTCGGTTCATTCTTCTTGATTCCTTTCTTTCCCCGTTGCCGCGCCCCCGCGCGACATAAATATACGAACAACTCGATGAAACCATACACGTTTTATGAAATCTTGTCAAATACATGAAAGAATCGTGAACTTTGGAGCCCGAGGGGGCGCCGCCTGCGCCGCGTGCATTTTCGGTGTACACGGTGCGGAAAATGTGGTAGACTAAGCGAGGCGGCATTTTCCGGCGAATGTGCCGGCCCAAAATCCGGGAAAGGAGCAGCGGCATGAAAAACGGTGAAGAGAAAAACAACGTCCGATCCGCAGGCGGCAAAACCCCTCGCAGCGTGTGGCGCACGGTCAAAAAGCCGGTGTATCTGCTCATCTCGGTGGCGGCGTGGCTTCTTGTGTGGCAGTACGCGGCCGTGAAGCTCTCGCAGACGGTGCTTCTCCCGCGTCCCGCGGAGGTGTTCCGCGCGCTTGTCGAACTGGTAAAATGGGAGCGCTTCGGCACGATCCTCAGAAGCAGTCTCCTTCATATTGTGATGGGCTTTGTCGCAGCACTTACAGCCGGCTGCGTGCTCGCCGTGGTGTGCCGCTTCAGCGACCTCGCGGCGGCGATCCTGATCCCGCCCATGAAGCTGGTCAAGACGGTGCCCGTGGTCTCGTTCATCATTTTGCTTCTTCTCTGGGTGAAGCCTGCCAGGATCAGCATCGTAATTTCGTTTTTGATCGTGCTCCCGGTGGTCTACGCCAACGTGTCCCGCGGCATCCGCGAGACCGGGGAGGACATGCTGGAGATGGCCCGGGTGTTCCGCATTCCGTTCCTGCGAAGACTGTTCCGCCTCTATATTCCGAACGCGGTTCCCTACGCAAATGCAGCGGTTTCCTCGGGACTTTCCCTCTGCTGGAAGGCCGGCATCGCCGCGGAGATCATCGGACTCTCGGCGGATTCCATCGGCAACCAGCTGTACTATTCGAAACTGTATCTCGACACGGCGGCATTGTTCGCGTGGACGGTGGTGGTGATCGTCGTAAGCGTCCTCATGGAGTGGGCGGTGATGGTCATTTTCCGCGCCCTCGCGGTGGCCCTCACGAACCCGACGCTATGGTATCGCCCGGGACAGGCCGCGCGGTATCTTCTCGGGCTTCCCGTAAAGGAGGAGCGCCCGGCCCCCGCGGAGGATGTGGAGGAAGCGCCGCCCGTGATTTCGAAAAATGCACCTGCAGCGCCCCTTTCGGAAGCAACGCCTGCATCTGCGGAAAGTGCGCCTGAAGCATCCCTTGCGGAGAATTCACCGGCCCTTGCGGAGAAATCGCCGGCAGAGCCGGACGAGCCCGTCGCGGTGCTTCGCGGCGTCGGCAAGAGCTACGACGGCAGGGCGGTTCTCTCGGATGTTTCCTTCTCTCTGCGGCGCGGTGAGGTGCTGCTGATCACCGGAGCGTCCGGCAGTGGGAAGACCACATTGCTCCGCTGCCTGACAGGACTTGTAAAGCCCGACGAGGGTACGGTGGAATATCCGGGCGGGACGCCCAGAATGGCGGCGGTGTTCCAGGAGGACCGGCTGTGCGAAGGATTTTCCGCGTGGAAAAATGCGGCACTGGTGATGCCCGGCTCCGCCCGCGCCAACCGGGAGCGGATCCTTAAGGAGCTTGCGGAGTGCGGGATCGAGGAGAGCGTCCGGAAGAAGGTCGGGACATTTTCCGGCGGAATGAAGCGGCGGACGGCCTGGGTGCGTGCGCTTTGCGCCGATCCGGAGCTGCTGGTTTTGGACGAGCCGTTCACGGGACTGGACAACGCCAGAAAGGATCATCTGCTGCAGCGGCTCTCGGAGACGGCAGACGGGTGCGGGATCGTCATAGTGACGCATAGCGCGTCAGAAATCGCGAAAATTTGCGAGAGTTTTCCGAGGGTTCGCCGTTGGGACTTCCCGGAGGCAAATGTGACCGAAGAGTGAATAACTGTGTATTCTTGAAAAGATTCAAACAAAACGGCATGCCGGACGGTGTGCCGTTGTTTTTATGGCCAAATTGTCACGCAATTCAAACAAATCGAGCAACAATATCAAAAAAGATTCGGAAAAGTATGTATTTTGCGTTGACAAAACCATTGCCGAATGGTATAGTATAGCCAGAACAAAACAACACAACGCACCGCAAGGAAGTCCGAAGTTGCACCCTATAGCAACAAGGAGAACGGTGAATCGATCGGAAGGATCGAACGAAATCACACGAAAGAGGTGAGACCGATGTACTAGGAAAGGTTCTTCCCCGGTACAACGAAGTGAGAGAGCTTCGGAGAACATGATGAGTCAGAAAAAACCAATCAGACCGACGGCGAACGCCGAATGAGACGAAAGCGAAGGTACGGTCCAATGGGCACAACAAAGTAAGTTATCGAAAGATCGATTGAAGTCTAACAAAGAATAAAAGAAGGATGGTACAGTCCGATGGGAACGACAGAGTAACACCGAAAGACCGGTAGCGAAACCGATATCCGACCAAAACAATAAAACGACATCACGAACAGGCAGTCAGCCGCAGGCACCGAGGTGCGAAAAAGGGTCGCAGAATTTATTTGAAGGACGGAGGAACGGATCGCACGATTTGACAGACAGCCAACAAGGCTTTTGTATAGATGTTGCTTGAACGGAAATACTGCGAAAGGCTGGTACAGTCCGATGAAATAGTCAGAAGACCTACCCAAAACGATATTAACGAAAGGAAGGTACGGTCCCAAGGAAACGTAAGAGATCTACCCGAAACGATATTAACGAAAGGAAGGTACGGTCCCAAGGACACATAAGGAGAACGACCTCAAAACGATATTAACGAAAGGAAGGTACGGTCCCAAGGAGACTTAAGAAATCTACCTCAAAACGATAATGACGAAAGGAAGGTACGGACCAACACAGACATAAGTGTTCTACCTTACGGCAGCAGCAGGCACTGCCGGAACCGAAAGCCTGTAACAAGATAAGATAAGCAGTCCGGCCGGAGCAAAGAACGTCTCCGGCCGGTTTCATTTGCGCGCTAAGCGAGAGGATCTGCACCGGCTCGTTCATTGTGGACGGAGCCTGTAAAATATGGTATACTGCCCAACAGGACAGTTTGAAAGAGAAAACAACGAATGATTTGTGGAGGAAAAGGAAATGAAGAATCCGGGGAAGAGAATTCTCGTATTGGTGCTGTGCATTACACTGGCGGCAGTAACGCTGCCGTGGACGGCGAGAAAAGCGAAGGCTGACACAGATGTTGAAGCACCGGAAGGAGGAAACACAGGGAATGACGGTGCGGAGCGCGATGAGGTTGCGGGGGAGAATGACAACGAAAACAGAAGTTCCACCGAACAGGAGGCAGCCAATGAGAGCCGGGAAGCAGAGAAAACAGAACCGTATAAAGAAGACGCGCCCGTATTGAAAACGTACAAAATCACCTGGAAATATGAGGACGGCACTAAGATTGATGTCACAATTGTGGAAGAAGGCAGTATTCCGAAACATGCAGATCCTGTTATGAAAGCAACAGCGGAGTATACCTACGAGTTCATCGGTTGGGACAGGGAACCCGCTAAGGTCACCGGACCAGCAACATACACCGCAATGTTTCGCCGGATCAAGAATAAGTACGCCGTGCATTTTGAATCAAACGGCGGATCTGCCGTGGCGGGACTTACGGTAGAGTACGGGAAGCTGATAGAAAGACCTGCGGATCCCGAAAGAGAGGGATATACGTTTGAGGGCTGGTACGCGGATGAAGACTTGCTTCATGTGTATGACTTTGAGAAACCGATAGTGGCAGAAACAACGGTTTATGCAAAGTGGACAGAGGAGAAGAATGCGGCGCCGGATGACTCGGGGACAAATGTGATTCCGGGAGAAATCGCGGTCGGGACCGAAGCGGAAACAACGGTTGAGTCAGCACCGGAAGGCGACGGCTTCAAAAAATATGTGATCGGAGGCGCGGCACTGGCGGCTTTGCTGATTGGCGTCGCGGTGACAGTGATCCTTCGCAAGAGACATTGATGCGGATGGACAATGCGAGATATGAGGAGAGACTCTATGACGACGCATGAGAAGAAAGTACTGGTGATCGGACACAAGAATCCGGACACGGACTCCATCTGTTCGGCCATCGCGTATGCGTGGCTGAAGGAGAAGAGGACGGGCAAGAAGCACGTGCCCAGATGCTGCGGTGAGATCAACGCGGAAACGGCGTATGTTCTAAAGCGGTTCGGGGTTGCGGCGCCGGATTACATTGAGTATGTCGGCACGCAGGTGAAGGATATCGATATCCGCGAGACCAAGGGCGTGGACCGCGATATGTCCTTAAAGCGCGCGTGGCTGATGATGCAGGACAGCCATGTAGTCACGCTGTGTATCACGGACGCGGAGGGGCACCTGGACGGCCTGATCACGATCAGCGACATAGCCAAGGCGGCGATGGAGCTCTCGGACTCGGGAATTCTCTCTGCTGCGGCGACGCCGTATGCAAATATCCTCGATACGCTCGACGGCACGCTGGTCGAGGGCGACATCGAAGGGCTTCGGTACACGCAGGGCAAGGTGCTGATCGCAGCAGCGAACCCGGATCTGATGGAGGATTACATTAAGCCCGGCGATCTCGTGATCCTCGGCAACCGCTACGAATCGCAGCTCTGCGCGATTGAGATGGGTGCGGCCTGCCTCGTCGTGTGTGAGGGCGCAAAAGTTTCGGTCACGATCCGCAGACTCGCGGAGGAGCACGGATGTATCATCATCAGTTCGCCGCATGATGCATTTACCGTGGCGCGTCTGATCGATCTTTCCATGCCGATCGGCTATTTCATGACAACGGACAATCTGGTCACATTCCGGACGGACGATTACATCGACAGCATTCGCGATGTCATGGCCAAGAGGAGGAATCGGGATTTTCCGATTCTGGATCACCGGGGAATCTACCGCGGCACGATCTCGCGCCGAAACCTGATGGATATGAGCCGAAAGCAGGTGATCTTAGTGGATCACAACGAGCCCGGGCAGGCGGTGGACGGCGTGGAGGAGGCCGACATTCTGGAGATTATCGATCACCATCGGATCGGCGGCATGTACACGTTCCAGCCGGTGTATTTTCGGAATGAGCCGCTCGGGTGTACGGCCACGCTCGTCTATCTGATGTACTGTGAGCAAAATGCAGAAATCCCGAAGGAGATCGCGGGCCTTCTGTGCTCGGCAATCCTCTCGGACACGCTGGCGTTCCACTCGCCCACGTGCACGGACGTCGACCGCAGGGCCGCGGAGGCGCTGGCGGGGATGGCCGAGGTCGATATGGAGGAGCTGGCGGCAGGAATGTTCGCCGCGGGAAGCCATCTCGCGGAGCGCTCGCCGGAGGAAATCTTCTATCAGGATTACAAAAAATTCAAAATCGGCGCGATCACGCTCGGTGTCGGCCAGATCAATTCGATGAGCGCGGACGAGCTTGCGGGCATCGAGGAGCGCCTGAAGCCGTTCCTCATGGAAATGTCTTCCAAAAGCGGCATCAACATGCTGTTCTTCATGCTGACGAACATCACGAAGGAGTCATCGCGCGTGCTGTTTGCGGGCGACGGTGCGAAGGACGTGCTCGAGGAGGCCTTCGGCGTGAAAGCCGAGGACAATGTCTGCGAAGTGCCGAGGCTGGTATCGCGCAAGAAGCAGCTGATCCCGGGAATCTCCGTGATCCTGCAGAACTGACCGGCGAGACACCGATCGCCGTTCGAAGGGACAACGGAGAACTTCGGAAAATGAGAAAACAGGAATCTGCGTCCCGGGTGCAGCGACACGTTGCATCTGAGACGCATTCGTGCTATTATACTGGTTAATCAAAAACTTCGCACAAACGGAGGATGCTATGCATATCACACTGACGGGCAATCTTGGAAGCGGCAAATCGACCGTATGTCGGATCATGGAGCAGCAGTACGGCTTTGAGATCTACTCGACCGGCAAGGTCATCCGCTCGATCGCGGATGAGATGGGCATTTCGGTTCTGGAAATGAACGAGTTGATGACGAAGGACCACAAGTACGATCACATGATCGACGACCGCACGGCGCAGATCAGCCGGGAAAATCCTGACAAATCCATTCTGTTCGATTCGCGCCTGGCGTGGCATTTTGTGGAGAAGTCCTTCAAAGTCTTCCTCTCGGTTGACCTGGCGGAGGCGGCAAGACGCGTGTATGCGGACGCAAGCCGCGGCGAGGTGGAGAGTTACCGGAGCGAGGCGGACGCAGCAGAGCAGCTGGCGGCCCGTGCGGCCAATGAGGACGCCCGCTACAACGAGCTCTACGGCATCCACTATTTTGATTTCAACAACTACAATCTCGTGCTGGACTCGAGTTTCCTGCCGCCCTCGCGCATCGCGGAGGCGCTGATCGGCGAGGCCAGAGCGTGTCATACGTGGGACGGCTACGGCAAGACCGGGCGCATGCTCGTGTCGCCGAAGCGGCTCGGAATCGTGTCCGACAAGGAAGTATCTTTCGAGCACGGTTATGTGTATCCGGAGCCGGTGAAGATTGCGGTCGACGGCAATGCATTTACCGTCACGGAGGGCCTGGAGATCGCGCAGAGAGCGGCGGACGACGGCTATGCCTACGTCGCGGCTGTGATTGACGAAAGATAAAATACAGTAAAGATAACAGGAAAGAAGGTTGTACAATGACAGAGGATGTTTTGAATGAAGAATACCGGGCGGAGCTCACCGCGCAGGCGACGGCCGTCATGGAGGAATTGATCGAGCGCGCGAAGCTTGTGAAGGGCAACATCGCCGTGGTCGGCTGCTCGACGAGCGAGATCGTCGGCTCGAAGATCGGCACCGACTCGCAGCCCGAGGTGGCGAAGGTTGTCTTCGAGGCAATCTGGAATGTTGCGAAGGCTCACGGTGTGTACCTTGCGGCACAGTGCTGCGAGCATTTAAACCGTGCGATCATCATCGAGCGCGCGGCGGTACCCGGCGCAGATATTGTCAATGTTGTGCCGCAGCCGAAGGCCGGCGGATCGTTTGCAACGCAGGCGTATCACCATTTTTCGGATCCGGTCGCGGTTGAGGAGATTCGCGCGGACGGCGGTATCGACATCGGTTTCACGCTGATCGGAATGCACCTTAAGAAGGTGGCGGTTCCGCTTCGGCTTGCGAACAATCGCATCGGCGAGGCAACCGTTTTGGCGGCGCGCGTGCGCCCGAAGTTCATCGGCGGCGCGAGAGCCGTGTATGACGAGAATTTGTTGTAATCCTTGCTTGAACGGACGATTCTTCCGCCGCCCCCCGGGGCGGCGGTTTTTTAGTTTCCTCTCGAAACAGCAGAAGTATTTTCCCTGCGTTTAAGAAATCACCCTGTGAAAATGCATCTTAGTAGGTGAAAGTTTTCGAAAAATGCCCCGCGGGTTTTCCACGGGGCATTTTGATGCTTCAGAGTAATACTATTGCGGATCAATCGGGGAGCGCCTACGCGCTCCCCATCGTGAACCTATTAATACGCCTTGCCCCAGTAAACGAGGGTCTTGGCCTTCTTGCCGCAGCAGATGCAGGTGTCTGCGATGTGCTCCTGCGCGAACGGCATGCAGCGGGAGGTAACGCCCACCTGCTCCTTGATGGAATCCTCGCAGGCACGGTCGCCGCACCACATGGCCTTGATGAAGCCGGGCTTGTTGTCCGCGATGTCCTTCATCTCGTCCATCGTCGTTGCGGTGTAGGTGTGAGCGTCGCGGTGAGCGCGGGCACGCTCGAGCATGTCGTGCTGAATGGTCGTAAGGAGCTCTGCGAGCTTCTCCTCAATCTCATCGAGGGAAACCGCAATCTTCTCGCGGGTGTCGCGGCGAACGAGGACGGCCTGGTTGTTTGCGAGGTCCTTCGGACCGATCTCGATACGAACCGGAATACCGCGCATCTCCTGCTCGGCGAATTTGAAGCCGGGAGTCTTGTCGGTATCGTCCACCTTGACGCGAACATTTTTCGCAAGGCGGTCGCGAAGCGCGTAGGCAGCGTCCAGAACGCCTTCCTTCTTCTGCTGGATCGGAATGATCATCGCCTGCACCGGCGCAACCAGAGGAGGCAGCACAAGACCGGAGTTGTCGCCGTGCACCATGATGATGGCGCCGATCATTCTCGTGGTCATGCCCCAGCTGGTCTGTTGTGCGTAGACAAGCTTATTTTCCTTGTCCGTGTACTGGATGCCGAAGGCGCGCGCAAAGCCGTCGCCGAAGTTGTGGCTGGTGCCGGACTGCAGCGCCTTGCCATCGTGCATGAGGGCCTCGATGGTGTAGGTCGCCTCGGCGCCGGCAAATTTCTCCTTGTCGGTCTTTCTGCCACGAACCATCGGGATTGCTAAAAATTCTTCGCAGAAATCGGCATAGAGGTTGAGCATCTGCTCGGTTCTTGCCTGCGCCTCCTCAGCGGTGGCATGGATGGTGTGGCCTTCCTGCCATAAGAACTCCATGGAGCGGAGGAACGGACGCGTCGTCTTCTCCCAGCGGACAACGGAGCACCACTGGTTATAAACCTTCGGAAGGTCGCGGTAAGAATGCACGATGTGCGAATAGAAATCGCAGAACAGCGTCTCGGACGTCGGGCGCACGCACATGCGCTCCTGCAGCGTCTCACCGCCGCCCTGGGTCACCCAGGCAACCTCGGGAGCGAAGCCTTCCACATGATCCTTCTCTTTATTCAACAGGCTCTCGGGGATGAACATCGGGAGATAGCAGTTCTCCACGCCGGTCTCCTTGAATCTGCGGTCAAGCTCTCTCTGGATGTTCTCCCAGATGGCGTAGCCCGCGGGACGGATGACCATGCACCCCTTGATGCCGGTGTAATCCACAAGTTCAGCCTTCTTGACGATGTCCGTGTACCATTGCGCGAAATCGTCTTCCATGTTGGTGATGGATTCCACAAAATTCTCAGCCATTGTTTTGTCCTCCTTTAAACTTAAAAATCCCTCAACGCACTATGCGCTGAGGGACCGAAATTCATGATCGGTGGTACCACCCTGATTAGCAGGCCCGGGCCTGCTCACTTTGGTTCGTTAACGCCTGTTACGCTGCGGTTCGCCGCAGAGCTCCGCGCCGGGTTTCCTCAGGTTCTCCGTAAGCCGTTCGCAGCGTGCCGGCTCTCTCTGGGACGTGCCCCCTGTGTACTGTTGCGCATCATCGCCGATATCTATGGACACGATAATACTTTTTTTCGCGGCAAATGTCAAGAAGAAAGTGCAGAAGGATGCATTTTCCGCTTGCATACCCCGCGGAAAATGCAGTATACTAAAGAGAAGGCAAGTGGTGTATGTGCACTTTGTAAAGGGGGACAACTATGGTAGATTATGATGAATTGGATGCGATGCTTTTGCAGGAAGAAAAGAAGCAGGCGGCGGAAGAGCTGAAGAAGCAGGAGGAGCGGCAGGCTTCGGAGAAGAGTAAGATGGAGGCGCTCTCCGAGGAGGAGAGGGAATACCTTGACGAGCATTATGAACTGGACCGCTCCCGCGCGGAGGTGGTCAGGAACAAGCTGGAGCTTGCGCTGGAGTCGGCGCGAAAGGATTACGATCAGGTTGACCGCGACAAGAAAAATGCATGTCAGGACATGCTCGGATACATTTTTGCGTGGCTGTTCCACACCGCGGGGTATCCTGTCGTGTACGTTGCTTTCGGTACCAATATCATCAGCGCCGTGGCGTTTGGACTGCTGGGTATATTCTGGATTTTCTACACCGGAAAGTTCTTTTTGAAGGTCTTAAATTCCATTGTGAACTATTTTGTGCTGAGCGACAAAAGACACGTTTCCGCGTTTGTCGAGAAAAATCAGATTCTGACGTTCGAGAAAAAGCGTGCGCATGCGCTGCAGCGCATCAACTATATTAAGGGACAACTCGCGAAGCTCGATAACTTCGAGAAGAAGATGGAGCATCAGCATGGCCTGTCCGCCGCCGATTCCGAGGCGATGAACTCGCTCGCGCTCATCCGCGATATCCCGACGCCGTACAAGGAATGCAAGACGTCGTTCCGCGAGTATTTCAAATTTATGACGCGCGGAACATCGGAGTGATTAGGTGAGTTGCGGGGGCTTCCAAAAGCCCCCGTTTAATTTTCCGAAAAAAAGTTTCCATAAATCCCGCCGCCCGCGCCGTATCTATGGCAGAAACCGGAAAGGAGAGGGCGTCCGTTTTGCGGATCTGCCCGGGGAAAATAACATGCGCGGAAAAGAAAAATGCAGAATGTTGAAGCAGATCCGCAAGAGAATTGCGGATGAGAACGATATCCCGTTCGTGGTGGAGGAGTGCGAGCACAAGGGCGAGTGCAAAGGAACCTGCCCGAAATGCGAGGCGGAGCTTCGCGAGCTGGAGCGCGAGCTTTCGATCCGCCATCGTCTCGGCAAGGCCGTGGCGGTTGCGGGCGTGGCGGCCGGCCTGATGGCAACGACGACCGCGTGCACCATCGAGGATGTCACGGAGGTGATCGAGTATTTTGCCAACCGCGGCAGCGGCGGTGAGGAACTCATGGGAATACTGCCGCAATACAGGCAGCTCCAGGGAGACATCGCCTTGCCGCCGGATGACGGAGGCCGGCAGACGGAGGGCGAAGCCAGGCCCGCGGATTATGAGGGAGGCCTTGAGGCGAAGGCCATCGACGATGTTGATCTGGGCTTCCTCGATGAGATCGCCGGCGAGGCGGACGACGAGGCGAAATAGGAAAATTCACCCGGAGGAGATCGACTATGGCTACCATGCCCTTCCTTACATTTGACCGTCTTCGCATGGAGACGGACGGCGACGGCGTGACGACGCTCGTCGCTTCGAAGGGCTGCCCGCTGGCATGTAGGTATTGTCTGAACAAAAAGCTTCTGTGCGGGGATTTTCCGAGTAGGCCGGTGACGCCGCAGGAGCTTTTGGCTATGGTTCGCATCGACGATCTGTATTTTCGCTCCACCGGCGGCGGTATCGTGTTCGGCGGAGGAGAGTCGCTGTTGCAGGCGGAGTTTATCCGGGAGTTTGATGCCATTGCGCCGAAGGCGTGGCGCATCTACGCGGAGACGAGTCTGAATGTCCCGGAGGAGCTGCTTCGGACGGCGATGCCCGCGGTGGACGCGTGGATCGTGGACATCAAGGACATGAATCCGGAGATCTACCGGGCCTATACGGGGTGCGACAATGCCAATGTGTACACCAACCTGCGCATCCTTGCGGAGGCCGGGCGGTGCGACGATGTGCGCATCCGCGTGCCGGCCATTCCGTCCTTCAATACGGACGAGGACCGCAGGAAAAGTGTCGAGGCGGTGAAGGCCATCGGCCCCTACAAAAGTTTCAATCTCTTCGATTATGTGATCCGGGATTGAAAAGTCTCTTGACAACAGCCACGGAGTGGGCTATATTGTGGTACATACAGCAAGAGACGTTGACGGAGACAGTACCCTGTAAGGGAAGGCCAAAGCGAGTCGGGGAGAGTGAAAGCCCGGCGCTGTGAAGTACAGGCGAAGATCCCTCCGGAGTCGTGCAGGCGAACAGAGATGCGGCGGGGCGAGGCTTCGCGACAGCAATCCAAAGTAGTCCGCACCGGAAGCCCGCCGTTACCGGGCAACGTATAGACTGCGCAGCAGTGTACGCCAAATGGGTGGTTAATCAATGAGAATCCGGGTCCTCATCCTGTTTTGGATGGGGACCCTTAATCTTTTTCAGGAGGACACAGATATGTACGAAAAAGTAGACGCCGGTATGAATTTCGTCGACCGCGAAAAGCAGGTCCTTGCGTTCTGGAAGGCAAATGACATCTTCAAAAAGAGCATGGACTCGCGCAAGAAGGGGCCGACCTACACATTTTACGACGGACCGCCGACTGCCAACGGCAAGCCGCACATCGGCCACGTGCTGACGCGTGTCATCAAGGACATGATCCCGCGCTACCGTACCATGAAGGGCTTCATGGTGCCCCGCAAGGCCGGCTGGGATACCCACGGTCTGCCGGTGGAGATCGAGGTGGAGAAGCTCCTCGGCATCAACGGCAAGGACCAGATCGAGGCGTACGGTCTTGAGCCCTTCATCGACAAATGCAAGGAATCCGTTTGGAAATACAAAGGAATGTGGGAGGATTTTTCCGGCACCGTCGGTTTCTGGGCGGACATGGACAACCCTTACGTGACTTACCATGATGATTACATCGAGTCCGAGTGGTGGGCGCTTCGCCAGATCTGGGACAAGGGCCTTCTCTACAAGGGCTTCAAGATCGTTCCCTACTGCCCGCGCTGCGGAACGCCGCTCTCTTCGGCGGAGGTTTCCCAGGGCTACAAGACCGTGAAGGAGCGCTCGGCTGTGGTGCGCTTTAAGGCGGTTGGCGAGGATGCATATTTCCTGGCGTGGACCACAACGCCGTGGACGCTTCCTTCGAACGTAGCGCTCTGCGTGAACCCGAACGATTCCTATATTAAGGTAAAGGCCGCCGACGGCTACACCTACTATCTTGCGGAAGCTTTGGCGGACACCGTTTTGGCGCCTCTTGCAAAGGATGGCGCTCCGGCTTACGAAGTACTTGAGACCTTCAAGGGTACCGACCTTGAGCGCCGCGAGTACGAGCCGCTGTACACCTGCGCTGCCGATGAGGCGAAGAAGCAGGGCAAGAAGGCATTTTACGTGACCTGCGATGACTACGTTACCATGTCCGACGGTACCGGTATCGTTCATATCGCACCGGCTTTCGGTGAGGACGACGCCAATGTCGGCCGCAACTACGACCTGCCGCTTGTGCAGATGGTAAATGAGAAGGGCGTGATGCTCGACGTGACTCCGTTTGCGGGCATGCGCTGCAAGCCCACGGCTGCGGAGATGGAGAAGGGCGCCGTAAGCGCCGATCCCGAGGTGATCAAGGACCTCTCGTCCCGCAAGCTTCTCTTCGACGCTCCGAAGTTCGAGCATGAGTATCCGCACTGCTGGCGCTGCGACACTCCTCTGATCTACTATGCGCGCGAGTCGTGGTACATCCGTGAGACCGCCGTGCGCGATGATCTGATCCGCAACAACAACACGGTCAACTGGATCCCCGAGTCCATCGGCAAAGGTCGCTTCGGCAACTGGCTGGAGAACATTCAGGACTGGGCGATCAGCCGTAACCGTTACTGGGGCACGCCTCTCAATATCTGGGAGTGCGAGTGCGGCCACCGCGAGTGCGTCGGAAGCCGCGCCGACCTTGCGAAGCTCTCGGGCAAGCCCGAGGATGCGAAGGTCGAGCTTCACCGTCCGTACATCGATGCGGTGACGTTCCCCTGCCCGAAGTGCGGCAAGACGATGCACCGTGTGCCCGAGGTTATCGACTGCTGGTTTGACTCCGGCGCGATGCCTTTTGCACAGCATCATTATCCGTTTGAAAATAAGGACCTCTTCGAGCAGCAGTTCCCGGCCCAGTTCATCTCCGAGGCCGTTGACCAGACCCGCGGTTGGTTCCACTCCCTGATGGCGGAGTCGACTTTGCTGTTTAACAAGGCGCCGTACGAGAACGTTATCGTCCTCGGTCACGTGCAGGATGAGAACGGTCAGAAAATGAGCAAGAGCAAGGGCAACGCGGTTGATCCTTTCGATGCGCTTGAGAAATTCGGCGCGGACGCGATCCGCTGGTATTTCTACATCAACAGCGCTCCGTGGCTGCCGAACCGCTTCCACGACAAGGCTGTCGTCGAGGGCCAGCGCAAGTTCATGGGAACGCTGTGGAACACCTATGCATTTTTCGTATTGTACGCGAACATCGACAACTTCGATGCCACGAAATACACGCTTGATTACGACAAGCTTCCGGTCATGGACCGCTGGCTTCTGTCGCGGTTGATGTCCACCGTGAAGGATGTCGACGACAACCTCTGGAACTACCGCATCCCCGAGGCTGCACGCGCGCTTGACTCGTTCGTTGACGAGATGAGCAACTGGTACGTGCGCCGCGGCCGTGAGCGTTTCTGGGCGAAGGGCATGGAGCAGGACAAGATCAACGCCTACATGACGCTGTACACTGCGCTTGTGACCATCGCCAAGACCGCAGCTCCGATGATCCCGTTCATGAGCGAGGCGATCTACAGAAACCTTGTCTGCAGCATCGACAAGAATGCGCCGGAGAGCGTTCATCTGTGCGATTTTCCGACGGTTGCGGAGGCCTGGATCGACACGAAGCTCGAGGCCGACATGGACGAGGTTCTCAAGGTTGTTGTGCTCGGCCGTGCGTGCCGCAACGCTTCCAACATCAAGCAGCGTCAGCCGGTTGCCAACATGTTCGTCTGCAGCGAGCGCGGAGCTCTCAATGAGTTCTATCAGGAGATCATCGAGGACGAGCTCAACGTCAAGGCGCTGTCCTTCACGGACGATGTGAGCGAGCTGACGTCCTACTCCTTCAAGCCGCAGCTCAAGACGCTCGGCAAGCGCTTCGGCAAGCAGATCAACACGGTACGCGAGCTTTTGGCAAACATCGACGGCCGCGCCGCGATGAAGGAACTGGATGCCACCGGTGCACTCACGCTGGTAGTTGACGGTGTGAGCGAGAGCATCGCAAAGGAGGACCTGCTGATCGAGTCGCAGCAGACCGAGGGCTATGTGTCCGACAGCGACGGCGGGATCACCGTGGTGATCGACACCCGCCTGACCCCTGAGCTCATCGAGGAGGGCTACGTCCGCGAGGTGATCAGCAAGGTACAGACGATGCGCAAGGAAGCCGGTTTCGAGGTTATGGACCACATCACCGTAGCGCTGATCGACAACGACAAGCTTGCCGCCGTATGCGCGAAAAATGAGGAATTCCTCTGCCGTGTTGTTCTCGCCGACGAGCTTCGCTTCGAGGCGGTCGAGGGCTACACGAAGGATTGGAACATCAACGGTGAGGACGTGACCATCACGGTAGTAAAGAGATAAAACGCCGGCATTTGCCGACGGGGACGGAACTATGGAATATCAAAAAGAACCAAGAAAGCGTCCGGTGTTTCCGAAGCGCGCGGTTGTGACCGCGGGCATGCCTTACGGAAACAAGGAGCTTCATTTCGGACATATCGGCGGCGTGTTCGTGCATGCGGACACGTTTGCCAGATTTCTCCGCGACCGCATCGGCGCGGAAAATGTGATCTTCGTCTCGGGAACCGACTGCTACGGCTCCCCGATCCTGGAGGGCTACCGCAAGGCCAGGGAGGCCGGTACCTTCGACGGAACCATCGAGGATTACGTGCGCAAAAACCACGAGGCGCAGAAGGAGACACTCGACCGCTATGAGATCAGCTTAAACCTCTTCGCGGCGTCCGCCCTCGGAAGAGCCGGCGAGATCCACAAGGAAGTGTCGAAGGAAGTGTTTGAGGGCCTCTATGAGAAGGGGACGCTCGAAAAGCTCAGCTCCCCGCAATTTTACGACCCCAAATTCAAGTGCCTCTTAAACGGTCGTCAGGTCATCGGGCGCTGCCCCATTCAGGGCTGCCAGTCCGAGAAGGCCTACGCCGACGAGTGTGACCTCGGACACCAGTACATGCCCACCGAGCTCATCGACCCGCACAGTACGCTGTCGGGCCTCACGCCCGAGCTGGTGGACGTGACCAACTGGTATTACAAGCTGGAGGACTGCATCCCGATGATGCAGGCGTACGTGGATGACCTCCGCGCCAACTCCAACGCCAGAAAATTCATGCTGACCACCATCGAGGAGTTCTTAAAGCCTCCGTATATCTATGTGCAGAAGAAATTTGTCGAGAATCTCGACGCGCTTCGCGCGAAATTCCCTGCCCATGACATGCTTGAGGACAACAAGAATTCCTACACATTTGTCTTCCGCAACCTCGACGACCGCGACGCGGCGCGCAAGGTTCTGGACGGCATGGAGATCAACTACCGGACCGGCAAGACCTTGGTGCCGTTCCGCCTCTCCGGCAACATCGAGTGGGGCGTTCCGTTCCCCGAGAAGGAAGGCCTTAAGGACCTGACCTTCTGGGTATGGCCGGAATCGCTGTGGGCGCCGATCTCCTTCTCGAGAGCGTATCTCGAGAGCAAGGGCGCAGACCCCGACGAGTGGAAGAAGTACTGGAACGCCGACGATGCCACCGTGTATCAGTTCATCGGCCAGGACAACATCTCCTTCTACGGGATCGCGCAGCAGGCCATGTGGGAGACCCTGGGCTTGAAGAAGACCTTCCTGGTTCCCAACAACCACATTCTGTTCATGAACAAAAAGGCGTCCAGCTCGGGCTCCATCAAACCGCCCATGGCGAAGGACCTGCTGGACTACTATACCGCCGAGCAGATGCGCATGCATTTCCTAAGCCTCGGCCTTGCCAACAAGAGCGTTTCCTTCGACCCGCAGGTGTATTTGCCGGAGGAGGAGCGCCAGGGCGCGGACCCCGTGCTCAAGGACGGCAATCTGCTCACAAACGTGTTCAACAAGATCATCCGCACGTGCTTTTACACGATCCAGAAGGATTTTGACGGGAAACTTCCGCTCCGCGAGATTTCCGAATCGGTCCGCGCGGAGGCGAAGGAGGCCATCCTCACCTACGAGCAGAACATGTACGACCATCAGTTCCACAAGATTACCTACGTGCTGGACACGCTGATCCGCAACATGAACAAGTACCTGGTGAACAACCTTCGCACCGCCGACGCAAACGGCGACACGGAGCTTAAGGCGCAGGTTCTTGCGGACTCCTTCTACGGAATCCGGGTTGCCACCGCGCTGATCCATCCCATCGCGCCCACCGGCTGCGAGAAGATTCGCGAGTACTTGAACGTGGACGAGAGAATCTACAACTGGGATTACATCTTCTCGACGCTCACGGACCTCATGCCGGATCCCGCAAACCACGCGTTCAAATTCCTGGAGCCCCGCGTGGACTTCTTCAAGATGCACGAGACCCAGCTCGCGGCCAAGGAGCAGTGAGCACGCGATACCTGTGACGGGGAGTGTGAATCAAAATGAATCTGCGAAAAATGCAGGCCCGACCGCTTCGGCGGCGGGCGCTGCTTTTGTTACGGGCAGCCGCGGTGCTGCTCACCCTTTTTGCAGCGGCGGGCTGCTCGCAAAAGCCGTCCGACACCGATCTGACTGAGTGGGAGCACGTCGTCCGCACGGTGACGCCGGCCGCAGACCTGACCGCGACGCCGACAACCGAACCGACCGCGGATCCGACGGGCGAACCGACGGCAGGGCCGACACCTACGATCGCTCCGACAGGTACTGCAACTCCGACGAGCGCACCGACTGCGACGCCTACAACCGCACCCACCGCGACGCCGACGCCGGGAGGCACGCCCGCAGGGCGCCTGGTGGTGATCGATGCGGGGCACCAGCGGAAAGGGAACAACGACAAGGAGCCGGACGGACCGAATTCCACAACCCTGAAGGCGAAGGTGACATCCGGAACGACGGGGCATTTTACGGGGCTTCCGGAGTATGAACTGAACCTGATCGTTGCGAAGAAGCTGCAGGCAATCCTCCTGGAGAGAGGCTATCGCGTCATCATGGTCCGCGATACCCACGATGTGGATATCAGCAACAGCGAGAGGGCGGCGATCGCCAACAACGCCGGCGCGGACGTGTTCATCCGCATCCACGCCAACGCGAACGACGACAGTTCCGTGAACGGCGCGGAGACGCTGTGCCAGACAAAGGACAATCCGTACAACGCGGACCTTTACCCGCAGAGCCGGAAGCTGTCGCAGGCAGTGCTGGATGCGCTGTGCGAGGAGTGCGGCTGCAAGAAGCGGCGCGTCTCGGAGACGGACACCATGAGCGGGATCAACTGGTGTCGCGTGCCGGTGACGATCGTGGAGATGGGCTTCATGACCAACGAGAAGGAAGACCGGCTGATGGCGACCGACGAATACCAGAACAAGCTGGCGAAGGGGATCGCCGACGGTATCGACCGGTATTTTTCGCAGGATTGATCGCATAGGATTTTTCGCGGCGAAGAGATGTTTAGGCGTCTCTTCGCTTGCTTTTTTTCGGAAAATGTGCGATGATAAGAGGAGAGTTTCGCGGCTCACCGCCCGGCGGGGCGGCCGCGGGGAAATACGGAAAAAGGAAGGTGCTACGGGATGGACGGCAGAAAGATCCTTGCGGAGGGCAAGGCGGTATTGGGAATCGAGTTCGGATCGACAAGAATCAAGGCGGTTGTGTCGGATGCGAAGGGAAATGTCATCGCGCAGGGCGGCCACGGCTGGGAGAACCGCTACGAAAACGGTGTCTGGACATATACGGAGCAGGATATCCGCGGCGGGCTGCAGGCGTGCTATGCGGATCTGCGGGCAAATGTAAAGGCCGAGTACGGCATCGAGATCACAAGCTTTGCGGCCATCGGTATCTCTGCGATGATGCACGGATATCTGGCATTCAATAAGACGGGACGGCTTTTAGCTCCGTTCCGCACCTGGCGCAACACCATGACCGGTGAGGCTGCCGGGGAATTGACGAAAGTTTTCAACTATAATATTCCGCAGCGCTGGAGCATTGCGCACCTGTACCAGGCGATGCTGAACGGAGAAGAGCATGTGAGCGACATCGTGTTCTTCACGACGCTGGCGGGCTGGGTACACCGCTGGATGACCGGCGAGAAGGTTCTGGGCGTCGGCGATGCCTCGGGAATGTTCCCCATCGACCCGAAGACCGGCAATTACGATGCGGCAATGCTCGCGAAGTTCGACGAGTTGCCCCTTGCAAAGAAAATGCCCTGGAAGCTTTCGGACATTCTGCCGAAGGTGCTCACGGCCGGCGAGTGCGCAGGCAGACTGACGGCCTGCGGCGCGAAGCTTCTCGATCCCAGCGGCAATCTGCAGGCGGGAATCCCGTTCTGCCCGCCCGAGGGTGACGCGGGAACCGGTATGGTGGCGACCAACAGCGTGGGCAAGAGGACCGGAAATATCTCCGCCGGAACCAGTGTGTTCGCGATGGTTGTCCTTGAGAAGGAGCTCTCGAAGGTGTATCCCGAGATCGACCTCGTGACGACGCCGGACGGCGCTCTGGTAGGTATGGTTCACTGCAACAACTGTACGTCCGATATCAACGCCTGGGTGAAGCTGTTTGCCGAGGTCGGCGAGAAGATGGGCGTAACATTCGACATGGGCGAGCTGTTCACCAAGATGTACGGCATCGCGCTGGAGGGCGAGCCGGACTGCGGCGGACTTCTCTCATACAACTTCCTCTCCGGAGAGCCGGTGGTGGGCGTTGCCGACAGCAGGCTTGCGGTGACCCGCACGGCGGAGAGTCACTTTACGCTTGCGAACTTCATGCGCATGCACCTGTGCTCGGCGCTGGGCGCACTCAAGGTGGGCCTTGACCTGATGCTGAAGGAGGAGGGCGTGAAGGTGGACCGCATGCTCGGTCACGGCGGCTACTTCAAGACGCCTCTCGCGGGACAGAAGATCGCTGCGGCGATGGTGGGTGCGCCGGTGTCCGTGATGGAGACTGCGGGCGAAGGCGGCGCATGGGGTATTGCGGTTCTGGCACAATACATGGTGACGAAGAGCGAAGGCTCCCGGAAGACGCTTCAGCAGTTCCTCGACGATGAGATTTTTACGGGCATGAAGGCGACGACGGAGGCGCCGGAGGCTCAGGATATCGAGGGTTGTGAGATTTTCATGAAACGGTTCCGAAACGGGCTTTGAAATAGCACTTTTTTGTGCAAAATGTCAAAAAAATGCTGGTATTATTTGAAATAATTACTTGACTTGACGGAAAAGAATGCTATAATTTAGGGTGTAAGTTCCGTGTGGATATAGGCGAAGTTCGCGCTTGTCGCGGCTGCATTTTCCGGGTGGGGGACGCGACGGAACGAAAGAAAAGGAAGGCGACCGAACATGAGTTTTAAACGAGTTCTCGCGTTGCTTTGCGCGGTTGTCGTCGGATGCGCGGCGTTGACGGGTTGCGGCAAGAAAGCAACGGAGCAATGGGCTTACATCCACGACACGGAGACACCGGCACTCAGCTTTTACGAGGACGGATCGGCCTCTTTCAACAAGGCAAAGTATACGAGCTATGAAATCACCGACAAGGTGATCCGGCTGACCGATAAGAATGGCGACGTTACGGAATATGAGTACTACGACGACGGGGAGACCCGCTACGTGTACGACGACGTTGCGTACGACTACTCAATGGGAGAGGACAGTTCCCAGCTGATCGGCGTCTGGACCAGCGGTGAGAGCAGCTATCAATTTACCGACAAGGGTACCTTCATGGAGGACGGCGTCTTCCCGGGGTACTACAGAGTACAGGATGACGGAACGATCCGCTTAATCTACAACGATCCGTTCCAGGATACCATCCTGAAATACCGGCTCGAGGGAGGAAAGCTGATCATCAACTACCCCTGGCCGATGATAAAGATGGGTGCGAAGTAATCGCTTCCCCAATGATCGATCGTAAAGCGGTAACGCTTTCGATACACTCGGCTATGCCGAGATATTACTATTTTTTCTTTCTAAGGAGGACGTCATGAAAAAATTTCTTGCAACACTGCTGGCTATCGTGACAGTACTTTCTCTCTGTGCTTGTAAGGGTGGCGACAAGGATGGCAAGATCACTCTGAAGATGTGGTGCATCGCTACTGAGAGTGACTCGAACCGCAAGTCCTACGAGAACGCTATCAAGGATATGGCTGCTAAGTATCCTGATATCACTCTTGAGTGGGATGCAATCGAGAACGAGGCTTACAAGACCAAGATTAAGACTGCGGTATCCGGCGACAACATGCCTGATATCTTCTTCACCTGGTCCTGCGCATTCCTTGGTGACTTCGTAAGCGCTGGTAAGGTTTACTGCCTTGACGAAGCTTATAAGGATTTCGCTTCCAAGCTTCCGGAGAAGATGTGCAAGAACACGACTTACGACGGTAAGAAGTACGGCGTTCCGTTGACCATGAACATCGTTGGTCTCTTCGCTAACATGGATCTGCTTAAGCAGGTTGGTTACACCGAGATCCCTGGCACCTATGAAGAGTTCATTAAGTGCTGCGATGCTCTGGTTGCTGCGAACATCATTCCTTTCGGCTGCGCCGGCAAGGAGACCTGGTGTGTTACCGAGTACCTTGAGTCCGTAATCGAGAAGAGCTGCGGCGCTGAGGTTCTTGATGACATCTTCATGGGTAGAGCTTCTTGGGACAACGCTGACGTTGCAAAGGCCGTTGATACCTTCCAGGGTATGGTTAAGAAGGGTTACTTCGATCCGGACGGCGCTGCTCTTAAGAACGACGTTGTTAAGTCCAACTTCCAGGCAGGCAAGTATGCGTTCTACATGAACGGTACTTGGAACTGCGCAGACTTCAGCAATGACGCAAACTTCAAGGATAAGGTTAAGGTTGCAGAGTTCCCTGTAATCAACGCTGATAAGGCTAAGCTTGGCCAGCTTATCGGTGGACCGTCCGATACCCTTGCGGTTGCTAAGTCTTCCAAGAACGCTGAGACGGCTGCTAAGTACACGTTCGAACTTGGCCAGCTTATCTGCAAGTATGGTTACCTCGATGGTTGCGGTCTCCCGGCTTGGACGGTTGACTACGATGCATCGTCGGTAAATCCTTTGACTCAGTCTGTAGCAGCTATCGTTGCGAACTCTGATTACATGGTTCTCTTCGGTGATACCGCTCAGACGTCTGAGGATGCTCAGAAGTACCTCAAAGAGGTTGACCTCGTTTACAGCTGCCAGGTTGATGGCTCCAAGTTCGTAAGCGATCTTAAGGCTTCCATCAGATAATTTGTCACTGTGATTATTTGAGAATTGATGTGGCCTTTCCCTATGTTCGGAGAGGCCACATCTTTGTTAAGGAAGGCAGAGTACATGAAGAGAAAACAATTAGACAAGTTCACGATTTTCATGTTCTTGTTGCCCGCTCTGTTGCTGTTTGTCGGAATTTTGGTTGCTCCTTTGATCTCTTCCGCCTACAACAGTTTCTTTAACTGGAAGGGCTTTGGCAACAAGACGTACCTCGGATGGAAGAATTACAAAGACTTGTTCGGGCAGGAAGTACAGTTCTCGAGTGCAATCTGGCATTCCCTGATCCTTGCGGGATTGTCCGTATTCATTCAGTTGCCTCTCTCGCTGTTACTTGCCCTTTTGCTCGGTAGAGGAATTAAGGGTGAAAGGTTCTTCCTTTCCGTAAATTTCCTTCCGGTTTTGATTTCAACGGTAGTTATCGGTCAGTTGTGGAGAAAAATCTACGATCCCGAAGGTCTTTTGAACGCGCTCCTTCGTGCGACGAAGATTCTCGGTCCGGATCAAAAGAACATCCTGTGGTTGGCGGAGAAGACCGTCGACGGCAAGAGCCTTCTGCTCTACGCCTGCTTCATCCCCATGCTTTGGCAGTATGTAGGTTATCACATGCTGTTGATGTATGCCGGTGTTAAGAGCGTTGACCCGTCCCTTCGCGAAGCTGCGAAGATCGACGGTGCTACCGATTGGCAGGTTGACCGCTTCGTCGTTATTCCGTCGATGAAGCAGATCATCAAGGTTAGCGTTATCTTCGCTGTTACCGGTTCCCTGAAGGCATACGACCTGATTGCCGTTCTGGCCGATGTACGTACGGAAGCGGCAGCAGTGCCGAGTACCGTGCTCATGAACCGTATGTCGTTGTACAACCAGTACGGCATGGGTAGTGCGGTTTCGGTAATCCTGATCCTGTTGTGCTTCTTCTTTGCGATCTTAATCGGCGCAATCTTTAAAGAAAGGGATTAGCATATGGCAATGACGAAAAGTAGAAAAAATGATGTCAGTGCCTATCAGGTGCGCAAAACCAACAAGGCGCTTGATGTTATTATATGGATTTTCCTCTTTCTTTGGGCAGTAATTAACCTGTTCCCGTTGTATTGGATGTTTACCTTCTCTTTGAAGGACAATGAGCAGATCCTGACCACGAACCGTTTCGGTCTGCCGAAGAAGTGGTTCTGGAGCAACTACTCCAGAGCGATGAATACCGGTAATATTCTGAATTACTTCAAGAACAGTATTATCATTACCCTGTTCGCAATTTTGATCACGATTCTCGCTGCTATGATGGCGTCCTACGCGATCACGCGTATTCAGTGGCGCGGCAGTGAGACTATGAACAAAGTGTTCATGCTCGGTATTACGATCCCGATTCAGGCTGCAATCATCCCGGTTTACCTGGTTCTTTCGAAGCTTGAATTGCTCGATTCCTATATCGCATTGATCGTACCGTATGCAGCATTCTCGCTGACTATGGCAATTCTGATCTGTACCGGCTTTATGACGCAGCTTCCGAAGGATCTGGACGAGGCGGCATACATCGACGGCTGCGGAAGAACCAAGGTGTTCTTCACCATTATTGCTCCTTTGATGAAGCCGGCCGTAGCTACGACCAGTATCTACACTTTCCTGCAGTGCTGGAACGAGCTCATGTTTGCGCAAACATTCAATACCAAGAAAGATATTATGACGCTGCCTGCAGGTATTCAGCAGCTCACCGGTAGTTATACGATTGAGTGGGGCCCGATCGGTGCCGCTCTGTCCATTGCAACGTTCCCGACGATCATCATCTACATTCTTCTTTCCAGAAGAATTCAGGAGAGTTTCATCGCGGGTGCCATCAAGGGTTGATTTCCCTTGGCAAATCAAATACCGATTTTCCGATGCCGACCGCATATTGCGGCCGGCATCTTTTTTGTTTGCGCGGGCACTGCGGAATGATATTGCGGACGCCTCGCAAGGATATCGCGAACACTGCGGAAAATGAGCAAACCCTACAAAAAACAGCCTGCTTTTTCCGAAACTTTGTATGGTCGTTGAGGTCGGAATGTGGTATACTGATACCGACTTTACGCTTTTGCTTGGTCCGGCGGCAGGGCAGCCGGACGCGAACGGAAAAGAGGATGCTATGGTAATCAACAAGAAAGAGTTCAAGAAGAACGTACAGGACTATCTGAAGACATTTTACCGCCGCACGGTAGAGGATGCTTCGCAGCAGCAGATTTATCAGGCTGTGGCGTTCGCGGTGAAGGATTACATCGTGGATCGCTGGGCTGCAAGCCAGGCGGAGTTCGAGAAGAAGGACGCCAAGACGGTGTACTACCTCTCCATGGAGTTTTTGATGGGCCGTGCACTCGGCAATAATATTATCAACTTAAAGGCAGACAAGGAGATCCGCAAGGCCCTCGAGGAGCTCGGTCTTGACCTCGATGTGATCGAGGATCAGGAGCCGGATGCGGCACTTGGCAACGGCGGTCTCGGCCGTCTGGCTGCATGCTTCCTGGATTCGCTGGCGACGCTGGGCTATCCGGCATACGGCTGCGGTATCCGCTACAAATACGGTATGTTCAAGCAGGTCATCCGCGACGGCTATCAGGTGGAGAAGCCGGATGACTGGTTAAAGGAGGGCAACCCCTTTGAGATCAAGCGTCCCGAGTACGCATGCGAGGTCAAGTTCGGCGGCTATGTGCGGTACTCCAAGGACGAGAACGGCAGGGAGCATTTTACGCAGGAGAATTACCAGTCGGTAATGGCGATTCCCTACGATCTTCCGATTGTCGGCTACGGCAACAACGTTGTTGACACGCTTCGCATCTGGGATGCCGAGGCCATCGACAACTTCAATCTTGAGAGCTTCGACCGCGGCGACTACCACAAGGCGGTGGAGCAGCAGAACCTTGCGCGTCTGATCTGCGAGGTTTTGTATCCGAACGATAACCACTATGCGGGCAAGGAGCTTCGTTTGAAGCAGCAGTATTTCTTCGTTTCCGCAAGCGTACAGCGCGCGGTGAAAAAGTACATGTCCCGCCACGACGACATTCACGGCCTGCCGGAGAAGGTTGTCTTCCAGCTCAACGATACGCACCCGACCGTTACGGTGCCGGAGCTGATGCGCATCCTCATGGATGAGTACTATCTCTCCTGGGATGAGGCGTGGGACATCACGAACCGCTGCTGTGCATACACGAACCACACGATCATGGCGGAGGCCCTCGAAAAATGGCCCATCGAGCTGTTCTCGCGTCTTCTGCCCCGTGTTTACCAGATCGTGGAGGAGATCAACCGCCGCTTCGTAGCGCAGGTTTCCGAGCGCTATCCGAACGACTACGAGAAGATCCGCAAGATGGCCATCGTCATGGACGGCCAGGTGAGAATGGCAAACCTCGCGATTGTGGCAGGATTTTCCGTCAACGGTGTTGCGAGACTGCACACCGAGATCCTCAAGAAGGAGCAGCTTCGCGACTTCTACGAGTTCTGGCCTGAGAAGTTCAATAATAAGACCAACGGTATCACGCAGCGCCGCTTCCTGCTGCACGGCAATCCGCTGCTGGCTTCCTGGGTGTCCGGCAAGATCGGCGACGAGTGGATCACCAACCTGCCGCACATCGAGAAGCTTGCGGTTTACGCCGACGATGAGCGCTGCCGCCGTGAGTTTATGAATATCAAGTACAAGAACAAGCTTCGCCTTGTGGAGTACATCAAGGAGCACAACGGAATCGATGTGGATCCTCGCTCGATCTTCGACGTGCAGGTAAAGCGTCTGCATGAGTACAAGAGACAGCTCCTCAACATTTTGCATGTGATGCATCTGTACAACCAGCTGCGCATGAATCCGGATATGGACTTCTATCCGAGAACGTTCATCTTCGGTGCGAAGGCCAGCGCCGGTTACCGCCGCGCGAAGGCCATCATCAAGCTCATCAACAGCGTGGCTGATGTGGTCAACAACGACAAGAGCATCAAGGGCAAGCTGAAGGTTGTATTTATCGAGAACTACCGCGTTTCCAACGCCGAGTGGATCTTCGCTGCCGCGGATGTTTCCGAGCAGATTTCCACCGCAAGCAAGGAGGCTTCCGGTACCGGCAACATGAAGTTCATGCTTAACGGTGCGGTGACTCTGGGCACGATGGACGGTGCGAATGTGGAGATCGTCGAGGAGGTCGGCGAGGACAACGCCTTCATCTTCGGCTTGAGCTCCGACGAGGTCATCAACTACGAGAACAACGGCGGCTACGATCCGAGAGAGATTTACAACACCGATCAGGACATTCGCCTGGTGCTCACGCAGCTTGTGAACGGCTTCTATTCGCCGGAGGATCCGGAGCAGTTCCGCGAATTGTACAACTCGCTTCTCGACCGCAACGGCGGCGAGCGCGCGGACCAGTACTTCATCCTCAAGGACTTCCGCTCCTACGAGGCGGCGCAGAAGCGCGTCGAGGAAGCGTACCGCGACGAGGACCGCTGGGCGAAGATGGCAATACTCAATGTTGCGAAGTCCGGCAAATTCACCTCCGACCGTACCATCGAGGAGTACGTTCGCGACATCTGGCACCTCAAGAAAGTAAACGTTGAACTGTAAATGCAGCAAGGTGACAACGGGGACGGTTCTCCGCTGTCACCTTTTTTGTTGCCGGGGCCCCCGGCGGCATTTGCCCGCACTGTCATCTCGCCCTTGAAAGGTCGCGGCGGGGCGGTTATAATAAGAGCGTGGAAAGGAGGAACGCGCATGGAGCCGATTCTTCACGTGCCTGCGGATGCGGCGCGAATCATCGGAAAACTGGAACAGGCGGGGTACGAGGCGTACGTCGTCGGCGGTTGCGTGCGCGATTCTGTGCTCGGACGGGAGCCGGAGGACTGGGATATCACCACCTCGGCGTCGCCGGAGCAGGTGAAGGCCATTTTCCCGAGAACCATCGACACCGGCATCGAGCACGGCACGGTGACGGTGATGGACCACCACGTCGGTTACGAGGTCACAACCTACCGCGTGGACGGAGAATACAGAGACGGAAGACATCCCAGCAGTGTGACTTTTACCAGGAGCCTGGAGGAGGATCTGCTGCGGCGGGATTTTACGATCAATGCCATGGCGTACAATCCGAAGAGCGGGCTCGTGGATCTCTACGACGGAATGGGAGATCTGAAGCGGGGCTGCATCCGGTGCGTGGGCGTTCCGAAGGAGCGTTTCTCCGAGGATGCGTTGCGGATCCTGCGGGCGCTTCGGTTCGCGTCGCAGTTAGGGTTCACCATCGAGGAGGAGACCCTTGCGGCCATGCGGGAGCTTGCGCCGAGGCTTTCCGCGGTCAGCGCGGAGCGCGTCCGGGTGGAGCTTGTAAAGCTTCTGGGCGGAAAATGTCCGGAGATGATGGTGACCGCGTATGAAATCGGTGTCACGGACGTCATTCTACGGGAGTGGAATGCGATGATTACAGAGGATCAGGACAATCCGCATCATCTGTACGACGTCGGCAGACACACCGTGAAAACGCTTCAGGCGCTGCACAAAGAACCGGAATATCTGGCTGCAGATGCCCACGAGAGAGCGATCTACGACATGGCGATGCTTCTGCACGACGCGGGAAAACCGGCGTGCCGCACCATCGAGGCGGACGGTTACCGGCATTACCGCGGGCACGCGTTGATCTCCTCGGAGATCGCGAAGAAGGTGCTGCGGAGACTGAAGTTTGACAACGATACCATCGCTCTGGTGACGCTTCTGGTGCGCTGGCACGACTGCCGGTTTGATATCAAAAAGGACGTGAGCTTTGCAAATTCCATGCGGCGGATCGTAAGCCGCGTCGGGAAGGACAACATGAAGTACCTCTTCCCAATCATGCGGGCGGACATAGAGGGGCAGCATCCGGACTACCGGGAGCGCGGGCTCGCGCGGGTGGCGCGGATGCAGGAGGAGTACGAAGTCATTTTGCGCGAGGGACACTGTGTCGCCGTGAGGGATCTGGCGGTGACAGGGCGCGACCTGATCGGGCTCGGGTACAAGCCGGGACCGGCGCTCGGGGAGGCGCTTGAGAAGCTTCTGCAGATCGTGATCGACGACCCGGCGGCGAACACCGCGGAGACGCTCACGGCGAAGGCGAAGGCGTGGCTTGCCGAAGCGTAGGCGGGCTTCCTTGCGGCCGGCAGAGGCGCGAACAACCGAATACAAAAACAAGAAGCGGCAAACCAAGCAAAAACATTCGGAAAATGCCCTGTTTTTGCGAAGAAATTGCCGCTTTTGCTTGCTTTTTATGCAGAATTAAAGTAAAGTTATTATAATACGGAGAGTGCTTCTTTACGGTAAAGCAGTAAAGAGCGCAAAGCCCCGGAACCACCCCCGAATACCAATGGTTTCCGCGTCACGGCGACTCCGCAAATCAAAGTGAAAGAGGATATAAGCTTATGAACTGGGAAGTCATTGCATTTGTCGTCTACTTTGTGTTGGTAATCGGCATTGGCGTGTATTTCTTCATCAAGTCGCGAAACGGCGGCGAGAAGGACTACTTCCTCGGCGGACGTAACATGAGCGGTGCGGTTGCGGCGCTTTCAGCCGGCGCATCGGACATGAGTGCATGGGTTTTGCTCGGACTGCCGGGCGCGATCTACGCAGCCGGTATCAACCAGGTGTGGATCAGTATCGGACTCTTTGTGGGAACGGTGCTCGCGTGGGTTTTGGTCGCACCGAGACTTCGGACATTTTCCATCAAGGCCGATGATTCCATTACGATCCCGCAGTTTTTGAAGAACCGATTCCTGCGCAAGGATCACGCGCTGCAGTTCATCTGTGCGTTTGTATTTATCGTGGTTTACTGCATCTACTCGGCATCGAGCATCTCTGCATGCGGTGACCTGTTCCAGACCGTGTTTAAGCTCGATGACGGCGGTCGCACGACGGCAATGCTGGCGGCGGCGATCATCATCGTTGCATATACTTTCCTGGGCGGCTTCAACGCCGTGTGCTGGACCGACTTCTTCCAGGGCCTTCTGATGCTGGCAGCGCTTATGGTGGCACCGATCATCGCGATGATCGTCATCAACGGCGCCGGCTTCACGCAGCCTGCGATGAATCTCGGTGAAAACTATTACAACCTGTTGGAGAGCGGCAAGCTCGACATGGTGTCCGTCGTAACGATCTTAAGCGGTCTCGGCTGGGGCCTCGGATACTTCGGTATGCCGCATATCCTGGTCCGCTACATGTCCGTCAAGTCCCGCAAGGAGATGAAGCGCTCCCAGAAGATCGGTATCCTCTGGACGTTCCTGATCCTCGCCTTCGCGACGGTGGTCGGCGTTGTTGCAAGACATTACCTCGGTGCAGGCATCGAGAAGGATTCGATGGCCTTCATGCTGATGGTTCGCGGAGTGTTCCCGGCGCTTCTGGCAGGAATCCTTCTGTCGGCAATCCTGGCGGCGTCCATGAGTACGGCGGACTCGCAGCTGCTGGCATCCTCGTCTGCATTTTCCAGCGACGTTTACAAGCCGCTTCGGAAAAATGCATCCGACAAGGAGATCATGTGGGCCGGCCGCTTTGTGGTTGCTTTGATCTGTGTTGTCGCTTTCCTGATTGCATGGAAGGGCAACAAGAGCATCATGGATCTCGTGGGAAATGCATGGGGCGCATTCGGCGCGGCCTTCGGTCCCGCAATCCTGCTGGCTCTGTACTGGAAGCGGTTTAACTACGCCGGTGCCATCGCCGGTATTGTAGCCGGTTTCGTAACGGACATCGGCTGGGCGGTTGCTGCCGGAACGATGATCATCGACAAGGAAAATGCGATCCTCACGGGAACGATCGCAGGCCTTTACGAGATCATCCCCGGTTTTATCGTGAGTCTGATCGTCGCGATCATCGTGACCTGCCTCACCTCCAAGCCGGGTGCGGAAGTTGAGAAACTCTTCGACGACGCCGTTAAGATGGTGGACGAGGAGTAATCCGGTTCGCGGACGGTCCGATCCGCGGACAGCGGACGGAAACCTTTCGGACGGAAAAGAGAGAGACCTATGAGTTTGACTTCGGAAAAAATGATGAGGCGCAGACGCGCGGCGCTGATCCTGCTGGTTCTCGGTGCACTTTTGCTGTGTATCGATGTGCGGTATCGCACGGACATTGCGTATCCGGACTATGAGTTCGCGGAGAACTACGGCGCACAGACGCAGCGGATGATCATCGAGGATGTGGTGGGCACGCGGCTGACCGTCGACTTCGGATCGGAATTGCTCGGCTACCTGTCTTTAATGATCTCGCTGCTGATCGTTCTTTCGTATGCGAGGCCGGTGCCTCCGGATGAGAAGGACCGGAAGAAACAATCGATCCGGTTCGGATGGAAGATTCCGCGCGTTAACGCGAATTATATTTTGTGGCCGTTTTTCGGAGCGCTGCTGTACCTGCAGGCGAGACTGATGCCGTTTCTGGCCAACGGCGTGGCACTTTACGGGACGGAGTATTTTGTCAACTTCGGACTGATTTTTGCGGAGGCGGCAGTATTGTTGTTCAGCACTCTGTGCTTTTTGCGGGAGTGCGATCGTTTCCAGAACCATAAGGAAACGCAGTTTATCTATTTGTTTCTGATCCTGACGGTGTTCTCGGGAGTCCTCAAAGGCATTGCTGCATTTTACGGGCTCGAGGGTGTCCGGACGGCTTACACGATCGTCAACACGATCACGGTGGTTGTGATGTGCATCACGCTGATCCACTACGTGAGAACCGAGGACCTCATCGCGAGAGCGGCGAAGGTTGAGAAAGAGAGCGGAAAGACCGGAGCGGAGGACGTGATCTATTTCAAGTCCTGATCCGGGAAGCGCGGGCGGATCGCCCGGAAAATGAAAAGGAGGAAGTTCCATGGAAGAAAGAAGCAGACGGTATTCCTACACGGCAGCTTTACTGATGCTGTTTGCGGGTCTCAACATGATTGCCTACAAGATCTCCGCGTATAAGAACAACACGGTGCTCGGTGGCAACAAGAACAAGCCCGAGATTCTGGAGTATTTTAAACAATGCTATCAGCTGGACGGCGAATTGACCGAACAGATCTGGGGAATCGCGGCCATTGTCGCTGCAGCCGGATTGTTCCTGTTGTTCCTTTCTCTGGTCGCAAACAAACGCGGACTGTTCGCAACGGCAATGATCCTGGAGTTTCTGGTGTTCTGTGTCGATGTGTTCGCAGTGATCAAGACGGACGTAATGAAGAACCTTAAGGGAGCTACGCTGGCCGGACAGATCACCGGAATGGTATTGATGGGGTTGACGTTGCTGTTTCTGACGATCGCGGCGCTTATGTTCGCCGCCAAATCCGCCGACACGACGGTGTTCACCGTGCTCACCGTGATCACCATGTCCGTCACGGCGGCATTGAGTCTGGTATACAATGCGTATTATACTCTGTCCGCTGATCCGAAGGAGGGATTCCTGAATTTCGGCCTGGGTATGCATACCGGCTGGCTGTTCCTTCCGGGCAACAGAGGTACTGCCTCGGCATCGATGGCACAATTCAGTTTCATCTACTTCTTTACCTGCAGTTTCTTCATGATGTATGTCATTGTTCTTCTTTCCTGCCGCTGGATGCGCTGCAAGCTCACAGAGCTCGGCGTAAACAAGCAGGTGGAACCGGCACCGGCACCGGCTGCGCCCGTGAATCCGTACAGCGTACAGGCGGGCTTTGCTAATCCGGCCAACAGCCTCTACGCAGCACCGCAGGCTCCTGCGGCAGCGGCGCCCGCAGCGGCACCGGCACCCGCAGCAGCACCGGTTTACCAGGCTCCGGAGACGCCTGCATATCAGGCTCCGGCAGCACCGGAAGCGCCTGTATATCAGGCTCCGGTAACTCCTGAGGCGCCTGTATATCAGGCTCCCGAGACGCCGGCATACCAGGCCCCGGTTTATGAGGCACCAGCCTATGAAGCACCGACATACGCAGCTCCGGCAGCGGAAGCCGTAGAGGCGGTTCCGGAGAAAGCGGCTGAGGCAGTCGCGGCAGTGAATGAGACCTTTGCAGATACGACAGCGGCAGTGAACGAGACTTTTGCAGATACGACGGCGGCAGTGAATGAGACCTTCGCAGATACGACGGCGGCAGTGACCGATGCGGCGGAAAATGCTGCGGAAGCGGTTGCAGAGCCGGCGAACGCGGTTGTGTCCGAGGCAGCGGCAGCTGCGGAGGCGGATGCGGCAGCCATGGCTGATCTGATCCGCAAGTACGAGTCGCAGTACGGTGCGGCAGCGGAGACTGCCACGGCGGCAACGGAGACTGCCACGGCGGCAGCGGAGGCGGAAGCCGGTAAGGTTGCGGAGGCTGTGGATGCGGTTGCGGATGCAGCGCAGGACATCACGAACGGTTGATGACCGCCATGTATGCGGAAACGTGCAAGAAAAGCGAATACGGGCGGTGAATCCGCCCTGAAACAAACAGAGGCAGACCGAAACGGTCTGCCTCTTGTCGTGTTGCGTAAAAGTATTAGGATCATTTGCCGGAAGGTGCTTCGCCAGATGCTTCTACTGCTGTAGAAGCATCGCCGTTCCGCTTGCGCAGGCGCATGCCCCGGCGCTGGTGGAATGCCTTGAATTCGGACGGCGTGCAGGACTTCATGGTGCGGAACGCGCGGTTGAAGGTCGAGAGCGACGAAAAACCGCTCTGCAGCGCCACGTCGGTGATAGACAGGCGCGGGTTGAGAAGAAGCGTCTCGGCCGCGTTGATACGCCGCTGGTTTAAGTATCCGCAGAAGGTCTGCTCCGTGAACTGTTTGAACAGCCGCGAAAAATGGAATTTGCTGAAGCCGGCGATGCGTGCGGCGTCCTCCACGGTGATATCGTTCATGTAGTTTGTGTTGATGTAGTTCATCGCCGCGTTCAGACGCTCGTAGATGTCGGTCTGGCGGCGCGACTTCGGATCCTGCGCCGTGAGGTCGCGGCGGATGTGGCGCCGGCCCACCAGCACGAAAAACTGGATCAGGTAGGAGTAGATCATGGCGACGCGAAGCGGCTCCGTGCGGTCGGGATAGATGGCGATCATCTGCTGCATCAGCCGGACGGCCTCGTCATGCATCTCGTCATCCGCCGCGATCAGGATCGGCTGGCTCAGTATGGGCAGAAGCGACGAAAAATCCTGCAGCGAGCTGATGGGAGAGAAGTTGAACAAAAAGATCATCCGTCTGCCGTCAGCGGGGGCGTGCAGCGAGTGCAGCACTCCCGGCGGGATGAACAGGATGTCGTGCACCGAAAGTTCGAACATCTGCCGTCCGATGAGGACGCGGTAGTCATTTTCCATCGGCATGATGATCTCCGCCGCAGTATGCCAGTGAGTGTCGTAATCCTCGTACTCGCTGTTCAAGTACATCAAGAGGGATTCTTTCTCGCGGAACGGCACGGTTTCGAAGGTGCCGCGAAGTTTGCGTTCCATTCGTTTCTCCTATGATAAATAAGGGTTCGACTCTTGTCGAAAACTATGCAAAAATTGCTTTTTCGGCTTGAAAAAGTATACAAAAACGGCCTGCGCACAAGTTTTGATTCGCCGCCGAAAGGTCGGTTTTTAGTGAAAAATACCAAAACTGACGGGCGGATTTGGTTGGATTTTCCGAAAATGTAAACAAAATTGACAAAAAGGTAAATAGCAAGAATCGCAAGATTTCGCAATATTTGACTTAAATATAGCAAAAATTGATATGAAAATGCAAGAGGTTTTTAGTACAATTAGCATAAATAATTCCCGAATTAGCCCCCTTTTTGTCCATTTTTGAACGAAAAGCGAGGGCTAATGCTCAGTATAGCAGGAATGGAGGAAGCAATGCGCAGGTTTTTTAAGAGCAAAACCTTTTGGACGCTGTTGGTGATTGTCGTCGCAATCGCGGCCATCGTGGTTTACGGAAAGATCAGCGGATCAAAGAACTATGCGGATAAGTACAAGGATCTTGACTTCGATAAGCTCGTCGAAGAGAGCCGGTCCGATACTTACAACGCGTACTACAAGCATCACAAGGATGCAGGTGCAGGATTCCCGACTGAGGATATCGCTGTACCGCTCAATGCAAGCTCGGTTGTCGGCAAAGACGGTGATAAGAGCTTCTTTGACACAATCGAGGGCGAGAATGTACTCGTCAACCTTGAGGACGGCTACACGGACATCAAGTTCGATGTAAAGGAAGCCGGCTTTTATTACGTTAAGCTCAGATACTATCCCGACCAGGATCCGGAGCGTTCCCGCGGGACGGAGATCGAGTTTGCGTTCCAGATCAAGGATCCCGAGGACGGTGAGATGAAGGTTCCGTTCAGCGGCGCGGATGCGATTTCCCTTCCGCGTGTCTGGAAGGACGCCAACGTGCCGAACGTGGACAACCAGGGCAACCAGATCCGCCCGCAGCAGGTTGAGGATCCCCGTTGGGAGGAGACGTACATCTGCGACGAGCTCGGTTACATCACCACCCCGTATTGCTTCTATTTCGATAAGGGCGAGCAGGTCGTCCGCTTCTCCTCGACGCAGGAGACGCTGATCCTCGGCTCCCTCACTTTGAGCGCCGTGACGACGCCGCCTACCTACAAGGAGTACCTTGCTTCGCAGACGGTTCCCGCTGCAGACAGCAAGTGGGAAGCGAAGATCCAGGGCGAGGATTCGAACGCGAGAAGATCCTCTCAGGCTCTCGGATCCACCTATGACCGCAGTTCCGCAGGAACGCAGCCCTACGATGTTAAGAAGCAGGTCATCAACATGGGCGGCGGAACCAACTGGAAGGTTGCCGGTCAGTGGATCGAGTACACTGTAAACACGGAGAGCGAAGGTCTCTATGAGATCGCCCTGAAGACGCGCCAGAACTACACCCGTGGCTTCGTGTCCTGCCGTTCCCTCTACATCAACGGTGAGATTCCGTTCCAGGAAGTCTCCACCATCAAGTTCGATTTCGATAACGACTGGAATCTTGCCAAGCTCAGCGATGAGGACGGTAACCCGTACCTCTTCCACCTGAAGAAGGGCGAGAACACCATTCGTCTTCAGGTTACGCTCGGGCGTATCGGTGATATCCTTACCGAGATGACCGATTCCGTATATCGTATGAATCAGATGTATCGTCGCATCATGGTTTACACCGGCACGGAGCCGGACGTTGACCGCGACTACAATCTCGACGTCAAGTATCCCGAAGTTATCGCAGGTATGGAGACCGAGTACAAGGTTCTCTACCACATCATCGATGAGCTCGTTGAGTACACCGGTGAGAGCGGAACCCAGGTATCCTCGCTGCTGACCCTCGCATCCCAGCTGGAGCGTTTCTCGTCGGATCCCAACAAGATCCCGGCAGGTCTCGCTACCTTTAAGATGAACGTCAGCTCCCTCGGTACTTCCATTCTCAACATGAGAGAGTCGAATCTCGATATCGACTACCTCATCGTTTCCGGCAAGGGCTATGAGCTTCCGGAGGACAATGTCAACTGGTTTGACAAGGCCGCTCACGAAGTTCGCGCCTTCCTTGCTTCCTTCGTTGTGGATTACAACGCTATCGGTAATGTTTACGAAGACAGCGACGAGATGGTGACCATCACGGTTTGGATCTTCGCCGGCCGCGATCAGTGTACCGTATTGAAGGAGATGATCGATGACTCCTTCGTCAAGGATTACGGAATCGGTGTCAACGTAAACCTCATGACAGCCGCCGTGCTTCTGCCGGCAACCGTTGCCAAGACGGGTCCGGATGTCGCGTTGAATGCCGCCTCCGGAGAGCCGGTCAACTACGCGCTGCGAGGCGCTTCCGTCGACCTGACCCAGTTCAAGGGCGACGGCGACAAGGTACGAGGCTTCGAAGAGACATTTGCCGAGTTCATGCCTTCTTCCTACGTTCCATATACCTATACATATAAAGATGAAAATAAACAGGATCATGTAGGTGTCTTCGGTATGCCTGAGACGCAGTACTACAACCTGATGTTCTACCGCACCGATATCCTGGAGGAACTCAATCTGGAGATCCCGCAGACGTGGGACGATCTGATCGCACTTCTTCCTGCGATCCAGAAGGCCAACATGAACGTCGGTATTCCTTCTACGGAGCGTAAGATCAACAACGTTTCCAACCCGGATATGAACGGCTTCTTCGCGCAGTTGTATCAGCGCGGCGGAAAGCTTTACAGCGACGGCGGCGGACGCGTGCTCCTCGATGAGGATATTTCGATCGACGCATTCGAGTACTACACGATGTTCTTCACGCACTACAAGACACCGACGGACTATAACTTCGTTGACCGTTTCCGTACCGGTGAGATGCCGATCGGATTTGTCGATTACAATACGTACAACACGCTGGTTGTCTCCGCGCCGGAGATCCGCGGTCTCTGGGAGATGGCACTGCTTCCCGGTACCATCGAGAAAGACGAGAATGGCAATCCGAAGCTGGATGAGAACGGCGAGCCGATCATCAACCGCTCCTGCGGTTGCTGGGGAACCTGCTCTATGATCCTCGGTACCTCGGATAAGCAGAAGGAGGCATGGACCTTCCTTCAGTGGTGGGGCAGCGCAGCGATCCAGGCCCGCTACGGCAAGATGCTCGAGGCGATCATGGGTGAGTCCGCAAGATATGCGACGGCGAACGTCAAGGCGTTCGAGCAGCTCTCCTGGAGCGCAAGTCAGCGTGCACTGCTGGAAGAGCAGTGGAAGTGGGTTGTCGGAACTCCCGAGGTTCCGGGCGGTTACTACACCGGACGTCACATCATCAACGCAATCCGTAAAGTTATGAACCAGAACATGGATCCTCGTGAGACGGTTCTTGACTACACAAGAGATATTAACGACGAGTTGACCAAGAAACGTAAAGAGTTCGGTCTTCCGACAGAGGAATAAAGAAAGGAGAGCCTAAACCATGAGTTATGCAAACTGGAAAGCCGGTAAAAAGCGTCAGGCTCGTTTCCTCCGGAAGGATATCTGGGACCACAGAACCTGCTATGCTTTCTTGGCGCCGTACGCGATCATTTTCACATTGTTCTACATCGCGCCGGTCATCGTTTCCATCTACTACAGTTTCACGTACTTTAACGTGTTGCAGCCGCCGAGATTCATCTTCTTCCAGAACTACATCAACCTGATCCTGGCAGATGATATCTTCCTTACGGCAGTAAAGAATACATTCCTCATCGCGGCCATCACCGGTCCGGTAGGATACATTATGGCATTTATCTTCGCATGGTTGATCCACGAGCTTCCCCGCGGAATCCGCGCCATCGCCGTGCTGGTGTTCTACGCACCGACCATTTCCGGTCAGGTATACCTGATCTGGAGCTTCATTTTCTCCGGCGACGCCTACGGTTATGCAAATGCATACCTGGTGGAGTGGGGAATTATGGACAACCCCGTACTGTGGCTGACGAACCCGCAGTACATGATGGGAATCGTTATCGTCGTTCAGCTGTGGTTGTCACTGGGTGCCGGCTTCCTTTCCTTCATCGCCGGTCTCAACACCATTCCCGCCGACCAGTACGAGGCCGGTTATGTGGATGGTATCCGCAACCGCTGGCAGGAACTCTGGTACATCACGCTGCCGAACATGAAGTCCATGTTGATGTTCGGTGCCGTCATGGCCATCACGCAGTCCTTCAACACCGCCGATGTTACCATGAACCTCTGCGGTTTCCCGAGTACCGACTACGCAGCGCGTACGATCGTTACTCACCTGATCGACTACGGTTCGTACCGATTTGAAATGGGTTATGCTTCCGCCATCGCGACAGTGCTCTTCCTGGCGATGTACTTGTGTAACAAGTTCATCCAGAAGGCATTGAGCCGGTTGGGAACCTGATAGGAGGGACGAGCCATGAAAAAGATTAAAGCAGGCAGACAGCCGAACCGATCCCGCGCGGGTGACGTCGGTGTCGCTATCGTATTGATTATCTTCGGTTGTTTCTTTGCATTCCCGCTGGTGTATGCAATCAACGCCGCATTCAAACCTTTGGATGAGTTGTTCATCTACCCGCCGAAATTGTTTGTTCGCAACCCTACGACGGACAACTTCAGCGACTTGTTCCTCCTCTTGAACAAGACCGGCGTGGTGACCTTCACCCGCTACATGTTCAACTCCATTTTCGTAACCGCAGTCGGTACCGCAGGTCACATCCTGATCGCCTCCATGGCGGCATATGTACTTGCAAAGTACCGCTTCCCCGGAAGCAGATTGTTCTTCTCGGCAGTTACCGTAGCCCTCATGTTCACGGGTTACGTACTCTCGATCCCGAACTATTTGATCATGGCGAAGCTCGGCTGGACGGATACGTACCTTGCACTGATCATTCCCGCGTTCGCTTCTCCGATGGGTCTCTTCCTTATGAAGCAATTCATGGAGTCGAGTATCCCGGATGTATTGATCGAGGCGGCAAAGATCGACGGTGCGAAGGAGTCCCGTATTTTCTGGACCATCGTAATGCCGCTTGTTAAGCCCGCAATCCTGACCCTGATGATCTTCTCGATTCAGGCATTGTGGAACAACGCAGGAACGACGTTCCTCTACCGCGACGAGTTGAAGATGCTGCCTTTCGCATTGCAGACCGTTGCAGCCGGCGGTGTCGCACGAACCGGTGCGGGATCCGCGGCAACCCTGTTCATGATGATTGTCCCGCTGGTTTGCTTCATCCTCGCACAGAGTAACATCGTCGAGACGATGGCAAGCTCCGGTATTAAAGAGTAAAGGAGGCAAATGATGAAAACGACACACAAACGTCTGCTCGTGCTGTTCATGCTTTTGAGCCTTCTCCTTTCCTCCCTCTCGACGGCTCTGGCGGACGATGATGACTGGTACACCTACACCTACAGTTACTGGGGTGAGGAGATGGCATCTCCGAATGCCTACATGGTGACCAACGACGTGTATCTCCAGGATATCGATCCCGAGCTGGGATCCCTCTCCAACGCGTCGGGATTGTTTTGTATCGACAACCATACGTTCGTATGCGATACCAACAACAACCGTATCATCGAGTACATTCGTGAGGACGGCAAATACAAAGTAGTTCGCGCGATCTATACGTTCAACGTTTCCCAGCCGATGGCCGAAGACATGAAGTTCAACGGCGTTGTCGACAACACCATGTTCTCTCCGACCGATATCTTCGTAAAGAGGATGACCGCGGAGGAACGCCTGAAGCTGTACGGCGACAAGTATATCGGAGAGCCGTATGACTTCGGAGATGAACCGCTCCCGCAGCCTACGGAAGCTCCCGCGGATAATACCGACGAGCAGAAGCAGGACGATGAGAACGCTTCCGATGAGGGCGCTACGACGACCTCGGATGCGGACGGTGAAACCGGCGAGACGGGTGAGACCGGAGAAACCGGTGAAACCGGCGAGACCGGAGAAACCGGTGAGACCGGCGATCAGCCGGCAGCCCCGGTAGCACCGGTAGAGCGCAAGGACAATATCATCCGCATCGATATGGATTGCGATTACGAAATCTTCGTTGCGGACAGCCAGCACAACCGTGTTGTTCACTGCGACTACGATTTCAACGTTGTCAGCGTTATCAAGGATCCCAAGGACGAGACGTTGACCGACAAGTATGTATTTATCCCGATCAAGATCGTAAACGACAATGCGCATCGTACCTACGTACAGGCACAGGGCGTTGTCAACGGTTTGATGGAGTTCAGCAAGGACGGCACGTTCACCGCGTACGTCGGCGCTGCAAAGGTTGTGGTCGGCTTCTTCCAGAAGCTGTGGCGCAAGCTGCAGACCAAGGAGCAGAGAAAGCGCGGTGAGCAGTATGTGCCTACCGAGTACAACAACCTGAGTCTTGACTCGAGAGGATTTATCTACGCGACGATCAGCGCGTTGGATGACGATGATATTTATGCAGGAACGGCAACCCCGATCCGAAAGCTCAACTCCATGGGTTCCGACATCCTGATCCGTAACGGTGCTCATTTCCCGATGGGTGATATCAGCTGGGGCAACATCCAGTCGACCGCCACGGGTGCATCGAAGTTCATCGACGTTATCGCCTTCGACAACGACACGTACTGCTGCCTGGACAAGACGAGAGGCAAGATCTTCGCATATGACTTCCAGGGCAACATGCTCTACGCATTCGGTAACATCGGATACTCCAAGGGACGTTTCACCCGTGTTACCGCAATGGACAACCTCGACGAGGAGACCATTCTGGTTCTCGACGGACAGCGCGGAAGCATCACCGAATTTTCCATGACGGAATACGGCCGGATGATCAACGAGGCGCTGCTTCTCTACAAGCAGGGTTACTACGACGAGTCCGCGGAAGTATGGAAGAGAATTCTTCAGTACAACGGAAACTTCGAGCTCGCCTACGTCGGTATCGGCCGTGCGCTCCTTCGCAAGGGCGAGTACAAGGAAGCCATGAAGTATTTCGAAAATGCACATGACTCGGAGAACTACTCCAAGGCCTTCCGCCACTACCGTGAGGAAGTCGTTGAGAAATACATTGTTTACTTCATCATCGGACTGGCTGTTTTGATCATCATTCCGAAGATTATCCGTAAGGTTAGAAAGCTGCGAAAGGAGATTAGAGAAGCATGAGAAAAATACTCTCCGGTATCGCACAATTCTTTAAGGGTGACGGTTGGAAAAACTACCGCAAGACTCTGCGGTATGCATTGTATGTAATTCTTCACCCGTTTGACGGTTTCTGGGATCTGACGCATGAAAAGCGCGGTTCCATGGCGGCGGCACACACGATCGTTATCCTCACGGTGTTAACGCACCTGTGGGACAAGCGGTTTACGAGCTTCATGCTGAATAACACGCAGTGGAGCAAGTTCAGTATCGTAATGAATACCCTGGGAATTCTTGTTCCCCTTGTAATCTGGGTAGTTGCGAACTGGTGTGTCACGACCCTGTTCGACGGCAAGGGACGTATGCGCGAGATCTACATGGGTACCGCGTATGCCCTGACCCCTTACCCGCTCATCGGTCTGCCGATGATCGTTGTCAGCAACCTGGTAACGAAGGAAGAGGGTGTGTTCTACACCTACTTCAACGTGTTCGCATTGATCTGGGCCGGCTTCCTGATCCTGTGTGCCGTCCTGATGATCCATGACTACTCGCTGCTCGGCGGTATTCTGGCTGTCATCTTCTCCATCGTGGGAATGGCCGTCATCATGTTTATCGTTCTGCTGTTCTTCAGTTTGATCAGTGACGCTGTCATGTATGTCGTTTCGATTTATAAAGAAATTGTCTTCCGATTATAGTGAGGGGAAAGGAGGGAACAGATGAAAAGAAAATCTTTTGGCACCATTGTCAAAGAGTTTTTTAAACGTAACAAAGCAAAACTGATCGGATATGCGATCACGATTGCAGTCATCGCGGGCCTGATCTTCCTCGCCATTCATTTCGGCGGGCAGAGTTCCACTACGACGGAAGAGATTCCGGTGTACTCCTTCAATTCGGAGGATCCGGCGGCAAAGGAGCCGATCATCCTGAAAAATGACTCTTTAACGTTGGAACTCGATCCGGTAACTACGCATTTTGTACTGACGGATAAGTACGGACATGTCTGGAACTCGCAGTCGCTTGCGACAGACCCGACACATTCCGAAGTTGCCGCATTGGTGATGATCACATTCCAGAACTCCGCAGGTAACCGTTACGAGTTGAACTCGCACACGGACTCGGTGGAGAGAGGAAACTACAATGTCGTCGGCGATCCGGCCAACAACAAGATTACGATCAACTATTCCATCGGTAAGATCAACAAGATCTACGAGGTTCCTACCGCCATCTCGGAGGAGCGTTACAATGAGATCATCGAAGCGCTTCATACGGAAAATGCCGCAGCGAACAAGAGCGAGATCCGCAGCGGTTACATCAAGATGACGAAGGAAAAGATCGAAAAACCCGAGAACGAGAACTACAAGACGTTGTATCCCGAAGCAATGGAAGCGCTCGACAACGGCGAGACGTTGTACTTCCTCCGTGCGAACATGCAGGACTGGAAGAAAGAGCAGCTTGCTCAGATTCTGATCGACGAGATTGATTACGATCGCGATCAGTGGATTGCCGATCAGGAGAAATACGCCGGCGAGTCGTCGATCGTACAGCCTCCGTCGGTCAACATTACGGTTGAGCTTAAGCTCGACGGTGAGGACCTTTTGGTGGAGGTGCCTTACGACAAGCTTCAGTACCGTTCGAGTTATCCTTTGACGGAAATCTACGTGCTTCCGTACATGCTTTCCGAGCCGAAAAATTCGGAAGGTTATCTGTTCATCCCGGACGGTTCGGGTGCGCTTATAAACTTCAATAACGGTAAGGGACAGCAGGCATACAGCGCGAAGATCTTCGGTCATGATTACGCGATGATCCAGGATATGAAGGTTTCCGATCCGCTGGTTAACTATCCGATCTACGGTATCGGCGTTACCGGTCGTACCGAAGAGGGTACGCTGGTAGCCAAGGACCAGGGCCTTTTGGCAATCATCGAGTCCGGTGAGAGCTACGGCAACATCAAGGCCGGTGTGCCGGGCGGTGCAGGTGCCAACGTAAACTACGTGACCACGATGTTCACCGTGCTGCACAGCGAGAAGGTTAACGTCGGCGAGCGTTCCGCGCAGACACTGCATGTTTACGAGCCGTCGTTAAATACCGACGAGAAGATCGCAATCCGCTTCAAGCCGATTGCCACCTCGAGTTATGTCGACATGGCGAAGACTTACCGCGATTACTACCTGGCGAAGAACCCGGGCCTTCAGAAGACGGTTTCCTCCGATGTTCCGGTTGCAGTGGAACTGGTAGGTGCGGTTGAGAAGATCCAGCACGTGCTCGGCGTTCCTACGGAGCGTCCGTTCGCGATGACGACCTACAAGCAGATGGTGGAGATCATCGACGATCTGAACAAGTCCGGCATGACGGGCATCAACGTCATCCTGGAGGGCTGGTTCAACGGCGGTATCCAGCACGAGCCTGCGGACGATGTGAGTCTGATCGGCAAGCTCGGCGGAAAGAGCGATTTCAAGAAGGCGATCAAGTCGATTCAGGAAGCAAACTCCTTGTATCTGAAAGCACAGTTCAGCTTCATCTACGAGGACGGCTGGTTCGACAGCTTCCAGTATCGTGCGGACGCCGCAAAATACATTTCCCGTGACTTCGTTAAGAAGCAGAAGATCAGTGATGTCTGGTACGGCATCATTGAGGACAGCGATTACTACTACCTTGCCGATCCGAAGTATATTGAGGATACGGTTCGCGGATTTGCCGATGAGATTTCGGATTTCGGTTTGAAGAACATCGCGTTCACCGATATCGGAAGCCGACTCTCGGCGGACTACAACCGCAAGGATAAGGTGACGAGAGAAAGTGCGAAGAGCCGTCAGGTGAGCCTGCTCGAAGAGCTTCGCTCCAAGGGTGAGAAGATGATCATGTACGATGCGTTCTCCTATGCGATCCCGCAGGCGGACCTGATCCTCAACATGGATGTCGACAGCTCGCACTACAGTCTGACTGACGAAGCGATCCCGTTCTTCCCGATCGTGCTTCACGGTCTGGTGGAATACACCGGTGATTCCCTGAACCTCGCAGGAGATCTGAAGAACAGTGTCCTCTGCTGCGCGGAGTCCGGTTCCGGATTGTACTTCACGTTCATGCACAACTCCGGTATGGATCTTGCCGAGACCGAGTACACGTACCTCTTCGGTGCGAACTACGAGAGCTGGAAGGCAGATGCCATCGAGTTGTACAACAGATTCAAGACAGAGTTTGCAGGTACTTACAACCAGGAGATCGTCGATCACAAGATTCTTGCGGACGGTGTTCGCATGACGCAGTTCGAAGACGGCACCAAGGTTTACGTAAACTACCGTACCGCGGAGTACAACGCCGACGGCGTGATGATCCCCGCACAAGATTTTAAAGTCGAGAAAGGAGGTCAATGATCATGGAATCGGAGAAAACCGTTCTTGACAATGTCAGTGAAGCAGCTGAAACGATAACCGACGCGGCAGTCGCGGAGGCGGAAGAAGTGAAGGAAGAAGCGATGGATGTTCTTTCGGAGACAACGGATGCAGAAGCAGAAGCGGAAGAGGTGATCGAGGAGATCGCCGAGGAGGCGGACGCAGAAGCGGAGGAGGCAGCTGCGGCAGCAGCGGCTGTTGTGACCAGCCGGAAGACGTCTTCGCAGGGCCCGAGAAAGAAGCATAAGAACCTCGCACGCGGCAACGCGATCGCAGGATTTTTGTTCGTCCTTCCGTTTATCATCGGCTTCCTGCTGTTCCTGGTATATCCCCTCGGGATGTCTGTGCGGATGTCCTTGAGCAAGGTTTCCGCCACCAGCAACGGACTTTCGTTCTCGTCGGTGGGCTTCTGGGAACCGGGATCGAACTTTTACAAGATTTTCCGCGAGGAAAAAGACTTCATCGAGGCGTTTGTCAACGAGTTGAAGAGAATGCTCCTGTTCGTTCCGGGTATTCTGGTGTTCAGTTTCTTCATGGCAACGCTGTTGAATCAGGAGTTTAAGGGACGTGCGGCAGTTCGTGCCATCTACTTCCTTCCTGTTATTCTCGCGTCCGGCGTGTTCTTAGGACTCGATGCAAACAACCCCTTGATCTCGAACGTCAAGGAAGCGATGAGAGCCGAGAACAGCTTCTCGAACATCACGAACACACTGGAGAAGATATTGTTAACCGGGGAAACCGGAAACAAATTCTTCCAATACGTCATCGATATCGTAGGTCAGGTGTACGATATAGCGATGGCTTCAGGTATCCAGATCATCGTATTCCTGTCCGGTCTGCAGACCATCCCGCCGAGCATGTATGAGGCGGCGAAGATGGAGGGCTGCACGGGCTGGGAGAGTTTCTGGAAGATTACCTGGCCTTTGATCAAAGCAATGGTGCTTGTAAACATTGTTTATACCTTGATCGACTTCTTTACGAGAACCGACAGTACGCTGATGAAGCTTATCAGCGATACGCTGTTGATCCGTTTCGAGTACGGTAAGGTTGCCGCGATGTCGTGGTCCTACTTCGTGATCATCGCAGCAGTACTCGGCGTTTCCGCGCTAATCTTCTCGAGGGGGGTATACTACAATGACTAGAGCCGAAAGAAGAAAAGCATTTTGGGATCGAAACCGGAAATCAGGCGGCTACCTGTTAAGAAAGAAGACGAAGGGATTTCTGTTCCGCATCGGACGCGGAATCCTCCTCTTCGGTCTCTGCTTCCTGATCCTGCAGCCGTTGATCCAGAAGCTGTGTGTCAGCTTCATGACGGAAATGGACCTGTACGATACGACCATCGTCAGTGTTCCGAGACATTTTTCGACGCAGGCGTACACGATCACATGGCGTTTGTATAAGGGAATTCCGACATTCGTCAGATCGCTCGTCCTGTCTGCAGGAGTTGCGTTGCTGCAGATGCTGTCCTGTACGCTGGTAGGATATGGTTTTGCCAGATACAAGTTCCCGCTCAAGAGAGTTCTGTTCGCTTGCGTGATACTGACACTGATCGTTCCTCCGACTACGATCATCACTCCTTTGTTCCTGTACTTCGGTGATTTCGATATCCTCGGCATCATCAAGTGGATCACGGGTTCCAGCAAGGGATTGAACCTTCAGGGAAAGGCACTTCCGTACCTGATGATGTGCGCTACCTGCGCAGGTTACAAGGCAGGCCTCTACATTTACATGATGCGTCAGCACTTCCGCAATGAGCCGAAGGAGCTCGAGGAAGCTGCATATGTGGACGGCTGCGGCAGACTCCGCACGTTCTTCCAGATTCTGCTTCCCGGCGCGCGTCCGATGATGGTATCCTGCTTCCTGTTCGCATTTGTATGGCAGTGGACCGACCAGATTTACACGCGTATCTTCTTCCCGACGAACACCTGGGATCTGGTTTCCACGAAGTTGTACAATATCGTCAACCTCTTCGACGGTGAGAACAAGGCCCGCTTCGGTATGGGTTACGTTACGCAGACCGCGTACAGCAACCAGATCCAGGCGACCGGTTCCCTGATCGCGCTGGTTCCGTTACTGGTAATCTACGTGGTTGCACAGAAGAGCTTTGTCGAGAGTATCTCGCAAAGCGGTATCAAAGGTTGATGCCGTTCACAGGTTCTTTTTTGGTAAAAACTGTTAAAAAAACAGTGGAAATTATGAAAAGACTGTGATATAATCCAAATTAAGATGTTTTCAGACTGTCTGAAAGCATTTTAAGATACTTTTATTTTTCCTAAGGAGGAGCTTATAATGAGCACAATCAAGAAGCTTTTGCTCGTAGCTATGGCTTGTGTGTTCGTACTTGCACTTGTTGCTTGCAAGAAGGACGAGAACAACACGACCACTACGCCTACCGTGGCACCTACGAGCGGTGAGACCACTCCTACTCCTACTGAGGTTCCGGCTCGTAACCTGAACGGTCTCGCAGTAGTAGTTGGTGACTGGTGGTCCGGTGACAACTGGCAGCTTCCGTCTTCGACGAGCGCTGAGGAGTTGAATTCCGAGTACCAGAGAGAATTGATGGCTAAGCACAACTACACGATCACTCGTAAGACGATCTGCGGTTGGAGCGATCAGGCTGAGACCTGCCTTCTTTCCATTACTTCCAATGAGCCTTTGGCCGATGTTATGACGTTCGACTACAGATTCATCGGTGCGTTCATGGATCAGGAAGACCCGCTCTTCAGCGATGTTGCTAAGCTTTCCGAGTTCAACTTCTCTGATAAGAAGTGGAACAAGGCTGTTGTCGAGAGTATGACGGTTGGCGACGCTATCTACGGTTTCGCAACCGGTATCGAGCCTAGAACCGGTATCTTCTACAACAAGGATCTTGTTAAGAAGCTTCTCGGTGAGGGCGAGGTTGACAAGCCTTACGATTGGCAGGCTTCCGGCGAGTGGACTTGGGACAAGTTCAAGGAATTCGCTAAGAAGTGTACTGTTGATACCGATAACGACGGTGTTACCGATATCTACGGCCTTATCTGCCAGCAGTCCGTATTCTTCGAGATGACGATGCTCTCCAATGGTCATTCGATCATCACGAAGGGTGCTGACGGCAAGTTCGTTAACAATGCTACCAGCAGTGAGATCATCGAGGACTGCGACTGGGCATACGCTTTCTATACTGAAGGTCTTACCCGTCGTGCAGTTGAGGGTGAGCAGTGGAACTTCTTCGAGTCCGTATTCAAGGAGCAGAAGGCTGTTATGATTCCTTACGATGAGTACAAGGCATCTGACTTCTCCGCTAACGAGAAGGATGCGGACGGAAAGGATACGGGCGTTAGAGCTTACGATTTCGTTTACGGTTTTGTATGCTTCCCTAAGGGACCTAAGGCTTCCGATTACATCCCGGTATCCCGTGAGAACATCATGGTAATCCCGAACTGCGAGACCACGAAGGCTAAGCTTGCTGACATCGCATTTGCTTACAACAACTTCACCGATCAGTCTCCTGAAATTAAGGACGACCCGAACGCTTGGAAGGGTGGATATGAGGCTCTCTTCCGTGATTCCAGATCCGTTAACGAGACTCTTGACATCATGATCAACAAGATCGCTCCGGTTCAGAATCCGAGCTACATCATCCCTGGTCTCTGGGATAACAGCAATGGTATTATCCAGACCTCTTTCTACTACAATGTAGATAGCCCTGCTCAGACTCCTGGTCAGCTTCTTGAGTCCTTGAACTCCGAGATCCAGACCAAGATCGATGAGTTCAACGCTCGTAGAGCAAAGTAATTTCAACTGAGATTACCCTGAAAGGCTGCCTTCGGGCAGCCTTTCTTTTTGAAAATGCCCGACTATAATACGCGTAATTCGGAGATTTGTTATGAAAAAGATGGACGATAAGAAGGCTCCCTGGCTCGATGAGAGCAAATCCTTTCAGGAGCGGGCTGCGGCACTTGTGGGTGAGATGACTCTGGAGGAGAAGGTGTTTCAGACATTGTTCAACGCTCCGGCGATTGAACGGCTCGGGGTACCTGCGTACAATTACTGGAACGAAGCGTTGCACGGCGTCGCGCGTGCCGGTGTGGCAACGGTGTTTCCGCAGGCTATCGGGCTTGCTGCTGCATTTGACGAAGAGATGATGGGGGAAGTTGCCGACGTGATCTCCACGGAGGCGCGCGCCAAATTCAACATGCAGCAGGAATACGGTGACAGAGATATCTACAAGGGTCTGACCTTCTGGTCGCCGAACGTGAACATTTTCCGCGATCCGAGGTGGGGCCGCGGCCATGAGACCTTCGGCGAGGATCCGTACCTGAGCGGACTTCTGGGAACCGCCTTCATCCGCGGGATGCAGGGGGATGATGAGCGGTACATGAAGGTTGCCGCATGTGCGAAGCATTTTGCGGTGCACAGCGGTCCGGAGGACCAGCGCCACAGCTTCAACGCCGTCGTCAGCAAGCAGGACCTTCGGGAGACGTATCTTCCGGCGTTTCATGCCTGCGTTACGAAGGGCAAGGTGGAGGCAGTCATGGGCGCCTACAACCGCACGAACGGTGAGGCATGCAACGGAAGCAAGACGCTTCTGGGGGACATCCTCCGCGGCGAGTGGGGCTTTGAGGGCCACGTGACGTCGGACTGCTGGGCTATCAAGGACTTCCACGAGTTCCACATGGTGACGAAAAATCAGGAGGAGTCCGTTGCTCTGGCGATGAATTCCGGATGCGACTTAAACTGCGGCAATCTCTATGTGCATCTGCTGCAGGCGGTGCGCGACGGCCTTGTGGAGGAGCGAACCATCGACCGCGCCGTGACGAGGCTGTTCACGACCCGCATGAAGCTCGGCCTCTTTGACAAGAAGGACGAGGTGCCGTTTAACGAGATCGGCTACGAGGCGGTGGACACCGGGGAGAGCAGAAGCTTTAACCGCCGTGTCAGCCGCAAGACCGTATGTCTTTTGAAAAATGCAGACAACCTTCTGCCCCTTGATCTTTCGAAGATCTCGACCATCGGCGTTGTGGGCCCGAATGCGGACAACCGCAAGGCTCTGGTCGGCAACTACGAGGGAACGGCGTCGGAGTATGTCACGGTGCTCGACGGTATCCGTGAGTACGTGGGCGACCGTGCCCGCATCGTGTTCTCGGAAGGGTGCCATCTCTTTAAAGACCGCGTGCAGGGTCTGGGCATGGCCAACGACCGTGCCGCCGAGGTGCGCGCCGTTGCGAAGATGAGCGATGTGGTTGTCGCAGTGATGGGACTTGACCCCGGACTCGAGGGCGAGGAGGGCGACGAGGGCAATGAATTTGCCTCGGGCGACAAGCCGAATTTGAACCTTCCGGGTCTGCAGGAGGATATCTTAAAGGAGCTGGCGGACTGCGGAAAGCCGGTCGTTTTGGTGATCCTCTCGGGAAGCGCCCTTGCGATCCCGTGGGAGGACGAGACGATCCCCGCGATCCTTACGGCCTGGTATCCGGGAGCTCAGGGCGGCCGCGCCGTTGCGGACATTCTCTTCGGAGATGCCTGCCCCGAGGGTAAGCTTCCGGTGACGTTCTACCGCACGACGGAGGAGCTGCCTGCATTTACCGACTATGCGATGAAGGGCAGAACCTACCGCTACATGAAGCAGCCGGCTTTGTACCCGTTCGGATACGGCCTGTCCTATATAACCTTCGAGCTGTCGGACGCGTCCGTGACCGGCGAGGTCGGCGGTGAAATCACGTGCCGCGCGGTGATATCGAACACCGGCGACCGCGAGGGAGCGCAGACCTTGCAGGTGTATGTGAAGTCGCCGCTTGCCGGCGGCCCGAACGCACAGCTCAAGGGGCTTTGCAAGGTTACCGTTGCGCCGAAGAATCGTGAGGAAGCTGTGATTTCTCTTGCGCCGGAGGCACTCGGAGTATATAATGAGAAAGGCAGACGCATGCTTGTGCCGGGCGAGTATGAAATCTTCGTCGGTATGTCGCAGCCGGATGCCAGAAGCTGCGAGCTGCTCGGCACATCGCCGAAGCGGTTTGTACTTACGTATCGCGGAAAGGAACGCGAGATCTGACCGGAGGCCGGGTTGTGTGGGAAGGTTCCGGAACTGAATCGGAGGAAAGAATGAAGATTGATGATATCATGAACGAGGACATCGAGGAGGTTGCTTCCGAGTCGGTTACGGAACGCGTGCGTCTCTCGAAGGAGGAACTGGCGGAGTCTGCGCGGCGGACCCGTCGCCGCAGCGAAAAGGATTTTGCGGCGGACGACGAGGACGATGATGAGGACGATGAGCACGGCGAGGCTGAGGAGTACGATGAGGCCGATGAGTACGACGATGAGGCTGCCGAGGCGTACGAGTACGACATCGACGACGAGGATGACGCCGGCGACGGGACTGATGAGGACGAAGACGAGGTAAGCGAGGAAGAGATTGAGGGAGACGCCAAGGCAGGCAGTTCGAAGGCGTGGTCCTGGGTCAAGGAGCTGTTGTTTTTCATCGGCTGCTTTGCCGTGATCTATGCAATCTTCTATGTATTTCCGCCGTATCTGGTAAGCGGTTCGTCCATGAACAAGACGCTGACGGACAAGGCGTTCGGGTTCGGCTTCCGCTACACGACACCGGAGCGCGGTGACATCGTGATCCTGAACACCGGAGACAAGCAGAACGGTACGGACAACAGCAACTTCATAAAGCGTGTGATCGGTGTTCCGGGAGATACCATCGGTTGCGTCTGGGAGACGTACGATCACGAGGTGACGCTCACGGACGGGACGGTGATCCCTGCGGGAGAGAAGGTTTACCGCGTGTACATCAACGGTGTCCTGGAGGAGGCGCAATATACCTACTACCAGGGAGGAAGCTATGCCCCGACGGGCGAGTGGACTCTGGGTGAGAATGAATTTTTCGTCATGGGCGACAACCGGTTCAATTCTCACGACAGCCGGGTCATCGGACCGGTGACCAAGGACGAGATCGTGTGCAAGATGTTGTTCTTCCTTTGGGGAAAACATGATTGATTTTATGCACTTTACATTCCACAGGGTCTCTGCTATAATATCTACGGTTGTCCGGCGCTAATGCGCATGACATACAAACAAAAGTTCATGAAAGGAAGATATACGTATGGCATTAGTTACTACAAAAGAAATGTTTGCCAAGGCATATAACGGCGGTTACGCAATCGGTGCCTTCAATGTAAACAACATGGAAATCGTACAGGGTATCACCGAGGCAGCCGGCGAGCTGAACAGCCCGGTTATCCTTCAGGTTTCCAAGGGTGCTCGCGCTTACGCGAACCACACCTACCTTGTAAAGCTGGTTGAGGCTGCAGTTATCGAGAATCCTCAGATCCCGATCGCTCTTCACCTTGATCACGGCGATACCTTCGAGCTTTGCAAGTCCTGCATCGACGGTGGATTCACCTCCGTCATGATCGACGCTTCCTCGAAGTCCTTCGAGGACAACATCGCTCTTACGAAGCAGGTTGTTGAGTATGCACACGACCACGGTGTTGTGGTTGAGGCCGAGCTCGGTACTCTTGCAGGTATCGAGGATGAGGTCGTTGTAGAGTCCGGTAAGGAGAGCTACACCCGTCCCGAGGAGGTTGAGGAGTTCGTCGGAAGAACCGGTTGCGACTCCCTTGCGATCGCCATCGGTACGTCCCACGGCGCTTACAAGTTCACGGCTGCACAGTGCACGAGAAATGCTGACGGCATCCTCGTTCCGCCGCCGCTCCGCTTCGACGTTCTGGAGGAGTGCATCAAGAGACTTCCCGGTTTCCCGATCGTTCTTCACGGTTCGTCCTCCGTTCCGCAGGAGTTCGTTAAGATGGTTAACGAGTACGGCGGAAACATGCCTGATGCCGTAGGTATTCCGGAAGAGCAGCTTCGTCATGCTGCAGAGCTTGCCGTTTGCAAGATCAATATCGACTCCGATATCCGTCTTGCCATGACCGGTAACATCCGCAAGTACTTCGCAGAGCATCCAGATCACTTCGATCCTCGCCAGTACCTCAAGCCCGCTCGTCAGGCCGTTAAGGACATGGTAGCTCACAAGATTAAGTATGTTCTCGGTTCGGACAACAAGATCTGATTGTAAAACAGGCAATGAAAAGGACGGCTTCCTTTGAGGGCGTCCGGTGCATTGCGCAATGAGAGCGCATTCCCCCCGAAGCGAACACTTCGGGGGGTTTTTGCAATCACCAATGCGGAAAGGGACAGTATGAGACGTTTGGCACGATGGTTCGGTTCGGTGCTCCTTCTGACGGTTTCGATGCTTCTTCTGGTCGCCTGCGATGACGAGGAGATGACGCCGCAGAATGAGAACAAGAAGGGCTTGGCATACTACGAGGCCGGGGATTACGAGAAGGCCGCGGAGTATTTTTCGCGTGCTCTGGAGCTGGACAATGCGAACCTTGAGGTCCACAACAACTACGGCATGACGTTTCTGCAGTTAAAGCGCTACGACGAGGCGCTGCGCGAGTTCGAGATCGTGCTCGTAAACAGCGCGTCCGAGGGCAGCAAGGCCGAGCGGCTCAACAAGTTCGCAATCCGCGGCAAGGGCATGGTATATCTGCAGAAGCAGAGCTATTCGGATGCCCTCACCTGCTTTAACAATGCGCTGGACATCTCCGCCGAGAAGGGCTGGGACGTCGACATATTGTTTTATAAGGCAAATACTCTCGAGTGCATGGGGTACCGCACCTCGGCGATCGACATTTATTCGGATATTCTCTCCCGCGATGCGGAAAATGCCCGCGCCTTCCAAAAGCGCGGCAATCTGTACCGCGTCGAGGGCAGATACGAGCAGGCCGTGAGCGACTATGAGGCCGCACTGTCGCTCTCGGGAGAAAGCTATTCGGCATACATCGGTCTGTACACATGCTACGTGGCGACCGGTGACACCGCCAAGGCAGAGGAGCTTCTGGACAAGGCGGCGCGCCTGCCGGTGAAGACGAACGAGGACAAATACTGCCTCGGGCAGGTGCATTTTTATCAGGGAAACTACAAGTCTGCGAAAATCGAGATGGAGTACGCGTACGACATGGGATTTTTCGAGGCGGACTATTTTCTGGGGGAGATCGCGCTTTTAGACGGACGGTACGAGGATGCCATTGCATCCTTCGAGCGCTACCGCAGCAACAGCGCGGTGGAGTCGCCTACGGTGTGCAACCAGGAGGCGGTTTGCTACCTGGCTCTGTTTGAGTACGACAAGGCACAGGAGATGCTAAACCTCGGGCTCGGTGTGCCGGGGGCGGCTGCGAGACAGCAGCTTTTGCGAAACCAGGTGGCACTGTATGAGGAACGAAACGAGCTGGCGAAGGCCTACGAGACGCTTGCGGAGTATATCGTGAGCTATCCGGACGATGCCGACGCGGCGAAGGAATATGAGTTTTTGAAGAAGCGTCTCGGAATCGAGACGAAGTAAGGGGAGAAGGAATGTACGAAACAGAATCGGAGAAGGAAACCGTCGTATTGGTGGCCGTGGAGGAAGACCGCCCGGACGGCCCTGCGGTGACGGCGGAGGAGTCGCTTTGCGAGCTCGCCGAGCTGGTGAAAACCGCGGGCGCGGAGGTGGTCGGCCGCATGGTGCAGAACCGCGAGTCGGTGCATCCCGGGACCTATATCGGCAAGGGCAAGATCGAGGAGCTTCGGGAGCTTGTGGAGACCACCGGCGCGGACGGTATCGTCACGGACGACGAGCTGTCGCCGGTGCAGATGAAGAACTTAGAGGACGCCCTCGGCTGTAACGTCATGGACCGGACGATGGTCATCCTTGATATTTTCGCACAGCACGCCATGACCGGAGAGGGCAAGCTTCAGGTGGAGCTCGCACAGCTTCGGTACCGCTCGACGCGCCTGATCGGCATGGGACGTGCGATGTCCCGATTAGGCGGCGGTATCGGCACGAGAGGACCCGGTGAGAAGAAGCTGGAGGTGGACCGCCGGACGATCCGCACCCGCATCGCGCAGTTGAACCGCGAACTCGCCGAAGTGAAAAAGAACCGCGAGGTGCGCCGTGAGGCGCGCATCCGCTCCGCCATCCCCGTGGTGGCTATCGTCGGCTACACGAACGCCGGCAAATCCACGTTGCTCAATTATCTGACCGACGCCGGCGTGCTCTCGAAGGACGCCCTCTTTGCGACGCTCGATCCCACGACGCGCAACTGCCGCCTGCCCAACGGGCAGGAGGTGCTCTTTACGGACACGGTAGGATTTATCCGCAAGCTGCCGCACCATTTGATCGATGCGTTCCGCTCGACGCTTGAGGAGGCGGGGTACTCCGACCTGATCCTGCATGTGGTGGATGCGTCGAACCCCGACGCCGACATGCAGATGGCGGTGGTGTACGATACCCTGCGAAGACTCGAGATCGCGGACCGCAGAGTGATCACGGCGATGAACAAGCAGGACCTGGTTGCGGACGGTGCGGTGCACAAGGATCTTCAGGCCGAGCGCGTGGTGAAGATCTCGGCGAAGACCGGCGAGGGAATCCCGGAACTTCTGGCCGCGATCGAGGATCTTTTGCTGGAGGGCAAGGTCTACGTCGAGCGCGTGTACGGCTACGACGAGGCTTCGAAGCTGCAGGGAATCCGCAAATACGGGCAGCTCCTCTCCGAGGAATACGTCGCCGACGGCATCGCGGTGAAGGCATACATTCCGAAGGACCGGAAGGATCTGATGTAGCCCGGAAGGCACACAAAAAAACACAAAAACCAGCACTATCGACAAAACAAACGGACGCCCGCAGGCTTAGCAAAACGGGCGTCTTTGCCTTATTTTAAGGGCTTTTCACGCATTTTTCGAAGGAGGCGGAACGGGTACAAAACCACAAGATATAGTGTACATTTCACAAATTGTTCAAGATTTAGTTAGCGACGCCTTGACAGCCCTATAGTGCTGTGCTACAATGTAGACAATCGCCCGCGAGGCAGTTATAAAGAGAGAAAACAGCACATAAAGGAGAGTGTAAGCGTATGATTCAGGTAGCAAAACGAAACGGGGAATTGAAGGAATTCGATCTCCACAAGATCGATGCGGCAATCGAAAAGGCGTTCAAGGCAACAAACAAGGAGTATACCTCCGACATCATCAGTCTTCTTTCACTGCGTGTTACGGCGCAGTTTCAGGATAAAGTCAACAACGGCGTGATCGGCGTCGAGGACATTCAGGACAGCGTGGAGCATGTTCTGGAGCAGACGGGCTACACCGATGTTGCGAAGGCGTACATTCTGTACCGCAAGCAGCGCGAAAAGCTGCGTGAGATGAAGTCCACCATCCTTGACTACAAGGAGATCGTGAACAGCTACGTTCACGAGGAGGATTGGCGTGTTAAGGAAAATTCCACCGTTACGTATTCCGTCGGCGGTCTGATCCTACACAACTCCGGCTCCATCACCGCAAACTACTGGCTCTCCGAGATCTACGATCCCGAGATCCATGAGGCGCACAAGAAGGCCGACATCCACATTCATGACCTGTCCATGCTGACCGGTTACTGCGCAGGATGGTCCTTGAAGCAGCTGATCATGGAAGGTCTCGGCGGTATTCCCGGCAAGATCACCTCGTCCCCGGCAAAGCACCTCTCGACCCTCATGAACCAGATGGTAAACTTCCTCGGTATCATGCAGAACGAGTGGGCCGGCGCACAGGCATTTTCCTCGTTTGATACCTATCTTGCTCCGTTCGTTAAGATTGACAACCTCTCCTACAAGGAAGTCAAGCAGTGCATCCAGAGTTTCGTATACGGCGTGAACACGCCGAGCCGCTGGGGTACGCAGGCTCCGTTCTCGAACATCACTCTCGACTGGACGGTTCCGGCCGACATGGCTGAGCTTCCCTGCCTGATCGGCGGCGAGGAGATGGACTTCTGCTACAAGGATTGCAAGAAGGAAATGGACATGGTCAACAAAGCATTTATCGAGACCATGGTGGAAGGCGACGCAAACGGCCGCGGCTTCCAGTACCCGATTCCGACCTACTCCATCACGAAGGATTTCGACTGGTCCGACACCGAGAACAACCGTCTTCTCTTCGAGATGACCGCGAAGTACGGCACGCCTTACTTCAGCAACTACATCAACAGCGACATGCAGCCAAGCGATGTTCGTTCCATGTGCTGCCGTCTGCGCCTCGATCTGCGTGAGCTTCGCAAGAAGACCGGCGGTTACTTCGGTTCCGGCGAGAGCACCGGCAGTATCGGCGTTGTGACGATCAACATGCCGCGTATCGCATATCAGGCAGCGGACGAGGCGGACTTCTTCAAGCGTCTCGACCATATGATGGACGTTGCAGCCCGCTCCCTGAAGGTTAAGAGAAGTGTCATTACGAAGCTTCTCAACGAGGGACTGTATCCGTACACGAAGAGATACCTCGGCACCTTCGACAATCATTTTTCGACGATCGGTCTGATCGGTATGAACGAAGTCGGCCTGAACGCAAAATGGCTCCGCATGGACATGACGCACACGGAGACGCAGGAGTTCACGAAGAAGGTTCTCAACCATATGCGCGATCGCCTCAGCGATTACCAGGAGATGTACGGAGATCTGTACAACCTCGAGGCTACGCCGGCCGAGTCCACGACCTACCGTCTTGCAATGCACGACAGAAAGCAGTTTCCGGACATCATCACGGCAGGAAAGCCGGGTGAGACCCCGTACTACACCAACAGCTCGCACCTTCCGGTGGGCTACACGGACGACGTGTTCACCGCGCTGGATATCCAGGACAAGCTGCAGACGCTGTACACCTCGGGTACCGTGTTCCATTGCTTCTTAGGCGAGAAGCTGCCGGATTGGCAGGCGGCTGCGAAGCTGGTTCGCACGATCGCCGAGAACTACGAGCTTCCGTACTACACCATGTCGCCGACGTACTCCGTATGTACCGAGCACGGTTATCTCACCGGCGAAGTGAAGACCTGCCCGCACTGCGGAAAGCCTACGGAGGTTTACAGCCGGATCACCGGTTACTATCGTCCGGTTCAGAACTGGAACCAGGGCAAGCTGCAGGAGTATGCGGATCGTGTCGAGTACAAGATCGCGGGAATTTCCCCGATGATGAGCACTGCAGGCGCACAGGTTACGCTTCCTGAAAACGAGAAGGATGTAAGTTCTACTGAAGTAGAAAAGGCAGCTGCAGCAGTGGAGGAGGCAATGGCTCCGGTAACGGATGACAAGGGTCAGCTGTTGCTGTTCACGACGCAGAAGTGCCCGAACTGCAAACTCGCCAAGGAATTCCTCGGAGACATTGCCTACACGGTAGTAGATGCCGAGGAGAACGGCGATCTCGCCATGAAGTACGGCATCATGCAGGCACCGACGCTGGTTGTTCTGGGCGGTGACAAGGTTGAGAAGTATGCAAATGCATCCAACATCCGCCGCTATGTCAACGAGCATACGGAGAAATAAGTTTTGCAGAAAGTGAATACCATATGAGAAACGGACCGGTTCGTCGGAACACGAGCCGGTCCGTATCACTATCAGTCGAAAAATGATTGGGGAGGTATCTGCGCGATGAGCTATGCAGATGATTTGTTTATCCGGATGTGCCGCGACGTCCTTGACAACGGCACGGATACCAGAGGCGAGGCGGTTCGTCCGCATTGGGAGGACGGCACACAGGCATATACGATCAAGAAGTTCGGCGTTGTGAACCGCTATGATCTCTCGAAGGAGTTTCCGGCGCTCACGATCCGCAAGACGCCGATCAAATCGGCGACGGAGGAGCTTCTGTGGATCTGGCAGAAGAAGAGCAACAACGTCAACGACATGGGGCTTCACATCTGGGACGCATGGGCGGATGAGAACGGCTCCATCGGCAAGGCCTACGGCTATCAGATGGGCGTCAAGCATCAGTACAAGGAGGGCCTGTTCGATCAGGTCGACCGTGTCATCTACGACTTAAAGCACACGCCGTTTTCGCGCCGTATCCTGACGAATCTGTACGTGCACCAGGATCTTCACGAGATGAATCTCTATCCCTGTGCCTATAGCATGACCTTCAACGTGACTGCGCCCAAAGACGGCGGAAAGCTTATCCTCAACACGATCCTGAACCAGCGCTCCAACGACATCCTTGCGGCAAATGCATGGAACGTCTGCCAGTACGCGGTTCTCACCCACATGATCGCCCAGGTTTGCGACATGCAGGTCGGTGAGTTTGTTCACGTGATCGCGGACGCGCACATCTACGACCGCCATGTTCCGCTGGTGGAGGACCTGATCGCGCAGCCGACACATCCCGCGCCGAAGTTCTGGCTGAACCCGGAAATCAAGGATTTCTACGCGTTCACCAAGAATGACGTCGCCCTCACGGACTACGAGTACAACGACTGGAAAGCCGTAATCCCGGTAGCCGTGTAGAATTGCGGGAGCGCGAAGCGCGGAGCAATTCGTTATCATCGTAGGTATTACGGGGAGTAAAAAAACGGGGGCAACAAGTGTTTTTTCTTGTTGCCCCCGGCTTTTTTTCGGGAGTCAAAAGCCGAGATGCTCAGACACTGAAAACCTTCAATCGCTTTCGGAAAGTTCCTGTGGACTGCGCGTGTAAGTGGTAAAAGCGTACGTCAGGTCATAGTAGGTCTGCTCGTCGCTCTCCGCGGTCAGGTCCCAGTCGGGGGCTTCGTCGAGGTTGGGGAAGTAGGTGTCCGCATCGTATGCGTAGTCGATGCGCGTGATATATGCGGTGTCGCACAGCGGAAGGAACTGGCGGTAAATGCTGGCTCCGCCGATGACGTAGACATCGTCCGCGGGGTAGCGGGAAGCGGCTGCTGCGGCCTCCTTAACACTGTGGACGACGATGGCATCGGGCACGTAGTATTTCGGGTCCCTGGTGACGACGATGTTGACGCGGCCCTTAAGGGGCTTTCCGCCGGGGAAACTCTCCAGCGTTGCACGGCCCATGATGACCACCTTGCCCATGGTCTGCTCCTTGAAAAACCGCATGTCCGCGGGGATGCTCACCAGGAGCTTGTTGTTTTTGCCGATCGCCCAGTTGCGATCGACGGCGGCGATACACTTCATTGCAATACCTCCCTTTCGGTTTGACACTCTCCATCGGTGATTGTAACACAAAAAGCGGCGGATGAACAACTTTTTCGGGGGAAAGCGTACAACTTTTTATTGCATTTTCCGAAAAATGGGACTATGATAAATCCAAGTTTTCAGTCGTATGTATACGGCAGATAGGAGAGTGTGAATATGCTGAATATCAGGTATGAGCTCACAAAGAGCCCGAAGGCAAAGCCGGCAGCGGACGATCCGCTCCGCTTCGGCACCATCTTCACGGACCATATGTTCGTGATGAACTATGAGACCGGCAAGGGTTGGTTCAACCCGCGCATCGTTCCCTACGGTGAGATCAGCCTCGAGCCTTCCGCAATGGTTTTCCACTACGGCCAGGAAATGTTCGAGGGTATGAAGGCATACCGGACCGATGACAATCGCGTCCTTTTGTTCCGCCCCTTCAAGAACGCGGAGCGCGCTAACAACTCCAACAAGAGACTCTGCATGCCGCAGATTCCCGAGGAGGATTTCGTAGAGGCCTGCAAGGCTGTCGTCAAGGTTGATCAGGACTGGATCCCGACGAAGCCCGGCACGTCTTTGTACATTCGTCCTTTCATGATTGCAACGGACCCGTTCCTCGGCGTTCGTGTTTCGGATACGTATCTCTTCATCGTCATCCTTTCTCCGGTAGGTCCTTACTATGCAGAGGGTCTGAACCCGGTTAAGATCTGGATCGAGGATGAGTATGTCCGCGCCGTCAAGGGCGGTATCGGTGAGGCGAAGACCGGCGGCAACTATGTTGCGTCGCTCGCTGCACAGGTAAAGGCTCATGACGAGGGATATTCGCAGGTATTGTGGCTTGACGGCCGCGAGAGAAAGTACATCGAGGAAGTCGGCGCCATGAACATCTTCTTTAAGATTAACGGCACCATCGTTACGCCTATGCTGAACGGTTCCATCCTTCCCGGCGTTACGAGAAACTCGGTAATCGAGGTTTGCAAGAGCTGGGGACTTCCGGTTGAGGAGCGCAGAATCTCCGTTGACGAGCTTGTTGAGGCAGGTCGTTCGGGCGCTCTGGAGGAGTGCTTCGGATCCGGTACCGCAGCGGTTATCAGCCCGGTAAGCCATCTCCGTTTCGAGAACGAAGTCTTCAAGATCGGCGACGGCGGCATCGGCCCTGTCAGCCAGAAGCTTTACGACACTATCACGGGCATCCAGCTCGGCAAGATCGCTGACGATCGCAACTGGACCGTTGAGGTGAAGTAATCATTTTCCGAAGAAAGATGCAACTCACGCGCTCCCGGGGAAACCCTCGGGGGCGCTTGAATTTTTTCTTGTATCTGAATGAGGAAAATGGTATAATCCAAATTTATAGTGGGTGTAGTGTTTATACCCGTCAAACACGGCGGAAAGGAGGGACCGTTATGGAAGACGAGAAGATGATACCGGAAGTATTTACCGATGACAAGAAAGCGGAAAAGACGGACTCGCGCATCGGAATGACGGAGGATTTTACGGATCCGGATGTGCTGTACCGGAAATTGATCGAGACCATTCGTCTGTATCGCCCGACGACGGATCTCTCTATCATTGAGCGCGCGTACCGGCTGGCGCTGGATGCCCACGGAAATCAGAAGCGAAAGAGCGGCGAGCCGTATATCATTCATCCGCTGTCGGTGGCCATCATTCTGGCGGAGCTGGAGATGGACAAGGAGACCATCGTGGCGGGCATTCTGCACGATGTCGTCGAGGACACCACCATCACCGAGGCGGAGCTCACGCGGTTGTTCGGACCGGAAGTGACCCTTCTGGTGGACGGTGTCACAAAGCTGACACAGCTCAATTATTCCCAGGATAAGATCGAGGTTCAGGCCGAGAACCTTCGGAAAATGTTCATCGCGATGGCAAAGGATATCCGCGTCATCGTGATCAAGCTTGCCGACCGGCTGCACAATATGCGCACGATGCAGTATCAGTCCTCGGAGAAGCAGATCGAAAAGTCCCGAGAGACCATGGAGATCTATTCGCCGCTTGCGCACCGCCTAGGTATCAGCAAGATCAAGAAGGAACTGGACGACCTGTCCTTAAAATACTTAAAGCCCGATGTGTACAAGCAGCTCTCGGAGGATATCCGCGCGACCCGTGCGGACCGCGAGGCCTTTGTGCAGAAGATTTCCGACGAGGTCGGAAAGAAAATGGAGGAGGCAGGCATCCACGCCGAGATCGACGGGCGCGCGAAGCACTTCTTCAGCATTTATCGAAAGATGGTCAACCAGAACAAGACCATCGAGCAGATTTACGATCTGTTCGCCGTGCGGATCATCGTGGAGAGCGTCAAGGACTGCTACGCCGCGCTCGGTATCCTGCACGACATGTATAAGCCTGTGCCGGGGCGTTTCAAGGACTACATTGCAATGCCCAAGGCCAACAATTATCAGTCGCTTCACACGACCCTGATCGGCCCGGGCGGCACGCCGGTGGAGATTCAGATCCGCACCGAGGAGATGCACCGCATCGCCGAGTACGGTATCGCTGCGCACTGGAAGTACAAGGAGTCCCAGAGCGGCAAGCGCGTGGACAACGCCGAGGACGAAAAGCTTGCATGGCTTCGTCAGATCCTTGAGTGGCAGCGCGACGTGTCGGACAACAAAGAATTCTTAAACAGCTTAAAGGATGATTTCAACCTCTTCAATGACAGTGTGTACTGCTTCACGCCCACGGGCGAGGTGAAGACGTTGCCGGTCGGTTCCAACACCGTTGACTTTGCGTACAGTATCCACAGCGCGGTAGGTAACAAGATGATCGGCGCCCGCGTCAACGACCGTCTCGTGACCATCGATTACGAGATTCAGAACGGTGACCGCGTGGAGATCATCACATCGCCGAATGCCAAGGGACCGAGCCGCGACTGGCTCAAGATCGTCAAGAGCGCGCAGGCGAGAAACAAGATCAATCAATGGTTCAAGGCGGAGCTCAAGGATGACAATATCATCCGCGGCAAGAACGCCATGGTGAACTATGCGAAGACGAAGGGCATCAATCTTCCGGACCTCATGAAGCCGGAGTTCCAGGAGGCGGCCCTCGTCAAATACGGCTTCCGCGACTGGGATTCCCTGACCGCGGCCATCGGCCACGGAACTCTCAAGGAAGGCCAGGTCGTCAACAAGCTCTATGAGGAGTGGAACCGTGCCCGCATGAAGTCCATGTCGGCCGAGGAGCAGGTGGAGACGCTTCTCTCGGAGGAGCGCGCAAAGCCGGTTCGGAACCGCCAGGGCGGCGGTATCATCGTGCAGGGTGCCAATGACCTTTCGGTGCATTTTTCGAAGTGCTGTGCGCCGGTGCCCGGAGACAGGATCATCGGTTTTGTCACCCGCGGACGCGGCGTGTCCATCCATCGCGCGGACTGCGTGAACATGCAGCACCTCTCGGAGGACGACAAGCAGCGGTTGATCGACGCCCAGTGGGAGGCTCCCGCGGAGGAGGAGACCACCGAGCGCGTATACAACGCCGAGGTTCGGATCTTTGCAAACAACTCGCACAAGACGGAGACGCTTCTTGAGGTCATCCGCATCCTGAACGAGAACAACCTGAATATCAATTCCACGACGGTGCGGCCGGGCAAGAACGACGTTAGCACCATCCTGGTTGCATTTGAAGTTCACAGTACGTCCCAGCTGATGGCGATGATGAACCGAATCCGTCAGGTGGAGTTCGTTGTCGATGTCGAGCGGACATCCGGCTGATCGCCGTGATTGGGTGAGGGCCGGATCGCCGGAGAAGGAGGAAGAGCTATGCGGACAATCAAGACGCTTCATGTCGGACCTCTTGAGACAAATTGCTATCTGATCTGCAATCCGCAGACGGAGCAGCTGCTGATCGTCGATCCCGGCGCCGAGCCGGACACCATCCGCGAGGAGATCCGCGCGACCGGCATGCTTCCGGCCGCGATCCTTTTGACCCACGGTCATTTCGACCACATCGGCGCGGTGCGAGAGCTTCTTTCGGTATACGACATCCCCGTTGTGGCATCCCGCGCGGCGGAGGAGTTTTTGAGCGATTTAAGCAAGGTGGCGCCTGCGGGGAGCGAGGAATACTTCCACGAGGCGCAGCTGCATTTTCCGGTGTCAAAGTACGCGGACCACGAGGAGTTGGTGGAGTACGCCGGATTCCCGATCACGTGCCTTGCGACTCCCGGACATACGTCCGACGGCATGTGCTTCTTCTTCCCGACGGAGGGAGTCCTCTTCTCGGGGGATTCGCTGTTTATGGAGAGCATCGGCAGAACCGACCTTCCCACCGGCGATGCGAAGCAGTTGATCGCCTCGGTGCGAGAGCAATTGTACCGCCTGCCCGATGCAACACTGGTGTTCCCGGGACACGGGCCCGCGACGAACATCGAGTTTGAGCGGCGATACAACATTTTCACGTGGGAAAAGGGGCAGACGAAGGCTGCCGGAGCGGCGCTTCGCGAGGCCAAAAAGGCGGAGAAGGCGAAGAAGCCGCTGGTCAAGGATTGAGAGCAAAGCAGTAGGAGAACAACAATACTACTGCTGTAGAATACAACGAAAGGGAATGCCATGGAGGGTTTGATTGAACTGAATCTGTACGGGCGGGATTACGAGCAGGAACTGCGCCCGCTGATTCGGGCATTCCTGCCGAACGCGGAGTTCGATGTGTCGCACTACGAGGCGGAGGAAGCACCCATGCGCGAGCTGTGCGACACCGCGGAACCCACATGTCTTCTCTCGGCAAATGCAGCCTACGACTGGTCGTTTGCCTGCATTTTGATGGAGGACTGGTACCGCATCCGCGTGTACCGCGCCGGGTCCGAGGTGGGCCGCGCCGACGGAGATAATGTGGATCCGGAGCGCAAGGCGTACCGGAACCGCGTGGCGAGAGAGCTTTACAACATTCTGGCCCGGGAGACCGGACAGAGTCTGCCGTGGGGAATTCTCACGGGAGTCCGGCCGACGAAGCTTGTTTATGAGGGACTGGAGAACGGGGAGTCCCGCGAGGACATCGCGGCGCGGCTCCGCACGGAGTTCCTGGTGAGCGGGGAGAAGATCGCCACGAGCATGCAGGTGGCCGGCAGAGAGCGGGAGATTCTGCAGGGGATGAACTACCGCGACGGATACAGCATCTACATCGGCATTCCGTTCTGCCCGACGACGTGCAATTACTGTTCGTTCACATCCTACCCGCTGGAGCGGTTCGGAAAACTCACGGACGCGTATCTGGACGCGCTCACAAAGGAGATTGATTATCTCGGCCGATGCCTGCCGGAGAAGAAGCTGCAGACGATCTACGTCGGCGGCGGCACGCCTACGGCGCTCTCGGCGGAGCAGCTCACAAGGCTGCTTGCGACGATCCGCGAAAAGCTGCCGATGCAGCATTGCATCGAGTTCACGGTGGAGGCCGGGCGGCCGGACAGCATCACGGAGCGGAAGCTTCAGGTGCTGAAGGAATTCGGCGTGACGCGCATCAGCATCAACCCGCAGTCGATGCAGCAGCGCACCCTCGATCTGATCGGGCGCCGGCACACGGTGGAGCAGATCGTCGAGGCCATGCACATGGCCCGCGCGGCGGGACATGACAACATCAATATGGACATTATCATCGGCCTCACGGGCGAGGGCCCGGAGGACGTTCGCGGGACGCTTACCGAGATCGGTAAGCTTGATCCCGATTCGCTCACGGTGCATACCCTTGCGCGCAAGCGCGCGGCGCGGCTTACGACCCAGAAGGAGCTCTACGAGGGACTCGAGGCCCACGGCGTGCCGGAGATGCTTGCGGCGAGCATTGCATTTTGCGAGGAGCACGATTATCTGCCGTACTATCTCTACCGGCAGAAGAATATGACCGACAACCTGGAAAATGTCGGCTATGCGCGATACGGCAAGGAGGGCATCTACAACATCCTCATCATGGAGGAGAAGCAGACGATCCTGGCGGCCGGCGCGGGCGCGATGTCGAAGTTTGTCTTCCACGACGAGGACCGCATCGAGCGCGTGGAAAATGTGAAGAGTCTGACGGACTATATCGACCGCATCGACGAGATGATCGCGCGCAAGGAGGATTTTCTTGCGGGCTGTGCGGGCGAGTTGTAGGATAGGAGGAAAGCGCTGCGTATGAACCTGGAACGCGAGCGACAATTGATCGGACGCATGGGCGAACGCCTTACGGTGGAGCAGGATCTGAAGGATTTTTACGCCCACGGGGAGATCGTCAGCCGGCTGGCGGTGCTGACCGCGAAAGAGCTCGGCGAGGACGAGGCATTCTGCCGTGAGATCGCCGTGGCGGGCATGCTCCACGATATCGGAAAACTCGAGCTGGCGGATGTCATCTACGGAAACAGCGATAATATCATGGCCGTTGAGCGCTCCAAATACGTCCGCATGCATCCGACCCTCGGTATCGACGTGCTGCGCAAGGAGGGCGCGTACTCGGAGGAGGTCATCTCCTTCATCGCGAACCACCACGAGAACTACGACGGCACCGGGTATCCACACCATCTCGAGGGAGAGGAGATTCCCTACGGAGCGCGCATTTTACGCGTGTGCGACGTGTTCGCAGCGCTGGTGAGCAACCGGGCGTACCGCTCCGCATTCGGCGTCGACACCGCCGTGGAGATGATGATCGACGACGTGAAGGACTATGACATGCGCATTTTCCTGGCGTTTTTAAAGGTCGTCTACAGCAAGGATTTTACGGCAGTGCGGGAGATGATCGACCGCGCAAACGAAAGATAATAACGAAGATAACAATCATACGGAAAATGAGAACACGGACCGGCGACGGCCGTGCACGGAGGATATATGAGCAAGAACGATAAAGTACAGCCGAGAATACTTCCCGGATTTATGGAGCTTCTGCCGGAGGAGCAGATTGCATTTAACCGCATGTTCGACACGATCCGCAGAGTGTATGAGCGCTACGGCTTCCTGCCGCTCGACACCGCGACGATCGAGCTTTCGGACGTGTTGCTGGCAAAGGCCGGCGGCGAGACGGAGAAGCAGATATACCGCTTCCAGAAGGGCGATAACGACCTTTCGCTCCGCTTTGACCTGACGGTACCGCTGGCGCGCTACGTGGCGCAGCACGCAGGAGAGCTGACGTTCCCCTTCAAGCGCTACCAGATGAGCAAGGTATTCCGCGGCGAGCGCCCGCAGAAGGGGCGGTTCCGCGAGTTTTATCAGTGCGACATCGACGTGATCGGTTCGGAGACGCTGGACATCGTCTATGACGCGGAGATGCCGGCGGTCATTTACAACGTGTTCAAGGAGCTCGCCTTCGGCGCATTCACGATCCGCATGAACAACCGCAAGGTGCTGAACGGGTATTTTGCGGAGCTCGGATATTCCGACAAGATCGGCGACATCCTTCGCACCATCGACAAGCTCGAGAAGATCGGCCGCGATGCGGTCATGGAGGAGCTTGAGAAGTTTGAGGTAGCCCGGGCGGATGCGGAGAAGATCCTCACATTCCTTTCCTTCCGCGGAACCAACGACGAGACCATTGCGGCGCTGCGCGCCCAGGGAATCGCCGACGAGACGTACAATCAGGGCGTGGAGGAGCTCGCGACGGTTGTGTCGTACCTCCGCCTCTTCGGCGTCGAGGAGAGCGCGTTCATCATCGATCTGACGATCGCCCGCGGCCTCGACTACTATACCGGCACCGTCTTCGAGACGATGCTCAATGACTACCCGAGCATGGGCAGCGTTTGCTCCGGCGGACGCTACGACAACCTTGCCGAGTACTACACGGACCAGAAGCTTCCGGGCATCGGCATCAGCATCGGCCTGACGCGGTTGTTCTTCCAGCTTCGTGAGAACGGCCTGATCTCCACCTCCGGCGCATGCCTTGCAAGATGTCTTGTAGTTCCCATGGGCGAGGGGCAGCTCGGTCCGGCGCTCACAGCGGCCTCGGCGATCCGCGGCGCGGGCATCCCAGCGGATGTGTACTGCCAGAACAAGGGCATGAAGCAGAAGATGAAGTACGCCGCGAAGATCGGCGTTCCGTTCACGGTCATCATCGGCGAGGACGAGGCGGCATCCGGCACGGTGATGCTCAAGAACATGGCCACCGGCGAGCAGCGCGCGGTGAGCGTTTCGGAGCTTGCGGACGCGGTTCGTTAGGCGCGAAAGACAGCAAAAACCGAACTTCCGGGCAGGCGGACAGCGTTCCGCCTGCTTTTTTGTGTAAAAAAATGAAACTTATTCCCATTTTCCTTGACGGGGCGGGCCGTCGGTGCTATAATCGGGAACGGTTCTCAGATTCGCGAAAGGAGGAGCAATCCATGCGCATGCCGGGTGATGCAAGTCAACGGAAAATGATATCCGCCGTCACAGTTTTGTTGCTGACGGTTGTCGTGCTGTGCTCCTCGTTCTTTATCGCGATCGAGGCGGACCACGACTGCTGCGGGGATGAGGATTGCCCTGTGTGCTCCTGCATCGAGGTGTGCGAGCGGATTTTGTGCCAGTTCGGACGGGGAGTGCACGCTGTCGCAGTGATGCTTCTGCCCGTTGTTGTTCTTTTGACGGCAGCGGTTGTCATGGTGCGCGAGCGTCCGTGGGAAACGCCGGTTTCCCGCAAGGTGCGGATCGAGTGTTGAACCGGCCTCCGGCCGGAGTGCGCCCTTTCGCGGCAGCTCCGGAGAAACGATATATCTTACACTACGGAGGTTTTATCATGAAGAAAATTCTTTCTGCCATTCTGGCCGTCGCTCTGACGGTCTGCTGCTTTACCGCCTGCTCCGGAGAGAAGAAGGACGACGGTAAGCTTCACATTGTCACCACTATTTTTCCGGAATATGACTGGGTTAAAAACGTCCTCGGGGACAATCCCGCGGGGGCGGATGTTGTCATGCTTCTCGACAACGGCGTCGATCTGCACAGCTATCAGCCCACGGTGGACGACGTTATGAAAGTGGCGTCCTGCGACATTTTCATCTATGTGGGCGGCGAGTCCGACGGCTGGGTCAAGGATGCCCTCGCGCAGGCCACCAACAAGAATATGATCGTCATCAACCTTCTCGAGGCTCTCGGCGACAAAGTCAAGGAAGAGGAGATCGTCGAGGGTATGGAGCATGAGCACGACCACGACCACGAGGACGATGACCATGACCACGAGGACGGGGACCATGATGACCATGACCACGAGGATGGGGATCATGATGACCACGACCACGAGGATGGGGATCATGATGACCACGACCACGAGGATGGGGATCATGACGAGCACGAGCATGATCACGACCATGAGGACGGCGAGGTCGAGTATGACGAGCATGTATGGCTCTCGCTGCGCAACGCGGAGACGCTGGTGAAGGTGATCTCCGAGGCGGTGGAGAAGCTCGACAGTGCCAATGCGGAAACGTACAAGAAGAACACCGAGGCGTATGTCGGCAAGCTTCGCGAGCTGGATGAGCGCTACAAGGCAGCGGTTGCGGGCGCAGCGAACAAGACCCTTCTCTTCGGGGACCGCTTCCCGTTCCGCTATCTGACGGACGATTACGGATTGACATATTATGCGGCATTTGTCGGATGCTCGGCGGAGACCGAGGCCAGCTTTGAGACGATCAAGTTCCTTACGACGAAGGTTGACGAGCTCGGGCTGTCCGCTGTCATGACCATCGAGGGCGCAAACCACAAGATTGCCGAGACGATCGTCGCGAACACGCAGGCGAAGAATCAGAAGATTTTGCAGCTCAACTCGCTGCAGTCCACGACATCCGAGGATGTCAAGAAGGGCGCGACGTATCTCTCCATCATGGAGGCAAACCTTGCAGTCCTCACGGATGCATTAAAGTAGGAGGCAAACATGGCGCTACTCACCGTTCAGAATCTGTCCCTCGGCTACGATAACAGAACCATCGTGGCTGACCTTAATTTTGTCGTAAATCAGGGGGACTACCTCTGCATTGTCGGCGAAAACGGCTCCGGCAAGAGCACGTTGATGAAGACGCTTCTGCATTTGCAGGCGCCCGTAGGCGGCACGATTCTGACCGGTGACGGCCTTAAGAAAAATGAGATTGGATATCTACCGCAACAGACGATGGTGCAGAAGGATTTTCCGGCGTCGGTGCGCGAGATTGTCCTCTCCGGATGTCAGGCAAGACGCGGACTTCGGCCGTTCTACAGCCGCGAGGACAAGGAACTCGTCGAGGAGAATCTGAAGCGGCTTCACATCGAGGATCTTGCGAAGCGGTGCTACCGGGAGCTCTCCGGCGGACAGCAGCAGCGCGTGCTTTTGGCGCGGGCCCTGTGCGCGACCCGGAAGGTGCTTCTTTTGGACGAGCCGGTGTCCGGCCTCGACCCGAAGGTGACGGCGGAGATGTACGAGATGATCACGCAGCTAAACCGCGAGGGCATCACCATCATCATGATCACCCACGATATCGCCGCGGCGGCCGCGTACGCATCCCACATTCTACACATCGGGAGCACGGTCTTCTACGGAACGAAGGAGGAGTATTTGGCGAGCGATCTCGGAAAATTCTTCCTCAAGATTACGGAAGGCGGTGATGCACAATGATCGGTGAATGGTTTGAAAAGCTTTCGTTATATCTTCGGTTTGCGCCGGTTCAGCATGCGCTGATCGTGGGCGTTCTGATCGCTCTGTGCGCTGCGCTTTTAGGTGTGACCCTTGTGTTGAAGAGGTTTTCCTACATCGGCGACGGACTGTCCCACGTGGCGTTCGGCGCGATGTCCATCGCCGCGGTTTTGAACCTTACGCACCAGATGTGGCTGATCCTGCCAATCACGATCTTAAGCGCGATCCTGCTGCTTCGGACCGGGCAGAACGCCAAGATCAAGGGAGATGCTGCCATCGCAATGATCTCCGTGGGCGCGCTGGCCTTCGGCTATCTTTTGATGAATATTTACAACACATCCTCGAACCTGACGGGAGATGTGTGCTCGACGTTGTTCGGCTCCACCTCCATCCTCACGCTCCGGGATTCGGACGTGTGGATGTGTGTGATCCTCTCGATCATCGTTGTGATCATTTTCATATTGTTCTACAACAAGATCTTCGCCGTAACCTTCGACGAGGATTTTGCGAAGGCGACGGGCACGAGGGCAAATGCATACAACCTGCTGATCGCGGTTGTCATCGCGGTCATCATCGTGATGGCCATGAACTTCGTGGGTTCCCTTCTGATCTCGGCGCTTGTTATTTTTCCGGCATTGTCTGCAATGCGCTTGTTTCGGAGCTTCAAAAGTGTTACAATCTTCTCAGCAGTGTTGTCGGTCATCTGCGCGCTCGTCGGAATGCTTATCTCCATTCTGGCGGGAACGCCGGTGGGCTCGACGATCGTAGCGGTCGATGCGGCGGCATTTGTCATATGCTTCCTGACCGGTGCAGTTAAGGGAGGAATTCGGGCATGAGACGAAGAGTGTGTATTGCATTGTGTGTTGTGATGATCCTTGCGCTTGCCGGGTGCGGCAAAAACGACTCCGGCGCAAGCCATAAGAACGGGACGGCCGGGGGCGTCGACGATGTTCTCTCGAACATTGTGAACTCGGAAAATGCAACCCCCACGCCGACGGCGGCCGGGACGCCCGCTGCGACGACGCCTGCAGGCACGCCGAAGCCGTACATTACATCCGCGCCGGTGGACGCTTCCACCATCGACATCGACCTGACACAGATGTCTTCCACGCTGGTGTATTCGCAGGTTTATGATATGATGTGCAACCCGGACAATTACATGGGCAAGACCATCAAGATGGCCGGAACCATGAATGTGGCGTACGAGGAGTCCACGGAGCAGTATTATTTTGCATGCTTCGTGCAGGACGCATCGGCCTGCTGCGCCCAGGGCATCGAGTTCGTGCTCGCGGGCGACTATAAATTCCCGGATGATTATCCGGATGTCGGAGACGACATCTGCGTCGTCGGAAAGTTTGACACGTATGTGGAGGGCGACTATCTGTACTGCACGCTCCGCAACGCCAAATTCCAGTGACGACTTCCGGCGACGACTTCCGGTGGCGAATTCCGGTGACGACTTCCGGCGGCGAATACCGGCGCCGAATTCCGGTGACGATGGGGCGGGAACATCCTCTGTGAGATGACGGATTTTCCGCAACAAATACAGACTTTTTCGCGGGGGCTGCGGCTTCCGCAGGGACAACAGCCAACTTATGAGGGAAAAGCGATTCTGTGCGTGACAAACGGAATCGCTTTTGTTATTATTGGGGTAGACGTGCGCAACGCTTCGGCGGAATCAAAACGCACAAAGGAGAGAATCAATGAACATAACGAAAACGGGGTTTGGTAAGACTAAGGACGGCAAGGAAGCGACTCTGTATACAATGGAGAACAAGAACGGCATGAAGGTGACGGTTTCCGACTTCGGCGCGGTGATCGTGAACATCTTCGTTCCGGATCGCAACGGCAATCTGGAGGATGTGGCCCTCGGTTACGACGATGTGACCGGCTATGAGGACAACGGTCCCGGCTACGGCTCCTTCATCGGAAGACACGCAAACCGCATCGGCGGCGCACAGTTCACCATCGGCGGCAAGACCTACGAGCTCGCAAAGAACGACAACGGCGTGAACAACCTTCACAGCGGCCCGAAGAGCTACAACAAGTATTTCTACGAGGTTGAGACGTTCGTGGACGAGGAGAGCGTGAGCGTTGAGTTCTCGCGCATGTCACCGGACGGCGAGCAGGGCTTCCCCGGAAACCTTGACGTCTCCGTGACGTACACCCTCACCAACGACAATGACCTCGCCATCGAGTATTTTGCGGTGAGCGACAAGGATACGGTCATCAACCTCACGAACCATACGTACTTCAACCTGGCAGGTCAGGCAAGCGGTTCCGTGCTCGATCAGGAAGTGTGGATCAATAGCCACCAGATCACACCTACCGACAAGCTTCTGATCCCGACCGGCGAGGTGATGGACATCACCGGCACCGCAATGGATTTCCAGACCGCAAAGCCCATCGGTCGCGACATCAACGCCGACATGGAGTGCCTCAAGATTGCGGGCGGCTACGATCACAACTACGTTCTCGACCTCGACATCGAGGACGATGAGATGGAGCTGGTTGCCTCCCTTTACGATCCGAAGAGCGGCCGCAAGATGGAAGTCTACACCGACCTTCCGGGCATGCAGCTCTACAGCGGCAACTTCATCAACGGCGCAAGCGACCCGAGCAAGGGCAAGGGCGGCGTTGTTTACAACAAGCGCGACGGTGTCTGTTTTGAGACCCAGTTCTATCCGAACTCCTGCAACATCCCGAGCTTCCCGACCAGCATCTTCCAGGCCGGCGAGCCCTACGACTTCTGCACGGTGTACTCGTTCACGGTGGAGTGATGCAGGCAAGGAGTTAAGCCGGGGAATGGAGTACTCCTATTATGGCGTAATCCTTTTTATGGCGTAATCCTTTTTAAGGCGTTAAGTGCATAGCAGGTAATGAAGCTCAGGCGCCCCCGATTCTTCGGGGGCACCTTTTTTGGTGGAAAAGGGGTTGAAAGCTTCGGCTTTTTCAGACTAATAGGGCGGTTCTGAGATTTAGTCGGTATGGCTTACGGACTTATCAGGTGTTTCCGGGATTTAGTCGGTATGAGTCGGTATGGTTTGCTGTGATTCCGGGAAGACCGTAGTTTTCTTATGCCAGAAAAACAGACTAATTATGATTTATGGATAAAAAGTCCGTACTTGCAGACATCGGACAAGGGATGAAGACAAAAAGATACAGACTGAACAGCGACATTTCGGTGTTCAGTCTGTTTTTTTGCTAAATGCCTATGTCAACATGGTCTTTCAGCCCCCCCGGGCTTGCTTCTACATGAACTTCCGCCTCTCAGCCTTCCACGATCACGCCGACTTCCTGGGCCTGCTGCAGCTCGTAGTAGTGACCCTTCGCCGCCATGAGCTCCGCGTGGGTGCCGCGCTCCACAATCTCGCCCTCGTGGAAGACGAGGATGAGGTCCGCGTTCTGGATGGTGGAGAGACGGTGCGCAATGGCGATTATGGTGCGAGCTCCGGTGAGACGGTTGATGGCCGCCTGGATGTGGCGCTCGGTCTGCACGTCCACGGAGGCGGTTGCCTCGTCGAGAATGATGATCGGCGAGTTGCGAAGAATCGCGCGGGCGATGGCGACGCGTTGCTTCTGACCGCCGGAGAGGCGAAGTCCGCGCTCGCCGACCTGGGTTTCGTAACCGTCGGGCATTGCCAGAATGTCGTCGTGGATGTAGGCTGCACGGGCGGCGGCCTCAATCTCCTCTGCGGTCGCGGAAGGACGGGCGTAGCCGATATTTTCCGCGATGGTGCCGTTAAAGAGGAACGTATCCTGCAGCACCGGCGAAATATTGGCACGGAGGCTGCCGAGAGTCACGGACTTGATGTCCTTGCCGTCCACCAGGATGCGGCCCTCCACCGGGTCGTAGAAGCGGGAAATGAGCTGCGTCGCGGTGGTCTTGCCGACGCCGGTGGGGCCCACTAAAGCCACCATCATGCCGGGCTTGCATTCGAAGGAAACATCCTTGAGAACCGGGATGTTGTTGCCGTAATCAAAATTTACATGCTCGAAGGTGACAGCGCCCTGCACGTCCGTGAGATCCTCCGCGCCCGGAGCATTTGTGATGTTGGAGGGTGTGTCAAGAATGAGCGTCACACGCTCCGCGCCGGCCAAAGACTGCTGGAGGCTCTCCAAGAGATTGGCAAGGCCCGAAACCGGGGCGTAGAAGAGGCCTAAGTAGAGGACGAAGGCCACGATGTCCTCGACGGTGAGCTGCCCTTTGTGTGCGAGGTAGCCGCCGAAAAATACAACCAGTACCGTTCCGGCAGCGGACAGAAGCTCCACGCAGGGGTGGAAAATTGCGCTAGCCCGAAGGGCGCGGAGCATTGCGACGACCTGCTCGAGGCTCTTGCTGCGGACGCGCTCGCCCTCGTACTCCTCCTGGCCGAAGGCCTGAATTTCGTGAAGGCCGGAGAGGCTGTCCTGAAGTTGTGCGTTGAGTTCGCCCATAGTCTTCTGAGAAGCGCGGAAGAACGGGCGCACCACTTTGGCGAAAATGACACCGGAGCAAAGGATCAGCGGAATCGGCGCGCAGGTGATGAGCGCGAGTTTCCAGTTGACCGTAAGAAGGATGACAAGGACGCCTGCGAAGGTCACGAGGTTCGTGATAATATCGGGAATCATGTGGGCATAGAGAAGCTCGAAGTCGCGGGTGTCGTTGACAACGCGGCTCATCAGATCGCCGGTCTGTTTGTCGTGGAAAAATGCAAGATCGAGGCTCTGCAGCTTATTGTACAGGCGGCTCCGGAGGCCGCCCACTAAGTACCAGGCGGCACGGTGAGCGAGGTAGTTTGCGAGGAACCGGAACAATACCCGCAGAAGATAGAGACCGAGAAGCCCGAGCGCTAAGTAGCGGATGGTCCGCAATGCCGCGTCATCAACGCCCTTGCTGACGATGCCGGTCATCTTCGACAGAAGCTTCGGCGCCGTAAGATTGATGACGGTGAGAGCGAAGGTCGAGAGAATGGCGATCACGTACAGGCCCTTGTAGCGGGCCGCTTCTTTGGTGAGTTTCCAGAGTGTCTTCATGGGAGCCTCCTTGCGGGCACGAGGATAAACGAATCTGTACTGTTATCATAGCGCAAGGAAAGTTGCCGTAAAATGGAGAATGTTTTAAATCGGAGAATGTTTTCAAAAGAAAAAAGGCTCCGCCGCAAAATGCGGCGAAGCCTGTAGCAGTCTGTTCTTATTTCGTGCCGAAGATTCTGTCGCCGGCGTCGCCCAAACCGGGAAGAATGTAACCCTTATCGTTGAGGCAGTCGTCCATGGCGCCGATGTAGATGTCGACCTCGGGATGCGCTTTCTGCAAAGCGGCAAGTCCCTCGGGAGCCGCGATCAGGCAGAGGAAGCGGATTCTTTTGATGCCGCGCTTGTTTAACATATCGATCGCCGCGATTGCGGAACCGCCGGTCGCGAGCATCGGGTCAACAACGAAAATGTCGCGCTCCGCTGCGTCGTGAGGCATCTTGCAGAAGTACTCGTGCGGCTCGAGGGTCTCCTCGTCACGGTAGAGACCGATGTGGCCGACCTTGGCGCTGGGGTTCATGCGAAGGATACCGTCGCACAGGCCGATGCCCGCGCGCAGAATCGGAACCACGCAGAGCTTCTTGCCCGCAATCTCCTTGACTGTCGTCTTGCAAAGAGGCGTCTCAATCACTTTGTCCGCAAGGGGAAGATCCCGGCTCGCCTCGTAGTATATCAGCATCGCGACCTCGTTAACCAGCTCGCGAAAATCCTTCGTCGAAGTTTCTTTTCTCCGCATGATGCCGATCTTGTGCTGCAAAAGCGGATGGTCCATAATGACTACTTTGCCCATAATTTCGTTCCTCCTGTGGATGCGATTCGTTCGGTTTGTCTGCGGCAAATGCCGCCCCTTTTTGCGGCTTCGATCGGGAGCTCCCGGTCGCGCCTTCATCTCGATTATTATACTACCGGAGAGCCCAAAAGTCAAAACCTAAGAGCCCCTGACATTGACTTTTTTGCCGCCGCAGGGTAAGATGTACGGAAAGGAACACGGGGCGCGGGGATGCCCCGGAAGGTCTTGGGGGTTACGCGGAATGTACAGGATTCTCAAAAACACGGAGGAACATACGATACTGCTTCCTGCCACGCTGGACGAGCATTTTCCGCTGCTTCGGTTCATGTTCTGGTCGAAGGGAAATGCCGTGGTGCCGCTTACGGAGAGCGATGAGTTCGCGGTCCGCGAGGAGGGGCTTAAGTACTCCAACTACGACATCTGCTATCCGTACGTGCTGATGGCAGGGCAGATCATGCGGGCGCTGCAAAGCGGGCGGTACGACCCGAAGAAGACGTCGGTTTTGATCCCGACGGCCGGCGATGCGTGCCGCGGGGCCTGCTATATCGGAATGATGGAGAAGTCGCTTCAGAAGGCGGGCTTTCCGGACACCCACATGGTGACCGTCAACGTGCGCCATGTGTGCAACGAAATCTCCTTAAAGATTACCACGGACACGGCGATCCGCGGGTTGTTCGGTTTGTTTTACAGCGACATTCTGATGATGCTTGCCAACCAGACGCGGCCCTATGAGGTGCGAAAAGGCGAGACGGAGGCGCTGCGCCGCCGGTGGTATAAGGAGCTCTCAAAGGACATCCGCCTGGGGCGACATCTGACGCTTCGCCATATGCGGAAGAATTTTGCGCGGATTGCGGAGTCATTCCGGGCAATCGAGCGGACCGGTGAGGAGCGGCAGAAGATCGGGATCGTGGCGGAATTTTACGCAAAATACTGCGCACTCGGGAACTGGAACCTGATTTCCTACCTGGAGGAGCACGGCTGTGAGGCGATTGTCGGCGGGGTCTCGTGGTACATGCTCTACTATATCGACTCGCATAAGCCCGAAAAATGGGGCCCCGAGCGCGTGGGCTTTGAGGCGGTCAAGAAGCTGATGACCCACGTTCAGACCGATATGCTTTACGCGATGAAGAAAGCAGGCTTCCATGTGCCGAGCCGCTACGAGGTTATGGACAAAAACTCGCGGCCGTACGTTTCGCACAATCTCATCAACGCCGACGGCTGGCTTATGGGAGCGGAGGCGGTGGACCACATCCGCCACGGCGTTCGGAAAATTCTGTGCAACGCGCCCTTTGGGTGCCTCCCGAATGTCTGCGCGGGGCGCGGCGTCTACCCGAACATCCGGCGGGAGTTCCCGGACGTGATGCTGATGGTGATCGAGACGGACTCCGCAGGTTCGAAGCTTAACTACTACAACCGTGTGCAGATGGTAATCGACACAAAGATGCCGCCGCGGCAGCGGAAATCGCGAACGGTAAACGGTGAATAGTGAATGGCGAATGCGAAAAGAAGCTTCGAGAGGAAAACTCGCGAAGAAGCAGGAGTGAAACGAAAAACACCCGGGCTGCGGCCCGGGTGATATTTTTACCCCTAAAAAGAGGAGAAGCCCGAGTAAGTTACCTTACCGGGCCAATATTATATGAAAATTTGAATAGGCTTTAGTTATGAAGAAGTTCTCTCTTTTCTATGTCTGCATTATAACGCACAAATATGAGCAGAGTTTGTCGGAAAAGACAACACTTTGTAAACATTTCACCTGATTTCGATTTACAAACTGATCCGACGGTCTTTTACATTTTTCGCCGGATCCGCAGCATTCTGCCGGTCCGGACATAAAAAAAGAACCCCATAAAAGAGGAGAAGCCCGAGTAAGTTTTGCCTTACCGGGCTGATATTATATGAAAATTTGAATAGGCTTTGTTGAATCGGGATGTTCTTGCTTCCCTCTCTCTTATGACTGCATTATATCGTACAAATATTAGCAGAGTTTGTCGAACTTTATAATAAAATGTTAACATTTTGAAAACAAAGGCAACAACTTCAACCGAAAACAGAACTGCCGCACGGGCGACGAAAACGTGATTTCGAGAGCTGGCGAGGCCTCTCTGCTTTGAGGGCGGCAACGTATGTTGCCGCCCAATACATGAGCAAAAACACGAGCAGCGCGAGTGTTTTTGCGAATGGATTCGGTTGAAGTGCTAGTGCCGGCAACGCATTTATTTCCTTTTTCCTCCCCGCCCCCGCAACCGCCCCCAACCGTTTGTCGTATAGGTAAACAGAGGGTTGTTTTCCGCAAACGCAGCTTGTATAACCCTTTACATTTCCTGCCTCAAACACCGTGTGTTTGGTTGACAGAGCGCAAATAATCCGCTACACTATAGGCAGAAAGCGCAGACGCTTTCGGAAAGGGAGAAATTGCATATGAGAAAACGAACAAAGGCACTCGCGCTGTTGCTGCTTGTGATGGCATGCACATGCGCGTGCGGGGGGAAGTTCAGAAAGGCGGATCCGGCAGAGAAGGTCACGCCGACGCCGACGATCACGATGAGCCCGTATAACGCGATGCTCACGGAGGAGGCAAGGCAGCTTTCCAGGGATGATTCCCTGAATGAGCTTGCAGGAATCACACCGACGAATTGCGGGGAGATGACGAAGAAGTTCCTGGGATTTGACGCAAAGATCTTCGATGACTGGACGTTCTATGAATCAAAATTCGAGGCTTCGGAACTCAAGCTGATCTACGACACGCACGTCATGAAGGACGGTATGATGGACTGCCTTCGGACCATCATTGAGAAGACGGAGGAAGTCAGCACCGACGGAATTCACAAAGTCAAGTACGATGTGGAAAAGGGGCGCATCATGGATCCGGAGACGATCACGGTGGATGATTACATGAAAGGGTACATGTCCGGAACAAACGTCTGGTATTATGTGTACGGCGACAAGCACATCCGCGTCGAATCCTTCCTGGAGGAGGAACTTGCGACGCTGCGTTTCATCTTCCAGAAGTAAAGAAAGGCAAAACAGAAAAGATTTATCGAAATACGATAAATAATTGTTGACTGACAGCGTCTTCTGTGGTAATATAGCCACAAACACAGAATCGACGGACAACAGCCCGGCAGCACGATCCGTGTTGCCGGGCGTTTTCGTTTGCGGAGGGAAAAATGAAACAAAAGGAATTGTCATTTTGGCTTAAGTGTGTGATCGCGGGGGTTGCCGTCTGCGGACTGATCATCTATGCGGTGCTCATCCCGCGACTGGCGGACTACTGCGTAACGCAGGGGACGCTGGCGTCGGGGGATTCCCTCGTGTGGATGATCTCCGTGTGGGTGTCGGCGCTGCCTTGCTACGCGGTTTTGGTGCTGGCGTGGCGGATTGCCGTCAACATCGGGGAGAACCGTTCATTTTCCATCGCGAATGCGAAGCTTTTGAAGTGGATCTCGTACCTCACCCTGGCGGATGTTGTGTATTTCTTCGCGGTGAATGTGTGCTTTCTGTTGATGGATAAGACGCCGGCGATCATGATGGGCGTGGCGCTGGTCATCTGCTTCTTCGGGACAGCATTTTCTGTGTGCGCGGCAGCGCTGTCGCACCTTGTGGTGAAGGCCGCGGCGATCGAGGAAGAGAACGAGCTGACGGTATAAAAGAGGGAGAGTGCCATGAGAGATTTTGAGGAAAATGAAGTGTTGACGGGCGAGGAAGTGACACCGAACGGCCATCTGGTGTTCAACATCGACGTCATGCTTGCAAAGCGGAAAATGAGCGTGACCGAGCTTGCGAGGAAGGTGGGCATCACGCTTGCGAACATGTCGATCCTAAAGAGCGGAAAGGCGAAGGCGATCAAGGTCTCGACCATCGAGAAACTGTGCGAGATCCTGGCGTGCCAGCCGGGCGATCTGTTTGAGTATGTGAAGGACAACGAGTGACTGTGTGGGGGAGAATGAACATGAAAGAGAATCTGTATCTGCGAAAGCTCGCGGTGAGCATTGTTTATGCCGTAGTGTTCACCGCATGCCTTTATAAGGCGCCGCACGGGATCACGTTTCCCGTGTTTGCGATTGCGACGGCGGCTGCATTTTTCGTCGTGCTGCGGCTTCTGGGGGAGACTGTAAAAAAGCAGGCGTACGTCATCGTCGCGGGTATCACCGTACTGGCAATTCATGTGTGCACGACGGGCAGCCCGTACCTGATCCTTGTGGACAAACTGTTGATCTTCGTTCTGTTTTTTGTGCTGTTTCTGCATTGTCTCTACGACGATTCGAAGTGGGACGTGACCGGGTATTGCTCTGCGATCCTGGCGTTTCTGTGCTCCTCGGTTTCCTTCGTCGGCAGCGTCATAACCGACGCGGTGGCCCTTCGAAAGGAGAAGGCGGAGGCGGCCGAGGTTGCGGGAGAGAAACAGGAGAAGGAGGGGACTGCGAGATACGTTGTCCTCGGACTGGTCATCTCGATTCCGCTGCTGGCGGTCATCGTTCCGCTGCTGGCATCGTCGGATGCGGTGTTCGCAAACGTGGTTTCGGATGCGTTAAAACTCGAGATTGACGAGGATTTTCTGGGGGTCGCGGCCCTCGCGGTCGGCATGTTCCTCGTTTCCTACGCATTGATCACGCGGTGCGCGCGGCGGATGGAAGTGCTGGAGACTCCGGCGGCGGAGAAAAAGCGCAACCCCGTCACCGCGATTACGGCGGTGACCGTAATCCTCATTGTCTACGGCATATATTGCGGCATCCAGGTGTACTATCTCTTCCTGGGCGCGGGCAGGCTGCCGGAGGGTTATACGTACGCGACGTACGTCCATGAGGGCTTCTACGAGCTCGTGGCAGTGTGCGTGATCAATCTGGTCATGGTGCTTTTCTGTCAGAAACATTCGAAGGAGCACGCCGTCCTGCGCGTATTGCTGACCATCGTGTGCGCCTGCACGTATGTGATGCTCGGGTCGAGCCTGTACCGCATGATCCTCTACATCGAGGCCTACGGCTTCACCTTCCTGCGTGCCTTCGTGCTGTGGGCGCTGGCGGTGATCGCCCTGGTGATGGCGGCCGCGGTTGCGCTTGTGCATCAGGCGCGGTTCCCCTTCGTAAAATGCTCCCTGGCCGCGCTTGTGCTGACCTGGGTGGTATTTGCCTACAGCTATCCCGACCGATGGATCGCCAAATACAACATCGAGAAGGACTTTGACACGTGCTACATGATCTCGGAGCTGTCCTCTGACGCGGTGCCCGTGGTGGTGGAGCACTGGGACGAGATTGACTGGAAGTCCCATAAATCGATGGGCGCCGACTATGAGAAGAAATTCGGGGAAGACACGGCGGGGAAGGATTTTCGCAATTTCAATTTCTCCGAGAGCCGGGCGCGGGAGGCGCTTCGAAAGCGCAATCAGGCGAAATAAGGCAAGATTGTTCACAAATCCCGCGTCGTGTGGTACAATAATGCAAATGATGCGGGCCCTGAACCGGGGTTCGCAATCGGAAAATGATGCGAGGCGGCAATATGGAGTCAACGTTAATTCGGACCTGGTCGGAAATCGATCTGGATGCTTTAATCCACAACTACAGGACACTGCGGGCGCACGTCGGTGCGGGCGTTAGGTTTTTGGGCGTTGTGAAGGCGGATGCGTACGGGCACGGTGCGGTCGTGGTGGCGCGCACGCTCCAGGAGGAGGGTGCGGACTATCTGGCGGTCAGCAGCATCGACGAGGCGATGGAGCTTCGCTTAAACGGAATCACGATGCCGATTCTGATCCTCGGACACACGCCGAAGGAGCAGGTCGGAAGGCTGCTTGAGTACAATATCACGCAGGCTGTGACGTGCAAGGCGAAGGCGGTTGAGTACTCGGAGGAGGCGACTCGCCTGGGAGGGACGCTTCGCATTCACATCAAGGTCGACACGGGCATGTCGCGGCTCGGGTATCTATGCGACGGAGACCTTTTTTCTACAGGAGTAGAAGGCATATGCGAAGCGGTTTGCATGCCGGGGCTTGACGCCGAAGGGATCTTCACGCATTTTGCGCTTTCGGACGAGCCGGGCGAGGAGGCGAAGGCGTACACGGAGCATCAGTTCAAGCTTTTTACGGACGTGATCCGCGGCGTGGAGGAGCGCATCGGCCGCAAATTCCGCCTGCGTCACTGCTCCAACACCGGCGCGGTGGCACGCTATCCGCAGACCTACCTTGACATGGTTCGCCCGGGCCTTCTGTTGTACGGCTACGGCGACTTCGCGGCGGAGCTCGGACTCCGTCCGGTGATGACCTTAAAGACCAACGTAAGCACCATTAAGATTTATCCCGCCGGCACGGCGATCAGCTACGGCGGCATTTATAAAACCACCCGCCCGGAGCGCATCGGCGTACTTCCGTACGGCTACGCGGACGGCTTCTTCCGCTGTCTCTCGAACCGTTGCAGCCTGATGACCGCGGACGGTCCGGCGCCGCAGCGCGGCAAGATCTGCATGGACATGTGCATGATCGACCTCACGGACAAGCCCAACGTCGGGATCGGTTCGGAGATCGAGGTCTTCGGCGCGCACAATCCGATCGAGCGCATGGCGGAGCTTGCGGGCACCATTCCGTACGAGCTGACCTGCGCGGTCAGCAAGAGGGTTCCCCGCCGGTACATCCGCGGCGGAGAGGTGATCGAAGAGGAATTGATGCTCCGGATGTAGCAGTCCGGTGAGCGTATCACGGGAATCCGAGGGAGACATATCGGGACAGTATATGAAAAAAGCGCTTTATGTGATTTCGGAGTATTTGCTTTTATTCGGCCTGGCCGCGTTCATCGGCTGGGTGTATGAGATTGTCTGCGTCTACGTGCTGTACGGGGAATACTTCGACCGCGGGGTGCTGCATTTGCCGATGTGCCCGATCTACGGTTTCGGCATTCTCTTTTTGATGTTTGTCTTCCGAAAGACGAAAAATGTTTTCCTTATATTTTTCGGCAGCGCGATCCTCACGACGGTGATCGAGCTCGGCGCGTCCTACGTGATCGAGTATTTTCTGAAGGACACGCTGTGGGACTACAGCGACTGGGCCTTCGACTATCAGGGGCGCATCTCTTTGATCAGCAGCGCGATGTTCGGTTTGATGGCGGTACTGTTCCTTCGGCTGGTCCGCCCGCCGATGGGGAAAACCTTCCGCTCGAAGGCGCGACCGTTCCTTACGGTGTTTACCCTGGCGCTTGCGTGCTTTTGCGTGTGCTGGGAGCTGCGGTTTCTGCTACATTAATACGACATTAACACTCCATTGATGTTAAATTAAATTTACTTTTTCGGCCTCAAAGGTATTGTTTTTTGACGAAAAATGTGGTAATATGTCCTCAGTCAAAGGGGAAAACCCCGAGGAACCTGCGGTCGGCGCGTGACGGCCGCGCGAATACTATCATGGAGGTGCGTATATGCATATTCTTATTTCTCTTGCAATCGGTGCTCTTTGCGGTTGGCTGGCAGGCCAGTTGATGGGCTCCAAGGATAAGGGATTGATCATCAATATCATTCTCGGTATTATCGGCGGCGCGCTCGGTAGCTGGGTGTTCGGCCTCATCGGAGTTCACTTCGTAGGAATTCTCGGCAACATCGTAGGCGGTGTTCTCGGAACCTGCATCCTGATTGCCATCGGAAGATTCCTCACCAAAAAGTAGACTTCGGTCGCAATATACGGTTGAAACGTGAAACAATGGGGCTGCCGTGTTGCAGCCCCGTTTTCATGTAAGTGTGTTTGGAGGATGTTATGAAGAGAGTGATCAATGCATTTTTGTTTTTTACATTGATCTTATTGCTGATCGCGACTCTCAGTGTCGGCAAAGACTATCTTTTTGAGCAGAAACGCTCGTTGATTCACATTTTCATGCTTTTGCTCTTTGCGGTCCTGGAGATCAAGGGCATCAAGTCGACGTACCGGAAGGCCTTCCCGCCGCAGAAGACGGTGTATGTGCCTCAGGCACCGCAAATGATGCCGCAGCAGATGATGCCGCAGCAAATGATGCCACAGCAGATGATGCCGATAGCGCCCAATGTGGAACCGAATCCGGAGATGGACCATGTGGACGACATGGCTGTGCAGTACAATCCGTATTTTTCGGATGTCTACGAGGAGCAGCTGGCGGCACAGCGTGAGAAGCAGCAGATGCTTAAGAAACAGCTGGAGCAGCAACAGGAGCTTCAGCAGCAGATTTTGCAGCAACAGCAGATCATTCGTGAGCAGGTGCTGCAGCAGCAGATGATGCAGGACGAATTGAACCGGCAGGCGAGCGGGCAGACGTTCCCGCCGGATATGAGGTGACGAGGTTTTGGACGCGGTAGAGTTGTATTTGGAAAATATCGGCGAGGACGAGGCGCCCTTGCTGGGAGCGATGGGGGAGGATTTTACCACCGCCGAAGTCAAGAAGATGATACTTGATTTAGTGTGTCTTCTCGGCGAGGAGGGTGGCGAGAACACGGAGACAAGCGAGAAGGTGCTGCTGCGGCTGTTGTCGTTCGTTGCGATGGAGCCGGCGCCCGAAGGCATGGAGGAGATTTCCGACTGCGATCGGTACGCCTGCCTGCGGAGGCTGGAGGACGTTCGCAAGCGTGAGACCACCGGCGCGGAGACGCGCAAGCACATCTTCTTGGTGCAGTACCTGCTGCGCGGGTATGCGTGCCACTGCAAATGACAGAATCGTTGCGGAGCGCGCCGGAGAAACAGTATGGGGATGAACAAGGAACATGACGGCAGAGGAAAGCCGTTCGCAAAGCGTGAGAGACTTCTTCGCCTGCTGATAGCCGCAGGCGGAGAGGTCTTTTGCGCTTTATTGCTTGCTTTTCTGTGCCTTTTGTTTGTAAATACAGCCCGGGCCGAGGACATCGAGGAGACCGTCCCGTACCGGACGAGCGGCATCGGCGGGGCACCGCAGGATGCAGAGATGAACGTGGTTTACAGCGACACGTTCTTCTCGGAGAGCTCCTACAAAATGAACATGGACATCGGCAGGCTCGCGCTGCGGCTGGCATTTTTCGGCTTCGGATCCGGGAAAAATTCGGACGCGACGGACCTTCTGCGGCTGTTCGACGTGCTGGGCATCCGCTACGAGGAAGGCGACGGGGGGACCGTGCATTTTGTGACGCCGGGGGCGGACACCATCGGATTTGCGTACGGTGTGCGCGAACTTTCGGCGGATGAGATTCTGGTTGTCGCGGTGGTTCGCGGCGGAAACTACCAGACGGAATGGGCAGGGAATTTTACGCTGGGGACGACGGCGGACCACGAGGGCTTTAAGACCTGCGCTGACCTTGTGACGGAGGAACTTTCGGAGTATCTGCGCAGTCTTTCGGGCAGGAAGGTATCGCTGCTGTTGACCGGATACTCCCGCGGTGCGGCGGTGTCCAACCTTGCGGCGGCCGATCTGGACCGGCTGGCGTCCGAGGGAAAGCTCGGCGCCGTCGCGCCGGAGAACCTTTACGCGTATTGCTTTGCGTGCCCGCTGACGACCACGCGGGAGGACACTTCCGGGGAGCTGTTTGCCAACATTTTCTCCTTCGTGCACCCGGCGGACCCGGTTCCGAAGGTTGCCCCCGGAAAATGGGGCTACCGCAGATACGGCACGACGGTGATCCTTCCCACAGCGGTCAACGATGATGCCTATTACAAGACCTTTTCCAAAGAATTTTGCGAGGCGTATCAGAAGTTTACAAAGTCCGATGCCATCCCGCCGGAGGGCGGCAGCGCACTGACACAGGACCGCGACATGACAGTCCTGGCGGAGCGATTGATCTCCCGTACGGTCTATGCGAAAACCGTGCAGGGCGCGATCCGGTCGGCTTTCCTGGGGGACGGCTCCGAGACTTCGAACAATCCCATGGCCTCGATGATCACTTCCTTTTTGGGAGGCCTCGCCGGGGCAGCCGGCGGAGAGACCGGCGGAGGGATTCCGGGCGGCCCGATGGTGGCACATGCGCCGGAGTTGTACCTTGCCGCGCTGGAGACCCTGGGGGACGGCTCGCGGTTAACGACCGTCCGCCGGCAGTACGGTTATCTCACATACGACGGGGAAGTCACCATCTCGGTCATAGATTCCGCAGGCAACGTGTTTACGCCGAAGGTCGACGACATGCTCGCCGGCAGGGAAGGGGCGCGGATGGTGATGCAGTACGGTTCCGGTGGGGAGGTTTCGCTTTTGTATTCCCCGGAGGAGCGGTATGCGGTTGCATTTTCCGCGGAGGCGGACAAAGAGCTTTCGCTTTCCTGCGGGGTCATCGACAGTACGATCGCTACGGACATTCGAAGAAGTGAATTCAACAAAGTAAAGCTTGCATCGGGCGAGAGCCTCGTGCTTGTCACAGGCCCGGAAGGGACGGCGCTGTACCGGGTGTCTGCCGGCGCACTGCCGGGCGTGTTTATGAGCGTTCAAAGCGGCGGCAGGCCGGACGCTTCGGTCGCGACGCCGGTGAAGGCGGACAAACAATTTGGAGAGAGTGAGGATACGCCGGTGACACCGACGCCGGAGCTCTCCGCAGAGCCCTCGCAGGAGGCGACGCCGACGCCTGTAGGGGGCACGGAGGCCACGGTTTCTCCGATGCCGACCCTGACGCCGATCCCGACGCCGTCACCTGCGGTTTCGGATGCGGGGGACGAACGTGCCCCCAAGCCCTTATGGAAAATGCTTGCGATCGCAAGCGGTATCATCCTGTTACTCAGTACGGTATGTTTTATCCGAAGAAAGAAAGGAGATCAGAAATGAACGAAAACAACACAGTAACCAGAACCTCCGGCGAGGCCATCGCAAGGCTGCAGGAGCAGAGAAACGCAGCAGGCAAATCCATGCTGTTTGTTCTCCTAGGCGCGTTCTTTCTGATCATCCCGCCCATCGGCCTTCTGCTGATCTTCATCGGCTACCAGAAAGTGCAGCGGGCCAGAAGGGAAATGCCGGCCCTGTACAAGGATGCTTTTGTGCGCGAGCCGTTGATGAACAACTTCGAGAATGTAACCTATGAGCCCAACCGCGGATTTTCCGAGGAAAATGTAAAGAACTTCGGGCTGTGCCTGACGGCCAACCGGTTCTGGTCCGAGGATTACATCAATGCGACCTATCAGGGCGTAAACTTTGAGGTCGCGGAAGTCAATGTGGTGGATGTGGACACCTCGTCGGACAGCAGCCGTTCCGAGACGTATTTCGAGGGCCGGATGATGGTGTTTCATTTTCCGAACAAGCTGGTTTCCTCCGTGTCGGTGTTCAGCAAGAAGTTTAAGCACAGAGCTCTCAGCCGCAGGGAGGCGAAGGAGACCGAGGTTGAGCTCGAATCGATGCAGTTCAACAATATTTTCGACGTGTATTCCCTGACGCAGCAGGATGCATTTTACCTGATCACGCCGCACTTTATGGAGCGCCTGCAGCTGCTGGCCGACAAATACCAAAGCATCGCCATGCGCGTTGTGGGCAACCAGGTGATCCTCGCCTTCAACGAGCCGGGCAAGAAGATATTCGACCAGAATGTGGAAGTCGGAAAGCTCGATATCGACCAGGAGATGGCGAAGGTGCAGGGCGAGATCGATGACATCAAGATCTTTATCTCGATGATCCTGAACTTAAAGATTTACGGCGGAACCATGATGTAAATTGCGGTAAACGCCGGCACTGCCGGGAACCGCAGGGGGGAGAAAACGATGGAAGATAAGCATTTTCCGACAAAAGAGGAGGCCGAGGCGCTGCTTGCGGAGGCGGAGTCCTGCAACCCCGGACCATGGGGCAACCACAGCAGAACCGCGGCGCACTGCGCCGAAGCAATTGCAAAAAGAGCCGGAATGGACGCCGAGCGGGCGTACGTCCTGGGGCTTTTGCACGACATCGGCCGGAAGTTCGGCAAGCGGCATCTGGGGCATGTTTCAGACGGCTATTCCTACATGATGTCCTTGGGGTACGAGGATGCGGCGAAGATCTGCCTTACGCACTCCTTCAACGAGAAGATCATCGACAAATATGTCGGGCGATTCGACACCACCGAGGAGGAGACGCAGCTGATCCGCACACAGCTGGCAGCGACGGAACTCGATGACTATGACCGGCTGATCCAGCTCTGCGACGCGATTTCCGGGGCGGAGGGCGTGCTGGACATCATCGACCGGATGACCGATGTAAAGAACCGTTACGGGGCGTATGACCCCGAAAAATGGAACAAAAATCTGCGGCTCAAGGAATACTTTGAGGGCAAAATGGGAATGGATCTGTACGAGGCGGTTGACAAGGAGAATTTCCGGCCTCAGCAGCCGGACTGAGGAAATATCCCGCGCTTCGGAGAACGGATGATTCTACAACAGTAGTATAATGCAAGACAAGGAAGATAAGGAGAGTACATATGGGAAAGAAAAGTCTGGGTCCGAACAATGATTTCTGCCCGCAGACATTGTTTTTGTACGGAACCCGCGATGAGCAGGGCAACCCGGATTTCGGGCTGTTTTGCTGGTTCAGTTATATCTGGGACGGGGAGATGGGCGTGATGTGCTGCATCGGCGGCGACAAGCTCACGAAGGACAATATCAAGAGGAGCAGGGTATTTTCCGCGAATCTGGTCACCGAGGAGCTTCTGCCTGTGGCGGATTATCTCGGCTGCGTGAGCGGCAGTAACCCCGACAAGATGAAGATTCCGCTGGAGATCGGCAGGGGCGCGGTGCTGGATGTTCCGGTGCTCGAAAAATCCCCGGTCGTTTTCGAGCTGGAGGTGACCGACATCGTCAATAAGCACGACGGCGATATCATTCTCTGCAAGATCCGCAATGTGCTGCAGGAGGAGTCGCTGTCCTCCGATGAGACCGTGGAGCAGAAGCTTAAGCGCGTCGCGCCGGTCACGACAACGGCGCAGACGTACCTAAGCCATGACGGCAGAAGCCTCGGCGCCTGGGGCGAGCCCATGAAGCGGCTTTGATCTCCGCGACAGACACGGCTGGGGGAATGCTCCGAGAGCAGGTGTGATGGTGAGAAAAAAGAAAAGACCGCCGGAATGAGAACCGACGGCCTTTTTATGTCTATGACAATCGCTTTTCAAAATCGCCAAGCACGGCGGACGAAGGATAGACGTTGACAAATGCCAGCGGATCCAGGTCCGGCAGTGCGTGCCGCAGCCGGTGGTATTCGTACTCCGACATGACGCTGATGACGAGCTTGCGCTCGGCGCCGGAGTAGACGCCCGTGCCGGTGAAAACGGTGGCGCTTCGGTTGATGTTGTCCCGGATCCAGTCGCCGATCTCGGTCTCCTTGTTTGTAAAGATATTGACGGTCACGGCGCGGTTTTGCAGGTGAATCTTGTCAATGATCAGCGAGCAGCAGAATGCGGCGATGATGGAGTACACGGCAACCTCGGGGTTGAAGACGATGGCGCAGACCGCGTACACGATGATGTTCACTGCCAGGGAGACGCGGCCGACGGTCAGGATGCGGTACTTCTGGCTCATGACGATGCCGATGATGTCCGTGCCGCCGCCGGAGCCGAAGCCTACGTACAGAAGGCCGCTGCCGATGCCCTCGAAAAATCCGCCGACAATGGTATTGGTAAGTGCATCAGAGATGATCGGCTCCTTCGGAATCGGAAGAAGCGACATCAGCGCGCTTTCCAGGATAATGGTAAAGCCGGCCTTGATCATGGGCTTGCCCCCGAGGACTCGCCAGCCGAGGATGACGATCGGGATGTTCATCAGGAAATAAAGGATACCGCGGATGTTGTAAGGTTCCAACGGTGTTCCGACGGAAAGTAGCGAGAGAAGCTGCGCAATACCCGTAAACCCGCCGGAATACAGTCCGCCGGGCAGAATGAAAAAGTTGACTCCGAGACAGTAAATCAGGGAAGCAATGACGCAGATGGTGAAGTTTGTGATACCGCTTTTGACGCTTCCTCTTTTGTTGTCAAACATGTCTGACCTCCGAAACGTGGTGAAACGCGAGCCCCCCCGGCCCGCATTTCCGACAATCTATTATACCACATCCGGGTATCCTGTGCGAAACCGGAATTCCCGGGAGAAGCGAAGTTTCTCTGCCGCCGGGAAAAATCCGGAAAATCCATCCCCGAATGGAAAACTATATTGCATAAAAACGTGAATTTGCGGCTTGACATATTTCCTCATGTTGGTTACGCTTAGACAAATGCGCGTTATTTGCGGAGGCGTTCCGGCCCGTTGGCCGGAGCGGAAAATCTCCGAAAGATTCAGGAGTAAATAGGTATGATACAGGATATTTTTCCGAGCAAGCTGGACAATCATTATGAGGCATTTTCCCTGAGACCTGAAGATACGCTGGTCATCTGCGACAGCGACGGGAGACTGTTGGTAAACACCGACGGCGGAAGGGTGCATTTTCCGGTCGGGGGCGATGCGGCCGGCGGGACTACGTCAGATGCGGCCGCCGCGGTTTACCTCTTCTCGCTGGACGGGGAGCGGTATTTTCTGCGGGCGGACGATGCGCCGACAGAAGAGGAGGGCTTTGCGTACCGGACCCTTCGGGAAATCCGCGATCTGTGTGTCGGCAAGGAGGTGTATGCGGCATTTACCGCGTATCATCTGTGGCGGTGGTACCGCGACAACCGTTTCTGCGGACGGTGCGGCGAGGCGCTTGCTCACAGTGCCGCCGAGCGCGCGCTGCAGTGCCCTGCCTGCGGCAACACCATCTACCCGCGTATCAATCCTGCGGTGATCGTCGGCGTGACGAAGGGCGATCACATCCTGCTCACCAAATACCGCCGCGGCTATGCGCACAATGCGCTGGTGGCCGGATTTACCGAGATCGGCGAGACCCTTGAGGAAACCGTCGCCCGCGAGGTGATGGAGGAGACGGGAGTTCGCGTCCGAAACATCCGCTATTACAAGTCGCAACCCTGGGGCATGGCGCAGGATATGCTGGTGGGCTTCTACTGCGACGCGGACGGCGACGGCGAGATTCACATGGACGAAAACGAGCTGAAATACGCCGAGTGGGTGCGCCGCGAGGACATCGAGCTGCAGCCCAACAACTTAAGCCTTACCAATGAAATGATGCGCATGTTCAAAGAAGGGAAGCAGTGAGCTTCCCGCGAAAGAAACGCATGGTCGGCGAACCGTGAGCTCGCAAAGGAGATTCCGATGACACTGGAAGAAGCAAAGAAACTGTACCGCGACTGCGGCGGTGACGACCCATACATCATCTGGCATGAGGCCGGAGAGAAGACGCTCGCGGAATACACTGCCCTTAACATCCCCTTCGAAGTCAAGCGGGAGTGGGCAGCAGAGATTTTAGAGCAGGATTTTGCAAGCATGCAGCGGAAACCGGACCGCTCAAGCAGTGCGGTAGCAGACATCCTTACGATGATGAACTACGAGTACGTAAATGCCCAGATGATCGGCGCCAGGCTTTTGGATGCCCTCGAGGACCAGATGCGCAGGGAAGATCCTACCAAATTAACCCGCGAGCAGGCCATGAACCGCATCCTGATCATCGAGGACATGGCGTCCCTGCTTCGCAAGAAGGGCGGCTGCCAGCTGTTCTATGAGTACACAACCCTCTCGCCGCGCATGCGCCGCGTCATGGATGTCTTCTCCGACTTCGTCTGCCCCACGGAAACCCATGAGCAGCAGGGCCGTCGGCCCCGCACCCTCGCCCAGTGGAAAAAAGACGCCGACACCGCTTACCATACTGCTTGCAATAAGTGGTTCTAACGACACGAATTGAAACTGATGCAATTAATCATTGACAATCCCAAAGGAGCCGCAAGGCTCCTTTTTTATCTGAACAGGGGAGGGGCCGGAGATATGGGGCAGGGAGCATTTGATATTCGCCGGGAGCAATCCCGGCGAAGTCGACTTAGCGCTCCCGAAACTGCATGGGGCGTTTCGAGGACTGTTCGAGGCACTCCGTCGCAAAGCAACTGGCGAAGAACACTAAAGTAAATACGCGACGGTGTGCTAGCCCCGCAGAAACGCCCCTGGCTATGCAGGTGAAGGGAACGCATAGTCGACTGGAACCTGCTACCTGCCCCATATCTCCGACCTCCTCCCCTCTCGGACAAAAAAAGGCGGAACCGTTGCGGTTCCGCCTTTGGAAAGTCAAAGGATTGATGCCTTAAGCCCAGGGATTCTCGGTCGGGTAAGGAAGGGACTTCGGCTGGTTGTAGGCGATGTCCTTGATACCGAGGAACTTGAATACCTCGAAGAGGGCCTTGCCGCAGTGACCGAATGCAACGGCACCGTGGTGAGGATATCTCTTCTGGATGAGCACGTGACGATAGAAGCGTCCCATCTCCTTGATAGCGAAGATTGCGATACCACCGAAGGAACGGGTAGGTACGTCGAGGATCTCGCCCTCAGCGATGTAGGAAACAAGCTCTCCGTCGCTGTTGCACTGCAGACGATAGAAGGTGATGTCGCTCGCTGCGATGTCGCCCTCGAGGGTACCTCTCGTGAAATCAGGCTCGCTTCCTTCCGGCTCAAGGAGACGGTGCTGGATGAGCTGATACTTGATCGCACGGTCGCTGCACATCTTGCAGGACGGGGTGTTACCGCAGTGGAAGCCCATGAACGTATCGGTAAGCTTGTAATCGTACTTGCCCTTGATGTCCTCATCGTAGATGTACTGAGGAACGGAGTTGTTGATATCGAGAAGAGTGATCGCATCGCCGGTTACGCAAGCGCCGATGTACTCGGAGAGTGCGCCGTAGATGTCAACCTCGCAGGATACCGGGATACCGCGGCTTGCGAGACGGCTGTTTACGTAGCAAGGCTCGAAACCGAAGGTCTCGGGGAATGCAGGCCAGCACTTGTCGGCAAATGCAACATACTTGCGAGCGCCCTTGTGCTGCTCAGCCCAGTCAAGGAGCGTAAGCTCGAACTGTGCCATACGTGCGCTCATCTCGGGATAGTACTTACCCTCACCCATTTCCTTAGCCATGTCTTCGCATACGGACGGGATACGAGGATCGTTCTCATGTGCCTTGTAAGCTACGAAGAGGTCAAGCTCGGAGTTCTCTTCAACCTCAATGCCGAGCTCATAGAGACCCTTGATCGGAGCGTTGCAGGCGAAGAAATCCTGCGGACGAGGTCCGAAGGTAATGATCTTAAGGTTCTTAACACCGATGATAGCGCGAGCGATCGGAACGAAGTCAGCGATCATCTTCGCGATGTCGTCAGCGGTGCCTACCGGATACTCCGGAATATAGCCCTTGAGGTGGCGCATTCCGAGGTTGTAGGAGCAGTTCAGCATACCGCAGTATGCATCGCCGCGGCCGTTGATCATGTCGCCGTCACCCTCGGCAGCAGCCACGAACATAACGGGGCCGTCGAAGTTCTTAGCGATCAACGTCTCGGGAGTCTCGGGACCGAAGTTTCCGAGGAAGACAACGAGCGCGTTGCACTCCGCCTTCTTTACGTCCTCAACTGCCTTGAGCATATCAAGCTCGTTCTCAACCGTAACCGGGCACTCATAAAGGTCGCCCTTGTAAGCAGCCTTAATGGCAGCACGGCGCTTCTCGGAAAGTACGATCGGGAAGCAGTCACGGCTTACGGCAACAATACCAAGTTTTACTACAGGAATGTTGTTCATAGTAAGTACCAAACCTTTCTCTATTTGATTGATTTCTTGCGTCGGGAAAATAGTTTCCGCCATCGTTACTATTATACTTTATCGGAAAATGACTGTCAATAAAAAACAGGGGGCGGAGCAAATGAAAAAGCTGCCGGTTTTACGACGGCAGCTCTTTGTCTGTTTTGCGGTTGATACGCAGGAAAACCCGCGGTTTTTACTGAATTTTCAGCGAGCCGAGAACCGCCTCGGCCTCCGGGCTGTCAAACTTGAAACCGCAGGAGGACACGCGAACGGGCTTTCCGTTGGTGATGGCGTAAAGCTCAAAGCCGTATCCGCCCCAGCCGTCGCTGTACTGGAATCCGGTCCAGTCGATCCCGCCGTAGGTGCCGGAGATGTCCGTCTGCTCGTTGGTGTAGGTGTTCTTGTTGTACTCGTACTGCTTCGTCATGGTCTCTTCGGTCTCCATCTTGAAGTCAAAGTACTTGAAGTCCGACTTCTTTACGGAGCAGTAGCGGGTGTCTGCATCGTCAAAAGCATCGCCCTTGCGGAAGGTCCAGCCTTCGGGAATGCCTACGGTGTAGTCGCCCCAGGTCTCGGTGGAAGCAATCGTTACGGTGTCTGCTGCGGGGGTAGGCTCCTCGGTAGGAGTTGCGCTCTCCTCCGTCTCGTCCTTGTCGCGCTTCTTACTCTTGCGATCGTCGTCATCATCGTCTCCGCAGGCTGCAAGACATACGCACAGGCTCATAGCCAGCAGGATGACCGCCAAAAGTTTTTTCATGGTTTTTTCCTCCTGAAATTAAATGCGGCCGGGTCGAAACGTTCGCCCGGCTCGCAGAATCAACAAGGGTGATTATAGAGATTATTTGCCGAATGTCAAGCGCGGCAGAGAGAAAATCGCGGAAAAATCACACCCGAAACAGAGAATTTTCCGGAAAATCCGTCAATCCGGCAGCGGCGCGATCTGGTTGCGGTAGATCCTCATGAGGAAGAAGGCGCACAACAGGGCGGAGCAGACTTCGGCTATGGGGTAGGAGAGCCATACGAAGTCAAGCTTCTGCACCACCTTGGCCATGAACCATGCCACCGGAAGGAGAATGACCACCTGGCGGCAGAACGAAACGATCGTCGCGTAGAGACCGTTTCCGAGAGCCTGGAACACCGAGATCGTGATGATCGAGAACGATGCCGCGATGAAGTGCAGGCTGATATAGTGGAACGCGGGCGTGCCGTATGTCACCAGCGTCCCAAGCGATGCGGCGTCCTCGCTGAAGAGCGAGAGCAGCTGCTTCGGGAACACCCAGAAGAGCACGGTTCCCACGGCCATGATGGCGGCCGCGATGAAGTAGCTTAAGCGCAGCGTCTCCACCATTCGCTTCTTGCGGCGCGCGCCGTAGTTGTAGGCGAGGATCGGCACCATACCGCTGTTGAAACCGAACACCGGCATGAAAATGAAGCTTTGTATCTTGAAGTAGATGCCGAAGACGGTCACGGCGTCCATGGTAAAGCCGGCGAGCAGGCTGTTGAGGATGTAGGTGATGACCGAGGCGATCGCCTGCATGAGGATGCTCGGGAAGGCTACCTTGTAGATGTTCTTAAGGGTTGCCGCATGGATGCGGAAGCCGCGCATCGAGAGGCTGACTTCCTTGTTCTTCGTGAGGTTGAAATACAATCCCAAAAGGGCGGCTACCGACTGGCCGATGACGGTTGCGACGGCGGCACCCTTGACGCCCATCCGGGGCAGTCCGAAGTGACCGAACACCAGCGCATAGTCGAGGAAAATGTTGATGATCGCGCCGGTACCCTGGGTGATCATCGCATAGATGGTGCGGCCGGTCGACTGCAGAAGACGCTCCAAAAGCACCTGGAAGAACAGACCCAGGGAGCAGCCCATGACCACGGAGAGGTAGTCCTTGCCGTAGCCGATGGTCTTCATTGTGACGTCGTATTTTTCCGCAAAATCCTTCGCCGAGAACTGCGAGCGGATGAAGGGCTCAGCCAGCGTGAAGCCCAGAATGCAGAAAACGACGGCGTAGATCGCGTAGATGGCGATGCCGTGAGTCGCGGCATTGTTGACGCCGCGGCTGTCCTTGCGGCCGAGGTTGTAGGACAGAAGAGCGTTGATACCGACGCCGGTACCGACCGCCATGGCGATCAGCAGGGTCTGCGCCGGGAAGGCGAGGGTGACCGCGGTCATGGCGTCCTGGTCGAACTTCGACACGAAGATACTGTCCACCACGTTGTAAAGTGCCTGCACAAGCATGGAGGCCACCATGGGCAGTGACATGCTCACCAAAAGCCGCGGGATGGGCATGGTGCCCATTTTGTTTTCCGTGTGAAGCGTTTGCTCGGAAGAATTCATGTTCGTATATATCCTTATTCACAGTCTAAGCCGCCGGAGGGTTGTACCTGCTTCCGGCGGCTTGGTTGTTTCGTGGTTCGTTGATCGGTTCCGGAGATTATTTTTCCTCGCGGAATTCTCCGGTAAAGCTGTCGCGGCGATAGACAAAGCCGCTGTGGAGATTCGGGATCGCTACGGTCTGAAGCTTGTTGCCTCGTGCATCCGACAGCGTCAGGGTGTCGCCCTTGGAAAGGCGGAACGGGCAGAGCTTGCCGGTGGGATCCTCGGCGGGGGTGCCGTCCTCGTTCGTCTTCACGCAGTCGATCTGAAGCGTGCCGCCGGCGGGGATCGCGGTGCCGTCCGGAATCCGGAAGGACTTCGGCGTGCCGTCAACGGACTCGCCGCCGTCGGTCAGCGTATAGCCTGCAACGGAAATCTCGTTCTTGCTCAGGTTGCGGAGCACAATGTAATCGTCGCCGCGGGCGCTGATGGTCTCGATCACAACGCCTGTGCTGTTGTCCTCCTTGACGTGGAGAACGACGGAGATGCGGCCTGCGGAGACATCATTTTCCGTGAGCTTGAGATCCTTGGACGTGCGCTTTTGACCGTTGACCTCCCAGTAATCGAAGGTGTAGCCGTCGCGGAAGGTGGCGCTCAGGTCGGTTGCGTAGTCGGTGGCGTAGATGCCCGAGAAGCGCTTGCCGGTCGGAAGCGTGTAGGAGTTGATCTGAATCTTTGCATTTTCCTCTGCAGCGACCTCAAGGGAGTAGGAACCCTTCAGAAGGAAGCGGCTCTTTAAGTAGGAAAATGCTTTCGTCGGGCGGGCCTTTGCGAAATCGATGATGGTCTGCAGTTGACCCTGGAGCTGATCCTCCTTGACCCAGGAGGCATCCTCCGCACCCAGCGAAGCGATGTAGTTGTAGTAGTACGTCATCTCGGATGCGCGGGCTGCGCTCACGGCGTTCAGGGTTTCCGTGACATTTTCCGCGGAGAGCGCTCCGTTGGCGAAATCAAGGGAAGCCTTGACGAAGTATTCCATACAGTCCGGACGAGCCAAAAGCGCGTCGAGAAGCGGTGCGTAGCGGTCGGACCCTTCCGTCAGAACCGCGCGGAGCGTGTCGTAGGTTGCGAGCACCTCCTGCTGGTCGTAGAGACCGTAGGTGTAGTCGATATCGTGCAGAAGGAAGCGCCAGCGTCCGTCGTACACGCCCGTTCCGAGAGACTCGCCCTCGGCGGGAACGTAGCGGAAGCATTTGTAGTTGTTGTTCGGCCAGTCCTTGTTGCACAGGTAGATGTTGTAAGCCATGTAGGAGAGGTAATCCTCGACATCCATCCAGTTGCACAGCTCGCGGTAGAGCGAGTTGTTTGTGAGGTCGCCGTAGGCGAAGCGGTAGTATTCCGTGTCGTACGCCTTGGCCCAGGTGTTGTTGAAGTCGTCGCCCTCCTCGGTCTTCTTGTAGGAGTCGCCGCCCTCGAGAACAACAAATTCACCCTCCGTGTACTCTTCGGCGCCGGAAGCTTTCGCGGCCGTCTTCGCCGGGGAGTCGCCGTAATGGTTCTTTAAGTACGTGTCGCAGTAGGAGGAGTGTACCCAGAAGAAACCGTAGTAGGTGCCGTTGATGTAGCAGACCGCCGGGCAGACGCTCTCGTACTCAGTGAAGCCCGCATCCGCTGCCAGCATCTGGTTCAGCTCGTCGCGAACGAAGGCGAAGCGGTAGTCGTTGCCGGAAGCGCGAAGCACGAATTTGTCGTAGCGGACAACCTGCGTCGCCGTTCCGTCGGCCGTTGTGAGATCGAGGAAGTTCAAGTAGAACGTTCCGGTCTCCGGGCTGTATTCCTTGCGGGCGTAGAACTTTAAGGACTTCTGCGAGTTGCGGCGGGAGTACGCGCCGTAGACGCGGACACCGCAGTTCTGCTCGGTCACGAGCGTTCCGTCGGGGTTCAGCACCTCAAGGTAGACGGTGCGCTCGCTCGCGCGGCCGCGGTTCTCGTAATTCTCGCCGGCCATGATACCGTCGGGCTCGTCCGTGAGCTCCGCCGGGTCACCGTTGATGGTGAACACCATGGTCTGATAGCGGGAGTCGACGCGTGCGCCGAGGATGTAGGAGTGAACAAACTCCGCCGACTTCGTGCCGTCCGCATAGAACACGGCGGCGCGCAGGGACCATACCTTCGGGATGTTGCCCTTGTTGGCCGCTAAAGCGATTCCGTTCTGCGGATCGTAGCGGTTCGAGGACGTCGTCGGGTGGGTTCCGTCGGTGGTGTAGTAGATGGTGCCCTCGTTGCGGGAGAAGATCCGCACCGTGAGGTCCGTCTTATAGAAGTTGCCCGTGTGAGAGAAGACGACGTCGGGCATGTCGTTGGTAAAGGTGATCTTCTCTCCGGTGTAGTCGTCGCGCTTCGGCGTCGGTGTCGGATCGTTGTTGTCCGGACCCGAGGTGGGCTTGCCGGGGTCCGGCGTCACCGTCCCCGTGGCCTGCGCCGGCGTTGCCGAAACATCCGTGTTGCCGGGCTTGTTGTCTTTTGTCAGTGCAGAAATTACCGCAATCAGAATTCCGATTGCGGCAATGCATGCGAGCGTGATGATCGCGATCTTTTTGTTGGAATTACGTTTCATTGTGTTGTGAGAGCCTCCGAATTATTCACCGGTAAATTCAACCAATACGGCGTTGGATACGCCCTCCGTTGCCAGAAGCTCGTCCAGGAACGGAGTCTCCGAACCCTTGAAGTGAATCTGTACGGTGAGCTCGGTTTCTTCCTTGTAAACCGTCTTGTTCTTCAGTCTTCCGCCCAGGGCGTCGACGATCTTCGCCACGTCCTCGGCCGCCTGATCATTGTAGCGGACCAGCAGAAGGTACGTGCCGCGCGAGGTGCGCAGAAGCGTAAGGAAAATGTAAAGGACGGCGATGAAGACAGAGCCGACCAGTGCAAAAGGAACCATGCCGGCACCGGTGGTCAGACCGACCACGACGGACCAGAACAAAAAGCCGACGTCCAGCGGATCCTTGATCGCGGAACGGAAGCGGATGATACTCAGAGCACCGATGGTTCCCAGGGAGAGAGAGATGCTCGAGGAGATGGTTAAGATGATCATCGCGGTGATGACCGCAACCATGACCAGCAGTACCGCAAAATTCTCGCTGTAGCAGGCGCCGCGGTAGAAGAAGCGGTAGACGCAGTAGATGATGGCGGCGCACACGAGCGTGTACGTCAGGCACGCAAGGATCTGTATGGGTGTGGTTGTGCCGAGCGAATCCGCGGCTCCCATCAGTTTTTTGATTTCGTCAATGTAATCAGCCATGGTAAACTCCCGAAAGATATATTGGTTCAGATGCGCGGCAACACGATGAAGTTGTTGCGCAGGTAATCGCAGCCGAGGACAAATTTGGATACGGCAAGCTTGACGCCTGTATTTTCCAGAAGCTGGCGGAGATACATGGGGTAGCTGTCGTCGTATTTGACCTCCAGAACGACTTCGCGTTGCGGGAACAGGGGACGTGTGACGAGCCGTTCGTCGAACATGTCCAGGGTGTTGATCCCGGCGCTGAGTTGGCAGTCAAAGGTGACACGGACCATGGAGAGCGGGTGGATGTACGCCTGGCGCTGATACTCGATGATCACCTCGGGGCGGAGCCCTTCGGACTGCCGGAGACCGTACACCTGCTTACAGAGGGGATTGTCGTACGCAAGCAACGGCGAGTAGTCGCCCGAAAGGATCGCGTCGTAATCGGCCCTCGTGATGACCGCGGAAGTCTTGCTGATGCGGTCGTCGATTTTTTCCTTGTTCTCCAGGACGATGAAGGAATCGCTGCCGTTGTAGGCGCGGATGCGGTACTTGTTCCGGTGCTGCACACCGCTGTCCTTCTCATAGTAGGAGTCGTGCTTCACGGTATCGAAATAGACACTCTGGATCCGGTATCCGTCCGGTCCCGGCATGTGGGGATCGGGCGTGAGAATTCCGGCGACCCGCGCGTGGAGTTCCACATACTGCGGGTATGTGAGAACGGTTTTGATTTCATGCCGCTTGGGCCTATCCGCAAAGGGATTCCGGTATCGCATGGGAGCTGCTCCTTTCCTGACTTTCGCTATTATATATGCAGAAGTTACAAAGGGCAAGTTATTTCATATTTTTTACATAAAAAACTCGGTTCTTGTGCAGATGCGGCAGTTGTGGTATACTTCTGTACTGTGATATTATGCAGAAGTGTTTCCTGCGCCGGGCATTCGCCCGTGCGCGTTCGAAAAATGAGTGCGAATCAGGAGGAACTATGGCATCGATCGATGATATTCTGGGTGAGAACCCGGAGGAGATTGCTGAACATGAGTATGATGACAACGGGCAGCCGAAGCCTGCCGAAGGCGAAGGCAACGTCGAAGAGGAGGACGAGCCCGGATATGACGGCGGTGAGACGAGAGAATTTACCGCGGTAACGACGGAGGAGACGGACGAGGATGATATCGATCCCGACTCTTATGAATACGCCGATGAGGACGAAGAGGAAGAGGAGGACGACCGGCCGGTGAGAAGCCGGAGTGCGAAGAAGAGCGATCAGAAGCGCAGAACCGGCGGCTTTTCGGCGTGGCTTGCGAAGGTGTTCCACGACAGCGATGACGATTCGCCATGGATTTTCCGACGCAGAACCATCGCTTTGATCATCGGACTGGTTCTGGTCCTCACGGTATTTCTGATCATGATCGTGATGATTCCCGAGGGCGGAGACAGCGGCAAGGATGTCACTCCGACCGCGGTTGTGTATACGCCGACGCCCATCGGTACGCCGACGAGTGCGCCCACGGAGGAGCCGGATCCTACCCCTACGCCGGAGCCGGAACCGACGCTGACGGAGGCACCGACCCCGACACCCGGGGGCGTGAAAAATACGCCGACGCCTACCCAGAAGGCGCAGCAGGTAACCACCGCAACGCCGACTCCGTCGCCGGAGCCGACCCCTACGGATGAGCCGGAACCGACACCGACGAAGGAGGTAGAGCCGACCCCGACCAATGTGGTTGAGCCTTCACCTTCGATTTCACCGGAAGTTTCGCCGGAAGTATCCCCGGAAGTTTCGCCGGAAGTTTCGCCGGAAGTATCCCCGGAAGTTTCGCCGGAAGTATCGCCGGAAGTATCGCCGGAAGTATCCCCGGAAGTATCCCCGGAAGTTTCACCTGAGGTTTCGCCGAAGGTTTCACCGGAAGTTTCGCCGGAGCTTTCTCCGGGTGGCGGAGACAATCCCGGCGGTGGAGACAACCCCGGTGGCGGCGATAATCCCGGCGGTGGAGACAACCCCGGCGGTGAAAATCAGGGAGGCGGCAACGGCGGCGAAGGCGGCGAGACCGGTGGCAACAACTGACAAAACGAAAACGCCGCGGATGGGTTTTGCGGCGGGAGAGTTGTGAGATGAGCAACAAAAATATCTGTATTACCCTGCAGTACGACGGCAGCCGCTACGACGGCTGGCAGAAGCAGGGCAACACCGAGAATACGATTCAGGGAAAGCTTGAGACCATGCTCTCGCAGCTGTTCGAGCAGCCGATCGAGGTGAACGGCTCCGGTCGGACGGACGCGGGCGTGCATGCGGTCGGGCAGACGGCCAACTTCGTCGTCAACACGCCGTACGGCCCCGGGAAAATCCTCGAGCTGATGAATCGATATCTCCCCAAGGACATTGCGGTCACGGACGCGAAGGTGGCGGACGCGAGGTTCCACGCGCGGTTAAACGCCCGCTCGAAGACGTATGTTTACCGCATCTCCACGGGCTATGTGCGGCCGGTGTTCGGGCGTCAGCAGATTCTGTATCTGCCGGAGACGCTGGATGTCGCGGCGATGCGAAAGGCGGCGGAGTGTCTGATCGGGGAGCATGATTTTACGAGTTTTTGCGGAAATAAGCATATGAAGAAGTCGTGTGTGCGAACCATCACTTCCATCGATATCGAGGAGGTGACCGTGACCCTCGGCGACGCGGAGTACGAGGAGCTTCGACTCACGTTTACGGGCAACGGCTTTTTGCAGAATATGGTCCGCATCCTCACGGGGACGCTTCTGGAGATCGGAGAGGGAGCGCGCAAACCGGAGGAGATGGCGGCGATCCTTGCGGCGAAGAACCGCGAGAGTGCGGGGCCTGCGGCACCCGCCCACGGCCTGACACTCTGGAAGGTCGAATACTAGTGACATAAGGTGGGAGTAACGATGGGGTTTTATCTTGTTAAGGATCATACAGCGCCCGACATTTACGTCGGACCTGAGGCATGGCCCGGTGTTGTGCGCGTGGCAAATGTGCTTGCGGAGGACATTTTCCTCGTGAGCGGCGTTCGGCCGCGGGTTGTGCGGGATACAGCCGAGCTCTCCGGCAGGGCGGTGATCGTCGGAACGGCGGGAAGGACCGCGGCGGATCCGGCGGGACTGTTTGACGGTTGTACTGCAGCGGACGGCAAGCGCGAGGTGTTCGTGCTTCGCAGGGCGGAAGATCCTCTGCCCGGTGTGACGGAGGCGCTGGTTATCTACGGAAGCGACAAGCGCGGAACCATCTACGGAATGTTTGAGGTGAGCCGCCGCATCGGCGTGACGCCCTGGGTGTGGTTCGCGGATGCAGCTCCTGCAAAATGCGCGGAGCCGGTGCTCGATCTTGAGCTTCCCTTTGTTTCGAAGGAGCCGTCGATCCGGTATCGCGGATTTTTCATCAACGACGAATGGCCGTCCTTCGGAACCTGGACGAACAACCTCTTCGGCGGGTTCAACGCGAAGATGTACGAGCAGGTGTTCTTGCTTCTGCTCCGCATGAAGGGCAACTATCTGTGGCCGGCGATGTGGTCCGCCATTTTCCCCGATGACGGTCCGGGGCTTGCAAACGCAGAGCTTGCGGACGAACTCGGAGTCGTCATGGGCGCGTCCCATCACGAGCCGTGCTGCCGCCAGGGCGAGGAGTACAAATACCTCCGCGGCAAGGACTCCGTGTACGGCGACGCGTGGAATTTCTTAACGAACGAAGAGGGCATCACGCGCTTCTGGGCGGACGGTCTGGCAAGAAGCGGCCGGTTTGAAAATGTCATCACGGTGGGCATGCGCGGCGAGGCGGACTCCACGATCCTCGGGCGCGAGGCGACGCTTGCCGACAACATCGATCTTCTGCGAAGAGTGCTTCGCACGCAAAATAAACTGATCCGCGAGTATGTGAACGAGGACCTTTCGAAGGTTCCGCGAATGCTTGCGCTTTATAAGGAAGTGGAGCCTTTCTTCTACGGCGACGAGACGACGCCGGGGCTTGCGGGCGAGCCGGAGCTCGAGGGCGTGACGCTGATGTTCTGCGAGGACAACTACGGCAACATGCGGACACTTCCGTCCGGGGCGCTGCGCAGCCACAACGGCGGCTTCGGCATGTATTATCATTTCGATTACCACGGCGGTCCGGTTTCGTATGAGTGGGTCAACTCCACGCAGCTCTCGAAGGTCTGGGAGCAGATGGGGCGCGCCTACGCGGCCGGGATCCGCGACATCTGGATCGTCAACGTCGGCGACCTGAAGCCGCAGGAATATCCGCTCACCTATTTCATGGACCTCGCCTACGACTACGAGACCTACGGCATGAGACCCAACGAGACCGATGCGTACACGGCGCGCTTTGCGGCCGACGTCTTTGCGGGCGGTTTCGATGATGATGTCAAGGAAGAGGCGTTCCGCCGGATCGCGGAGACGCTCATAGAGTATTCGACGTTAAATGCACAGCGACGTCCGGAGACGCTCCATCCTTCGTTGTACGCGCTCTCGGAGGAGAGCGAGGCGGCGCGCATGCTTGCGGCGTGCCGGCGCCTTCGCGACAACTGCGAGTGGCTTGCGGCGCACGTGCGAACGGAGCTTTCGGATTGTCTGTTCGAACTTGTCACGTACCCGGCGACGGCCTCAGCCAACCTCATCGAGATGATGATCGCGGCGGGTGCCAACGAGGCTTTGCTTTTAGAGGAAAATCCCCGCGCGGACGTGTACGCGGACATGGTTGCGGACCGCATCCGCGAGGACGAGGAGCTGGTGAAGCAGTACCACTCCGTCGCCGGCGGAAAATGGAACGGCATGATGAGCGGAAAGCACATCGGCTTTAAGCAGTGGAACGACGAGGGGAGCGGGCCTCCCGCGGTGCACCGCTTCGCAGAGCTTGCAAGCGGCGCCTACCTGCCGGATCCGGTTCCGTACCCTTACACGGCGTTTCGCGAGGAGCATCTGATCTATACGGAGAAGACTCCGGAGCGCCCGACCTGGGCCGGGGAGCATTTTCCGGAAAATACATATCTTATGAACGATGACGGCGTGATCGCCGTGGATGCTGCGCGGTTTGCGGAGAATAAGGCGGCCGGAGACGCCGCATATACGGTTCTCACGGGCTATGGGCGACACGGTTCGGCTGCGGCGGTGCTGCCGCTCGGGCAGGATTTTGCGCCGGGCACGGGGCCGCAGATCACGTACCGGATCGCGGTTCCGAAGGACGATCATTACACGGTCCGGATGATCTTTGCGCCGAGCAATCCGAAGCAGAACGGCGGCGGGGTCCGGTTCGGGTATTCCGTGGACGGCGGCGACGAGGTTGTCGTCGATCTCATTCCGCAGGGCTTCCGCAGCGGCGATTGCTTTAATCCGGCGTGGTGCCAGGGCGTGATGATCAACGCGAGGATCCATATGTTTAATGTGAAGCTTTCGGCCGGTGCTCACACGATCTCGGTGTGCGCCGTGGATTCGGAGGCGGTGTTGGAGAGAATTATTGTTTCCGCGGAGTACTTTGTTGCGGTCAACAGCTATCTCGGTCCGCAGGAAACCTATCATGAGTAAACTACAGGAGGGTGTTGTAATGAATATCAAGGGACAGTCGTTTTTGACGCTGAAGGATTTTACGCCGGCACAGATCGGGGAGTTTCTCGATATGGCGGACTGGCTTCGCACCTGCAAGAGAAACCGTGTTCACGTGTCCGGCTGCGAGGGCAAGAACATTGCATTGATCTTTGAGAAGACCAGCACGAGAACCCGTTGCTCCTTCGAGGTTGCGGCTTACGACCTCGGAATGGGCGCCACGTATCTCGACCCGAAGGCTTCCCAGATCGGCAAGAAGGAGAGCATTCAGGATACCGCGCGGGTTTTGGGGCGCATGTTTGACGGCATCGAGTACCGCGGCTTCGGCCAGGAGATCGTGGAGGATCTCGCAAAATACTCCGGCGTTCCGGTGTGGAACGGCCTGACCAACGAGTACCATCCGACCCAGATGCTCGCGGACCTTCTGACCATTCGCGATTACTTCGGTCGCCTCAAGGGCATCCGCCTTACCTACATGGGCGATGCGCGCTACAACACCGGCAATTCGCTGATGATCGCCTGCACCAAGATGGGACTGCATTTTACGTGCTGTGCGCCGAAGAAGTACTGGCCCAACGCGGAATTGATCGAGATCTGCCGCGGTTATGCGGCGGAGTCGGGCGCGACGCTTACGTTCACCGAGGATGTGGTGGAGGGAACCACCGGCGCTGACGTTATTTCGACGGACGTGTGGGTTTCCATGGGCGAGCCGGACGAGATTTGGGAGGAGCGTATCCACGACCTGCTTCCGTACCGCGTGACGATGGACTGCATCAACCGCGCTTCGGAGGACGTGATCTTTTTGCACTGCCTGCCGAGCTTCCACGATCTCAACACGGAGATCGGCCGCGCCATCAGCGAGCGCTTCGGCATCAGCGAGATGGAGGTTACGGACGAGGTGTTCGAGTCGAAGTACAGCAGAGTGTTCGACGAGGCGGAGAACCGCATGCACACCATCAAGGCTGTGATGTACGCGACGCTCTCGGAGGAGACCTGGCCCGGAAAATGATGGGACTACTGCTGTAGAATACAATAATCTGACTCGGAGATGACCATGTATCAGGACAGAATCGTGTTATGCGGAAGCAACGCATACGAGAAAAAATACTATTTAAATGATGATTTCCGCGGGCTGCCGTCGGAGGTACAGAAGGAGTTGAAGATCATGTGCGTGTTGTTCACCGAGAAGGTGGGCGGCGTGCTGACTCTGGAGTTCGACGAGGACGGGGAGCTGGAGTTTCACACGTCCGCGCGCGAGGGCGACATGATGTACGACGACATCGGCAGCGGTCTGGAGATCAAAAGACTCCGCGATGAGAAGCGAGACCTTTTAGAGGCACTTGAGATGTACGTGAAGGTGTTCTTCCTCGGACTGGAGACGGAGGGTGAAGATGAGTGACAACGGCAACAATTATCTGCTGGCCATTGATGTCGGCAATACGAACCTTACGTTCGGCATTTTCCGCGGGGACGAGATCATCGGTACGTTCCGCATGACGACGAAGCTTCCGCGGACGTCCGACGAGTTCGGTATCTGGATCAAAAATCTTCTGGCGGAGCGCAGTGTGACTCCCGAGCAGCTCACGGGCGTCATCGTGGCGTCGGTTGTGCCGGGCATCATGCACTCCCTAAACTCCGGCGTCATCAAATACCTGCACCACACGCCGCTGGTGGTGGGCGCGGGGATGAAGACCGGCATTCGCATCAATATGGCAAATCCTCTCGAGATGGGCGCGGACCGCGTGGTTGACGCGGTGGCGGGGTACGAGCTGTTCGGCAAGCCCGAGAAGACGCCGATCATGGTGATCGACTTCGGCACGGCGACCACGTACGACCTGGTGCTGGCGGACGGGACGCTCTCCTGCGGCATCACGAGCCCCGGCATCCGCATCTGTGCCAACGCCCTGTGGAACGAGGCGGCAAAGCTTCCCGAGATCGGCATCGAGATGCCTGCGACGATCCTTGCCACCGACACGGTGACGAGTATGCAGGCGGGCCTGATCTACGGCTGCATCGGCCAGACGGAGTACATGATCCGCAAGGTGAAGGAGGCGGCCGGTCTTGCGCAGATGAAGGTCATCGCCACGGGCGGTCTGGGACGCATCATCTCCGCCGAGACGGACATGATCGACGTGTACGATCCGGACCTCACGTTGAAGGGCCTTCAGTTGATCTACGCGAAGCAGAAGCGCTCCCGGAAATAGCCGACACATAAAGAAGAAACAACAGCCGCTGTCCCTTTCGGGGGCCGGGCGGCTGTTTTTGTGCCCGCAGATCTTGCGAAAGGGCCGGCCGGAGCGGAAACAGTGCCAAGTAAGGGTGGCATTTTCCGAAGAAAACGTGTACAATAGGGAGCGGACACCGCGTGCGGAAAATGCGCGGCCGGAAAGTGGGGACTGCATTGAGTTTTCGTATCGGAACAATCGAAGTGGATACGCCCGTTGCACTGGGGCCGATGGCGGGGATCACCGACCTGCCGTTCCGGCGGCTGTGCAAGGAGCAGGGCGCGGGACTTCTCTACACGGAGATGGTGAGCGCCAAGGGCATCATGTACAAAAATCCGAACTCGGCGGAGCTGATCGCAACCGAGGCGTCGGAGCGGCCCGTGGGGCTGCAGCTCTTCGGCGCCGATCCGCAGATCATGGGGGAGCAGGCGAAGGTGCTCTCGGAGCTGCCGTTTGATTTCTTCGATATCAATATGGGCTGCCCGGTGCCGAAGGTTGTGAACAACGGCGAGGGCTCCTCGCTGATGAAAAATCCGAAACTTGTATACGACATCGTGTCCGCGATGGTCAGATCCCAGCCCAAGCCGGTTACGGTCAAGATCCGCAAGGGCTTCGGCGGCACGGAGAGCGCGGCAGAGGTCGCGAAGGCCGCGGAGGATGCGGGAGCCTCCATGATCGCGGTGCACGGACGGCTTCGCGAGGAGTACTACGCGGGGCGCTCGGACTGGGGATGCATCCGGCGCGTGAAGGAGGCCGTGAAGATTCCGGTCATCGGCAGCGGCGACATCGCCTCCGCGCAGGACGCGGCGGCGATGCTTCGGGAGACCGGCTGCGACGGCGTGATGATCGCACGCGCGGCCCGGGGGAACCCATGGATCTTCGCACAGTGCAAGGCATATTTGACGGACGGCACGGTGCTTCCGGCGCCGGAGGATGAGGAGCTGTGCAGCATGGTGCTTCGCCATGCGCGGATGGCTTGTGACTTCAAGGGCGAGCGCATCGCGATGAAGGAGATGCGAAGCCATGTGGCGTGGTATTTTTCGGGCAGGCGGGGGTCCGCGGGACTGCGGCGCGCCGCCAATGAGATCGCCACATATCAGGGGCTTGAGGAGCTGATCGAAGGCTGGATGGAGGACAGAAGCAGGTGAGCCGGGGCGTCCCCGGTTGTCACCGAAGGAGGGTATCGCATGAGAACTTCGAAGCGCGTGCTTCGGTACGCGAAGGAGCATTTTACGGAGGTGCAGCACACGACGATCAACCCGGAGGGGCCGGGCGTGGTGCGCATTCATCTGGTGCCGCCGCGGCTTGAGGAGAACTCGGCGGCGGCGAGCATCGTCATTCTGAACGGGCAGTACGTGATCCCCGTGAACGTGACGTGGAGCATTCTTCTCACGGAGTTGATCCGCGAGATCAATGCCTACAGCGGGCATGAGGTGAGCGATGCGGACGTCGAGGCGATCATCAAGGCGACGTGCCGGTCGATGAAGAAGGTTTACCCGCTCATTCCGAAAGCGTGGTTCCGCCGGGATGTCTACCGGATGATGACGACGTTTCGGCAGATCGCGTACGGCGAGGACGTCACCGAGGAGATCGGCTACGTGAGCCTGGGTGATTACGCGCCGCACATGAAGGCGCCGCACCGGATGGATCTGATGGTGAGCGCCATGACAAGACGCGGAAAATGGCACTGCAACCTCCAGTGCGTGCATTGCTATGCCGCGGGGCAGGAGCAGTCCTCCGAGGAGGAGCTCTCCACCGAAACCTGGAAGAAAATCCTCGACCACTGCCGCGAGGTCGGCATTCCGCAGGTGACATTTACCGGTGGCGAGCCCACGATGCGGGAGGACCTTCCGGAGCTTCTCTCCTACGCAAAATGGTTCATCACGCGCTTAAATACCAACGGCGTCAAGCTCTCTCCGGAGTACTGCGAGGAGCTTAAGAGGTCGTCGCTTGACAGCGTTCAGATCACGTTCTACTCCGACAAGGAGGAGATTCACAATAAACTGGTGGGCGCGGAAGGCTACCGCTCCACGGTGAAGGGCCTTCGCAACGCCCTGGCCGCGGGGCTCAACGTGAGCGTCAACACGCCCCTGTGCACCGAGAACCGCGACTACCTGAGCACCCTTGCGTTCCTCCACGAGGAGGGCGTTTTGTACGTGACGTGCTCCGGCCTGATCACCACGGGAAATGCAGCCAAAGAGTCCTCCGTGAACCTGCAGCTGACCAACGCGGAGATCCGCGGGATCCTCCGCGATGCCGTGGAGTACTGCGGCAAGCACGGCATGGAGATCAGCTTCACGTCCCCCGGCTGGGTGGACGATGACTTCTGCAAGGAGCTCGGCATCAACACGCCGAACTGCGGCGCTTGCTTAAGCAACATGGCCATCACCCCCGGCGGCAATGTCGTTCCGTGCCAGAGCTGGCTCTCGGAAAAGCCCCTGGGCAACTTCCTTTCGGACGACTGGTCGGATATCTGGGACGGCGCGGTGTGCGCCGAGCGCAGAAAATACTCTGCGTCGATGCGGTGTGAATGCCCGCTTCGGATCGCGAGAGAGGAGGCGTGCCATGAGAACTGAGAGAGTGCGCCGGAAAACCGGCATCCTGTTCGCGGCGGCAGCGGTCGCGGCGGTCATCCTTGCTGCGGTCCTCCTGTCCGGCACAAAAAACCGTGCGGCGGCCAAGGGGGATCTCGACGAGATCCTCAACTACACGATCACCATAGACGTCAACGAGGACGCAACCCTGACGATGCTCTACCATATAGAATGGAAGGTTCTCGACTCCACCTCCGAGGGGCCTCTGGAGTGGGTACACATCGGCGTCGGGAACAAGCATTTTACGAAACTGACGAAGCTGACGAGCAACATCAAAACGATTTCCAAATACCAGACAAGCAGCGTGCGCGTCGACTTCGACCGGAAATACAAAGCCGGCGAGGTTGTGGTGTTTGAGTTCTCGCTTGTGCAGGATTACATGTATCAGATGGATCTGCTCACGGAGGGCGAGACCGTCTACGAATTCACCCCGGGATGGTTCGACGACTGCAAGGTCGACGAGCTGATCATCCGCTGGAACAGCGACAGGGTCGAGTCCTGGTCGCCTGCCTGCGAGGTGGAGAGCGACGGTTATCTGAAGTGGACCACAAGCCTTAAGAAGGGCGGAAGATACAAGATTGACGTGACCTATAAAAACACTGCCTTCGCCTTTAACGCGAACAAGACGATCGAGCGTTTCTCGGGGAACAACGGCTCTTCGAATCCGGCGAAGGGAGTCGTGATCTTCGTGGTCTGCCTTATCGGATTCCTCTTCGTGGTCTCCATGACCTGCGTGAAGAATTACTCCAGCGGGGCAAACTTCGGAGGGACGACGGAGCGGAAGATCGTGCGGACCCGCATCGAGTATTATCCGTCCTGTCCGGCCTGCGGAGCGCCGCGCCCGGAGGGCAAGGACAACTGCGAATACTGCGGCCGTAGCTTTATCAAGAGTGAGGAGAAGATCGAGGAGAAGGACATCCCGGCGGAGGAGAAGGAGCTTCGCGCGAAGAAGTCCGACGGTCTGTACCGCTACACCTCCTCACCGAACACTTACATCCGCGTGAACGTCATCAACGTTCCCAGGCCCCGCTCCTCGGGCAGTTCCCATCGCTCCGGCGGCGGTGGCTGCGCCCACAGTTCCTGTGCCTGTGCCTGCGCGTGTGCATGCGCCTGCGCCGGCGGCGGAAGAGCAGGCTGCTCGACCAAGGACTTCTATCATACGAACGTCACGCTGCGTGCGATCCGGAAGCATACGAAGCAGTAGCGGTAATGCGGCTTTTGCGGGTTTGCCGGGAAACGGCCGAAAACCCGCAAAAGTATCGGGAAAATCGCGAAAAATTTTCTTGACATTCGACGAATGCTTTACTATAATCTAACTTGCGCTTTTGGGCACCTTTGTTTGTGTGCCCGAAAATCGCAAGTTTTTTCTTGCAGATTATCTGCAGTATGCAACCACACATTTTCTGTATCACAGAAGAACAATCTGAACAGGAGGTAATAGGATGCCTACATTTAACCAGTTAGTACGCAAGGGACGTGAGGTTACGGCCAGCAAGTCTACGGCACCCGCTCTTCAGAAGGGTTTCAACGCTCTTAAGAAGAAGACGACGGATGCTTCTGCTCCTCAGAAGAGAGGCGTTTGCACGGCAGTTCGTACCACGACCCCTAAGAAGCCGAACTCGGCTCTTCGTAAGATTGCCAGAGTACGTCTCAGTAACGGTATGGAGGTTACGAGCTACATCCCCGGTGAGGGACATAACCTTCAGGAGCACAGCGTTGTGCTTATCCGCGGCGGTCGTGTAAAGGACCTTCCCGGTACCCGTTATCATATCATCCGCGGTACGCTGGATACGGCCGGTGTTGCTAAGAGACGCCAGGCTCGTTCCAAGTACGGCGCAAAGCGTCCGAAGGACGCAAAGAAGTAATTTCGAAGCAATTCGAAATCGTTTCACAGGACATTTTCATTACTAATAGAAATGCCAGGCTGAATTTTCCGAAAGGACGCAATGCGTCCCTGTCGCAGAGTTTTGTGGTTGCAGATGCGAGTGAAAATACAAGACCGAGTGCATGAACACAGTAATGTGAGTACCGTAGAATTAATCCTACCGAAGGCTTTTGCTTTCGGGAATAATTAAGGAGGGAAGTAACGTGCCACGTAAAGGACATATTCAGAAAAGAGACGTTCTGGCGGATCCGATCTACAACAGCAAGATCGTAACCAAGCTGATCAACAACGTTATGCTTGACGGCAAGAAGGGAACCGCACAGAAGATCGTTTACGGCGCATTTGAGCAGGTAAATGCCAAGAGCGGCAAGGAAGCGATGGAAGTCTTCGAGGCTGCCATGAACAACCTTATGCCCATGCTCGAGGTAAAGGCTCGCCGTATCGGCGGTGCTACCTACCAGGTGCCGGTAGAAGTCAGACCGGAGAGAAGACAGGCTCTTGCTCTTCGCTGGCTCACGATGTTCTCCCGCAAGAGAAGCGAGAAGACCATGGTGGACCGTCTGGCAAACGAGATCCTTGACGCATCCAACAACACCGGTAATGCGGTCAAGAGAAAAGAAGATATGCACAAGATGGCAGAGGCGAACAAGGCATTCTCCCACTATCGTTGGTAATGCCCGTCGCAGTCTGAATGATTTAGGAGGACAAATCTTTGGCTGGAAGAGAATACCCGCTTGAGAGAACCCGTAACATCGGTATCATGGCTCACATCGATGCCGGTAAGACGACTCTCACAGAGCGTATCCTGTACTACACAGGTGTTAACTACAAGATCGGTGACACGCACGAAGGTACTGCTACCATGGACTGGATGGAGCAGGAGCAGGAGCGTGGTATCACGATCACTTCTGCCGCAACGACCTGCCATTGGACTCTTGAGGAGAACAACAAGCCGAAGCCCGGCGAGCTGGAGCATCGTATCAACATCATTGATACCCCCGGCCACGTGGACTTCACCGTCGAGGTAGAGCGTTCGCTCCGCGTACTCGACAGTGCCGTCGGTGTGTTCTGCGCAAAGGGCGGTGTTGAGCCGCAGTCTGAGACAGTTTGGCGTCAGGCAGACAAATACAACGTACCGAGAATCGCATTTGTCAACAAGATGGATATCTCCGGTGCAAACTTCTTCAACGTTATTTCGATGATCGAGTCCCGTCTCGGCAAGAACCCGGTTGCTCTTCAGCTGCCGATCGGCAAGGAAGACACCTTCAAGGGTATCATCGACCTGATGGAGATGAAGGCTTACTACTATACCGATGCTAAGGGTGATGCCGTAGAGATTACGGATATCCCGGACGATATGAAGGACCAGGCGGAGGAGTACCGCGAGAAGATGGTGGAAGCCATCTGCGAGACGGACGACGATCTTTTGGAGCAGTACCTTGAGGGCAATGTTCCGGAGGTTCCGGCTCTGAAGAAGGCGCTCCGCGCGGCTACCATCACGACGGAGATCATCCCCGTTCTGTGCGGTTCCGCATACCGCAACAAGGGTGTTCAGAAGCTTCTGGACGCCGTCATCGAGTATCTTCCCGCACCTACCGACATCCCGGACATCAAGGGTGTTGACGAGGACGGCAACGAAGTTACGAGAAAGTCTTCGGACGAGGAGCCTTTCGCGGCTCTTGCGTTCAAGATCATGACCGACCCCTTCGTAGGTAAGCTTGCTTACTTCCGCGTATACTCGGGTACGATGAACTCCGGTTCCTACGTGCTCAACGCGACGAAGAACAAGAAGGAGCGTGTCGGCCGTATCCTGCAGATGCATGCGAACAAGCGTCAGGAGCTCGAGAAGGTGTACTCCGGCGATATCGCTGCTGCAGTAGGTTTCAAGATTACAACGACCGGTGATACCATCTGCGATGAGGCTCATCCGGTTATTCTCGAGTCCATGGAGTTCCCGGAGCCCGTTATCGAGGTTGCTATCGAGCCCAAGACGAAGGCCGGCCAGGACAAGATGGGCGAGGCTTTGGCAAAGCTTGCTGAAGAGGATCCGACGTTCCGCGTTTCCACGAACGAGGAGACCGGTCAGACGCTTATCGCCGGTATGGGCGAGCTCCATCTGGAGATCATCGTAGACCGTCTGCTCCGCGAGTTCAAGGTTGAGGCAAATGTAGGTGCACCTCAGGTTGCCTACAAGGAGACCATCACAAAGGAAGTCGACGTCGACAGCAAGTACAAGAAGCAGTCCGGTGGTTCCGGTCAGTACGGTCACTGCAAGGTTATTTTCAGCCCGATGGATGCAAATGCAGAGCAGACCTACGAGTTCGTTAACTCGACGGTCGGCGGTTCCATCCCGAAGGAATACATCCCTGCGGTTGACGCCGGTATCCAGGATGCTATGAAGGCCGGTATCCTCGGCGGATATCCGGTACTCGGTATCAAGGCGAACTGCTACGACGGTTCCTACCATGAAGTTGACTCGAATGAAATGGCATTCAAGGTTGCCGGTTCCATGGCATTCAAGGATGCAATGCGCAAGGGTGAGCCCGTGCTCCTCGAGCCTATCATGAGAGTAGAAGTTACCGTTCCCGAGGATTACATGGGCGACGTTATGGGTGATGTAAGCTCCCGCCGCGGCCAGATCGAGGGAACCGAGGACGTTAACGGAACGAAGCTCATTCGTTGCTCCGTACCGTTGTCCGAGATGTTCGGTTATGCGACCACCCTTCGTTCCAAGACCCAGGGTCGTGGCGCTTACTCCATGTTCTTCCAGTCCTATCAGAAGGTGCCGAAGAGCGTACAGGAGAAGGTGCTCAGCGATCGCGCCGGAGCCTCCAAGCGCTGATTGAGCCTTTTCAAAAAAGTGCTTGAAATTATCGCCGTTATGCAATATAATGGGCGTATGTCGGGCTCTGTCACGGGCCCATGAAAACAGAACAAAAGAACAAACATATTTTCAGGAGGATTTTCAAGATGGCAAAAGCTAAGTTTGAAAGAACCAAAGCACATTGCAATATCGGTACCATCGGTCACGTTGACCATGGTAAGACCACCCTTACCGCTGCTATCACCAAGGTTTTGGCTGAGCGCGTTCCCGGTAACGAGAAGGTAGATTTCGAGAACATCGACAAGGCTCCCGAGGAGAGAGCTCGTGGTATAACCATTTCCACCGCACACGTTGAGTATCAGACCGCAAAGCGTCACTACGCTCACGTTGACTGCCCCGGCCATGCTGACTACGTTAAGAACATGATCACCGGTGCTGCTCAGATGGATGGTGCTATCCTCGTAGTTGCTGCTACCGACGGTGTTATGGCTCAGACGAAGGAGCACATCCTTCTCTCCCGTCAGGTAGGCGTTCCTTACATCGTAGTATTCATGAACAAGTGCGATATGGTTGATGATCCTGAGCTCCTTGAGCTCGTTGAGATGGAGATCACCGAGCAGCTTGAAGAGTATGATTTCACGGGTTGCCCGATCATCAAGGGTTCCGCTCTCAAGGCTCTCGAGGATCCGAGCAGCGAGTGGGGCGACAAGATCATGGAGCTGATGGATACCGTAGATTCCTACATCCCGGATCCGCAGCGTGAGACCGACAAGCCTTTCCTTATGCCTGTTGAGGACGTATTCACCATTACCGGTCGTGGTACGGTTGCTACCGGCCGTGTAGAGCGTGGTACCCTTCACCTTAACGAGGAAGTTGAGATCATCGGTATCAAGGAAGAGTCCCGCAAGACCGTTGTTACCGGTATCGAGATGTTCCGTAAGCTCCTTGATGAGGCTCAGGCAGGTGATAACATCGGTGCTCTCCTTCGTGGTGTTCAGAGAACCGAGATCGAGCGTGGCCAGGTTTTGGCTAAGCCCGGCAGTGTAAAGTGCCACAAGAAGTTCACCGCTCAGGTGTACGTTCTTACCAAGGATGAGGGTGGCCGTCACACGCCTTTCTTCAACAACTATCGTCCTCAGTTCTACTTCCGTACAACGGACGTTACCGGTGTTTGCGAGCTTCCGGCTGGTACCGAGATGTGCATGCCTGGTGACAACGTAGAGATGACCATCGAGCTCATTCACCCGATCGCTATGGAGCAGGGTCTTACCTTCGCTATCCGTGAGGGTGGCCGTACCGTTGGTTCGGGCCGTGTTGCTACAATCATTGAGTGATGTTCGTATAAAATGAGATGAATGCGCATAGCGCATAAAATGCAGCCGCTGCAAGCACCGCTTGCAAGCGGCTGTACTTTTATGCGCTAAAGTCGCGGCATTCAACGAATGCCGCGACCGAGAAAACGCGTCAGCTTTCCCTCGGTGCGCGCTCATCGGAACGGAAAATGCGCCGGCTTTCCCTCGGTGCGGCGTTCATCAGAATTACCGCACCGCACTCTTGCGAAATCGGACCGAAACGGGTATAATATCCTTCGCATGTGAGACGCTTTTCGCGGGATGGTAAGATGTGCGAAAGCGATAAGGAGGAAAAATGAAAAAGCTCAGAATAGTGGCACTTCTTTTGATTTTGGCGATGCTATTTGCGGCTTGCGACAAGGATACGCCGAAGAGACGGGAAGATAATCCGAATACGGAGAAGGCGACACCTACACCCGACCCGGAGGCAACAAAGACGCCTACTCCCGAAGTGACGGAGGCGCCGACGCCCACCGAAGAAGCAACCCCGACACCGGCAGAAGCAACCCCGACGCCCACCGAGGCGGCAACTCCGACTCCTTCGCCGACGCCTGCACCGGCGATGCCGAAGGTTGCGGCGACGACAGGCCCGGCATACGTGATCGGCCATGCCGACTGGTATCGGGCTGAGATGGATGAGTCCGACCCGAACAAGGGAGGACATCAGGCATTTATCTACATCGTTGAGCCGGAATGCGCGGCGCTTTCAGAAGCCGTAGAAGGGGAGGCGTATATTGCCGCCGGCGATTACATTGCATTTATCGATTCCACCGCGAGAGCGGCAAATGACGAAGGAATTGATATTTCCGAGTGGTTCTACATCGGCAGCGCCAAGATCGGCAGAACGGATTCGCTTGTCTTCAGCTATTCACGCGGGACGTACTCCTACAAGGGAGGCGCGCACCCGAACTACAGTCGGAGAGGCTGGAACTATGATACCAAGACCGGAAAACACCTCGCCTTGAAGCAGATGGTGACGGACTACGATGCGCTTCGCGACCTCGTCATCAAGAGCGTTGAGGAAAATCCGGACTACAAGGATGCATTCGTGTTTGACAATTGGAAGGACAGGATCGCGGGATTGTTCCGCGGGGAAACCATCGGCTGGGTGGCCGTGGACGACGGTCTGGAAATCTGGCTCAACGAGGGTGAGATCACGGCGATGTCCGTCGGCGAAGTGACGGTGCACGTCCGCATAGCGGACCATCCGGAGTTGTTTGCTCCGGAGTGGGTCGGCGGTTATGACGGCTCGATCAAACGGAAGGTTCCGGATTACGCAAGCGCTCACTCGAAAATGTACAATGCGGTGATTTCCGAATTTGCCAAGGGAATCAAGACCATGACCTGGACGCAGGCTGCATTGCTTTTGAAGGAAAAAGACATTTATTTCGAGGGTATGAATGCGGCTGAGGCGATGGACTACGAGGAGAACGGATACCTGCAGTTCACCGATCCGGCGACCGAATATACGTACTATTTGATGTTCTGGCCGTTTACGGAAGGCGTCGAGGAGCAGCTTGAGAGCGTAACGTTCAAAAACTACGGCGCGCACATGTTCTTTGACTGTGCGTACGGTTCGCTTCCGATCCGGTATGTGCTGGTGGATCCCTGGATCAGAGATGATTACGATCGAGTGATCGCCGTAGCCTTTGACAACGTGGATGACTTCGGACTGGTTGCCGATGTGACGATCACGCACTATTACGGAGATTGAATTAAACAATGTGAAAAGCCCTGTCTTCGGACAGGGTTTTTCTTGTGCAACGCGGTAAATTCGGGTATAATATAACTATATCATTTTCGGAGGAAAACGGGATGAGCAAACAGATAAAAATATCGGTTGACGGCACGGAAAATGTGGCATTTCACAACAATGTCGATTTCTGTGTCGGCACGGGGCGCATGGGGTTGGCGCTCACGGAGGAGTATTTAAAGGAGCTGTCCTTTGTACAGAATATCATCGGATTTAAGCATATCCGCGGCCACGGCCTGTTTACGGACGACATGGCGATCTACCAGAAGCGCAAGGACTGGAGAACCGGCAAGGAGACCGTGGAGTATAATTTTACGTACCTTGACCGCGTGATGGACGCATATCTTGCCCGCGGGGTCGAGCCTTTTTTAGAGCTCGGCTTTATGCCCAAGGCCATGGCGTCAGGCGACAATACCATCTTTTACTGGAGAGGCAACACCACGCCGCCCACGAGCTATGAGGACTGGACGATGCTTGTGACGACGACGTTGTCGCACCTTGTGAAGCGGTACGGCGAGCGCGTGTACACCTGGCCCATCGAGGTATGGAACGAGCCGAACCTTCCGGGATTCTGGAAGGATGCGAACATGGAGGAGTACTTCCGCCTCTTTAAGGAGACGTTCCTTGCCATCAAGGCTTTGGATAAGCGCTTCCGCATCGGCGGACCGGCCATCTGCGGTGTGCGCGACGTCGAGTGGATGAAGGCATTTTTCGACTTCTGCAAGAAGGAGAAGATCAAGCCCGACTTTGCTACGAGACACCACTATACGACAGAGATGCCGGACTATTCCGGGCATTACACCTACCAGAAGCTGTCCGACCCGGAGGCGGGATTTGCGAACCTGCAGTCGAGCCGGGACATCATCGATTCCTACAAGGAATTCAAGGGGATGGAGATGCATCTGACGGAGTTCAACACTTCGTACACGCCTACCAACCCGTTGCATGATACGAATGAAAATGCAGCCTACCTCGCATACCAGCTGGCCCGTCTCGGGGAAACTTCCTACAGCTACTCCTACTGGACCTTCGGCGATGTGTTCGAGGAGGCCGGCGTGCCGTTCTCTCTGTTCCACGGCGGCTTCGGCCTGGTGGCCCACGGTTGCATTGCAAAACCCACATTCTGGACGTTTGCGTTCTTTAAGCGCCTGCAGGACGCCACGGAAGCCTGCGTCTACAAGGGAAAGAATGCCGTGATCGTGAAGAAGCCCGGCGGCGGATACCGCGGCGTGTTCTGGAACATGACCGACGAGGATACGGAGATTTCCGTGAAGCTCGCGGCTGACGCAAAGGAGTATTCCGTGCTTCGCGAGATCGTGGATCCGGTGACCTGCAACCCGAGAAAGGCATGGCACGATCTGGGCGAGCCGAAAAATCCTTCGGACGAGCAGGTCGAGTTGATCCGCCGGTTCGCGCTGCCGTTTGCGCAGAGTGAGATCGCGAAGAGAAGCCGCGGCAACATTTCTCTTACGGTTCCGGTGCGCGGACAGGGCGTTGTGTACGTCGACATCACCGAGCGTGAGTTCGAGGGAGACAGAGGATTTGACTTCGACCGCAGATTCTAGGGCGGTTCGGAAAGAGAGAGAATAACAAGGGGTGTGCAGTTACTGACGGAGGGGTTTATGAAGATTTTGGTGACCGGTTTTGAGCCGTTCGGCGGCCAGACGGTAAATTCATCCGCGAGTGCGGTGGCGCTGCTGCCGCAGACCCTCGGCGGACATACCATCGATACGTTGATACTTCCGGTGTCCTACACCAGAAGCGACAAATTGCTGTTGGAGAGGATCCGCGCGACTTCGCCGGACGCGGTTGTCTGCGTCGGGCAGAATGCAGGCAGTGCCGATGTTCGCGTCGAATCCACGGCGGGCAACTACGCCCACTCGGAGGCCGAGGACAACGACCACAACCTGTGGCTGTACCGCTCCATCGATATGAGCGGCGCGCCGTCGTACCGTTCGACGCTGCCCATCGAGGCCATCGTTAGAAATCTTCATGCGGCCGGCATCCCTGCAGAGGTATCGCACTCGGCAGGCACGTTCGTGTGCAACTGCTTGATGTATCAATTGCTTCGCGCGAGCGAGGCGGATTTTCCGACGGTGCTCTGCGGATTCATTCATGTGCCGGCGCTCCCGGAGCAGTGTGCCGACCCGGAAAAGGAACCGAATATGAGCGCTTCGCAGATTGCGAAGGCGCTTGCGATTGCCATTGCCACCGTGATCGAGCCGGACGGCGACGGCGTTTTGGACGAGGCGGAGCCCGTAGCTCCAGCGGCTGCGGAGGCTGTTGCCGAGACAGTTGCAGAACCTGCAGCGGAGGTTGCTGCGGACACGGCTGAGACTGCTCCGGCGACGATTGAAGAGCCGGCGGCAGAAACGGTCGAGGAGCCGGCAGTCGAGCCTGCCGTGACGCCTGTTGTGACGCCGGAGGCTGCAGCGATCGAACCGGAAGCTGCACCGATTATACCGGAAGCCGCACCGGATGTGCCGGAGAGCGCGCCGGAAAATGCGCAGCCCGCGGGCGAGCACACGATGAGTGCAGCGCAGGCTGCCGCGCAATACTTTAAAAAGGTCCGCGAGGAGAAGGAGAGGCAGAGCAGGGCAGAGGCCGATGAATACCTCTTCTACAACGCTTCCCCGAAGCGGGCGGAAGTACCGTCCGACGGGACGAAGAACAGCGATGTGCTTCGCCGAATTTCCGCGAGTGTTCCCGAGAAGGTTGAGTATCTGGGAGGCGAGGCGCCGAGAGAGACGTTGTTCGCGCCGGCGCAGGAGCGGTATAAGGTCGACACGAACGATTACCGTGTATTTTCCGTCAAGGAAAAGTACCGGCCGTCGGAACCGGACGGGACGCCGGTGGACAAGATGACTCTCACGGAGTACATGGACACGTTCATCCCCGAGCGCAAGAAGACGCTTGCGGAGATCAAGGAGGAAGAGAGGCGCACGCTGATCCACAAGACGGACTCGCGCGACCAGAGAAGCTACGCGGAGCGCGAGGAGCTGCGCAAGGCGGCTGCCGAGAAGGAAGCGCAGAAGCCGCATGAATACTACGGCGAGCTGTTCGTCATGTCCGACACGATGCGGGCCATGGGCAAGACGCTCAACAAAAACGTGATGACGGACGGCGAGATCCACCTTCTTCTGTTTACCAGCATCGAGGAGAACGGCTCCATCGTGGGATACAAGATCCGCGAGCAGGAGACGAAGTCGAACCCGAAAGGGCGCGTGATCGGCGAGCTGCCGACGTATGCTTCGGAGTATGAGAATTACTATCTCTTCCGTGCTTTGACGGAAAATAAAAAGATTGTCTGTGACCCGGAGACCTTTGAAATCCGGCTGGAGGATTTGTAGACGGAAAGGAGCCCTGCCCCGTGCGGAGGAAACTTTTGACAATTGCATGGATCTGCGCGCTGCTCGCGATACTTTGCTGCGGCTTTGCCCTGGCGGGCTCGACACCGACGCCGGAGCCTACGCCGACACCGACGCCTCCTGCGGAGTACGGGCCGGTGTACGTGAGTGTCGCGAAGGAGCATGATGCGATGCGCACGGACGCCTTCGGCAATGAAATCCTGCTTGCGGGGTCCTTAAGCGCCAGCGGCGTGCTTCGGTTCCTGCCGGGTTCGGGGCGCGACCGGGAGGTCACGAAGGGCGAGATGGAGATGATCCTCGGCTGGCCCGACTATGACGAGACCACCGACGCGGGAGCTTTGAAGCTCGGTGTCGGGGGCTCGGTTATTCTTGATTTCAACGCCGTCATCCGCGATTCGGCGGGCGTGTTTTTGCATGTGTTTACAACGGGGGCGAACTCGGACCAGATGTCCGTTTCGCTGTCCCAGGACGGCTCGAAATGGTACGAGCTTGAGCTTAAGAATACGGAGTTTACGGGGGCGGACAAGTACACGAACCTCCCCGCGTCCTTAAAGCCCCGGTACGTCAAGATCGCCGACAACAAGACCTATGAGGGCGGTGTCGCGATCGACGCAGTGGTCATCTTCGCGCCGGAGTCCCTGACGAAGGACGAGGATGAGAAAAATAAAAAAGAGCCTCTTTACGAACAGGTGGGCCTGACCAGAAAGGCCGTTTACGTCATCTGCGCCTCGGTCGGTGCGCTGGTGTTTGTCTGGGTTGTATTGTTCGCAATCCGGCGCTACAACCTGCACCGGAAGCGCAAGAAGCTGCAGGTGGTGTATTCTGTGGACGGGCGGAAAGGTCCGCGCGGGAAGAAGCCGGCAGCGAAGAAATCGCAGGAGAAAAAATCGTCGGAGATAAATGCACCCGGCGAAAAGACATCCGGGAAAAATGCATCCGGCGAAAAGACCGGCGGGAAGAAGGACGGAAAGTCATCCGGGAAAAAGCCCGGAAAGAAGTAGCCCGGAAAATGCGGGAACGGAGTGGAAACGATGCAACAGCTATCGATGTTTGACATGATGGGAGAGCCTACGATGCGGACCATGCCGCTGGCCGGACGAGTGCGCCCGAAGACGCTGGAGGAATTCGTCGGACAGGAGCATTTGCTGGGGCCGGGGTGTATGCTTCGCACCCTGATCGAGAACGATCGGATCTCCTCGATGATCTTCTGGGGACCGCCCGGCGTCGGCAAGACGACCCTTGCGAGCATCATCGCGGGGCAGACGAAGTCCGAGTTCATCAACTTCAGTGCGGTCACAAGCGGCATCAAGGAGATCAAGGATGTCATGAAGCAGTCCGAGGACGCCGCCATGCGCGGAATCCGCACCGTACTGTTCGTAGACGAGATCCATCGATTCAACAAGGCGCAGCAGGACGCGTTCCTCCCGTACGTGGAGAAGGGCAGCATCATTCTCATCGGCGCGACAACGGAAAATCCTTCCTTCGAGGTCAACGGCGCTCTTTTGTCCCGCTGCAAGGTATTTGTCTTAAAACCGCTGACGGAAGAAAATATCAAGACATTGTTAAAGCATGCGCTCACGTCCCCTGATGGCTTCGGGAACAACAACGTGACCATGAGCGACGACCAGATCGGGGCGATCGCGGCATTTGCCAACGGCGATGCGAGAACGGCGCTTAACACCCTGGAGATGGCGGTGTTAAACGGCACCATCAGCGCGTCGGGCATCACGGTCACCGACGAGCAGGTGACACAATGTATCAGCCGCAAGTCGCTTTTGTATGATAAGAGCGGCGAGGAGCATTACAACTTGATCTCCGCGCTTCACAAGTCGATGCGAAACTCCGACCCGGATGCGGCCATCTACTGGGCGCTTCGGATGCTCGAGAGCGGGGACGATCCGCTGTACATCGCACGGCGTATGGTGCGCTTCGCCAGCGAGGACGTCGGAATTGCGGACTCCAATGCGCTGACGGTGGCGATCAATGTTTACCAGGCGTGCCACTATCTGGGCGTGCCGGAGTGCAATGTCCACATTGCCCACGCTGCGGCGTATCTGGCGATGGCGCCGAAGTCAAATGCTCTCGAGGTTGCTGCGATGGAGGTCTCGGCGGACCTTCGAAACGGTCAGGCGGACCCGGTTCCGCTGTGGATCCGGAACGCGCCGACGAAGCTGATGTCGGATCTGGATTACGGCAAGGGCTATCGGTACGCACACAATTACGAGGGTGCCCTCACACCGATGCCGTGTCTGCCGGAGTCCCTGGCGGGACGCGAGTACTACCGACCGAAAAATTCCGGCGCGGAGGAGGCGGTAGCGAAGCGTCTTGAGGAGATCAAGGCGTGGAAGGAAGCCCACAGGGACGAGTGGAGCACCGAGAAGGGATAACGGAGGAGAGCAACATGGATCATCGCGTTGCGGTCATCAGTATTATTGTGGAGCAGCTGGACTCGACGGAGCGCCTGAATGCGATCCTGCACGAGTACGGGGAGTATATCATCGGTCGCATGGGCCTTCCGTATCGCTCATGCGGCGTGAGCATCATCTGCGTCGCCGTGGATGCGCCGCAGGACATTATCTCAGCACTCTCGGGCAAGATCGGGAGGCTGCCGGGCGTAACCGGAAAGACAGCATTTTCCAATGTGGTACATCAGGTGAGCGAGCCTCCGAAGGAGTGATCGGGCGGAAAGGAGCGCGGTATGGTAACCATCGTCAACTACAGAGAACGGTATCAAAGCGACCTGGAGAAGCTACAGCCGGAGATGGCGCGGGAGCTTCGAATGCACCCGGATGTCGTCCGGGAGACAGCGTGCGTCGCTTTAAGCGACGGCGTCTTCATCGGTGCGGGTTTTCTGGCGGAGGCCAATCCGTACCGGGTCGATGCGGGCGATGAGCAGGTGCGGTATCTGCGCGCGGAATTTGCGGTCCTGCCGGGCTGCGACGAGGAGGCGGAGGCGTCGATCCTTCTGCTGGAGGAGTTGCAATACCGCTTTGACCGGCTGCGTGCGACGGATGGTCGCAAACCGGTGATGCGCGTGTGGGTCAAGTCGGAGGACACCGCGTACACGGAGCTCCTCTTTGACGAGGGATTCCGCGTGGGCAGCGTGATGACCGTCATGGCCAGGGACATCGATGAGACCGACGAGTGGCTGGAGGATGAGACCGCGGAAGTGCTGGCGGAGGAAAACCGCGGGCCGGCGTACGAGCCGCTTCTGGCGGATGACGCGGACCTTGCCTCGCGGGCGGAGACGGACATCGAGCTCCGCGAATTTTACGACAGCGAGAGCGAGTGGAGGCAGTATTTTGCGGCAAATGCGCGCAGCTTCGGCGAGCCCGACAGCGAGAACGAGATGCGCTTCCGCTTAAAGAACCCCAACGCACACGTGTGGGTGGCGATCGCCGACGACCGGCTGGTTGCGGCGGCGTCCACGTGGCCGGTGGCTGACGGCGTGTATGCGACGGAAAATATATTCTGCGACCCGGATTACCGCCGCAAGGGAATCACTACGCGGCTTCTTAAATATGTGTTCGGCAAGCTTTACGACGCCGAGGCGCGGTGCGCAAGACTGACCGTGTACGGCGACAATCTGCCGGCAATCCGGTTGTACCGCAAGCTGGAATACTCGGTTGCCTATGAGTTACTGGAAATGCACTACTACGGAAAGGCAGACCGAAGGGAGAACGAGGATGAAGACATATAAAGTCACGGGAATGAGTTGTGCGGCGTGCAGCGCACGTGTGGAACGGGCGGTTTCCGGCGTTCCGGGAGTGACTTCCTGCGCGGTCAACCTGCTCACGGGACAGCTCGGCGTTGAGGGCGGCGCAGAGGAGGACATCTTCCGCGCCGTGACGGATGCGGGCTACGGCATCGGACGGATGGAGAAGACCGGCGCAGATGCGTCTGCAGCAGGGGATAGTCTGTTTGCGAACACGGAATTTTACCGACTGCGGAGAAATCTTGTTCTCTCGGTCGGTTTTGTTATTGTATTGATGTACCTCTCCATGGGGAAAATGTTCGGGCTTCCCGTGCCGGAGTTCCTCGCGCGGCCGGCGGTCAACGCGGTGGCGCAGGCGGTGCTTTCGCTGGTTGTTCTGGTGATCCACAACCGGTTCTTCCGAAGCGGCGTCAAGGGCATTTTGCGCGGCGCGCCGAACATGGACACCCTTGTTGCCATGGGCTCGGGAGCTTCGTATCTCTACAGCGTGGCGGGCCTTGTCGGCATCCTGCGGGCAACCTCCGCGGGGGGTGCGGCGAGGGCTATGGAGCTTTTGTCGAATCTGTATTTTGACTCTGCAGCGATGATCTTAGCACTCATCACGGTGGGGAAGACGCTGGAGGCGTACTCGAAGGGACGCACCACCGATGCGCTTCGGAGCCTTTATAACCTCGCACCGAAGCAGGCGCGGCTGGTGCGGGACGGCGAGGTTGTGACCGTGCCGGTTGCGGATCTGCGAGTCGGCGATATCTTCGAGGTGCGGCCGGGGGACGCCATCCCCGCGGACGGCGAGGTCATCGAGGGCGAGAGCGCGGTGGATGAGTCCGCGCTGACCGGCGAGAGTATCCCTGTCGATAAGAAGGCGGGGGACACGGTGGCCACGGCGACGATGAACCGTTCGGGCAATCTCCGCTGCCGGGCGACGGCGGTCGGGGAGGACAATACGCTGTCGAAGATCATCCGCATGGTGACCGATGCGTCGGCAACCAAGGCGCCGATCGCCAACACGGCGGACCGCATTGCCGGAGTGTTCGTTCCGATCGTGATCGTGATCGCAATCTTCGCTACAGCGGTGTGGCTCCTGGTGGGACAGACCTTCGGTTACGCTTTGGCCCGCGGCGTTTCGGTGCTGGTTATCAGCTGCCCGTGCGCTCTCGGACTGGCAACGCCGGTGGCGATCATGGTGGGCAGCGGCGTCAGCGCAAAGCACGGTATTCTGTTTAAAAATGCGGTGGCCCTGGAGAATTGCGGCCGGGTCGGAAGTGTGGCTCTGGACAAGACCGGAACGATCACGGAGGGCATGCCGAAAGTGACGGACGCAGTGCCGGCAGCCGGCGTGACCGGGGAGGAACTGCTGCGCTATGCGGCGGTCATGGAGAGCGGCAGCGAGCATCCGCTGGCGAAGGCAATTCTGGCGGCCGTACCGGGGCCGGTTGCGAGGCCGGAGGTGTTCCGCGCACTGTCCGGCAGCGGCGTGGAGGGAACCTACGAGGGAAAGCCATTTGCGGGCGGCCGGCGTGAACTTTTGCGGGAACTGATCCCGGAGGGCACGGCAGAGGCCGCGGCCACGGCGGCCGGCGAGGGAAAGACACCGCTGTTCTTTGCGTATGACGGGCGCTACCTCGGCATGATCGCCGTGGCGGACACGCTTCGGGAGGACAGCACCGCGGCGGTGGCCCTTCTTCGGAAAATGAACGTTCGCACCGTCATGCTGACCGGCGACCGGGCAGCCACGGCGAAGGTTATCGGGCGGCGCGTCGGCATCGACGAGATCCGCGCGGAGGTGCTGCCGGACGGCAAGCAGCAGGTGATCCGCGACCTTCAGGGCAGCAGCGACACCCTGGTGGCGATGGTCGGTGACGGCATCAACGACGCGCCGGCATTGACCGCTGCGGACATCGGTATCGCCATCGGCGCGGGAACCGAGGTTGCCGTTGATGCGGCGGATGTCGTGGTGATGAACCGGCGTCTTGCGGATGTGTGCGCGGCCATCGACGTGAGCCGGAGCACGCTGCGGATCATCCGGCAGAATCTGGCCTGGGCGCTGGTGTACAATCTGTTCGGAATCCCGCTGGCCGCGGGTGCATTTGTCAAATTGTTCGGGTGGGAGTTAAGCCCGATGTTCGGAGCGGCGGCCATGAGCATCTCGAGCTTCATCGTCGTGATGAACGCGCTCCGCTTAAACCGCTGGAAGTATCCGCAGACGGACGGGATTGCCGCGGAGGCGCCGCGGGAGGCAGAGGTTGTGACAGTGACCGCGGATGCGCCGCGGGAGGCAGAGGTTGTGACGGTGACCGCAGAGGCGCCGCAGAAGGAAAATGTGACGGCGGCCGCAGAGGCAGCGCCGGGAAAGGAGAATGCCATGAGTGAGATTTTGCTGCATGTGGAGGGAATGATGTGCGAGCACTGCCAGGCCCGGGTCAAGAAGTGCCTGGAGGAGATCCCCGGAGTGAGCGCAGCGGAGGTCAGCCACAAGGAGGGAACCGCCCTTGTCACCACGGACGGCAGTGTTTCGGAGGAGACGCTCCGGGCGGCTGTGGAGGCCCAGGGATACAAGGTAGTGTAAGATATTCCGTCGCATTTTGCATTTGCCGCGGAATTGACGGTTTTAAGTTGCAAAAGCCTGTGAGAACCGATATAATGACGGTAGGGTGTTTCGCCTGAGGCGACCGGAATCCGGCGCGGGGCGGAGGGCTACTATTCGGTATTGACATGGAGGGTTTGCGTATGTTGTCATCGTTGCTTAAGAGGATTCTCAGACGGGAAGTTGAGAACAAAGTGGAAGATGTTGTCACGGATGCGGTTCACTCTGCGCTGAACCCGACCCAGAAGACACAGCCCGCAGCACCGGCTCCGGGAGCGGTTGCAACGCCCGTTGCGGCACAGGTTGCACAGGAGATCACGTCCCCGGAAAATGAGTGGGACATCGATTACAATCACGGAGTTGACTACTTCCGCCCGATCCTGGCGAAGTATTTTCCGGAGTACACCGTGGAGGAGAATGTTCCCTTCGCACAGGTTGTGCCCGGACAGCGTGTAGTGTATCCGCCGTATACGTTTGTTCTGCGCAAAAACGGCGCCATCGCGCTTGTGATCTCGCTGCAGAGCAAGTACGGTTACAAGAAGGGTCTCCACACGTACTGCGAGTGGAAGGCCGGCCTTAAGCACATCAACTTCTTTATTGAGTATCCGGATCACGAGGATTATGTGGTGAACAGAATCCGCGAGAATCTGGCATTTTGATCGGTAATTCGGGAAGAACGCATTTTGCACCTGCAGCGGGCGCAGCATGGTCCCAGTGGTACTTTGCAGGTAGTCGGCCATGTATCGCCTGGTAAGTTAGGAAATTTTCCTAACTTTAAAGATTTCTTCTCTTTATTACGAAGTACCGCCCGGGCTGCCCCCGGGCGGGTACGCATGAAACTCGGTGTGGGACGTTCGCGGGGATCCGCGGGCTTCTCACACTTCGCAATATCCGGGGAACCGCGGGAGGGAACGGATGGAATATCTGCAGACACTTCGGGATTCCGAGGTATGGGAACGCTTCTACGAGTACTTCGCGGGGCGGGAGCATGTGACGAAGCGCGAGCTGTCGCAGATGCGCCGCCTGATCGATGCGAAGGCCTACGCGGAGCCTTTGGAGCAATGGCTTACAAAGGGGACGTTTCCCTATGCAACCCGCCGCATCATCAACAAGATGGGCAGCGACAAAAAGCGCGTGGTGTACACCTTCGGCGAGGCGGAAAATCTTCTCATGAAGGCGATCGCGTATCACCTTCACAGGTATGATGAGATCTTTGCGCCGAACCTTTTTTCGTTCCGCGTGAACAGCGGCGTGAAGAAGGCGATGGCGTATTTGACGAAGCGGGCCGCGCTTGCGGACCGGCTGTCCTACAAGCTTGACATCCACGATTACTTCAACTCCGTCGATGTTGAAAAGATCCTGCCGATGGTCCGCGAGGTACTCCCGGAGGAGCCTCTTTTGTGCGGGCTGATCGAGGAGATCCTTTCAAACCCTTACGTTCTTGACGAGGGTGAGGTGCGGGAGGATCGAAAGGGCATTATGGCGGGCATTCCGCTGTCCTCGTTCCTGGCAAACCTCTACTTAAACGAGCTCGATCATCACATGTACGACGAGGGCGTTCTGTACGCCCGTTACTCGGATGACATCATCGTTTTCGCGGACTCCGAGGAGGAGCTCGGAAAGCACAAAGAGTACATCGAGACGTTCCTGGCGGAGAAGGGCCTCACGGTGAATCCGAAGAAGGTCGCGACCTCCGCAGCCCACGAGGCGTGGACGTTTTTAGGCGTCACGTACTGCGACGGTACGGTGGATGTCTCGGAGGCGTCCGTCCGCAAACTGAAGGGCAAGATGCGCAGAAAGGCGCGCAAGCTTTACCGCTGGAAATGCCGCAACGGCGCCAGCGACGAGCGTGCGATCCGCGCATACATCCGCCATTACAATGCGAAATTTTACGACAATCACAATGAAAATGAGCTCACGTGGGCAAGGTGGTTCTTCCCCGTGATCAACACTGCGGACAGTCTCGGTGTGCTGGACCGCTATATGGTTTCCTGCATCCGGTTCATCGCCACCGGAAAGCATTCGAAGGCAAATTACCGCCTTCGCTACGACACAATCAAAGACTACGGCTTCCGCAGCCTCGTGCACGAGTACTATCTCGGCCGCGAAACAGCGGAAAATACAGTGGGATAAGGAGAGATGAAGATGAAGTTGATTCGCAAGGTAAGCCTGCTTGTGCTGTGCGCGGCAATGATCGTTTTCGCTGCTGCATGCGAACGGGGAGGCGGTGAGAAGGATTCGACGCCGACGCCGACGAAGAAGGCCGCAGCACCGACAGAAACGGCAACGCCGACGCCGGAGGCCGATACCCCGACGCCTACGGAAGGCGCAGGAGCAACGCCTACGGAAGCTGCGACTCCGACACCGGAGCCCGCGACGCCCACGCCCACCGAAGAGCCGACCCCGACGCCTACGGAGGCTGCGACGCCTACCCCGACGCCGGTCCTCGGAGACACGTATGAACTGACGGGCATCGTGTATGTGACCCGCGAGGTCAACATTTACGCGGAACCGACGGAGGATTCGCGTATCCTTGATACCGCGCAGGCCGGGGAGTTTGTGGCGATCGGGCTTGACAACAGCGTCTTCGGCGACGAGGAGTGGTACATGGTGCAGTACCGCAACAAGACCTTCGGATACATGACCCGGGAGGCGGCGACGAACGCAATTCCGGCGGCGTCCGTGACGGCGGGACTCTACGCCCTGGATGCGGACGACTGGATTTCCCTGTACCAGACGATTCTGACCGATTACTGGAAGAAGCATGCCGGGGAGGGCGGCGGACTGGTGACGAAGCCGGCGGACGACAGCGCCCAGGCGATCGCCGGTTACAAGAAGCGCTTCCGCTTTGAGACCGGTCGGATGGACCGCCTGTACCAGAAGATCACCTATGCGGAGATCGCTTACACAAAGCTGTATATCAATCCGAAAAATGAGGAACAGAACCTGGTGGCGGTGGGCTATGACAGCGACGGTAACCAGGTGTACGTGCAGGAGTTTATCCTGACCGAGGACGGTTCGACGCCCTACGATTGCTGGCGCCTGGGAACATCCTCGGACGGAAGCCGTGTCGTGGAGTACGAGTTTGTCTTAAAGGGCGACAGCCGCGCGCTTATTTTCGGCGAGGAGGGTCACCCGGAGACGGTGCTTGCGTATCATTACAACGACAGCATCTCCATGGGAAGTCCGTACGCCCGCCTGGATATGAACTATGACGGCGAGCTTCTTCGAAATGTCGTGATGACGATCGCAGGAGATGACACGCATAAGTACAATACATTTTTCGAGTATCAGGGCGGCCGGCTCATGCGCATGGTGGAGATTTCCGAGTCGAGCGACGGCGAGTGGACCGTGCGATCGGGATACGAGCTTGCTGCAGAGTGATCACGGCAGAGTGATCATGGCGGAAGAATGTATTTTTGTATACAAGTATTAATTTTGTATTTACAAATGCAATCATCGGTGGTATTCTATGTGTCGTGAGCAGGCGAAAACAGTCGTACCTGCAATTACTTCTTCGGAGGGTGTTGTATCATGACAAGGATAGGAATCATCGGCTACGGCAATCTCGGCCGGGGCGTTGAGTGCGCAGTCAAGCAAAATGACGACATGGAGCTTGTTGCGGTGTTCACTCGTCGCGATCCCGCGACCGTCAAGGTGCTGACGCCGGGAGTTACCGTGGCGTCCGTTGCGGATGTTGCGGACTGGAAGGACAAAATTGATGTAATGATCATCTGCGGAGGCAGCGCTACGGATCTGCCGAAGCAGACGCCGGAGTATGCGAAGTTGTTCAATGTCGTGGACAGTTTCGACACGCACGCACGCATCCCGGAGCATTTTGCGAATGTCGATGCGGCGGCGAAGGCTGCCGGCAAAGTCGCGCTGATCTCCTGCGGCTGGGATCCGGGCATGTTCTCTTTAAATCGCCTGTATGCGAACTGCATCCTGCCGGACGGCAAGGATTACACGTTCTGGGGCAAGGGCGTAAGCCAGGGCCACTCCGATGCGATCCGTCGCGTTCCGGGTGTCAAGAACGGCAAGCAGTATACCGTGCCGGTTGAGGCAGCGCTGGAGGCGGTACGCTCCGGACAGAATCCCGAGCTGACCACCCGCGAGAAGCACACGAGAGAGTGCTTCGTGGTTCTCGAGGAGGGCGCGGATCCGGTAGCAGTGGAGACCGCGATCAAGACGATGCCCAACTACTTCGCGGACTATGACACGACCGTGCACTTCATCTCGGAGGAGGAGCTTGCGCGCGATCACGCGGGAATTCCTCACGGCGGTTTCGTGATCCGCACCGGTCAGACCGGCTGGAACAAGGAAAATAAGCATGTCATCGAATACAGCTTAAAGCTCGACTCGAACCCCGAGTTTACCTCAAGTGTCATTATCGCGTACGCGCGTGCCATCGCGAGACTGCAGAGGGAGGGCGTAAGCGGCTGCAAGACCGTGTTTGATATCGCACCGGCTTACCTGAGTCCTTTGAGCGGCGATGAGATCCGCGCACATCTTCTGTAAGAGGCGCGAAAAGCCTGACAGGCAAAAGAAATTGAAGAACCTTTGGAGCAAGAGCGCGGTTTCCGTTTCGGGAGCCGCGCTTATTGCGTGCGGCGGTTGTTTATGATATACTTTTGCAAAGCCGCGGGAACAAGGCCGCGGACGGAAAGGCGGAAGAGTATGGGGATTTTCCTGCGGGACGGCGGAACCATCGGGTTCGTTGCACCCTCCTTCGGATGTGCGACAGAGCCGTATAAAACAACATTTGACAACGCGCTTCGGAAATTTGCGGAGCGCGGCTTTAAAACGGTGCTCGGACCGAACTGTTACCGGGCCGACGGCATCGGGATTTCGGCGCCGCCCGCGGAGTGCGCGGCGGAGCTTACAGAGATGTTCGGAAGAGACGACATCGACGTTTTGCTGGCCTGCGGCGGCGGAGAATTGATGTGCGAGACCATCGGCTGTGTCGACTGGGAGAAGATCCGCGGAGCGAAGCCGAAGCTTTTGATGGGATACTCGGACATCACGAACTTCATTTTCCCATATGTCACGAAGTGCGGCGGGTACGGGCTCTACGGCCCGAGCGCGGCAGCCTTCGGCATGGAGCCGTGGCATGTGTCGCTTACGGATGCGCTTGCCCTTCTTCAGGGGAAGATCGACACGGTTTCAAGCTATGAGGCATGGCAGGGAATCGAGGACGGGAAGAAGGATGAAGAGCATCCCCTCGAGCCCTACAACTGTGTGCAGACAGCAGGGATTCGCAAGTATATCAATGATTCTACAGGCGTAGAACAAACGCATGGAACTGTCCTCTTTGAGGGCCGCCTGGTGGGCGGCTGCCTCGATTGTCTGCAGGTTTTGTGCGGAACTCCGTACGCGGACCCGGTCGGCTATGCGGAGGCCCATAAGGACGAGGGAATCGTGTGGGTTTTGGAGAGTTGCGACCTTTCGGTGTTTGCGATCCGCAGGGCGCTGTGGCAGCTTCGTGAGGCCGGCTGGTTTGCGAACGTGAAGGGCTTTCTGATCGGTCGTCCTTTATGCTACGGCCAGGAGGCCATGGGGCTTGATCACTACCGCGCGGTCATCGACGTGCTCGGGGAGCTCGGCGCGCCGATCGTGATGGACGCGGACATCGGACATCTTCCGCCGCAGATGCCGCTTCTGATGGGCAGCCATGCGAGTGTGACGGCGGACGCGGGACTGACGATCACGATGAAGCTTTGAGACGATTTGACAGGGAGAGCGGAAAATGCAAAACCCCACCATGCGACAATGTAACCTCTGCCCGCGCGGCTGCGGCGTCGACCGCAGCGTACGGCACGGTGTGTGCGGCTGCGGCGACAGGATGTATGTGGCGAGAGCGGCCCTGCACATGTGGGAGGAGCCGTGTTTAAGCGGCGAGCGAGGCTCGGGAGCTGTCTTCTTCGCGGGGTGTCCGTTGCACTGTATCTTCTGTCAGAACGCGGCCATCAGCCGCGGGGACACGGGACGTGCGTACACGCCGGCGGAGCTGGCGGGCGAGTGTCTTCGCCTGCAGCGCGAGGGCGCCGCAAACATCAATCTGGTGACGGCCGGCCAATGGGCAACGCAGGTGCACGAGACGCTCCGGATTGCCCGGGAGGAGGGCCTGACGCTGCCGGTCATTTGGAACTCCAGCGGCTACGAGAACGAGGATACGCTGGCGCTTTTGCGAGACGACATCGACATCTATCTGCCGGACTTAAAATACGTAAGCGGCGAGCTTGCGGAGAAGTTTTCCAATGCAGAGGATTATCCGGAGGTTGCGAAGCGGGCGATCGCGCGGATGGCGGAGGCGGTCGGGGAGCCGGCATTCGACGGGGACGGCTACATGACCCGCGGCATGATCGTGCGCGTTTTGGTGCTGCCCGGACACCGCGACGAGGCCTGCCGGGTGATCTCGTACCTGCATGAGACGTACGGTGACCGCATCTATATAAGCATCTTAAACCAGTACACGCCGCCCAAAGGGAAACTCCCGTATCCGGAGCTTATGCGGCGGTTGACGCGGTACGAATACGACAGGGTTGTGGAGTTTGCAAGGAGCCTTCCGGTGGAAAACGGATTCATTCAGATCGGGGCGACGGCATCGGAGAGCTTCATCCCGGAATTTTCCACAGAAATTCCGCAGAAATAGGAGGTTTCAGCCGAGGTATTTCCGCGGAAGAAAGTTGCATTTTTCGCAAAACCATGATAAAATATTTGAGTCTGTATGCAGACAACTATTATGTTACCCGCGAAAGGGGCGGGGGAGGTTTTTCATGAGTATTGAGAGCAGACTTGCGGCGAAGAAGAGAAGCGCTAAGGCAAGAAAGAAAGCAAAGGCAAAGGCGGCACTGGATCTGGCGTTGATCATCCTGATTCCCGTTGTGGTTTTAGTGATCGTGTTTATTGTTGTCAACAACATCAAGTCGAAGATCAACGACTACAGCAAGTGTCTGACCGCCGACGGTTATGTCGAGGATTACAATCTCTCGAAGGAAGTTACGCTTCCCGAGTTGACATACGAGGCGATGAACATCAAGTACGAGGATTTCGCACCGGAGAGTCAGAACATAGAGGATCAGATCGTCATTGAGCTGAAGGCGAAACTGCCGGAGGAGGAGCGCCCGACGGAGGGTGACGAGTCCGAGATCAAGGCGGCGTACATCGCGCTTGTGACAGACGAGAACGTGGAGAAGTATTTTGCGGAAAACCTCGGTGAGGATTATCCTCACACGGCGGAAGGCTATCGCACGTACGTCAAGGATACGCTCACCAAGACGTCCTATGAGAGCAGCATCAACAACACCATCGTGGAGTATGTGGTCAACGGAACGACGTTTGCGTCGCTTCCGAAGAAGTATGTGGACAACTGGACACAGATCTACTCCAACAACACCAAGGCAAGTTTCGATAATCTGAAGGAAATTGGCTATGTGACGGCCAGCAACGTGTACGAGAGTTACGGCGGCAAGAAGGAGTTCAAGAAAAAGATGAAGGAGTACGCGACGGAAGTCGTGAAACAGGACCTCGCACTCCTTGCGGTGTACGATAAGCTGGGTCTTTCCTGCTCGAAGGCGGATATCGATGAGTACATCAACAACAACTATGTGACTTCCGAGAAGTCGCTTGAGGATTGCAAGGAGCAGTACGGCGAGAACTATATGACCCTCGAGTGCAAGACCTACAAGGCGGTGGAAGCACTCAAGGCGATGATCCCGACGCCGGAGACCGAGAAAGCGAACAAGGATAAGGACGGGGACGAGAACAAAGACGCTGACAAGTGATCAACGGGGGTTCCGGTCCGAAAGATTAAACATGAGATGACAAATGCCGCAGCGAAAAGGCTGCGGCATTTTTGTGTCCGGTGTGATCGTTTTATCCTGTTTATTTCTTTTCGACCATTGTACAGATCAGGTAGGTCTTGTTGTCAAGCTTAAATCCTTCCTGTGTCGGCAGAATGTACACGCACGCATATGTGTCGCCGGTCTTCACTGCGTCGGAACGGATGAGAATATCGGTCTGAAGCTCGCCGTCGATGACGATGCGGTACAGGGTTTCCTTCTGTGTGACGACTTCGTCGGCGATGACAACATTTTCAACGGTTGCTCCGGTGTGGGACGGGGAGGATGAGTACTGTGTGCCCAGCTTGTCCGTCTTGTCTTCGATGCCCAGTTCGTTCATCGGTTCGGTGATCACGGTGCCCTTCGGCACGAGGTAGTGTTTCCAACGGTCCGGGGCGAAGGAAACATAGGAATTATCCGGCGAGGCGTTCTCCATATCCCGTGCACTACTCTTAGAATACGCGGAGATCGTTAAGACCGGCTGATCCTCCTGGCATTCGTCTGTCGCAGGCGCTGCGCTGGAATTATCTTTATCCTTGCTGATCCCGAACGGTATGCGGATCAGGATTGCGATCAACAGAAGCGTCGCGGCAAATGCCGACGCGGACAGCAGGAACTGCCTTCGCATCCAGAACGGTTTTTTCTTCGCGGGAGTTTCGGAAACCACCGTAAGCGGGGGCTCCTCTCCGGCGTTGATCTTTGCCAGAATTCCGGGAAGAAGATCGGGTGCGTCTTTTCTGGCGTACTCGGTGAACGCTGCTTCCCATTCCGGAAGATTTCGATTGTCATCGGTCATATCCGCACCTCCTTATCTTCTTTATGCATTCGCGGTAAATCCATGCCACGGTTCCCTGGGGTTTGCCCGTCGCCTCTGCAATCTCTTTAAACGTCAGTCCCATCAGATGCTTCATGGAGACGATCTCGCGCTCCGCGGGAGACATCATGGCGAGCACTTCCTCCACGGCGATCTCATTGACGATCTCCTCCTCGGAGGAGGGCACGGAGCCCAGGTCCGCTTCCTCCGTCATGTCGACGGCGATGGTCCGGCTCTCCTTGCGGAGACGGTCGACAGCCCGGTTGCGCGCGATGGTTGCGAGATATCCGCGGTGCCCGTTGCCGGGCGTGTATGAGGGAGGATTTTCCCACAGCTTCAAAAACACGTCGGACGTCACATCCTCCGCGTCTTCCCGCTGCCCGAGGACCGCGAGGACGACCTGAAACAGATACGCAGAATACTCGTTGTATATGCGTACCAGTCCGTCCTGTCGGCGCTGTCGGATGTCCTCGATGCAATTCGAGAACTCGCGATCCGTCATGAGAACTCCTTTCCCGAATCCGCGCGTCCTCCGGGAACCTCTTCCCTGCGGCATATCTGTGCTTCTGCCCTAGTAACGAAGAAGCGGCGCGGATTTATGGCAAGATTTTCGAAAGTTTTTTCCGGAGACTTTTCCGAAGAAAACATTCAACATAAAGTGTATTCCTAAATCCATTGAAAATCAAGTAAAAGAGTTATACTGTGAGTGCGTACGTAAGCGGCGGAGGGCAGAAAGAAGTGCGATTTGCGGTATCTTTTGCGGTCGTTTTGGTGTACAATATCAGGAAGGGCAGGGTTTACTATGTACAACGTCAAAGGAAAATGGGCGCTGATCACGGGCGCCGCACGCGGTATCGGATTTCTGACGGCGCAATTTATGGCGCGCCAGGGGTGCAACCTGATCTTGCACAGCAGAAGCCTCGAGCACACGGAGAAGGTGCTTCGCGAGGTGAAGGCATACGGGGTACAGGCCTACGCGGTGGAGGCGGATCTCGGCGATCCCGAGGCCGTGCGCCGCATGTGTGAGGAAATCGACGGGCTCGAAGTCCCGGTGGACATCGTTCTCAATAATGCGGGACTGCAGATCGCATACCGCAAGAATTATTTTGCGACGCCGGTGGAGGATTACACGGTGAGCTTCGCGGTCAATACCATCGCTCCGGCCATGATCTGCTACCACTTCATGCCGAAAATGATCGAGCGCGGCACGGGGCGCATCGTCAACACCACAAGCGGTATCGCCCTCGACGTGTGCCAGGCCGGCTACTCGGCCAGCAAGGCAGCGCTCGACAAGATTACCGTCGACCTCGGTTCCACCGTTCAGGGAACCGACGTGATGATCAACCTCGCGGATCCCGGCTGGTGCCGTACGGACCTGGGCGGTCCCGGCGCACCCAACGCGCCGGAGAGCACGATCCCGGGCATCGTTGTGGGAGTCTTCGCCGACGACAAGAAGTCGGGGCGGCATCTGGGGGCGCAGTCCTTTACAGGCATGACGCTCGACGCCGCCGTCCGCAAGTGCGAAGCGGAGTTTGACAGCCCCTACGCGATGTAGGGGGGTGGGGGCGATCGGGCGCTTTCCCGGAGCCAACGCAGAAGTCGCGAACACGTCTGCTCGTCAGCAGATTCAGGGAATCTAGGCGTGCGCGGCGACCTCATAATCAAGGGCGTTTCTGCGGGGCTCGCTGCGCTCGAACAGTCCTCGAAACGCCCTAATCGCTCTTGCGCACGCCAAGATAGCCCTCTCGAAGGCGTCGCCTTCGAGAGTCATATGCATCCTCGCAGACGTGTTCGTGCTTCTGCGAATGACGCGGCAGATGCGCCCGGTCGAAGTACGCCCCCGACATCGCGTAGGGGCGGCAAACTTGCGCTTCGCGCAGGTTGCGGGCGGAGGCGTGGTGGAGGAGCGATGCAAGAACCCGAAACTCGGGGGTGTTAGCCGCGGGTGTGTCGGGTAGTAAAAAGTGTTAATTGTTTTTTGTTCGCTTTCTTGCGGATGACCGGATGGTTGAAATACCACGGGGGCTGACGAATCCGCGAGGAGGCACAGGGAATCTAAGCGCCCGTGAATAACACGGGGCGTTTGTAGGCGGATTGTTTCAGGGAAGCCCGCATTCCTTTTCAAGCGAGCATCTGACTCCCGAAGCTGGGCTTCGGGAGGGCTATCTTGGCGCGCGCAAGGGCGATTAGGGCGTTTCGAGGACTGTTCGAGCGCAGCGAGCCCCGCAGAAACGCCCTTGATTATGAGACCGCCGCGCACGCCTAGATTCCCTGAGGCTGTGAGCGAGAAAAGGAATGCGGGATTCCCGAAAGAACCGGGTGGAAAGCGCCCCGGGTTATACGGGCGTTCGAATTCCCTGAGGTTGCCGACGAGCGGATTCCGTCAGACAACCCGTGGGATGTTCAAGTGCAGTCCGGCGCGGCCGGAAGAAAGGGGTAACAAATGCAAAACTTTGATTTTTTCTCTCCGACGTACTTTGCGTTCGGTAAGGAGCAGGAGAATCGGGCCGGGGAGCTGGTGAAGCGCTTCGGCGGCACGAAGGTTTTGATCCATTACGGCGGCGGCAGCGTGGTGCGGTCGGGACTTCTGGATCGCGTGGAGGCGTCCCTTGTGAAGGAGGGCATCCCGTACGTGGCTTTAGGCGGCGTGAAGCCGAATCCGCGAAGCGGCCTGGTGTATGAGGGCATCGACCTCTGCCGCAGAGAGGGAGTCGACTTTATTCTGGCCGTGGGCGGCGGCAGCACCATCGACTCGTCGAAGGCCATCGCGGCGGGCACGCTGTACGACGGTGATTTCTGGGATTTCTACTGCGGAAAAGCCTTTGTGAAGAAGGCGCTTCCGGTGGGAACGGTGCTGACGATCGCGGCGGCCGGCAGCGAGGGCAGCGGCGACAGCGTCATCACGAAGGAAGAGGGAATGTTCAAACGCGGAACCGGCAGCAATGCGCTCCGGCCGAAGTTCAGTATCCTGAATCCCGCGCTCACCCAGACCCTTCCGCCGTATCAGACGGCGGCCGGCATCACGGATATCATGGCGCATCTGTATGAGCGTTATATGACGAACACGGCGGAGGTCGAGGTGACCGACCGCATGATCGAGGCATTGATGATGACGCTGATCCACGAGGGACCGCGTGTCATCGAGAATCCGGACAACTACGAAGCCCGCGCCAACATTATGTGGGCGGGCACCATGGCGCACAACAATTCCTGCGGCGTCGGCCGGAGCCAGGACTGGATCAGCCACATGATGGAGCATGAGCTCTCGGCATTGTACGACTGTGCCCACGGCGCGGGACTGGCCGTGGCGATGCCGGCAGTGTTTACGTATGAGCTTCCGCATGCGGTGATGCGCTTTGCGCAGGTGGCGAACCGCGTGTGGGGATGCCCGATGGATTTTGCGAATCCCGAGGCGACGGCGAAGGCCGGCATCGAGGCTCTTCGCAGCTTCCTCACGTCTCTCGGCATGCCGCGCACCATCGGCGAGCTCGGCGGCAGCGAGGCGGACATTCCGAAACTTACGGAAGTGCTCTGCTACGGCGACGGCGGCAGCGGAAGCATCCACGGTTTCCTGTCGCTTTCGGCGGACCAGTGTGCGGAGATCTACCGCATGATGCTGTGATTTCTATGCGCCCGTGCGGCGCAAAATGATACACCAGGGGGGTTACCAACATGAGTTTGACCAATGCTAACGCGGAAAATGCAGCCTGCACCGCAGACGGCGCGAAGCCTCTTGCCTGGCAGGATCCGGTGACGGGAGGACCGCTGCCGGTGATCCGCGTAAACCAGCTTGGCTACGCCACAGCGCTTCCGAAGCAGGTGGCGGTGACCGCTGCGGGGGACTATGTCCTCACGGCGGAGGACGGCACGGCGGTGAAGGAGTTTTCGGGCGTTACGCCCAAGGCGGACGAAGCGTCCGGTGACACGGTGGCGCTTCTTGATCTTGGGGAGCTTGCACCCGGCCGGTACACTGTAACGGGCGGCGGCGAGAGCCGCATGATCACCGTCTCGGAGCAGCCGTGGAAGGATGTGACGAACGCGCTGATCAAGGGGCTTTATTTTCAGCGGTGCGATGAGCTTTTCGAGGAGCACGCGGGGGTTTACAAGCATCCGGCGTGCCACACCGGGCTTGTTGAAGAGTGGAGAAAGCCAGATCCGCCGATCCCGGAGGATATGAAGGCGAAGATCCCGCCGCATTTTCTTAAGATGCTTGAGACTCCGCCGGAGGAGCCTTACGGCGAGGCGCCCGCGCCCCGCAGGATCAAGGGCGGCTGGCATGACGCCGGCGACTACGGCAAATACGTCGGTCCCGGCGCGGTTACGGTGGGCCATCTTCTGTACGCCTGGAAGCTGTTCCCTGCGGGCTGCAGCGACGACCTGAACATTCCCGAGACCGGAAACGGCGTGCCGGACATTTTGAACGAGACGCGCTTCGAGCTTGATTGGATGCTGCAGATGCAGCGGGCGGACGGAGCGTTTTATCACAAGCTGACGACGGAGAAGTTTGCGCCCTTTATCATGCCGGAGGACGACACGATGCCGGAGTACCTCTCGCCGATCTCGCGCTGTTCCACCGGGGACGCGGTTGCGGCGCTGGCGCTGGCGTCCCGCGTGTACCGCGCCTATGACGAGGCGTTTGCGGACCGGTGTCTTGCGTCGGCAAAGTTCGGTTGGGAGTGGCTGGCCGCGCATCCGGAGAGACGGCCCTACCGCAATCCGATGGGCCTGCAGACCGGCTTCTACGGCGATGGCGAGGATCACGACGAGCGCTTCTGGGCCGCGTGCGAGCTGTATGCGGCGACGGGAGAGGAGGCGTACCGCGAGGCTGCGGAGGGCTTCTACCGCGAGGTTCGAAAGATCACCCAGTTCGGCTGGACGGACGTCTCGGGACTCGGCGCACTGTGCTGCCTCTTCGACCTCGGAGAGAAGGGCGGCGAGCTTTTGTACGACGATCTTAAGCAGGCATTCCTGCGCAGAAGCGAATGGGCGCTTTCGGTTGTGAAGGCCTCGGGCTACGGGACCGCGATCCCGGCGACCAGATACGAATGGGGAAGTATCCTGACGGCCATGAGCAACGGCATGGCGATGATCATGAACGCGCTCTTAACGGGCCGCGAGGACATGAAAGCGGCAGCTCTGGGGCAGCTTGACTACGCCCTCGGACGCAACGCCCTGGACATTTCCTTCGTCACCGGCTACGGCGAGCGGCGTGTAATGTTCCCGCACCACCGGCCTTCGGCAGCGGACGGCATCGACGCGCCGGTGCCCGGCCTGATCTCGGGAGGTCCGAACAACAAGATGAATTATCCGACGGTTCGCGACCGCCTGGGCGACACGCCTGCGGCCAAGCATTTCATCGACGAGACCGACTTTGCGGACATGAACGAGATCGCGATCTACTGGAATTCTCCCGCAGTGTTTGTGGCAGCGTATTTCAACTCGCTGACTGCCGGTTGAGAACGGTTTTGATAATTCGCGGAAGGAATTTTCCGCGGAAAATGAGACTGCTTTACGGAAGCACTCCCGCCCTGCGAAGGGACGGGGGTGCTTTTTCGGCGCCCGGGGGCGGAATTTTCCGCCTGAAATCGGGCTTTTCATTGCACATGCGCGCCAACTATGCTATACTATTATGGCGAATATACCGGAGTCTTTTACGGACTTCCGTGGGGATAAAGGAGAGTGTTGATATGCCGTCGTGTTATGCTCATCGTCGGTTCGGAATCGACGTTTTCAAAAAATTGTCGCCGGACACCAGGCGCCTGATCCGGGATCATTTGCCGTATTATCTCATCGGGCTGCACGGACCGGATCTGCTGTTCTATCACCATTTCGGTGTGGAATCCTCGGTTTCCAAATTCGGACATAAGCTTCACCACACGCAGTTTGCGGAGTTCTATGCAAACGCCTCCATGGTGATCCGCAACTCCGAGGACGACCGCGCGCTGGTTTATTACTACGGCGTTTTGTGCCACCTGTTTCTGGATGCGTACTGCCATCCCATCGTGAACGGACGCAAGGGTGACATCGGGGTGACGCACGGGAAGCTTGAGATGGAATACGAGCGCTATCTCATGAAGCGGGACGGCAAGAATCCGATGACCTTCAAGGCGGCGGGGCATATCGCGGTATACCGCGAGTGCGCGGAGGTGATCGCGCCGTTTTATCTCGGGGTGAGCGCGGACGAGATCATGTCCTGCCTCATCGGCATGAAGGCTTCGCTGCATCTGACGAGAACCGCGAATCCGGTGCTGCGCAGAGTTGTCTGCAAGGTCTGCGATGTCGCGAACAAGGATGACATGGTTGCGAGCCTTTTGCTGTCGTACACGCCGAGCGAGAGCGCTGAGCCGGTGATCCGCGAGCTTCAGGCTGCATTTGACGAGGCGGTTCCGGCCGCGGCCGCTGCGATCGAGGAGTACCGGGATTATCTGTTCCGGAAGACGGAATTGCCCGAATATGTGGATTATACGTTCGGAGGCAGACCGGAGGGGGAGGAGACGAAATGATTGTTACGGTGACCATGAACCCTGCCATCGACAAGACGGCGGAGGTGGATGATTTTGTGGTCGGGGGTGTAAACCGATTGAAAAATATACGCGTGGATGCGGGCGGAAAAGGAATCAACGTTTCCAAGACGCTCCGCGTGTTGAACAAACCGAATATGGCCTGCGGCTTCATCGGCGGCAACATGGGCGAGGATATTAACCGTCAGCTGCAGAAGCAGATGATCATGTCCGACTTTATCACGGTGGAAGGTGAGACCAGATGTAACCTTAAGGTGCGCAGCGCCTTCGGCATGACCGCCTTCGACGAGCCCGGCCCGAACATCTCGGCGGATGAGCTCAAGCAGCTCTACGACCGGATCAAATTCCACGCGAAGGCGGGAAGTCTGTTCGTCTTAAGCGGAAGTGCCCCGACGGGCGTTCCCGAGGACACCTACAAGAAGATGGCCGACATGCTGCATCAATGCGGCTGCAAGGTCTTTCTGGATACCAGCGGAGCGCTTTTGCGCCGCGGTCTGGAGGCGCCGCCGGATTACATCAAGCCGAATCTTGCGGAGCTGATGGGCCTCTACGGCGTGCGCAGCAAGTTTGTGAGCCGCGACGCGATGATCGCCTGGGTGAAGGAGAAGGCGATGGATCTCTTCTCCAAGGGACCGAAGTTCGTTGCCGTTTCCCTGGGCGGAGACGGAGCTGTATTTTGCGACGGTGTGGAGACTGTCCATGTGCCCGCGAAGAAGATCGAAGTCAAATCCCCGGTAGGCGCGGGCGATGCCATGACGGCAGCCATCGCTTACTGCCTGGATTCGGGCCTTCATTTCCGCGACATCATCCGCTACGCCATGGCGGTGTCCGCGGCGGCCTGCATGTCGGAGGGCTCCCAGCCGCCGACCAAGGAAAATATCGTGGCGCTGCTCCGTCAGGAGTAGGCTGCGGAGTACATGTGTGTGCGGGAGGTATTGCGCTTCATGAAAAAGCCGGCAATACGAAAATGGCTGTTGATCGGGGGAACGGTGTTGATCATCGTTCTCGGAGCGGTCTTTGCGGTGCTGTACCGGGATTACTCGAATTCCCACCTGGTGACCCGGCTCGGCAAATACCGCGGTCTCACGGTGGACGCCGGCGGGAAGGAAGCGGAGGACGCGGTGGCCGAAGCGGTCGCAGCGAAGACGCGGTTCGGCCGGAAGTTCGATAAGGAGCTGGAAAAGGCCGTGGAGGACGCCATGAAGGTGTTCACCGCGGAGGCGGAGTATTTGGAGCAGGATATGGCGACATATCTCCGCGAAAAATACAACATGACCGAGGAGGAGTTCCGCTCCAAGGTCGAGCGTACCACGCGGGAGGAGCTTGAGATCAGCGCGGTGTTGCACGCGATTGCGGAGAAAGAAAAGATCACTTTCTCGGACGAGGAGCTTGACCGGGTGATGCCTTATCTGATGGAGGCGTACGGCTACATCGATGTGACACAGTTTGCCAGGGAGGTGGATCTGGAGCAGATTCGCGACGAGCTTTTGCTGGAGAAGGTTGCGGCCTACCTGGTGACGCAGAATACGGTTGTCAACGCGAAGACTTCGGAGACGGAATAGCAGCGGTTGACAAGAGGAAAGACAGCATGGATTTTACTGCATTTGTAAACGAGATCGAGGCAGGAAAACACACGGTTTACGGCGCCACGGTGCACCGCGACGGGACATTGGTCCACAGTTTCGGCGACACGAACAAGAAGCGGTATCCGCTTTATTCGGCGACGAAATCGATTCTGGCGCTTGCCGTCGGTATTGCAGCAGATCGGGGGCTGATCGACGTCGGTCGGTCAGTCCTTGACTATATTCCGGACAAATTCGTAAAGGAGATGCCCGCAGAGCAGGAGGAGACGTTCCGGACCTTCACGATCCACCGGCTGATGACCATGTCGGTGGAGGGATTCCCCTTCCGCGCGGAGGGGGAGAGCTGGCTTCGCTTTGCGCTTGCCTGCCCGATTCCGGAGCCGCGGAAGAAGACCTTTGCATACAGCAACATTCCGGCGTACCTCGTGGGCGTTGCCCTGGCGGAGGCCGTCGGCGGGGATGCCTTTACATTCATCACCGAAAATCTCCTGACGCCTTTGCACATCGAGGGCGCAACCTGCCAGAGGTGCCCGGACGGCTATTTCTACGGCGCTACGGGCATGGAGCTCACGGTGGAGGAGCTGAGCCGCTTCGGCCTGCTGATCGCCGCGGACGGGGCCTGGGAGGGAACACAGCTCGTCTCCGCAGCGTATGTCCGCCGCATGAAGGCAGCGCTGACGCCGTGCCGCGAGGGCGGCTACGGATATTTTCTGTGGCGCTTCGGAAGCGGGAACCGCATCAGCGGAAAACTGGGCCAGCGATGCTTTGCATTTTCCGATAAAAGCCTTGTGATCACGTGGCTCGGGAACAACGAGGAGGGCGGCGATGCGCTGGAAGCTGCCATGCGCAGATTCCTTCTTGATGAGAAGCCCGCGGAGGCTCCGAAGCAGCAGACGCCCGCGGCCTGCCCCTTTGCCAAGAAGTGCGGCGGCTGTGACTACCAGAGCGTGCCTTACGGGGAGCAGCTGCAGAAGAAGCAGAAGGCGGAGAGAATTTTGCTCGATTCGTTCTGCCGGGTGGAGCCGATCCTCGGGGCAGAGCACCCGACGCATTACCGCAACAAGGTACACGGGGTATTCGGGCGCGACAAAAAGGGAAATATCTTCACGGGAATCTATGAGGAGAAGAGCCACCGTATCGTTCCGGTCAGCGATTGCATGATCGAGGATGCAGGTGCCGGCGCTATTCTGCGGACTTTGTGCGAGCTGGCGAAATCCTTCAAGGTTCGCGTCTACGACGAGGACCGCGGCACGGGAATGCTTCGCCATGCGTTGATCCGCGTCGGCCGCACCACAAGCGAGGTCATGGTTGTTCTGGTGGTGACGGACCCGATCTTCCCGTCGAAAAACAATTTTACGAAGGAACTTCGGAGACGCCATCCGGAGGTCTCGACGGTCGTTTTGAACATCAATGACCGCGACACCAGTATGGTGCTCGGGGAGCGGAACATCGTTTTATACGGCAAGGGTTACATCGAGGATGTGCTGTGCGGGCTTCGCTTCCGCATCTCGCCGTCTTCGTTTTATCAGATTCATCCGGAGCAGACCGAGGTGTTGTACCAAAAGGCGATTGAGTTCGCCGGGCTGACCGGGAAGGAGCGGGTGATCGATGCGTACTGCGGTATCGGAACCATCGGCATGTGCGCGGCGGCGAAGGCCGGTGAGGTCATCGGCGTGGAGTTAAACCGCGATGCGGTGCGCGACGCGATCGCCAACGCGAAGGCGAACGGAATCACGAATATCCGATTCCGAAACGAGGACGCGGGCGCGTACATGATGCGCCTTGCGGCGGAGGGCGAGTCGGCCGACGTGGTCATCCTGGACCCGCCGAGAAGCGGCAGCACACCGGAGTTCATCACGGCGGTGAACACTTTAAAGCCCGCGCGCGTTGTCTACGTTTCGTGCGATCCGGAGACACTGGCGCGCGACCTCAAGCTCTTTGCGAAGAAGGGCTGGGCGGTCCGGGCAATCCAGCCGGTGGACATGTTCCCGTACACGCGTCACTGCGAGACGGTCTGCCTTTTGGAGCGCGGCAAATGAGTTTTACAACAGGGGGAGTGTATGGGCGCAAAACATGTGGTAGTCCTGCCGTACGATGCGGCATGGAGGCTGGATTTTGAGACGATTCGGGACGAGCTTTCGGAGGCGCTCGGCGGGCTTGCGCTGCGCATCGAGCATGTCGGGAGCACATCCGTGCCGGGGCTGTCGGCGAAGCCGATCATCGATATCGACATTGTGATCCGGGACTATGAGGTGTTCGACGACGTGGTCGCTGCGCTCGGGTCCATCGGTTACCGGCACGAGGGAAACCTCGGAATCGTCGGGCGAGAGGCGTTTAAGTACGAGGGGAAGGAGCATTTGCGGACGCATCATCTGTACGTCTGCACCGAGGACTCCCCGGAGCTTCGAAGGCACCTTACATTTCGCGACTATCTGCGCGCAGATGCCGAGGCGGTGCGGGAATACAGCCGCATCAAGGAGGAGGCGGCCGCGCTGTATCCGTACGACATCGACGGTTACATCGCGCACAAGTCGCCGCTCATCGAGCGGATTTACGCGGAAATCGGTCTTACAAAGCAACAATGAGCATATATTGAGGAGGGAAAGAACATGGGATTGTTTGACAGATTTAAGAAGAAAAAGGCTGAGAAACCGGTGTCGGTGGAGCTTCCGCCCGAGACCGAGAAAGAGCCCGGAACGGTTGGCTGGGACGCCATCGAGGCAGAATTTTTGCGCGTCTACCCGGGCCAGACCGAGCCGAAGCACTACGGAACGCTGGTCAACTGGGTGTTCGGCGGCAACGATCCGCTGGACGGCATCAGCATCTACGACGGCGGTGATTTCTATCACTTTGTCACGTTCGGCCTGACCGAGCTCTACGACAAGCAGAGCCGAAACACCGAGCTGAGCGGCTACGGTTACGAGATGACCTTGAAGCTTAAGAAGGAAGGGCTCGAGGACCCTGAGGCCGAGATCCGCAACATCTGCAGCATCCTGCAGGCGGTCGCTAGAATCACGTTCACGAAAAATGAGTGCTTCTTCCCGAACGAGTTCATCTACACCGGCCAGACCGCGGGCATGGACTCGAAGCAGCAGTCGCTGCTCACGGGCTTTATCGTGGTCAAGGACCCGACCGTGGAGACTCTGGAGACCTTTAACGGCCGCGTCGAATTCCGCGAGCTCGTCGGCATGACGGACGCGGAGCTCAAGACTCTCAAGTCTCACGAATCCGTGGCGGAGATCTACGAAAAGCTCGGCACGGACGTGACCGACTGGAAGAGAGCGTCGATTGTATAGTTTTTCGTTTTTTTGCGGGAGCAGAAAGTGAGGGTTACCATGAAAATTCGTGTGATGACTGCGGCGGCTTTGCTGGCGCTTGCGGGGTGTATTTTGCTCTGCGGATGCGGCAGCAAAGATGCGGACAATCAAACGGTCGCCCCGATTTCGGAGGTCGGTTCCCTGAACGGATCTGCGAGCGATACCTTACGGGCGTCGATGACGGTCGACAATGTCACGCCCGGCGGGTTGACGGTTCACTTCAATCTGCATGAGAAACGAAACGAGGTTCTTTTCGGGGACAGTTTCCGACTGGAGCAACGCGTCGGAGAGGACTGGGCGGAAGTGCCGGTAATCAGGGAGGATTATGGCTTTAACCTGGTCGGATATCTGCTTACGGAAGGGACGGAACGCACGATGGACGTCGACTGGGAGTGGCTGTACGGCAGGTTGTCGCCGGGGACGTACCGGATTGTAAAGGAGTTGGTGGACACTGAGCGGCGGACGCCCGGCGGTCAGCCATTGAAATATGAGCTGAGCGCGGAGTTCACAATCGCTATGTCCGAATGACAATGCCGGAAAATGAGTTTGCGGGAGGCTGAAATCCATGTTGGAAGTCGGAACCAAGGCACCGGACTTTACGCTGCCGGACCAGAACGGAATGATGCATTCGCTTGCGGATTACCGCGGGAAGAAGGTCATTTTGTATTTTTATCCCAAGGACAACACGTCGGGCTGCACGAAGCAGGCCTGCGGATTCTCGGAGCGGTATCCTCATTTTTCGGAGAAGGGCGTGGAGGTTCTGGGCGTCAGCAAGGACAGCGTGGAATCGCACAAGAAATTCGAAGAAAAATACAACCTTGCGTTCACGCTTCTCTCGGACCCGGAGCGCAGGGTTTTGGAGGCGTACGATGTCTGGAAGGAGAAGAAGAACTACGGTAAAGTCTCCATGGGCGTTGTGCGGACCACGTATCTGATCGATGAGAACGGCATCATCATCCGCGCCAACGACAAGGTGAAGGCCGCGGAGGACCCGGAGAAAATGCTGGCGGAAGTCTGAGCCTGCCAGTTACCGTGGAAATCCCCGGTGGAATCCCCGTGGGGGAAAATAAGACACAGGGTGTAAGGGAAACACAAGAGGGGGGCGCATGAAAGAGTTGGTCAAGGCCGTTGTTTCGCTGCTGATCGCGGACCTGCTGGGAGTTCTTCTCCTCCGCAGATTCCTGCAGAAAAATCCGCCCTATGCGGTTCCCGGAAAACGGGGCGAAAGACCTGAGCGGGTCATCGTCTATGCCCCCTATTTCATAAAGGGCGGTGCCGGCGGATACATGGGGTATCGCTTCGTAAAGAACAAATGCGGAAAATTCCGCTTCCGGCCGTCATTTCTCGACTGGTTTGCATGGATCCTCTGCGGCGGAGTATTTCTTGCGGCAGCGGTCGGGCTCGGATATTACTGGGTGACGCAGGGCATGACCTCGGCACCTGAGATCGCGATGCTTTGCTTTCTTTACGTGCAGTTTGTTCTGCTGTATTGTGCCATAAACATATCGCGGGTTTCGGCGCGGGTGTATTTTCACAGATTGAGGAAGGGATAAAAGCACTTGAAGAAGGAAGAAAAAACCAATGTGATGCGCGTTCTGGACGCGAAGAAGGTTGCGTACGCAAGCCATTCCTATGAGCCGGATCCGACGATGACCGGCGTGCAGATCGCGGGGATCCTCGGGGAGGATCCGGAGTGTGTCTTCAAGACTCTGGTGACGCAGGGCAAGTCGGGGCGGTACTACGTGTTCGTTGTTCCGGTGCAGGGCGCGCTTGACTTAAAGAAGGCGGCCTCGGCAGCGGGGGAAAAGGCGGTGGCGATGATCAAGCAAAAGGAACTGCTGCCCCTCACGGGATATGTCCACGGCGGCTGCTCGCCCATCGGAATGAAGAAGGCGTTTCCCACGTTTGTCCACGAGAGTGCAAAGGACCTTGCGAAGATATTCGTGAGCGCGGGGAAGGTCGGCTACCAGATTGAGCTGACGCCCGCAGACCTGGTGAAGACGGTGGGCTGCGGATATGCGGACATCGTCTCGTCGGAAAATGCAGCGGGAGCCCCGGAGGATGACTATGCATAAGACCTCGGAACAAGGGATAAGTGAGACCACGGAACAGAGTGTGACGAAAGACCCGGGACAGGGCAGAAAGGAAGCCCTTCGCGCGGTAAAATTCGCGCTGTTCTCGGCCAGTGCGGGAGCCATTGAGGCCGGCACCATTTTCCTTCTGGAGACCTTCACGGCGCTGCCCAGCTGGGCGTGCTATCTGGTGGGACTGGTGCTCTCGGTGCTGTGGAATTTTACGCTGAACCGGAAGTTCACGTTCCAGTCCGCGGCAAATGTGCCCGTCGCCATGTTGAAGGTCGCCGCCTACTATGCGGTGTTTGCGCCGCTGTCAACCTGGGGCGTTAAGATGCTGACAACGAAGTGCGGCTGGCCGCCGGCGCTGGCGGACGGGCTTGCCATGGGAACGAACCTGGTCACGGAGTTTTTGTATCAACGGTTTGTGGTGTTCGGCAAGAGCATCGACACGGCGAAGACAGGCGGGGAGAAGAACGCGGAGCCGGAGGAGAAAGTATGAGTCCGGAGTTGACGACATTGTGCTATCTGGAGCGGGACGGGCAGTATCTCATGCTGCACCGCGTGAAGAAGGAAGCGGACATCAACCGCGACAAATACATCGGCGTCGGGGGGCATTTTGCGCACGGCGAGAGCCCCGACGAGTGCCTGTTGCGCGAGGTCTTAGAGGAGACCGGACTGACGCTCACGTCGTACCGGGCCCGCGGGATCGTGACGTTTGTGTACGGCGACGACGTGGTGGAATATATGCATCTGTACACCGCGGACGCGTGGGAGGGTGAGCCCTGCGAATGCGACGAGGGCGACCTGGTGTGGGTCGACATCGACAAGGTGTGTGAGCTGCCGATCTGGGAGGGCGACAAGGTGTTCTTCCGGCTGCTGGCCGCGGACGCGCCGTTCTTCTCGCTGAAGCTTGTGTACACGAAGGACGACCGGCTCGTCTCGGTTGTGCTGGACGGCAGGCCGCTTTCGAAAACGGAAATCATGTGACATTTACAGGGGAACTTTGTCTATGGACTTTCGGCGAAGAGTCCCCTATTCTTTTCCTGAGGGCGCTTTGATGCGCCGTGCGAAGGAGGAGCGGAAAATGAGACTGGGAGGAACGATCGCGGGAAGTTTTCACGGCCCGGAGGAATGGGAACGGCTTTTGGTCGCATCGAAATTCCGGGCGGTGACGGCACCATTTACATGCCACACGCCCCGGGAGGAGATCACGGCGTATTGCGAGGCTGCGAAGAGACACGATGTCCTGATCGCGGAGGTCGGCGTCTGGAAGAATGTATTTGACCCGGATCCGGCGAAGGCGGCAGCGGCCAGGGCGTATGCGAAGGGGCAGCTGGCCCTGGCGGACGAACTGGGGATTGTCTGCTGCGTCAACATCGCGGGGACGGCGGGAAGCGCCGGATGGGACGGCGCCGATGAGTCCAATTACACCGCGGATACCTACGACCGGATCGTGAGTTCGGTCCGCGAAATTATAGATGACGTGAAGCCGAAGAGGTCCTGGTACTGCCTTGAGCCGATGCCCTGGATGGTGCCGGACGGGCCGGAGGAGTATCTGCAGCTGATCCGCGACATCGACAGGCCGATGTTCGGCGCACATATGGATTTTGTCAACATGATCAATTCGCCGCGTCGGTATCTGTGCGCGGATGCATTTGTCGAGGAGTGCTTTGCGAAGCTCGGGCCGTACATAAAGAGCACGCACATCAAGGACTCGCACATGGACCGCATGAAGCTGACGACAGTGCTTACGGAATGCTCGCCGGGCGAAGGGGAGCTCGACTTTACGAAGGTGCTTCGAAGCATTGAGCGGCATTTGCCGACGGATGCGCCGGTGCTTTTAGAGCACATGGAGACCTTTGAGGAGTATGCTGCGGCCTACGGGGCGATTGCCGCGGCAGCGGAAAAGGCCGGAATTGCAATCTGACACGGAGGAGACATGGTATGGGACACTACAAAAACTTTCGGACAGTGGTTTACATTCCCGCGGAGGTCGCTGCGCGGCTGACGCCGGAGAAGCTTGCGTACGATCACGAGTGGATCGAGCGCTACATCGGCCTTGACAAGGTGTATCTGGAGACGCACCGAAACGGCATCGATGTGGCGGAGCCACAGCTTCGCATGATCAAGGATTATCTGGAGGGTAAGGGCGTGACCGTCTCGGGCGGTATCACCACCACCATCGATGATTTCGAGGGCGCCGAGGGCGGAAAGCAGCGGCTGTTCTCGACATTCTGCTACACCGACCCCGCGATGCGCGCACGCCTTAGGGAGATTTCCGCATATACGGCGGGGTTGTTCGATGAGATCATTCTCGACGATTTTTATTTTACAAACTGTACCTGCGAGCGGTGCATCCGCGCAAAGGGCGACCGCGACTGGGTGACGTTCCGGCGCGAGCTGATGCGCGAGGTGTCCGAGGAGCTTGTGGTGAAGCCGGCGAAGGCCGTGAATCCGAAGGTGCGGATGATCATCAAGTATCCGAACTGGCGGGAGTCGTACCATTTTACGGGGTACGTGCCCGAGGTGCAGCGGGACATCTTCGACGGGACCTACACGGGGACGGAGACGCGAAGCCCGCAGTACACGGACCAGCATTTGCCGGAGTACTTAAGCTACGCGCTCGTTCGGTATATGGAAAATGCATGGCCGGGCCGAAACGGCGGCGGGTGGTTTGACACCTACGCCTGCTGGTCCGTCGACCGGTATCTGGAGCAGGCGTATCTGACGGCGTTTGCCGGGGCGAAGGAGCTGATGCATTTTCAGTGGAGCGATCTGATCGACAATCCGATGCTTGCGCCTATGGGGCTGCAGTTGGGGAAGATCGATCGATTGCTGGACGGGATCGGCAGGCCCTGCGGAGTGCCGGTGTACGTGCCCTTTGCATCCGGCGGGGAAAACCACCTGGAGATGCGGCTGGGCATGCTCGGACTGCCCGTCGAGCCGACGCCCTTCTTCCCGGAAGGAGCGAAGAGCGTGCTTTTGACGGAGAGTGCGCTGGCGGACGGAGATATCGTAGAGAAGCTGGAAAACTATGTGCGCAATGGCGGCAATGCGGTGATCACCACCGGCTTTTTCCGCGGCGCAGAGGAAGCACTTCGTGCGGCGGGACTATCGGAGGCAAGGCTTTCGGGCCGGAGCATCCCGGTGACGCGATATCAGGTGACTGGGGATTTCGCGGGATTTGCTGAACACAGAAAAACGTTGTTCTTTCCGGAGATCGTACACGGCAACAACGATTCCTGGTCGCTTCTTAACGGCGGCGACGGGGACACGCACAGTGCCTTATTGCTTCGCCGTTCGTACGGCAAAGGGCGGCTCTATATCGCCGCGATCCCGGATGGGGACAGCGGATTGTACGAAATGCCGAAGGCAGCCGTCGATGTCGTAAAGCGCGTGCTTGCCGACGGCGAGTATGCCTCGGGACGCAACTTCTCCATGTTTACGTACGACAGCAGTAGAATACTGCTGTACCGCTATGTGAAGAGCGATCTGCGGCCGGAGCGCGTGAGCCTGTACACGGAGAAACAGGGCGCCGTTCTGGTCAACGATCTGACCGGAGAACGCTATCCTTCCCGTGAAGTGAAACGCTGGGAGGACTTCCGCTTCGGCGGCGGAACGACTGCGGAGGTGCTTCTGATACCCGGAGCGTTTACGAAGGTACACTGGGAGTAAAAATCGCTGAAAAGGCCTGTAGTTACGGCATGTGCAACTGCCGGTTGACAGATTTCCAAGCGCGCTTTATGGAAGGTAACCGCAAATTCTGATATGGTTTGGCCAAGACAAAGCGCTTCGGTCAAAACTAAACTCAAGGAGGGAATCAACATGATTCTTGCGGATAAGATTATTGATGAAAGAAAGAAAAACGGATGGTCTCAGGAAGAGCTTGCGGACCGCCTCGGCGTGTCGCGCCAGTCGGTGAGCAAGTGGGAGAGCGCACAGTCCGTGCCGGATCTTCAGAGGATTCTGGAGATGAGTAAGATCTTCGGTGTCAGTACCGATTATCTTCTGAAGGATGAGGAAGGCGTGCGCGTGACCACGGACGCGGAGTACACGGAGGTGTACACGCGCAGGGTATCGATGGAGGAAGCAAACGAGTACCTCGACGAGACGAACGGTTTCTCGCGAAAGATCTCCTTCGGCGTCTTACTCTGCGTAGCGTCGCCGGTCATTTTGATCGGCTGTCTGGCGCTGCAGAGCGCAGGAGTTTTGTTCTCAACGGAAAATGCAGCCGCGGCCGTCGGTGTGATCGCGCTTCTGGCGATGATCGCCGCCGCGTTGATATTCTTCATTCCGTCCGGCATCGCCCACGCAAAATGGGAGTGGCTCAGCAAGGAAGTCTTTGAGACGGAGTACGGCGTCGACGGAATGGTTCGCAGCCGCAAGGAAAAGCATCAGCCTTCCTTCGTCATGAACATCACCCTCGGTGTGGTCATGATCCTGCTTGGTGTGATCGCGATATGCGCTGCGGCGTTGATCGATGAGAAAAATGAGGCACTGGTTCTCGGATGCACCTGCATCCTTCTGGCATTGATTGCCGTTGCGGTACAGCGTTTTGTCCGCGTCGGTATTGTTCAGGGCAGCTTCTCGGTGCTTTTGCAGGAGAGCGGCCACTCGAAGGCGGCGAAGCAGCGCGACGCTGCTTTCGACGCGATCGCGGGAGCGTACTGGCTCTGCATCACGGCAGTCTTCTTCCTGTGGGGCTTCCTCGGAAACCGCTGGGATATCTGCTGGCTTGTATGGCCGGTGGGCGGCGTTTTGTTCGGTGCATTTGCAGCGCTCTACAACGGTTTCCACAACTGCGACTAAGATCAAGTAACAACCGGAGAATAAGGAGGATGAAGGTATGGCAGCGCAGAGAGTATCGGATGCCAATGTGATAACAGCGCAGTACATGGACTCGCTTTTGATCGAGGAGCGGCTGATCGGTTCGACGGTCGCCGACCTGCATTGCGAATTTTTCGGCAGGACATACGATATGCCGGTGCTGACGCCTGCATTTTCCCATCTGGGACAATACGGCGGGCGCGCAAAGACCGGGCTCGAGGAGTACTCGGAGGCTGCGGCCCGCGCCAACATCCTCAATTTCTGCGGGATGATGGAAAATGAAATGTTCGCCAAGATCGCGGCCACCGGCGCAAACACCGTGCGGATCGTGAAGCCCTATGCGGACAGCGCGAAGGTGTATGACCAGCTGCGGTTCGCGGAGGACGCGGGAGCGGTCGGCGTCGGAATGGACATCGACCATATCTTCGGACCGGGCGGCTACGACGTCTGCGTGGGCGAATTGATGGCTGCACAGACGGAGGATATGCTTCGCTCCTACGTCGCGACCACGAAGCTGCCGTTTGTCGTAAAGGGCGTGCTCAGCGTTCGCGATGCGGTTCTTGCTGCTGACATCGGAGCTTCCGCCATCATCGTAAGCCACCATCACGGGCGGCTGCCCTATGCGGTTCCGCCGATGATGATCCTGCCTGAGATCAAAGAGGCTCTGGCGGGGCGCAATGTGAAGGTTTTCGTGGACTGCGGTATCGAGAGCGGTGCGGACGTGTTCAAGGCGCTGGCACTCGGCGCGGACGCTGCGGCGGTGGGACGCTCGATGCTTCCGTCGCTGGAGAAGGACGGCGCTCCCGGCGTGGAGAGCTTCCTCAGTCGGATCGCGTCGGAGCTTCGGTATGTGATGAGCAACACCGGTGCCGCCACCGTCGCAGACATTGATCCGACGGTTCTGCACAGGAGAGATTTCTGAAACGGCGTAGGGGTGATTTCGGAAGAGCAGGAGGGAGAGGCTATGGGTGCTTCAGAGAAAACAGTGTACGAACTTCTGGAGGCGCAAAGAGACGAAGCCTATCGGGAGTTTCAGAGCAAGCTGGTTCCGAACATTTCCGCGGACACCATTTTAGGCGTCCGGACGCCGGCGATGCGCGCCATCGCGAAGCAGGTGCACGGAACAGCTGAGGAGGAGAGGTTTCTCGCGGCACTGCCGCATGCATTTTACGAGGAAAATCTGGTCCACTTCTTTTTGATCGCAATGATCGGGGATTTTGACCGGTGCGTGGAGGCGGTGGAGCGGTTTCTGCCCTACATCGACTGCTGGCCGGTGTGCGATCAGTCCAGCCCGAAGGTGTTCGCAAAGAACCACGAAAGACTGCTTCCGCTCATTCGCAGGTGGATCGCATCCTCGCACGTGTACACGGCGCGCTTCGGGATGCGGATGCTGATGAACGAATTTCTGGGGGAGGATTTCCGGCCGGAGTTTTTATCGTGGGTTGCGGAGAAGCAGGGGGAGGATTACTATCTCAGGATGATGGTCGCATGGTATTTTGCGACGGCCCTCGCGAAGCAGTATGATGCTTCCGTGGTGTACCTTGAGGAGCACAGGCTCGAGCCGTGGACGCACAAAAAGGCGATCCAGAAGGCAATCGAGAGCTTCCGCGTGTCGGAGGAGCACAAGGCGTATCTGCGGACGCTTCGGTGACGGAGCCGTTCGGAGCGACAACAAAAAGACGTAAAGAAAGAGATGAGCTGCCGCAAGGACAACTCATCTCTTATTTGGTATGTGTGTCGCCCGAGAAGGGTGTTGGTGGGGCGAACACCGGACCGTCAGGTTTTTTGGAACAGTGCCTCGATGCGTCTTGCCGCTTCCTTTGTGTCCTCGGGGCTTCCGAACATGGAGAAGCGGAAGTAGCCTTCCCCGCAGGCTCCGAAGCCGGCGCCGGGAGTTCCGATGACCTGGATTTCGTTGAGGAGCAGATCGAAGAACGACCAGCTGTCGATCCCGTCAGGGCACTGCAGCCAGATGTACGGCGAGTTCTTGCCGCCGCAATACCATATGCCGACCTTGTCCAGCGCCTGCGTGATGACCGCGGCGTTGTTTTTATATACGCGAAGATTCTCCTGAATCTGTCGCTGTCCTTCCTCCGTGAATACCGCAGCGCCGCCCTTCTGGATGATGTAGGAGACACCGTTGGTCTTGGTGGTGCGGTTGCGGATCCACATGTCGTTTAGGTTCATTCCGTTGCGCTCAAGATCCCGCGGGATGACGGTGTAGCCCAGTCTCGTGCCGGTGAAGCCGGCGGTCTTCGAAAGCGAGCAGATCTCGATGGCGCAGGTCCGTGCACCGGGGATTTCAAAGATGCTCCGCGGGAGCGCAGGGTCTTCGATAAATGCCTCATACGCCGCGTCAAAGAGGATGATCGAACCGTGCTCGTTCGCAAAATTCACCCACTTCGTGAGCTTTTCCCTGTCAAACACAGCGCCCGTCGGGTTGTTCGGCGAGCAGAGGTAGATGAGGTCTGCCACAGCGGAGTCGTCCGGCTCCGGCAGGAAACCGTTGTCACGGCCGGAGGGGAGATGAATGATCTTGCGTCCGGCGATCACGTTGGCGTCGACGTATGCGGGGTATGCAGGCTCGATGATCAGCGAGCTTCCGCCGCGGTCGAAGAGATCCAGAATATCACCGAGCTCGTCGCTGGCGCCGCTGGAGACGAAGACGTCCTCCGGCGTAAGATTCACGCCGCGGGCGTTGTAGTGCGCGGCAATGGTCTCGCGCAAAAAGGGAGCGCCGCACTCCGGCATGTAGCCGTGGAAGCGGGAGGCGTCGGACTGATCGTCAACGGCCTCGTGAAGCGCCTTGATGACGACGTCGCACAAAGGGAGCGATACATCGCCGATTCCCATGCGGTAGAGATGTTCACCGGGATGGGCGCTTTGATATGCCTTCACCTTCTGCGAGATGTTGTAGAAGAGATAGGAATCTTTCAGATTGCCGTAGTTCATGTTCGGGGTGATCATGGTTCATGGTCCTTTCGGTTATCTTGACTTTCGCCAGTCTAAATTGTGGAGATACGCAGCGTCATTTCCTCGAGGACGTCCAAAAGCATGCGGACGGTGTCGAGAGAAGTTAACATTGCGGTGCCGTGGGCAGCTGCGCAGCGGCGGATGGCAACACCGTCACCGTAGTGAACACCGGAGAGAATCGCCCGGGTGTTGATGATGTAGCTGACGTATCCGGCGCGGATGGAGTCGAGGACTTCCTCGCTGTTTTCACTGGGCTTTCTGCGGATTCTGGTGCGGATTCCGTTCTCGCGGAGCACTTCGCCGGTCAAGGACGTTGCTTCGATGTTGAAGCCCATCTCGTAGAAGCGGCGAATCAGAGGAACCACCTCGTCCTTGTCCTCGTCGGCGACGCTGACTAAGACCGTACCGTAGTTCTTCAAGGTGAGTCCGGAGGCAATCAATGCCTTGTAAGCCGCGCGGTGCAGCTTCTCGTCGTAGCCGATGGCCTCGCCGGTGGACTTCATCTCCGGGGAGAGGTAGGCGTCCATGCCGCGGAGCTTCGAGAAGGAGAACGACGGCACTTTGACGTAGAAGCGCTTCTTTTCCGGCGGGTACAGGAAGTTGATGCCCTGCTCCTCCAAGGAGTGCCCGAGGATGGCTCTTGTTCCGATGTCCGCAAGGCTGTAGCCCGTGGCCTTCGAGAGGAAGGGAACCGTTCTCGAAGAGCGGGGGTTAACCTCGATGATATATACTTTTTCGTTCTTGTCCACGATGAACTGGATGTTGAACAGGCCTACGATGCCGATGCCCAAACCGAGCATTTCCGTGTAGTGGAGAATGGTCTTCTTCACGGACTCGGAGAGGCTGTAGGGCGGATAAACGCTGATGGAGTCACCGGAGTGCACGCCGGTGCGCTCCACAAGCTCCATGATGCCCGGGACAAATACTTTCTTTCCGTCGCAGACGGCGTCCACCTCGACTTCCTTTCCGCGGATATAGCGATCCACAAGAACAGGCTTGTCAGGGGCGATCTCCACGGCGGTGTGCAGGTATTCGCGAAGCGCCGACTCCTTGGAGACGATCTGCATCGCGCGGCCGCCTAAGACGAAGCTCGGGCGGACTAAAACGGGATAGCCGATCGCTGCGGCAGCGGCGACACCTTCCTCGATGCTGGTCACGGCCTGACCCTTCGGCTGAGGGATGCCGAGCGTAAGCAAAAGATGCTCGAACTGATCGCGGTCCTCCGCGCGGTCGATGGCGGCACAATCCGTGCCGATGATCTTAACGCCTCGCGCGGCAAGGGAGTCCGCTAAGTTGATGGCGGTCTGCCCGCCCAGTGTGGCGATGACGCCCTCGGGCTTTTCGAGGTCGATGATGTTCATGACATCCTCAGTGCAGAGGGGCTCAAAATACAGCTTGTCGGAGCACGTATAGTCGGTGGACACGGTCTCCGGGTTATTGTTGATGATAATTGCCTCGTAGCCGGCGGCGCGGATGGTCTTTACGGCGTGCACGGTGGAGTAGTCAAACTCTACGCCCTGGCCGATACGGATGGGGCCGGAACCGAGCACGATGATCTTTCTGCGGTCGGAGACGAGGGATTCATTTTCCGTCTCATAGGTCGAGTAGAAGTAGGGAACATAGCTGGCAAATTCCGATGCACAGGTGTCGATCATCTTGTACACGGGGCGGATGCCTTCCCGGGCGCGAAGGTCTGCGACCTCACGCTCCGTCATGCCCCAGAAATCGCTCACAGCGCGGTCGGAAAATCCCAGCCGCTTGGCCTCGCGAAGCACCTGCAGATTGCCCTTTGCCGAAGCCAGTTCGCGCTCCATCGAAACGATGTTGCGAAGCTTCCGGAGGAAGAACCGGTCGATGGCGGTGGCTTCGGCGATCTCGTCGATGTCGGTGCCCAGGCGTAACAAAGCTGCGATGGCATAGATGCGGTCGTCGGTGCCGATGCGGATGTAGGAAAGAAGCTTTTCCGCGGGCATGTCGTCGAACTTGGCCATGTGCAGATGGTAAACGCCGGTCTCCAGGGAGCGGATGCCCTTTAGGAGGCTCTCCTCAAAGGTGCGGCCGACACTCATGGTCTCGCCGGTGGCCTTCATCTGGGTGGAGAGGGAGTTGTCGGCGTCGGCGAATTTGTCGAAGGGGAAGCGCGGCATCTTGGTGACGACATAGTCGAGAGCCGGCTCGAAGGAGGCCGGAGTGTTCGCGAGCGCGATCTCATCAAGCGTCATGCCGATTCCGATCTTGGCGGAGACGCGGGCGATGGGGTAGCCGCTGGCTTTGGACGCCAGAGCGGACGAGCGCGACACTCGGGGGTTGACCTCGATTAAGTAGTATTGGAAAGACTTCGGATCCAGCGCGAACTGCACATTGCAGCCGCCCTCGATCTTCAGAGCGCGGATGATCTTGAGAGCGCTGTCACGAAGCATGTGATATTCTTTGTTGGTCAAGGTCTGCGACGGGCAAACGACGATGGAGTCGCCGGTGTGGATGCCGACGGGGTCCAGGTTCTCCATGTTGCAGACGGTGATGGCTGTGTCGTTCTTGTCGCGGATGACCTCGTACTCGATCTCCTTGAAGCCCTTGATGCTCTTTTCGATCAGCACCTGGTGAACCGGGGAGAGGGAAAGACCGTTCCGAAGCAGCGGGAGGAACTCCTCCTCATTGTCGGCAAATCCGCCGCCGGTTCCGCCGAGGGTGAATGCCGGGCGAAGCACAACGGGATAGCCGATCTCCGCGGCGATGCGGACACCGTCCTCCTCGTTGGTTGCGATGTCGGAGGGAAGTACGGGCTCGCCGAGCTCCTCACAGAGCTCCTTGAAGAGCTCGCGGTCCTCCGCGCGCTCGATAGAGCGGCCGTCCGTTCCCAGCAATTCCACGCGGCACTCCGCGAGGACGCCCTTCTTCTGCAGCTGCATCGCAAGGTTAAGACCGGTCTGTCCGCCGATGCCGGGCAAAAGAGCGTCCGGACGCTCGTAGCGGATGATCTTTGCGATAAATTCAAGGGTCAAAGGTTCCATGTAGACCTTGTCCGCGATGGCGGTGTCGGTCATGATGGTGGCGGGGTTTGAGTTGCACAGGATAACCTCGTAGCCCTCTTCCTTCAGGGCGAGGCAGGCCTGGGTTCCCGCATAGTCAAACTCGGCGGCCTGTCCGATGACGATCGGGCCGGAGCCGATGATCAATACTTTTTTGATGTCAGTTCTCTTCGGCATGGTGTGCCTCCATCAATCCAAGGAATCGGTCAAACAAGTAGGCGCTGTCCTGCGGACCGGGCGAACTCTCCGGATGGTACTGCACGCTGAAGGCGCGGTCGGCTTCGCACGCGACACCCTCCACGGTGTTGTCCAGAAGGTTTTTGTGCGTGACCGTAAGCGGTGTTCCCGCAAGGCTTTCGGTGTCCACGGCGTAGGAGTGGTTCTGCGACGTGATCTCAATCCGGCCGGTGGCGAGATCCTGCACGGGATGGTTTCCTCCGCGGTGGCCGAAGAGCAGCTTGTACGTCTTCGCGCCGTACGCAAGCGAGAGGATCTGATGCCCGAGGCAAATGCCGAAGATCGGGAGTTTTCCGATCAAAGCCCGCACGGTTGCGATGGTCTGCGGAACGTCCGTCGGGTCTCCGGGGCCGTTTGAGAGCATCACGCCGTCGGGCGAAAGTCCGAGGATCGTCTCCGCATCCGTGTTCCACGGAACCACCGTGACGCGGCAGCCCCGCGCAAGCAGCGAGCGGAGGATGTTGCGCTTCATGCCGCAGTCGATCAATACGACGCGGAAGAGAAGGTCTCCCTGCGGTTCAAAAGTTTCAATCTCTTTGCAGCTCACGCGCGACACGGCATCGTTCGGAAGAACGGTGCTTTTCATTATGGCAAGCCCCTCCTCGACGGTTGTCTCCGGGTCGGTGATCAGCACCTTCCGGGAACCTAAGTCGCGGATGGAGCGGTTGAGCTTTCGTGTGTCCACACCGCTCACTCCGGGGATATCGTACTGCTTCATAACGCTTCCGAGGGTCTTTGTGCTTCGGAAGTTGGAGGGCTCGTCGTTGTACTCGTGCACGATCAGCCCACCGATGGTGGGACGCCCCGTCTCGTAGTCATCGTCGCACATGCCGTAGTTGCCGATCAGCGGGTAGGTCATGACGACAGCCTGATCGGTGTAGGAGGGATCGGAGAGGATCTCCTGGTAACCGACCATGGAGGTGTTGAAGACGAGCTCCAGGACAACGTTTTTGTGCGCGCCGAAGCCGTAGCCGAGGTATTCCGCGCCGTCCTCCGTTATTATTTTCCGGTCAAATTCACGCATCTTGGTTTCGACCTTTCCTGAGTGAGATTCTTGGTTTCAAAATCGTTTTCACGACCGAAAATGATTATACGCTTTCTCTTTTTCGTTGTAAACAGTTTATCGCTCCGACAACCGCTGTTCGAAGCGGTCTTTTCGCGTGTCTGTGGGAACCGGGGTCGGGTAGGAGCCGTCGAAGCAGGCGCTGCATATATCCGAGCTGCCGCACAGCCCCGGAAGCTCGTCCACGGGAAGGTACCCGAGGGTGTCCACGCCGATGATCTTTGCGATCTCTTCGACCGTGTGCCGGCAGGCGATCAGATTATCCTCGGAATCCACGTCCGTGCCGTAGTAGCAGGGATGCAGGAAGGGCGGTGCCGTGACGCGCATATGAATCTCCTTTGCGCCGGCTTCCCGGAGCATCCGCACGATGTGTGCGCAGGTCGTTCCGCGCACGATGGAGTCGTCGATCAGGACAATGCGCTTGTCCCTGACGGTCTCCTCCACGGCGGCAAGCTTGATCTTCACGGCGTCCATCCGCCCGGAGGGCTTGATGAAGGTTCGGCCGATGTATTTGTTTTTGATGAGCCCGATGCCGTAGGGAATGCCCGAGGCCCTTGCGTAGCCGATGGCCGCGTCGAGGCCCGAGTCCGGAACGCCGATGACAATGTCGGCATCCGCGGGATGGGCAAGGGCGAGGATCTCGCCGGCACGCAGTCTCGCCGCGTGCACGGAGACACCGTCGATGACGGAGTCCGGTCTCGCAAAATAGATGTATTCGAAGATGCAGTGCCGCACCGGGGCGGTTCCGCAGTGCTCCTTCCGTGAGACTACACCGTCATGGCTGAAGACAAGCATCTCGCCGGGCTCCACGTCCCGGATCGGCGTAGCTCCGACGGCGTGCAGCGCACAGGTCTCGGAGGCGACGATGTAGGTGCCGTCCGCCGTCTGCCCGTAGCAAAGCGGCCGGAAACCGTGGGGATCGCGGATGCAGATCAGTTTCTGCGCCGACATGACGATCAGGGAAAATGCACCCTGCAGCGATGCGACTGCCCGGCTCACCGCGTCCTCGATGGAGGGGCTTAAGAGCCGTTCTTTGGTCACGAGATAAGCGATGATCTCGGTGTCGCTTGTGGTGTGGAAGATGGCGCCGGTCAGCTCAAGGGCGGAGCGGAGCTCGGCGGCGTTGCTGATGTTTCCGTTGTGCGCAAGCGCCATTTTCCCCTTCTGGTGGTTGACTTCGATGGGCTGGACGTTGCTCCGCCCGGAGCCGCCGGTGGTGGCGTACCGGGTGTGGGCGACCGCCATGGTCGCTGCGGGGAAGGAGGCGAGCACCTCCCGCGGGAACACGTCCGAGACCAGGCCCACATCCTTGTGGGAGCGGAAGATCCCGTCGTCGTTGACGACGATTCCGCAGCTCTCCTGACCGCGGTGCTGCAGCGCGTAGAGGCCGTAGTAGGCCATCTCCGCAGCCGGCACGGGCTCCTCGGAGAAGACGCCGAAGACGCCGCACTCCTCATGCAATTTGTCAAACGATGTACTCATAAACACGACCTCGGAATACAGAGAAGATTCAAACGGTTTGCCGTCCGGGGCAGGGCGGCACTAGGCTTCCCTGCGCTTCAGGGAGGCGGCGATGAAGCCTGCAAAGAGCGGATGCGGGCGGTTCGGGCGGGACTTGAACTCCGGATGGAACTGCACGCCCACGTAGAACGGGCGCTCCGAAAGCTCCACGGTCTCCACCAGCGTTCCGTCCGGCGAGAGGCCGCTTAAGGTAAGCCCTGCCTTCTGCATTGCGTCGCGGTAGTCGTTGTTGAACTCATAACGATGGCGATGGCGCTCGCTGATGTGAAGGGAGCCGTAGCAGCGCTCCATGGTGGTTCCTGCCTTGATCTCGCAGGGGTAGGCGCCCAGACGCAGCGTGCCGCCCTTGTCGATGGCTTCGCTCTGGCCGGGCATGAAATCGATGACCTTGTTCTTGCACTGCTCGTCAAATTCACCCGAGTTCGCGCCGGCGATCGCCAAAACGTCGCGGGCGTATTCAATCACCATGATCTGCATGCCGAGGCAGATGCCGAAGCACGGAACATTGTTTTCTCTCGCGTATTTTGCGGCGCGGATCATACCCTCGATACCGCGGTCGCCGAAACCGCCGGGGATGATGATACCGTCGATGCCCGCGAGAATGTCGGACACGGTAGAGTCATTGATCTGTTCGGAGTCGATCCAGCGGATGTCCACGTGGGCGTTGTTGATGTATCCCGCGTGGCGCAGGGCTTCCGCAACGGAGAGGTACGCGTCGTGGAGACCGACGTATTTTCCGACCAGACCGATGGTGACGTTCTCGGTGCGGGTCTTGATGCGCTCTACCATGTCGGTCCATTCGGCGAGGTCGGGAGCAGGCGCGTCGATGCCCAGTTCTCTGCAGACAACGGACGAGAAATTCGACCGCTCCAGCATGAGGGGCGCCTCGTAGAGGTTCGGCAGCGTGATGTTCTCAATGACGCAGTCGGGCTTTACGTTGCAGAAGAGCGAAATCTTGCGGAAAATGGATTCCTCCAGCGGCTCGTCGCAGCGGAGGACGATGATGTTGGGGTTGACGCCCATGCCCTGCAGTTCCTTGACGGAGTGCTGGGTGGGCTTGGATTTGTGCTCCTCGGAGCCGTGCAGATACGGAACCAGCGTAACATGAATGAAGAGGCTGTTCTCGCGTCCGACCTCGAGAGAGATCTGGCGCACAGCCTCAATGAAGGGTTGCGACTCAATATCGCCGATGGTACCGCCGATTTCGGTGATGACGACGTCCGCAGAAGAGTGACGGCCGACGTTGTAGACAAATTCCTTGATCTCGTTGGTGATGTGCGGGATGACCTGCACGGTGGAGCCGAGATACTCGCCCCGGCGCTCCTTGTTGAGAACGTTCCAGTAGACTTTACCGGTCGTCAAATTGGAGTACCGGTTCAGGTCCTCATCGATGAAACGCTCGTAATGTCCGAGGTCAAGGTCGGTCTCCGCGCCGTCCTCGGTCACGTAGACTTCGCCGTGCTGATACGGGCTCATGGTGCCCGGGTCGACGTTGATGTAGGGGTCGAGTTTCTGCGCAGCGACCTTTAAGCCCCGCGCCTTCAAAAGGCGTCCCAAGGACGCCGCCGTAATGCCCTTGCCGAGTCCGGATACAACACCGCCGGTTACGAAAATGTACTTAGTCATATGCAATTGCCTCCCTTATCGTTTGACACATAACGGAATTCCGGTTCGTCCGGATCCCGCAAAATTTTATGATCGAATGCCCGGTGCGGCGGATTATCAGACGCCGCTTGCACCGTAGTTCGAGAGAACCCGGGCCGAAGGATCGTTCACGTTGCAACCCTCCCACGAGCGGTTCGGCATCCAGAAATCAACGATCATTTCCGACTGGCCGGGGTAGTACTGCTCGAAGATCTCACGGTAGAGAAGCGATTCCTTCGTGAACGGCTGTGCGTGAGTGTATTTTGCGCGCTTCGCCTCAAATTCCTCGTCCGTGTAGAGGCCCTCCGCGTACTCCTTTAAGATGTCGACCATGGAGTGGCCCACCGCATCGGAAAATGCAGCCTTCTGACGCCACAGGATGGAATCCGGAAGATACTCAAGGCCCTCAAACGCATGGCGAAGAAGGTATTTGCCCATGTTGTAGTGGTTGCGCTTCATCTCGGGATCGAGGCTCATGACGTAGCGCACGAAATCAAGATCGCCGAAGGGAACCCGCGCCTCGAGGGAGTTCACGCTGATGCAGCGGTCGGCGCGGAGCACATCGTACATGTGCAGCTCGCGAACGCGCTTCTGCGCCTCCTCCTGGAAGGCTTCCGCGGACGGCGCGAAGTCGGTGTATTTGTAGCCGAAGATCTCATCGGAGATCTCGCCGGTCAAAAGCACGCGGATGTCCGTCTGCTCGTGGATGGCCTTGCACACGAGGTACATGCCCATGCTGGCGCGGATCGTCGTGATGTCGAAGGTCCCTAAGAGCTTGATGACGTCCGGGAGATAGGAGATGACATCGTCGGGTGTCATGAAAACTTCGGTGTGGTCGGCGCCGATAAAATCGGCAACCTGCTTTGCATACTTCAAGTCGATGGCGTCCTTGCTCATTCCGATCGCAAAGGTGCGGATCGGCGTCTTGCTCTTTTTCGCGGCAATGGCGCACACGAGAGAGGAGTCCAGACCGCCGGAGAGAAGGAAGCCGACCTTCGCATCCGCCACGAGGCGCTTCTCAACGCCTGCGATGAGCTTCTCGCGGATCCTGACGCACGCCTTCTCCAGCCCGTCGGTGCTCATGACCGGCGCGGCCGCGATGTCGTCGTAGCGGTGGAATTCGCCGTCCTTATAGTAGCATCCGGGCGGGAAGGGCATGATGTGTTCGCACATGCCGACAAGGTTCTTGGGCTCGCTCGCGAAGATGATCACGCCGGCCTTGTCATAGCCGTAATACAGCGGACGGATGCCGATCGGGTCGCGCGCCGCGATGAACTCGCCGGTCCGGCCGTCGTAGATCACGCACGCAAACTCCGCATCGAGTCTTTGAAACATGTCCGTGCCGTATTCGCGGTACATCGGAAGCAGAATCTCGCAGTCTGAATCGCTCGTAAAATGATACCCTTTCTTCTCGAGAAGGGCTCTCTCCGCAGCGAAGCCGTACAGCTCGCCGTTGCAGACGACGACATCGCCGTCAAGTTCGAAGGGCTGCATACCGTCGTCGCTTAAGTCCATGATCGCCAGCCGGTGAAACCCGAGGACGCCGTGACCGGTATCCACGATCCTCGTGTCGTCGGGGCCGCGCGAAACCGTCGCCGCAAATCCTTCCGTAAATGCTTTCGGGTCTCGTACCGGCCCGCAATAACCGATGATTGAACACATAGTAGTAAACTCCTGATTATACTCGCTGTCGGCGTCATGCCTTTGACAGCACCACGCCGACAGTTCGGTGTTGTATTGTAAGTAGGAATCAGCAATAACAGTGATTCACGATATTGTACGGGTTACTCGACATCCTGCAATGCGTCGTAGCCTTCCTCACCCGTACGGACTTTGATGACATTTTCCACATCGTATACAAAGATCTTGCCGTCGCCGATATGTCCGGTGTAAAGCACCTTCTTGGCGGTCTCGATAACCTTGCGAACCGGAACCGCAACAACGACGATGTCAACCTGAATCTTGGGAAGCAGAGTGGCCTCAACCGGAACACCACGGTAGAACTCCGGCTTGCCCTTCTGGATACCGCAGCCGAGCACGTGGGAGACGGTCATACCGGTGATACCGATACCCATCATGGCCTCCTTCAACTGCTCGAAGCGGGACTCACGGCAGACAATCTCAACCTTGGTGAACTTCGGCGAACCGTCATCCACAACCGAGGCAACCTTCTTTACCGGAACGGCCTCGGCAACCGGCGTCTCACCGGTAACGGCAACCGCATCGGCAGCCTCAGGGAAGCTGTAAGGAAGACCGGCAACTGCGGGAGCGAAGTCTGCGTAGGAACTCGGAAGACCGTGCTCGGTGCTGTCCAGACCGCGGATCTCTTCCTCGGGCGAAACACGGAGACCGATAGTCTTCTTGATAATCATAAACGTGATGGTCATGCATACTGCAGTCCATGCAAGGATGGCAGCGATACCAAGGGTCTGAACGCCTAAAAGCTTGGCACTACCGGTGTAGAACAGACCTTCCAACCCGGCGGGAGCCTTCGGGTTTGCCAGCAAACCTACGGCGATGGTTCCCCAGATGCCGTTCGCAAAATGCACACCGACGGCACCGACGGGATCGTCCACATGGCACTTCAGATCAAGTACTTCGACAACAACGACTACCAGGATACCGGAAACGATACCGACGATGCTTGCGCCGAGAGCGTCCAGAGCATCGCAGCCTGCGGTGATACCTACAAGACCTGCAAGCGAGGCGTTAAGGCACATCGAGACATCGGGCTTGCCGTTCTTGATCCAGGTGTACAGCAAGGTCGTGCAGGTGGCAACTGCCGGAGCGATCGTCGTGGTGACGAAGATGGAAGCAAGAGAGTTTCCGTCCCAGGCAGCAGCGCCGTTGAAACCGTACCAGCCAAACCACAGGATGAAGCATCCGAGAGCACCCAGGGTGATGGCATGACCGGGAATTGCGTTAACTTTCGTAACTTTGCCGCTCTTATCCTTAACATATTTGCCAAGGCGGGGACCAACCAGGATCGCACCGATCAAAGCGGTGATACCGCCGACGGAGTGGATGGCAGCGGAACCTGCGAAATCGTGGAAACCGAGCTTTACAAGCCAGCCCTGCGAGTTCCAAACCCAGCCGGCTTCAATCGGATATACAAACAGCGAAATCACGCCGGAGTAAATACAATAGGAGATGAACTTCGTGCGCTCTGCCATGGAGCCGGACACGATGGTGGCTGCCGTTGCGCAGAACACAAGGTTGAATACGAAGGAAGGAGCCATTCCTGCCTCAAGGAATCCGCCGAAATCGGTGAAGATCTTAAGATTCGGAACGCCGATGAATCCGCATACATAATCCTCGGCCATCATGAGTGAGAAACCGAGCAGTACGAAGACGACGGTACCGATACAGAAATCCATGAGGTTCTTCATGATGATGTTGCCGGCATTTTTCGCACGGGTGAAACCGGTCTCAACCATGGCGAATCCGGCCTGCATGAAGAAGACGAGTGCGGCTCCGATCAGGAACCAGATACCAAATGCTTCTTTTGTGACAATTGAGGTAATATCGGTGATTGACATAGCAAGCACCTCCTTTGTAAATACTCTCCGAAGCTCCGTCCGGCTCCATCGGCCGTCGTAGCTGCAGAGGCACGGAACCCCTTTTCCTGTTTTACTACACTTATTTCCGCCGGGCGGCTTCGGCAACCCTCCATCGGAGCTGCGGGGGCCGCCCGGTTTGTTACGTTATGATCAGCGTACGCTGAAGAGAAGATCGCCGTAGGTCGGGTACGGCCAGTAGCCTCTCGCCGTGATGGTCTCAGCCTCATCGCAGGAGATGCGGAGCTCGGTCATCGCAGGCAGAACCTTGTCGCGGATGAACTCGGACTCGGGAATGATTCCCTCGATACCGCGGAGGGTAACCATCGTGCTCTCCAGAACCTCCGTGCGCTCGTCGATGATGTCGGTGAGAGCGGAGAGTCTTGCAATCAGCTTGCTGTCGCGGCGGCACGGAAGCGATCCGTCCACAGCCTTCTTCGCAGCGACGTCTCTTGCGAGGTCCGATGCGTATTTGTCGACTGCCGGTGCGATCTGGGTCTTGGCCATGTCAACCATGGTGTTGGCCTCGATGGCAACGCTCTTGCAGTAGTTCTCCAGCATGATGTCAACACGGGAGCGAAGCTCGTCCATGGTGAACACGCCGTGGGAGATGAGCATATCGGCGTTCTTCTTATCAAGAAGGTGAGGCATGCAGTCGGCCGTCGTGCGGTAGTTGGAAAGACCGCGAACCTCCGTTGCTTCCTTGATCCAGGCATCGTCGTAACCGTTGCCGTTGAAGATGATGCGCTTGTGATCCTTGATGGTCTTCTTGATCATGGCGTGCAGCGCGTCCTCAAAGTTCTCGGCGCCCTCCAGGCGGTCGGCGTAAATCTTGAGCGATTCCGCAACGGCACTGTTGAGCATGATGTTTGCGCAGGCGATGCTGTTCGAGGAGCCGAGCATACGGAACTCGAACTTGTTGCCGGTAAATGCGAACGGCGACGTACGGTTGCGGTCGGTCGTATCGCGGTTGAACTTCGGAAGAACATCAACACCGAGCTTCATAACGGTCTTCTCGGTTCCGGCGTAAGGCGTATCGGTGTCGATCGCCTCCAAAACGGCGTTCAGCTCGTCACCTAAGAACATCGAGATAACTGCAGGCGGAGCCTCGTTTGCGCCGAGACGATGGTCGTTGCCGGCGGTAGCTACGGAGAGACGGAGCAGATCCTGATAGTCGTCCACGGCCTTGATGACCGCGCACAGGAACAACAGAAACTGTGCATTTTCATAAGGCGTATCTCCGGGGGAGAGAAGGTTCTGGCCGCTGTCCGTTGCGATGGACCAGTTGTTGTGCTTGCCGGAGCCGTTCACGCCTGCGAAAGGCTTCTCGTGAAGCAGGCAGACAAGACCGTGCTTGGCAGCAACCTTCTGCATGATCTCCATCGTCAACTGGTTGTGGTCCGTTGCGATGTTGGTGGTGGAGTAGATCGGCGCAAGCTCGTGCTGTGCGGGAGCCACTTCGTTGTGCTCGGTCTTCGCAAGGATGCCGAGCTTCCAGAGTTCCTCGTTCAGGTCCTTCATGTAGGCCTGTACGCCGGGCTTGATAACGCCGAAGTAGTGATCGTCAAGTTCCTGTCCCTTCGGAGGCTTGGAACCGAAGAGCGTGCGGCCCGTGAAACGAAGGTCGGGACGCTTGTCATACATTTCCTTAGAAATGAGGAAGTATTCCTGCTCCGGTCCTACGGAGGAGATGACGCGCTTCGCCGTGGTGTTGCCGAAAAGGCGGAGAATACGAAGTGCCTGCTTGCTGAGAGCCTCCATGGAGCGCAGCAGCGGGGTCTTCTTGTCCAGAGCGTGTCCGCCGTAGGAGCAGAACGCGGTGGGAATGCAAAGGGTGTTGCCCTTTAAGAATGCGTAGGAAGTAGGATCCCATGCGGTGTATCCTCTCGCCTCGAAGGTGGCGCGAAGGCCGCCGCTGGGGAAGGAGGATGCATCCGGCTCGCCCTTGATGAGCTCCTTGCCGGAAAACTCCATGATCACGCCGCCGTCCGGAGACGGGGAGATGAAGCTGTCATGCTTCTCGGCGGTGATACCGGTGAGCGGCTGGAACCAATGCGTAAAATGTGTTGCTCCCTTGCCTACTGCCCAATCCTTCATCGCTTCCGCTACGGCATTGGCAACACTTGCATCGAGCTCCGCACCCTCGTCGATGGTGCGGCGGAGGGATGCGTAAACCTTGGCGGAGAGAGTCGCCTTCATGACTCTGTCGTCAAACACATCACATCCGAAGTAATCCGGGACCGTTGTCGTTGTCTTCATAATTTTCTCCTTTCGCTCCGGAAATCAGAAGAGGCGCCTCCCGTACCGTTTGGGTACGAAAGACGCCTTTGCCTTTCTTGATCCGAAATCGTTTTTGTGCAATTGTTTTCTAAAAAAGAGAAAGCGCCTCTGAGTGATCACTCAAAGACGCCGTTGCCTTTCATGAGCCCATTTATACACCCGCATTTTCCGATTGTCAAGCCCCTTTTTGAAAAAATTTTGCGAGTTTTTTTCCGGGCTTTCGAAAAATCCGGTTCCTTAATGTTGGTTTTAGGTTGGCCGGAAATAATGGCCGTGACAATGTGAAAGGAGACATTATCTGTGGAACAGGAAAAGAAGTATCGCCATGAACTGGAATACAGTATTTCCTACGGCGATTAACCCGGAAGAAAAAATACCGGAAATCATAAAGCGCCTTTCGGGTTGACGGTTCTTTGGGAATGTGTCGATAAAAAACCGAAAAAAAGCGCTTGACAAATCCGGAATGTGGCATTAAAATGCGGACAAATGAGCAAAGGCGTTCATTTTCGGGTCGGGAAACGACCCGGAAGTGGATGCCTTTCTTTTTGTTTAGGAGGTAAAAGAACATGGCTGTGATGCGAGAGGGTGACATCCGGATCCCGTCCGGATGTGCAATTGCCGCCGTTATTTCAAAGGAAGGTAACAAGATGAGCGGACAGGCGATCATGGAGTCGATGAAGCCGATGCATGACCGCTCAAACGGACTCGGCGGCGGATTTGCCGGGTACGGCATTTATCCCGAGTACAAGGATTACTATGCGCTTCATCTGTTCTTCGACTGCCGCGATACCCGGAAGGAGTGCGAGGCATTTCTTAAGGAAAGCTTTGAGGTTGTCAAGGGCGAGCTGATCCCCACGAGGAAGATCCCCGAGATTACGGATGAGCCCATTATCTGGCGGTATTTTGTGACACCGCTCCGCTCCGTGCTTGCGGACCTGCAGCTCGATGAGAAGGAGTTCGTGGCGCGCACGGTCATGAAGATCAACACCGAGATGAAAGGTGCGTATGTTTTCTCCAGCGGAAAAAACATGGGAACCTTCAAGGCGGTTGGCTTCCCCGAGGACGTCGGCCGGTTCTACTGCCTCGACGAGTACGAGGGCTACTGCTGGACCGCCCACGGCCGTTATCCGACCAACACCCCCGGCTGGTGGGGCGGCGCCCATCCGTTTACCCTCCTCGATTATTCGGTCGTGCACAACGGCGAGATCTCTTCGTACGATGCGAACCGCCGGTTCATCGAGATGTTCGGCTACAAATGCAACCTCCAGACCGATACCGAGGTTATCACCTACATTCTTGACTACCTCCTGCGCGTGCAGGGGCTGACGCTCACAGAGGCGGCAAATGTCATTGCGGCGCCGTTCTGGAGCACCATCGAGAGCAAGACCGATGAGTACGAAAAGAAGAAGCTTCAGTACCTTCGGACCGTGTTCCCGAGCCTTCTTGTCACCGGACCGTTCTCCATCGTGCTCGGCTTCGACGGCGGGCTGATGGCCCTCAACGACCGGTTGAAGCTGCGGTCGATGGTTGTCGGCGAAAAGGATGACAAGGTATTTATCGCCAGCGAGGAAGCGGCGATCCGCGTGATGGAGCCGGATGTTCAAAACATCTGGGCGCCTGCCGGCGGAGAACCGGTCATCGTAACGGTCAAGGAAGGGGCGTATTGATATGGGAATCGATTTCATCTATCCGGAATATGAAGTGGTGCGCAATGAAAACCGCTGCATCACCTGCCGCGTTTGCGAGCGACAGTGCGCCAACGAGGTGCACACATACAATGAAGAGAAGGGCGTGATGGTCAGCGACGAGAGCAAATGTGTCAATTGCCAGCGTTGCGTGTCCCTCTGCCCGACAAGAGCGCTGAAGATCGTAAAGAGCGACTGCCGTCTTCGCGAGAATGCGAACTGGCAGGAGGATACCATCAAGGAGATCTACAAGCAGGCCAACAGCGGCGGCGTACTGCTGTCCTCCATGGGCAACCCGAAGCCGTTGCCGGTGTACTGGGACCGCATCCTGATCAACGCGTCCCAGGTGACCAACCCGCCCATCGATCCGCTGCGTGAGCCCATGGAGACGAAGGTGTTCCTCGGCAAGAAGCCCCAGCGCGTCGATCGCGATGCGGACGGAAAATTAACCTGCAAGCTGGAGCCCCAGATCGAGCTCTCGATGCCGGTGATGTTCTCGGCCATGAGTTACGGCTCCATCAGTTATAACGCCCACGCATCCCTTGCCCGCGCGGCAACCGAGCTGGGCATCCTCTACAATACCGGTGAGGGCGGTCTCCACGAAGATTTCTACGTGTACGGACCGAACACCATCGTGCAGGTGGCCAGCGGACGATTCGGTGTGCACGAGCAGTACCTCGAGGCCGGCGCGGCCATCGAGATCAAGATGGGCCAGGGCGCAAAGCCCGGTATCGGCGGACATTTGCCGGGCGCAAAGATCGTCGGCGATGTGTCGAGAACTCGAATGATCCCCGAGGGATCGGACGCCATCTCACCGGCACCGCACCACGACATCTACTCCATCGAGGACCTGCGGCAGCTCGTCTACTCCTTAAAGGAGGCAACCAACTACAGAAAGCCCGTCATCGTCAAGGTGGCGGCGGTACATAACATCGCGGCGATCGCCAGCGGCATCGCGCGAAGCGGCGCGGACATCATCGCAATCGACGGTTTCCGCGGCGGCACCGGTGCGGCGCCCACGAGAATCCGCGACAACGTCGGAATCCCGATCGAGCTTGCGCTTGCATCCGTCGACCGGCGGCTCCGCGACGAGGGAATCCGCGGCAACGTATCGCTGGTGGTCGGCGGTTCCATCCGAAGCGCCTCCGATGTGATCAAGGCCATCGCTCTGGGCGCGGACGCCTGCTACGTCGCAACGGCGGCCCTGCTGGCACTCGGATGTCACCTCTGCCGTACATGTCAGAGCGGCAAATGCAACTGGGGTATCGCAACGCAGCGACCGGATCTCGTAAAACGGTTAAATCCCGACCTCGGCAGCGAGCGTCTGGTGCATTTGATGAACGCATGGCGCCATGAGATCATGGAGATCCTGGGCGGCATGGGAATCAACTCGATCGAGGCTCTCCGCGGCAACCGGCTGATGCTGCGCGGCGTCGGCCTGAACGAGAAGGAACTGGAGATTCTGGGCATATCGCATGCGGGAGAGTAGCATTTTGCGAAGCTCCGGCAAGAAAACGGCAAACAGAGGTTAACTATGAAACGAGTCTATGTCAACGAAGAGTGGTGTTTGGGATGCCACCTTTGCGAATACAACTGCGCGTGGGCAAACTCCGGCGTGCGATTCATGACCGACGCCCTCAAGGGGCGGAAAATCTTCCCGAGAATTCATGTCGAGGGGGATTCGAAGATCACGTTCGCGGTTTCCTGCCGCCATTGCGAGGATCCGCTTTGTGTCAAGAGCTGTATCGCCGGCGCCATCCGCAAGGAGGACGGTGTGGTGAGGATCAACCGCGACAAATGCGTCGGCTGCCTGACGTGCGTGCTTGTCTGCCCGTACGGTGCGCTGGCGCCCGCGGAGGACGGCATCATGCAGAAATGTGAGTTGTGCCTTACCAATTCCTTCGGCGAGCCTGCCTGTGTCAAGGGCTGCCCGAACCATGCCATCGTGTATGAGGAGAGAGGAGGCGCAGAGTGAAACGACATGTCATCATCGGAAACGGTACGGCGGCCGTGGGCTGCATCGAGGGAATCCGCAGCGTGAGCGCGGAGGACACCATCACGGTGATCTCGAAGGAGCCCCATGCGGTGTACAGCCGCCCGCTGATCTCGTATTATCTGGAGGGCAAGACCGACACGGAGCGCATGCGCTACCGCGACGCGGACTTTTATGAGAAAAATGCCGTCGATGTGCGCTACGGCGCCTCCGCGGAGCACATCGATACGGAGCACGGCGAGATTGTGCTCACGGACGGATCGCGCATCCCTTACGACGATGTGTGCGTGGCCGCAGGATCCTCCCCGTTTGTGCCGCCCATGGAAGGGCTTGAGACGGTGGAGAAGCGGTTCGGATTCATGACGCTGGACGACGCACTTTCTCTGGAGAAGGTGCTTACGAAGGAGTCCCGCGTATTGATCGTCGGCGCCGGACTGATCGGTCTGAAGTGTGCCGAGGGAATTCACGGACGGGTCGGCAGCATCACGGTGTGCGACCTGGCGGACCGCGTGTTGTCGAGTATCCTCGATTCGGAGTGCGCGGCGATCGTGCAGAAGCACCTGGAGGCGAACGGAATCTCCTTCCTCCTCTCGGACAGCGTTGCGAAGTTTGACGGCAACACAGCCACCATGAAGAGCGGAGCGAGTGTTGCATTTGACGTATTGGTACTGGCGGTCGGCGTTCGCGCGAACATCGGACTGTTGAAGGAGATCGGCGGCACCGTAAACCGGGGAATCGTGGTGGACACTGCGATGGCGACGTCGGTTCCCGGCGTGTACGCGGCGGGTGACTGCGCGGAGGGCTACGATGCGTCTCTGGGCGCAAACCGCGTGCTTGCGATCCTGCCGAATGCGTACCTGCAGGGCCGCACGGCGGGCGTCAACATGGCCGGCGGTGAGACGGCATTTACCAACGGGATCCCCATGAACTCCATCGGATTCTTCGGGCTTCACATCATGTCGGCGGGCACGTACGACGGCGAGATGAGCGAGGAGCGCGGCGACGGCATTTTGAAGCGGTTCTTTGTCAAGGACGACCGCCTCACGGGATACATTCTGATCGGAGAGACCGGACGGGCCGGAATCTACACGGCTCTGGTCCGCGAGAGAACACCGCTCTCGGAGATCGATTTCGAAGCGGCGAAAAAAATTGCGGGAAGCGCTGTATTTTCCGCAGAAGCACGTAGAAAAAAGTTCGGAGGTGCGGTATAATGAAAGTCGATGTGACGAAGCTCGAATATCGTGAGGTCAATGAGAAGCTGCGCTTAAGCGGCAGCGAGTGTACGCTTACGGGATGTCTTGGGCAGCGGTTCATCGCGGCCGGCATGGCGGATCGTGAGATCACCATCGAAGGAACGCCCGGCAACGCCCTCGGAGCCTACTTAAACGGTGCGACGATCAACGTCTGCGGCAATGCGCAGGATGCAGTCGGCGACACGATGAACGCCGGCAGGATCGTGGTTCACGGCAACATCGGAGACGCGGCCGGATACGCGATGCGCGGCGGCCGGATCTACGTGCAGGGCAACGCGGGCTACCGCGCGGGAATCCACATGAAAGCCTACAAGGACAAGGTGCCGGTGATGGTCATCGGCGGCTCCTGCGGAAGCTTCTTAGGGGAGTATCAAGCGGGCGGCGTGATCGTTGTTCTGGGCCTTGCGAAGGACGGGCGCAGGATCGTCGGCAACTTCCCGTGCACCGGAATGCACGGCGGCAAATTGTTCCTTCGCTCGGACGGCGAGGGCATCAATTTCCCGTGGCAGGTGACGGCGAGACCGGCGGACGAAGCGGATCTTGCAGAGCTTCGCGAATATGTGGATGAGTATTGTAAGTTGTTCGGCTGCGACGCGGCCGAGGTGATGGATGCGCCGTTTACGGTGGTGACGCCGGACAGCCGCAATCCTTACAAACAGCTGTATGTAGCCAATTAAGCGTACGGCTGGGGAATCAGGGAGGAAGTCATGAATTTTTCGGAGAAAGAAGTATTGCAATATGTGATGGAAGAGGACGTAAAATTCGTCCGGCTCGCATTTTGCGACGTGTTCGGAGTGCAGAAAAATGTCTCCGTACTCGCGGAGGAGCTGCCCCGCGCGTTTGAACACGGGATTGCGTTCGATGCGTCCGCGATCACCGGTTTCGGCGACGAGGCGCGCTCGGATCTGATCCTTCATCCGGAACCGGAAACACTGACTCCGCTTCCCTGGAGACCGGAGCACGGGCGTGTTGTGCGCATGTTCTGCCACATCACGTACCCCGACGGAACCCCCTTCGAATGCGATACGAGAAGCCTCTTAAAGCGCGCCGTCGCAGACGCTGCGGCAGCGGGGCTTCGCTTCCGTTTCGGCGCAGAGCAGGAGTTCTATCTCTTTGAGCTCGATGAAAATGACCAGCCCACCAACCGCCCGTACGACCGGGCGGGATATATGGATATTGCCCCGGAGGATCGCGGGGAGAACATCCGCCGCGAGATCTGCCTCACCCTCGAGCAGATGGGCATCCGCCCTGAGAGCTCGCATCATGAGGAGGGGCCGGGACAGAACGAGATAGATTTCCGCTATTCCGACGCCCTGACGGCGGCGGACAATACCATGTCCTTCCAGACCGCGGTCCGCACCGTTGCGAGACGAAACGGTCTGTTTGCGGACTTCTCGCCGAAGCCGATTCCGGACAAGCCGGGCAACGGTTTCCACATCAACATGTCCGTGGATCCGGAAAATGACGAGGCGTTCTACGGCATGATCGCCGGCATGCTGTCGCATGTCGAGGAGATCACCGCCTTCTTGAACCCTTCCGAGGATTCGTACCGCAGACTCGGACAGAGAAAGGCCCCCGGCTACGTTTCGTGGTCCCGCGAGAACCGCTCACAGCTGGTCCGCGTGCCGGCGGTGACCGGCGGAAGCCGCCGTGCGGAGCTTCGCTCGGCAGACCCGACGACCAACCCGTATCTTGCATTTTCCCTGTTGATTTATGCCGCGATCGACGGCATTACGAATAAGATTCCGCTTCCCGCACCTGCGGACATCAACCTCTTCCGTGCGGATTCGGCGACCCTCGCCGGGTTCCGCAAGCTTCCTTCGAGTCTTTCGGCAGCGCGTGCCCTTGCGGGCAGCAGCGAGTTCGTTGCGAGCCATCTGCCGGAGTCGGTCGTGAAGATTTACTGCCAGTGAGAAATCTCTGACAAATCGACGGGGGATTCCCCGAATACGACAGGAAGGGAGGGCACGGCATGAGTTTCGAAGTTCGGATCTACAGCGTGCTGCTGGTATCTTCATCGGCGGGATTTTGCGACTCGATGCGGTCGCTGCTCCCGGAGAACCGGTATTCGCCGGTCAAGATCGCAGGCAGTGTGAGTGCCGCAAACCGCCTGCTTGCAGAGCGGCAGTTTGACTTTGTCATCATCAATGCACCCCTCACGGACGGCACCGGGATTCAGCTCTCGGTGGATGTCGCCGCGGGAGGCAGTTCGATTCCGTTGCTTTTGGTGAAGGGGGACATTTACCCCGAAGTGTTTGACAGGACTGTGGGACACGGCGTCTACGTGCTCTCCAAACCGCTTTCGCACGCCACCACCAGCGTTGCGCTGGCGTGGATGGCGGCGACCCGGGAGAGACTGCGGGCGTCGGAGAAGAAGGAGTTGTCCTTCGAGGAGAAGATGGCGGAGATCCGCGTGGTCAACCGCGCAAAATGGCTCCTGATCAGCGAGCTCAACATGTCCGAGCCGGAGGCGCACCGCTACGTCGAAAAGCAGGCGATGGACCGCTGCGTATCGAGGCGCCAGGTGGCCGAGGAGATCATCAAGACATACTCATAGCGCGCCGAAGGCTTTTGTGCACCCGGCGCGCTTTTTTGTTTATTCGACACAGATGAAGAGGTACTTGTAGTAGGCGTGATTTTCCTCGCTGTCGTAGAGGTTGATCATGCTGATAGAGAAGAGATTGGAACAGGCCGTGAGCCTGTTTCTTTTTATGTACGAAACCATGCGGACGTAGGTTCTGTCGATGTCCGGCGCGTTGTGATCGTGGCAGCACAAAACGGCGCGCTGACCCGGCAGAGGCGTGGTGGAGACACCGTCCGCGGGCAGCAGCGAGAGGCTGATGACCTTGTTGTAGACGTAGTTCTTTTTTACCAGATCCTCGTAGGCGATCGTGACGCCCGAGGGGAACATGAGGAGGCTGTCGTCCTCCGCGGCCTTCGCCAGATGGGCGGAGATATCCTTCGCGATGTCGGCGGTGTGGAACGCACCGCCGCGGTTTTTGACCGGCGTCTGCGTCATGCTCATAAGCGGGATGTCCGCAAGGAACGGCGTGCCCGGTTTGCGGCGCTCAAACTGCCCGAGGATCCACATCCCCAGGTGCAGCGCCGCGATCTTTTTGTTGATGTTGTAGAGCTCGCGCTGCATGTCGAGAATGCGCGCGTTGACCAGCCGCAGGATACCTTCCTTGGAGAGGCTGTGGATGATGTTGCCGATCTCCGAGAGCGAGGCGCCTGCCTGCCGCATGGTCGTGATGAAGAAAAATGAGCTGATCTGCGACGCCGAGTAGTAGTGGTAGCCGTTGTCCGGATCCACCCAGGGCGTCAGAATTCCCTGCTCGTAGTAGTGGCGAAGCGTGTCCCTTGTGGTGACGCAGAGTTTCGCAAACTGGCCCACCGTCAGAGAGTACTCCTGGCGGCGCGCGCCGTTGTCGTCTTCGTATTTCATTTTTCCCGATCCCCCGTAAAAATTCCTTTTGCATGACCCCTCAAAAAAACTCTTGACCTGGGGGTCACCCCCAAGAGTAGTATAACAGCGAACGTGTAAATCCGCAAGCCGTTTCACCGGTTTTTGCGGGAACTATTGGATTAACAAAGGAGTACAACATGGAAGACATCAAGGGAACCATCACCCGCATTATCGCCGAGTATCTGGACAAGGATGCATCGGAGGTTGATACGGCGGCGCGCTTTACGGAGATCGGTCTCGACTCTCTGGACATCATGGAGTTGGTGATGCAGATGCAGGAGGAGCTTGACTGCAAGATCGAGCTCACGCAGGAGATCACGTCGATCGACAAGCTCGCAGAGGTTGTTGCCGCGCAGAAGGCCGGCTGATGTGACGACGTATGTTGAGGAAACGGCGGGGCCGCAAGGCCCCGTGAAGAAATAGGAGAAATTACCATGGGGAACAATCCGATTTGTAAAATGCTGGGGATCGACTATCCGGTAATTCAAGGCGGCATGGCATGGATCGCCGACGCGGAACTCGCAGCGGCGGTTTCCAATGCCGGCGGCCTCGGTCTGATCGCGGCGATGAACTCCAACGGCGAGCAGCTGCGGGAGCAGATCCGCCGTGCCAAGGAGCTGACGGACCGGCCCTTCGGTGTGAATCTCATGCTGATGAGCCCCTACATCGCGGAGGCGGTAAATGTCGTGTGCGAGGAGAACATCCCGGTTGTGACGACGGGGGCAGGCAATCCGGCGCAGTACATGGAGCAGCTCAAGGCCGCGAACGTGAAGGTCATCTGCGTGGTTGCCAGCGTGACGCTCGCGGTGATGTGCGAGCGGATGGGAGCGTCTGCCGTGGTGGCGGAGGGCTGTGAGTCCGGAGGTCACGTCGGGGAGACGACCACGATGGCGCTGGTGCCGCAGGTGGTCGACGCAGTTACGATTCCCGTGATCGCTGCAGGCGGAATCGCCGACGGCCGCGGTATGGCGGCGTCGCTTCTGCTGGGAGCGAAGGCGGTGCAGATGGGGACGCGTTTCCTGACCGCGAAGGAGTGCAACGTGCACGCGAACTACAAGGCGAAGGTGCTGGCAGCAAAGGACCGCGATACCATCGTGACAGGCAAGACGCTGGGGCATCCGGTGCGGGCCTTAAAGAACCGGATGACGAGAGCATTTGCCGAGGCGGAGCGGGATCCGAACACGACGCCCGAGGCGCTGGAGGCCATGGGCGCAGGCGCACTGCGCAGAGCGGCCCGGGAGGGCGATGTGCAGAACGGCTCATGCATGTGCGGCCAGATCGCGGGGCTTGTGAAGACCGAGGACACCTGCGCCGACATTATCCGCGGCATCTGCGCGGAGGCGGAGCAGCTGCTGTCGTCGGGCGCGGCCCACGAGCTTCTTTTGTAGGGAGCGGCCCGCGAAAAAAGTGTGCGGCATTTGCCGAAGGAGAATTATGGGAAAGACAGCGTTTCTCTTCGCAGGACAGGGGAGTCAATACCCGGGAATGGGAAGAGAATTATACGATACATGCGCAGAGGTTCGTGAGTTGTTCGCCGCGGCGGAGCAAATCCGCCCGGGGACGCTCACGCAAATGTTTGAAGGAAGCGAGGAGGAGCTGCGGCGGACGGACAACACGCAGCCCTGCCTCTTTTTGGCGGATCTGGCGGCAGCGGTTGCTCTTAAGAGTCGCGGAATCCGGCCGGATGTGACGGCGGGATTTTCCCTCGGGGAGATCGCGGCGCTGGCGGAGGCGGGCATTCTGTCCCCGAAGGACGCGTTCCGGCTCGTGTGCCGCAGAGGCGCGCTCATGCAGACGGCCGCGGAGCGGGAGAGCGGGAAAATGATCGCCGTTCTTCGCATGGACCCGGCGGAGCTTGAGGCTTTGTGCGCCGAAGCGAAGGTGTACCCGGTCAATTACAATTGCCCGGGGCAGATCGTGGTTTCCGGCCGCGTCAGCGCGGTGGAGGAACTCAAGGCTGCGCTTGCGGAGCGGAATGTCCGGTTCATCGAGCTTGCGGTAGGCGGGCCGTTCCACACGCCGTACATGGCAAGTGCGGCGGAGAGCCTTCGGGAAATGTTCACGGAGCTCACATTTGCCACACCGAAACTGCCGCTTTACGCGAACCGGACGGCGGAGCCGTATCCGGCGGACGCGGCGGGCATCGCGGACACGGTGGCGGGGCAGATCAAAAATCCCGTGCGCTTCGAGCAGACGCTTCGCAACATGGCGGAGGCCGGCGTGACAACGTTTATCGAATGCGGACCGGGCAAGACGCTTGCGGGTTTTGTAAAGCGTACCGTGCCGGGGGCGCAGATCTACGGAGTGGGCGACGCCGCGACGCTTGCGGCGTGCGCGGAAGGATTGCAGTGAGCGGTTTATCTGCAGCCTTGCGGAAAGGTTGAAACAAACGGTTCGCCGGGGGCGGACCGTTGTCATGAGGGGAGTGTGTCGGAAAATGTTACAGGCAAAAACGGCCGTCGTGACCGGCGGCACGAGAGGAATCGGATTCGCGATCGCGAAGAAACTGGCCGGCGACGGCGCGAACATTGCGGTTATCGCCACACGCGCCGGAGAGGCTGCGGACCGGGCGGTTGCGGAGCTTGCGGCGGCGGGGGTCACTGCGAAGCTGTATCTGTGCGACATCCGCAACGCCGAGGCGGTGGATGCGGCAGCGGCGGAGATCCTGGCGGACTTCGGCAGTGTGGACGTGCTGGTCAACAATGCGGGGATCACCAGGGATAACATTCTGCCGGGCTTAAGCGCCGAGGACATCGACGATGTGATCGATGTGGACCTGAAGGGGGCGATCTTCGTCACGAGGGCATTTGTCCGCAGCATGATGCGGAAGCGGAGCGGAAGCATCATCAACATCAGCTCGGTGGTCGGGCTGATGGGCAACCGCGGCCAGGCGAATTACGCGGCGGCGAAGGCGGGATTGATCGGATTTACGAAGACGATCGCGAAGGAGTACGGCGGAAGAGGCATTCGCTGCAATGCGGTGGCACCGGGGTACATCGCCACCGAGATGACGGCGGCGCTTCCGGAGGAAGCGAGGGAGCAGCTTGTGAAGAGTCTGCCCTTAGGAAGACTGGGGGATCCCGATGACGTGGCGGACACGGTGTTGTTCCTTGCGGGCGACGCGTCGCGGTACATCACGGGGGAAGTGATCAAAGTGGACGGAGGAATGTATGTGTAGAGTAGTTGTGACGGGCATGGGAGTGATCACTCCCGTGGGTAACAATATCGAGGAATTTTGGGACAGCCTGATGACCGGCGTGTGCGGTGTCGACCGCATCAACCGTTTCGACGCGAGCCGGCTGAAGGTTCACCTGGATGCGGAGGTCAAGAACTTCGAGCCGAAGGCATGGTTTGATACCGTGCAGGAGATTCGCCGCTCGGACCTTTTCATGCAATATGCAATGGCGGCCGCGAAGCAGGCGGTCGACCAGAGCGCCATCCTTGAGAGCGATCTGGACCGGGAGCGCTTCGGCGTGTACATCGGTTCCGGAATCGGCGGCATCAACACTACGATCCGCGAGATGACCCGCCTCACGGAGAAGGGACCGGACATGGTCTCCCCGTTTTTCGTGCCGATGATGATCAGCAACATGGCGGCCGGCGCGGTTTCCATCCGCTTCGGCGCGAAGGGGCCTACCCTGCCGGTAGTGACGGCGTGCGCAACATCGACACACACCATAGGCGAGGCGTACCGCACCATCAAGCACGGCTATGCCGACGCGATCATTGCGGGCGGCAGCGAGGCCTCTATCAACGAGCTGGCGATGGCGGGCTTTATCAATTGTCAGGCACTCAATCTCTCGGAAAATCCGAACGAGGGAAGCCTTCCGTTTGATAAGAGACGGGGGGGATTTGTCATGGGCGAGGGCGCGGGAATCGTTGTCCTCGAGGAATATGAGCACGCGAAGGCCCGCGGGGCGAAGATCTTCGCGGAGGTTGTCGGCTACGGCAACACCTCCGATGCATACCACATCACGGCGCCGGACCCGGAGGGCGACGGCGCGGTCCGCGCCATCCGCATGGCGGTGAAGGAGGCCGGTATCAGTGAGAAGGATGAGATCTACGTCAATGCCCACGGAACCGGTACGCATCTCAACGATGCGATGGAAACAAAGGCTTTAAAGAAGGTGTTCGGCGAGAAGGCGTACGAGCTGCACGTCAGCTCGACGAAGTCCATGACCGGCCACATGATGGGCGCCACCGGCGCGGTGGAGGCCATCGCCTCGGTGCTGGCCCTCTCGGAGGGAATGATTCCGCCGACGATCAACTACTGCGAGAAGGACGAGGAGTGCGACCTTGATTACACCCCCAACGAGGCGGTGAAGGCGGACCTCACATGCGCCATCAGCACGTCCCTTGGGTTCGGCGGTCACAACGCGTGCATCGCGTTTCGGAAAATGTAAGGAGCGTACACGATGAAATCCCTGGAAGAATACGCAGCTCTTTTTGAAAAACTCGGCCTCACGGAGCTGACCGTGGTGGACGGAGATCAGAAGATCTGCCTGAAAAAACAGCCGGCGCCGGCAGCGCCGGGCTTGACGGCACCCGAGCAGACGCAGGCTCCGGTGTCCGTCCCCCCTGCGGCAGGAGCGGGAACACAGCCGCCGGCAGGCGCGGAAGCGCGGTCGGCGGTGCCCGCGAATGCCGGCCCGGCGGCACGCACCGGAGAAGTGGTGCGCTCGCCGCTTTTAGGCGTTTTCTACGCCCGCGTGAACGGCGAGGCGAGACGTCTCGGCGAGCAGGTCCGCAAGGGCGATGTGCTGTGCACCATCGAGGCGATGAAGATGATGAACGAGGTGACGGCTCCCGCGGACGGTACGATCACGGAGATCCTTGCCACCGACGGAGCGCTGGTGGAGTACAACCAGGAATTGTTTGTGATCGGTTGAGACTGCGAGGGAGAGAGTATGAACCGGGAAGAGTTAAAGAGCATTTTACCGCACCGCGAGCCCATGCTTCTGCTGGACGAGGCCGACCGGAACGAGGACGGCTCGGCGACGGCATTTTACACGGTCCGCGGGGACGAATATTTTCTGCAGGGGCATTTTCCGGGCAATCCGATCGTACCGGGGGTGATCCAGTGCGAGATGATGGCGCAGTCCGCGTGCGTGCTGTTTGCGGATCGGATGACCGAGGGCGCCCTTGCGGTGTACACGGGAATCGACAAGGTGCGGTTCCGCGGCATGGTGAAGCCGGGCGACCGCATCCGGATTGACACGAGGGAGGTGCGTTCCTGCCCGCCTTTGTTCGTTGTGCAAAGCGAGCTCTCGGTGGACGGAAAGAAGTGTGCAGGCGGAGAGTTGTCGTTCGCGATTGTGAACGCCTGACGGTGGGAATGTCGGAGGATAAGCGATGTTTACGAAAATCCTGATTGCAAACCGCGGCGAGGTAGCGGTCCGGGTGATTCGCGCATGCAAGGAGATGGGGATCGAGACGGTGGCCGTGTATTCGGAGGCCGACGCGGATGCTCTGCATGTGGTCATGGCGGACGAGAGCTACTGCATCGGCGGCCCGCTGGCGAAGGACAGTTACCTCAACATGGACTCGCTGGTGACGCTTGCGAAGCGGACCGGTGCTTCGGCGATCCATCCGGGGTACGGAATGCTCGCGGAAAATGCGGATTTTGCGCAGATGTGCGAGGAGAATGAGATCATTTTCATCGGCCCGAGCGCCGCGGTAATGCGGAAAATGGGCCGGAAGGAAACCGCGCGGGAGATTGCCATCGCGGCCGGGGTTCCGGTGACGCCGGGAAGCGGCACCTTAGCGGATGTGAGCGAGGCTGTTGAGGCGGCGGAGCGGATCGGTTACCCCGTCATTTTAAAGGCTCGCTCCGGCGGCGGCGGACGCGGGATCCGCGTTGTGCGGGAAGCCGCGGAGATGGAGAGTGCATTTGACACCGTGCGCAAGGAGGCGATGAGTTCCTTTGGCGACGACGGTGTATTTTTGGAACAATACCTCGAGAACGTCAAGCACATCGAGGTGCAGATACTGGCGGACCGGGAGGGGCGAGTCGTGATCCTGGGGGACCGCGACTGCTCGGTGCAGCGGAGAAACCAGAAGCTGATCGAGGAATGTCCGGCGCCGGCGCTTTCGCAGGGGATGCGGGAGCAGATGTACGCGGCGGCGGTGCGGCTTGCGAAGGCGGTGGGCTACACCACCGTGGGGACGGTGGAATTTCTGGTGAAGGGCGACGCCTTTTACTTTATGGAGATGAACACGAGGCTGCAGGTGGAGCACTCCGTGACGGAGATGGTCTGCGGCATCGATATCGTGGAGTGGCAGATCCGCACGGCGGACGGCGTGGCGATCCCCTTCAGCGAGAAGGAGCTTGCCGGCGGCCGGCACGCCATCGAGTGCCGCATCTGCGCGGAGAGCGGGAAGGATTGTCTGCCCCAGGCGGGACGCGTGGAAATGCTTCACATCCCCGGCGGCGTGGATGTGCGATTCGATTCCGCGCTGTATCAGAACTGCACGGTGACGCCGTTTTACGACTCGATGCTCGGCAAGCTGGTGGTGTGTGCGGACACGCGGGACGGCGCGATCCGGAAAATGAAGTGCGCCCTGTCCGAGTTTGTCCTGGTGGGGGTCGCGAACAACCGCGAGCTGCACATGAAATTCATGGAGAACGGGGAGTTCCGGGGCGGAAGTTACGACACGGGGCTCTGCCGGAGGATACTGTAAACGATGGACTTAAAGAAGCTGTTTTTAAAGGCGAACAATGAGCCCGAGGGCGTCAATTCGTTCCTGCGCACGCGCTATGTCAACTGCCGTGACTGCGGGAAGAAACTGTCCGTGGCCAGGGTTCGCAAAAACCACTTCGTCTGCCCGGAGTGCGGGCGATACATGACGGTGCGCGCAAGGCGGCGCATCCTGATGCTCACTGACAAACGGAGCTTCACGGAGCTGGACCGCGAACTGGAGTCGCACAATATTCTGGGGTTTCCGGAGTATGAGGCGAAGCTGGCGGCGGCCCAGGAGAAGAGCCGCGAGCGCGAGGGCGTGGTGTGCGGTACAGCGACCGTCGACGGGCACCGGTGCTGCATTTTCGCGATGGACGCGAACTTCATGATGGGCTCCATGGGGTCCGTCGTGGGAGAGAAGATCACAAGACTGTTCGAGTACGCCACAGGGCGCGGGCTGCCGGTGATCGGCGTGACCGTGTCAGGGGGCGCGAGAATGCAGGAGGGAATGTATTCCCTGCTGCAGATGTCGAAGGTGTCCGCGGCGGTGCGGCGCCACAGCAACGCCGGAAACCTCTATATCGTGCTCCTCACGGACCCGACGACGGGCGGCGTGGACGCCAGCTTTGCGATGCAGGGGGACATCACCCTGGCGGAGCCGGGTGCGCGGATCGGATTTGCGGGACCGCGCGTCATCGAGAAGAGCTTAAAGCAGGCGCTTCCGAAGGATTTTCAGCGGGCGGAGCGCGTGCTGTCCTGCGGATTTATCGACGCGATCGTTCCCCGGAACGAGCAGAAGGGGTATCTTGCAAAGATCCTGGAGCTGCACGGACTGTAAAACGGAAACATGCGGTTAATAATGATACTACTACGGTAGAATAAACGGAGTGACCACGGGATGGAGGACTACGAAATCGTGCTGGGAGCGCGGGGAGACCGGCGGCTCACAGCGACGGACTACATACAGCGGATGGTTCCCGATTTTATGGAGTTTCACGGCGACCGGCTCTACGGGGACGACCGCGCGGTGATCGCGGGAATCGGCTCGATTGCGGGGATTCCGGTCACGGTGATCGGAATTGAGAAGGGCAAGACCACGGCGGAGCGGATCCGACGCAATTTCGGAAGCGCTCACCCGGAGGGCTATCGCAAATCCCTCCGGCTCATGAAGCAGGCCGCCAAATTCCACCGCCCGGTGCTGTGCATCGTGGATACGGCGGGGGCATTTTGCGGCGTGGACGCGGAGGAGCACGGACAGGGGCGGGCCATCGCGGACAATCTCTTCGAGATGGCGGACCTGGCGACGCCGGTTCTCTCGCTGATCATCGGCGAGGGCGGCAGCGGCGGAGCGCTTGCACTGTGCCACAGCGACCGCATCTGGATGATGGAGGACGCATATTTCAGCGTCGTTTCGCCGGAGAGCTGCGCAAACATCCTTTGGAAATCGACGGAGAAGGCGGCGGAAGCCGCGAAAGCTCTCGGCTTGACCGCGGCGAAGCTCCACAAGGCGGGATTGATCGACCGCGTGTGCAAAACCGATGAGCGCAAGAAGCTGGCTGCGGACATCGCGGAGGAGCTTGCAAGGCTTTCGGAGCTTCCGATGCCCGAACTTCTGGAAGGGCGCTACCGGAGGTTCCGCAGGGTCGGCTATTAGTTCGAAAAAACGGCGGAAAATGCCGCTTCCACGATAAACGAATGGACAACAAACAAATGTCAAAAATCTTTGAGGACTATTATCGGGAGATTGCATCGCCGGACGGCGGGATCGCGCGCATAGAGACGCAGTGCCCCGGGAATTTCAACTTTGCCTACGACGTGGTGGACCGCCACGCGAGAGAGTGCCCGGAGAAGCTTGCACTGGTGCATCGAAGCGCCGGGGGTGAGGTGACGCGGTACACCTTCGCGGACATCAAACGCCTTACGGACAAGGCGGCCAACGCCCTTGTGAAGCTCGGCGTCGGCAGGGGAATGCCGGTGTTCCTGCTTCTAAAGCGCCGCGCGGAATTCTGGATCGCCATCGTTGCACTTCACAAGATCGGCGCCGTCGCGGTGCCGACGTCGCACATGGTTTCCGCAGAGGACATTGCGGAGCGGGTGCAGGCGGCCTGTGCGAAAGCTGTCATCTGCGCCTGCACGGAGGATCTCTGCGGCAAGGTCGCGGAGGCGGTGCGGGGGACGGACGTGATTCCGATTACGGCGGGCGGACGCTACGCGGACTGGACGGATTTTGACGAGATCGTCGCGGAGGCGGACGAAGCGTGGGAGCGGGCAGACACGAAGGCAACGGACGATATGCTGTATTATTTTACGTCGGGGACCAACGGCGCGCCGAAGGCGGTCGTTCATGATTTTTCGTACCCGATCGCGCATATCTACACCGCGCTTCGCTGGCACGGCGCCACGGACGGCGGGCTTCACCTCACGGTGGCGGACTCCGGCTGGGCCAAATCCGCCTGGGGCAAACTGTACGGCCAGTGGTTTGTCGGGTCGGCGGTCATGGTGTACGATTACGAGAATTTCTTCGCGGGCGAGATGCTTCGCGTCATTGCGGAGGAGCGCGTCACCACATTTTGCGCGCCGCCCACGATCTACAAGTATTTTATTTTAGAGGACCTCGGAAAATGCGACTTCTCCTCCCTTTGCCAGGTGACGACGGCGGGAGAGCCGATGCCGGCGGAGGTCGCGAAGCGGTTTGCCGGGGCAACGGGGCTTACGGTGCGGGACGGCTTCGGGCAGACCGAGACGGCGCTGCAGATCTGCACGCCGGTGGACGGAACGCCCGTTGCGGGAAGCGTCGGAAAGGCCTCGCCTCTGTACCGGATCGCCCTTACGGATGAGGACGGAAGGGAGGTCGCAGCCGGAGAGGAGGGCGAGATCGTCATCCTGCCGGAGACGCCGGGAGTCCGCCCTGTCGGAATCTTCAAGGGGTACCTTGGCGAGCCGGAGCGCTACGAACAGGTGTGGCGCGGCGGCGTGTACCATACCGGCGACAAGGCGCGCATGGACGCGGAGGGCAATCTCTTCTTCGTCGGCCGCAACGACGACGTTATCAAATCAAGCGGCTACCGTATCGGTCCGTCCGAGGTGGAGGACATATTGATGCGCCACCCGGCGGTGTTTGAGTGTGCCGTGACGGGCTTCCCGTCGAAAACCCGCGGGACGGTGGTGAAGGCCAGCGTGATCTTAAATCAGGGCTTCCGGCCGGAGGGACACTTGAAGACAGAGCTGCAGGATTTTGTGAAGGAGCGCGCCGCGATCTACAAGTATCCCCGCATCATCGAGTTTGCGGACCGGCTGCCCCGGACAGCGAACGGCAAGATCAGCCGGGCGCAGATCCGGGAAAGGGACGAGGCGGCGCAGCGAAACTTGCAAAAAAGCAAGTGATTCCGCGGCGCAAGCCACTTGCGAATTGTCAGACACTGTGATATCATTACAATGTTTGAGAATCGGGACTCTCCGTGGTTTCCGCGGAGGGTCTTTTTCACGGGAGAATTACATGCGAATTGCAATCGTGGATGACAGCCGTGAGGATTCGGCGCATTTGCAGAAGGATCTGCAGACGTGCCTCTCCGAGACCGGTTACACGCAGGTTTCTTTTGAATTGTACGACAGCGGTCAATCGTTCCTCGCTGTTTTTGAGCCGGGACGGTTTGATTTGGTGTTTCTTGATATCTATATGGGCGATACCCTCGGAATTCATGTTGCGGAGGAGATCCGCAAGGTGGACGCCGTCGTTCGCATCTCGTTTATTACCACAAGCAATGATTTTGCGGCGGAGAGCTACGCCGTGAGCGCGGACTACTATCTCTTAAAGCCGTTCAATACGGCTTCGGTCCGGAAAATGCTCCATTCCATCGACCTCACGGAGTACGAGCGCGAGCGCTACATCGTCCTGCCGGACGATACGAAGTGCCGCATGTGCGACATCGTTTATACGGAGTACAGCAACCACAAGGTCATGGTTCATTTTACGGACGGGACCGTGCACGGGTTGTGGACCTCCCAGGCGGAGATGGAAAAGCTGATGTGCAGCCGCGGCGAGTTTGCCACCTGCACCAAGGGAATCATTGTCAATCTCGGACAGATCGTGAATATTGAGGAGGATGCTGTGTACCTCCGCGGCGGTGCCGTTGTGCCGACCAGCCGCGGAAGACGTGCAGAGTTAAAGCAGCTGCACGCCGACCATCTCTTCCGGAACCTTCGGGCAAGGGGGTAGAAGATGGGCTATTCGCGTTGGGAATTTGTTTTGTATGCGATCCTGCGGAGCGCGCCGATCATTTTCTTCGGCTATCTGATCCTTCGATATCGCTCCCGCTTTTCGCAGAAGATTTCGGCAATCCTGTTCTCCTGTATGGGCGTTTCGTGGGTCAGCGTTTCGTTCCTTGGAACCCGGATCATGGAGAACGTCAAGATCGGTGCGATCGTTGAGATCATTCAGTCGGTGGTGCTGATCGCACTGCTTCTTCTGGCCATCAAGGATCAGATCGGAAAGCTTTTGTTTGTCTTCTTTATGCTGTATACGGTGGGCGGTCTGACGTCCTTCGTCGGGAAACATATCGAGATCGTGTGGAATCCGGTGAAGGCCTACAAGGGCTACTGCTGGACGGCGTCGGTCACCATCGTCTTTGCCATCATCGTTGTCTTTATCCCGTTCGCACTCGCCATCCACAGGGATGTCGTCGCGATCATGGGTATGGAGGGCGAGAGTACGGCATGGCGGTACTGCTGGCTGATCCCGGCTGCATTTTACATGTTCTGGATGCAGAATCTGTACCGGACCGGAAGCTCGCTGGACTGCGCGTCGAAGCTTTCGAACGTATTGTACCTCATCGCCATCTTTGCTTCCTCTTTCCTGATCTACCACATGGTCATCCGAATGATCATCGAGCACAACCTTCTTTTGAAGACCCGCGCGGAAAATCAGGCCCTCACGGTGCAGGTCATGGAATACGATGATCTGAGCAAGCGAATCAAGGATGCGCGCAAGACCCGACACGATCTTCGTCATCATGTGGCATTGCTGGAGCAGTTTGCCGACAACATGGATGTGGCGGCGCTCCGCGAGTACATCGATTCCTTCCGAAAGGTTCACCGCCTTGAGGAGCCCATGACGTATTGTGAGAATATGACGGCAAATGCCGTTTTAACGTATTTTGCGCAGATGGCGGCCGAGCAGGAGATCGAGTTCCGCTCGGAGTTCGTCCTGCCCGAGAAGGTTGCGATCGAGCACAGCGACCTGGCCGTGTTGCTCGGTAATCTTTTGGAAAATGCAGTGGAAGCCTGTACGCGCCAGTCCGCCGAGCAGCCTTCCGTCCGGATCCACGGTGGATTTCAGGGCGACGGTGTCATCGCGTTTACGGTGGACAACACCAACACCGATCAGCCGAGACAGAACCGAAGCGGCGAATACATGTCCTCGAAGCATGACGGCAAGGGGATCGGCACCGAATCGGTGCGCGAGATCGTCGGCCGCTACGGCGGTGTGGTGAATTTTGAGAGCGAACCCGGTATGTTCTGCGTCTCCGTTTTGATGTACGTAAAGCAGTCGACGGAAAATGCCTGAGAATACAGGGGACTACAAAGGTAGATGAAAATGCGATAGAGGCGTGATGCTCTTTTCTAGGAGAGTAGAACGCCTCTTTCTTTGTACATGACCGGACGCATAGTATGCAAAAATCGATGCATAATTGCATAAAACTTATGCAATGCTTACGTTTTTGTAAGAATCCCTCGATTTTCCGCAAAAAATTACTCAAATTGACGATTTTTTACTCAAACTGTACTGTGATAAAGTACCGGCTTCCTCTATAATGGGACATGTTTGAGGCTATATTAATATGCCGGAGCTTGTTTTCAGAGGAAAAAGTACCGTTAAGAGGAACTGATCTGCTTAATAAGAGGAACAAAGTACTGCAAAAAACACTTCGGCACCATAATCTATGGAGGGATGTATGAAACACTTTAGCAAGTTCTCTTCGTTCATGCGAGTCCTGGCAATGGTATTGACGATTGTCCTGGTCGCAGGAATGGTTGGGACAAACAAGGCTGATGCTGATGACAACAGCTCAAACGTCATCGAAGACCTGAGCTCTAAGATTCAGATTAAAAAGCAGCCTGTGAACTACACGTATCTCAACAAGGGATCGGAAGGACAGGACTTTGCGCCTGTATTTTCCTTTGATGTTGAAGTCCCGAAGTTGTCGAGTCCGTATCATTATGCCTTCTGCCAGTGGCAGATAAAGCAGGCCGGTGCTGAGAACTGGACTGACATCGTATGGGATAAAGAAACAAAAGAAGATGAAGCGCATAACCATGGAAGTTATGATGACAGTGATACTGCAACGAAGCATAAGCTTAAGTTTACGGAAACGTTCGCGATCACGGGCGATCGTCTTCGTGACGCCAGAGGCAGTGAGTATCGTTGCGTAATTATGCTTTACTCGTTCAATCCTTCCGAAACGGATTACTACGAGAATTTGGTCGGAACCGTTGTGACGGATTCCGTGAAGGTTGACTATCAGTGCCAGGTTACTTTTCTTAATCGCAACGGAAACCATTCGAAGGTAGGCGAGGTAAAAGTTCCTTATAATACAAAGCTGGATTTGGCGAATGCGATTAGTGGTAAGATTATCACTTCCGTTGAAGAAAAGACCGGAAACCATAGTTATACTGCATTTAATACCAATACTGCAATCACGTACGGCAGGACGCTGTATGTGAAAACTTCCGATGCCGTAACGGTTACGTTCAAGCTTGGCGAAGGTCACGGCGAGGACATCGTTAAGAAGATTGCAAAGGGCACTACAGTAGCTGAGCCGGAGATTCCTGAGCAGAACGGTTATGTGGTTACCTCCTGGTATACCACCAATCCGAACACCCCGTATAATTTCAATAATATAGTATACTCGAATCTTACTCTCAATGCTGTATGGAGCAAGTACGGTATCGAGATTACAGAGCAGCCGAAAGATTACCCGTTCCAGAACAATGGAAACGAATACGGCTTCGCTCCGAAGTTCACATTCAAGGCACAGATTTCCAATGTTAGGCATGAAGCTGATTACAAGCTCGTGTATAAATGGGAAGAAAAGTACGAGAATGATGAGGACTGGACGGTTTCCAAAATCACACAGGGCGATAGCGATAATAAAGTAGACAGCGACAAGATCTACCGCGACTGGACATCGGATTCGATTGAAGTAAGTCTTCCTCTTTCCACTGAGGGTGATGAGGGCGGCATCGATGTGGCGAGAAAAGGAAAGCTGTTCCGCTGCACCGTGCAGATCGTAAAGCACACAAATGACGGTGACGTTGTTATCGCCGCTTCCGAACCCACGAATGCAGTTCGTTGCGTCTACACGTGCCGCGTGAACTTCTACAACAGGAACAGTTACAGTTATGACCCTCTTGCGACGGCTTACATCGAGTATGGCAAGACGGTTACTATTCCTGAAAGCCTGCAGAAGGAGAACAAGCAGGTTCTTCTCTATACATGGAATTATGGCCGGTACACGGCGATTGATCCTTCCGAGACTGTTATCACGGAAGCAAAGAATCTCTATGTGGATTACAAGGATATTAAGTTCACCGTTGATTTTGATATGAACGGTCACGGCACCAAGCCGCAGGCACAGACGGTTACGCCCGGCGGACATGCCACGAGACCCGTTAACGATCCTACGGCCGAAGGCTGGAAGTTCGAAGGCTGGTACACGACCGCAGCCGGTGACACCGAGTTCAACTTCGGTGCGACGGCGATCAATGCAGACACGACGGTTTACGCAAAGTGGACGAAGCTTGTCAAGGTAACGTTCACACATAACGGACGTCATGGGTACGTCGAGGATGATATTTATTGGATTACCAGGGGATCAACGATTACCCGTCCTGATCCGGATCCGGAGTGCACATTCGATAAGGATCATACCTTCCTTAACTGGTACGCGGATTCTGCGTTTACTACGCTGTTCGATTTCACCAAGGGTATTGATGTTGACACCATTATCTACGCAAAGTGGGGTTATCTCGTTGATTTCGATTTGAACGGCCACGGCGGCGACCTGACGATCGAACCGCAGAAGTTTGTAAAGGGTGAATTGGTAACGGAACCGACGCCGGCTCCGACCGATGACAAATACGAGTTTACAGGTTGGTATACTAATCAGAACTGCACGACAAAGTTCCTTTTCAACGGCACCATGAATAAGATCGACAATAAGGGCTATACCCTTTACGCCGGTTGGAAGGAGAAGACGAAAGTAATGGTTACCTTCGATATGAAGGGCCATGGAACGCAGGTTGAATCGCAGTCCTTCTATGCAGGCGGAACGGCAACGCAGCCGGAAGATCCTAAGGAAGAAGGCTACACGTTCGGCGGATGGTTCTCGGATGAGGACTGCAAGAATTCGTTCAAGTGGGATACGCCCATTTCTACGAACACGATAATCTACGCAAAGTGGACGCAGATTACCTTTAAGGTTACCTTTGAGCTGAACGGCCACGGCGCACCCCAGCCGCAGAATCAGACGGTTGCCAAGGGCGGCTTTGCAACGGAGCCGGACGATGCGCCTACAGACAACAATTACAAGTTTGATGGCTGGTATACGAAGCGGAACGGTGGTCAGAAGTTCAATTTCGCGACCATGGCGATCAACGAGAATACGACGATTTATGCTCATTGGACGAAGAAGTCGAAGGTGACGGTTACCTTTGAGATGAACGGTCATGGAACGCAGATCACTCAGCGGATCATCAATGAAGGTGACAAGGTGACCAAACCGAATGATCCGAAGGCGGATGATTACCGCTTCGACGGATGGTTTGCAGACAAGGATCTCAAGACTCCGTTTAATTTCGATCAGGCTATCAATCAGAACACGAAGATTTACGCAAAGTGGACCCAGACGCATGTGACGGTAACCTTCCTTGCAGAGCCCGGTACGGACGATCGTCACGGCTATGAAGACGGAATCATTGCTACTGTTAAGGTTGCAGTGGGCAGCACGATTTCGGAAGATCAGATTCCGCAGGATGTAGTTTGCGGAAACAATACCAGCCTGGAGAGATCCGGCATTCGTCATGACTTTGACGACTGGTACAGCAATCCGGAACGCACGACGAAATTTGATTTCACGAAGGCAATTACGAAGAATACCACAGTTTATGCGAACTGGTTCACGTATTACAAGGTTACCTTTGACGGAAACAATAAGATCAACAAGAGCGTTGATCCTCAGTGGGTACTGAAAGGTCAAAAAGCATCCGAGCCTACGGGCGTCACTCCGAAGGATGAAACGCACGAATTTATCGGATGGTTTAACGGAAATAGTACCAAGGCGTTTGACTTCGCTAATACGAAGATTACGGGAGCGATTACCCTGAAGGCTAAGACAAAGGAAGCTGAGAAGGTTTACTCGCTCGATTCCGACTACGCGGATAAGCAGTATTTTGTTAACGATGAACTTAGTGTAACCAACCTTAAGATTGTCGTTAAGCAGGGTACAAAGGAGACCGAGATTGACGTAACGAAAGATATGGTTTCCGGCTTCGATTCTTCGAAGGCTGCGAAGGACCTGCTCCTTACGGTTACGTACGCGGGCAAGGAGTTCTACTATACTGTCGATGTCAACAGACTCGAGGGTGAGATTTCGTTTGATGATGAAGTGATCAATCTTACGTACGGTGAGACTATGACGCTCACTGTTGATTCGCACGGTGAGGAGATCCTTATCGCGAGCGGCAACGAGACGTTTGTTAAGGTTGTGGACGGCAAGCTTGTAGCTGTCAAGGTCGGTGAGACAACGATCACGCTCACTGCACCTCAGACCGATACGCACGAGAAAGCTTCGATTTCAGTTCCGATTGTTGTATCCGCGAAGGAAATTGAGCTTGTATGGAGCGATATCGAGCCGGTTGAATATGATGGTAAGACCCACAAGCCTTCGGCAGTTGTTAAGGAAGGCGATCTTGTCGGAGCGGACAAGGTGGTCGTTCTTGTTGAGGGCGAGGGACGTGATGCCGGAAAATATACGGCAACTGCTTCCATCGAGAATAAGAATTACGTCATTAAAGACGCCTTTGTTAAGAAGGAGTTCGTAATTACTGCGAAGAAGCTGAATGCTTTGACGATTTCCTTTGCTAAGATGCTTTGCGGTGATATTTACGGCATGACGAAGGTTGAAAAACCGAATGTAGAAAACATGCTCGTACAGATTCTTAGAGAAGTGAACGGCACGGACGGTTTGATCCTTTCGACCAATCCGATTTCTTCGAACAGTACTTTTGTTACGGGCGATGTCATTGATTTTATTCCTACGGCAGACATGATTCCGTTGATCGGATACTCCTGGCCGGAGATGAAACTGGGTCAGTTGGAAGAGACCTCTGTGAGAATCACTAAGCTCTATGAGCTTACGCTTGAGGATATCAAGGACGCGTTTGAGAACGGCGGAAGTCAGCCGACACCGTATACCGATGCGGTGGTAGGTGGTAAGACCTATGTTCTTGAGTTACAGATTAATCATAGCAATAATGTAGAGTACCCGACCAATCAGCCGTTTGTAGTTACAATCGATGGTAAGCAGGCAAATTGCTATGTCGGTGTAACGGATTATGCTACATGGCTCTTTGTAGAGTTCGTTCCTGAGCACATTCCCGGCGAGGAACACGAAGAGAACCGTGTGGAGCCTAAGTGCCTTGTTGACGGCAGCGTTGATATGGTAGTAAGATGTACGGCTTGCGAGAAGGTTCTTTCCTCCGAGGCGAAGGTTCTTGATAAGACCGATCATGATTGGGATGTGTGGAAGATCGTTGAGGATGCCGATTACACCAAGCCCGGCAAGATGGTTCGCATTTGCAAGAACGATTCCGAGCATAAGGAAGAGAAGGAAATTCCTCAGCTGACGAATGAGATCGTGAAGATGCAGATCGTGATTCCGGATACTGTAAAGAAGGAATACAAGATCGGCGAGAAGCTTAATATCGATGGTTTGAAGATTGAGTTTACCTGGAAGGACGGTTCCAAGACCGAGATTCCGGTAACGGCTGATATGGTAACCGGCTTCGACAGCATGAAGGCTACGGATGCTCAGGAGCTTACGGTTAAGTACAAGGATGCTGACGGAGCTTACACCATCAAGGTTAAGAAGGATACGAGCATCTTCTACACCATCACGGGCAGCCTTGTATGGGTACGCGGAACGAATATGAATCCGATCGTTCATCGTAACGTCGATGACTGGATCACGTTCAGCCTGTTCAAGGGATTTAAGATCGGCGGAAAGGTTCCTCCGGTAAGCGCTTACATTGCGAAGTCCGGTAGTTTGGATCTCACGATCATGAACGAGTACCTTGAGACGCTTGAGCCCGGCGAATACGATCTGACGATCGAGTTCGAGGACGGTGAGGTTTCGGCTAAGATTACGGTTCCTGAGGCTGCGAAGAAGGAAGAGGAGAAGCCCGTTGACGATCAGCCTGTAGAGCCGAAGAAGGAAGAGAGCAAGACTCCTGAATCGCCGAAGACTGCCGATACCGCGCAGACGTTTGTATGGACCATTCTTCTTGCAATCGCAGTTGCAGCAATGATCGCTGTAGTTGTTTACAGAAGAAGACGCGAGGATGCAGAGTAATCGCAAGGTTTCACTGAAAAATCCATTGCAATTTGAATCAATCGGGGGTACATTGGGTGAGAGCCTGATGTACCCTCGTTTTTTGTGCGCCGGGGAAGTATCGGGGCAAGGAGAAATGTCGCATGAGTTTTCGCTTTCAAAAAAGAGAAGTCCTGATCTGCTTTCTGGCTGTGTTCGGGATGGGATTCTTTTTGTCTTTTCTGATTCTGTGCGATCTCGGCACGGATCCGTGCACATTTATGAATCGCTCTGCGGCGGCGCGGATCGGCTTAAGCTTCGGCACGTGGCAGTTGATCGTAAATGCCGTGATGCTGGCGATCGTATTTGCCTGCAAGCGCTCGCTGATCGGGTTCGGTACCCTCTTTAACATGGTACTGGTCGGCTACTACGCCGATTTCTTCGAATGGCTCTGGGGAAAATGCATCCCCGCGAAAGCATTTACGATGCCGGTGGGCCGGTGGAGTATTTTCCTTGTTGCGCTGTTTTGCTTCATCGTGAGTGCTGCGGTGTATATCAACGCGGACATGGGCGTGGCACCCTACGACGGGCTGCCCATCATCCTCACAGAGAAGGTGACAGGGCGCTGGCCGAAGGTACCGCCGATGCTGGTGCGCATCGCCTGGGACGCGGCAGCCATCGTGGTCGGCGTGCTGGTGGGCGGCGTTCCGATTGTCGGGATTATTTTGATGGCGCTGTTCCTGGGGCCCGCAATCACGCTGGTGCGCAAGCTCGGTGAGCGGATGCGCGGGACTTCCGCAGAGGAAGGCGCCCGGGCTTCGGAGGACTGACGGAGCACTCAAAAATTCTTCCATAAATCCGTTTCTGCAGATCGTTTCTATGGTGTAATCGGGGACGAGCCTTGTGCGATGCGCAGGGTGAAACGGTATTTGGGAGGATGAAACGATGTTTGGAAAACTGTTAATGGCGTTAGCCGCGGCGGTGACGGCTGTGTTTGTGTGGACGAACGGCATCGAACCGGTGGCGAGCCGGGGGGCGGAGAAGGCAGCATTTTCCGAGGCGAAGATCGAGAAGATCGGCGAGCACACATACTATGCGAGCACGCTGTTCGACGAGCCCAATCTGAGCGAAGAGAACAAGGCGTATGTGCTGGAGCAGATGCGCAAAGGCGATGCGGAGCTGACGCTGGATGTGTATGTCTCAGGGTTTAACGCGGCGTACGGGAAGGATGAATTCCGGCTGTTCGGGTATCGCATGACGGACGGCGTGGTCGAGTGTGACTACTCGATCTCTACCGGCATGACGGCCGGCGGCGGGGTGGTCTGGGGCTCGCACCGGTACGGCCTTTTGGAGCGCATTCCGGAGGTGGCGTTTGCAGGGCGTGAGAAGGTCCGGCCGGCATCGGAGTTCACGGACGCGGTCTATGCCCTCGCGAAGGCAAATGAGAGCACGATCTTCCGGTACACGGAAAAGGCGGCCATCCGCGGCGAGTACGTGCTTACAGCGGATGCAGAGGGCAGACTGTTTTACGAGTTTACGATCAATCGTAACTCCACGGTGCGCGTGGACGCGATCACCGGAGAAGTCCTGCAGCAGCGCTTCTGGGACGGCGTATACTACTAGGCTGCGGAAGGCAGAGAACCGGGGCAGGTTGCATTTTGCAACTTGCCTTTTTTGTGTGCAAAAGGCTACCGTTTCCTGCGGAAATATGGTATGATGAAGTATCAGCCTAAAGGCGGCAAGCGGAGGAAAAAGACATGGAAGAAAGCGGCATTAAGAAACTGACGATATTGCACTCCAACGACCTGCACGGGGATTTTCTGCCGAAGGTTACGGACGGGAAGGAGACCGGCGGTCTGTCGCGGCTGGCCGGGTATGTGAACAAGATCCGCAGCGAGCGCGAGAATGTGGTTTACGCCATCGCGGGCGACATGTTCCGCGGCTCCGTGATCGACTCGGAGTACCAGGGCCTCTCTACCATCGATCTGATGAACAACTTAAACCCGGATGTTGCGACCATCGGCAACCACGAGGTGGACTACGGCTTTGCGCACCTTCTCTTCCTCGAAAAATGCGCCAAATTCCCGATCGTCAACGCGAACCTCTTCATCACGATGAACAACGCGCGAGTCTTCACGCCGTACATCAATCTGGAAGTCGGCGGTATGCGCATCATGTTCATCGGCATCCTCACCGAGGAAGTGCTCGCGTCGACGAAAAATGAGAAGATCATCGGCACCTTCATCGACCTCGAAGCCGCGGCGAAGGAGGTGGGCATCATCTGCGACAACTACCGCACGGTGCGCACGGACATGACGATCCTGCTCACCCACATCGGCATCGACAACGACCGCAAGCTCGCGGAGATGCTCGATCCCGACTGGGGCGTCAACATGATCATCGGCGGTCACTCGCACACCTTCATAGATGAGGCGGAGTACGTGAACGGCATTCCGATCGTGCAGGCGGGCACCGGCACGGGCGTGGTCGGCCGCTTTGACATTCAGTACGACACCGACAAGAAGGAGATTGCCGACCTGCGTTGGAAGTGCGTTCCGATCAACGAGGAGACGGCGCCGAAGGACGAGATCATGGACGAGCTGATCGACAGCTATCGCACCCAGACCGACAGCAAATACAAGCGCGTCGTGACGCGCTGGGCCCGGAAACTCACGCACCCCTGCCGCGAGCAGGAGACCGAGATGGGCAACCTCTATGCGGACATCATGGCCTGGGAGGCGAGCTATGACGTCATGCTCTTCGGCTCGGGAAGCATCCGCAAGAAAGAACTCGGTCCTGTTATCGAATACCAGGATATGATCGAAAATACGCCCTTCGACGATCCGCTTTACATGGTGGAAGTAACCGGCGCGCAGATCCGCCGGATTTTCCAACACCTCTTCCGCGACGACGCTTGGGTCGGCGAGACTGAATTTTACCAGATTTCCTCGGCGCTTCGCGTGACGTACCGGAAGTCGACGCATACAATCGAGACGCTCACGTTCCGCGGCGAGGATGTCACCGACGACATGCGTATCAAGCTCGGCATTCAGGCGTATCACTTCAATAACTTCGATGATTTCTTCGGCATTCCGCTCGAGGAGGTCAAGGCCAACATGAAGCCGCGCGTCGTGGCGACGTCGGTCAACAACATTATCGAGGAGTATTTTGCGACCAACAACGGGCTTGACGCGAAGGTTGACGGCCGGATCACGATTCTCGAGTAGGCGTGATCGATTTTTTCGAAACTTTCTAAGATTTTTTTGCAAAACCAGCAAATAATTCCGGCCCGCTGTGCGTCTATAGAGTAGATGCGGATAAGGAGGCAGGCAAATGACGCCGAAAGAATGTGAAAAAATCTACAACGAAGCCTATCGCGCGGTGTATTGGACGGCCATGTCGCTTTTGCGAAACGAGGCCGACGCCGAGGATGTCGTGCAGGACACATTTGTGAAAATGCTCGAATCCTACGACACACTGCAGGATAAGTCGAAAGTTGTGCCGTGGCTGAAGAAGATCTGTGCCAACAAATGTCTGGATCTTCTCTCGAGGACGAGGACGCAGGCGGTGGAGCAGGAATTTTTTGAGGATGTCGAGTATGTCCCGGAGGATTTTCTGCCGGAGTCCGTCGCGGAGTCGGAGGAGAGACGAAAGATCATCATGGACATTATCGAGAAGGCTCTGTCGGACGATGTCAGAACGACGATCATCCTGCATTACTTCGATGAGATGAGCACGAAAGAGATCTCCGAGGCCATGGGAATTCCCCAGGGAACCGTTCTGTGGCGTCTTGGTTTTGCCAGAAAGAAAATCAAGAAGGAGGTCGAGAGATATGAGAAAGAAACCAATACGAAGCTGTACACCGTGGCGCTGCCGTTCCTAGCATTGTTGTTTATGAAAGAAGCCGAACAGGTGCCCTTGAGGCCGATGTCCGCTTCGCTTGTCGAACTGTCCGCATCTGCCGCTGCTTCCATAGGGGAAGCCGGATCTGTTATCGCTGCCGAGGCGATAAAGAAAGGGACAGGGTTAATGATGAAAAAGCTGATTATCTCGATTATTTCAATTGTTTGTGCAGGTGTTGTTGCGGTCGGCATCTACGTTGCCGCCACGAAGGAGGATGAGGATAGCTCGAGCGGGAAGCGCAGAAAGCAGGATACGGAGATTACGGTCACGGTTACCGAGGCGCCCGTCACCGAAGAGCCGGATATGTGGTCGGACGAGTACTGGCTCGCCAGGATGTTACTCATCGATGTGAACGATGAGGCGACGATCCGAAAATTGTTGGATGTGCTTATGACCTGCGAACCGAAGCTCGGAGAGAACAAATATGACATGTACGATAAAGTTGTTGGCGCGATCGGAATGGAACCGTTAAGTTACGGCACATACAGCTATGGCGAGACGTTTTTTTTCGATTACGGTATAGATCCCGGGTACAGCGGTTATGACCGTCTGTTGCGTGTGGGGTACTCGCACTATGCAACAGAACCCTGTTATGACATCGATGATCCGGCGAAGGTCATCGCGTATGAGGACAATATATCGAATCCGACGAGAAAAGGATACAGCGATATCGACTTTAAAATCTACGACGAGGCGCGTGCTCGAAAACTGTATCAATTCTGCTGCGATTATATTACCGAATACTATGCGCAGTATCATCCGCCGGTCGAGATCATCGGGAACAATTGTTTCCTCAAATGCGGTGACGGCGGGGCGGAGTACTACGCATATGCCCGCCTGCTTCACAAGGACGAGAACGATTACTGGTATGTTGAAATGGGCAATTGTTTTGCCGACCCCGAGTTGATGGAAGCGAGCGAGCAGCTGAAGAATAAGAACGCTGCGGAGTGATTGCCGCAGCCGGTGGGGAGATTGATTTTTTCAGGAAGTTTGGCCGCATTTTTCGCAATCGTTTGAAACTTTTTCGCAAAAGTTTTGTGGCGAAGCGGAAAATGCGGCATTTCCGTGCATCATAGTCAGTGAGAGGAGGGGTTTGACAATGCCGGCAGATCAAAGCCAACTCACGGAATGGATACGATCCATGAAACAGAGCCGGGAGGCGTTCACCGCGCTGTATGCGGAGATGAGCCGCCCGATGTATACCGTTGCCTGTCGCATCCTGTGCAATCGCGCGGACGCGGAGGACGCGGTGCAGGAAGCATTTTTGAAGATGCTTCGCAGAGAGCGCACGGATGATATCGAGAACGGCCGCGCTTACATCCTGCAGACGGTGCGAAACGAGGCGCTGATGATCCTGCGCAAGCGTTCGCACGAGGAGCTGCGGGAGGATTTGACGACCGAGCAGGAGGATTGCCCGGACAGCTTCGCGTGGGAAAATGAAGCCCTGATCACGGAAGCCATCGAGCGGCTGGAGCCGTCGGAACGGGATGTGTTTACGCTGCATGTCAACGGTGATCTCACGTTTGAGGAGATCGCACGCATTACGGACATGTCGCTGTCGGCAGTCTACCGCAGGTATCGGAAAGCGCAGAAAACCCTTCGGAAAATGATGAACGGAAGCAGTCGGTAACGCTGCTCGGAACAGGAGGTAACCGATGAAGTTATTGCAAAATGTGCGTGTTGCAATTCGTGTTGTGATATTGACCGGGCTGGTGGCTTTGGCACTGGCCGGAACTGTGAATCTTGCGCGGGCGGATGAGACGTCGATGCCGTCAGCGACACCGACGCCCTGGCCGCCGTCGCCGACACCGGAAGGATGGGTCGAGCCGGAGCCCGAACCGTATGTCCCGACCGGGGAAGAGCTTCAGAGGATTGAACTGGATCGCTACATCTGGCGCCTGTGGTATCAGACGCCCGGCGTTGCCGGTGTCTGGACGGAAGTTGACGAGCCCGGAGTGTACTACGTCGGGCTGACGAGTGCCGCCGACAAAAAGACAATCGTGGACGGCTTCGCCGAATACGGCGTGACCGATGTCCGGGTTCGTTCGATGAAGTACACGTATGTCGAGCTGTGCGAGGCTGCCAACTACGCGATTATTGACTATGCAAAAGCATATACATTCCCGGTACTTGTCGCTGACGGTGTGAACGAGCGCGAGAACTGTGTCAATGTGGAAATCTATTCGAAGGCTCCCGAGGAGGCGCAGATCGAGGTCATGCAGGCGCTTGCCGAACGCTTCGGCGACATGATCCGGTTTGAGTTTGTGGAGTACCTTCCCGTTGACACGGACACCTCGGAGTCAGAGTATCGGTTCGTTGGATGGGCGGAGGAAGACAAGTCCGTTACGACAGTCTACAAAGTAGTTTATTCTTTTAAGTCCGAATCGAAGGAAACGTCAAAGGCAAAGACGACACCCAATTATGTCTTTCTTCTGGCGGCGGTAGTTTTCGCAGCGATCCTCGCGGAGGCAATCCTCCTTCGCAGATGGAATGCGAGAGTCCGCATGACCGCGGACGGAAGCACCGTGGTGACCGGCCGCACATATACCGACGCCGAGATCGAGGCTCTTGCGAAGAGTGCGGCGCGGGACGTGTCCGAAGCCGGCCGCAGGCGCATCTTCGAGGCCTATGAACGCGAGCGATAAAGGACAGGTTTACGACAATTACAGGAAAACTTACATGACCGCAGTCATGGTTTCCCGGGCGGAAATCGTGACTGCGGTCACTTTCCTTTTGCGGGGGAGTTCGGTATGATGATGTCAGAATGAAAAAGGAGCAGGTTGCGATATGAAATCTAATCTGTCCGCATGGAAATATGTGAAGAACAACAAAAAGAGTGTGGCGACGATGATATCCGCCCTGGCGTTGTCATTTGCGGTGATCTACATCGTGCATGTGCTTTTGATGACGTCGGTGGAGGGCTTTAAGCCCATGCTTTTGGAGTATCCGAAGAAGATCGGCTTTTTCGACCTGAGCGAAAAGACGCTTGCGAAGTCCGCGGTAAAGGGCGCGGAGGATGCGACGCCGCAGGAGAAAATGCAGGTGATCTACGACGCCCTGCTGGCGAAGGACGGCGTTTCGGATATCACCTGGGCGCAGGTGTTGCAGGCGAACTACCAGGCTGTCGTGGGCAACTGGTCGGAGGAGTTTCCGCTGTACACGACGAAAGAGGAGATTGAGCGGTACTTAGAGCACACCGGCGCAAAGCTGGTCGGCGGAAGGCTTCCCGAGGAGCCCGGGGATGTGATCATTTCCTCGATGGTGTTGAAGAACGCGAAGCTTTCCATCGGAGACTGGTTCCTTTCGGATTGGTACGGCGAGACGTTCCGGATCGTGGGCGAGGTCGAATCGGATTGCATGATCAGCGCGGGAATGCCGAACCACCATTACAACTGCGGAACCTATTACATCGTACAGTATGATGAGAAAAATTCGGATCTGCGGGCATTTTTCGAGGAGATGGGCGTGGAGCTCGGCGCGGCGGACACCGTGTCCGGTCTGCCGGAGCACAGACAGCGGTTCCTTGACGAGTGCGAGAATCTGATCGGCGACATCGTCGGCGCGATCTCCGCGGTTGTCATGTCCTTCGTGGCGCTGACGATGCTGATCGCCTATGTGTCCTTCCTGCGAAACCGCGTGAACGAGTACTGCCTGTACGCGTCCATCGGATACCGCCGGTGGGAGGTGTATGGGATGATGCTTCGGGAAATGCTCATCATCTTCGGCATCGGCTTCCTCGCCGGCCTGGTGATCGCACTTCCGGCGGCATTTCTCATCAAGGCGGCGATCCTCGAACCGGCCGGCATCGTGTCGGTGGTGTGGTACCCGGAAATGATCGTCCGGCTCGGCGCCATTGTGCTGTTGATCCTCGGGGTACTGCAGATTCCGGTGCTGGTGAGCATTTGGAGGATCCGGACCATCGACCGCCTGGAGGACTAGCGCGAACAGCACGGAAAATGAGAAGCAACACGATACTACACGAGTAGAATATAAGGAGTGACAACGATGTTTGATATCAAAAACCTCAGCATGATCTACGATATGGATACGGACGAGAGAATGTTTGCCCTAAAGAGCATTGACCTCGCCCTTCCGGACAAGGGACTCATCGGAATTATCGGCCCCTCCGGCAGCGGCAAGAGCACGCTGATGTACTGCCTTTCCACCCTGAAGAAGCCGACGGACGGAAGCGTGTGCTACAACGGGACGGAGCTCACAAAGATCACGGACGCGGAGCGCGAGTCGCTCAGAAGACGCGAGTTCGGCTTTGTGTTCCAGAAGCATTACCTGGTGCCGTACATGAGCGCTCTCGACAACGTGATGGTGGCGGCTGTCGAAAGCGACCAGGCAACGGCGGAGAAGGCGAAGGCTTTTTTGGCGAAGCTCGGACTCGGGGAGCGGGAGATCGGCAAGCGGCCTTCCAAGCTCTCGGGCGGACAGTGCCAGCGCGCGGCCATCGCCCGGGCGATGATCAACGACCCGAAAGTGCTTTTTGCCGACGAGCCCACGGCGTCTCTCGACCATGAAAATGCATTTAACGTGATGCGGATCTTAAAGGAGTATTCCGCCGACCGTCTTGTGCTTGTGGTGACCCACGACCGGAGCATCCTTGACGACGCAGACCGCATCATCGAGATGTGGGACGGCGAGATCAGCCATGACGGAGGAGAGCGATGAAACCATTTTCCGCGTTATACTATGTGAAAGAAAACAAGGGTCGCTCCGCGCTGATCGCCGCCATGTTTTTCCTGACGACGCTGCTTCTCATGGGAGGGAACTTCATCCAGAGCAACTACTACTATTGGGAAGGCATCATCGACTGCACCGAGCGAATGGTGGAGGTGGAGGCGTCCGTGGAGGACGAGAACTTTGCGGATTACTACGCCATCCTGGAGCAGCTCGGGAAGGACCCGGACCTCACGGTGATGCGGCATTCGGGCTACGCCGCTCCGAGCCTTGACTGGAAATGCACTATGGGCTTTACCATGGGCGGCTACGCAGTGCGCTTCAACACGCCGGAGGACATGATCGAGGCGTTCCGCATCCTCGGATATTCGGGAGATCTCAGCGGTGTGCATGACCGGAGTCTGGTGGTCAGCAGGGCGATGGCCGACAACCGCGGCCGGAAGCTCGGAGATATCGTGGATGAGAACGACGGCCTGGCGGGGACTTACACGCTGGACGCGATCATCGAGGGAAATACATACGGCGTGTTTTATGTCGAGAATTTTCCGGAGGAGAGGCTCATGCGGGCGCATGTGTTGAGCGAGACGCTTTCGTACGAGGAGTTATTCGCGCGGGTGCAGGAGGTCTGTGCGGGCAGCAAATGCAAAATCCAGCAGTCCTTCCGTGCGATGATCAACAGCCAGTTCGAGCCCATTAATCTGATCTTTTATCTTGCGCTCTTTTTGTTGTCGGTGGTGCTGGCGGTGAGCGTCAACTCGGTGCTCTCCGGGCATTACAACAAGCGCCTTTACGAGTTCGGAATCTACCGCGCCATCGGCCGGTCGAAGGGTGAGATCCGCCGCAAATGCGCCGCGGAGATCCTGCTCGCCGATCTGGTCTCGGTCGTTGCGGGCATCGGGCTGGTGGAGCTCATAACATTTCTTTTGAACGAGCTTTATTACATCCCGGGCGGGCGGTATCTGCCCTACTGGTCGAAGATCGGCGTCATCGGTGTCGCGGTCTCCAACATCTGCGTGTTGATACCTTCGATCTGGAGACGAAGCCGCGCCATGTGCAAGGCGGATGTCACGGAGTTTTAGCAAAGAAAACAGGCCCCTGCGCGGCAGGGGTTTTCGGGCGAAGTCTTGATGATTTCGCCCTGTTTGTGCTATGATAATAGGTGACTGCGAAAGGCAACAAAAGAGCCTGCGGGCGGGAGAGGAGGTTTGGCATGATCATTACATTCGTGAATATTGCGGTTGCGGTGTTGATCAGCGTGATGAGCGCCGTCGGATCGGACCGGCCGCTTTTGATACTGGCGCTCCTCGGAGCCCTTCTGATCGCGATCACGTCGGAGAGCCTCTGCGAGGCGGAAAATGCAACCCTCAGACGATCTTTGCGCATAGCCGTCTTTGTTCTTGCGCTGGCGATCGCGGTTGCCGGCGGGCGGTGGTACGGATTTGTGCTCGTCGCCTGCGTGAACGGAATTCCGGCGACGGCGGCGGTGGGGATTGCGATGGTATCCTGGGTAGTGTATTCCGCGGTCGCAGAACGTGCGGAATTTGATGCGCAGACGGTGGCGCGCATGATTGTGTGCGCATTTGCCGTGGCGTTGTGCACGGCGGTTGTGCGGCTTGTGAAGTACGGGATCGAGCAGGCCAGACGGAAAGAGGAGATTACGAGAAACCGTCTTGTGCAGTCCAGCCTTGCGGAGATGAACGAGCGGCGCATCAACCGCGAGCTCTCGCAACAGAGCTTCGCGGCGGAGCAAAACGCCAGACTTTTGGAACGGGAAAATATCAGCCGAAGCATTCACAATAATGTCGGGCACACGATCACGGCGGCGATCATGACGCTGGATGCGGCAGACATGCTTTTTGAGACGAAGCCGGAGGAGGCGCGAAAGCGCATGAACGACGCGAACGAGCGTATCCGCGGAAGTCTCGATTCGATCCGCAGTGCGGTGCGGGCCCTCGACGAGGAGGGCGGCGAGCTGCCCATCGCCGATCTGGAGCGGTACCTGCGGAATGCCATCGAGGATTTTACGATGGATACGGAGCGGACGGTGGACTTCGTTACGGACTGCTACTCGGAGGATATCACGGTTCCGAGGGAGCATGTGGAGTTCCTGACCGGCGTTTTGCAGGAGGCGTTTACCAACGGCGTAAAGCACGGCGGAGCGAAGAATTTTGCGGTGTCGCTCAAGGCTGATTCGGCCCACGTGAAGCTGAGCGTGAAGGACGACGGCGCGGGCGACTTTAACGAGGCCGTGCGGGATGCGAAGATCGCCTCGGGCTTCGGCCTTCGGAAGATTCTTGCATACGCGAGACGCTGTGGCGGAAATGCTTCATTTGACAACGAGGCGGGCTTCCGGACGGAAGTGGAGCTGCCGCTTCAGAGGAGGTAATCATGTACCGGGTTTTACTGGTTGACGACGAGACGATGCTTTTGGACAGCCTGGAGGTCATTCTCTCGTTAAATGATATGGAGATCGTCGGAAAGGCCCACGACGGTGTGGAGGCACTCTCGGTTTTGGCGGGGGCACCCTGTGACATTGCGCTTGTGGATCTGAACATGAAGGGCATGGGCGGCATCGAGCTGATCGGGCACATGAAGAAGCGGTATCCGGAGACGCGCATTCTGGTGCTGACGACCTTTTACGATGACGCCAACATCACCGACGCCATCCGCGGCGGTGCGGACGGATATCTGTTAAAGGACAGCGGCAAGGACGCCATCTTAGGTGCCATCCGCCAGATCATGGGCGGCGTGAGTGTGCTGGACCCGAAGGTGATGCAGCGGTTGACGACACTCGTAGTGTCGGGAAATGCAAGGAAGACCGCGAAGGAGGACCAGACTCCCTACGGAGACTTCACGGAGCGGGAGCAGGAGATCGCGGCACTTTTGGTGGAGGGGCTTACCAACCGCCAGATCGCGGACCGTCTGTATATCTCCGAAGGAACCGTCAAAAACTATATCTCCGCGATCTACGACAAGACCGGAATTCATGACCGGGTGAAGCTTGTAGTCGCTCTGAAGGGGTAGATTTGCGGGAAAGAAGGGTGAATTTGCTAAAAAATGGACAAAAAATCAGATGAATTCGCCTAAAACTGACGGAAATTTTGCTATAAGGTATTAACAAAACGATATTTGAGTGTTATAATGACGAGTGTGCGCGTGATACATAAGAGGCCGCTGGATCCCAGCGGTTTATTTTCGTTGTAGGAAAATTCATTGTACATAACTCTCGGCGCGGCGACTGATACCGCGAAACAGGGGGTTAAATATAAACCCGAGGGGGAATTTCCTTATGCGAGGAAAAGCGAAAAGAGTTTTAAGCGTATTTCTGGCTCTTACAATGGTTCTTATGGGAATACCCGGAGGCAGGACTCCGGTGGGGAAGGCAGTTGCGGCAGAAAGCGTGACGTACACGATTGATTCCTCCATGGAACACGTCGTGGACATTCTGGACGCATACTCCATAATTGCGCTCGGAAGACTGCAGGTGGAAGGCCATCAGCACACGAACACGCTGACGAATGAATTTTACGGATTGGAGGCCGCGGAGAGAGATCGCTTTAAGAACGAGTTCTCCGTTAGATCGTACATCAATACGGCAAAGAATCCGCACCCGAACTACATCCGTCATTTTGTGAACATGGATCAGGTTCACTCGACAGAGCAGGATCAGCGTCTTGCCGTCTTCGGAACGGGCAATGAGAAGCTGTATGTCGGCGAAAGCCACACTGTCGGAACACAGTATTTTGACCACGCTGACCGGGTGACTCTCGACGGTCATATTCTCCGGGGTAGTGATGCGATTGAGCAGGACACTGCCACGAAGAAGTATATTGATTTTGCAAAGCTGCAGAAGAATGTGGGATACTACAGCGGCCAGCTTGCCGAGATGCCGAATAACGGCAGCGTAAGCACGCGGTATGCGGATAATAACAGTTACATCCGCGTAAATGACTATACCGGCCTTGCGGTCGTCAACACGACCGCGAGCCAGCTGAGTGTTCTCAACGGGACGGACATGAAGATTTATTTCCCGGATGGGTCGTCCGGCCTTCTGATCAATGTCGACATGAATGGAAGCAGTTCCTTCATAATGAAGCATGATGACATTTACATTGACGGCACGAAGGTTGACCTTGTCGAGGGAATCTATAACAAGAAAGTCAACCGTGTCTACTGGAACTTCTATGATTCCTCCAAGGCGGACGGCAATTATACAGGAAAGATTACCATTAACGAGAGTTTTGTAGGTACCATTATCGCGCCCTATGCAAATCTCGAGTCCAAGGGTATCAACGGCAATGTCATTGTAAACAATGCAAAGATTACCGGCGAGTCCCACAAGATTCTTCATATCAATAATCTTCCGGACCCGAAGCCGATCAACACGGCGGACTTCGGTATTATTAAGACCTATGAAGGCGCCGAGCTTGCGTCCATGGACGCATCGGAGCGGAATGCGCTTCTTGCGAATACGGAATTTACCGTATATAAGCAGGACGGAAGCACGGTTGTTGCAGGTCCGAAGAGCCTCTCCTGGAATTCGGGCAAGCAGCGCGCAGAGGTTTTGTTTGAGGATCTTGATTGCGGAACCTCGGACGATGTTTACTATTTCAAAATTAAGGAAACCAAGGCGCCGGCAGGCTACAAGAAGAACGATGTCATTGTGGACTGCAAGGTCGAGCGCGACAAAAAGACCGGCCTGTTGAATGTATACTACAAGCGTAGTACGCAGAGCAACAGCGCTTACAGCAAGGATTTTCCTAAGTTTGAGAACATCAAGAAAGAGGAGATCGATCCTCAGGTTTCCATCGACGGATGGACCTACGGCGAGAAGGCGAACACGCCATCTGTCACGGGCAACCCGGGCAACGGTGCAGTTACCTACATTTATGAGAAGAAAAATGCAGACGGCACCTACACGCAGGTAGATAAGCCGGAAAATGCAGGAGAGTACCGCCTGACGGCCGTCGTAGCGGAGACCGACGAGTATCTCAGCGGCACGGCAACCACAACCTTTACGATTGAAAAGGCGCCGAACACGGCGGAGTTCAATACCACCGCACGAGTGACGAGAAATACCAACGGCACGAATCATACCGTCGATCTTTCCAAACATGTGGAGAATCCTGCGGGTACGGTGACATATACGATCGTCGGCAATGCGCTCAACAGTACGATAAATTCCGACGGCATCTTTAAACCGGGAAGCAACAGGGGGACGGTGACTGTTCGTGTTGATGTTGCCGGTGACGAGAATCACCTTCCGGCTTCGGAAAACATTACCGTAACAATTACGAACGGATTGACTTTTGACACCTATGTCTTTATGGATGACTGGACTTACGGGGAGGAGCCGAATGAACCGGAACTCGGGCCCAACGTAAGTGGCGGTAGAGTAACTGTAGTATATAAGAAAGCGACCGACAGCGACAGGCGATATAGCCCTATTAAGCCTACGGAACCGGGTGATTATGTTGTTCGGTACACGATTGCTGCAAATACTGTTTTTGATTGGGATACCTATGAATTCCTTGATTACGGTCAGGTTTCCGTAACCAACACTTTTACCATCCACAAGGCTGAGCCTACTCTTGCGGTGAGTCAGGAGGGCTGGACGTACGGGGATGATCCGGTTCCGACGCCGGCGGTGACCGCCACGGGAGTGAATCCTCGGGACAGAATTGAAACCGAGGCGCCCCTTTACAAGAAGGCGGGCGCATCGGACGATACGTACACCACGACGGTGCCTACGGAGGCCGGAGATTACGTGGTTTGTGTGGCCACGAAGGAAGATAATCGTTACGTAAGCGTTTCGAAGACGGCGGAGTTTACCATCGCAAAGGCTGAGAACGGCCTGACCGTGACGGTTCCCACCGAGGGCGTGACACGCGGACAGACGCTGAACCTTTCGGATAACTTTGAAAATGCAGACGGTGCGGTTACCTACCAGATCGTCGACGAGGATCTCGGTTGCACCATCAGCGAGGACGGAACGCTGACGACCGCGAATAAGGCCGGAACCATCACCGTTAAGGTGACGGCAGCGGGAGATAAGAATCACGGGCCGAAGACGGAATACATCACGGTTGTCGTGAATGATAAGAAGCCCATCGACCTTTCTGTAACGCAGGAGGGCTGGACCTACGGGGATGACCCGGTTCCGACGCCGGTTGTTTCCGGCAACGAGGACAACGGCGATGTGACCATCGAATACCGTCTGGCGGACGACGATGACGATGCATTTACCACCGACGTTCCTACGGATGCCGGCGAATACATCGTGCGCGTTACTGTGAAGGAGACGGACGAGTACAACGGCGGAACGGTACAGACGACGTTTACCGTTGAGAAGGCGGAGATTACGCCTGCAGTTACGATTGACGGCTGGACCTACGACGAGACGGCCGCCACGCCGAAGCTCGCGGAGGGAAGCAACCCCGGAGACGGCGACGTAACGTATACCTACGAAAAGAAAAATGCTTCCGGCGAATATGAGCCTGTGGATGCACCGGTGGATGCCGGCGAATACCGCGTCATCGCGACGGTTGCGGAGACGGACAATTATAAGCAGGGAACAGCGTCGGCGGAGTTTACGATTGACAAGGCTGAAAACCATGCGGTTATAACCACTGCGGCAACCGTGATCCGCGACGGCAAGACCGTCGATCTCTCGGAAAATGTGAAGAACGCAGACGGCAAGGTGACCTACGCGATCGTCGGTGATGACAACGGCTGTACCGTGGATCCGGATACCGGAGAGCTTACGTCCGGCAAGAACACCGGAAGCGTCAAGGTTAAGGTGACGGTTGCCGGTGATGAGAATCACAAGTCGACCGAGGGTGAGATCACGGTCATCATTCAGCCGAAGAATACGGTAACCCTGCAGCTTACGGATCCGTCCAAGACCTACGACGGAAAGGCTGTGGAGCCCGGCGTAGAGGGTGTGCCGGAAGGCGCCGATGTTACGATTACATACTTCAGAGTGAATGACAACGGCACGAACACGGAGCTTACCGAAGCGCCGAAGGATGCCGGAAACTATATCGCATACGCAGAGTTCGCCGAGACGGACGAGTATGAGAGCTGCGCGACCGAAAAGAAGTTTACGATTGACCGCGCACCGGTGACGGTAACGGCCGAGGATGCTTCCAAGGATTACGACGATGCGGATCCGGATGCATTTTCCGCAGTAATCAGCGGCCTTGTGGAAGGCGATGACGAAAGTTGTATCGAGTACACTGTAACCCGCGCAGAGGGCGAGAAGGTCGGAACCTACGTGCTCACTCCGTCCGGAGAAGCAGTGCAGGGCAACTACGATGTAACCTACAAAACCGGAACGTTCAAAATCAATGCGACGGAGGATCCCGCTGAGATTTCGACGGACGGCAAGAATGATAAAGTTAAGGTCAACACGCTTCCGGATGACGACCACAGCATCGATCTTAAGGAGTTCGTGAAAGGCGCCGAGGGCGAGGTAGCCTTCGCAATCGACCCGGAGGGCACGTCGGCCACCGGAGCAATCATCGATGAGAACAGAAATCTGATTCCGGGTGATACGGAGGGTGAAGTCGCGATCACCGTGACGGTTGCCGACAGCGAAAACCATACCGGCAAGAGCGAGACCATCATCGTGAAGGTGGTGCCGAAGGATACGATTACGGTTACCGTCGATATGGACGGCTGCACCTACGGAGAGCCGCTTCCGACCCCGAAGGTGAGCGGACCTGCAGACGATGACACCGTGACTATCGAGTACAAGAAAGCCGGCGAGAACGATGACAACTACACGACAGAGAAGCCTGTGGATGCAGGCGACTACATCGTGCGCATAACCGTTGCAGAGACCGCAGATCATCAGAAAGCGGTTGCAACGGATGAATTTACGATTGCAAGAGCTAAGGCGACCGTAAAGGCGGAGGATCTCTCCAAGGACTACGGTGCGGCAGATCCGCTTTACACCGCTGAGGTTACGGGCGTAAAGGACGGCGATACGGTTGCCTATACAATCAATCGCGAAGAGGGCGAGGATGTCGGCAAATACACCCTGACGCCTTCCGGCGATGCGATCCAGGGCAACTACGATGTGACCTTCGAGACCGGAACGCTGACCGTCAAGGCAGTGAATGACCCGGCAGTGGTAACCACCGAGGCAAGCGTAAAGAAGGATCACAAGCTTGATCTCAAGACCCTTGTTAAGGATGCCGAGGGCAAGGTTACGTTCGAGATCGTTTCCGAAGAGGATGAGACCGGAAGTTCCCTGAGCGGAACGGTTCTTACCGCAGGTAAGACGGAAGGCACGTGCCTTGTCAAAGTGACCATCGAAGATTCCAAGAACCATATCGGCCGCACCGAGTATATCACGGTGACGGTTACGCCGAAGGATACCTTCGTTCCGGAAGTTACGATGGAAGGTTGGACCTACGGTGACGCTGCAAATCCACCGAGCCTCGGCGATACCAACGTAAGCAAAGGCGATGTGACGTACCGCTATAAGCCGGTGGGCGCCGACGATTCTCAGTATACGACCGAGGTTCCGACGCAGGCCGGTGATTACGTTGTATGCGCGACGGTAGCCGAGACCCTTGAGTACAGCAGCGCAACGGCAACGACAACATTTACGATTGCCCGCAGGGAAGTGACGGTAACTGCAAAGGATGGCTCCAAGGACTACGGAGCGGACAATCCTGCCTCCTATGAAGCAACGGTAGAAGGCCTTGCGGACGGTGAGGACGAGAGCCTCATCAGCTACACGGTAAGCCGTGAGAGCGGCGAGGATGCCGGCGAATACGCCATCACTCCGAGCGGCAATGCAGAGCAGGGCAACTACGTGGTTAAGTACGTGCCCGGCACCTTTACCATCGAAAAGACCAAAGATCCCGCAACGATCTCTACGACGGGCAAGGACAACACAGTTACGGTCAATACGCTTCCGGATGACGACCACAGCCTCGATTTGGATGAATTTGTGGAAGGCGCCGAAGGCAAAGCGAAATATACGATCGATCCGGAGGGCACCACAGCCACCGGAGCAGCCATCGATGAGGACGGCAACCTGATCCCGGGCAACACGCCGGGCGAGGTCAAGGTCATCGTCACGATTGAGGAAAGCAAGAACCATACCGGCAAGAGCGAGCCCATCACCATCAAGGTGGTGCCGAAGGATGAGCTTACAGTCACTGCTGCGATGGATGACTGCACTTACGGGGAGGATTTCCCGAAGCCGCAGCTCACGGGCGTTTCCGACACGGATACTTTGATTTATGAGTACAAGCGTGCGGAGGATGACGAGGACAGCTACTCGACAGACACTCATCCGGACGCTGCAGGCGAGTATGAAGTCCGGGTAACGGTGAAAGAGACCGCGGACCACGAGGAAGCGGTTGTAACGGCGAAGTTTACGGTTAAGAGAGCAAAGGTAACCGTGACGGCGCAGGATGATTCCAAGGATTTCGGGGAGAACGATCCCGCGAAGTTTGAGGCGACTGTGAAGGGCCTCGTAAACAACGACCCCGAGAGCGTTATCACTTATACTGTAGACCGCGCAGATGGCGAGGATGCAGGAACCTATGCCATCACTCCGAGCGGTGATGCGGTTCAGGGCAACTATGATGTAACCTACGTAGCCGGAAAATTCACCATCGAAAAGATCGACAACCCGGTGAAGATTTCCGCGGAGGACAAGGAGACCGAAGTGGTAGTCAACACGCTTCCGGACGACGATCACAAGATCGATCTCTCCGAGTTTGTTGAGGATCCCACCGGCAACGTATCCTACGAGATCATTCCGGACGGCACTACCGCAACCGATACTACCATCGATGAGAAAGGCAATCTGGTTCCCGGCAGCAAGCCCGGCGAGGTTAAGGTGAGGATCGTTGACGACGGAGGTCAGAATTACAAGCCCGGGTCGGAAATCATCACCATCACGGTAGTTCCGAAGGAAGACTGCAAGGTTGCAGTTTCCGCAGAAGATTATACGTACAACAGAAAGGCAGCGGATCCCGAGGTGACGGGAGTTACCGAAGATGACGCTGTGACAATCGAATACAAGAAGAAGGGCGCAGATGACAATACCTACACCACTACGGCACCGAAGGATGCCGGCGACTATGTCGTGAGAGTGAAGGTAGCGGAAAATGCAACCCACAAGGCCGGCGAAGCAACGGCAGAATTTTCCATCGCAAGAGCCAAGGCAACCGTGACCGCGAAGGATGACGGCAAGACGTACGGCGACGAGGATCCGACTCTGACCGCGGAAGTGAGCGGCATTGTGGAGGGCGATTCCAAGGGCGTCATCAGCTACACGGTGGACCGCGAGAGCGGAGAGAACGTGGGAAGCTACGCGATCACCCCGATCGGTGAAGCTGTTCAGGGCAACTACGATGTGACGTACGTGCCTGCAGAGTTCACCATTACCAAGGCGAAGGATCCGGCGGTTGTGGATACGAACGGCGGTGTGGTGAAGGTCAACGAGAACCCGGAGGACGGAAACAAGGTGGACCTTAAGAACCTTGTGGAAGGCGCCGAGGGCAAAGTAACGTTTGAGATCGATCCGGAGGGCACGACGGCCACCGGAACGGCCATCGATAAGGACGGCAACCTGATTCCGGGCGATACCCCCGGTGAGGTCAAGGTCAAGGTAACGATTGCCGACAGTGAGAATCACGAGGGCAAGACCGAGATTATCACCATCACGGTGACGGAGAAGGAAACGGGAACGCTTCCGGTAACGCAGAAGGACGGAACCTACGGCGATACGTTGAGCAAGCCGGAGTACACGGCTCCCGAGAAGACCGGCAAGACCACGATCACCTACAGCGGCACGCTCACGGACGGAACCGATTGTGAGGTTCCCGCAGGCGAGATGCCTACGGAGGCCGGAACGTACATTGTTACGGTTGTCTGCGAGACGCCCGACGCCATCTATGTCGGCAAGGCTGAATTTGTCATCGCGAAGGCGGTTCCGCCGATCGGAACGGTGAGCGCGGATGATGTTCACAACGATCACGATATTGCGAAGGCAAATGTCCGCAGATCCGACACGACGATCCCGGGCAAGCTGAGCGTGACGGAGACGACGCTCTCCGAGGGCAAGCAGACGTACCACTGGACCTTTGTTCCGGAGGATACCAACAACTACGAGACCGTGAAGGGAACCGTGGAGATCACGATGACCGAGCACGACTGGGGTGCGTGGGAGATCGTGAAGCCCGCCACCGTGGAAGAGGAAGGTCTGCTCCGCCGCATCTGCAAGATCTGCGGTGAGATCGAGAACCAGACGATTCCGAGACTCGATCCGAAGGAAGACCCGAAGGACGATCCGAAGGACGATCCGAAGGACGACCCGAAGGAGGATCCGGTGACCTACACGCCCGACGGCTCGGGCAAGGAGGTCTGGGAGAAGAATTCCGGCAAGGAAGTTCCGATCGTCATCCACAGAAGCAGCGATGAGGACAAGCTGCGCGAGAAGTTCGACGGCGTCGAGGTTGACGGCAAGAAACTCGCCGAGGGCAAGGATTACACCATCGATGTCACCGGCAAGATCACGCTGAAGCCGGAATACCTGCAGACGCTTCCGACCGGAGAGACCAGCATGAAGGTACTGTTCGCAGACGGTTCGGCGACGGTGAAGGTCGACGTCACGCAGAAGAGCAATCCGGATTCGCCCAAGACCGGCGATCTGGCGTTCTTAACGATGTGGATGGTACTGCTTGCGGCCGCGACGGTATTCCTGATCGCGAAAAAGCGCAAGGAAGAGGCTGAAGAGGGTTATCAGGCATAACTGAATGTGGTATACTGGGGGCGACGGGCAAAAAACTGTCGCCCCTTGTTGTGTGCATTTTTCGCGGCGGAAAAAGCGGAAAATGCAGGAAAGAGAGGTTTTATGAGTGCTAAACTGGATCGTTTGAAAGAGATTGACGCACAGCTCACGAAGCTTTCGACCATCAGTGAGCTGCTGTACTGGGACATGCGCACGATCATGCCGGACGGCGGCTTTGAGGCGCATTCGAATGCAATGGATTACGTCGAGACGGAGGCGTTCCGCCTCTCGACGTCGGACGAGCTGTACAACCTGCTTACGGACCTGTCCGAGCCGGAGGAGTGGGAGCAGCTCGATGACATGTGGAAGTTCATCGTAAAGAATATGCGCGAGAAGCAGGAGCGACGTCGCCGCATTCCGGAGGAGGTGTTCCGCCGCGCGGTAACTATCAGCACGGCCTCGGAGCGCGCGTGGGAGGAGGCCAAGCAGGCCTCGGATTTCTCCATCTTCGCGCCGCATCTGGAGAAGCAGATCGAGATCACGAAGGAGATCAAGTCCTACACGCACCCCGATATGGAAATCTACGATTCGCTGCTGGACGACTATGAGGAGGGCATGGATTCGGCGACGGTCGACCGCATTTTCTCCGAGCTGCGGGACGGTCTGGTCCCGCTTGTTCATGAGATTCTGGCGGCGAAGCAGCCCGACGACTCCAAATTCAAACGCAAATACGATATCGAGGGTGAGAAGAAGGTACAGAAGCTCCTTCTCACATACATCGGCTTTGACTGGAGCCGCGGAACCACGGCGGAGTCGGAGCATCCCTTCACGCTTGATCTGGTGCCGACGGACGTGCGCGTGACGAACCACTTCAGCGAGGACGATGCCATCGATCCGATGTTCTCGGCGATCCACGAGGGCGGTCACGCCATCCTGGAGCAGAATGTCGACCCGCGGTACGGCGCGACGCCGGCCGGCGGGTGTTCCTACCTGGGAATCCACGAGAGCCAGTCGCGGTTCTTTGAGAATATCCTCGGCCGCAACATCAACTTCTGGAAGCCGATCTATGCGGAGGTGCAAAAGCTCCAGCCGGAGTTCGCGGACGTCTCCCTGGAGGAGTTTGCGACGGAGATCAACCACGTGCGCGCCAGCATGATCCGCACGGCGGCGGACGAGGTGACGTACTGCCTGCATGTGATCCTGCGCTACGAGGTTGAGAAGGCTATTTTCCGTGAGGGCGTGCCGGTCTCCGAGCTTCCCGCATTGTGGAATCGGAAAATGAAGGAGTACTTAGGCATCGTTCCCGCGAACGACGCAGAGGGGATTTTGCAGGATATGCACTGGAGCGACGGTTCGTTTGGGTATTTTCCGACGTATCTGCTGGGAAGCATCTATGACGGCATGTTTTTAGAGGCGATGGAGGCGGACCTCGGACCTATCGATCCGATCCTTGCGGAAGGCCGGATCGGAGAGATCCGCGCATGGCTGACGGAGAAAATCCACCGCCACGGAAACACGAGACGCCCGAAGGAAGTGCTGGCGGCGGTCTGCGGCCGCGAGGCGACGGCGGAGCCTTTGCTTCGGTACTTCCGCAGGAAGTATTCGATGTACTATAACCTGTGATCACCTGTGCCTGTGAATTGTCCGAAAGCACGAAAAAAGTGCGTGCATTTTTCGCAATAAAGGTTTACTTTTCTGAAAAAATGGACTATACTTGCCTTGTGTATGTTGATTACATAAACACACATAAGGACGATTGATCCCACAACTATGGTCTAGGAGGAAACAACTATGGCATTTTGCAATCAGTGCGGCGCACAGCTTCAGGACGGCGCAGCGTTTTGCCCCGCTTGCGGTGCACAGCAGGGCGCAACTCCCCAGCAGGCAGCTCCCCAGCAGGGTCAGGCAGGACAGGCCGGCAGTGGTTTTGATTTTAAGGCAATGATCGAGAATACACCGGACTTCACGTCTCAGATGGATCCGGCGGATATCGAGGCGAACAAGCCGATGGCGATCCTTTCGTACATCTGGTTCTTGTTCATTGTTCCGTTGGTAGCAGCTCCTCAGAGCAAGTTTGCACGCTTCCATGCAAATCAGGGACTGGTTCTCTTCGTTTGCTGGCTCGTTGCTTCTGTAGTCGTTTGGATTCCGATCGTAAGAATCCTCTCCTTCCTTCTCTACCTGGTTGGACTCGGATATATGGTCATCGGTATTCTGAATGCGAACAACGGCAAGGCAAAAGAGCTTCCGTTCATCGGCAAGTTCCGTATTATCAGATAATCGAACAAAGAATGACGGGCGGCAATCCTGAGGGGTTGTCGCCTTTTTTATATGCTTTTCAAACGACTTCTCGTGTGGTATACTGTAGAGGCGGCCGGTCCGGTGACGGCGGTCCGCAAATGCTTGGCGGAGGGAAATTACGATGTCCGAGACGGGGGCGCAGGTGCTTTCTGCGGAAATGATGAATGCGATGTACGGCGCGCTGGAGCGCGTGGAAAAGGAAGTGGGGAAGGCGGTTGTCGGAAAGCCGATGGTAATCCGCCGCGTGCTGACGGCAATTCTGGCCGGCGGCCATATTTTGATGGAGGATGTGCCGGGTGTCGGCAAGACGACGCTTGCGGTTGCATTTTCCAAGGTAATGAAAATGGAGTATCACCGGATGCAGTTTACGCCCGATGTTATGCCCTCGGACGTAGTCGGCTTCCGCATCTACAACAAGGAGACGAAGCAGCAGGAGTATGTGCCCGGCAGCGTGATGTGCAATCTCTTCCTTGCGGACGAGATCAACCGCACGTCCTCGAAGACGCAGTCGGCGCTTCTGGAGGTCATGGAGGAGGGCACGGTCACCGTGGACGGAACGACCCGTGAGGTTCCGCAGCCCTTCATCGTCATTGCGACCCAGAACCCCGTAGGTGCCGCGGGAACGCAGATGCTTCCCGACTCACAGCTCGACCGCTTCATGATCCGCGTGAGTATCGGCTATCCTTCGGGAGAGGATGAGGTCCGGATGCTTCGGGACCGCAAGGACAGTAACCCCATCGACAGTGTGGGAACCGTCATGCGCGCAAGCGACCTGTTGTGGATCCGCAAGCAGGCGGAGAAGGTGCATGTCGACGACCGGATCTACTCCTACGTCACCGAGCTGGTCAACCAGACGAGACACCACGATATGTTGTCGTTAGGCATCAGCCCGCGGGGCACGCTGGCGATCATCGCCATGGCGAAGGCAAATGCAATGCTTGACCGTCGCACGTATATCGTTCCGGAGGATGTCATGAGCGTGTTCGCCGTCACCACGGCGCACCGTATGATCCTGACGCCCCTCGCCCGCATGAACCGCGTGACCGCGGAGTCGGTTGCGGAGCAGGTGCTGCAGAGCGTGGTTCCTCCGCGGATCTTCTCGTAAGAGCGCAATTGTGCCCGCGCCGGCGGGCAGTGTATCGGCTTTGGATGCGGGGGAATTCGGATGTTCTTTAACTGGCTTTGTTATTTGATCGCAATGGTTTGCGTGGGATTTTCCACGGTTATGTTCAATAACCGTTTCTTTGTCATACTGCTTATTATAGGGCTGATGTTGCCGATCGTCAGCCTTATTTGTATGCTCAGAATGCACGGAAAGCTGTTTGCGTCGATCCATGCGGAGGGAACGCCGGTGCGAAGCGGGGAGAATTTTCCGTTTTATGTGGCGGTCACGAACCGCGGCAGCATCCCGTGCGCGAACATTCGAATCCGCGTCGCGGTGGAGGATGTGCTGGCAGGCGCATCCCGCATAATCCAGGGGATGGCCGCCGTTCCCGGCAAGACCGTCGGACGGGCGGAGCTTGAGATTCCCTCGACCCACTGCGGCCGGGTGGGAATCACGCTTTTGCAGGTTGTAGTGAGCGTGCCCTTCGGATTCTTCCGCGTGCGGGCGAAGGTTGTCTCGCCGGAGGCCGACTTTTTGATCTACCCGGAGATGGTGGACGCGGGACTTACCCTCGTGCAGCCGAATCCGTACGCTTACATCGCAGACGAGGAGTACTCGCAGACGCGGCCGGGCGATGACCCCTCCGAGCTCTTCGGCGTCCGGGAATACCGTCCGGGGGACCGGCAGAACCGCATTCACTGGAATCTGACCGCTTCGCGGGACATCACCATGGTGAAGGAGCTGGGCCTGCCCATCGACACTTCCGTTTTGGTGCTGGCGGATATCTACGCGATGCCTCAGGCGGTGGCGGAAGAGCAGTACGATGCACTGATGACCGTGATCGCTTCGGTGGTGCGCCGGCTTCGCCGCGACCGCCAGATATTCTACATCGGCTGGCTGACGGAGCCCGGAAATGCATGGCACATGCGCATCGCGGAGGACGAGGAGTGGGAGGCTGTGCAGACGCAGCTCTTCTGCGTTCATCCCTATGCGGCCGACTGCTCGGTGACTGCGGGGTACGCGCAGCGATTTGCCGACGAGCGCTATCGGAATATTCTCTACATTACGAACCGCTGGACGGAAAGCTCTGCGCTCGGCCTCGAGACCCTTCGCGCCGAGGCCAATGTGACGGTGCTCTTTGTGACCGATGAGCGGACAAAGGCGCCGCAGCTGTCGAAGGGAGAGCGGGTGATCCGCCTGCGGGCAGAGCACCTGACGGAGGACCTCAGCATTGCCGCAGACGCGGAATTATAAAGATTCTACGAGTGTAGAATAAACAACAGAAGCCCTGCATATGAACAGACTTCTTCGAAAAATACAGCCCCGAATCCAACGGAAAGGGAATCAAACGGAAAGGAGGACATGCGTCATGGACAAATACCAATCGCGCGGGCGTGATACGGCGCTTTATGCCGTGTTGGGAATCACGGCCACCTGGCTCGGCGCATGGCTTCCCTGTGCGATCCTGAGCGAGGCGGTAGGCGTATCGTTTCCTTATGAATTGCTTTTGCTGCTGGCCGGCTTCAGTGTTCCTTTGTGGTTTGCGCTTCAGGCGACGGAGTCCTTCTGGCGTCGCCTGCTGGTGAAACTGGTTCCGCTGCTTTTAGCGGCGCTTTTCTGTGCATTGTATCTTGATCAGACGGCGGAGGGAGTCCGCGGGGTTCTCCGGAAGCTGGCCGCCCAGGCCAACGATTACATGGGATGGAATATCACCATACCCGGTGCGGCTTCCACCGAGGGGATGGAAATACTGTTGGCCTGGCTGTTGCCGACGACGCTTTTGCTGACGGTCTCGGTGGCCGCTGCGGACGGCATCGCGCCCCTCGCGTGGATCGCCGCCTCGGTGTTCGCACCGACGATCGCTGTGTCCCTTAACATTTTCCCTCCGGTGTGGATGCTTATCGCCTACGTGGCTCTGGCATTGTACTTTGTCGTGGCGCAGAACTCGTTTGTGCTGCCGGTGCGGGCCGGAAACCGGCTTCGGGTCGGCGCCGCGCTGACCCTGGCGGTCATCACCGTCTCCGCCGGCGTGATTATCAGCGAATCCTTTTACGATGAAAACATCCGCTATCTCGAGATCCGCGAGGAACTTCGGGACAAGCTCTGGGAGAAAATGCCCGCCCTTTTCAATACGAGAAATGTGACCCGCTCCCAGCGCTCCGGCATGAGCGGCGGCTCGCTGCCCCTGAACGGATATGTGACGGACTCCGGGGATCTGCGGCTTCGCGTGACGTATCCTTCCGGCATGTCCACCATCTACCTGCGCGGCGAGGCGTACGGCGAGTACGACGGCACGGCATGGACCCTGGAAAACCGGCACATCTTTCAGGTGGAGGACATCGACCGGCGGGGAGGGGGCGTCGTTGACATCGCCAACATGACGGCGTTGTACGGAAAGAGTTTCATCGATTACGGCCCCATGATGAAGGCTGTTCGTTTCCCTGTGAAGAGTTCGAACCTGGTCGTGGAGGTGTTCGATGAGAACGAGAGATACCTCTTCGTGCCCTATGACACCTATGCGGTTGTCGGGGAAGAGAGCGGCATGGTATCAATCTCTCACAATGCAGAGGGGTGCTATATCATCTCCGGCGGGAACACCTCCCGGTACATCTGCAGTTTCCTCTACAATGACTGGAACGTGCCTTCCTATCTGGCGTACGGGGAAAAACTTACCGGATCGGTGGCGGCGCCTGTCGGAAATCCGCAGCTCGCCGAGGTCATTTCGCGGTACGATTCGTTCGCGTATGAGAATTATCTGGAGATCCCGAGCCGCTGCTCCTCCGTGAAGGGCATGATTTCGCTTTCGGAAAATGCAACCCTCTACGATGCGGTCACGGCTGTTCAGTCCTTCCTGCGCGGCTACCGGTACACCACAAGCCCCGGGCCTACGCCGGAGGACAAGGACTTTATCACGTATTTTCTGAAGGAAAAGAAGGCCGGCTTCTGCGTGCATTTTGCGAGTGCGGGCGTCATGCTGTTCCGCTCGCTGGGAATCCCGGCGCGGTACGCGGAGGGCTACGTGATCCAGCCGGGCGACATGAAGAATGCGAAGCCGGCGGGGAGCACGTCCATGGAGATCCGCGACGCCGGTTCCAACCGCAGCGAGACGATCTCCGTTGAAACGCTGGATGTGTACGACCGGTCCGCGCACGCCTGGGTGGAGATTTACATCGCCGGGTACGGCTGGTTCCCGGTGGAGGTGACCTACAGCGGCGTGCCCATGGAGGAGACGCTGTCGTACCTCTCCAAACTGCAGGTGGTGGGCACACAGCCGACGCCGACGCCCGACAAGACGCCGACGCCTGCGCCGACCGGCGAACCGACGAAAGCCCCGAGCGGTGCGGTAACCCCGAAGGCCACGGCAACGCCGAGACCGGCAAAGACGCCGACGCCCGTGGTGACACGCACGCCGACGCCGACGCCCGATGTGACGGAAACCCCGAAGAAGTCCTCCGGGGACGGCGGCCCGTGGAAAACAGTCCTGCTCACGGGCGGAATCCTTCTTATTATCGGAAGCTTGCTGTGCATGCGGCGCGCGTACGCCCGATCGCGCAGGCGAAGCCGCATCCTCGGCACGGAGCCGAGACGCGCGGTGACCGCCGTGTGCCGCGAGATCGGATATCTCTTCCGATTAAACGGCGTCACCCTCCGGCCGGGCGAGTCGGAGAGCAGCTACACGGAGCGCGTATCCGAGGTCCTCGGAAACGTCGAGGCGCTTCGCTGGATCTACGATCTCGGCAACCGGGCCAACTTCGGCGCAGAGCGGATCACAAGAGAGGATCGGCGCAGAGCGCTGACGCTGTACCGCAAGATACGGACCAGGACACTTCGCGGCAAATCCTTTGCCACTCGTTTCGCATGGGTTTTCCTGCGCGGCATTTGACGGCCGCGCGGGTCCCCTGCGGGGGCTTCGCGGGAGAACGTTGCGGGAGTTCTTCGGGGGCTTCGCGGGGCGGTCCGGGAGCATTTTTCGACGGAAAATATTTTGCTTGACTTTCGCAAGAGGGTTGTGCTATAGTAGTGAGGCTATGGAAGAGGTCTTTTTTTTATGCCTAAATTTATACGGAGGTGAGAGTTATGCGAGTGAAGATTACATTGGCATGCACCGAGTGCAAGCAGCGTAATTACAACACGACCAAGGAAAAGAAAAACCATCCGGATAGGATGGAGACCCAGAAGTACTGCAGATTCTGCAAGAAGCACACGTTACACAAGGAGACCAAGTAAGATTCTTGGAGAAAGGATGAGTCATGAGCGAGACTGCTAACGCGCCTGCTAAGACGAGTCGTTGGAAGGGACTGAAGGCCGAGTGGAAGAAGATCATCTGGCCGAACAAGAACACCCTTGCAAAAGAGTCGGTGGCAGTTGTCATCATCACTGTGATCCTCGGTATCTTAATCAAGTTGATCGATCTCGGAATCGATAAGTTACTTGCGTTAATTCTCTAAGGACAGGGTGACGATATGGCAGATGCGCAGTGGTACGTTGTTCACACCTATTCCGGGTATGAGAACAATGTAAAGATCAATTTGGAAAAGACAATTGAGAACCGCAAACTTCAGGACGTGATCTTGGATGTTCGCGTTCCGATGCAGGACACGTTGGAATTGAAGAACGGAACCCGCGTTCTCAAGAAGAAGATGATGTTCCCGGGCTATGTACTTGTTCATATGGTTATGAACGACAACACATGGTATGTGGTTCGCAACACACGAGGCGTAACCGGCTTCGTGGGGCCCGGATCCAAGCCTGTTCCGTTGACGGAGCGGGAGATCGAAAACATGGGACTGCTTTCGGACGGAACCGAAGCGATTCCCGAATTTGTCGAGGGTGAGACGGTTATCATTCAGAGTGGTAACTGGAGAAACACCACCGGCGAAATCAAGGCGATCAACAACAGCAAGCGCACGGTTATGGTTGAGGTGACCATGTTCGGCCGCGCGACGCTGGTTGAGGTAAGCTTTGACGAAGTGATCATTCAAAAGTAAACGAACTGTCCGTCAGGCAGCGGACGGTGGGTACCCGGGTGCATCCGCACTCAGGTACGTGGGAGGAATCTTCCGATAACACCACATTTTAGGAGGTATGCTAACATGGCAAAAAAAGTTACAGGTTACATCAAGTTACAGATTCCGGCTGCTAAGGCGACTCCGGCTCCTCCGGTAGGTCCCGCACTCGGTCAGCACGGTGTCAACATCGTTCAGTTCACGAAGGAGTTCAATGCCAGAACCGCAGGTCAGGAGGGAATGATCATTCCCGTAGTGATCACGGTTTACCAGGACAAGTCCTTCAGCTTCATCACCAAGACCCCTCCGGCAGCGGTTCTTCTTAAGAAGGCCTGCAAGATCGAGTCGGCTTCCGGTACCCCTAACAAGGTTAAGGTTGCTTCGATCAAGAGATCCGAGGTTGCTAAGATTGCTGAGCTGAAGATGCCCGATCTGAACGCAGGTTCCCTTGAGGCTGCTACCAGCATGATCGCCGGTACCGCACGCAGCATGGGCATCACGGTTGTTGACGACTGATAAGGAATGGATACAGTGGGAGGGATCATCTCCCGACATTACCACTAGGAGGTTTGAATTATGAAACACGGAAAGAAATATACGGATGCTGCCAAGAACATCGACAGAAGCGTTCAGTACGATACCGCTACGGCTGTTGACTTGGTAAAGAAGTCCGCTACTGCCAAATTTGACGAGACCGTTGAGGCTCACATCCGCCTCGGTGTTGACGGTCGTCACGCTGACCAGCAGGTCCGCGGTGCCGTTGTACTTCCTCACGGAACCGGCAAGACCGTTCGCGTACTCGTTTTCGCGAAGGGACCGAAGATTGATGAGGCTCTTGCAGCAGGCGCTGATTACGCCGGCGGCGAGGAGCTCGTTCCGAAGATCCAGAAGGACGGCTGGTTTGAATTTGACGTAGTTGTTGCTACGCCTGACATGATGGGCGTTGTCGGTAAGTTGGGTCGTGTGCTCGGACCTAAGGGTCTCATGCCGAACCCGAAGGCAGGCACCGTTACCATGGATGTAACCAAGGCTGTTAATGATATCAAAGCCGGTAAAGTGGAGTACCGTCTCGATAAGACGAACATCATCCACGTTCCGGTTGGCAAGGTTTCCTTCACTGCTGAGCAGCTGAAGGACAACTTCGAAACTCTCATGGGTGCGATCGTTAAGGCTAAGCCGGCTACTGCAAAGGGCCAGTACCTTAGAAGCGTTACCCTGAGCTCCACGATGGGCCCCGGCGTTAAGCTGAACCCTGTTCAGTTCGGTTAATCGCCTGTCAAATCACCTCAATCCATAGCAAACCAAAGGACTGCCGCAGGGCAGTCCTTTTTTCTTGTTGACGGGCAGGGGGCAAGGGCCGATAAGCATGCGACAGAGCATGTGGTATTCTGCAGAGGCCGTTAGGCATCTGCAGAAGTCGACTTAGGGGAGGCGAATCTGCATAAGGGCGTTTTGAGGTTATCCGCGAGCCCGTAAACGATCTCGCGGTGTAGAGGCGCAAGCGCCTCTCGCAGCACGCCGCCTTCCTTTTATCTTCAAATATAAGGCGGCGTGCCAGCCCCGCAAAAACGCCCTTGCCATGCAGATGAAGCATCCCCTTAGTCGACTGGAACCGCGATGCCGCATGCTTATCGGCCCTTGCCCCCTGCCCTGCGAACAAAGAAGAGAAGGTCTACTCTGCGGCAGTCCTTTTTTCTTGCAATATGTGCTTGACAAGCGGGGAGAGGTGTGGTATAAATATGGTCGACTGCCGAAGACAGCAGGTACCCGAAAGGGTGTAAGAAGGATTTCGGTCCGACGCCTGCCGAGGAGATGTCAGCTCATTTGAAACGATTTTCATGTGCTGGGATTCCGTTCGGGATCACGGCGCTTTTTTATTTCGACTCAAGTGCGCGGCAATCGGCGTTAAACTAAAAAGGAGGTAATTCCCATGGCAAAGGTTGAGTTGAAGCAGCCGATCATCGAGGAGATCACCAAGAACGTGGAAGCAGCTAAGGCTGTTGTTCTGGTTGATTACCGTGGATTGACGGTGGAGCAGGATACCAAGCTTCGCAAGTCCTTGCGTGAGGGCGGTGTTGTGTACAAGGTATACAAGAACACCTATCTCAAGAGAGTATTTGCCGGTACGGTTTACGAAGAGCTTTCCAAGCATCTGGATGGCCCGACGGCCGTAGCATTCGGTGTCGACGACGCTACTGCACCTGCAAGACTTCTTGCAGACGCAATGAAGACCGCTGACAAGCTCGAGTTCAAGGGCGGCGTCGTAGACGGTACGTACTACGATGCAAATGGTTGCCAGGTTGTTGCGACGATTCCGTCGAGAGAGGTTCTTATTTCCAAGCTTCTTGGAAGTATCAAGTCCCCGCTTTCGAACATCGCACGCATCATCTCGCAGATCGCGGAGAAGAAGGGCGAGGTTGCCTAAGAATCCCGCAAGGAACCGCCGCATAGCGGCATAACGGACTAAGGTCCGGGGCAATCGTGCCCGTATTTCAATTATCATGGAGGATAAAAAATCATGACAAATCAGGAATTCATTGATGCAATCAAGAGCATGACCGTTCTTGAGCTGAACGATCTTGTAAAGGCTTGCGAGGAAGAGTTCGGCGTAAGCGCAGCAGCAGGCGTTGTTGTTGCAGCAGCAGGTGCCGGCGCGGCAGCTGCAGCAGAAGAGGAGAAGACTGAGTTCAACGTAGAGCTTACCGAGGTTGGTGAGAACAAGGTTAAGGTTATCAAGGTTGTTCGCGAGATCACCGGTCTTGGCCTGAAGGAAGCTAAGGACCTTGTAGACGGCGCTCCTAAGATGATCAAGGAGAACGCTTCCAAGGAAGAGGCTGAGGACATCAAGGCTAAGGTTGAGGCTGAGGGCGCTAAGGTTACGCTGAAGTAATTTAAAGCACGAATCTCAATCAAAAACGAAAAACAAAGCCGGCTGGTGCAGTTGCATCGGCCGGCTGTTTTTTTGTTATGCATCTGAGTGCCGGATATCAAATCCGGCGCGAAGGTTTACATCAGCTTGCGGAACATGGCCTTGAAGTCGTCGAGGGTGGCTTCTTTCGGATTGCCCGGCGTGCAGGCGTCGGCAGCAGCGGATTGCGCCAGGAAGTCCAGATCCTCTTCCTTCAACTTCTCCAGCTTGGTCGGGATGCCCACGTCAACGGAGAGTTGGCGAACAGCGTCGATCGCGGCCTTGCGGTAGCCCGGCTGGTCCATGCCGGTGGTGTCAGTGCCGAGAGCTTCGGCGATTGCTTTGAATTTTTCGCCGGTGAACTCCTGATTGAATTCCATCACGATGGGCAGCATCATGGCGCATGCAACACCGTGAGGGGTATCGTACAGAGCGCCTAAGGTGTGCGCCATGGAGTGAGCGATGCCGAGGCCGACATTGGAGTAGGCCATGGCGGTCACGTACTGGGCAAGGGCCATTCCCTCACGGCCGTCGGGATCGCCGGCAACCGCCTTGCGGAGGTTCTTGCCGATGAGCCGGATGGCTTCGAGATCAAGGCAGTCGGACAACTCCCAGGCGCCCTTTGTGGTATAACCTTCGATGGCGTGGGTGAGAGCATCCATGCCGGTGGAGGCTGCGAGGCTCTGCGGCATGGTGGCCATCATATCGGGGTCAACCACGGCCACATCGGGGATGTCGTTCGGGTCGACGCAGACAAACTTGCGAGTTTTCTGTACGTCGGTGATAACATAGTTGATGGTGGATTCCGCGCCGGTGCCGCCTGTGGTGGGCACGGCGATGGTAAATACAGTCCGATTCTTCGTGGGAGCCACGCCCTCCAGCGAGCGGACATCCGCATACTCGGGGTTGTTGACAATGATTCCGATGGCTTTGCCGGTATCCATGGAGGAACCGCCGCCGATGGAGATCATGAAATCGGCACCGCTCTTTTGGTAGGCTTCCACACCAGCCTGCACATTCTCGATGGTAGGATTGGGCTTGATGTTGGAATAAACTTCGAAGTCAATGCCATTTGCCGCCAAAAGATCGGTAACCTTAGCCGTGACACCGAATTTCACCAGACCGGGATCGGAAGCCACGAAGGCTTTGCGGAAGCCTTTTGCCCTGACAATTTCCGGGATTACCGCAATGGCGCCCTTGCCGTGGTAGGACGTTGCGTTGAGAACAAAACGGTTATATGCCATGTGTTTCACCTCCAAGTAGATTTTTTAGTAAATTACATTATAGCATGGGTTGACACAAAAAAGCGAGAGAGAATTGTGAAAAATCCGGTGGAATCAGGAATAGAGACGTCCACAAGAGCGCCTTTGCCGTGAATTTTGGAACTATAGTGACAAAAGTTTCGGAAAAGTTTTACAATCCGATGAACAATTCGTGCTTTTTGGCAGGTCTATGACGTAAGACCTGCCATTTTGTTTTGTGAACAATTTGTGATTGACACGAAAATTTAAATCCTGTACAATTGTCAATGACAGAAGATTGTCAATTGACAATGACTGGAATAGAAGCTCGTTTTTTTGTCAATGCGAATGAATGGGAGAGAAAAAAAACGTGGATAAGAAAGAAAAGGTGCTTGTTGTATTATCTGTCATTTTAATTCTCTGTATTCCGACCTTCATCTTTCTTTGTACAAAAGCCAGCAAAGAGAGTCTAAAGAGAGAGGAGCGATTGCTGCAATTTGTGTCTGATGGCCTGCTGGATTTTCAGACGTACGATTTCGCGAATTTCAAAAATCATAAAAGTGAAAGAATAACAGGGAAGAGACCTGCGAACCCGAAAAGCATTGTCCTTTTGCTTCAGAGCGATGGAGAGTGGAGGGCTTTCAGTTTAATGGGGGCGTCGATAAAAGAAATCAAAACAGAAGAGGACTTAGGAAAGTTCGACATTTTCGTCTTCGGAATTTCCAAAAAGCAAAACAGTGCCTATAACAAGTACATAAACGGTGCCCCGGCCGGCACAGTTAACATTGAAACGGAGAAGATTGATTTATACTATTACGATTATTCAACCAAGGGCTTTTTTGGAATGGGTTCTATGCCATACAAGTCACCGCCGGAGAAAAAGAGAAATACAGAAGCTGTTACATACAGCATCTCTGAAATCAGGACGTTTATCGGGAATAATCTGAGGGTTGAGATGCCAATGTCCTTAGGAAGCAAGATTGTGCTTGGGATTGTTTTGGCAGTTATATTGGGAACTGTTGTCACTGTTACGGTCGTGATAATAAAAAAACGGAGATAAAAAAGTTGCAATGTACGAATAAAAGTGAAAGAGGACAAAATCACTATGGCAGAAAACACAAATCTGAAAACGGTAATTACAAAATTCGAGCTGACGAATCTTGATGTCGCCCGTGCCACCGGGCTGGACCCGTCGCTGATCAGCCGTTACATTTCGGGGAACCGTAAATTGAAGAGAAGCAGCCGGCAGGCGGGGGACATTGCCGAGTTTCTGATGACGCTTGCGGACACGTCGGAGCGCATCGACTGGCTTCGCGAACAGCTGGAAAATGCCGGATTTTCCACGGATATCACCTCGGTGATGTCCATGAAAAACAATATGATTCAGTGGATCTCCCAGGACGGTGAGCTGATTTCGGACGGGCCGACCGAGCTTCCGGAGACGGACGAGCCTGCAGAGGAGGAAATCGGGGACCGCAACAAGAAAATTGCGTTCGGCGCGCTGCAGATTGCGGCTGCTTTGGAGGAGGAATTTCAGACACTTCCCAAGGGCGAAACAATCGACTTTTTCTTAAGCAGTGACCGGATGAGCTTCTTTACCAACGCCGTATTTGCTGTGAATCTGCGGAAGACCGTGGAAGAGCGTGGGGTGAGCGTCAATGTCGTAATCGGAATGTCCGGGGATACAAGGTATTTTTCGAAGATTATCGAGACTTATATGGGCGAGATGGTGTCCGGCAAGGTTCGTTTTTACACATTCTTCGGCGCCACAAGAAATGTTGCGGAGCAGATGTTCTGCATCCTTCGGAACAGCAAGGTGGTGATTGTCACCGAGACCTCCGTCGGATCGGCATACCCTGTGGGAACGTTCTTAAACGATGTTGATTTTGTGCAGGAGATGAGCCAGAGCTTCGATGCGACCTACCGTTATTCGCAGCCGCTTTTCAACATTTACAATGATGAGTACGTGCGCAGCATGATTGAGGTTCTCTACACGGAGTACTGCCTGCCCGGAGCCCTCTGTGTTGTGAAGGACAGTGTGAATCCGATGTACATGTCCTTCGCCTCGTACTGCCGTGTGCTTCGCAAGGACAACGCCGATGACGGCGAATACGCCTGGAAATGCAACGAATACCGCCGCTTTAACGACAGTTTCGAGAGCATGATGGCAAACGGGATGCCGTGTCGGGAAATCATCTCCTTCAAGCGTCTGAACGCCATCATCAGTGAAGGCAAATGCCGTATGGCCGGGGTGTATTTTCTGACCAAGGGCTTTTATGATCTGGATCTTCAGGGATGCCGGGACATCCTTGCGGGATATATCGAATACTTGGACAAGTATCCGAATTTTTCGCTGCTGATTCTTGATGATCTCCCGGAGCTTCACAGCAGCAGCTGCTGGCACGTCAAGGAAACCCAGAGCGTGTCAATCAACGATTGGAGCGGCGAGGCGCCGGTGATGTGTCAGTCCGGTCACGCCGCATTGGTACAGGAGTTCCAAAAGCACTATGAGTCTATCTGGAAGCGTGGCTCGGGCAGTCTGAGCAACCGCGCATACGTCGTTTCTATCCTGAAGGACGTGATCCGGAAGATGGACGCGGTGCTGGCGGAGAACAAACAATAGGAGGAAAATGAAATGAAGAAGAGAGTATCGGTGTTGTTGATTGTTGTACTTGTAATGCTGTGTCTTACGGGATGCGGGTCGAAGGCCGTCGAGATTATCGACGTCAAATATGGCGGACAGGAGCTCCTGAACATCAAGTATAAGGCAAACAAGGATATTGACGCGGATGACTGCACCATGAGGGTTTCGATTTCAAAAGAGGGAGATGCGTTCAATGGGACGGTGTACCGCGAAGCCAAGCCGAAAAATGATCTCGAGAAGGGAAAGCAGTACCTCAACCTTTACTCCTGCGCGGGCCTTGTGGGATGGACGGTTGACGGAACCTTGAAACGTGATACACAGACGGCAAATGAAGGTGATACCATCATGCTGCAGAACATTCTGTCGGCGCTCGGAACCGGCACGGAAGTGACGATCAGCTTTATCATTGACGGAGAGACAGTAGCAACGAAGACGATTACGATCGAGTGATCAGGAAAGCGGGAAAAAGGAGGAAATCGAGATGAAGGAAATTCAATTTCAGGTAAGGGAAAAACCGTTGGATCAGGGCGAGATCAATCGCTTGAAAACGCTGCAGTTTAAATTCAGCCCGCCCGGAAGCGCAGAGTTTGCGGAAGCATTCAAAATGGTCTTGGGCGGTCTCATCGCGGCCGTAGTCGGCTATTTCTTCGGAGGCTGGGTGATTAAGAATTTTGTCGGCCCCGGCGTTATTATATTCGGATACGGCTTTAAATATTTATTACCGCCGGTTGGTGTTATCGTCGCGATTGTCAGCATATGCTCGTTGTTTCGGCCTTCCCACAAGAAGAAAGCCGCAGACGCAATGAAATGGATGTGGAAGGTTTCCATCATGGGAGAGGATGCAACGGGTGCCCGGTTCGGCAAGCTGAGTTACGCCAAGGAAACCATGACCCGTCTTCTTCCTGACGGGACAGGATTTCACCCGGATCAGTTCGGCGGTTATGTCATGAGAGTGCGTGAGGAGATGAACAAAGCTGCGGACGTGGAAGGTGAGAAATTGAAGAAAGAGGGATGGACGCAGTCGCATCCGTATACGGAGTTGACGGTTTCCGAGGAGCGGGAGATCCAGCCCGATCTGCACGAGCTTCATGCGACATTGTCCTTTCATGACAAATACGCTCAGAATGCCAACAACAAAACAGTTTACGTAGTCGGCAATCAGATGAAGCTGGACATTATCCAGACATTTGTCTGCGCCGGCAAATACTGGTTCCCTTATGATACGATGCCTTCGTTTGTCCAGACATCTGCGCCCCAAGGAACGGAAGAATCCGGTGCGGACACGACGAACAACAGTTGAGGTTATTGCGGCTTAAAGCCCCCGAAAAGCAGGAGGTTGATATGGAGAAGAGAAGACAAGCTGTAACGGCATTCATCGGAATACTATGTTGTTTTTTATTGTTCGTGAGCGGATGTGGAGACGATGATTCCGGCAAGAGAAGGGAAACAGAGAAGAAGGTCAGGGAAGTAACGCCTACAGAACCCCCTACACCTACCGAAACGCCGACGCCTACAGAAACCCCGATTCCGACACCGACATTGATTGTGGATGATCCTAAATATGCGGAGTTATCAGAGGATGAGAAGGTTGTCCTCCAAATGATAGTGGACAGTAATATTGATGTATACATAACCAACGTATATGTCGGTGAGAAATCTATGTCTGTGAATCTTACATGGAAACAGCACGATTCTGAGGATAATTCCGAGGAGTTTCGGTCTAACTACAGCCTCAATCTGGTAAAAGCTGTCAGTGAGAAATATCCGAACCTCAGCAGGGGATCGGTGAGATGGGTTATCAAGAATCCCGGAAAGCCGGAGGAGTATAGTTTTGAAACATGGAAAGGCGAATGGTGCGTTCGCGAGTATCCTGATTACAGTAAATTAAAAAACTGGAATGATGCTGCCATTAGTAAAGCGTACGGTGTAAACGGAATCCGTGCGTTTAAGCCTTCCAATCCCAATCCCCGCTATTACATAGTCGCGTTGAATGAAGTTATCGACCCCTGTACCGGTGAGATATCCAAGGGCGGGCATGATCACACGTACCATAGAGAATTTCCGATATCAACTGCCGATATACTTAAGAGCGGCGGACAGATTGGCGGAAAAGAGAATCGGGGACTGCTTCCTACAGATGACCCGAACCTCGCTACGTATGTTTTAATTCTGGAATTCGAATATTATAAAGGCGGGACGTTTACTTATTCGGATAAAACGGTAATTCAGAAGTGGAATTCCCGATTGATTGGCACGCTTCGTAATATGATTACCGGGGAGGAAATCAAATCGAAGGAGAAGTATTCTTATTCGGTATACACTGGGGAAAGTGTGAGAAAAGTTATGTTGGAAAATGCAAAAGGGAAGCAGTTGTACGGCGATGCACCGACGCTTTCGGTTTCTGATTTTGGGCAGTATAACATGTTTATCGATCGCGGGCCGTGATTCGCTTTCCTTGGATGGGATTCTAATACAACGGAATCAAAATACTCGGAGGCATTGCGAGCAAGAAAAGCACTGGAACTATACGAGATGATGCAGAAAAACGGACTGTAAAAGATGTGATTGATAAGGAGGCCGGGTATGAACAACATGTATTGGTTTGAAGTTCCGTACACCTGTAACTGTGAGGCCTGCGGGGCCCGGATGTCGGGCGTAATCAGACGCGGACCGCTTGAGGTAGGAGGAGCCGTTTTGTCTACGGGAATGCAGGCAGGCATGGAAATCGCGGAGATGAAACTGGCGAAAAGTATTATCGAACGAAATCTGGAGAACAGAGAAGGCCTCGGTTTTGCTGCGGATACAGCCTGTCCGGAGTGCGGCGTTTCGCAATCCTGGAAGCCGGTTCAGAAGCCGGGCAAGTCGTCATATGTTGGGCTGTATATTTTCAGCCTGATTGGATTGTCGCTGCTTGCGATGCTTGTATGGGCGATTTTCTTCTTCGATGCGGTTGTTCCGTTTATTATTTGCATGACCCTCGGCGTGGGCCTCGGAATCTTCCTTCCGCTTCGCTCACAGTTGAAAAACCGGGAGAAAGACAAGCAGGAATATGAGAAGGCGATGAAAGAATATGAGGCGTATCAGGCCGGGCTTGTGAAGATAAAGACGAAAAATACTCCCGAGGTCGATTGGAGTCAGGCGAAGTTCGTTCCGGTGGAGTAGGGATCGGAAAATGACTATTGCAAGTGCCTGACAGGACACGAGATGATAGTGGCATGGGAAGATGTTTACCACAATGAGGAGGCCGACAGAATAAGCAGCACAACTTGCTATCGGTGTATCTATTGCGGCAAACGAACGGTGATATAGTGTACGAGTGAACGGCAAGAAAACAGTCGACGGTTTGTTGAAAGGAGGATTCCCCATGGAAGTTCGTACCGGTATTCAGATTCAGAGAACACCCGGAGAAGTCTGGAGGCTTCTCACGGATGCGTCGGTGCTTCCGCGTTGGAGCGGCATGCCGGTGGAGGCAGCAGAGTTTCGCGAGGGCGGTTACCTGCGGCTGGCGGCGATCGGAACGATCCCTGCGGCCAACATTGCGATCACGGCGTTTGAGCCCGAAAAGAGGCTGGCATTTGCCGGGCAGTGGCTTGACGAAATGTACACGATTTCCCCGGCGGCGGGAGGCTGCATTCTCGAAAAATGTGTCCTCGGAAAGAACGGTGTCTCCTTCGAAGGCGAGGCGTACCAGAGTGAACTTTCCCGTCAACAGAGCTTTCTTGCGGCTTTTAAGGCGGTGGCGGAGCAGCAGCCTGTGATTTCCGCGCCGAAGAAGAGCGGAAGAAAGTGGGCGATTGCAGCGGCCGTCCTGGCGGTCCTTGCGGTGGTCGGTGTCTGCGTATGGTTCTTCGCAATCAAGCCGAAGCTGGAGGAGAAGGACAGGCGTGAGCGCTATTCGAAAGGCGTTGAAGCCATTAAGGACGGTAAGTACGAGCAGGCGAAAGAGATTTTCGACGAGCTCGGAGACTATAAGGATTCCGAGAGCAAACTCGCGTATGCGGACAAAGCCGTTACATACCAAAAGGCGATGGAGAAGGTGAACCGTGCGGAGTTCCGCGAAGCGAGGGAGGTACTTGCCAAGCTGGATGGTTTTGAGAATTCCGCAGAGCTGATCGCACAGTGTGACCGCGGCATCGCTTATGAGGAAGCGACGGCGTTGTGGGCGGAAGGCAAATGTTGGGAAGCCTATGAGAAGTTCCTTACTGCAGGCGATTACCAGGGCGCGTCCGGGCAGGCGAAGCGCTGCAAAGTGGATGCCATACGACAGGATGTTCAGGAACTCATGGACGCCGGAAAGTACGAGGAGGCACTGGAGAAGCTCAATTTGTCCGAGGCCGGCGACATTTCGGACCGAGCCACCTTAAGGAGAGAATGCCAGAACGCTCTGGATTATGAGAAAGCCCTTGCGCTGTACAAAGAGGAAAAGTACTACAGTGCCAGCACTGCATTTTCCAAACTCGGTTCCTACAAAGAATCGAAGAGTTATCTCGCCAAATGCGTCCAGCCCAAACCGTCAACCAGAGAAACGTATCATAACAGCTCGTATTCGGGGAATGCGGTTTCGCTGAAGATTCAGCCGCCGACGAACGACGGTTCCTGCACATATTTTAAGATTTATAAGAAGTCCGGCAGCGAGGAAATCCTTGTTTTGAGCGCATTTATCGCCCAGGGACAGAATATTACGGTGACGATGCCGGCAGGCGATTACATCTTTAAGGCAGCGTACGGAACGGGAGACTGGTACGGCGAGAAGGAGATGTTCGGAAGCAAGGGCACATACCAGCGTCTGAAATCCTCCGACACAAGCGACATCTTCTCCGTTTCGAGCGGCAGCTACACGCTTACGCTGCGTGCTTCCACGGGCACCGGCAACGTCGGCACAAAGAGTGAGAACCGCGATAATTTCTGATTGTTGTAAGAGCGCATTTTCATAAATGCGCTCTTTGCTTTTTAACTGTGGGTTCAGAGTGCAGGAAAATGCTACTTATGTTGACAAAAAACTGCCCACGGGATAGCATCCTATGGTATACAATCAAACCGATGCCGTTCGCGTAATGACAGGATGTGTCCGAGGAGAGATTTGCTGTCCCAGTGGTAAGAATATATTTTTGATGCTACAGAAAACAGACGTGGAAGCAGCGCAGGCAAAACCTTCTTGATTTTGCCTGCGCCGGATGGTATGATATAGACACGAGATATGTGAGGCAAAGGCGTTTCACCCCGATGGGGCGAAGCGCCTTTTTGTTTTGAAAGGAGTAAAGGATGGCGGCGTTTGATAAGGTGAAAAGCGGAATTCCGGAGATGGACGAGGCGCTTGATTATATACGGCTCGGTGACAATGTTGTCTGGAGAGTGTCGGACCTTTCGGAGTTCCGGCTGTTTATGGAGCCCTATGTCCGCCAGGCGAAGGCGGATAAGCGCAATATCATTTATTTTCGCTTCGCAAGCCACGAGCCGCTTGTGGAGGACTGCCCGGAGGTAAAGACCATTGAGGTGCCGCTTAACCACCGGTTTGAGAATTTTACGATGGACATTCACAACCTGATCGAGCGGGAGGGAAAGGACGCTTTCTATGTGTTCGACTGTCTGTCGGAGCTGCAGACGGCGTGGGCCACCGATTTGATGATGGGGAACTTTTTCCGAGTCACCTGCCCGTTTTTGTTTATCCTTGACACGGTTGCGTTTTTCCCAATCATCCGGGGTAAGCACTCCGTTCAGGCCATCAACAAGATTCTGAACACGACGCAGCTGTTCTTTGATGTGTATTCCGATGCGAAAAATGTTTACGTCCGGCCCGAGAAGGTGTGGAACCGAAACTCGGACACGATGTTTCTTCCGCACACCTACGATCCGGCCTCGGGAGCGTTTCGGCCGATCCTGGACGGCGTTATTTCAAGCCGGTTTTACCAGACGCTGGGGCGCGCGCAGCGCTCCGCGGAGGAACAGTATTCCGACTCCTGGGACCGTTTCTTCAACCGGGCCAAACTGCAGCATGAGGCCGGGATCGATGTGACGGAAGCCTGCTCGAGAATGTGCAACATCATGATGACCCGGGACGAGAAGATGCGGACGATGGTGAAGCGGAATTTAACGCCGGATGATTATTTTGCGGTGCGCGACCACATGATCGGGACCGGAATGATCGGCGGCAAGGCCTGCGGCATGCTTTTAGCGCGGGCGATCATCCGAAACCGCGAGCCCGACATCGACGAGGTGCTGGAACCCCACGACTCGTTTTACGTGGGGTCGGACCTTTACTACACCTATATTGTCGACAACAACCTGTGGGACATGCGCGTGCGGCAGCGGACGGACGAGGGGTATTTCACCTTGGCTGCGGAGTTTGCGGACAAGCTCAAAAACGGCCGCTTTTCGGACGCGATGTGCGAGCAGTTTATGCGGATCATCGAATACTACGGGCAGGATCCCTACATCATCCGCTCGAGCAGTATCCTCGAGGACGGCTTCGGCAATGCATTTGCCGGCAAATACGAATCGGTCTTCTGCGCAAACCGCGGTACGCTTGAGGAGCGTCTCGAGGAGTTTGACAACGCTGTGAAAACAGTGTATGCGAGCACGATGAGCCTGTCCGCCCTCGATTACCGCAAGCGCCGCGGACTTGACAAGCGCGATGAGCAGATGGCACTTTTGATCCAGCGTGTCTCGGGCTCATATTACGGGCGCAACTACATGCCCTGTGCGGCAGGGGTCGGCTATTCCTACAGCCCTTACCGGATCATGAAGGAGAGTGATCCGACGGCGGGAATGCTGCGGCTTGTGATGGGCCTCGGAACCTCCGCCGTGGACCGGACGGAGGGCTCGTACCCGCGGATCGTGAACCTCGATGAGCCGGAGCGCACGCTGTACTCCTCCTCGGCGGACAAGCATAAGTTTTCCCAGGGGAAGGCCGAGGTCATCGATATGAGCGAGCATGTGCTCACCAGGCGAAGCTACGACGAGCTCGCTCCGGACATCCCGAAGTACCTTGAGAAAATCCTTCTGGAGCATGATTTTGATGCGGAGCGCCGGCTGCGTGAGATGGGGCGCGAGCGTGAGATCAAGTTCATTTCGTGCCGCGGTCTGGTGAAAAATGAGACGCTGATGGACCAGATGCGCCGAATGCTTCGATGCATCCAGGATGAGTATGAATACCCGGTGGATACGGAGTTTACGATCAATCTGTCCGAGAACGGCGAATACTCGGTGGACCTTCTGCAATGCCGTCCTTTGCAGGTGCAGAAGGGAAAGGAAGGGACAACGGTGCCTGCGGACATTCCGGCGGACCGGATTTTCCTGGAGAGCAGAGGTTCCTCCATGGGAATCTCGAAGGCCTCGTCCCTCGACCTTGTGGTCTGGGTCGATCCGATCCGGTATTACAACATGCCGTACAAGGACAAAATTCTCGTGGCGCGGCTGATCGGTAAGATCAACTGGAAATACCGTGACTCCGGCAAGCACATGATGCTGATCGTTCCGGGGCGTGTGGGAACCACTTCGCCGGAACTCGGGGTGCCCACCGCATTTTCCGACATCAGCGCCTTTGAGATCATCTGCGAAACCGAGGAGTCCAAGGCGGGATACAACCCGGAGCTTTCGTACGGAAGCCACATTTTCCAGGATCTCGTGGAGGCGGAAATCCTGTATACCGCGGTGTTCCATGACGGCAAGACGGTGCACTATCATCCCGAGATGCTGGAGGCCTTTCCGGACATTGTTGCGGAGCTGGACCCGGCCCCGGAGGTCACGGACATCGTGCATGTGTACGACGTCTCGGGCGGCGACTGTGATGTCTACATCGATGTGGCGGAGGAGCATCTCCTGATTTCCTGCACGGGAAAATGACAACATAAACAATCTCCGGCAAGAAATAATACATTGTTTCCGCTGTGTTCCGGATGATAGAATTGCCATGGTGGATTATCACAAACAATAGTTTATTGCGCGGAGGGTTTACGTATGTTTTTGGAGAAGATTAACGGCCCGGATGACGTCAAAAAGCTGGCCGTGGCAGAACTGCCGGTCCTCGCCGACGAGACGAGAGCAGCGGTCATCAACCGGGTGAGCAAGAAGGGCGGGCACATCGGCCCGAACCTGGGAATTGTGGAGTTTACGGTTGCGTTTCACTATGTCTTCGATTCGCCGAAGGACAAGATCGTGTTTGACGTTTCCCACCAGTGCTACCCGCACAAGATTCTTACGGGGCGCCGGGAAGCGTACACGGACGAGGCTCATTTTGCGGATGTGACGGGATTTACGAATCCTTTTGAGAGTGAGCACGACATGTTTACCGTCGGACACACTTCGACTTCGGTTTCGCTGGCGTTGGGCCTTGCGAAGGCGAGGGATCTGGCCGGCGGCACGGAAAATATCATCGCCCTGATCGGCGACGGTTCCCTATCCGGCGGTGAGGCGCTGGAGGCCCTGGATTACGCCGGCGAGTACACGGGCAATCTGATCATTGTCGTCAACGATAACGACCAGAGTATTGCGGAAAATCACGGCGGATTGTACAAGACGCTCCGGAGACTGCGGGATTTCCGTGGAGAAGCTCGCTGCGGAAATCGAAGCGTTTCTGAATTCATGAGAGCACGGAAAGAAATAAGAACCTTGCGCCCGGATGGCAGATTGTCATTCGGGCGTTTCTTTTGCTGCAGATGGCATTCGCGTAACCCGGTAAAAAACAGGGTGCTCCAATGTGCAAAGAACGGCTTTCTGTGGTATAATCAGCTAAATGAGTTTTTCGTCGGCCGGCTTTGGCGGGCAGGCGAGTGCCTGCATCGGGAAGAAGTTTACGGATGCGGTGTACAAGCGCACGCCGGAGGAGTCCTATGCGCGCGTTCTTTGGCATCTTCGGAAGATTCTGCCGAATGCAAATCAGGAAGAAATAGAAAGAATGCTCAGATAGGGGGATGAAAAATGGTACAATTGCGGGATATGAATGAGCGCGACATTGAAGATTATGTGCGCTGGTTTACAACGGAGACGGAGTGGATGAAGACCGATGCTCCGTGGGAGTTTGAAGGCTCCGAGGAGGAATGTGCGACGGAAAATGCGGCGGAGTCGGAGCGTGCCGCGTGGACGGAGTACTATGAGTCGGTGCAGCAACTGCCGGAAGATGCGACCAGATGGAAGTTTGAGATCGAGTCGGACGGAGTGCATGTGGGCTGGGTGAGCTGCTACGACGACCTTGAGTATGTGGACAATCCGGAGCAGATTCCTGCGGTGGGAATCGACATTCCGGTGGTGGCCGCGCACAACAAGGGTGTTGCAACCGAGGCACTTCGGTTGTACCTTGCGTACCTGAAGGAGCGGGGATTCCGCACAGCGTATACCCAGACATGGTCGGGTAACCACGCGATGTTGCGGGTGGCGGAGAAACTGGGTTTTGCCGAGGCGTACCGCAAGAAAAACCACCGCATCGAGCGGGGCGAGGTGTTCGACGCCGTTACACTCCGGCTGGAACTGTAGGGCGGTTCCGACGCAATTCCCGCTTTTGCCGGATTCGCTTAATCATCGCTCTTTTCGATGATCATGTCGGAAAGCGCGTAGGAGAGCAGCTCCTCGGGATTTGAGGAGGGGTCGATCCATTCTTCAATCTTATCCGATGGCAGCATGAGAGGCATCCGGTCGTGGATATTCGAGAGTTCCACGGTGGGTGCCTTTGTCAGTACAACAAAAACCGGATAACCGTTCTCGATGCGATACAGACCGCAGAGCCAGGTTACGGTACAGCCGGCGGGCTGGATGGCATACTTGTCCCCGGTTCTTTCCTTGCCGTCAGGGCTCTTTAAGTGCTGCCACTCGAAGTAGCAGGAAGCCGGGATGATGCATCGGTGAGACTTCCAGGCATCCCGGAAGGTCGGCTTCTCGCCCGCGGTTTCAACCCGGGCGTTGAAGAGCGTACGCTTGTTGTCTTTTGCAAGGAATCCCCACTGCATGGGATATACGGTCCTGCGGCCCTTCGCATTCGGTGCGATCACCGGCACGATGTCCGTGGGGCGAACTTCGCCGTCAGTGACGATCGGCCTTGCATGGGAGTCGACAAACTTCTGTGCCAGCAGTGACTGAAAGACAGAGTCGATAATATCTTTAAGCTCGGGGAGATCCTTCTCCAGGGCGTATCTTGTACACATGGCAGTTCTCCTGATTCGTTGCGCCCCTCCGCTACGGGGGCTCCTCGGCATCTTCGGTATCCGTAAGAAAAGCGTCGGCAACCTCCGACTGCGCTTTCGCGAGTTCGTCGCCGAAGCCCTTCAATGCGTCAAAAGGGCTGAAAATCTTAGCCCGCCTCGTCAGGTCCATGGGCGGGTGCTTTGCGGTAAAACGGTCGGTCCCGTTGTGCACGGGTTTTCCTTTCTTTAGGACATTTGCGTATCGGAAAGAGGAGGGGACCGACGCAGCAGTGTGTTCACTCATCGTCATTCCTCCGTGTCCGGCGGGCCGGATACGCCTGCGGCCGCATGTCAGACCGATGCCGCTTTACGCCCGGTGTCCGCCGATCTGTTCGTTTCTCATCTTTGTGGTAGCGCCTTCCCGAAGGTTGAGGCCTTTTAACAGGGCGTTGGCGCCGTAGCGGGTGCGTACTTCCAGAAGAGCCTCGTGCAGCTGCCGTTCCTTGTCCTGCGCCGCGTAGTCGGTGAACATATCCATCTGGTACATTCCGTCATCGTCTGCAACGTCACAGGCGCAGACGCCCAGTCTGCGGAGAAGGATCCGACGGTCGCTCTTCCTCTCAACATCCTGCATGATCCGCTCGGCTACCTCCTTCGCAACATTGGTGGGAGCGGACAGCCTGACGGTTCCGTTGGAGTGGGCGGGGTGAAGCCGCCCGTACCAGTCGATGGAAAGCCGCCCGTCGTACTCCGGAAAATACTCCAGGCTCTTGTAATCGTAGCTGATCCACCACGTGAATCGCGACGATGCAAGGCCTTTTTTGTACATGTCGCAGCAGAGGACGTCAATCATTTCCCGAAGGACGATGCAGGCCTCGTCGTACTTGTACGGGCGGGGGAGCACCTGGCCGTTGGAGAGGGAATGATTGTCGCTTTTGTAGTGCTTGATATGGTACATGGTGACGGGCTCGATGCCCCATGCGTGGTCGATCAGGATCTCCGCGTCGATGCCGAAGGTCTTGTAGAACCATTCCTCGTCCCACTGTGAGCGCTCCGCCACATCCCCCATGGTGAACATGAAGTTCTTCTCGAGTCTTGCGGCCTTTCCGTGGCCGATCTGCCAGAAGTCGGTGAGTGGCCGGTGCTCCCAGAGAAGATACCGGTAGGATTCCTCCGTGAGGGCGGCAATGCGGACGCCGTCCCTGTCCGCGGGAGCTTTCTTCGCGACGATGTCCATGGCAACCTTGGCGAGATACAGGTTGGTTCCAATTCCCACAGTCGCCGTGATCCCGGTGTTTGCGAGAACATCCCGGATCATGGTGAGCGCCATGACGCGGGCGGGGAGCTGACCGCACTGCTTTGCGGCGGCATCGTAGAGGTGAAGGTACGGAGTGCAGTCGATGAAGCATTCGTCGATGCTGTAGACGTGGATATCCTCCGGGGAAACATACTTCAGGTAAATGCCGTATATCCCGGCGGACACGCGCTCGTACTCGGCCATCCGGGGAACCGCGGTGATGTAGGAGATGCGGGTGTGATGCAGGCGCTCGTATCTGGTGATCGCCTGTTTCGCCTCGAAAAGCCGGGGCCTGGACGGGACGCCGATCGCCTTCAGGGCAGGGGAGACGGCCAGGCAGATCGTCTGGTCGGAGCGGCTCGAATCCGCCACTAAAAGATATGCCTTCAGGGGATCCAGACCTCTTGCGACGCACTCCACGGATGCGTAGAAGCTCTTCATGTCTATGGCGATGTATGCTTTTGTTTGTTCTTCCATAGTCTCAGCATGCCCGCAGGGCCTCCGGCAAAACAGCCCTGTCGTCAATGTAATAATCGCAGGTGATCTTCCGGGAATTGTTGCCGTAAAGAGCGACGATCTCCGGAAGATTGTCGTTGACAGCGTCAAAGGTGAGGTCGTAATCCCTGCACCAGGAGACAGCCCGCTCCAGAGCTTCGCCGGCTCTGCAGGTCCAGAGGATGAGCTTGTTGCCGGAGCGTTGCTGCGCGCGCAGGTATTCGATCAACGGCCGGTTAGGCTCACCGAGGTCCGGCCAGTCGCTGTAGCAGAGGGTGCCGTCGAAGTCCACGGCGATGATCGTATAATCCATGGGAGTCAGCTCCTTTCTCCGGTTGATTCCCGGTAGGAGGCGAGATGCGTCTCCGCGAGAAGGGGAAAAACCTCGGTGATGTTTCGGTCAAAGTAGGCGGAGATGCGGTAGACGATCTCCAGCGAAGGGTTCTGCTCGCCGCACTCGATCTTGCTGATGCTGCGCCTGCTGATACGGAGATCCCCGGCCATCCGGTCCTGGCTGATCCCGAGACCGGTCCGGAGTTCATAAATGTTGTTTCGATAAATCAGATTCCTCATAGCACGCCTTCTTCCGTAATACAAACTGCCGGTTCCGCCGGGAGAAAGGACAACCCGATCCGGCAGGGGAAAGTACCTTGCGTGCTCAATATACCAAACATATGTTCGATTTTCAAGAGGAAAATGCGAATTGTGATGTTTAGTAGCGGAAGAATTTTCCGCGGGAGAGCGAAGCAAAAAATAATCTTGACAAATTATATTTGACGCAATATAATGTGAACAAAGGCAAATGCGGGAGGGTGACCACCATGGCACAGGAATACGAGCAACTGAAACTGGAAAACCAGCTGTGCTTTCCGATGTATGCATGCGCGCGCAAGATTGTAAACGCCTACACGCCGTATCTCAAGCCGCTGGGGCTTACGTATACGCAGTACATCGTGTTTATGGTACTGTGGGAGAAGGAGAGCGTGAACGTGGGTCAGCTCGGCGAGATCCTGCGCCTTGATGCCGGGACGCTGACGCCGCTTTTAAAGCGTCTGGAGAAAGAGGGCTACGTCACGAGAAAGCGCTCGACGGAGGATGAGAGGATCACCGTCGTGAGCATCACGGAGAAGGCGGAGGCTCTGAAGGAGCAGTGCAAGGACATCCCGCTTGCCCTGGCGAAGGAGAATTTTCCGCTGAGCGCAGCGGAGGCAAAAGAACTGTACGGACTGCTGTACCGGTTTTTGGATGCATAAGCCGGAAGGCAGCAGCGGAATCCGACAGACAAGAGTTTCGAAAGGAGAACAACCATGGCAAATGTATATGATTTTACCGTAAAGGATCGCAAGGGAAATGAGGTGAACCTGTCCGAATACAAGGGAAAGGTTCTGCTGATCGTGAACACCGCGACGGGGTGCGGATTTACGCCGCATTACGATCCGCTGGAGGCGATGTACCGGGAGCTGCGGGACAAGGGCTTTGAGATCCTTGATTTTCCGTGCAACCAGTTCGCAAACCAGGCGCCGGGAAACGACGACGAGATCCACGAGTTCTGTACCGTCAAATTCGGCACCGAGTTCCCGCAGTTTGCGAAGATTGACGTGAACGGGGAGACGGCGGACCCGCTGTTTGCATTCCTCGCGACGGAGAAGCCGTTCGCGGGCTTCGGAAAGGGACTCAAGATGAAGGCCCTCGACACGTTTGCGAAGATGAACAACAAGAAATTCGGCGACAAGGCATATATCAAGTGGAATTTTACGAAGTTTTTAATTGACCGCGAAGGCAATGTGGTTGCGCGTTATGAGCCGACGGTCGACATGGACAAGGTGAAGGAAGCCGTAGTCGCTGCACTGTAATCGGAGAGGAACGATGGAACGGGAATTTGACTTGCAGGAGTATATGACGGAGGGGGTGGAGCGCGTCGTCGCGGACGCCGTGAAAGCGACGTTCTCAAACCCCAAGGAGAGCCTGTTTATGCTTCGCTTCGGAAAGGCGGCGGCAGCGGCCTCGAAGAAGCGCAGGAAGGCGGAGAAGCAGGGGGAACACATCCCGCCGTTTTTGATCGCGAGCATCACCAGCAGCTGCAATCTGCATTGCGCAGGGTGCTACTCGCGCTGCAACCATGCCACAACGGACACGGAGCCGGTGAGCCAGCTGACGGACGAGGAGTGGCTTCGGATCTTCACCGAAGCCGATGAGCTGGGAATCAGCTTTATCCTCCTTGCGGGCGGCGAGCCCATGCTTCGCCGAGGCGTGATCGAGGCGGCAGGAAAGAAAAAACACATCCTGTTTCCGATTTTTACGAACGGCACATTCCTGGACGAAAAGTATCTTGCATTGTTCGGAAAATGCCGCAATCTTATTCCGATCATGAGCATTGAAGGCGGGAAGGAGATCACCGACGCCAGACGCGGCGAGGGGATCTACGACCGTTTGATTCAGAACATGGATGAGCTTCGCAACCGCGGCCTGATTTTCGGCGCCTCGGTTACGGTCACGACGGAAAATGCCCGGGAAGTCGTTTCGGACGCCTTTCTCTCGGAACTTGCGGATCGGGGCTGCAAGGCCGTGATCTTCGTGGAGTTTGTGCCGGTGACGGCGGAGAGTAAATCTCTGGCGCCGGGCGAAGCGGAGAGAGCGTTTCTGGCCGGGGAGATCACCCGTCTGCGGGAAGAGCGGCCGGAGATGGTATACATCTCGTTTCCGGGGGATGAGAAGAGCTCCGGCGGCTGTGTGGCGGCGGGAAGAGGGTTCTTTCACATCAACTCTCACGGAGGCGCGGAACCGTGCCCGTTCTCACCGTATTCGGATGTAAACGTGAAGAACACCTCGCTTCGCGAAGCATTGCATTCGCCGTTGTTCCTCGCGCTGCAGAGCGGCAATCTTCTCACGGACGACCACGACGGCGGGTGTGTCCTGTACGAAAAGAGAGATCTTGTGGAACAGCTTTTACGTTAGTGCCTCTGCGCGGGAGACTGCGCGAAAGAAAGACGACACACAAAAGGTCAGCGGGCAGTTTGCCTGCCGGCCTTTTTTATGTCCGGGAGCCGTTGACTTTTCCGCGGGTTGCTGATATTATGGATTTGTGGCTGTAACGGAGTTTCTCCGGGGGGATGATACCCATAGAAAAAAACGAAAGAGTCACTAATCGAATAGCGTTGCAAGGGGGATGAAACCCATGGAAAAAAACATTATTGTAACGGACGAGCTGGGGAAACCGATAGGCACCACGTACCCGAAGAGGGCGAAGGGCCTTGTCAAGAACGGTCGGGCAGAGTATGCCGGTGACCGCGAAATACGTCTAAAGGATACTCGGATTCCGACCGTAGATAATCATACGGAGGATATCAAAATGAGTAAAACAATCAACTTTAGCGCAAGAGATTTTAAGCTCGAAGATACATGCAATTCCAATGTCGGAGTCAGAGGTTTTATGACCATCGGCGGCGAGACTACGGAAGTCTGGGAGATCGGCGACTGGGGCTGGAACTGGACATCACTTGTACGGGATGTCAAGGGGCTCGAGAAGAATACCGACTACATTTTCCGCTTCGCGATGACCGGAGGACATACGGACGACGACAAGGAAGTGTCGATGGTTCACATCACCCGCCTGACGGAGCCGGTTCCGACGGCTGCAGCGGAAGGTGCAGACCCGGAGATTTCGGCGCAGGCAGAAGAGGAGCAGGCGCGTGCATGGGATGAGAGATACACGTATCGCATCGGAAAGAGCAATTTCGAACCGGTGATCAGCAAGCGCGACAGAACCGGACTGCTGCGGGTGTTTGAGCTTCCGTTCAACACCGGCGACAGCGAGAACTGGCGCATTATCATCATCGCCCAGCATGCGGTGGCAAGATTTTTCGCACCGAAGGACAACGCTTTCTATTCGGAGCTCGAGGATTTTTCGTTCGAGCAATGGAGAACGGAGCGGACCGCGCAACTTAAGGACGAGGAGTTGCGGACTGCCAGGGCATTTGTCAGGGGAATGTCGGACGACGGCGATCCCGAAGACGGACAGCCGGTGCCGAACGAATCCTTCCAGGGGGCGGCGCCCAATTTCTTCGGCGGAAGGATCGATCTCTCGGAGACCGAGATACACAGCGAAAAGATGCTGCGGTCATTGATGGCGCTGGCAAGACAGGGAGTTTCGGTGGATCTGACCGGAGCGATCATCGATTGCGATGAAGATGAGGATTGATTTTCATTCATAAGTGCAAACAGGCAGGAGAGTTACGGCTCTCCTGCTTTTTTTCTGTCCGTCGGAAAATGCTGGTCAAGGCAGTTGCGATATGATAAAATAGCTTGAAACGGCGGATTTTGCGAAAAACAAAAAAAGTTTTGCAATCTCCCTAACCGGTGGCACCATACCGCCACTATAGGGGTGAAAGCTTTCAAACCAACAAAGGAACCAAAAGGCAATGACGAAAGAACAGATGGAGCAGATCGTGCTCGCAAACATGACGAAGATTTATCTGTATTGCGTGCGCAGGCTCGGAAATGCGACGGATGCGGAGGACGTGGCGTCGGACATTACCGTTGAGCTGCTCGGTTCGTATTCCAGGGTGAAGGATGACAAGGCTGTTCTCGGATATGTCTGGGCGGTTGCGGATAACCTCTGCCGGAACTACTGGCGGAGAGCCGCGAAATTCGCGACGGTCGAGATTCCCGAGGAGTATGTCGGAACTTACCAGATTACCGCGGAGGAGGATATGATCCGGGAGGAGGATATCTCGCTTCTGCGGAGGGAACTGGCGCTCTTAAGCAAAACGTACCGCGAGACAATGATCGGCTACTACATCCGCAGGGAGAGCTGCGAGGAGATCGCGCGGCGGCTGGGGATTTCCGCGACCAACGTGAAGCAATATCTGTTCGAAGGGAGAAAGAAGGTAAAAAAAGGTATGGAAATGCAGAGAGAATACGGTAAGTACAGTTACGCACCGGACAAATTTTCGCTGAACTTCTGGGGAGACAACTCGAGCGGTTACTGGGAACTGTTTAATCACAAGCTTCCGGGCAGCATCATGCTCTCGGTGTGGGACAGCCCCAAGACGCTTGAGGAGCTGAGCACGGACGTCGGTGTCGCCGTGCCGTATCTGGAGGAGGACATCGCGAAGCTCGAGGAGTTCAAGCTCCTGGTTAAGAAGGGCAGCCGATACCACAGCGGAATGGTCATCTACGACAAGAAGTTTAAGGACGGAGTCCGCGAGGCGGCAAATGCCGGAATCAAGGACAACATCGAGCTGATCAAGGCGGCGGTCGAGAAGGGTAAGAGCCTGCTTGCGGAGACCGATTACCGCTGCTATGCGGACGATGAGAACACGAGAGGATGGTTCATCCTGATGCTGATCATGTGGGAGGCCGTGGGCGACTCGGAAGCGAAGATGAAGACGCCTCTTACGTTCCCGCTTCTGGCGAACGGTTACAAGGGCTATGTGATGGGTGAGCGCGGGGAGAATCAGATTGTCATGTCGGGCATTTACGGCATGTACACCTTAAACAAGGGCTACATGCGCATCCTGAATTACAATGACCTGTCGAGCAAGGTCATCAATCCTTTCGAACGGGGCGCGAGAGAAGTGCTCTGCGCATGCGAGGATCGTCTCGGAGAGACAACGCAGCTTGAGAAGCTCACCGAAATGCTCGAGAACAAGGTTGTTCACGTGGAGGACGGCAAGATCTGCCCGAATTTTGCGGAGATCTCCGACAAGGACTACGAAGACCTTAAGCAAAAGCTCGCAGCCGAGATCGACGCGATGGCGACGCTTTCGGCGCAGATCCGCGACAAGGCGGCCGACATTCTTGAGGCCAACGTGCCGAAGGAATACACGCAGGCACGCGAGATCGGCAGCATCGTCTCGATGTGGAGCCTTTTGGAAAATGTCGCCGGCGCCGTTCTCGAGACCGGTTTCCTCACAAAGGGCACCGACGAGCAGAATCTGACGACGTTCTACTTCAGAAACTGAGCAGCAATCAGGGCAACAATCGATATATGACTTGGCCAGGCAGCCGGCGGACAGCATCGTTCGCCGGTTGTTTGCCGCGATTTTTACAAAGAGGAGTCGGAAAATGAAACAGCAAAGAGCGTACGTTCACCTTCCCGGGTTGTTTGAATTTTACGAGCTGTACAAGGCGTTTCTGCCGCTCTGGCGGGAGCACCGGGAATACTTTTACGACCGGTGCGAGATCGGCTCCGTGTACGGGGCTCCGCAGGACTGCCTGTGGGGCGGCGGACGCGTGGGCTTCGGCGACGCGGCGCCCGAGGACGTTCTGGCGCTTATGAAGGAGTACGGCATCTCCGCGAGGCTTACGCTCAGCAACTCGCTGCTTCGTGCGGAGCACTTGTCGGACCGGCGGTGCAACCGGCTGTGCGCGATGTTCGAGGACGGCGCGGTGCAAAACGGCATCATCGTGACGTCGGAGGTGTTGCTGGCGTATCTTCGGGAGCATTTTCCGGGGTATTACTTTGTCTCATCGACCACGAAGGTGCTGACGGACTTTGCGGACTTCGCGAAGGAGCTTGACCGCGCGGAGTTTCGCTATGTCGTGCCTGACTTTCGCTTAAACCGCGAGTTCGCAAAGCTGGAGGCGCTGACGGCGGAGCAGAAAGAGAAGGTCGAGTTTTTGTGCAACGAGTGCTGCCGGTTTGACTGCTGCGACCGGAAGAACTGCTACGAGAACGTCAGCCGGAAGAGCCTCGGGGAGGACTGCCCGGACCATGTGTGCGTGTCGCCCGATGCGGCGCGCGGATATCGTTTCTCCGAAGCGATGAAAAATCCCGGATTCATCGGAATCCGGGACATTACGGACGTCTATATGCCCATGGGCTTTTCAAACTTTAAGATCGAGGGCCGGAGCCTGGGCAGTGCGATCATTCTGGAGTTTCTGCTGTACTATATGACGAAGCCGGAGTATCAGCTTGCGGTTCGCGAGGAAATCTATCTGGACAGCTCCCTGGACCTGTTCTAAAAGCGCCGCACCAGATCATTGATGATCCGGGCGATCTCCTCCGGCGATTCGGGCTGGTCGGAGAGGAGCCATTTGCGGACGACGGAGTAGGAGCCGTAGACCACGAACTCGGCGGTGTAGCGGCGGAACACTTCGGACTGCGACGCCGAGGGAAGCGTCTCCAGCTGCTTCGTGAGTGACGCCTGCGAGAAGACCTTCTCAAGGAAGTTGTCGGAGTCCGCAGACGTGATCAGGATACGGCAGGCGTCGCGGTGGTTGTCGATGTAGGTCAGGATGTTCTGCAGGCTGTAGAGCTGCTCCTTCTCCTGCAGATTGACCTCGAGCTCATGCAGGAAGTCGGCCTGAATGTCATGCAAAAGGTCGTACGGACTGCCGTAGTATTTGTAAAATGTGGTGCGGTTGATCTCCGCTGTCTGACAGATCTCGTAGACCGACACCTTCTCGATCGGTTTGTTCTCCAAAAGCCTGACAAGGGCTTCTTTTAACATCTTTTTGGTGACGCGGATGCGTTGGTTCTCCATTTTTCCACCTCGACAGATTCCGGAAGACTGTTGACTTCGCGACGGTTACACGTTGCTTTGTGAAACACTCAACAAATCAAAATAAACAGTCTGTTGATGTTACGACGATGTATTGATATCATACTAAATCGCAGAAATACTTATGTCAAGAGGTGTTTATTTTGAAAAATGTTGCAAAACTGCTTGTGGAGCGGAGGCGCTGGATATTCGCGTTCGTGCTTGCGGCGACCGTGATCTGCGGCCTTCTGATCCCCAGGGTCGGCATGACTGCCGACATGTCCGGATACCTGCCGGACGATTCCAAGATGAAGATCGGAACGTACCTCATGAACGAGGAGTTTCCGGATTCGGCGGACTATACGATCCGCGTGATGTTTCAGGGCTTAAGCGATGAGGAGAAAGCCGCGATGGCAGGACGGCTCGCCGCGATTGACGGTGTCACAAACGTTGATTACCGGGCGGATGATCCGGACTGTAACAAGGACGGTTACGCCAAATTCGTCCTCCATACGAAGTTCGCGTACAACACGGACGGGGAGAAGGCCATCGAGAGCACCCTCGCCTCGGAGTTTGCGGAGCACGGGATGCAGTTTGCGAACGACGACACCGCAGGTTCGGGAATGCCGGCGTGGGTTGCGCTCGGCGCAGCGGCGATCCTCACATTGATCCTCATCGTCATGTGCAACTCGTGGATCGAGCCCTTTCTGTTCCTCTTTACGATCGGCATTGCGGTGGTGATCAACCTGAGAACCAATCTGATCCTGGGGACCGTTTCGGAGACCACATTTTCCGTGGCGGCGATCCTGCAGCTTGTTTTGTCGATGGACTACTCTATCATCTTAACAAACCGCTACCGACAGGAGCTTTCGAAGACATCGGACCGCGAGGCCGCGATGAAGGAGGCGGTTGCGGGAGCATTTTCCTCCATCTCCAGCAGCTCGGTCACTACGGTGGTGGGACTTCTTGCGCTTGTCTTCATGAGCTTTAAACTCGGCGTGGAGATGGGCGTGGTGCTCGCCAAGGGTGTGTTCTTAAGCGTCGTGTGCGTGTTTCTGGTGCTGCCGGGGCTGATCCTTTGGACCTCCGGCCTTTTGGAGAAGACGAGAAAGCCGACGCCGAAGATTCCCACAGGCGGGCTCGCCGGGTTCTGCAACCGTTTCCGCATTCCGCTCACGGTGGTGTTTGCCGTGCTGTTCGTCGCCGCGTTCATCCTTCACAACCGCACGACCGTCAGCTACTCGATGATCATCAATGATCCGGTGGCGGAGGTATTCCCGAAGGAGAGCACGGTGGTGCTTCTGTACGAAAACGGGGACGATGAGAAGATCACGAAGCTGGCGGAGGAGATGGTGACGTGGAACGGCGTGAAGAGCGCGACCAACTTCTCGAATACGCTGGGAAAGCAGTATACGGCAGAGGAGATGGCAGCGGTTCTGGCCGGCATGACGGAGGGCTTTGACGCGTCCTACGTAGGCACGCTGTATCAGTTCCGCGCGGCGAGCATGCCACAGGCGAAATCCGACACCATGTCGCTTGTCGAGCTGATGAGCTTTTTGCGGGAACTGCTCGCGGCGGACGCCTCCATCCGCGCGATGGTGGGCGGGGAGACCGCCGCATTCATCGAACAGTCCGCGGCGGAGATGCAGGACGCGGTCCGGCAAATGCAGGGCCCGGAGTATTCGCGACTGGTCATCACGCTGCGTCTTCCCGAGGAAGGGGAGGAGATCAATGCATTTTTCGAAAGGGTGAACGGGGAATGTAAGGATCTGGCCGGAGAGTACTACCTGATCGGTTCGCCGGCCATGAACTATGAGATGAGTCAATCCTTTGACGGTGAGCTTGCGCTGATCACGATCCTGACGGCGGTCGCCATTTTCCTCGTGGTGTTGATCACGTTTCGCTCGCCCGTCGTGCCGGTCATTTTAGTGCTTCTGGTGCAGTGCGGCGTGTACATCACGGTCACGGCCATCGGCTTCCAGGGATACAGCATCAACTACCTTGCGCTGCTGATCGTGCAATGCATCCTCATGGGCTCCATGATCGACTACGGCATTTTGTTCAGCAACTATTATCAAGAGGCGAGAAAAGCGTGCGGAACGGCGGAAGCCCTCAAGCGGGCCTACGCGGGTTCGGTGCACACGATTCTCACCTCCGGATTGATCATTGTGATTGTGACGGCCGTTTTCGGCCAGTGCTTCGGCGATCCGACCATTGAGCAGATCTGCCGCACGATCGCCATCGGAGCCGCCTTTGCGATCGTATTGATCCTCTTCCTGCTGCCGGGCGTTCTCGCCTGCCTTGACCGGCTGACCGCGGGAAGGAATCGCTTGAAAAAACAGAAACAGTAACAAATAGCATAAAACAGTGACCTCGCGGTTATGCGATGTCCTGAAGCTGCGACGTGTACAGATTGTAGTAGTCGCCCTTCTTCGCCATCAGCTCGTCGTGCGTGCCCGCCTCCGTGATGCCGCCGTCATCGATGTACATGATGAGGTCGCAGTTGCGGATGGTGGAGAGACGGTGCGCGATCAGGAAGGATGTACGGCCCTTCAGCATGGAGTTCAAACCCTGCTGGAGGGCTCTTTCTGTCTGCACGTCGATGCTGGAGGTCGCCTCGTCGAGGATGAGGATGGCCGGGTCGGAGAGCACCGTGCGGGCGAAGGAAATAAGCTGCTTCTGGCCCTGACTCAGCAGGGAGCCGCGCTCCTTGACCTCGGTGTCGTAGCCGTTCTGCATGCCGGTGATGAAGGAGTCGGCGCACACCAGCTTCGCGGCCTTTTGCACCTCCTCTTCGGTGGCGTCAAGCTTGCCGTAGAGGATGTTGTCCCTGATCGTGCCGGAGAAAATGAAGCTGTCCTGCATCATGATGCCCATCTGGCTTCGCAGGGACGAAAGCGTCACCTTCGAGATGTCCTGGCCGTCGATCAGCACCTGGCCGGAGTCGACGTTGTAAAAGCGCGAGATCAGGTTGACGATAGTGCTCTTGCCGGCGCCGGTGGGACCCACCAGGGCGACACTCATGCCGGGTTTGATGTCAAAGGAAACCTTGTGCAGGATCTCCTTTCCGGGCTCGTAGGAGAAGCATACGTCGCGGAAGGTGACCGCGCCCTTGATCGGCTGCATCTCGACGGCGTCCGGTGCGTTGTCCACCGTCACGGGCTCACCGAGGGTCTCGAAGATTCGCTCGAGGTAGGCCATGTTGTTCAGGAAATTGTTGAAAATGTTTCCCATGTTCATGATCGGCTGCCAGAACCGCGAGGAATAGCTCGAGATCGCGATGATGGTACCGATGGATTTGCTGCCCTGTCCGAAGAGGACCATACCGAAAATGAAAATGGCGGCGCGGATGCAGACGGAGATGGCGTCGATGCCGGGCCAAACCAGGTTGTTGCAGCGCACGGCGTGCATCCAGGTGTGGCGGCAGTCGTCGGCAAGACCGGCGAAGATCTTTGCATTTTCATCCTCGCGGGCGAAGATCTGCGTGATGCGCGCACCGACGATATTTTCCTGCAGGTACGCGTTCAGGTTCGAGTTTTTGTTGGAAACCCGCTGCCATGCCCGGCGTTGACGGTTCTTGATCCAGAAGAGGAAGGCAGCCAGCACGGGGACACCGCACATGACGACGAGGGACATCTGCACATCCACGATCAGCATGAAAATGACAATCAGGATCAGGTTGATCATCTCGAGGATGACGTTGATGAGTCCGTTCGAGAGCATGTCGGAGACGGAGTTTACGTAGTTGACGACGCGGATCAGGATCTTGCCGTGAGGCCGGTCGTCATAGTACTGGAACGGAAGCTTCTGCAGATGCGCGAACAGATCCTTGCGGATGTCGTAGATGATGCTCTGGGAAACCCGGATCATCATGTGCGAGCGCAGAAGACCGAAGAGGATGCTCATCATGGAGACGCCCACCAGCATGCCGCCTAAGAGGAACAAAAAGCCCTTGTTCCCGTTGGGGATGGCGTCGTCAATCGCCCTCTGGGTGATCATCGGGCTGAGCAGTGCGATCGCACCGCCGAGCGCGCTGATGCACAGAGCCAGGATCATCTTGGGCAGGTACTTCTTGATATATGCGGAAGCGAGCAGGAGATGTCGGATGTTAAAGGGCTCGTCGAGCCGTTCGTCCTGTTTGTAGGTGTTTTTCTCAGCCATTTGCGCTCACCTCCTTTACGATGCGCTGACCAGCGACTCTCCGAGCTGAAGCTTGACAAGCTCTGCGTAGTAACCGCCGGCCGCAACCAGTTCACGATGATTGCCGGACTCGAGGATCCGGCCGTCCTTTAAGACGAGAATCTTGTCGCAGAATTTCGTCGTGGAGATTCGCTGTGCGATGATGATCTTCGTGCAAGGGAAGTCGAGATTCCGCAGGCTGTGCTGAATCTCCTTCTCGGTCTCCATGTCGACCGCCGACGTCGTGTCGTCGAGGATCAGGATGGAGGGCTTGATGGCAAGCGCACGCGCTAAGGAGATGCGCTGCTTCTGACCGCCCGAGAGGCCGACGCCGCGCTCGCCGACGATTGTGTCGTAGCCTTCCGGCATGCGGTGGATGAAGTCGGACGCCGCAGAGTAGCGGGCGTATTTTTCGACTTCCTCGGCCGTCAGTGTCATGGCGCCGTAGGAGATGTTGCCCTCGATGGTGTCGGAGTAGAGCAGAACGTCCTGGGTCGCGAGGCCGATGTTTTTGCGAAGGTCGGTCAGCTTATAGTTCTCAACCGGAATGCCGTCCACGCGGACGGAGCCGGAGTTCGGTTCGTAGAAGCGGGGGATCATCTGGATCAGCGAAGTCTTGCCGCAGCCGGTCTCGCCGATGATTGCGACGGTCTCGCCGGGCTCCGCGGTGAAGGTGATGTCCCGAAGAACGGGCAGCTTGCCGTCGTCATACTGGAAGCTGACGTGGTCGAACTCGACCTTGCCCTCGAACCGCTGCGGGTGTGCGATGGCGTCGGGGTGATCGACAATCTCGGCCTCGGAGTAGTAGATCTCCATGATCTTATCGGAAGCTGCGCTGAAGCGCTGGAACTCGTTCATGATGTTGCCCATCATGCGCATCGGGTTCGCAATCGCCCAGAGCAGGAGGGAAAATGCAACATAATCGCCCATCTCGATCCGGCCGCTGATGATGAACAGACCGCCGACAAGAAGCAGGATGACCGGAAGCGCGCTGGCGATGAACTCGACGAATGGGAAGAACTTAAGCCAGACCTTCTGCGTCGTGACGTTCGTGTCGCGGTAGTCGCGGTTGGTTTTATCAAAATGCTCCTTCTCGTACTCCTCGCGGGCAAATGCCTTCACGACGCGGTTGCCGGAGATGTTCTCCTGCGCATCAGTGTTCATTCCCGCAAGCTTCTCGCGCAGTGCCTTGTGCATCGGCGCGACCTTCTTGCGGAAGCGGAAGACGATGAGGAAGATGAAGGGGGAGAGGGAGAGCACGCACAGAGCCAGCAGCCAGTCGATGGTGAAGAAGTAGACGGCCGCCGAGAGATACAGCGTGAGGGACTCCACGATGCAGCGGATGACCCATGCGATGTTGTGGCGCACGGCGTCCAGGTCGCCCGTCACGCGGGTCATCAGGTCGCCGGTGCGGTACGTGCTGTAGAACTTCATGTCCTGCCGCTGAATCTTGTCATAGAGGAAGTTGCGGATCCGGAACAGCGCTCCCTGCGAGACGCGCTCGTAGGCCATACAGTCGAGGTACACGACGATGACGCGGAACAGTGTCAGACCGACCATGAGGAAGATCAGACGATAGAAGGTGTCTGCATTTTCCGTGAGACTCAGGCCTTCGCTCTCCACGCGCTGGAAGAGCTTGACGAGCTTGCCCGAGAAGTGTGGCACCACCAGCTGCAGCACGTTGTATAAAGCGGTGCCGAACAGCGCAAAAATAAACAGGCCGCGCTTGCCTTCCATATTTTCCCAGAGCCAGCCGAGACGTGACTTCGGGTACAGTTGTTTCATGTCCATAAATGCCTCCGCGATAGGGGTCGGGAGCCGGAACTCACCGGAGATCCATTCGTTTGCTTATCTGCCCTTAGAGTACCAAATCCCTTTTGCCTGAACAATGGGCATTTTTTGCGGGAAAATGTCTGAAACTGTAAAAAAGATTGTTGTAAATTTCAGCGGAAAATGATATCCTAGTAAAAGGGATTGACTTAGGATATCCAAGGGAGAGAATTCTGTATGAAAAAGCAGCGACCGATCTGGGCGATCGTATTCGGATTATTATTGGCGGCGTACACTGCGTACGTCATGCTTGACGTGTTTGTGATCAAGCGCCCGATGCAGGAAAATGCGGGCGGGATCAACCTTGCTCTGTTTGCCACGACCGTGACGCCGACGCCGACGAAGAAGCCGTCGCCGACGCCCGACAACGGCTCGAATCCGAACCCCGGCGGTGAGGTTGCGCCGGAGCCGACGGAGACGCCGGAGGTGACGCCGACCCCTTCGTGGTTCTCGGACGAGGAGATCGCGACGGACACAATGTATAAGAATGACCATCTTTACATAGAACTTAAGGAATACCGTGAGCACAGCACCGACATTCATGTTGCGGAAATCCGCCTGACCTCGGCACAGTATCTTCTGACGGCATTTGCCAAGGACACGTACGGACGCAACATTCTCGACAAGCCCACGCGTATCATGCCGTCGAAAAATGCGATCTTCGCGGTCAACGGCGACAACTACGGCGCGCGTGAGGGCGGTTACGTCATCCGCAACGGTTTCCTGTACCGCACCACGGGCAACGCCCGCATGGATGTCATGGCGATCATGCCCGACGGCGACTTCTATTTTACGCACTCGAAGTACATTACGGCGCAGGAGCTTCTGGAAATGGGCGCATGGCAGGCCTTCACCTTCGGCCCGGTGCTTCTGGACGGCGGCGAGTTTATGGTAAACCCCAAGTCCGAGGTTGACCTCTGCTACGCGACGAACCCCCGTACCGCCATCGGTATGGTGGAGCCGCTGCACTACTTCGTGCTGGTGGCGGACGGCCGTACAGAGAAGAGCCACGGCCTTTCCCTGTACCAGGTTGCGGACCTTTTAAAGCGTCTGGGCTGCGTGAAGGCGTACAACCTTGACGGCGGCGGATCCTCCACGATGGTATTCCGCGGCAAGGTCATCAACTTCCCGACCGGTGACGGAACCTACTACGAAAGAGAGGTGTCGGACATTGTCTATGTGCGATAAGGTGTTCCGACGCCACTGGAAGATCTGGGCCGGCGTGACCGTGTTCGTCGGGATCTTCTCCGCGGTGTACGAGCACTACGGCCGCGGAATCTACTCCAAGCCGATGATCTACGCATTCTCGATCCCCCTGCTGTTCGGATTTCTTCCGGCGCTGGTGCTCTCGAGAAAAGAGGAGGCGAAGGTGGTTCCCTATGCGAACGGCGTACGCCTGGGAATCAATCTGTTCTGTGCGGGGGTTGCGGCACTTTTGATGGGGTCGATCGCGACGGGCGTCGTGGAAATCTACGGAACGACCAACCGATTGCTGAAGTACTACACGATCATCGGCGGAATTCTGCTGATCGTCGGAGCCATTACCGGGAGCATCGCGTACTCGTACGGGATCTCGGATGCGCAGGCCAAAGAGGAAGAGGACTATCGCTCGCAGTTCGAAGAGGAGAACTACGACGAGTCGGAGGATTACCTGTAAAACAACGGAAAATGAAACCAAAGGAACGACGGAGACATCTGTTCGTTCCTTTTTTGGTGGAAAGAGACAAAAAAAGAGGGCTGATGCCCTCGAGATTTTTCACAAATATTTCTTTGACAAATAGAAAAAGTTGTGATACAATGGACGATGCACTATTGTGGTGTTATGTGCCCGTCGGACACTATTATAGCAGTTTTCAACGGCAAATGCAAGCATTTCCTTCGACCGTTTTTGCTTTCATTTTCCGATGAATGCCGCGACTGTCCGAAACACCTTGGGACTACACGTGTCGCACGGCGGGAAAAATCAAATCAAGGGGTGACAACGTCAATGGATAAAAACAGGATTCATCCGGTAAAAGTCGGTAAGAACGTCCGCATGAGTTTCTCCAAGCAGAAGGACATCCTTGAGATGCCGAACCTGATTGAGGTACAGAAGGACTCTTATCGCTGGTTCCTGGAAAAGGGTCTCTACGAGGTGTTCACGGACATCTCTCCGATTACCGACCACGACGGACGGTTCAGTCTGGAGTTTGTGGATTATCAGCTCTGCAAGGACGATGCCAAGTACTCGATCGACGAGTGTAAGGAGCGCGATGCGACTTACGCAGCGCCGCTGAAGGTGAAGGTCCGCCTTCATAACAACGACACCGGCGAGATCAACGAGCATGACATCTTCATGGGCGATTTCCCCCTGATGACCGAAACCGGTACGTTCGTAATCAACGGTGCTGAGCGTGTTATCGTAAGCCAGTTGGTTCGTTCGCCGGGTATCTACTATGCAATGACGCATGACAAGCTCGGAAAGGAGCTCTATTCCGCGACCGTAATTCCGAACCGCGGAGCATGGCTTGAGTACGAGACCGATGCCAATGACGTCTTCTATGTTCGCGTTGACCGCAACCGCAAGGTTCCGATCACGGTCTTCATCCGCGCCCTCGGTGTAGGCACCAACAACGAAATTCATGATATGTTCGGCGAAGAGGAGGTTCTGGAGTCCTCTCTTAAGAAGGACCCGACCGACAACTATCAGGACGGTCTCCTCGAGCTGTATAAGAAACTGCGTCCGGGCGAGCCGCTCTCGGTGGAGAGTGCGGAGTCGCTCCTTCACGGCATGTTCTTTGATCCCAAGCGCTACGATCTTGCCAAGGTCGGCCGCTACAAGTTCAACAAGAAGCTGATGCTTCGCTACCGTATCGCCGGCAAGACCCTTGCCGAGGATGTGGTTGACATGACCACCGGCGAGGTGATCGCCGCTGCCGGAACGATCGTGACCGAAGAGCTTGCCGACACGATTCAGAACGCTGCGATTCCTTATGTTTATGTGGAGACCGAGAAGACCATCGACCGCCACGTAAAGAAGCACAGCTGCAAGGTTCTCACCAACCTGATGGTTGACCTCGCAAGCTATGTGGACTGCGACAAGGAAGCCCTCGGCGTTACGGAGCTTGTTTACTACCCGGTACTTCGCGAGATCCTCGATTCCTGCACGACGCAGGAGGAGATCGAGGCCGAGATCCGCAGAAGGATCACCGACCTCATTCCGAAGCACATCACGAAGGAAGATATCTTTGCTTCCATCAATTACAATATGCACATTTTCTGGGGCGTAGGCGGCACGGATGATATCGACCATCTGGGCAACCGTCGTATCCGTGCGGTGGGCGAGCTGTTGCAGAACCAGTACCGCATCGGTATGTCCCGTATGGAGCGTGTCGTACGCGAGCGTATGAACACCCTTGATCCCGAGGCGGTTACGCCGCAGGCGCTCATCAACATCAAGCCTGTGACCGCAGCCGTGAAGGAGTTCTTCGGCAGCTCCCAGCTGTCGCAGTTCATGGATCAGCACAACCCGCTCGGCGAGCTGACCCACAAGAGACGTCTCTCGGCCCTCGGCCCCGGCGGTCTGTCCCGCGATCGTGCCGGTTTCGAAGTTCGAGACGTTCACTATACGCACTACGGCCGTATGTGCCCGATCGAGACCCCCGAAGGTCCGAACATCGGTTTGATCAACTCCCTCGCATCCTATGCGAGAATTAACGAATACGGTTTTGTCGAGGCGCCTTACCGTAAGGTTGACAAGACGCAGCCCGACAACCCGGTGGTTACCGAGGAAGTCGTCTACCTGACGGCCGACGAGGAAGACCGCTACCATGTAGCGCAGGCAAATGAGCCTCTCGACGACAGCAACCACTTCATCAACAGCAAGGTTTCCGGACGTTTCCGCAAGGAGATTTCCCAGTATGACCGCAGCCGTATTGATCTGATGGATGTTTCGCCGAAGATGGTATTTTCCGTTGCTACGGCCATGATCCCGTTCCTGCAGAACGATGACGCCAACCGTGCCCTCATGGGTTCGAACATGCAGCGTCAGGCCGTTCCGCTTCTGTTCACCGAGTCGCCCGTTGTCGGCACCGGTATGGAGATGAAGACGGCGGTTGACTCCGGCGTGTGCGTACTTGCCAAGAGCGACGGTTTCGTTGAGCGCTCCGAGGCGAGCCGCATCATCATCCGCACGGAGGACGGCGAGCGTGAGGAGTACAAGCTCCAGAAGTTCGCAAGAAGCAACCAGGGTACCAGCATCAACCAGCGCCCGATCGTAAAGAAGGGCGAGTCGGTCAAGGCCGGTCAGGTGATTGCGGACGGTCCTTCCACCGCAGGCGGCGAGCTTGCTCTGGGTAAGAACCCGCTCATCGGTTTCATGACCTGGGAAGGTTACAACTACGAGGATGCCGTTCTGCTTTCCGAGCGCCTCGTTCGCGACGACGTTTACACGTCAGTTCATATTGAAGAGTACGAGTCCGAAGCGAGAGACACGAAGCTCGGACCGGAGGAGATCACCCGTGATATCCCCGGTGTCGGCGAGGATGCTCTCAAGGATCTCGATGAGCGCGGTATCATCCGCATCGGTGCCGAGGTTCGCGCCGGAGATATCCTGGTCGGAAAGGTTACGCCGAAGGGCGAGACCGAGCTGACCGCAGAGGAGAGACTGCTCCGCGCCATCTTCGGTGAGAAGGCAAAGGAAGTTCGCGACACGTCCCTCAAGGTGCCGCACGGCGAGTTCGGTGTCATCGTTGACGTTAAGGTCTTCACAAGAGACAACGGCGACGAGCTGAACCCGGGCGTCAACCAGAACGTTCGCGTTTACATTGCACAGAAGAGAAAGATTCAGGTCGGTGACAAGATGGCCGGTCGTCACGGTAACAAGGGTGTCGTTTCCCGCGTGCTTCCGGTGGAAGATATGCCGTTCCTTCCGAACGGACGTCCTCTCGACATCGTGTTGAACCCTCTGGGCGTTCCGTCCCGAATGAATATCGGTCAGATCCTCGAGACGCACCTTTCCCTCGCGTCCCAGGTTCTCGGCTTCAAGATTTCGACGCCTGTATTTGACGGCGCGAAGGAAAATGATATCGTTGATATGCTCCAGCTGGCAAATGACTATGTCAACACCGATCTGGAGGATTTCAAGAAGAAGTATTCGAGCAAGCTCAATCCCGAGGTTATGGACTTCCTGATCAAGAATCAGGATTACCGCAAGGAGTGGGCGGGCGTTCCGATCAAGACCGACGGTAAGGTGCAGCTGCGTGACGGCCGTACCGGTGAGCCGTTCGACGGCGAAGTTGCAGTCGGTTTCATGCACTACTTAAAACTCCATCACCTGGTTGACGACAAGATCCATGCACGTTCGACCGGTCCTTACTCCCTGGTTACGCAGCAGCCTCTCGGCGGTAAAGCGCAGTTCGGCGGCCAGCGTTTCGGTGAGATGGAGGTTTGGGCTCTCGAGGCGTACGGCGCGGCTCACATCCTGCAGGAGATCCTGACGGTGAAGTCCGACGACGTTGAGGGCCGTGACAGAACCTACAAGGCGATCACGAAGGGCGAGAACATCTCCGAGCCGGGTATTCCGGAGTCCTTCAAGGTATTGCTTAAGGAGCTGCAGGCTCTGGCTCTGGATGTCACCGTTCTGGATGAGGACGGCAACGAGGTTCAGATGACAGAGAAGTTTGTAAGCGGCGATGACGATTTCTCCGATCTGTACGATGATCAGGATGCGTTCTATCCTTCGTCGGGCGAGATGTCGATGCACGGTTTCCAGGAGATCACTCCGGACGAGGCCAGCGGCGACATGTACGGCTCGGTCGTGGATGATGAGGACGACGGTTTCGACGATTCCGAGTTCGAGGAAGAGCTGGAGCCGTTCGGTGACGACCTGCCGGGCGACGAATTCTGATAACGATGCGGACAGGCATTTGCATTTGTTCGAACTGGAAGAAGAATGGAAGGAGCGACGTTAATGTCAATGGACAAGTTGAATGAGGAAGTAAAAGAGATCACCTATGATTCCATCCGTATCGGTCTGGCCTCTCCCGAGAAGATTCGCGAGTGGGCACGTGCCGGCCGCCCCGGCGAGGTAACCGACTACGAGGTGAAGAAGCCGGAGACCATCAACTACAGAACCCTGAAGCCGGAGATCGGCGGTCTGTTCTGCGAGAAGATCTTCGGACCCACCAAGAAATATGAGTGCCATTGCGGCAAATACAAGAAGCAGAAGGTTCGCGCCAAGAACTTCATCTGCGACCGCTGCGGCGTCGAGGTTACGGACGCCAAGGTTCGCCGTGAGAGAATGGGCTACATCGAGCTCGCATCTCCGGTTTCCCACATCTGGTATTTTAAGGGCATCCCCAGCCGTATGGGCCTGATTCTCGACATGACGCCGAAGAATCTTGAGAAGGTGCTGTATTTTTCGTGTTATGTTGTGCTGGAGAGCAGTATTCCGGCCGTAAAGAAGAAGGATGTTCTCACGGATGCCGAGTACAACCGGTATCGCGAGGAGTTCGGCGAGGACAGTTTTGAGGCTGCCATGGGTGCCGAGGCAATCCAGAAGCTCCTTGCGGAGATCGATCTGGAGAGCCTTGCCGAGGAGCTGAAGGCTGAGCTTTCGCACAGCAACGGACAGAAGCGCGCGAAGCTGATCAAGCGCCTTGAGGTGGTTGAGGCGTTCCGCGAGTCCGGCAACCGTCCCGAGTGGATGATCCTGAAGTGCATTCCGGTTATTCCGCCGGATCTTCGTCCTATGGTACAGCTGGACGGCGGTCGTTTTGCAACCTCCGACCTCAACGATCTGTACCGCCGTATCATCAACCGCAACAACCGTCTGCAGAGATTGATCAGTCTCGGTGCTCCCGAGATCATCATCCGCAACGAGAAGCGTATGCTTCAGGAAGCGGTGGATGCATTGAACGACAACGGCCGTCGCGGCCGTGCAGTGACCGGCCCGGGCAACCGTGCGCTGAAGTCGCTGTCCGACCTGCTCAAGGGTAAGCAGGGTCGTTTCCGTCAGAACCTCCTCGGTAAGCGTGTCGACTATTCCGGTCGTTCCGTTATCGTCGTTGGTCCCGAGCTTAAGATTTATCAGTGCGGTCTCCCGAAGGAGATGGCAATCGAGTTATTCAAGCCCTTCGTTATGAAGGAGCTCATCGCCGACGGTCTGGCACACAACATCCGTGCGGCGAAGAAGATGGTGGAGCGTCTGGAGCCCGGCGTTTGGGATGTCCTCGAGAAGGTCATTCAGGAGCATCCGGTCATGCTCAACCGTGCACCTACCCTGCACAGACTCGGTATTCAGGCGTTCGAGCCGATTCTTGTCGAGGGTAAGGCGATCAAGCTGCATCCGTTGGTATGTACGGCATTCAACGCCGACTTCGACGGCGACCAGATGGCCGTTCACCTTCCGCTTTCCGTGGAAGCACAGGCAGAGTGCCGTTTCCTCCTCCTGTCCCCGAACAACCTTCTGAAGCCTTCGGACGGTGGTCCGGTTGCGGTTCCTTCGCAGGATATGGTCCTCGGTATTTACTATCTCACGATGGAGAAGCCGGGCGACAAGGGCGAGGGAATGTATTTCCGAAACGAGAACGAGGCAATTCTCGCTTACGAGAACGGCTTTATCACATTGCACTCCCGCATCCATGTCCGTCGCACGGGCATCAACGCGGAGGGCAAAGAGGAGTCCCGCACCATCGATTCGACGCTGGGACGTTTCCTCTTCAACGAGATCATCAGCCAGGATCTCGGCTTCGTCGATCGTACCAGACCGGAGAACTTCCTCAAGCTTGAGGTTGACTTCCTGGTTAAGAAGGGCGAGCTGAAGAAGATCCTGGAGCGCTGCATCAACACCCACGGCGCGATCAAGACGGCGGAGACGCTGGACGCCATCAAGTCCATCGGTTACAAGTTCTCCACGAGAGCTGCCATGACCGTTTCCGTTTCCGATATGACCGTTCCGGCAGAGAAGAAGGAGTTGCTTGCAGAGGCAGAGAAGCAGATCGAAATGATCGGTGCTGCTTACGAGCAGGGTCTCATGACCGACGACGAGCGTTACAAGGCGGTTACCGCTACCTGGACCGACGTCGACGGCGTGATCAAGAAGAAGCTTCTTGCCGGTCTCGGCACGTACAACAACATTAAGATGATGGCGGATTCCGGTGCCCGTGGTTCCGATTCCCAGATCAAGCAGCTTGCCGGTATGCGAGGCCTCATGTCCGATACTTCCGGTAAGGCCATCGAATTGCCTATCAAGGCTAACCTCCGTGAAGGTCTTGACGTGCTCGAGTACTTCATTTCCGCACACGGTGCCCGCAAGGGTCTTTCCGATACCGCTCTGCGTACCGCAGACTCCGGTTATCTGACGCGTCGTCTGGTCGATGTTTCACAGGAGCTGATTATCCGCGAGGTTGATTGCTGCGAGGGTGCCGAGGAGATCCCCGGCATGGAGGTCAAGGCCTTCAGCATCGGTAAGAAGACCGACGCCAAGAGAGAGTCCATCGAGACCCTCAAGGATCGTATCACCGGTCGTTTCTCCTGCGAGGACTACTACGATGACAACGGTGATCTGATCGTTCGCAAGAATCAGATGATCACGCCCAAGCGTGCCGCACGTCTCCTGGAGACCAAGGCCATCGCCGAGGCTGGTGACGATGCATCCATCCGGATCCGTACGGCTCTTACCTGCCGCTCGCACCTGGGTGTCTGCGCTAAATGCTACGGCGCCAACATGGCAACCGGTGAGCCGGTTCAGGTCGGTGAAGCCGTCGGTATCATCGCTGCACAGTCCATCGGTGAGCCCGGTACCCAGCTGACCATGAGAACCTTCCACACCGGTGGTGTTGCCGGAGACGATATCACACAGGGTCTTCCCCGTGTCGAGGAGCTCTTCGAGGCGAGAAAGCCGAAGGGTCTTGCGATCATCTCCGAGTTCGCCGGCAAGGTTTCCATCCGTGAGACCACGAAGAACTCCATGGTGAAGCGCGAGGCAGTCGTTACGAATCCCGAGACCGGCGAGAGCAAGGCATACCTCATCCCGTTCGGTTCCCGTTTGAAGGTTGAGGAGGACCAGGAGGTCGGCGCCGGCGAGGCATTGACCGAAGGTTCCATGAACCCTCATGACATCCTGAAGATCAACGGTCTTCGCGCCGTACAGGATTACATGCTGAAGGAAGTTCAGAGTGTATACCGCAGACAGGGTGTTGATATCAACGATAAGCACATTGAGATCATCGTTCGGCAGATGCTGAAGAAGGTCCATGTGGAAGAGAGCGGAGACACCGATTTCCTGCCGGGAACCAGTGTTGATGTTCTGGATTTCGAGGAGACCAACGCGAAGTTGATCGCCGAGGGCAAGAAGCCTGCCGAAGGCAAGCGCATCATGCTCGGTATCACCAAGGCGTCCCTTGCAACGAACTCCTTCCTGTCGGCAGCATCCTTCCAGGAGACCACCAAGGTTCTCACGGATGCAGCCATCAAGGGCAAGATCGATCCGTTGGTAGGTCTGAAGGAAAATGTCATCCTCGGTAAGCTCATTCCTGCCGGTACCGGCATGAAGGAGTACCGCGATGTGAGACTGAATACGGACAACGAGATCCTTGAGCCGATCCGTTCGATCGAGGACGAGTTCCGTGACAGCATCGGCAATGCGGATCTCAGCGATGATGAATTTACCGAGACCGAGATCGCGAGCGGCGAGGATACCTTCCTTGACGACGGTTTTGACGATGACGAGTTCCTCGGCAACGAGGGCGGCTTCGACGACGATCTCGAGTTTGCGGACGACCTTGAGTTTGCGGACAATGAGGATCTCGAGTATTTCGAGGATTTTGAGTCCGACAATAAGAAGTAATCTTTCGGAAGCGGTGTAATCCGCGTTCCGTTCCATCCATGACAAGCGGGGCGGCGTCCTGCTGCCCCTGCTTGTTGTCGATGATCCGCCTTCCCGGGCGGATCGATTCTGCGGCAGCATTTTTCGGCTGTATCTTATCTTTGTTTCCTTTTATCGCAACATCGGTAGGCAGACGCGCCGGGCGACATCGATTCGCTTTGCGCGGATCTGTTTTATGTTTTATTTCACAGGAGAATCCCATGAATTACACAGAACTGTCCCTCGCGGAGCTTCGTGCGCTGGCGAAGGAGAAGAAGATCAGCGGCTACAGCACCTTAAAGAAGCAGGAGCTTGCGGAGCGCCTTGCGGCGTCGGAAAATGCGCCCGCTCCGAAGGCAGATGCATCCGCCCCGAAGACAGATGCGCCTGCAAAAGCGGTGAGCAAGCCGGAGACGGCGGCTGCACCGGCCGTGGCAGAGGCGCGCAAGACGGTCGGTGAGGCGAAGAACGAGCCAAAGAGAGAAGAGGGCAACGCGCTGCAGAATAATGGTTCTACTAAAGTAGAACAAAACGCTGCGCAGCGGCCGCAGGCACCCGCGGAGGGTCGCGTGACGCACCGCATTGTCCGCTCGGTGCAGGGCACGCGCAGAAACGACGGTGCGCAGGGCCAGGGACAGCCGCAGCTTCGACGCGACGGCGCCAGAAATCCGCAGGGATACGGACAGCAGCAGAATCCGCAGCGCAGCGCAGCCGCGCAGGGAGCAGCCGAACAGGGAGCAGCGTCCGCACAGGGCGCGGGACGCACGACGGACCCGACAGACTCGGGCATCATCCGCCGCGGTATCTTTGAGATCTGCTCGGACAACTACGGTTTCCTTAGAAACGACAATTACCTGCCCAGCGAGCAGGATGTGTATATCAATCCTTCCATGATCCGCCGCTACAACCTGACAACCGGCGACGTGGTGGAGGGGACGCTTAAGGTGCAGAATTCCGGCGGCGAAAAATTCGTCCCGCTGCACCACATCACGAAGATCAACGACAAAGCGCCAGAGTTTGCCATGCATCGGCGCAGATTTGACCGCCTGACGCCGGTGTTCCCGCATGAGCGTCTGCACCTGGAGTACCCGGGTTGCGAGCCCTCGGTGCGAATGGTGGATATGTTCTCGCCCATCGGCAAGGGCCAGCGCGGCATGATCGTCTCGCAGCCGAAGGCCGGCAAGACCACGTTGCTGAAGCAGATTGCCAGGTCGATTCTGACGAACCACAAGTCGGTGCACATGATCATTCTGTTGATCGACGAGCGGCCCGAGGAGGTGACGGACTTCAAGGAGTTCGTGCAGGGCACCAGCGCAGAGGTCATCTACTCGACTTTCGACGAGGAGCCGAACCGCCATCGCCGCGTCTCCGAGATGACCATGGAGCGCGCGAAGCGATTGGTGGAGTACGGTGAGGATGTGGTGATCCTTTTAGACAGTATCACAAGACTTGCGCGGGCGTACAACCTCACGTGCGTCTCCAGCGGCCGTACGCTCTCGGGCGGTCTCGATCCCAACGCATTGTTCATGCCGAAGAAGTTCTTCGGTGCGGCGCGCTGCATGAAGGAGGGCGGAAGCCTGACGATCCTCGCAACCGCGCTGGTGGAGACCGGCAGCCGCATGGACGATGTTGTGTACGAGGAGTTCAAGGGAACCGGCAACATGGAGCTCGTGCTTAACCGCGACCTCTCGGAGCGCCGCATTTTTCCCGCGATCGACCTTCCGAAGTCCAGCACGCGCCGCGAGGACCTGCTTTTAAACGAGATGGAGCAGCGCGCGAACGTCATCATGCGGCGTGCATTCAACAGCAAATCCGCCGACGAGTCCGTGGAGCAGATCATCAATCTGTTCTCGCGAACCCGCACGAATTTCGAGTTTATGCAGTACCTTTCGAGGACAAAATTAAGCTGAAAAAACAGCTGATTCGGGGCATAGAATTTTTCAAAATTGATGTTGCATTTCGGAAAATGCTATGATATAATACAAAAGCTGTTCAAATTGAGTGTTAGGTCGACTGGTTTCGACCGGCCGATTACTATAGGATTGATGAGAGGTGAAACATCATGAAGGAAGCGATTCAGCCGAAGTACTATCAGGCAAAGGTAACATGCAACTGTGGCAATGAGTTTGTGACCGGTTCCACGAAATCGGAGATTCACGTAGAAATCTGCTCCAAGTGCCATACGTTCTATACCGGACAGAAGAAAGCCGCTCAGGCACGCGGTGCCATTGAGAAGTTCAATAAGAAGTACGGCTTCTAATCGAGGGAAACATGTTGATGCCTTGACAATCATTTGTCAAGGCATTTCTTCTATTACGAGGTTCGCAGCGGGCATGCCCGGGCGGGCCGGATGACGGGGGTGAGCGGATGGAAGAGCAGTTGAAGCCGTCGGGAATCGGCGGCCAGGCCGTGATGGAGGGCGTGATGATGCGCAACCGCAGCAAATACGCGGTGGCGGTCAAGCAGTCGGACGGCCGTATGGTTTTAAACGTAAAAGAGTATCACAGCATCAGCGAGAAGATTCCCTTTCTGGGATGGCCTTTTCTGCGCGGCGCCGTGAATCTGATCGAGTCGATGATCGTCGGCATGGGTACATTGATGTACTCTGCGAACTTCGTGGACGAGGAGCCCGCGAAGGACGGAGAGAAGGCAGCGAAGAAGGCAGCTAAGAAGGCCGCAAAGGAAGCTGCAAGGGAAGCTGTAACAGAGGCTGCAGAGCCTTCTGCGGAGGCCGCGCCGGCATCCGAAGAGGAGAAATCCCAGACGTTCATGACGCCTGCGATGGTCGGTCTGACCGTCGTGTTGTCGCTGGCGGTGACGATCGCGTTGTTCATGCTGCTGCCGTTTGCCATCACGTCGCTGTTTGAGCGCGTGACCGGCATCGAGTCGGCCTGGGTTTCGAGTATCCTCGAGGGCCTTATCCGGATCGGCATTTTCATCGGCTATGTGGCGCTTATCGCCCGCATGGAGGAGATCAAGCGCGTGTTCCGCTACCACGGTGCGGAGCACAAGACCATCAACTGCATCGAGCACGGACTTCCCCTCACGGTGGAAAATGCACGGGTCTCCTCGAAGGAGCACAAGCGCTGCGGAACGAGCTTTATGATCTTTGTCATGGTCATCAGTATTCTGGTGTTCTCCATCGTCAATCTGTTCCCGCTCTACATCGGGTATTCGCGGGTGCTGAAGTTTCTGGTGCGCTTCGGCGTGCGGCTTTTGCTGCTGCCGGTCGTGGCTGGGTTAAGCTATGAGTTTCTGCGCCTTGCGGGACGCACGAACAACCGTGTGATCGCTGTGCTGAGCAAGCCGGGTCTGTGGATGCAGGCTCTCACGACGAAGGAGCCGGACGACGAGATGCTTGCGGTGGCCATCGCCTCGGTGGAGGCGGTGTTCGACTGGAAGGCATTTTTGGCGGGAACCGCCGCGGATCAGTGCGCGGTACCGTTGGAGGTCGGCGAGTATCTGATCGCCGATGACGGAAGCTATGTGCCCACGGTGACGGGCTTTTTGAACGCCGAAAAATGAAAGGATTCTGCCATGGAGATTTGCAAGCCGGAGACGTACCGCGCGGCAGCGCGCGCGTGGGCGGATGCGCTGCAGCAGGCGGGGGTGCCGGAGGCAACTCTGCAGGCGGAGCGCCTGCTTTGGCATGTCTGTGACATGACGCCGGCGTCGTGGCTGATGCGCCGCGAGGAAGCGATTTCCGGGGCGGAGTGGGATGCATTTTCCGCACTTGCAAAGAGGCGGCTTGCGAGAGAGCCGCTTCAGTACATCCTGGGAGAGCAGGAATTTATGGGGCTGCCGTTTACGGTGACGCCCGATGTGCTGATCCCCAGACAGGACACGGAGCACGCCGTTATGGAGGCGCTTGCATGCTGTGCGGGGAAGCGTGTTTTGGATATGTGCACAGGCTCCGGCTGTATTGCCGTGAGCATTGCGAAGCTCGGGAAGCCCGCGTCGGTGACGGGGGTTGACATTTCGGAGGCGGCCCTTGCGGTCGCTGCGGAAAATGCCCGCCGGAACGACGTTTCGGTGTCCTTTGTAAAGAGCGATATGTTCTCCGGTGTGGAGGGGGAGTTCGACGTGATCGTTTCGAATCCGCCGTACATTCCGCCGGAGCAGCTGGCCGGCCTGGAGCCGGAGGTTACGGACCATGAGCCGCGCCTTGCGCTGTACGGGGGCGAGGACGGTCTTTCATATTACCGTGTGCTGGTTACGGAGGGCGCGAAGCATTTGCGGCCGGCCGGTGACGGAGAAACGGGAGGTATACTGATCGTGGAAATCGGATTTGACCAGGGCGTCAGCGTGCCTGCCCTGTTCCGCGAGGCGGGATTTGCCGGAGTGCGCGTGAAGAAGGATTACGCCGGACTCGATCGGGTTGTTATCGGACATTTGTAGCGGTTGGTCTGACTGCGGAGACAAAGGAAGATAACCCGAATTGAGAAAGGATGAAAGATCATGTTTGAACAATTGGAAGACGTATGCAAGCGATACGAAGAGCTCCAGCTCGAGCTTTCGAGCCCGGATGCGACGGCGGATACGAACCGCTTCCGCAAGCTCATGAAGGAGCAGAGCGACTGCGAGCCGCTGGTGACCACGTACCTTGCGTATAAGAAGGCAAAGCAGACGGTCGCGGAGAGCCTGGAGATGCTCGAGAGCGAATCGGACGATGAGATGCGGGAACTCCTCAAGGAGGAGCTTGCCGACGGCAAGACGCAGATCACGGATTATGAGCAGAAGTTGAAGCTTCTTTTGATCCCGAAGGACCCGAACGATGACAAGGACGTTGTAGTCGAGATCCGTGCGGGCGCCGGCGGCGAGGAGGCGGCTTTGTTTGCGGCGGAGCTGTATCGCATGTATGTGCATTACATCGAGTCGCGCCGCTGGAAGATCGAGCTCGTCAACGCGGACGAGACCGGCCTCGGCGGAATGAAGGAAGTGGAATTCATGGTGAAGGGGCAGGGAGCGTACTCCGTGCTCAAATACGAGAGCGGTGTGCACCGCGTGCAGCGCGTGCCGGAGACCGAATCCGGCGGGCGCATCCACACCTCGACGGCCTCGGTGGCCGTGATGCCGGAGGCGGAGGAGGTCGACGTCAAGATCGACGAGAAGGACATCCGCATCGACGTCATGCGTGCCTCCGGAAACGGCGGTCAGTGCGTCAACACGACGGACTCGGCCGTGCGGCTTACACATTTTCCGTCGGGCATCGTGGTGTACTCGCAGACCGAAAAATCGCAGCTGCAAAACCGCGACAAGGCGTTCGCGCTGCTGCGTGCAAAGCTGTATGACCTGGAGCTTCAGAAGGCGCACGATGCCGAGGCAGCGGCCCGCAGAAGCCAGATCGGAACGGGCGACCGGTCCGAGAAGATAAGGACGTATAATTTTCCGCAGAGTCGCGTGACGGACCACCGCATCGGCCTGACGTTGTACAAGCTCGACAAGATATTAAACGGCGATCTGCAGGAGCTGATCGACGGACTGACGGCGGCCGATCAGGCGGCCAAGCTTGCGAAGCAGGAAGAGCAGTGAAGATCGGAAGAGGAGCATCGGAGCTGTCCGGGGAAGCCCGCGACGGAGGGGAGCTTACGAGATGATTACGGCAAAATCCAATCCGCAACTGAAGTACCTCGCGACTCTGCTTAAAAAGCGGAGCGCCCGGGAGGAGGACCGTGTCTTTGTCTGCGAGGGTCGGAAAATGTTCTTCGAGATCCTTGCGCAGCACCCGGAGAATCTCGTGAAGATCTACTGGTCGGAGCGGGGGCTTGCGGGGCTTGACGACGAGGAGCTTGAGGCGCTTTCGACGTGCAGCTACGAGACGGTTTCGGACGAGGCATTTGACGCGGTTGCGGAGACCGTGACGCCCCAGGGCGTTCTGGCCGTTGTCCGCATGCCGCACTATGAGCTTTCGGACATGCTTGTGAAGGAGGACGCGAGGCTTCTGCTTTTGGAGAGCCTGCGGGACCCGGGGAATCTGGGAACCGTGCTTCGCACCGCGGAGGCGGCCGGCATGAGCGGCGTGATCCTGACGACGGACTCGGTGGACGTGTTCAACCCCAAGGTGGTGCGCTCGACCATGGGCGCGATCCTGCGCGTGCCGTTTTTGTACGCGGAGGATTGGCAGGGGACTCTGGCAGCGCTGAAGAGCGAGGGCGTTACGCTGTATGCGGCGCATCTGCAGGGTTCGGTGCCGTACACGGAGCCGGCCTACGAGGGCCGCACGGGCATCCTCATCGGCAACGAGGCGAACGGCCTGACGGAGGAGACGACTGCCATGGCGGACGTTAGGGTCCGCATCCCCATGGAGGGCATGGCGGAGTCGTTAAATGCAGCCGTGGCAGCGGCAATTTTGATGTACCGGACAAAACATTGAGCAATTGCGACATCTTTCCTGTCGTTGTTTGGAAAAGCAACAAAAGACAGCGGCGGATGTCGCTTTTTTTTGCCCTTGCATTGCGCACGGCGGTTTGTTATAATGGCACACGGTAAACGGATTGCACCCGCACGCGCATGGCACGCAGGATGCGAAGGGGGCGGAGAGCGCAGATCCGGGAAAGGCGAGGTTCGTAGTATGGAAAATGTTACATTTGACGCGGCGTTGGCGTCGCGGTTTGTGAACGCTTCCGAGATGTCCCTCATCAAGGGCCAGGCGGAGGCGGCAAGGGCAGAGCTTCTCGGAAGAGGCGGCGCAGGCAATGATTTCCTTGGCTGGATTGATCTTCCGGTAGCGTATGACAAGGACGAGTTCGCGCGCATCAAGAAGGCGGCAGCGAAGATTCAGTCGGATTCCGATGTTTTGGTTGTGATCGGCATCGGCGGTTCGTACCTGGGCGCACGTGCGGCGATCGAGTTTCTGCGCCACAGCTTTTACAACAACGTGTCGAAGGAGATCCGCAAGACTCCCGAGATTTACTACGCAGGCAACAGCATCAGCGGAACGTACCTCAAGCACCTCATCGAGGTGATCGGGGACCGCGACTTCTCCGTCAACATCATCAGCAAGTCCGGAACGACGACGGAGCCCGCGATCGCATTCCGCGTGTTCAAGGAGCTTCTGATCAAGAAGTACGGCCGCGAGGAGGCCAACAAGCGTATCTACGCGACTACCGACAAGGCGAGAGGAGCCCTGAAGCAGGTGGCCAACGAAGAGGGGTACGAGAGCTTCGTAGTGCCGGACGATGTGGGAGGACGCTTCTCCGTATTGACGGCGGTAGGTCTTCTTCCCATCGCGGTGAGCGGTGCGGATCTGGACGCTTTGATGGCAGGTGCGGCAAGCATGCGCGAGGCGTGCATCAGCAAGGATTTTGCGGAAAATGATGCCCTTCAGTATGCGGCAATCCGCAACATTCTCTACCGCAAGGGTAAGAGCGTTGAGGTGCTTGCAAACTACGAGCCGTCGCTTCACTATGTGAGCGAGTGGTGGAAGCAGCTCTACGGCGAGAGCGAGGGCAAGGACCAGAAGGGAATTTTCCCGGCCAGCGTTGATCTTACCACCGATCTTCACTCCATGGGCCAGTTCATCCAGGACGGCGCGCGCATCATGTATGAGACGGTTCTGAATGTGCAGAAGAGCCGCGAGGAGATCGTGCTCACGGCGGAGCCTGTGGATCTCGACGGAATGAACTACCTTGCGGGCAAGACCGTTTCGTTTGTCAACGAGAGCGCAATGAAGGGAACGCAGCTTGCACATGTGGACGGCGGGGTGCCGAACCTTGTGATCAACATCCCCGAGCAGAATGAATTTTTCCTCGGCCAGCTGTTCTACTTCTTTGAGTTCGCATGCGGCGTAAGCGGCTACATGCTTGCGGTCAACCCGTTCAATCAGCCCGGCGTTGAGAGCTACAAGAAGAATATGTTCGCTCTGCTCGGAAAGCCCGGCTACGAGGAGCTTCGCGCGCAGTTGATGGCGAGACTTAACGGCTAAGCGGCGGGGACAACCCGGAACGGCAAGGCAGAAGAATTAAGACTAAAAAGCAGGACAAAAAAACTACGGCAGGAACCTTCGGGCTCCTGCCGTAGTATGTTGTTTACGGTAGTGCAGTTTACAGCGGAGTGTAACCCTCGGGCTCCGGAGTGCTTTCGGAGTCCTTTTTTATGCCGCCGGTGTGGACTAAAAACAGACCGAAGAAGCCGCCGCAGGCACCGCCGATGATGTGGCCGAGCTGTGAGATGTTGTCCTCGCGGAAAGCGTTGACGAACTCATTGCCCAGGTAGAGGATGCAGATGACGATGAACGTGATCGGAATCCGGCCCTTCTCCGCATTGGTGACCGAGGAGAGGATGATGAACATGAAAACGATGCCGCTGGCGCCCAAAAGCGCGGAATCGGGGAAGATCAGGTTGAACAGAATGCCTGTGATGACCGCCGTAATGACCATCATCTCCAGGATCATCTTGCTGCCGTATTTTTCCTCGAGCATCGGTCCGAGCATCAGGATGTAAAGCATGTTGCTGAGGTAGTGGCTCCAGCCGGCGTGCCCGATGGCGTGGCCGACCAGACGGAAGTACATCAGGGGATCCGTGAGCGGGGCGCGGTAGGTCATGAACAGACGCCTCGTGGAATTCATGTCCGTGATGCTTCCGAGTGCCAGCGCACACAGGCAAACCAGCGCGAATGTCAATGTGACGGGAGCGTTGTAATGAAAACGGTGGAGCAGTTTCTTTAGCGTATTCATCGGACAAATCCTTTCTGCCGGCGGTTGCCGGCGAGGTCGGTTATGCGGCTTGGAAGATTACTCTTCGAGTTTCAGATCGCCGTCCTTAATGATGCCTGCCTTGCGGAAAACCGAGCCGAGGGCAATGCACAAAACAGCGGGAAGTACAAAACTGATGAGCACAAGGCCGAGCCAGTCGAACCAGCCCGCATTGCCTGCCCAGCCGGTGATGACACCGATCTGGCCGACGAAGCCGCAGGTGCCCATGCCGGACGAGATTGCGGGACCGTTCATCTCAAGCTTGAAGTAGCACGTAGCGATCGGACCGGTGATGGCCGAGGCGATGATCGGAGGAAGCCAGATGACCGGCTTCTTTGCGATGTTGCCCATCTGCAGCATGCTGGTGCCGATGCCCTGGGACACGAGACCGCCGACTTTATTTTCCTTGTAGCTCAAAACGGCAAAGCCGACCATCTGCGCGCAGCAGCCGGCGACTGCGGCACCGCCCGCGAGACCGACCAGTCCCAGCGCGGCACAGATGGCTGCGGAGGAGATCGGAAGCGTGAGTGCCATACCGATGACGACGGAAACCACAACGCCCATGATGAACGGCTGCTGCTCGGTTGCCCACATGGTGAGGTCACCGACCTTGGAAGCAGCCCAGCCGATGTGCGGGGCCGTCCAGATGGACAGAAGACCGCCGATGACGACGGTGACAAACGGGGTTACCAGTATATCGATCTTCGTCTCCTTGGAAACCATCTTGCCGAATTCCACGGCGATGATGGCGATCAGAAGAACCGCCAGCGGACCGCCGGCGCCGCCCTCGCTGTTGGCCGCATAGCCGACCGCGGCAGCGGAGAAGATGACAAGCGGAGGAGCCTGCAGCGCAACGGCGATGGAAACCGCCATCGCGGGGCCGGCGACGCTCTGTGCGAAGACACCGATCTTCACAAACCAGTCGCAGAGCTGCTTGAGCCAACCCAGAGACGCCGTGTCGACGAGTGCCTTGCCGGCCTGCTCGCCGAGGGTCTTGATGATCGTGCCGATCAGGAGTGACGCGAACAGACCCTGAGCCATGGCGCTCATGGCGTCAATGCCGTAGCTCTTCCAGGAAATGTTGATTTTCTTGCGTTTCAAAAAGGCTTTCATTTGTGACCTCCAAAACGACCGCCCTTCGGGCGAATTTTCTTCAAACTATCATAGTTGATCGAAAAATACAAGAAAAATACAAGCAAAACAGCGAAAAATGTCATGCTTTGCCGCAAAGCATAAGTCCTGCTAATACTTCAAATAAGTATAAAAGGATTTTCTCGCTGAATCTGCCCTTGCAAGGTTTTTTTCGAGAGAGTACAATGGGTACGTTAAAAGAGTTCATCAGCTGCGCCTGTGTACGCACGGTGCGGCATTCGGGAGGATATCTATGGGCGGATTTTTCGGAGTAGCTTCGAAGGAGGATTGCATTTTCGACCTGTTCTTCGGAGTCGATTATCACTCGCATCTCGGAACGCGCCGCGCCGGTCTGGCGGTGTACGGCGACAACGGTTTCGAGAAATCAATCCACAAGATTGAGAATTCACCGTTCCGGACGAAATTTGAGAAGGAGGCGCATGAGATGCACGGTCACGCCGGCATCGGCTGCATCTCCGATTTTGAGCCGCAGCCGATCCTGGTGCGGTCTCATCACGGCAAATTCGCCATCACCACGGTCGGCAAGATCAACAATCGCGACGAGATCGTGGATAAGATTTTGAAGAACAATTCACACTTCTTTATCATGAGCAACGGCGAGGTCAACCCGACCGAGCTGACCGCTGCTCTGATCGACCAGAAGGAAAATCTGATCGAGGGCATCCGCTACGCGCAGGAGGTCATCGACGGCTCGCTGTCCATGCTTGTGCTGACGGACAAGGGCGTCTTCGCGGCGAGAGACCGTCTGGGACGCACCCCGATCGCCATCGGACGCAAGGACGGCGCGTATTGTGCGGCACTGGAGAGCTTCTCCTACGCGAACCTCGGATACCACACGGTTCGCGAGCTCGGCCCCGGAGAGATCGTCGTGTTCGACGCGAACTCCTGCACCTCGCTGGTCGCACCCGGCAGAAACATGAAGATCTGTACATTCCTGTGGATCTACTACGGCTATCCGTCCTCGTCCTACGAGGGCGTCAGCGTAGAGCATGCGAGATACCGCTGCGGTGAGTATCTGGCAAAGCGCGACGATGTGAAGCCCGACGTGGTTGCCGGCGTTCCGGATTCGGGAACCGCACACGCCATCGGCTATGCGAACGCCGCAGGAATTCCGTTTACGAGACCGCTGATCAAGTACACGCCCACCTGGCCCCGTTCGTTCATGCCGACCATGCAGGAGAAGCGCGATCTGATCGCAAAGATGAAACTGATCGCCGTGCCCGAGCTTGTGAAGGACAAGAGCCTGCTGATCATCGACGACTCCATCGTCCGCGGTACGCAGCTTCGCGAGACAGCGGAGTTCCTGTTCGAGAGCGGAGCGAAGGAAGTACACGTCCGCCCTGCATGCCCGCCGCTTCTGTACGGCTGCAAATATCTCAATTTTTCGCGCTCCAAGAGCGAGATGGAACTGATCACCCGCCGTTGCATCGCCGAGATCGAGGGAACGGAGGACGTTGCTCCGGAGGTTTTGGCGGAGTACGCAGACCCCGATTCGGAGCGCTACCAGAAGATGCTGGACGCAATCTGCCGGAAGCTGAAGTTCACATCCTTACGGTATCACCGCCTCGACGACATGCTCGCATCCATCGGTATTCCCGCGGAAAATCTGTGCACCTACTGCTGGAACGGAGCGGAGTCCAACGAGGAATGATTGTGGAAAATGTCCGATAACAAGTCATTTGCATGGGCTGTTACGGAACGGATTCCGAAAAAATGAAAAGACTGTGGCTCGAATTGACATTGCACCGATATACAGATATAATGAACAGGTAACGATAACGCGATATGTTCATTGTATGGCATATCGGTGCTTTTGCGTATTGGAAATAAATAAGGAGGTTGGACTATGGCTATTGCCAGAACCCCGGAAGAGGAGCAGGTGGTAAGAGATAACCTGATTGCCACCTGTGCGAAGGTGTTCCTTCGCGACGGGTACTCGAAGGTCACGATGAAGTCCCTCGCTGATGAGGCTGGCTGCACGACCGGAAAGTTCTACAGTAACTTCGCGGGCAAACCGGAGATTCTCCGAGTGTTGATGGAGAAGTTGACCCGCACAACGTACAACGAGACGATGAAGCTGCTTGCTAAAGAGAGCGACACCCCCATGGAAAAACTGATGCTCTTCTTCGTCACGCAGTACGAGATCTGCCACGTAAACGAAAAGATCCGTGAGCTGTTCCATTTTGCATATGAGGATTCGGAGGCGCTCAGCGCGGTTGCCGATTTCTTCAAGGAAGACCTGAGAACCGCTTTGGAACAGACGTACGGCAAGAAGATGGACGACCAGAAGCTTTTGACGGTCACGACCATGGGATTCTGCGCAATGCGCGGTATCATCATGAGCGAGTACAAGGGATACGCGTACGAGGAAAATGAACAGATCGCCTACATGCTGGATCTGATCCTGTACATCTACGGTATTCAGGGCAAGGACGCCGATGCATTGTACGCCCGCATCGAGGAGGCGAAGCCGATGCTTCGCGAGGCAACCTACAACCTGATCATCTACATCCTGCAGACGAAGCTTCTGTAAGACGAGGTTCCCATGGAAGAATGCAAGGTTTGCGGCCGGAGGAATCCGATCGAAGAGGCAAATTTCTGTTACTATTGCGGAGCGGCTCTGGAGAGTCGCGGTGAGGCTGCGACTGTGAGCGCGGAGCCCGAGGCGGAAGCCTTCCGGCGGCTTGCGGCGGAGGTCAATGCCTCGGAGCAGACGGAGAAACCGAAGTTCTCCAAATGGAAGTGTTTCGGAATCCTGTGCCTGACGCTGATCCCGGTATACGGCTGGCTGTTTTTGCTCGGCTGGCTGATCTTCACGGTCAGCAATCCGACGGTATCCGCAGAGCGCAAGGAGGTTGCCAAGGGCGCGTTGATGTTCGTGGCGCTCCTTCTGATCGCCGTGATCATTTTCTCCTGGTACGTTTCGAAGAATCCGGACTATTTCAATCAATTGATGGATTCCTACGCGAACATGTACGGCGGAGCCGCGAAGTAGCGGTAACAGCCGGGAACAATTGCAAAAAACAAAAACGCGGGGAGATGCGTATGCGTCTCCCCGTGTTATAGTTTCCGGCCGTTCGGATCGCTCCACAAAAGCTTCCATTCGCGCCGCCCGGAGTAGTAGAGAAGGCGGAAGGGGACCCGGGCGCCGCAGTACTCGGATTCACAGGAGTACTCCGTCGAGGCGAGCCCGCAGTAGTTGCGGTCCTCGGCGGTTAAGATGCGGATGTTTGTGAGCATGTGAAGAGTACCGTCCGCATCCTTCCACTTGACACTCAGCGGGATCAGACGGCCGGTGCTGGTGAACCAGACGCCGCAGGCAATCGGAACCTGGCGGCCCCCGGGTGTGCCGGAGTCGGTTGTAAATCGTTGATCAAGACCCATCATCGCCATGAGAAGCTCCTTTCTCCGGAAGCAGGGATGCCCGCGTGACGGCGCCCTTGCCGAAGCGCTTGCGGATGGCATCCACGGCGCGGTCGACTTTCTCAAAACGCTCGTAGTCCGCGGTGTCGAACATCGACAACTGGCGGGTGGGAGCGTCCGGAGACACGCGGGAGGTATGGACGCCGAGACTTCGGATGGGCGTCTTGTCCCAGGCGGCATCGAAAAGCCGGCAGGCGTGCTCGTGAAGCTCCCGGGTGATGTTCGTGGGAGTCTCCAAAACCGTCTGATGGCTGTAGTAGTGCAGATCAAAAGTGCGGATGCTGACAGAGATCACACTGATGTGAACACCGTCCGCCCGCAGTCTTGTGCCCACGCTGTCGCAGAGTCGCAGCAACACCTGCTTCGCCTCCGCGGCGTCGGTCACATCGTGGTCGACGGTGGTTGAGTTGCCGTAGCCTTTGTTCGGCGGAGGCGAGTCGATCACGGGGCTTGGGTCTATTCCGTTCGCAAAATTGAAAACCGTGGTCCCGTGCTGCTTTAACGCGCTGCGCAGGACGGACTCCGGCGTGTTCGCAACCTCTCCAATGGTGCGGATCCCTAAAGAGTGCAGTTTCCGTTCCGTAGCGCGGCCGATGAAGAAGAGGTCCCGCACCGGCAGCGGCCACATCTTTGCGGGAATCTCCTCGGGCCAGAGGGTATGTACCCGGTCGGGCTTCGTAAAATCCGACGCCATCTTCGCCAAAAGCTTGTTGACCGAAACCCCGATGTTGACGGTGAAGCCGAGCTCCTCCCGGATGCGCTCCCGGAGTGCGTTCGCAAACGCTACGGGATCCTTTCTTGCGGCTGCAATCTCCGACATGTCCAGAAAAGCCTCGTCGATGGAAAACTGCTCCACGAGAGGGCAGACGTCGTGCAGGATGGCCAGAAGAGCGTTCGAGCACTCGACGTAGAGACTGTAATTCCCGGGTACTACGGTCAGTTCGGGACACAGGCGGCGCGCCTCCGCAAGCGGCTGCGCCGTGCGCACGCCGTATTTCTTCGCGGGGATCGACGTCGCGAGCACGATGCCGTGACGGGCGGCCTCGTCGCCGCCCACGACCGCGGGAATCGTGCGCAGGTCCGTGGTCTCCCCGAGATGGCGCATGCGGTAGACGGCCTCCCAGCTTAAGAAGGCGCTGTTCACATCGCAATGGAAGATCAGGCGCTCGGAACGGGCGGATCGGTTGTCAGCCGGGCTTTGCATCGCAGGCCTCCTTATCGGGATGTCACAGGGAAGAAAAGAGATAGCTTCCCCGCATACCGGTATTATAGCACGAACATATGTTCGATTGCAAGAGGGGCGAACAAATTTCGCAAAATATTGCTATACTTTCCTCGCCACATGTGCTACACTTGTGGCAGTTTTGCGCCGCCGGCACCAAAGAGTACCCGCCGCGGCGATGCGGAAAGGAACCTTACAATGGCGATATACGATTGTCATGCACATATTTATCCCGAGAAGATTGCATCCAAGGCCGTGGAGGGCGTAGGTCATTTCTACGGAATCCCGATGGATTGTCCGACGGGAACGGCGGAGACGCTTCTTGCGATCGGCGACGAGGCCGGCATTGATCGCTTCCTCGTACACTCCGTGGCGACGCAGGCGCGCCAGGTGGAGAGTATCAACAACTTTTTGGCGGAGACGGTTGCAAAGGAGACCCGCTTCATCGGCTTCGGTACGATGCATGCGGATTATGAGAACAAGGTGGATGAGCTGGAGCGCATCATCGGAATGGGATTGCGCGGTATCAAGATTCATCCGGACTCGCAGCTCTACGCGGTGGACGACCCTCGCATGTTTGAGCTTTACGACGCACTGCAGGGGCGCTATCCGATCCTCGTGCACTGCGGCGACTACCGCTACGATTATGACAATCCCGAGCGGGTGCGGAGAGTCCTTGACATGTTCCCGCGGCTCACATTTATCGCGGCGCACTTCGGCGGATGGAGCCTGCAGGACCTGGCTCTCGAGTATCTGAAGGACACGCATTGCTATTTTGACTGCAGCAGCTCTATGATGTACTTAGGGCAGAAGCGCTCGGCGGAGCTCATCCGCGAATACGGAGCGGACCGCTTCCTGTTCGGGTCGGATTTTCCGATGTGGAGCCCGAAGGACGAGCTGGAGCGATTCCGCGCGCTGGATCTCACGGAGGAGGAGAAGGACAGAATTCTTTCGAAGAATCCGGAGAATGTTCTACAATTGTAGTATCAACGAAAATCAGAAAGCTCCCGGCCGGAGAAAACCGGTCGGGAGCTTTTTTGCTGTCGGAACACTAAGCTCTTTCGAAGGACGCTTTTTATCGAATCGGAATCGTGACACCGTTTACGGTGATCTCTGTAATCTCGTCTGCCGGAATCAGGGAAGTGAGTTCCTCCGGCGTATCGAACGAGTGATTCGGGAGGAGAAGATACCGCGCGAAGCCGCTGGAACCCTTGGGATTGGGACCTTCTACCAAACGGCCGCCCGAGAAACCGTAAGATACAGCTTCCTTTGCGGGATAAACGGTTCCGCCGGCAAGAGTAATCGAGTCGATAAGGAAAATCTTTTCACCGCCGGAAGGTCGCTCCGCATACACCGTAAGGCATGTCGGAGAAATCCGGACTTTCGTAACGGTTACGTCGCCTGCTGTTTTGTTTACCTCGATGACTTCCTCACGAGAATCATACTTGGTATTCCAACGGAACGTAAACTGCTTGGCATCCGTGCTGCTGTCGACGTAAAATGGAAGGTCCACTGTGAAGTAGCCCTTGTTAATCGGAAGGTCTTCGCTGAAGAAATACAGCAGGTACCACAGAGAACCATCCCGGGCGAACGGCGTGGAAATCATGCCATAATTATAGTAGCGAACATCGCTGTCGGGGTTCGTGAATTCTATATGCGGTATCCCCATGGTGCCCGGGAGAAGAACCGTTTCGCTTGATACAAAACCGTCCGGGACGGAATCCGTGAATTTCAGGTTGGTCTTGACCTCTGCCCACTGGTTGTTCAAATCGCCGAAGGCATCCACAATGGTAACTTCGACACCGTCGATTTCCTTCGTTTGTCCGATTTCATACCAGTTTTCGGTTACCACATCTCCGGGTTCCTTCATGCCCAGCAGATCCGTGAAACGAACGTCAAATCCGATTTTTGCCACCGCGATCAGTGTTCCCAACAGGAAGACGGCCATGCAGGCGGCAATCAGTGCAACCCTGAAGCCATTGCGGCGTCCCTTGCGGGAAGGCGCGACCTTTGCGGCCTGTTCATTCTGCATCTTGGCAAGCGCCAGGTCAGCTACTGCATTTTCCGCAAATGCATCCCCTTCCGGGGCAGCAGCTTCCATGTGTTCTGCCTCTGCAGCGGTCGGCAGATTTCCGAAGGGAGAATCGTTGCCGATGAGAGTGAAATTGTCATTTTTCGAATTCTTCATATGAGGTGACTCCTTTCTCCGCGAGGATCGAGCGAAGCTTCGATTTGCCGCGGTGAAGAATGTTTTCAACTTTCTTTTCGGAAAAGTGCAGGTGTGTTGCGATGTCCCGGACGCTCCGGCCTTCGTAGTAACGGCTGTAGAAGACACTTCGCGTCGGTTCCTTAAGCTCGTTGATTGCGGAGAGAACGGTTTCCCGAAGCCATTGCCCGGCGGCGTTGTCCTCCGTGCGTTCCGAAGACTCCGGCTCCAGGCCGTTTTCGGCGGCAACCTCCAACGAGAGCGTTTCCGGCAATGCGTTTCGAAGCCTGTCTCTGCAGACATTTCTGGCGATGGCGAAGAGGTAACTTTTGAGGGAATAGGTTTCGCTCAATTGCACCTTCTCACGATGTTGCCAAAGCTTTACGAAGACATCGGCCTCTGCCTCCTCAATCTCCTCACACTGGCGCCCGGCGAGGATGGAGGTGCAGATCTTGTGCACGGCGGGACCGAAGACGTGAATCATCTGCCGCATGCCCTGTTCCGCATCGGTTTTCAAAAGCATAAGCAAACGTTGCTCGTCCATCGGCACCCTCCTTTCCGCGAAGCATTCATCGCTTCACAACACTATACGCAAAATGCATCCGGAATCCCTCACATCCTGCGAAAAATGACAAGATTATTATCCTTCGGGGAGTGCAGAGGTGTCAAGGGAAAGCACGAACAAATCCCGACCGGCGAAACCGTTTGGTGTCGTTCATCCAAAAAACATGTCGTTCGTCCAGATGTTGTTGATTTCGTTGGTGGGAGCAGGTATGATAAAAGGGTGGAAGGATTTACAACACGTGGGGGTGTTTGTATGTGGAAAAGAATCTCAAGTATCTTTGGAGTTACCGTATTAGCTGTGGGGGTGCTTATCATCCTTAAAGCTGTAAACAAGGAACCAAGTGATGGAAAAAAGGCAACGGCAACACCTACCGTGACAGTTGCGGTAACAGAAGTAGTAACGCCGGGGCCCGGATACGATGTTGATACGGAATTGTTTTGGAACATATTTACTGACTATTTTCCAAAGGAGTCGTTGAAACGTGCAAGCGAAAAGAACAGTAAAGCGTCTTTCGCCGGAAGAATCGAATTGTCCGAGGAAGAATGGGATAAAATAAAGCCGAAGTTGAATTTTGACGACTGGTATTTGAAGGAGTATCCGGAGCCACAAAAATCGAGTTTATATGGCTATGCAGAAGAGATGTTCGTCGAGAAGGAATGGACAAATGTTGTGGCAGAATGGTATTGTATACGGTATGTTGAGATCCCGAAGAGGCGAGCCGTTGACGAACGCATCGAGGTTATGCCCCGTGATGACAACGGAGTAGTGATTTTATATAGTGTCTATGTTTATTAGAGAAACAGGATTATGGTATGAAAAACAGCAACGCTATTATAAAAACATTATTGATTCTCGGCGTGATTTATTGCTTGCTGGCGTATTGGCTGCCTGTGAGGGAATACCGAAGGGTAACCGATCGGTTCAATCAGTATATCGCGGAAACCTTCAAGAGTGAATCAAACAGTAACGGGACATATCTGGTTGCGCGCTTGGAGATGAGCCCGGATGAGTTCTGCTCATTGAAGGAGGAGTTGGTTGCGCAAGACTGGACCGCCGATGATACAACGGATTTCTACAGCACAATAACGTTGATTGAGGATAAAGAGCCGGGAGATAAGACGGAAAGTTTGTTTTACTCTACGCATGTTCCGGTTCCGCCGGAAATCTTTGATAACAAGATTACGATTGAAATGTATGTCGTTCATAAGCACGACAAGGTTTTGATTGAGTACCGCGGATATGTATGGGTCAGTCATATACCCTTTGAGAAACTTCGGTGATGAGGATGAACGGAGTTGGTTGTCGTCCGACTCCGCACGTCATTTTTCGCAAAAAAAAGAAAAAAATTGTTGACATTGCCGCAAAAAAGCGCTACAATGCGGACAATTCAACAGAATAAAGCGTAAAAGCGATGACGAAGACAGTCCGATGTTGATGCTTTCAGAGAGCCGGTGGGTGGTGTGAACCGGCAGCGGAGATATCAATGGACCCATCCCTTCAGAGCTGATGACCTGAAACTTTCGCCGGTTACGGCGGGCAAGTAAGTAGGGGATTCCGTGATGCCGCGTGAGAGCAAAGGACTTGATGGAGTCCCTGAGTGGCGCGAAAGCGCAATTTGAGTGGTACCGCGGGTTATAATGGCTCGTCTCAAAGGCAACTTTGAGACGGGTCTTTTTTGATGCAAAAGCCGAGCGCCGGAACACAAGCGCCAAACCACTCGCAATCCGTTTGCATCGAGCAGTCCGTCCGAAGGTTGCATCCATCACAACAGGCAAGAGAACAACACAGGCGAGAAAGCCAGGAGGACAATCTCATGAGTGAGGCAGTCGACACCAAATTGCAGGAAGTTGCAGCCCGTATCCGCGAACTCCGTGAAATCTCCGGAATGAGTGTGGCGGAGGCCGCAGAGAAGACCGAGGTCAGTGAAGCACAGTACCTCTTGTATGAGGACGGAAAGGAAGACCTTCCGTTTACCTTTATCCACAAATGCACGCGCGCATTTGGCGTGGAGCTTTCGGCGATTACCGAGGGCCATTCCACGAAGCTCTCGTCCTACACGGTGACGAGAAGCGGCAAAGGCCAGGTTACGGCGGAGGAGCAGGGCATCCTGATCAAGAACCTCGCGCCGATGTTTAAGAACAAGCTCGCCGAGCCCTACTGGGTTCGCTACGAATATTCGGCGGAGCAGCAGAAGAAACCGATCCACACGACGACGCACTCCGGCCAGGAGTTCGACCTCGTGCTCAAGGGCTGCATGAAAGTGCAGGTCGGTGACCATGTGGAGATCCTCCGCGAGGGTGACAGCATTTTCTACAAGAGCTCGACGCCTCACGGCATGATCGCCATCAACGAGCAGGATGTGACGTTCCTCGCCGTGGTTCTGCCGGATACGACCACCGCGGAGAAGGAAGTGACGGACACGCTGGTGACCGGACACACCGCAAAGCGCAGCTTTGTCAGCGACAAATTCGTTCGCTGCGACGAGGACGAGAAGGGCCGTCTTAAGAACATCGATTTCGTCGATACCGACAAATTCAATTTTGCATTTGACATCGTTGACGGCATCGCCCGCAAGAACCCTGAGAAGCTTGCGATGATCCACCTCGACGTTAACAAGGTGGAGCGCCGCTTCACGTTCGAGGATCTGCGCAGAAAGAGCAACCAGTGCGCAAACTACTTTAAGTCCTTAGGCATCAAGAAGGGCGACCGCGTCATGCTCGTTCTTCGCCGCCACTATCAGTTCTGGATCTCGATGCTTGCGCTTCACAAGCTCGGTGCGATTGCGATCCCCGCGACGAACCAGCTTCTCGCGCATGACTTTGAATACCGCTTCCAGTCGGCCGGCGTCAAGGCCATCCTCTGCACCATGACCGGAAACACGGCGGAGCAGGCGGACATCGCAGCGCAGACGAGCCCGACCGTGGAGATCAAGATTGCGGTCAATGGAACCCGCGAAGGCTGGAGAAACTTTGACGAGGAGTACACGCTCTTCAGCTCGCACTTCGATCGCACGGAGGACAGCGCACAGGGACAGGATCCAATGGTCATGTTCTTTACGTCCGGCACCACCGGCTACCCGAAGATCGCAAGCCACAGCTACCTGTATGCGCTCGGTCATTATGTGACCGCCAAGTATTGGCACCAGGTTGACCCGGACGGTCTGCACCTGACCATCTCCGACACCGGCTGGGGCAAGGCTCTGTGGGGCAAGCTCTACGGCCAGTGGCTGTGCGAGGCTCCGATCTTCGTGTATGACTTCGACCGCTTCCACGCGGAGGACATCCTTCCGATGTTCGCGAAGTATCATATCACGACATTTTGCGCACCGCCCACCATGTACCGCATGCTGATCAAGGAGGACATCAGCAAATACGACCTCTCCTCGATTGTCCATGCGACCACCGCAGGTGAAGCGCTCAACCCTGAAGTTTATAAAGTATTCAAGGAAAATACCGGCCTTCGCGTCATGGAAGGCTTCGGCCAGACCGAGACGACGCTCGTCATCGGCAACCTTTACGGCGAGGAGCACAAGCTTGGTTCCATGGGCAAGCCTACGCCGCAGTACCATGTCGACATCCTCGGCGATGACGACAAGCCCGTGCCGATCGGTGAGAACGGCGAGATCTGCATCTACACCGAGCCCAACGTTCCGTGCGGATTGTACCTCGGTTACTACCGCGGGGAGGAACTCACGAAAGAGGCATGGCACGACGGCATCTACCACACCGGCGACGTTGCTTGGAAGGATGAGGACGGTTTCTACTGGTATGTCGGCCGCAAGGACGACGTCATCAAATCCTCCGGCTACCGCATCGGACCCTTCGAGATCGAGAGCGTCATCATGGAGCTTCCGTACGTTCTGGAGTGCGGCGTAAGCGCTGCTCCGGATCCGGTTCGCGGCCAGGTCGTCAAGGCCAGCATCGTTCTTACCAAGGGAACGGTGGGCACCGAGGAGCTCAAAAAGGAGATTCAGGACTATGTCAAGACGCACACCGCGCCTTACAAGTATCCCCGTATCGTCGTCTTCATGGATGAGCTTCCGAAGACCATCAGCGGTAAGATTCAAAGGAACAAGCTCTGATGGAACGTCAGTGACCGGTTCTTTTGTCACTTGCATTTTCCGTTGGGAAAGAGTATATTTAGTAGGTTAAGGTGGCATGATGAAGTTTAAACGCTTAACGCTTATGGCCGGGCACTACGGTAGCGGGAAGACGAATATCGCCGTGAATCTGGCGATGATGCTCAAAAAGGAAGGCGAGGATGTTGTGATCGCGGACTTGGACATCGTCAATCCGTACTACCGGACGAAGGACAGCGAGGAGGAGCTTCGGGCGGCGGGGATTCCGCTGATCAGCTCGGAGTATGCCAACTCAAACGTGGATGTGCCTGCATTGCCGCAGGAGCTGTATTCCATCGTGGATGTCAAATCGCGGCACGCGATCGTGGACATCGGCGGGGATGACCGCGGAGCATTGGCTCTGGGGAGATATACCCCGTTCATTTTAGAGGAGAACAATTTCGACATGCTCCTCGTCATCAACAAGTATCGTCCGCTGACCCCGGACACGGAAAGTACTCTGGAGGTCATGCGTGAGATAGAGGTCGCAGGCGGGTTGCCGTTTACGGGCATCGTGAACAACTCGAACCTGGGGCGTGAGACAACGCCCGGGGACGTAATCGCTTCCGATGCGTACGCAAAGGAGATTGCCGCGGCGACAGGACTGCCGATCCGGATGACCACCGTGAAAGCGGAGATTGCCGGGGAGGTGGCAGCGGTTCTGCCGGATGTGGTGCCTCTGCATCTGCAGGACAAACGGCTTTGGAACGACTAAGCATGGGAGGTTTTGGTATGAACAAGGTAACATTCAACACGGATCTCTGCAAGGGTTGCGGACTCTGCGTTGCCGCCTGCCCGAAGAAGATTCTTCGGATGTCCGAGACGGTCATCAACGCGAAGGGTCATCATCCGGCAGAGATGGTCGACCAGTCCCAATGCATCGCATGTGCATTTTGCGCAACGATGTGCCCGGATTGCGTGATTACGGTAGAAAGGGGTTAAGGACATGGCAGACAAGGTTTTGATGAAGGGTAACGAAGCCATTGCGGAAGCTGCGATCATGGCGGGCTGCAAATTCTACTTCGGATATCCGATCACACCCCAGACCGAGGTGGCGGCGTACATGGCAAAGCGTATGCCCAAAATCGGCGGAACATTCCTTCAGGCGGAGAGCGAGATTGCAGCCATCAACATGTGCATCGGCGTCGCTTCCACCGGTAAGAGAGTAATGACGAGTTCCTCAAGCCCCGGAATTTCCCTTAAGGAAGAGGGCATCAGCTACATGGCAGGTTGCGACCTTCCGGCGCTCATCGTAAACGTGGAGCGCGGCGGCCCGGGCCTCGGCGGTATCCAGCCGTCCCAGTCCGACTATTTCCAGGCAACCCGCGGCGGCGGACACGGAGACTATCACCTCTTCGTTGTTGCTCCGGCCAGCGTACAGGAGATGGTAAGCCTTACGGCGCATGCATTTAATGTAGCTGAGAAGTATCGCGTTCCGGCGATGCTCCTTGCCGACGGTACCCTCGGCCAGATGATGGAGCCTGTTTCCATCGAGGGCATCACGGTTGAGGATCACGACAAGTCGTGGGCTCTCACCGGTACGGACTGCAAGAGAAAGCACAACATCATCAACTCCCTTTCGCTGCTTCCGGAGGAGCTGGAGCAGTGGAATCTCGAGCGCTACAAGAGATACGAGACCATCGAGGAAAATGAGCCCATGTGGGAAGAGTACATGATGGACGACGCCGATGTTTGCGTTGTCGCATTCGGTATCGCATCCCGCGTGTCCAGAAACGCCATCAAGGCGGCTCGCGCACAGGGCGTCAAGGTCGGCATGATCCGTCCGATCACGCTGTGGCCGTTCCCGAAGAAGCCTCTTCTCGCTGCTGCGGACAAGGTGAAGTCCTTCGTAACCGTCGAGCTCAACATGGGCCAGATGGTTGAGGACGTAGAGCTTGCAACGCGCTGCAAGAGACCGATCCTCATGGCGAACCGCGTCGGCGGCTGCATCCCGACTCCCGAGCAGGTGCTTGAGCAGATTCTTGCGGCAAATAAGTTAGGAGGTGAGCAGTAATGGGTGAGATCGTATTCCAGAAACCGAAGTCGCTGTGCGACGTACCGCTTCATTATTGCCCCGGCTGCACGCACGGTATCGTGCATCGTCTCGTGGCGGAAGCCATCGACGAGCTCGGCATTGAAGGAAAGACCATCGGTGTGGCCAGCGTAGGCTGCTCCGTATTTACCTACAACTATTTTGAGTGTGATATGGTTCAGGCCGCTCACGGACGTGCTCCGGCGGTTGCTACGGGCGTGAAGAGAAGCGATCCTTCCAAGATCGTCTTCACGTACCAGGGCGACGGCGACCTTGCCTCCATCGGTACCGCGGAGACCGTTCATTCGGCAGCGCGCAACGAGAACATCACCATCATTTTCATCAACAACGCGATCTACGGCATGACCGGCGGCCAGATGGCACCGACCTCCCTCCCGGGACAGGTGACCCAGACCTCGCCTTACGGCCGTGACGTCAACACGGTAGGTTATCCGGTTCGCATCTGCGAGATGCTCTCGCAGCTTGAGGGTCCGTCCTATCTGGAGCGTGTTGCGGTGAACAACGTAAAGAACGTCAAGGCTGCTAAGAAGGCCATCAAGAAGGCATTCCAGAACCAGGTTGAGGGCAAGGGCTTCTCGTTGATCGAGGTTGTTTCCACCTGCCCGACGAACTGGGGCAAGACGCCCGAGAAGGCGATGGAGTGGCTTGAGGAGAACATGCTTCCTTACTACCCGCTGGGCGTGTACAAGGACAAATACGCAGATAAGGAGGGCAAGTAATATGGCACAGACCGGTATGCTTTTTGCAGGCTTCGGCGGACAGGGCATTCTGTTCTCCGGCAAATTCTGCGCTTACGACGGCTTGATCTCCGATAAGCAGGTCAGCTGGCTTCCTTCCTACGGCCCCGAGATGCGCGGAGGTACCGCGAGCTGCAGCGTCGTGTTCAGTGACGAGATCATCGGTTCCCCGATCGTTACGAACCCCGACATCCTCGTGGTCATGAACCTTCCGTCCCTCGACAAATACGAGCCGGCAGTGGTTCCGGGAGGCAAGATCTTCTATGACTCCACGCTCATCAGCCGTCCGATCGCAAGAACGGACGTGCAGGCGTACGGCGTTCCGGCGACCAAGCTCGCTGCGGACAACGGTATGCCCACCCTTGCGAACATGATCCTTGTCGGCAAGATGATCAAGGAGACCGGCATCATCTCGACGGAAAATATCGACAAGATCATCGACAAGATCGTCAGCGCCCGTCATCAGGATCTCAAGGAGCTTAACGCCAAGGCGATCAAGATGGGATTTGATTACCAGGATTGATTATGAGACAACAGTAGAACGGACTTTTAACGGCCTCGGCCGCCCCGCTTTTCGGGGCAGTCGGGGCCGTTTTTTCTGCGCGCGCGGGCGCGCGAGGCGGGGTTTTCGGGAAAAGATGACAAAATATCGGAAATTTGTACAAAAAAAGCGCCGAAAATGCAAATAATGAGTGCATTCCGCACGATGGTGTGTTAAAATATCTTATAATCCTGATACCGACGGGACATGCGCGTGCGCGTGCACAAGCGCAGACGTGCGCATAGATAGGCAGAGGAGGTAGAAGAAGTATGATTAGAAAACGGCTTCGAGTTTCGTCCGGCTGGACGTTGCCGATATTGTCGGCGCTGGTTGCGGCGGTCACCGTAGCGGCATTTGTCGTGAATCTGTGGCTGACGACGTCCTTGTACGACTACGAGATTCTGAGTGAGATTTCCGTTACGGACACCCTGGTTAAGGTCGGTTGGGGCATCCGCCTGGCCGGCATGGCGCTGTTCTTCCTGTTCGTGCTTACAGTCGCGAAGAAGAGCCTGCAGCTGATGTCGCTCCCGGTGGTGCTGTACGCGATCGGAACCGTCGTCGGGCAGTTCCCGAAGATCCTCAACGGATCGATCTCGCTGGAAGGCTGGATCATCGTGGTGACAACCATCGTCATGGCGTGGCTGTTCGTGCTGGTGGCCACCAACACGCTGCAGGCAAAGGAACCGCTGATCGTGATCGGCTTGATCGCCCTGGCGGGAATCGCGGTCCTGACAGTGATGAAGATGGAACCGTTCTATATAAATCGCGAAGTCTTCGGTGAGAAGAAATGCCTGGCTGTGTCCGAGCTGGTTCGGCTGGCAGGATTTTTCCTCTCCATAACGCTGCTCGGTCTTTCGCTGGAAAATATGTTCCGGGCCGAGGTTGAGCAGAAGGATGCCGAGGGCGCGAAGGAAGGCGACGGCAGGGAGGCGAAGGCCGAGGATTCCGAGAAGAAGGATCCCGACCGCAAGCTGACCAAGGCAGAGAAGGCCGAGGAAAAGAAGGCCGCCAAGGCGGAGGCTGCGAAGGCTGCCAAGTCCGACGGCAATACGGTCAACTGGGCTTTGTTACGAGCTCCGGCACCGGATGGGGAGAAAAAAACCGCTGAGGAGAAGGTCGACGGTGAGTTGTCAGAAGTCGATGCTCTCGTTTCGGAAACGGCGGAGGCTGCAGCTTTGGAGGTTTTTCCAGAGGCCGCAGAGTCTATCGAAGAGGGGAATCGCAAAATAGCTGAGCTCACTGAGACGGAGCCGACATTCGAGGAGGAGATGAATCTTCTCGACGAATTCGAGTCCACCCGTCCTGAGGCACCTCTCTCCGAAACCGAGGTGCCCGCAACTTCGGCTTCGATATCCGCGGAGGACGGCGTCGAGATTGTTCAGTATGCCGCTCCTGTCGAGGATGAGACTCCTGCGGAGGAGAAGACATTGGCACAGCTTCTTGCGGAGAGAGGACTGGCTAACCATAAGAGTGAACTTTTCGACGAACCGTTTGACGATTCGCCGGAGCCGGATTATTCGACACCGGTTCGCCCTACCTATCGGGAGACGAAGCCGGAGGAGCCCGAGGAGGTTGCCGAAGAGGTTGCCGAGGCTGTCGAGACTGTCGAGGCGGTTGAGCCTGCTGCATTTGATGCGGCGGCTGAGGCCGCAGAGACCGTGGAGGAGGCAGGCGATGTATTTGCCGCTGAGGCAGAGGAAGCCGCCGGTTCCGTAGCGGCAGCGGCCGCGGCGGCCGAACTTGCACAGGAACTCGCCGGTGAGACCGCAGAGGAAGTTGCCGGGGAGACCTCGTCGAAGTTTGAAGACTTCTTCGGAGGCACCGCAGCGGAGACCGAGCCTGAGGTTGCGGAGGAGCCGGTGAAGGAGGCCGAAGCGAAGACCGAATTTACCGAGAAGAACCGCAAGCACGAAGCGGCAGCCCGCATCCGTTCCGCAGCAGAGAAGATTGCCGCGGAGGAGCCGGAGCTGACCGTACCGGTGACACCGGTTACCGGAAACCGGCTTCAGAAGGTTCTGAAGGAAGAGGTTATCACGGACCGCGACCAGCAGTTGATGCAGCGCCGTCGCGTGAGTGCATTTGCCGTCATCGGAATGATCATCTCCCTTGCGGCGGTTGCCGTCGGTGTCCTGACCACCTTCAAGGTTGTCGAGATCGAAGCGCTGAAGAACGAGCAGACATGCATCATGATCTTCGGCTTCGGATTGCTCGGATTCCTGATGGCAGGCACGCGGCTGTTCTATAAGGAATATTACACCAAGACCGTTCTCAACGAGCGCAAGGTGACACGCGAGGAGAGCAACTGGGAAGAGTACGTTGCGAACCGCCTTGAGGAGGACGAGAAGAACATCGCCGCCCTCGCGCAGAATTACGTGCGCATGACGGAGATGTACGGACATCTCCTTGAGACAACGGCAGAGTTGACCAACAGCGTCAAGGCCCTTGGCGTACGCCAGGCCGCAACCCCGTCGCTCACCGCGGCGGAGGAGCCGCTCTTCACGGAGCGCGCAGCGGAGGCACCGGCCTACGAAGCACCTGCGGAGGAAACGCCTGAAGAGGAAACTCCTGCAGTGGAAGCACCCGCATACGAAGCTCCGGTTTACGAAGCACCTGCAGAGGAAGCACCCGCATACGAGGAGTCTGCAGAAGAAGTCGTAGAGGAAGCTACCGCATATGAGGAGCCTGCGGCAGAAGAAACCGCAGAGGAAACTCCCGCATATGAAGAGCCCGCATACGAGACACCTGCTTACGAAGAGCCCGCATACGAGACACCTGCTTACGAGGAGCCCGCGTACGAGACTCCTGCTTACGAAGAGCCTGCGTACGAGACCGTGACGGAAGAAGCGCCTGCATATGAAGGACCTGTATTTGCCGACGATGAGAAGGAATATGAGGAGTCCGCATTTGCAGCAGGTGAGCCGGCATACTACACCGGCGATGAGACCGAGAACGTTGAGAAGGAAGCGCCGGTTCTGCCGGATCCCGCATCGCTGATGCGCAAGGACGAACTTCCTTACGAGACGGAGCCCACGGCAGCAGCCGGAGGCTCGACCTTCACCGAAGAGCCGACGGAGACCGCAGACTCGGGTGAGGCGGCGGCCGAGACGATAGAAGAGCCCAAGCCGGCAAGCACCGGCGGAGCATCCGCGAACGCGGCAATCCTCTCGTCCCTCTTCTCCGGCAAATGGTCCAAGAACCGCAAGGAAGAGCCGGAAGAGAAGAAGGAAGCTCCCGCAGCTGAGCCCGCTCCCGCAGAGCCTGTGAAGACCGCGACAGAGACCGAGGCACCGCGCACCGGCAACTACAACGAATTCCTGATCAACTCGATGTTCGGCAGAAAGCCCGCAAAGCAGACGCCGGTTGAGGAAGTAAAGGAAGCGGTTGAAGAGGTTGCCGAGGAAGCAACGGAAGCAACGGCTGAGGTCGTTGAGGAAGCCGTAGAGGAAGCAACCGAGACTGCGGAGGAAGCTGTAGAGGAAGCGACTGAAGCCGTAGAGGAAGCAACCGAGACTGCAGAGGAAGTTGCAGAGGAATTCACCGGGGCTGAGGAAGAATTTTCCGAGGCTGCGGAGGAGACAATAGAAGAGACGGCGCAGGCCGCGGAGGAGACAGTCGATGAGGTTGTCGAGGAAGCGGAGAAGATGCCGAATTACGTGATGACCGGAATGGAGTCGACGCCGAGTTATACGACGGAGACCGCGGCGATGACGGATGCATTTGCCAAGACCGAGCAGGTTGAGGAAGAGGATGATCTCACGAACGCATTTGTCCAGTCGTCGGAGGGCGATTCCTGGAATACCGTGAAGCCGCTGTTCAGCCAGTTCGGCTACGGCTCGCTGGCAAACAGCGAGGAGGATGCTCCGATTACCGGGAGTTACGGCAACGTTACCACGTACGACGAGCCCGCATCGAAAAGTCACGAGGAGCCCGCGGCGACGTCCGGATCGATCTGGGGCGCGACATCCGCATGGGAGACCCCGGGCGAAGCGAGCGAGACGGTCGAAGCAAACGAGGAGCCTGCAGAAGCATTTGCGGAAAATGAACCGGTTGCCGAAGCCGTTGCGGAAGCTGCAGAGACTGTTGCAGAGACGGTTGCGGAACCTGTTGCCGAAGCGGTAACGGAGACCGCGGCAGAAGCCGAGCAGAGACGTCCCGCATACCGGCCGTCCATCTACGGCACGGATGTGCTGATCGATGAGAACGCCGGCGACGAGATGCCCGCTGTGAACATTCCGCCGATGGTTGAGGCGGCGCCGGAGGAAGAAGCGGTTGAGGAGCCGATCGTAACTGAGCTTCCGACATTCACCGGAGTTCCGGATTACTCCAACGACGAGCCGGTACCGGAGGATGACGCAGCAGAGGATATGTACAACGGTTCGTATCGAAGCAAGTATCTCTCCTCTTTGCGCACAGCGAAAAATGACAGAAAGAAGCAGTTCTTCTTCGAAGACGAAGATGATTTCAGCGTCGGAGAAGATGACAACAGCGTATTCCACGGAGCGGAAGTACCGCAGATGGCCATCCCCGAGGATGAGCCGGCGGCCGAGGAAGCGGACGGCATGTTCGCGGAACCGGACCTTCCGATGACGGAACTGGATTTTGCGGAGCCCGAGCTTCCCGAGGAAGCACCGGCAGCAGAGGAAGCAGTTCCGGAGGCAACGCCTGTTGCAGAGGCAGCCGAGAAGGTTGCCGAGGCGGTACAGGATTCGGTGGAAGATGAGAGAGCAAGACTCGAGGCGCGTCGCAAGATGCTCCAGGAGCGGCTCGATCAGATCCGCAAGAAGAACCAGATGAACCAGTTCGACGATCTTTCCGATCTCGATGACGAGGGTGTGTTCTTCCACAAGTAAGAAATAAATCAAAAGGAGGAGGCTTCCGAAGCCTCCTCCTTTTTTGTCGGTTGCAATCTAATTGCCTTACTTGCAAGCGTTGTAGAGAGCGCTGCGCAGTTTTTGTGCATAGGTTTCTGCGTCTTTCTCTATAAACTGGTTTTCGTAATTGTCAGGGTGATCAGGGTCGTATTGGATATAAACCCCTGCTCTGCGATTGTATTCTACAAGGTATTGGAACATGGTTCCGTCGTATTTGCTGATACGTGCCTGCCAAACATGGCGATATTCGTGGAAGAGAGTGGTAACTAGGTTTTCTGCATCGGTTTTGCATTTTGCAGGGTTGAGATAAATTGCAAGAGGCTTTCCGGTTTTATCGTCATACTCTATGTAACCGAATTCATCTTTGTCAAAGGAATAGTCGGACGTGTAATAGACAGTAACCTTTTGCGAATCGGATAACCCAAGGTACTTTCTTATTTCTTCTCCGAGGGTTTTTATCAGAGCCCCTTGGTCGGCAATTGTTTTTTTAGACCAGTTGGAGTCAAACTCGATTTTTTTGTAGGCGCTTTTCAAGCTGTTTGTCAGTGAGAAGACGGTCGGCCCCATGTAAGGGTATGTAGTTATCTTGTCCGGGACAATCTTCTGCTGGATTATAGTTACTTGTTTTGTCTCATAACCATTCGAGAACGTGACAGAACCGCGTCGCTCTGAGAGACTTGTGTTAGGATTGGCAAAGATTGTCACCTTGTTTCCGCTGACTTCTGTGCGGAGCCAGGGGTTGTTCGGGGTTGCGGTCAATGTCTTACCGGTGGAACGAACATAAACGGTAGTTGAGACCGGGTTGATCTTGGTTTGTACACCGCGAACCGTTATTGTGTTGACCAGCCTTGTGCGTGAGTAGTCTTCAAAAACTTCAACTCGTGGATACTGCGTAACTGAAATGGTACGAAACAGCGAACCGGAGGTTATGCTGATGGAACTGGTGCGTGTTGAGGTACTGTCCAGATAGTCGACGTAAATAGTGAGCTTGTTGCCGGAAATGCTGGTGTGAATCCAGCTGGCTCTGGGAGTCGCGGTGTAAGAAGATACACCGGAGACTGTAACTGTGGTTGAAGTAGAAAAATGGTTGAAGTACAAATCGTTGCTGCTTAAGCCGATAGAAGCCGCAGCGTTTACAATGGAAGGCAACGCCCGGGCCGGCTGTGTCAGGCCGGTGAGGCTGGGGGAGAGCATCAGAACCAAGCCGAGGGTGGCTATTATCCGACGCAGAGTGGATTTGTTGTTCTTTTTCATGTAGAACCCCCAATAGTATAGTATTTGCCGCGAAGGGCATAGGAAAAGAATAACATGTTCTTACGGAAAAGTCAATATGATTTACCAAGAAATAATTAAACGATGACGGGGGCAGCGGCTGTTGCAATTCATCCGCCGACATGATACAATGAATACGCTGTTTGTTCGCTTTATTACTATGAAAGAGATGAGGGAAAACCTATGCTTACGAAGATTCGAGTCCTTCTTGCCACGGCAGCCGCACTGATCCTGGGCGTCGCACTTACCGCGATGGGATTTAACACACGTTCAAAGCTGCAGAACGCCAAGGATATCACAACCTTTAACAAGTTTGAGGCAAATGCCTGGATCAAGGGAACAACGGATGAAGTTGTCGACTGGTACTGCAACGAGACCAGCGAGAAGAACGGAAAGTCTACCGAGAATTTCCGCTGGTACTATTGCTGGTTTACGTCCTACAATTATCCGGACGGCGGCTATATCGGCATCAAGGTTCCGGCTTCGGAATTTTCCAATTATGAGAAGTTGAAGGGCAGCAACCTCGAGTACGAGCTGACATTCCAGGGACAGCTGAAGTCCTGCGAGGGTGACATTGCCAAGTATAAGCAGCAGTTTGAGAAGGAATGGCAGAAGCAGCTGGATAAGGAAGGCGCAACCTTCAAAATTGCGGATTACTGCCCGAACTACTACATCGAGCTGAAGACGACGAAGCAGGGTAACATCATGCTGATCATCGGTCTTTTGATGCTTCTTGTAGGCGTGGTTACGGTTGTATGCACCGTTCTGGCATCCCGCAAGGAGAAGAATGACGATAATTACTATGCGCAGAAAATGGGCGCAAACGGACTTTACGGTGCGACCGTCAACGGTACGAACCCTTACGGTTACGGTGCAAACGGATTGAATACCGGCGCTACGGACCTTTCCACCGGCGGCGTAGCGAACAGCAATGTCGGTGCGGCTGCGGGTTACAACAGCTTCGGAGAGCAGGATGAGCTCTCGAAGATGCTGGCCGAGGAGGATCAGAAGGTTTCCGAGTACAACTTCCAGACGAACCTTACCGGCAGCGACCGTATTGAGGACGACAAATAAGCCTGCAAAGCGAATGATACTGTAATGACCGATGGTGTGGAGGGCGAGTCATGAAGCGTAAAAAGCTCAGAAAGCTGATGAGACTCTGCCTGATTCTGGCAGTTGTCTCGGGGATGACGATGTTCGTGGGCATCTTTATCAGCCTGCGCGCAAATCGCCTCTCCGATGCCTATGATTCTACACCTGTAGATTTGGGAAATCCCGGAAACGCATTTCTGTACGATGAGCGGTATTGCAAGCTGGAGACCACCCGGGCACTGTCGCATCTTATCGATGTCACGGACACCGACTCCAACGATTACCGTTACTACGCAGTATACGTGAGCTCGAATCCGCAACGGTTTGTGCTGGTGCGGGTGGAGGAAGAGGATTTTCCGACGTATGAGAAGCTGGTGGGTGCCAATTCGAGCGAGCCGCTTCGTGTCCGCGGGCGGATTCATCCGTTGAGTGACGGCGTGAAGGACTCTCTGAAGATCCTGGTCGACTCGCTGAAGGCGATGGACACCTCGGGGCAGCAGGATTACGACAAGATGTTTATGGACGTCTACCTCGAGCCGGAGGAGCCGAAGGACTACAGCAGACTGATGAGCTTCGGGCTGTGGCTGGTGCTGGGCGGGCTGGTTCTTTGCGGGGCCGGCGCCTTCGGAAAATGGTATTTCGGTCATCAGGAAATGCTCTCGCGGGTTGTCACTGCGGCGGAATTCGAGAAGAAAAACCGCAGGTGGGAAAACCGATAAAATGTAAGTTGAAAAACGGATAAGACAGGATATAAAACGCAGATTTTGTTTTTGTGTATACAAAAGAACAAAATTTGCGTTTTCCTATTGCAATCGTGAATTGTTTTGAGTATAATCAAAGCCGTGAGTTCGGTTTGACGCTTTAACGCGGCGAAGAGAGACCGGACAGCCACGCGAACACGGTGTTGCGCGGGCAAGTTACAATTATCACTTAGGAGGATAATATCTATGTCTTATGTTGATGAAGTATTGGAGCTCGTAAAGAAGAAAAATGCAAGCGAGCCCGAGTTCATTCAGGCCGTTACCGAGGTTTTCGAATCCCTGAAGCCCGTAATCGAGGCCAATGAAGAGAAGTACAAGAGAGAGGCTATTCTGGAGCGTATCACCGAGCCTGAGCGTCAGTTCAAGTTCCGTGTTCCGTGGGTTGATGACAAGGGCCAGGTTCGTGTGAACACCGGTTACCGTGTACAGTTCAACTCCGCAATCGGACCGTTCAAGGGCGGTATCCGTCTTCATCCTTCCGTAAATATCGGTATCATCAAGTTCCTCGGTTTCGAGCAGATCTTTAAGAACTCCCTGACCAGCCTTCCGATCGGCGGCGGCAAGGGTGGTTCCGACTTCGACCCGAAGGGCAAGAGCGATCGTGAGATCATGGCATTCTGCCAGAGCTTCATGACCGAGCTCTGCAAGTACATCGGCGCTGACACCGACGTACCGGCAGGCGACATCGGAACCGGCGCACGTGAGATCGGTTTCATGTTCGGACAGTACAAGAGAATTCGCGGCCTCTATGAGGGCGTTCTGACCGGTAAGGGTCTTTCCTACGGCGGCTCCCTTGCAAGAACGGAAGCTACCGGTTACGGTCTTCTTTACTTCACCGATGAGATGCTCAAGTCCAACGGCATCGACATCGCAGGCAAGACGGTTGCTGTATCCGGTGCCGGCAACGTAGCTATCTACGCTATCCAGAAGGCACAGCAGCTCGGCGCTAAGGTTGTTACCTGCTCCGATTCCACCGGTTGGATCTATGATCCCGAGGGTATCGATGTAGAACTTCTCCGCGAGGTTAAGGAAGTTAAGAGAGCCCGCCTGACCGAGTACGCTGCAGCTCGCAAGAGCGCTCAGTACCATGACAAGGCTGCTGAGGGTACGAACCAGTGGTCCATCAAGGTTGATATCGCTCTTCCTTGCGCTACGCAGAACGAGCTTAACATCGACGATGCTAAGACCCTTGTTGCTAACGGCGTTATCGCTGTAGCTGAGGGCGCTAACATGCCTACCACGATTGAGGCTACGAAGTACTTCCAGGCGAACGGCGTTCTGTTCGCACCCGGCAAGGCTTCCAACGCCGGCGGCGTTGCTACTTCCGCACTCGAGATGAGCCAGAACTCCGAGAGACTTTCCTGGAGCTTCGAGGAAGTTGACGCTAAGCTTAAGAGCATCATGGTTAACATTTTCCACAATGCTGACAATGCTGCCAAGAAGTACGGCATGGAGGGCAACTACGTTGCCGGTGCTAACATTGCCGGCTTCGAGAAGGTTGTTGACGCTATGCTCGCTCAGGGCGTTTGCTAATCGCCTCCCACAACAGACAATCAAGGAAGCTCCGATATTCGGGGCTTCCTTTTTTGTGCCCTTACCAGGCAAGGCTTAAGTGACCGAAAGCAACCTGCAGGAGAAGGTGCAGGGAATCTAAGCATGTGCTTCGTTCGCTAATTCGAGGGCGCTTCTGCGGGGCTTGCGCGCCGCTCTATATCAAAAGTTATAGGAAAGCGGCGCGCGGCGGACAGTCCTCGAAGCGCCCTTCGCTCACTCCCACACGCTAAGATAGCCCTCCCGAAGCCATTCGGCTTCGGGAGTCACAATTCTCCCGCAGGGTGCTTCGGTCACTTTGCCTTGCCGCGGGAAGGCAATCTACAGGAAGCCCCGGATACCGGAGCTTCCTTCTCTCTGTTCGAAGAAGGAAGGTGCAATACAAGGATAATCGGAGTGCATGTGGTATTCGCAAGGGCGTCAGCCCTTGCGAAGGCGACTTAGCGACCGCAAGACTACACGGAGCGCTTTGAGGACTGTTCGACGCACGCCACCTACCATGTTCTTCTTTTTAAAGGTGGCGTGCAAGCCCCGCAAAAGCGCTCCTGACTGTGTAGGTAAAGCGGTCGCTTAGTCGCCTGGAACCGCACGACGATTACCTTGCATTGCACCTTCCTGTTGGCACAAAAAAGGAAGCCCCGAATATCGGAGCTTCCTTGATGGATTGTGGGTGACAAGGGGTGTGGTTGTGTGGTATAATTCTTGCTTGAGAAGGCGGCTTTTGATAGGCTTTACAAGCGCTGGAAATGAGTATACAGGAGATTTGGGACTATGACGAACGATGAGCTTAAACAATACTACTGCGGGGCGTTGTTTTTTGAGGAGACGCCGGATGGGTATCTGCAGGCGTTTCAGTACAGTAAACAGCAGATGGAGTATTTTAAAGGGGCGTTTGACTTCTGGTATGACCGGTGCATGGCGACGACGGCCAAGACGATAGAGTTTGCGACGACGGCGACGGAGGTGTCGTTCGATTTCAAGTTTGCGTGGAGAGGGTCGGAGGATTCGTTTGAGCTGTGGATTGACGGACTTGCCGTAGAGATTGCGTATGTGCATGATCTGGCGGAGGCGGGGAGCATCCGATGGACGATGCCTGCGGGGGCGAAGCAGGTGGTGATTTATCTACCGGCGGACGCCACGATTTTGGTGAAGAATTTTACGGTGAACGGCGACGTTGCGCCGGTTAAGAAGGGGAAGAAGGTTCTGTGGCTCGGCGATTCCATCACGCAGGGGTACGGGCCGCTTCGGTCGGCGCATACGTACGTAAGCGTTGCCAACCGGCTCCTAAATTATGATATCATCAACCAGGGAATCGGCGGTTACATTTACGACAAGAAGTCGCTGATGAAGATGGATGGATACCAGCCGGAGATGCTTATCGTGGCCCTCGGAACGAACCAGTACGGGACGAAGGACATGACGATGGTGGAGGAGTACTACGAGACCCTCATGGGGATCTACGGAACGGAGATTCCGGTGCTCGTCATCTCGCCGATCTGGCGCGGGGATCATCCCGAGGAGTACGACGTCTTCCTACATTTCTGTGAGGAAGTGAAGCGCATTGCCGGCAAATACCCGAATGTGCGGATTATCGACGGCCTGACGCTTGTGCCGCACCGCAGCGAGTATTACATCGACAACCTGCATCCGAACTGCCTCGGAACCGAGGAGTACGGGCGGAATCTTGTGGAGGCGATGCGGAACGGGGGATTCGGCGCGTAAGGTGAAAGTATTTTACGGCTATGACTTCAAATCCGTCCGGCGTTGTGGTAAAATGTCGAAGTAAACACGTGACAGTGTAATCGGCCGTTTTTCGGCTGTTTCCGATAAGGAAAGGATAACGGTATCACCGCATAAGGGAAAGGAAGCGCAGATGCAGAACAACATCATCGACAGGGAAATCGGCGCCATCGTCGGCAACATCCTTGCGGACTACAAGGAGAACCGGTCCATTGACAAGCTGGACCTCTTCCGTCAGCCGCAGAAGGATTTGATCATCGATGTGCTTCAGAAGCTGATCCGGATCATTTATCCGGGCTATTTCCGCGACGGTTCGCGCAAGTTTTACAATTTGGAAAATGACTACTCCGTACAGATCGAGGATGCGGTTTTCTGTTTGAACAAGCAGATTGCGCGGGCGCTTCCGTATTCGGAGCGGTTTGCGGGCAAATCCCCGGAGGACCCGGATGTGGAGAGCGAGGCGCAGAAGCTTACGGTGTCATTCTTCCGCAAGCTTCCGTCGATCCGCGAGTACGCGGAGGGTGATCTGGAGGCATTTTACGACGGGGACCCGGCCGCCAAATTCCGCGAGGAGATCATTCTGTGCTATCCCGGCGCATACGCCATCTCGGTGTACCGCATCGCGCACGAGCTGTTCAAGCTGGAGATTCCGCTGATCCCGCGTATCATGACGGAGCATGCGCACTGGCAGACCGGCATCGACATTCATCCCGGCGCGACCATCGGGCGCAACTTCTTCATCGATCACGGCACCGGCATTGTCATCGGCGAGACGACGCTGATCGGCGACAACGTGAAGATCTACCAGGGCGTGACCCTCGGCGCACTCTCGACCAAGGGCGGCCAGAAGCTTCGCGGCAAGCGCCGTCATCCCACGATCGAGGATGATGTGGTCATCTACGCAGGTGCGTCCATCCTGGGCGGCGAGACCGTCATCGGCAAGGGCTCCGTCATCGGCAGTAACGCCTTCATCACGAAGCCGATTGCTCCGGGCACGCGGGTGAGCATCAAGAACCAGGAGATGACCATCAAGGGCATCGACAGCAAGACTCCGGGCGCCATCACGAAGACCGAGCTCGAGCAGGACGAAGCGTGGTTCTGGATTATTTAAAAGGAGAACGGATATGAACAAGATTACGGAAGAACTCAAGAAAGTCGGTACATTTTTCATCGCAACGGTTGAGGGCGACCAGCCCCGTGTGCGCCCCTTCGGCGCGGTTGCGGAGTTCGAGGGGAAGACTTATATCTGCACCAACAACACGAAGCCCTGCTATGCGCAGATGCTTGCGAATCCGAAGACGGAGATCAGCGCAATGTATCCGGACGGCGCTTGGCTCCGCATCTCGGGCGAGCTGGTTCGCGACGACCGCGACGAGGCGAGAGCAGCGATGCTTGCGGACAATCCGGGCCTTTCGATGATGTATCATGTAGGTGACGGCATCTTCGAGGTTCTCTACATCGAGAACGCGAAGGGAATGAAGTTCTCCTTCACCGCCGCACCGGAAGTGCTCGCATGAGCGCTGCCGTGAATAAGGCAAATGCAACCGGGTCGGCACCCGGGCGGAAGCCCGACTGTGCCGGCCTTTCAAAGCGTTCCGAGAGCCTGCGGGCGCGGAAAATGCGTGCCGCAGAGATTGTCAGACGCCTTAAGGAAGAATATCCGGACACCCATTGCACACTTGCTTATGATGAAGCGTGGAAGCTTCTTGTGAGCGTGCGGCTGGCAGCCCAGTGTACCGATGCGCGGGTGGATCAGATTACGCCCGTTTTGTATGCGCATTTTCCAACGGTAGAGGCGCTTGCGGAGGCGCCCGAGGACGCCATTGAGGAGATTGTGCGGCCATGCGGCTTAGGCAGGAGCAAGGCCCGGGATATCAAGGCCTGTATGACCATGCTTATGGAGGTGTACGGCGGCGTGGTGCCCGATACCATGGAGGAGCTTCTCCGGCTTCCCGGCGTCGGGAGGAAGAGCGCGAACCTGGTGCTTGGGGACATCTACGGAAAGCCCGCCATTGTGACGGACACGCACTGCATCCGGCTTTCGAACCGCATGGGACTTGTGGACGGTGAGAAGGATCCCCACAAGGTGGAAAAGGCACTTTGGCAGTTGATTCCGCCGGAGGAGAGCAACGACTTCTGCCACCGCATGGTGGACCACGGGAGAGCGGTGTGCACGGCGCGGACGGCGACGCCGAACTGCGGGGCGTGCTGCGTCGCGGATCTCTGTCCGAAGAAGTTTTGATGCGGGCGGGAGAGCGGTGCGATGACAGGCTCACGGCACTCCTTATACGATAATATAATATGTCAATGAGATTGACAAACCACCACATCTTGTTGTACTACAGCGATAGTACAATACTAGATGTAGTGGTTTTTTGTTAAATAAGGCATTTTTCTATCGCTTTGGGGTTTACAAACAAAAGTGCAAATGATAATATCTAAAAAGGTGCAGGAGTAGAGCACAAAAATCTTTGAGGAGGTATCTATGAAACTTATTTATCAGGTTGAAGACAAGCCGAAATTCCCCCAGTTGATTGTCTTCGCACTTCAGCAGTTGCTCGCAATCATGGCCGCGACAATTGCGGTTCCGGCAATCGTCGGACATGACATGAGCTCCACCGCCGCATTGTTCGGTGCCGGCGTGGGAACCCTCGTTTATCTTCTCTTTACACAATTCAAAAGCCCTGTATTCCTCGGAAGCTCTTTCGCATTCCTGGGATCCATGGCAGCAGCATTTGCGGGCGGCGTTTCGATGCAGCTCGGATATCTCGGATTGATTCTCGGTGCATTGCTGGCAGGCCTTGTATACGTTGTCATCGCAATCGTTGTCAAGGTTGCAGGCGTTAAGTGGATCAACAAGCTCATGCCCGCCGTTGTCATCGGACCCATCGTTGCCATCATCGGTCTTTCCCTTGCAGGCAACGCTGTCGGCGACCTTACCAAGGGCAATGTTACCCACGAGGTGACGGAGCAGGTTGCTGAGATCGTTGACGGACAGGCACAGATTGTGAACTCCGTAAGCAACGTTCAGAGCGCTTCCCAGTATCTCTGCCTTGTAGTAGGCCTGATCACCCTTGCAGTTACCATGCTTTGCTCGGTATACGGCAAGAAGATGCTCAAGATGATTCCGTTCATCATGGGTATCCTCGCAGGCTATGCGGTTGCAGCTATCTTCACGGTAATCGGCAACGCTACGGAAACGGCTTCGCTCCAGATTATCAATTTCTCCATCTTCGACGGAATCAAGGCATTTGCTGTTCCGGATTTCACGTTCCTGAAGGCTGCTAAGGGCTTCAGCGAGCTTGACGGTTCCTACTTCCTCACGATTTTTGCAGCTTATGTTCCGGTTGCATTTGTAGTTTTCGCAGAGCACATTGCGGACCACAAGAACCTGTCCTCCATCATTGATGTGGATCTGACCGAAAAGCCCGGTCTGCACCGCACGCTTCTCGGCGACGGTGTCGGTTCCTTCGCAGGCGCAATCTTCGGCGGATGCCCGAATACCACTTACGGTGAGTCCATCGGCTGCGTAGCTATCTCCGGCAACGCTTCCGTTATCACCATTCTCTACACTGCAATTCTTGCCATCCTGATCAGCTTCATCGGACCGTTCGCAACCTTCCTTGCAACGATTCCCAGCTGCGTCATGGGCGGTGTCTGCATGGCACTCTACGGATTTATCGCAGTTTCCGGTTTGAAGATGATCCAGAAGGTGGATCTGAATGAGAACCGCAACCTCTTCGTAGTTTCCGTAATCCTCATCGCCGGTGTCGGCGGCCTTACGGTTTCCTTCGGTGATGTTACCATCACGTCCGTTGCATGTGCACTGATCCTCGGTATCCTCACGAACCTTCTGCTCAAGGGCGCGAAGAACACGGAGAACGTTGCGGAAGTTGCAGAGGCTGCGGACAAGACCGAGTAATTCCGGTTCTGTGTCCCGAAAAGCAGGCTTTTGAAAAATGTAGTAAAAATGCGGGGCTGCCCTTTGGAGCAGTCCCGCTGTTTTTTTTGTTCGCTTTATATTCAGTTCGCTTTTATACCGATTCGCTCTTATACCGGTTCGTTTCAGCTTGCTTTCCGGTTGCGCGAAACCGGTCGCCTTACTCGTCGGCCTTGGTCTCGATGCCCGGGTCGAAGGAGGGCATTACCGAGAGCTTGAAGAGGTTTTTGCGGTGCAGGCTGTCGATCCGCGCCTTGTCCGCGGGGCTGTCGATCTCGCCGGTGCGGATGTAGCGGTCGAGTGTTGCATACGTAAAGCCCAGATTGTCCTCGTCGGTCTTACCGCACAGGCCGTCGGAAGGTTTCTTTTCCACAAGAGCCTCCGGCACGCCGATCAGGCGGGCAAGCTCCTTAACCTCCTGTACCGTAAAATGGCTGAGGGGGCTGAAATCGCCGACAGAATCACCGTAGCGCGTCGAGTATCCGACCCAGTCCTCGGAGAGGTTGCAGGTGTTGGCGACGCGACCGTTGCAGCACTGCGAGACACAGTACAGAGTCGACATGCGAAGGCGGGGCGGAAGATTCACACGCGCCTGATTCGTAAGAGGAAGGTCCTTCGGGAGAGCGCCTAAAAGACCTTCGAAGGCGTCCTTGATATTTACGACATAGTAGCGGATCCCCAGGTGCTTAACAAGCATGTAGGCATACTCGATATCCGGCTGAACGTCGTTGGGCATCAATACGCCGATGACGCGGTCCTTGCCCAAGGCCTCGACACACATCGCCGCGACGATCGAACTGTCCTTGCCGCCGCTGATTCCCACGACCGCGTTGCATCCCGGGCCGTTCTTTTCAAAAAAGTCGCGGATCCACGCGACACAGGCATCTTTCATCTTTGCTGCATTGAATTTCATGAGCGTTGGCTCCTTTCACCGCGACAATTAAGATGTCGCATTTTCCGCTTTCTATAGTACCACAGTCCGGCCGTTCTGGCAAATGCGGTTTTTCTTGCTTTTTCCCGGCGAAATGGTATAATCCGTATGGTGTGCGCAAGGAGGCAAAGTATGGTCAAAGTCGGAGTGTTGTGTCTGATCACCTGTCTGGTGATGATGGCGGCGATCGTCTGGAAACCGCGGATTACGTTCCGGGGCGTCTTCTTTGATACCTATCCTTTGGTTGCGGCGGCCGGCGTGATCGCTCTTTTGGTGTGCGGCGGCCTTACCTTACGGCAGTTCGGAGCCGGACTCACGGCCGACACGGCGGTCAATCCCCTCAAGATCCTTGCACTGTTTTTCTCCATGACATTTCTTTCGGTCTACCTCGATGAGGCGGGCTTCTTTCACTATCTTGCGGGCAGGACCTTAGCCCGCGCGGGCAGCGACCAGCGGAAACTTTTAGCGTCGTTGTTCGTGACCGTCTCGATCCTCACGGTATTTACCTCCAACGACATTGTCGTGCTGACCTTTACGCCCTTCATCGGGTATTTTACGAAGGCGGCGAAGATCAATCCGGTGCCGTATCTGGTGACGGAGTTCATTGCGGCAAATACCTTCAGCATGATGTTCATCATCGGCAATCCGACCAACATTTATCTCGCCAGCGGGGCGGGGATCGACTTCCTTGCCTACGTGAAGGTGATGTTCCTTCCGACGCTCTTTGCCGGCATTGCGGTGTACGTCGCAATCCGTCTTTTGTTCCGGAAGGCGCTGTCGGTTCCGATGCACGGGGAGGCGACGGAGGGGAAGATCCGTCACAAGCCGACGGTCGTCCTCGGAATGCTTCACCTCGGCGTCTGCACGGTGCTGCTGGCGGTCGGTTCGTACATCAGTCTCCCTATGTGGATCATCGCCGTGTGCGCTGCGGCCAGCCTGATCGTGTGCACCTGCGTGATGAACGCGGTAACGCACCGCGGACCGCGTCTTTTGTTCCGAAGCGTACATCGTCTGCCGTGGCTGCTGATCCCTTTTGTCATCTCCATGTTCGGCCTCGTTCTGGCGATGAACGGAAGCGGCCTGTCGGAGTGCATCGCCGATGTGCTTTCCCACGGTGACCCGATCTGGGTGTACGGCATTTCGTCCTCCCTCTCGGCCAACATTATCAATAACATCCCCATGAGCGTGCTGTTCACCTCGCTGCTGTCCTGCGGCACGGCGCCGCTTCGCGCGGTCTACGCCACCATCATCGGCTCAAACCTGGGCGCGTACTTAACGCCGGTCGGTGCCCTGGCGGGCATCATGTGGATGTCGCTCTTAAAGACGGTGGGGGTGGATTTTTCGTTCGGGCGCTTCGTGTCCTACGGCGTCCGCATCGCCGTCCCGGCGATCCTTGCCGCACTTTTGGGGCTGATGCTGTCCGCTGCGATCTTTCTGTGAGAGGAGACCGGGACAACGTCCGCCGGCTGTCCCCCCTTGCCACCTGCGCGCAGGTATGATAGAATACATGTGTATGTGTGCCGAGGGGGAAATGAATTCGGCTGCGATGAAAGGATAGTGCGATGGAAAAGCCTTGTTTGTCAATTGTAGTGCCCTGTTACAACGAGGAGTCGGTGCTGGGTGCATTTTACGAGGAGATTACGAAGACGGCGGAGAGCATCCGCGAGCGCGTGGAGTGTGAGTTTTTGTTTGTGGATGACGGTTCCGCGGACGGAACGCTCGGGATTTTAAAGGAGCTGGCGGAGAAGGATGAGAGAGTGTCCTACATCTCGTTCTCGCGCAACTTCGGCAAGGAGTCCGGCATTTATGCGGGATTGTCCAACGCCGTCGGCGATTATGTGGTTTTGATGGACGCGGATCTGCAGCATCCGCCGTGCTACATTCCGGAGATGCTTGAGGCTCTGGAGAGCGGCGAGTATGACAGTGTTGCGATGCGCCGCGTGGACCGTGACGGCGAGGGGAAGATCCGCTCGTGGTTTTCACGGATGTTTTACAAGTTCAACAAGAAGATTTCCGGCGTGGAGATCGTGGAGGGAGCCACTGATTACCGCATGATGACCAGACAGATGGTCAACGCCGTTTTGGACATGCCGGAGTACAACCGTTTTACGAAGGGTATTTTCGCGTGGGTCGGTTTCCGCACGAAGTGGATCGGCTATCACAACGTGGAGCGGGCTGCAGGAGAGACCAAGTGGTCCTTCGGAAGCCTCGTAAAATACTCCATCAATGGTATTGTTTCCTTCTCCACGGTGCCCTTGGCGGTGTCCTCGTTCCTGGGCGTTTTGTTCTGCTTTGTTGCATTTTTCATGATGATCTGGCTGATCGTCAAGACGCTGGTGTTCGGAAACCACGTCAGCGGTTATCCCACGATCGTCACGTTGATCCTGTTTATGAGCGGTTTGCAGTTGATGATGTTCGGCGTACTCGGCCAGTACGTCGCACGCAGTTACATGGAGGGAAAACATCGGCCGATTTACATCGCGCGTGAGAAGAAGGTAAAGAAGCATGATTCACATTGTGATCAATGAGCAGGCGAAGAAGGGAAGAAAGAGTCCTCTTGCGAAGCTGACCGGTGTGCTGGAGAAACGGTCGGTTCCGTATACGGTTCACAAGACCGCGGGCCCCGGCGATGCCACGGACATCGTGCGGGAGATCTGCGAGAGCGGCGAGAAGGCGGACGTCTGGGTTGTGGGCGGTGACGGCACCATCAACGAGGCGGTCAACGGCCTTGTGCTTCCGTCGCAGGTGACCCTTGCGGTGCTGCCGGGAGGATCCGGAAACGACTACGTGAAGGGCCTGGGACTTCCGTCGGACATCGTAAAATGCGCCGAGACGCTGTTGGCGGCGAAGGGACGCCGCGGATATGATCTGGGCGAGATTGCGACGTACGAGATCAGCGGCACGGTGCGCTTTGCCGGAAGCTGCGGGATCGGCTACGACGCGAAGGTCTGCCACGAGGTGGACAACTCGTCCATCAAGAAGGTGTTAAACAAACTTCATCTGGGGAAGATTGCATATTTTTTAGTGGCGCTCCGCCAGGTGTTTGCGAATCCGAGATTTGCCGCGACGGTTGTCGTGGACGGGGTATCCCGGGCGTACAATGATGTCATTTTCCTCTGCTTTATGAACAATCGCTACGAGGGCGGCGGGCTTAAGATGGCGCCGGGGGCAAATCCCTGCGACGGCAAGCTGACGGTGGTGATGGCCCACGGAATTCGGCCGCTTCGGGTGTTGACGATGTTGCCGAAGCTGATGAGCGGAACGCATGTGAAGCATAAGAAGGTGGATGTGATCACGTGCCGCGAGATCGAGGTGATCACCGATCAGCGGCAGTACCTGCACACGGACGGTGATGTCCGGTGCCAGACGCGCCACGTGCGCGTGACGTGCATGCCGGAGCAGATGATGATGCCTGCCTGCGGAACCGCGTATGCGTCGCGGTCGACGAAACAGATCACGAACTGAAGCGCTCCCAGAATTCGCGAAGGCGGTCCGGAAGCGACTCGCGGGTCACCGTGTGGACCGGAGTCCATTCCCGCGGGAAGAGAGCGCGGTACGAGGACGTGCCGAAGCGGTCGTCCAGAAGAAGGATGCAACCGGCGTCGTCGGTGGTGCGGATGACGCGGCCGGCGGCCTGCAACACTTTGTTCATACCGGGGTAGAGATATGCATAGGCAAATCCCTGCCCCGATTTTTGTTCATAATACTCCCGGAACAGCTCGCGCTCGTTGCACACCATCGGAAGTCCCGGGCCGACCACGGCGGCGCCGATCAGCGAGTCGTTCCGAAGATCGATGCCCTCGCTGAAAATTCCGCCCATGACAAACAATCCGAGCAGGGAACCCTCGTGCTCCGTCTCAAAGGCGGAGAGGTAAGCTTCCCGTTCGGTCTCGGTCATGCCGGCGGTCTGTACCAAAACCTCACCGTCCCAGTCCGAAAAATGCGTTGCCACCTCGGTGACGAACCGGTAGGACGGGAAAAATGCTATATAGTTGCCCTTGCGGGCGGAAACCATCGCGCGGATGTAGGAGGCGATCTTCGCAAACTCCGAGTCCGTGCGGTTTTTGTATCTTGTGTCCACATCCCGGGCGACCATCACAAGGCGTCTCGCGGGGTCGAAGGGACTCGGCGTGTAGACCGCGTAGTCCTCGGGCACGCCGCCGAGCTGCTCTTTGTAGTAGGAGATCGGCAGAAGCGTGGCGGAGTAGTAGATCGCACAGCGGCCGCGGTCGATGCACTCCGCAAGGAACGCGGAGGCGTCCATGCACTGCAGGCGGATAAAGAAGTGGTTGTTCTCGCGGTAGTCGGCGTACGCGGTGTAGCGATCCTCCGCCCGCTCGTACATCTCGAGAAAATGGCGCAGGTTTAAGTACAGTTCAACTGCCTCCTCGGGGACGGGGAATTTGCGGTCCGCAAGGACGTCGGCGAGGGCGGAGCAAAGCCGCTCCGCTTTCATCGTAAACTCGGAGATCGCCGTCACGGCGGAGGCGCCGCTCCCGAGGACAGTGAAGCCGTCACACTCCCTGCGAAAGGCGAGCATGACCTTGTTGAGGGCTTCGCACTGCCTTGACGCGGGCCGGAAATGCTCCTCCAGCGCGCGCTTGCATGCGAGGAGGTCCTCCTTCTCGATCTCCGCGGAATACATTTCCCGCGAGCGCTCCACCAGGTTGTGCGCCTCGTCGATGAGGAAGACGTAGTCGCGTTTGACTCCCTCGGAGAAGAACCGGCGCAGGTAGGCGGTGGGGTCGAAGACGTAGTTATAGTCGCAGATGACGATGTCGGCGAACAATGCGATGTCGAGGCTCAGCTCGTACGGGCAGACCTGGTATTTTTCGGCGCAGGCGAGGATCGTCTCACGGCGCACCGAAACGCCGGCGTCCGCCTGACCGAGGAGCTCCAAAATGGCGTCGCCCACGCGGTCAAAATGGCCGTTTGCGCGGGGGCAGGCGACCGGGTTGCACTCCGGCGTGTCGAGGACGCACAGCTTCTCCTTGGCGGTCAGGGTGATGGAAAAAAGAGTCGCGCCGCCGCTGCAGAGCGTGTCGCAGCACTCCTCGGCCACGGTTCTGGCGATGGTCTTGGCGGTCAGATAGAAGATCTTCTCCGTCAGGCCCTGCCCCATGGAGAGGACGGCGGGATAGAGGGCGGAGACGGTCTTGCCCACGCCGGTGGGCGCCTCGATGAAGAGCTTGCGGCTCTGCCGGATCGTCTTGTAGACGCCCGTCACCAGCTCCTTCTGGCCGGGGCGGTATTCAAAGGGGAAGGGCAGAGCCTGCACGGAGGCGTCGCGGGCCTCCTTGTGGTCCTGCTCCCATTTTGCGTAGCGGCAGTATTCGCGGCACAGCGAAAGAAACCACTCGGCGAGGTCGTCCCGCGCGAAGGTCTCATGAAAATACCGGATATGTTCGGTGTCCAGATGCACATAGGTCATGCGGATGGAGATGGACGGAAGATCGTGCTGCAGCGCCTCGATGTAGGCGTAACAGCGGGCCTGGGCAAGATGCGCCGTGACCGGCGCGGAGAGCGTCTCCACGTCGCGGAGCATGCATTTGATCTCGTCGATGGTATGGCCGAGCTCGGGATCGTCGAAAATGCCGTCGGCCCGCCCCTCGATGGTGAGAGCGAAGGTGCGGTCTTCGTAGGTGAGAAGCTCCTCGTGCTGGAGCGAGACTTCGGCGCGGTAGCCCGCCGGCTGACTCTTCTGAATCTTGCGGTGCATCCGCGCGCCCTCAGCCATGGCTTCGGCGTCGCGTCCGGCGGAGCGGTTGTCGATGTCGCCGCTGCGGGTCACGAACTCCACAAAATCGCGCACGGATACGCGCACGCGGATCGGTTCGGTTGTGGGGGTTGCGGTGTTCATGACGGCGGTGGGACTCCTTTGTCTGTTTGCACGCCCGCCGGCGCGGCAGCCGGCCGGGGAAGCGGTGTGCTATGGGAAAAGTATACCACATTTGCGGGAGTTTGTCAGTTGCGTGAGGAAGGATTTGTAGACAAGCGGCGTAACTTTTGCTATAATAAATCGAGCGGCAGGCAGACGACTGCCGGAACGGCGCAAAGGCGCCGAAGAAACGGAGGATAAACCCATGAGTGAGTATGATGATATTTATGACAAGGACGAAGTGACGCTGTATCTCGACGATGACACCGAGCTTCGCTGTGACGTGATCGGCATTTTCCCCGGCCCGGAGGATCGCGAGTACATCGCGGTGACGCCGCAGGAGTGGGAAGGCGAGGGCGATCCCGAGGTGTACATCTATCGTTTCTGGGAGAACCCGGAGGATGAGGAGGACATTCGCCTCGACGACATCGAGACCGACGAGGAGTTTGAGGCGGTTTCGAAGGCATACGACGATTTCCTTGCGGACGAGTACCTTCTGGACGAGGATGACGAGGAGGAGTGATCCGGGCTTGTTCTGATTCGAAAATGAGCGGTGCGGCGGAAGTGTTCCGTCGCACCTTTTTTATGTTGTTATCCTTGATGTTACTGCGCCGGAAAGATCGTGTGCAGCAGCATGGACCTTGCGCACAGGCTGTAGGAGAGTGTCTTGGGCAGCAGGAAGCGGTCGAAGCGGATCTTCAGGCGGTCCTCCTCCAGGGAGAGGACGGTGCCCTCGCCGAACTGCCGGTGCGACACCCGCGTTCCCGGCGCCAGGGCCGAGGCCGGGAGAAGGATCTCCCCTAAAAACCCGGAGGGCGGAAGCTCTTTGCCGAACCGCTTTTGCACATACAAAAGAGTCAGTGACCTGCGCGCGCGGGTCATGGCGACATAGAGAAGCCGGCGTTCCTCCTCAACGGTCTCGGGGAGGAGCGCTTTTTTGTGCGGGATGATAGTCTCGTTGCAGTCGCAGATGTACACCCGGTCGAACTCGAGCCCCTTGGATGCGTGAAAGGTCATGACGGCGACGCCGCTTCCCTTTTTGTTCTGCTCACGCCGGCGCCGGTCCTCGGCCTTACGAAGCGCTTCCTCTACGCCCGCGAGGAGCTCCGGCACGGTGTCAAACCCTCGCACCGCCTCGGAAAATTCATCCAGCGCCTCCAGCGCGTCCTCCACGTGCAGACTCCCGCCCGTCACATGCGCGTCGTAACCCACCGCCTTGCGAACGTAGTGCACCGCCGCGTAGGGATTCATTCGCGAGATCATGGCCAGGTCGTAGATCAGCTTGTCGATATTCCGGACAAGGTATTGTTTGCCGTCCGCAGCCGCCTGCGCGCGGATGGCTGCAAGGTCAACGGAATCCCCCGCTAAGTATCGCCGCTCGATGTAGCGCTTCGGTTGATTGGCGATCGCGAGCATCACGGCACGGGAGGTGTCGCCGTGGGCGGCCCGCAGGTAGGAGAGGACGACGCGGACCCGGGGGTTGTCGTAGAGACAGGGGAGAAAGCCCCGCACATCGTAAGGAATGCCCGCTTGGGCAAGTGCATCGCACAGGCTTCGCATCTGGAGGTTCGTGCGGAACAACACGGCGATCTCCTCCGGCGGAACGCCTTGCGCAATGAGGGAGGTGATCTCCGTGAGGAGGAGCTCATTTTCCGAGGCCACGGTGTCGCGGCTGACGATGCGCAGCGTGTCGCCGTGGGGATTGACGGTTTCGTGGTCCTTGTCGTAGCGGAGGGTGTTGTGGGAAATCAGCGCGTCGGCAGAGGCTATGATCTCGGGGGTGCTTCGGTAGTTGGCCGACAGCGTGACGATGCGGCATGCCGGAAAATCCTTCGGAACCTGAAGCATGATCTGCGGCTCGGACCCGCGGAAGCCGTAGATGGACTGGTCATCGTCGCCCACCGCGAAGAGGTTGCCGTCCGACCCGGCGAGGAGACGGACGATGTCGTACTGCAGCCGGTTGACATCCTGAAACTCGTCGATCAGCAGATAGCGGTAGCGGGCGCGCCAGAACGCAAGCGCCCCGGAATCTTCGGTGAGCATGCGGTTGGTGAGCAGAAGCATGTCCTCGAAATCCAGCTTCCGCAGGTTGCGAAGCTCCTCGCGGTAGCGTGTAAACGCGGTGCGGAAGGTCGCAGCGTCACATGAGGAAGGGCTGTATTTTCCGAGTTCTACATCTGTAGAATCAATGGCGCGGCACTTGACCTTCAGAAATTCCTCATAGACGTCCCGCACCAGGGAGCGGTCCTCGGCGTACTCCGGGCGGATCGAGCTCAAAATGTTGCCCATGAGGTCCACAGCCTCACTCTCCCGGAGAATGGAATCCGCGCGGTAGCCGCGCGCCGCCTGCAGCATGTGGAAAAAACAGGCGTGAAATGTTCCGAAGGTGACGCCGGGGTAGGCTCGGTTCGTAAGACGATCGAAGCGATCCTGCATTTCCCGTGCTGCCGCGCGGGAGAAGGTGATGACCAGGATGGACTCCGGCGTGACCGAGTGTCCCTCGATCAGATACCGCACGCGGTTGGTGATGACATAGGTCTTGCCCGAGCCGGGGCCGGCAATAACAAGCATAGGCCCGTCCTTGTGTCGGATGGCCTCCTGCTGGGCACAGTTTGCGATTGTGTTCATGATTCATACCCTCCGAATGAAGAAAGAGAAAAGAGAATCGAAGATTAAGAATTTGAGAAGAAGGTGACACGGGACAGAACCCGTGTCACCTGAAGTGAACATAGAGAAATGCGATGACGAAAGGACAGTGCCTCCGGTCGTCTTTAGGAAAGCTTTTCGATACCGATGCGGATGCGGCGAAGGCTCTCGTCCTTGCCGAGGATCTCCATGATCTCGTAAGCGCCGCCGGGCGTCATCTGCTTGCCGGAGACAGCGGTGCGTAGAGGCCAGAGGCAGACACCGTTCTTGATCTCCTTCTCTGCGACGTAGTCCATGCAGAGCTTCTCCAAAGATGCGTAAGAGTAGTCGTCAAGCGCCTCAAGGCGGGGAAGAAGGTCCCGGAGAACGCCGAGGGCGATCTCGGAGTTTGTCTTCATCTTCTTGTGGGTGTACATCTCGATGTCGTAGTCCGGAAGCTCCTCGAAGAAGTCGATCTTCTCGGCGATGTCCGTGAACGTCTCGATGCGGGTCTTGACGAGATCGGCGATCTTGCGAAGATCACAGTCACGCTTTACCACCTCGCGGATGTAGGGAAGGGCGTACTCGTAGTAGCGCTCGTTGTCCATGTTCTTGATGTACTCGCCGTTCATCCAGCGAAGCTTCGTCATGTCGAACACGGCGGGGGACTTGCTGATGTGGTGGTAATCAAACTGCTCGATGAGCTCCTGCAGGGACATGATCTCGGTGTTGTCCACCGGGCTCCAGCCGAGAAGCGCAACGAAGTTGATGATCGCCTCCGGAACAAAGCCCTGCTCCAGAAGATCCTCGAAGGAGGAGTGACCGCTTCTCTTGGAGAGCTTCTGGTGCTCCTCGTTGGTGATGAGCGGGCAGTGGATGTACACCGGCTCCTCCCAGCCGAAGGCGTTGTAGAGACGCGTGTACTTCGGGGTCGAGGAGAGGTACTCGTTGCCGCGGACGACGTGGGTGATACCCATCAGATGGTCGTCGACGACGTTCGCAAAATTGTACGTCGGATAGCCGTCGCTCTTGATGAGGATCATGTCGTCGAGCTCATCGTTGTCAACGGTGATATCGCCGTAGTTGGCATCGGTAAATGTGGTCGTTCCGTCGGCCGGAATGTTCTGGCGGATGACGAACGGCATGCCCGCCGCAAGGTTGGCCTCAACCTCCTCCTTCGAGAGGGAGAGGCAGTGCTTGTCGTATTTTGTGATCTCCTTGCCCTCGCTGTCTACGACGCCCTTGAGGGAATCGAGACGCTCTCTGGTGCAGAAGCAGTAGTACGCCTCGCCTTTCTCCACCAGTTGCTTGGCATACTTCATGTACAGACCGGACTTCGCGCGCTCGCTCTGTACATAGGGGCCGAAGCCCTTATCCTTGTCCGGACCTTCATCGTGCGTCAGACCGGCCTTTTCCATCGTGCGATAAATGATATCTACGGCGCCCTCAACGTAGCGTTCCTGGTCCGTATCCTCAATGCGCAGTATAAAATCACCGCCCTCATGCTTCGCGGTCAGAAACTCGTACAGCGCGGTACGGAGATTGCCGACATGCATGCGTCCGGTAGGACTCGGGGCGAAACGTGTTCGAATCTTCATAAGCGGACCTCCTTGATCAGATAATTGTGAAACCCATATTAAACTCCCGACTGCGTTTTGTCAAGGGAAAGGGGCGCCCGCGCGCCGGAAAATAAACCCTTTAACACAGAAAAAACGGAATAAAAAACACATGTGTCCGCGCGAGAAAAACAGTTGACATTCACAAGCGAAAAATGCTATACTTATCGACAGTGTGCGCGTGAAAACGGCGCGGCTTATGGGGGAGCCGGATAAGCGCCGGAAGAAGTCTTTGAAACAAGCATTTCGAAGGCGGCAAGAAGAAAGGTGGTTGAGGATTTGAACATCTTGTTTTTTCTCACGCCGAAAAGCGAAGTGGCCTATGTCACGAATGAGTACAGCTTACGGCAGGTCCTGGAGAAGATGGAGTTTCATCGGTATCAGGCAATCCCGATGCTCGACCGGAACGGTCGGTATGTGGGAACCATAACCGAGGGTGACCTCCTGTGGGGAATCAAGAATGCGGCGGACATGAACATGCATGACGCGGAGCGCATTCCGATCACGAGAATTCCCCGGAGGCTGCATTTTACGGCGGTCAACGTAAATGCGGAAGTGGAGAACCTGATCAAGGTAGCCATGACGCAGAATTTTGTGCCGGTGACGGACGACAACGACATCTTCATCGGAATCGTCAAGCGAAGCGATATCATGGAGTATTGCTTCCGGAAGATTCAGAAGACCGAAACAACGAAATAACAAAACAGGCAGGCAATCGAATGGATAGAATGGATACGGCAGAAAATGCCATGAACGATCAGACGGCTACGTTTGAGAACCGTCTGGAGGATCTGGTGCAGTACGGCAACGACCACGGCGGAAGCATCGAGTCGTCGTACATCAGCGAGCTGATGGGAGAGTATTGCAAGACGGTTGACCAGATCGAGCAGGTGTATGACTATCTGGAGGGACGCGGATTTGTCATTTTGAACAAGCAGGAGGATTCTGACCTGGAGCCGGACGATCCGAATGAGCAGGCGCTTCGCAAACTCGAGGCGGACCTGGGATCGCTGGACGATCTCGGTGCATTTGACGACGATGCGCTGCTGGATACCGACGAGGATGTTCTTCCCGCCGATAACGACGAGCTCAACAGCATCGCGAACGCAATGTCGGACGACCCGGTGAAGCAGTACCTTCGCGAGATCGGTAATTTCGGACTTCTGAGCGTCGACGAGGAGATTGAGCTTGCGACGAAGATCCTGGACGGCGACAGAGAGGCAAAGCGCAGACTCACGGAGGCGAACCTCCGACTCGTAGTCAGCATCGCTAAGCGCTATGTGGGCCGCGGACTTTCGTTCCTCGACCTCATTCAGGAAGGTAATCTCGGTCTGATCAAGGCCGTTGACAAATTCGACTACACAAAGGGATACAAGTTCTCCACCTACGCAACATGGTGGATCCGCCAGGCAATCACGCGTTCCATCGCGGATCAGTCTCGCACGATCCGTATCCCCGTTCATATGTCCGAAGTCATCAACAAGACCTACCGCGTGAGCCGTAACCTTCTGCAGGAACTCGGCCGCGAACCTACGGAGACCGAGCTCGCAGAGGCGATGAACATGCCTGTAGAGAAGGTGCGCGAGGTGCTGAAGATCAGTGCGGATCCGATTTCCATGGATACGCCGATCGGCGAGGAGGACGACAGCCATCTGGGCGACTTCATCAAGGACGAGCAGACGCCGGGCCCGGAGGAGGCAACGTCCTACATGATGCTTCAGGAGCAGATCGAGAAGCTTCTGAATACCCTGACCGAGCGCGAGCGCAGAGTATTGAAGCTCCGATTCGGTTTGATCGACGGACGCCAGCGCACGCTGGAGGAAGTGGGCAAGGAATTCAATGTTACGCGTGAGCGTATCCGCCAGATTGAGGCGAAGGCGCTTCGCAAGCTCCGCCATCCCAGCAGAGCGAAGCTTCTGAAGGGGTATGACGTGTAAACGATCGACCGCGACGAATACAACGTAAATGTGACTAAAAAGTATCGGTGATCGACATGATAAAGAAAACCCGGCATGGGACTTTACGGAAAGTCTCACGCCGGGTATTTTTGTTTCGTGATCCAATTTATATCGTGGCGTTCTGGCCCTTGGCGCCGCGGGCACGGTTGCGGATCCGCTTGGCGTTGTAGGTCTTGCCGTCGAAGACAAATTCCTCCGTGTTGATATCGAGGGAGGTGCCGTAGATGACGGAATCCTTCTTGTCGAGGGAGATGGCGCGGACGCCCTTGGCGGTCTTGCCGAGCACGTTGACCTGCTCCAGCGGGAAGCCGAGGGAGAGCTTCTTCTCCGTGAGGATGATCACCTTCTGTTTGCCGGAACTGAACTCGGCGCTGGAGAGTGCCGCAAGTCCGACAAGGGAGTCATCATCCTCGAGTTTCGTGGAGGCGATGACGGCGCGGTTGGTGAAGAACTCCGAGCCGGAGACGCATTTGATCCAGCCGTGTTTCGTGAGGAACAAAAGCATGGAGTTGTCGAGCTCCTCGGCCGGTACCAGAAGAAGCGGCGTCTCCTGATCGATCTTTGTGAGCACCTGCAACAGGGTGCCTTTTTCTTTGATACGGCAGCGCGGGATTGCGGAAACCTTGAGCTGGTACATATTGCCCTCCGCCGTGAAGATGCACAGGCGGTCGTTGGACTGGATGCGCACAGCCTGCGTGAACTCCCGCAGGGCCTCCTCGCCGGCCTTCTGGTAAGCGGAGACATCGACGGCTTTGGTGTAGCCGAAGCGATCCGTGAGGATCATCAGATCCTCGATCTTCTCCTCGACGACATACTCCTTCGTCGCGGCGTTTGTGATCACCGTGCGGCGCTCCTTCGCGAAGCGCTCGCGGAAGACGAGCAGTTGCTGCTCAATTACTTTGTACAGCTCGGAGCGCTTGCCGAGAATCTTGTTGTACAGCTTGATCTTCTTAGTGAGGTCGTCCTGCTCCTCGGAGAGTTTGAGAATCTCGAGGCCGACCAGCTTCTGCATTTGCATCGCGAGGATGGCGTCCGCCTGTGCATCCGTGAAATCAAAGGATGCGGCGAGCTTTTTCGCCTCCTCGGTCTTGAAGCGGATGTCCGTTAAGTTGCCGGTGGTCAGGCAGTCCTTGACCTGGCGAACCGTGGACGAACCGCGGATAACTTCGATGATGGCATCGATGACGTCGACGGCGCGCATGAGACCGGAGACGATTTCCAGACGCTTCTCCGCCTTGTCGAGGAGATAGCGGTACTCCTTTGTGTAGAGTTCCTCCTGAAAATCAACGAACTCCTGCAGCATCGCCCGCAGACCGAACTGACGCGGCTGGTTGTCCTTGACCGCCAGGAAGTAGGCGGAAAATGTATCCTCCAGCGGAGTTTTCTTATACAGGCCGTTCAAAAGGTTCTCCACATCGCGGTCTTTCTTGACCTCGATGACGATGCGGATACCCTCTTTCGAGGATTCGTCCCGCACATCGGCGATCTCATCGAAGGTCTTGTTGCGCAGGGCGTCGGAGAGAGCCTCCATGAGCTTTTGTTTCGTGCCTGCAACGGTGTAGGGAATCTCGGTGATGACGATGTTGCGTTTGCCGTTGTCGCCGCCCTCAACCTGAGCTTTGGCGCGGATGCGGATCTTGCCCTCGCCGGTCTCGTAGAGGGAGAGCAGCTCGTCGCCGTTGATGATCGTGCCGCCCGTCGGAAAATCCGGCCCGGGCAACAGCTGCATCAATTCCTCGGTGCTGACCGTGGGATCATGCATGACCGCGATTGCCGCATCGATGACTTCCACGGGGTTGTGGGGCGGAATGTTGGTCGCCATACCGACTGCGATACCGGTGGTACCGTTGATCAGAAGGTTCGGGAGCATGGCCGGAAGAACCGTCGGCTCCTTCTCACTCTCGTCAAAGTTCGGGATGAATTCCACGAGACCCTTGTCGAGATGTTCGAGCATCGTCATCGCGCCCTCGGAGAGGCGTGCCTCGGTGTATCGCATGGCGGCGGCGCCGTCACCGTCGATGGAACCGAAGTTTCCGTGACCGTCCACGAGAGGGATGGCGAGAGAGTAGTCCTCCGTCATGTGCACGAGGGCGTCGTAGATGGACGAATCGCCGTGAGGGTGGTATTTACCCATGGTATCGCCGACGATACGTGCGCTTTTACGGTGAGGCTTCTTCGGGTCGAGACCGAGCTCGTTCATCGCGTAGAGGATGCGGCGCTGCACGGGCTTCAAGCCGTCGCGCACGTCCGGAAGGGCCCGGGCGATGATAACGCTCACCGCATAGTCGCGGAAGGACGTTCGCATCTCCTCGGCGAAATCAATCTGTATGGTATCGTTTCGTTCGTTGTCCATGATACACTCCGAAAGGTTTTATCGTAAAATCCTATGCCTGCAGGTCGAGGGTGGCGTACTGCGCCTCGGTCATGATGAACTCGCGGCGGGGCGGAACGGCACTGCCCATCAAAAGGGTCGTGACTTCGTCGGCCTCCACCGAGTCGCCGATAGAGATCTGCGCAAGCACGCGGCGCTCGGGATCGAGCGTCGTCTCCCAGAGCTGGTTGGCGTCCATCTCACCGAGACCCTTGTAGCGCTGCACGTTTATGATCTTGCCGCCGTGCTCGAGCTCCTTACGAAGCTTCTCGAGCTCGAAGTCGTTCATGAGGTACGCGCTGTGGCGCGCCTTCTTCTTGCCGGTCGTCTCGTACTCCACCTTGTATAACGGCGGAAGTCCGCGGTACACCTTACCCTCCATGATGAGCTCCGGCATGAAGCGGTAGAAGAAGGTGAGGAGCAGGGTGCTGATATGGCCGCCGTCCACGTCGGCATCGGTTAAGATGATAATCTTATCATAGCGGAGCTTCGTGATGTCAAATTCATCCCCGATGCCGCAGCCAAACGCTGCTATCATGGATTTAATCTCGTTGTTTTGCAAAATCTTCTCGAGGGTCGCTTTCTCCACGTTGATAATCTTACCGCGGAGCGGGAGCACCGCCTGGGTCTTCCGGTTACGCGCGGTCTTTACGGTGCCGCCTGCGGAATCGCCCTCGACGATGTAAACCTCGCACTCGGAAGGCTTCTTGGAGGAGCAGGCCGCGAGCTTGCTCTTCGTATCCACGTCGTTTAACTGCTTCAAAACCGCGGTGCGGGCTTTGTCGCTCGCCGCTCTTGCGCGGCTGGAGCGAGCAGCGTTGTCGAGAATCGAGCGGAGTACTTCGACATTTTTGTCGAACCATCTCGTGACCTCAGCCGCGCAGACCTCATCGACGGCCACCTTGGCGTCGGTGTTGCCCAGCTTGGTCTTCGTCTGACCCTCGAACTGCGGGTCGGGATGTTTGATGGAGACGATGGCAACAAGGCCGTTGCGGATGTCCTTGCCGTCGAAGTTGTCGTCCTTGCCCTTTAAGTAGCCGAGCTCTCTCGCGTAGGAATTGAGAACGCGCGTAAGAGCGGTCTTAAAACCGGTCACGAGAGTACCGCCGTCCACCACGTTGATGCGGTTGCAGTACGCATTGATCTGCTCGGTGTAATCGTTGATGTATTGGAATGCGATCTCCACCTCGATGTCACCCTTCTCGCCGCTTAAGTACACTGGCTCGGGGTGCAGGGGAGTCGCATCGCGGTTGATGTAGGAGATGAAACTCTTGATACCGTCCTCTTCGTAGTACGTGCGTGTCTCACCGCTCTTTTCGTCGGTGAAGGTGATCGTCAGGCCGCGGTTTAAGTAGGCGATTTCTTTCAGACGCTTGCAGATGGTCTCCGCCTTGAACTCCACGGTCTCGAAGATGGCGGGATCGGGATAGAAGGTAACTTTCGTGCCGGTGTCGCTCTTTTTGCACGTGCCGATGACGGGGAGAAGACCTCCCTCGAGCTTCGTCACGGGATGACCGCCGTCCTTGTACTCGTCGCGGTAGATATTGCCGCCCCGCTTGATCTCAACGATCATGTGGGAGGAAAGCGCGTTCACAACCGAGGCGCCCACACCGTGCAGACCGCCGGAAACCTTGTAGACGGAGTTGCCGAATTTGCCGCCTGCGTGCAGGATCGTGTAGACAACCCGCGCCGTCGGGATCTTCTTCGTCGGGTGGATGTCCACCGGGACGCCGCGTCCGTGGTCGGTGATGGTGATGCCCCCGTCCTTGCGAAGGGTGATGTTGATCTCGCTGCAATAGCCCGCCAAATGCTCGTCAATGCCGTTGTCGAGAATCTCCCATACGAGATGGTGAAGGCCCTTCGTGCCCGTGGAACCGATGTACATACCCGGTCTCTTGCGGACGGCCTCAAGTCCCTCCAAAACGACAATCTGACTGCCATTGTACTCTGCCATGTGGATACCTTCCTTACGGTTAGTGTGCGGCACATAGTACCGTTATCTTGTGCCTACGACCCTACTATAATACCACATTTTGATATCGGACGCAATGTTTCTTTTCGCCCGGAGCGGCAAATTTCCGTATACGTGTGGACGGGGATACGTGTACAAGATGGCCGGCTGCTATTGACTTTTCCGGCGGTTTTTGGGATATTGGATTTACCAAAGAGGATATTGAAGAGCATTCCCTTGCAAAAGCGCGGGAATCCTTCGGAAATCAGAAAAAAGAAACGGAGGAGTACAGTTATGAGCAGTGGTTTTGATGACGAGAGACAGCATGCCGTAGAAGTGATTCCGGGATTCATTCTCGGAGGGATCTACAACCTGGAAGAGATCCTGTATTTGAAGCCCGACGTACTTATTCCGTTGGACCGGCTGCCGGGCTGGGTGTGGAACAGCGGCTTCCGGGGAGAGATCGTTTACTATCCGATCACGGACTATGATGTTCTGCCGGATGATGTCCTGGACAAGCTGGCGGAGAGCGTGGCGGAACGCCTGCGTGCAGGGAAGCGCGTGGGAATGTTTTGCATCGGCGGACACGGGCGCACCGGTTACGCAGCGTCCTGTGTGCTGCATCTGTTAGGGGAAAAACGGCCGATCGCATTTCTTCGGGACAACTACAGCTATAAGGCTGTGGAAACGCAGGAACAGGAGGCGGCCGTGGAGCGATTCAGGGAGCGCCATGTCGTATGATTATTTTCAGCGAACCGTCTGATGAATACGGCTTTCTCTGCCCGGATTCCCGGGAGGGATTTGTCTACAACGGGTGGCATTTCGACACCATGCATAAGTTCCTTGCCTACAGTAAGGCCAAAACCTTCGGTGACCTCCGGGCTGCCTATGAGATCCTCACGCAGCAAAGCATCGGCATGATGCAGCGGCTGGCGAGAGAGGCCGCGGGAGTGAATGAGACCCGGTGGGAAGGACAGATGCCGGCGGTGTTATTCCGCGGGCTTACTGCATTTTTCGAAGACCACCCGGAGTACGTCACGAAGCTTGTGGAAACCGGCGACGAGTGGCTTGTTTACTGCGACGATGACAAGATGCTCGGCAACGGGATTTATTCTTTTCACAAGGACGAAGCGGAGGACACGGCGAACTGGAAGGGCAAAAACCTTCTGGGCTTTACGCTGATGGAAGTCCGCGAGGTGTACCGCGGGCAAATGCCGGGGGCATACGATGTCATTCCGAAGAACCTGCCGGGCATTATTCTTCATCGGGCGGAGAACGGATATCTCGGGTTTCCGCCGTATGAGGGAACCGAGCCGTACCTTTACCTGAACTATTCGGTGCCGAACACGGAGGACGCCGGGAAGCTTGGAAACATGCTTCTTAAGGCCGGCTGCCGGGTATGGTATGACGAGAAACTCGGCGGCGGACGTCTCTGGACCGGGAAGCGGTCGGATGCGATTGCCGGATGCACGGGTGTGGTGACGCTGTACAACGGAAGCGAAACATTTTCCCATGCGGAGCTTGCGGCAATTCGATTCGCCGAGCTTCTGGGGATTCCGATTCTGATGGTTGATACGGCGAGCGAGACTCCGAATGATCGGGACAAATACTATGACAACAGGACGTATGTCTACGGAAAGCTTTACGAGAAGGATTTTGCGGAGAAGCTTTCCGGGGGACTTGCGCGTTTGCGGGAGCTCGCAGAGAAAGCGGAGAACAGTGACGGAACCGCGGATTCGGATGATGAGAAGAAATCCCGGAAGTCCTATGATCTGGCATTCCGCTACTATGCGAATTACCGGAGAAAACGCAAATGCCGCGGCTATGATTATGAATGCAACCTGCGGACGAGGGAAGTATACGACGAGGACGGTGCCCGCGTGCACAACCTGCGGAGCTGGACGGAGTACGGCAGGGGAACCGTGACGGAGGATGAGGGCCCGAAGTTCTTAGGCGATGAGGAAACATACCGTTTCATGATGTGGCTTAGGGATGAATTTGTCCTGGTGCCGAAGAGCGCAGAGCGGGACTACACGGGACTTCCTTCCGACTGGGAGTATGCGAAGCACCTTGCGGCGCTTACCGCGCATCCCGATCCGGAGATTGCGGCGGAGTTTAAGAAGCAGAAAAAAGAGTATGAGGAGTCCTTGTCCGGGTACCCGTACAAGGACGAGTTTGAATACCTCAATACGCTCTATGACGATTGATTTCACAACGCATATTTGGATTCTGCAAAACAGGATGGAAAAATACCACAAAAAACTCGAAAAACCCCATTGTATTTTGCAAAATGCGGTGTTATAATGGCAAAAGTTTCGTGCTTGGAAATGCCGTACGGTTACGGCAGGTCCGAACAAACAAAAAACGAAGAAAGGAGTGAGACCATGAGCAAGAAACCGTTTATAACCGAACAGCAGGTCAAAGAGATCGTGAAGACGTATCCTACGCCTTTCCATATCTATGACGAAGCTGCGATCCGTCGCAATGCGCGCGAGTTGTTCAAGGCATTTGCGTGGAACAAGGGTTATAAGGAATTCTTTGCTGTAAAGGCCACTCCGAATCCGTTCATTTTGCAGATCCTCCGTGAAGAGGGCTGCGGTGCGGATTGCTCTTCCTATACCGAACTCTGCCTTGCCGACGCGGCCGGCATTCGCGGGGAGAATATTATGTTCTCGTCCAATGAGACACCGTTCGGTGAGTTTACGAAAGCACGGGAACTGGGGGCATTTATCAACCTTGACGATGTGACGCACATTCCGTTCTTACAGGAGGAGTGCGGCATTCCGGAGACCGTTTGCATGCGGTACAATCCGGGCGGAGTCTATGAACTCGGCAACGGGATCATGGACAACCCGGGCGATGCCAAGTACGGTTGCACGAAGGAGCAGCTGATCGAGGCATTCCGTACGCTGAAGGGGCTCGGAGTGAAGCATTTCGGTGTGCATTCGTTCCTGGTGAGCAACACAACGGCGGAGAATTACTATCCGACCCTTGCAAGGACCCTCTTTACACTCGCAGTGGAGCTGAAGGAAGCCACGGGAGTGCATATTGCGTTCGTCAACCTTTCCGGCGGAATCGGTATCCCGTACCGTCCGGAGCAGACGGCTGTGGACATCGCAGCGGTCGGTCGCGGCGTGAAAGAGGTCTTTGATGAGGTTTTGGTTCCGGCAGGGATGGGTGATGTTGCCATCTATACCGAGCTGGGACGCTACATGCTCGCTCCTTACGGCGGGCTTGTTGTGCGCGCGATCCATGAGAAACACATCTACAAGGAGTACATCGGCGTGGACGCCTGCGCCGTCAACCTGATGCGGCCTGCTATGTACGGGGCGTATCACCACATCACGGTTTTGGGGAAGGAGAATGAACCGTGCGATCACACGTATGATGTGGTCGGTTCGTTGTGCGAGAATAATGATAAGTTTGCGATCGATCGCAAACTGCCGAAGATCGATATCGGAGATTACCTGTTCATCCATGATACCGGTGCCCACGGCTTTGCCATGGGGTACAATTACAACGGGAAGCTGAAATCAGCGGAGCTTCTGCTGCGGCCCGACGGGTCGGTGCAGCGGATCCGAAGGGCGGAGACGCCGGCGGATTACTTCGCAACCTTCGATTTCAGTGACATCATGAAAGGACATTATTGATGACCGGGCCGCAGGGCGGACGGCATCGAGGTGATTGTGTGATATCGGCACGGCGGTTTTCGTCGTGCCGTTTTTTTGCGCGCTAAGCGAGAGCAATCGAGCCGACGGAGTCGTCGGACGAGCGTGATGCGCATCACGGGAACATTGTTCCCGGTGATCGCAGAACGGTCGGACGGGAGCGAACGCAGTTCGCGGCGAGATTGCCGAGCGCACGTACACCGAGCGAGCTTATGCTCGCGAGGTTGCCGCGCGGAAGAACGGAAAGCTTTACCTGCCCCGTGTGGGCAGAGAAATGAGGATAACAATGGGTAAGAAAAACCGGAAGATTTCGGAAGAGCCGACGCAGGCAACCGGAAAGCTTCCGAAGGAAATTGAAGTCGACCTTCGCGACCGCGGCGTCTGTGAGGCGGATGTGTATGTGTGCGTTCGCACGGATATGGATCTGACCTGCGCGTTCACGCCCGGATACATCGTGATGACGAAGGACCGGCTGATCACCGCGACGGCGGACCCGCTGTCGGGGGAAGTTCATTACTTTAAGGGGATGGAGACCCGCAAGACCAGAAAGATCGCGGCGGACCGCGAGTGGAGATTTGCGGAGTTCGACATTTCCGATGTGAAGAAGACCTATATCGAACGCACGGTGAGCGGCGGCTTCCTGATCCTGGTTCACAAGGATAAGGACGACCCCGAGGCGGACGGCGCGGCGGAGACTGTCGCAGCGGTTTCGAACCACTGCATGAGCAGCGCCACGAAGATCGAGCGTTTGTGTGAAAAGATCGCCGAAGGCAAGGAGATTGACGAGGAGGCACTGGCGGATGACGAAGAAGAGGAGTACTGCCCGGTCTGCGGCATGATGTACCCCGACTCCGACCGGAAGATCTGCCCGAAGTGCATGAACAAGAAGTCCATTTTCCGAAGGACCATCGGATATCTGAAGCCTTACAAGGGCCGTATTGCCGTGATGTTTCTGTGCTATCTGGCAACGGCGGCGCTCAACATCGTATGGCCGTACTTAAACGGTGTCGTGCTCTACAAGAAGGTGCTCGGCAGGGATGAGGAATTCCTCTCGTTCCTCTCCGTGGACGGCAACCGCTATGTGACGATCCTGCTTCTTCTGGTGCTCACCATGGTGATGACGAAGCTCACCATGCAGCTTGTGGGTATCCTGCAGGGTGTCATGACGGCGAAGATCGTTCCGAGAGTAGTAAAGTCGATGCGCAATGACGTGTTCGGCGCCATGGGCAAGCTCTCCATCAACTTCTTTACGAGCAAGCAGACCGGATCTCTGATGACCCGCGTCATGTCCGACTCGGACGAGGTGTCCGGCTTCTTTATCGACGGACTTCCTTACTTTTTGATCAATGTATTTTCCATCATCGCCATGGCGGTGGTGATGTTTACACTCAGCTGGCCGCTGGCTATCGTAGCGCTGATGTTCATGCCGATCACATTCTTCGTGAGCTGGAAAATGCTCCCGAGACTGTGGCACCGCTACGGGAGACGGCACCGCGCGACGAGATCGTTAAACTCCAAGATCCACGACAACTTAAGCGGCGCCCGTGTCGTCAAGGCGTTCGGTCAGGAGGGCAGCGAGGTCAGGCGGTTTGACAAGAGCAACGAGAAGGTCAGAAGTGCGGACCTTGCGGTTATGAACTACGACAACAAATTCTCGGCGCTCTACTCGGCAGCGGAGAACCTGGCGTCCCTGATGGTTTACATTGTCGGCGCGTACCTGATCCTCATCCAGAAGCGGTTTGACTACGCGATCCTTATCACTTTCGCGGGCTATGTCGGACAGCTGACCGGACCGATGGATTTCATGTCGTTCTTCTTCCGCTGGTTTACCAGCTGCATGAACAGCGCACAGCGTATGTTCGAGATCATCGATGCGGTTCCGGAGATTGCGGAGAAGGAAAATGCAGTTTCCTTAGACACCATCGACGGCACCATCGAGATGAAGGATGTCACCTTCGGTTACGAGAAGAACAAGCCGGTTCTTAAGAACATCAACATGAAGGTCGAGGGCGGTCACATGCTCGGTATCGTCGGTCGTTCCGGCGCGGGCAAGACCACCATCGTCAACCTGATCTCGCGACTCTACGACCCGCAGGAGGGCACGGTCACGCTGGACGGCGTGAACTTAAAGGACCTTTCCTTCAAGACGCTCCGCGGCAACGTCGCCATGGTTTCGCAGGAGACCTACATGTTCATGGGAACCGTTGCGGAAAATATCGCCTACGCGAAGAAGGATGCCTCCCGCGCGGAGATCATCCGCGCCGCGGTCCTTGCGAGCGCGCACGATTTCATCTGCCGCATGCCGGACGGCTACGACACCATCATCGGTTCCTCGGGACGGGAGCTCTCCGGCGGTGAACGCCAGCGAATCTCCATCGCCCGTGCCATCCTGGCCAACCCGAAGATTCTCATCCTCGATGAGGCGACGGCGGCGGTGGACACCGAGACCGAGCAGGCGATCCAGCAGTCCATCAACATGCTCATCAAGGGCCGCACGACAATCTCCATCGCGCACCGTCTCTCGACGCTTCGCGACGCGGACACGCTGATCGTCATCGACGAGGGCAAGATTGCCGAGCAGGGAACCCACGAGGAGCTCATAGCGAAGAAGGGCGTGTACTACAAGCTGAAGGAGCTGCAGACCAAGGCGCTGGCTCTCAAGGGAATTGAGTAAACGTGCGGGGGTATCGCACACAAGGAACATAAGAGGCGGCATTTTCCGGCGGAAAATGCCCGCAGATAGGAGTACAGTATGGGTTTAAAGAATTTTGAGGGAGCGGATGAAGAATTCAACCTCGAACAGATGGAAGCCGAGACGGAGGAGATGCTCCGCATGCGCTTCTTAAGCGAAGAGAACGCGAGGTTCGAGCGCACCGCAGGCGGTTTTGTGAGCCTCGACATCCCCGAGGGGGAGGACGGCAAGGCAGAGCACTACGACCGCGTGCGCGTCGTCCGGAGCTTTCCGTTCACCGCTCCGAATACATACATCTCCATCCGCACGACGGAGGAGAAATCGAAGGAGATCGGTATCATCAAGGACATCACAAAGGACGTCTCCAAGGTGACCCGGAAGATGCTCGAGGAGCAGATGAGCCTTCGGTATTTTACGCCGGTGATCACGAAGATCAACGACATCAAGGAGGAGTACGGCCACGCCTACTGGGACGTTGTGACCACGGAGGGCCCGTGCAAATTCGTCATCTACATGAACTCAAGCTCCGTGGTGAGCTTAAGCGACGTGCGCCTGATGATCTCCGACCTTGACGGAAACCGTTTCGAGATACCGGATTATACGCAGCTTTCTGCGGGGGAATTAAAGAAGCTTGACCTGTTCCTGTAATGGAAAAGGAGGATATGAATGAATCTATTGTTTGACCTGCCGGCGGCGCAACGGGGCGCCTTTACGCCGGCGGACGGAGAGGAGATAAAGTACTGCTCGCCCTGCGACATCGACCGTGAAGGCAAGCTTACTCATGACCGCTATCTGGTCGTGACGAACAAGCGCCTTTTAGTGATCGCGGGCACGCAGACGGAGACCGACCTCGCACTCTCGGACATCACGTACTTAAAATGCGATCCGCTGGTGAACAACGGCCTTCTGATCGCGAAGACCGTGCAAAACGACACGGAGCAGATCCTGGCGCGGTTCACGATGAAGCACGTATCCCGTGTGGCATTTATCGCCAAGGGCGCGCTTCTTCTGCGCGACGGCATCAAAAAGCAGGTCGTAAGCCGTGAGTACGACAAAACCTGCCCCATCTGCGGGCGGGCGCTCCGCGGCACGAGAGAGTGCCCCAAGTGCAGTCACAAGCCCTCCGTTCTATGGAAGTTTTTCAAGCTCTGCGGAGCTTACAAGGGGTGGCTCGCGATCATCGCGTTTTTGATGCTTTGCGTAGCTGTCATCCAGCTGGTGATCCCGAAGATCCAGCAGGTATTTATCGACGATTACCTGATGCCCGGCAAGGGCGGATGGAAGGAGATCGGCATCTATGCGGGCGCCATGATCGGAGTCACGATCATCACGATCCTTCTGCATGTGCTCCGCTACTGGATGTGTATCTCCATGGGTACCAAGATGAGCATGGACCTTCGGCAAATGCTCTACAAGAAAGTTCAGCTTCTGTCGCTCTCGTTCATTCAGGACCGCCGTCCCGGCGAGCTCATGAACCGCATCGTCAGCGATACGGCGCAGGTGCGAAGATTCATGGAGGAAGCATTTTCCGGAATGTTCTCCTGCATTATCACCATGGTTTCCGTAGTCGTCTACATGGTTATGATGGACTGGAAGCTCACGATCATGTCGGTTATCTTCGTGCCGATCGCACTTGGATTTTCCATCTCGTTCCGAAAGAACATCCACAGGCGGTTCCACATGCAGTGGCATCGCTTTGACAAGACCAACAGCGGCTTGCAGGACATTCTCTCGGGCATGCGTGTCGTGAAGTCCTTCGGCACCGAGGAGCAGGAGACGGAGCACTTCCGCAAACTCACCGATGATTTTGCAAAGGTGCAGGAGCGAAACGAAGTCTTCTGGGCTTCGCTGTTCCCGCTGGTTTCCTTCGTGATGGGCTTGGGCATCTACGTTGTAACGTACTTCGGCGGTGTCGGCGTTCTGGAGGACCGCTTCACGGTGGGCCAGCTGCAGCAGTTCATCACCTACACCTGGATGCTGTACGGGCCTCTGGGGTGGATGACATTCCTTCCGCGAATGATTACCCAGCTGATGACCAGCCTCGAACGTATCTACGACGTCATGGACGAGGAGCCTTTGATCCGCGACCACGAGGAAGCGCAGGATATCGATCTTAAGGGTGAGGTGGAGTTTAAGGATGTGACCTTCGGCTACCGCTCCTACGAGCCGGTTCTGGAGAAGATCAACCTGAAAGTGAAGCCCGGCGAGATGATCGGTCTCGTAGGTGCTTCCGGCACCGGAAAGTCGACGATGATCAACCTCATCATGCGCCTCTACGAGGTGGATGACGGACAGCTGCTGATCGACGGCAAGGACATCAACGACTTAAAGATCGAGAAATACCATTCGCAGATCGGCGTTGTGCTGCAGGAGAACTTCCTCTTCGCCGGCACGATCTACAACAATCTGCGGTTTGCAAAGCCCGACGCGACGGAGGAGGAGATCATCATGGCGGCCAAGATGGCGAATGCCCATGATTTCATCGTGAAGACGCCGGACGGCTACAACACCTACGTCGGAGAGCACGGCTACAGCCTTTCGGGCGGTGAGAGACAGCGCCTTGCCATCGCGCGCGCGATCCTCAATAAGCCGAAGCTTCTCATCCTCGACGAGGCAACCTCGGCTCTCGATACCGAGAGCGAGTACCTGATCCAGAAGGCTCTGGAGCGCCTGACAGCGGGCTGCACGACATTTGCCATCGCACACCGTCTGTCGACCCTCAAGGATGCGGACCGTCTGGTTGTCATCGACGGCCACCACATCGCCGAGGTGGGCACCCACAACGAGCTGATGGAGCAGAAGGGCATCTACTACGGCCTTGTGACGGCCCAGCTGCAGATGCAGGCGTTAAAGGGCGAGGACCCCGCGCTTGCGGAGGCCGCTCCGGCAGGGGCGTAAAGCGGTGCATTTACGATGCAAGTAAGACAGACAAAAGGTCAGCGGGACGGGCTGCACCGGCGAAAGACGCCGGGCGGCTTGTCCGGTTGGCCTTTTTTGTTTGCCCGGGCGGCGCGGAATATGGTATAATTCCACTGTCGGCTGCCGGTTCCGGTGGAAAACCCGGCCCCGGCTTACGGAGTATTGTTTGAGGAGAAAAATGATGGAAGACCGGTATCGCGAGGCTGTCCCGTCGCTTTTGTTCTGGTATGACTACAACGCGCGCATCCTGCCCTGGCGCGAGGATCCGACGCCGTATCACGTGTGGATTTCGGAGATCATGCTCCAGCAGACCCGCGTGGAGGCGGTGCGCGCATATTATGAGCGGTTCCTTGCGGAACTGCCGGATGTCCAGTCGGTGGCTGCGGCTTCCGAGGACCGCCTTGTAAAGCTTTGGGAGGGCTTAGGGTATTACTCCCGCGTTCGCAATATCGCAAAGGCGGCGAAGATGCTTTGCGACAAACATAACGGGCAGTTGCCCGCGGATTACGCGCTGCTTAGGGAATTGCCGGGAATCGGTGATTACACCGCCGGCGCTATCGCTTCCATCGCTTTCGGAATTCCGGTTCCGGCGGTGGACGGCAACGTGTTGCGGGTGTTCTCCCGTCTGACCGGGTACCGCGGGGACATTCGAAGCGACAGCTTCAAAAGGCAGGTAGGAGAACAGCTTCGGCAGGCTCTCTCGGAGTATACGGAGGAGACCGCGGAAAATCCTGCACAGCAGGCTCACGCGACGAAGGTGCAGTCCGCGCCCGGCCGCTTTAATCAGGCGGTCATGGATGTGGGGGCAACGGTGTGTATCCCCAACGGAAAGCCGCACTGCGACAAATGCCCGCTGTCGCATTTGTGCGAAGCATTTTCCGAAGGGTTGACGGCGGAGATTCCGGCGAAGCCGGAGAAAAAGGCGCGACCGGTGGAAAAGCGGACCGTGCTTGTCATTACGGACGGTGAGCGGGTTCTTTTGCATCGCCGGCCGGAGAAGGGACTGCTTGCGGGGATGTGGGAGTTCCCGGGAGTTCCCGGAGCACTGTCGCCTGCGGCAGCGAAGAAGGCGGCAGCCGGGATCCTTCGGAGGGAATCGGAAGAAAAAGGTCTTCACGCAAAACGGCTTCCCGACAGCAGACATCTCTTCAGCCACGTGGAGTGGGAGATGCGGGGCTACCGTATCGATGTTCCGAAGGAAACCGCTGCGGAGACAGCTGCAGCGCAGCCTGCGGAATACCTCTGGGCAAGCCCGCGGGAAATTCGCGAGGAGTACGGAGTGGCGTCCGCATTCCGGGCGTATCGGGAGCATTTGCCGAAAGAATAAAATTTTTTGGATTTTTTCAAAATTTCTTGTAACGAAACCGTGATTGCCGCGTCTAATCGACGAAATCACAAAAAAAGGAAACTCGAGAGGCATGGACAGGAACACCGCGGAAAAATTGTATGAAGCATTTTACATGAAGGTTTTTTCCTACGCGATGACGCTGACGGGTAACCGGGAAGATGCAATGGAGATCACACAGGAAACGTTCTATCGGGCGATATCCACCGAGAGGACGTTCCGGGGGGAGAGCGACGGCGCCACATGGCTGTGTGCCATCGCGAAAAATCTCTTCGTCGACGAAAAACGACGACAATCCCGGTTCACGGACGCGCCGATTCCGGAGGAGCAGCCGGACACGGGGAAGAGCATGGAGGAGAGTCTCGCAGACGCGGACGCTTCGCTGCGAATCCACCGGGTGCTGCATAATCTGGAGGAACCGTACAAGGAAGTATTTCAGCTTCGTGTGTTTGGGGAGTTGTCCTTCAAGGAGATCGGCTCGATCTTCGGAAAAACGGAAACCTGGGCCCGGGTTACGTTTCATCGAGCAAGAATGATGGTAAAAGAAAGGATGGAAAAATCATGAAATACGAATGTAACATGATCGAGGACCTTCTGCCGTTGTACAAGGACGGTGTTTGCGGACCGGCGAGTACGAAGGCCGTGGAAGACCACCTCGCGGAATGCCCGCACTGCCGCGAATACCTGGAGCAGCTGCGCGACACCACCGTGGACGAGGCCATTTTCCGGGAGAAAGAGGAAGTCATCGAATCGCAGTCGAAGTATTTTAAGAGAAAAAGCGCGCTTGCGGGCAGCGTCATCGCGGCAATCTTCGCCGTTCCGATTCTGGTGTGCCTGATCGTCAACCTCGCCACCGGCAGCGCATTGAACTGGTTCTTCATCGTGCTCGCCGCGATGCTGATTCCGGCTTCGCTCTTCGTAGTGCCGCTGATGGTGCCCGAGAACAAGTTGTTTTACACTCTCACGTCCTTTACGGCGAGCGTGATCGCACTTTTAGGCATCGTCTGTCTGTACACCGCCGGAAAATGGTTCTTCACCGCGGCGTCGGCGGTTTTGTTCGGCTTGACGGTTCTGTTCGGACCGATCCTTGCCTGCCGCAAGCCGCTCTGTGATAGCCTAGGCAACTGCAAAGGCCTCGCCGTGATGGCAGCCTGCACGTTAACGTTTTTCTTGATGCTTGTGTGCATCGGACTTCGCGCCGGCAGCGGATTTTTCAGGACGGCATTCGGAATCGCCGTGCCGCTTGTATTCTTAGCGTGGGTCGTGTTCCTGATCATCCGCTATCTGCCCATCGGCAAGCTTGCCAAGACGGGCGCAGTCCTTGCAATTCTTTGCGCATTCGGCGTGTTCGGAACCGAGCTGATTCTGGATCTGACGATGAAAACTCCGGGTCCCGGAGAAGTTGTGGTTTACTCGCAGGGCTCGCCGGTCTTCGCATACGCCGGAATCGCCGTGGGTGCAGTGCTTGCGCTCATCGGAATCATTAAGAAAGTACTCGGAGGAAAGAGATAATGAGAAAAATGATTCGTATCCTGATGGCAGCGGGGGTTCTGGCCCTGGCCGGAGCCCTGTGCGGCTGCAGCTTCATGGGAGTCACCAGCTATATCTACGACAACAGCGACAAATACACCGCGGGAGACCGCGAGATCACCGACAGTATCAAGACAATCGACATCGACTATTTCTCCGGAGAAGTGGTCCTCACCGGCAACACCGGGAACGGGATCCGGATCACGGAGACCTCGGAGAAGGACCTTGACGATCAGCGGAAAGTGCACACCTGGGTGGACGGTACGACCCTCTACATCCGCTTCTGTGAGTCGGGCAGAAACATGGATCTGAACAAGCTCGGCAAGAAACTGACCGTCACAGTCCCCGCGAACACGAACCTGTCGGATCTGAAGATTCAGATTACCTCCGGCGACGTCAAATGCAGCGACATCGCCGCGGAAAATGTGAATGTCGAATCCTCCTCGGGCGACGTGAATGTATCCTGTACGGCCGCGAACATCAAGATGAAGGCATCCTCGGGCGACATCACCCTGGATGCAACGGCGGAAGAGATTTCAGCCGAGACCTCCTCCGGCGACATCGTGGTAAGGCAGAGCGGCAGCAGCCGGAAAATTACGGCAGAAGCCTCCTCCGGCGCCCTTGATATCACTGCTATGGAAGTCAATACTATCCGCACGAAAACGAGCTCCGGCCGCATCAAGGTAACAGCCCTCACCGTGAGAAATTACGAGTCGGATTCCAGCAGCGGCCGCTGCGAAGCAAGCTTCGCCAATACCCCCGATTCCACGGACATCGAAACCTCTTCCGGCAATGTGAAGCTCTTGCTTCCTGCCGACGCCGAGCTCACGGCGGAATTTGACACCTCCAGCGGCGATATCACCTATGAGCTTCCCTTCGCCAAGGACGGCAAGCGCTACGTAAGCGGCGCCGGCACCTCGAAGCTCAGAGTGGAAACATCTTCCGGAGACATCACAATCGGAAAGAGAGATTGACTATAGTAACAACACCAACGCCCCCGATTTCCCGGGGGCGTTTCTTTCTGCAACAACGACCGAAGAAGGGACCGAGACAACCGATGAGGAGCAGCTCCAAATCGGTTGTCTCGGCCCACTCTTCGGTCTTTTGGACAAACAAAAATGCCCCCGGGAATCGGGAGCATTTGGTGTGCTTACAGGCCGAGTTTTTTCATCATCTCGTCGATCTTGCTGAAGTTGCGGTTGGCGCTGGCCATGGCGTTCTGCGCGTTGGCCGCGGCGAGAGCCTTCTCGTGGTCCTCGCGGGCGCGAGCTTCCTTTTCCACGGTGGAGACGGGGAAGCCGAGCATCCGGCGCTCGTAAAATTCAAACGCCCGGAGAGTGTCGTAGAAGCCCAGGTTCAGGCGGTATGCCGCGTTGCGGCCGTCGAAGTCCAGGGTGCCGGTGAGAAGAGCTCCGATCTCCTGGCTCGGCGTGATCATGATGATGGTGTCCGCGCGGGACGCGCACATGATGTCATATTCGTAGTTCGGCGAGAGGCATACGAGGATCAGGTGCTTGATGTCGTCCTCAATCAGGGGACGCAGCGGGAGATTGTCGTAGATGCCGCCGTCGCGGTAGGTGACGCCGTTGATGGTGACCGGGTCGTACACAAACGGCATGGATGTCGCGGCCAGCAGAAGCTGCATCAATTCCTCCGGGGTCTTGCCGTTTAAAAGAACATATTCGCCCTCCACATCGACTTCGTCGTCACGCTGCCGGAAGAGCCGCGAGACAACCTGATAGGACTCCGTGAAATCATTTTTCCTGGCGAGGGTTGTGTATGTCTTGATCGGCGAGTCGGAAACCTTCTGAAGATCCACGAGCTCGTTTAAGATCTTGATCAAACCGTCGCGGGAGCAGACGCCTTCGGGCGTGATATCCAGAAACTGTACGGGGCGGATATTGTACCAGGCGTCCTCCGCCTTTTGATAATCCCCGTTTAAGAACATGACGGCGTTGAGCGTGCCGATGGAGTCACTGGAGATCGCCTTGATCCACGAATCCATCTTGAGGAAGCGAAGCGCCTTCCACACGCCGATCTGGTAGGAGCCTTTGCCCCCGCCGCCGCCGAAAACCAAACCGAAATCTCTTTGTTCCATTCGAATTCTCCTCCTTGCCAGTTCCCCGTGTTCCGGTAAGAAAACTTCGCTTCTGACAGTATACCACAATTTGCCGCAGAATTCTACTGCAATGGGAATCGGAAAAACAGATAAAGTCGATCTTGATTATCGGGTTGCTTGCAGAGAAGGAAGGAATCACGGTCAGCAACGAGGAGGTGGAGGATTTTCGTAAGGAATACGATTATCCGGATGATGAAGTCGGGCTGGTAGAGGCCGGATATTATTGCCTGGAGAAGAAAGTGCTGAAACGATTCGGAATGGAATAATGTTGACCGAACGATAAAGGGGACATGCCGGGCATGTCCTCTTTTTGATTACTCCGAAGGACCCAAAACTCGGCAACTCGCGACTTGACGAAAAGCGGCAAATAAGGTACAATTATCATAACTGTGCGCTGCATTCGGAGACCGCGGGAAAAAGGCGGTTTTGCACGGCAGCGGCAATACGATTCAAGGGGGCTTTATGAACGCCGGCGACATCTTTAACTCGGAAAATAAATTCTTCTCGGCCATGAACAAGGCTTGGGATGTTTTGGTGTTAAATTTCTATTTCATTCTGACCGTGATCCTGGGCATCGGCCCGGCAGCCACGGCGCTCTATTATGCAATCGTGAAGAACGTTCGCAGAAGCAGAAGCTATGCGACGAAAGAGTATTTTCGGGCATTCCGGGACAATTTCAAACAGGGATTCATCATCGGTATCATCCAGCTGATCTGCGCGGCTTCGCTGTATTTCTGCTATGAGTACGCGATGGCGATGCGGGCGGACAGCACCTTCGGGCAGATTTATTTTGCGGTATGGTTCCTGTTCACGGTATTGTTTGTCTTTATTTCGATGTATGTATACCCGGTATTGTCGCGCTTTTCGCTGACCATCCGCAAGACGCTTCGCATGGCTTTCGTGCTGGCGCTGCGACATTTGCCGACGACCATCGGGATCACGATGATCCTGATCGTGATGGGTCTTCTGTGTTATCTGTTCTACCCGGCATATCTGTTCGCCTTTGCGGTGTATGCGCTGTTGAAGTCGCTTCTCATGGAGAAGATCCTTCGCAGATACACCCCGAAGCCGGAGGACGGCGATACCTCCACAGATGCCTGGTATCTTGAGTAATGCGTAGTAAAACCGGAGTGAAAATCAACACGTAACGGAGGAAAAAGCGAGTATGGATGAGACGTTGTACAAGCTGATGAAATGGCCGGAGATCGAGGCAATCGTGTATTCGGAACACGATGATCCCCATCAGGTGCTGGGAGCACACAAGACCAAGAGCGGAATGCTGTACACGGCGTTCGATCCGGATGCCGAGAGAGCGGTCGTGCTTTTGGGCGAGGCGGGAAAGGCCGAGGAGGTCGAGATGGAGCGCGTCGATGACGGCGGGTTCTTCGCATGCCTTGCACCGGAGGGACGGTACCGCTTCCGCTTCTTCTATCCGGGCGGCGAGCGGACCTGCGAGGATGCGTACCGCTTCTGGCCGCAGATTACCGAGGAGGATTGCCGCGAATTCAACGCCGGCATTCATTATACCGTCTACGACAAGCTCGGAGCGCATCCGATGACCCTGGACGGCGTGGACGGAACGTTGTTTGCGGTGTGGGCGCCGAACGTGATGCGCGTGAGCGTGGTCGGCGACTTCAACCACTGGGACGGTCGTCTCTACCCGATGCGCAGACTCGGCGGCAGCGGCATCTTTGAGCTGTTTATTCCGGGCGTCGGCGCGGGAGAGCTGTACAAATTTGAGTTAAAGACCAAGGGCGGTCTGACCTATCTGAAGGCCGACCCGTACGCCAATGCGGCGGAGCTTCGGCCCGGCACGGCATCGAGAGTCGCGGATCTGCGCGGTTTCGGCTGGACGGACGGAAGATACTTAGAGGACCGCAAGGCCATTGATTTCAAGGCTTCACCGATGTCCATCTACGAGGTTCATCTCGGTTCCTGGAAGAAGCCTGCGGAGGAGAACGGCAGCTTCTACAACTACCGTGAGCTGGCTGTGATGCTTGCGGAGTATGTGAAGAAGACCGGATATACCCACATCGAATTAATGCCCTTGATGGAGCATCCGCTGGACGCTTCCTGGGGCTATCAGGTAACCGGCTACTATGCGGTGACATCCCGCTACGGTTCGCCGGAGGATTTCATGTATTTTGTGAATTATATGCACGAGCAGGGAATCGGCGTGATCCTTGACTGGGTGCCGGCGCATTTTCCGAGAGATACCTTCGGCCTCTCGAACTTCGACGGAACGTGCCTCTACGAGCATCAGGACCCGCGGAAGGGCAGCCACCCGCACTGGGGAACGCTGATCTTCAACTACGGCCGGCCGGAGGTTTCCAACTTCCTGATCGCCAACGCTCTGTTCTGGCTTGAGAAGTATCACGTGGACGGCATTCGCATGGATGCGGTGGCGTCGATGCTGTATCTCGACTACGGGAAAAATGACGGCGAGTGGGTTGCCAATATGTACGGCGGCAACGAGAACCTCGAGGCCATCGAGCTTTTGAAGCACCTCAACTCCATTGCGAAGAGGCGCGTACCCGGCGCCTTGATGATCGCGGAGGAGTCCACGGCGTGGCCGAAGATCACCGGCGACCTGGATGACGAGGGCCTCGGCTTTGATTTCAAGTGGAATATGGGCTGGATGAACGATTTTACGACGTATATGCGGCAGGATCCGCTGTTCCGCCGCGGATGCCACGGATCGCTCACCTTCAGCATGATCTATGCATACAGCGAGAACTTCATCCTGGTTCTCTCGCATGACGAGGTGGTGCACGGCAAGGGCTCGATGCTCGGCAAGATGCCCGGCACCTACGAGGAGAAGTTCGCAAACCTTCGCGTGGCGTACAGCTACATGGCCTGCCATCCGGGCAAGAAGCTTCTGTTCATGGGCCAGGATATGGCGCAGCTCGCGGAGTGGAACGAGGAGAAGAGCCTCGAGTGGCATCTCCTGACCGACAAGGTCGAGGGCGATGAGGGCGGTACGTTGAATGCGAAGATGAACGCGATGGTTCGCGACCTGAATGCATTGTACGTTTCGCATCCGGCGCTTTACAAACTCGACCAGGATCCGGACGGCTTCGAGTGGATGAGCTGCCTCGATGCCGATCACAGTATCGTTTCGTTCGTTCGCCGGACGGAGGATCCCGCGGAGTCCTTGTTTGTCATCTGCAACTTCACCCCGGTGGTGTACGAGAAGCAGTCCGTGGGCGTTCCGTTCGCCGGCAAATACAAAGAGATCTTCAACAGCGACGCCGTCTGCTACGGCGGCAGCGGGCATGTGAACGCGCGGTTGAAGCAGTCGAAGGAGGAGCGCGTCGACGGGCGAGACAATTCCATCCAGATCACGATTCCTCCGCTCGGTTGCGCGATCTTTACGTGTACGCCGATTCTCAAGGAGAAGTAAAGCATGAAAGAATTTATCAAATGCCTGTACAACGGGGATTTTACGACAGCCATGTCGCTGTTCTCGGCGGTTGTGGTACGGGTTTTGGTCGCACTGGTGCTGCTGTGGGTCGGCCGCAAGGTGATCCGTAAGATTCAGTCCGTGACGGAGCGGGCACTGCTTGCGAGAGAGCAGAAGGGCATGGATCCCGGCCTCGCAAGATTTCTGCTCTCGCTGTGCAAGGTAGGATTGTACGCGATCCTGTTTGTGATTCTGTTCGAGCTTTTGGGACTTCCGATCACTTCGGTTGCCACCATCATCGGCTCCGCCGGTCTGGCCATCGGCCTGGCACTGCAGGGAAGCCTCTCGAACTTCGCAGGCGGCGTGTTGATCCTTCTCACGAGACCGTTCCGCGTCGGAGACTTCATTTCTGCCTCCGGCATGGAGGGAACGGTGAAGGAGATCGGAATCTGCTACACGACGCTGCTTACGCCCGATAACCGTGCGGTGATCCTCCCGAACGGCGGGCTTGCCAACACGAACCTGATCAACGTCTCGGCACAGCCGGAGCGGCGTGTCGACATCATCGTACCGATCGCCTACGAGGATGACATCCGCGGCGTGCGGGAGATGCTCATGACGATCTCGGAAGGGCGCGAGGGAATTCTGACCGACCGTCCCCGCGAGGTGTATGTCAAGGAGTTCGGCGACAGCTCCGTGAACATGGTGTTCCGGTGCTGGGTGAAGAAAGAAGATTACTGGCCCGTATTTTTCGGGTTGATGGAAGAGATCAAATATGCGATGGAGGAGCGCGGATTTACGATCCCGTTCCGGCAGATAGATATCCATTTGGATAAGACGCCGTAGGCGGCGTTGGTGTGTTGTATTGTAAGATCACGGGAAACAGAGGTGGAAACATGGCGGAGCAATTGACGGACATTTTCGGAATGGACTCGTTCAATGAAACGGTGATGAAGCAGCGCCTTCCGAAGGAGACCTTCGAGGCGTGGAAGACGGCGATGGAGCGTTCGGAGCAGCTCACGGGCGACGTTGCGCAGGTGATTGCGGGATGCATGAAGGACTGGGCAATCGAGCGCGGAGCGACGCATTTTACGCATTGGTTCCAGCCCCTCACGGGAATCACCGCGGAGAAGCACGACTCGTTCATCACGCCGGCGCCGGGCGGCAAGGCGATGATGGAATTTTCCGGAAAGGAGCTCATCAAGGGCGAGCCGGATGCGTCCTCCTTCCCCAGCGGCGGTCTGCGGGCAACCTTTGAGGCTCGCGGCTACACCACGTGGGATTTCACTTCTCCGGCCTTTTTGCGCGAGGACGCCTCGGGCGTGACGCTGTGTATTCCGACGGCATTCTGCTCCTACACAGGCGATGCCCTCGACATGAAGACACCGCTGCTTCGCTCGATGGCGGCCATCAACAAGCAGGCTCTTCGCGTGCTCCGGCTGTTCGGCCACACGGACGTAAAGCGTGTGGAGTGCTCGGTGGGTGCGGAGCAGGAGTATTTCCTGATCGATCATAAGAATTACATGAAGCGTGAGGATCTCATTTTCACGGGCCGCACGCTCTTCGGCGCGAAGCCTCCGAAGGGGCAGGAGATGGACGACCATTACTTCGGCAGCCTCAAGGAGCGCGTCGGCGCCTTTATGAAGGAACTCAACCGTGAGCTCTGGAAGCTCGGCATCTATGCGAAGACGCAGCACAACGAGGCGGCGCCTGCGCAACACGAGCTGGCTCCGGTGTACACCACGGTCAACGTTTCCACGGACCACAACCAGCTGATCATGGAATGCATGAAGAAGGTGGCGAAGCGCCACGGCCTCGCATGCCTTCTGCACGAGAAGCCCTTCGCCGGCGTCAACGGTTCGGGCAAGCACAACAACTGGTCGCTGATCACCGACACGGGCAAGAACCTCTTGAACCCGGGCAAGACGCCGAACGAGAACATCCAGTTTTTGTTGTTCCTCACGGCAGTGCTCGAGGCCGTGGACAACCATGCGGACCTGCTGCGTCTCTCCGCGGCGAACCCCGGCAACGACCATCGTCTCGGGGCAAATGAGGCTCCGCCGGCAATCGTTTCCGTGTTCCTCGGCGAGCAGCTGGACGACGTTGTCACGCAGCTCGTGGAGACCGGCGAGGCGAAGCGCCTGAAGAAGGAGGGCCGCCTGTACACGGGCGTTTCCACGCTGCCTTCCATCGGCCGTGACGCGACGGATCGAAACCGCACGTCGCCCTTCGCATTTACCGGCAACAAATTCGAATTCCGTTCGGTCGGTTCGTCCATGTCCATCGCGGACGCGAACACGACCCTCAATACCATCGTGGCCGAGACCCTCGAGCGCTACGCAGACATTCTGGAAAAGGCGGAAAATTTCGAGACAGCGGTTCACGATCTGATCAAGTCGTCCCTCGCGGAGCATGAGCGCATCATCTTTAACGGCAACGGCTACTCCAAAGAGTGGGTCGAGGAGGCGGAGAGAAGAGGGCTTCCGAACCTTCGCTCCATGGTTGACGCCATCCCCGCGCTTGTGACGGAAAAGGCAATCGCAACCTTCGGTCACCAGGGCGTCATGTCCGAGACCGAGCTTCGCAGCCGCGCCGAGATCGACTACGAGATTTACGCGAAGGCCATCAACATCGAGGCCCGCACCATGATCTCCATGGCGGGCTGCAAATACATCCCTGCCGTGATCCGTTTCACGACGCGCCTTGCGGATTCCGTGAAGACGGTGACGGAGGCTGTGCCCGAGGCGGACACCAGCGTACAGATTGAGCTGTTGCTTGAGACGTCGCAGCTGCTGCGCCAGGCACAGGATGCTCTCACGGAGCTTCGAAACCTCGACGAGGAGGCTGTCTCGAAGCAGGAGGGCCGCGAGATGGCGGAGTTCTTCCACGACCGCGTTGTGCCCGCAATGGAGGCGCTTCGCAAGCCCATCGACCGTCTCGAGATGGTGATCGACCGCGACCTGTGGCCGGTTCCGACCTACGCGGAGATGCTCTTTGAGATCTGATTAAAGAAAGGTAACTGAATGAACGAACCGTTTGGCGTAATCACGGACAATCCGAAAGCTCGCTTTCGGGATTGGCAGTGATTATGACAAAGGGACGGGAGGCAATGAAGTTGCCGCCCGCCCACACGAAATAGAAAACGACATCGTCGTTTTCTATGAGTAGGGTTCGTTCATGAAGTGACTTGTGATACATTTTTGACTTTTCACCACAGTAAGGAGACATACCAATGATTCAGGCAAGTAACATCACGCTGCGCATCGGCAAGAAGGCGCTGTTTGAGGATGTGAACATCAAATTCACGGAGGGCAACTGCTACGGCATCATCGGTGCGAACGGCGCCGGCAAGTCCACCTTCCTCAAAATCTTAAACGGCCAGCTGGAGCCGACGAAGGGCGATGTTATCATCACGCCCGGGCAGAGACTTTCGTTCCTGCAGCAGGACCACTTCAAGTACGATGCATTTAACGTGCTCGATACGGTCATCATGGGCAACAAGCGTCTGTACGACATCATGCAGGAGAAGGATGCCATCTACGCCAAGGAGGATTTCACCGAGGAGGACGGCATCAAGGCCAGCGAGCTCGAGAATGAATTTGCCGAGTTAAACGGCTGGGAGGCGGAGTCCGATGCGGCGACGCTCCTTAACGGCCTGGGCATCGAGACCGACATGCACTACATGCAGATGAGCGAGTTAAACGGCAGCGACAAGGTCAAGGTTCTGCTGGCGCAGGCGCTGTTCGGCAACCCCGACATTCTTCTGCTCGACGAGCCTACGAACCACCTCGACCTCGCAGCGATCCAGTGGCTGGAGGAGTTCCTCATCAACTTTGACAACACGGTGATCGTGGTTTCCCACGACCGTTATTTCTTAAACAAGGTCTGCACACACATCGCGGACATCGACTACTCGAAGATTCAGCTGTACGCCGGAAACTACGACTTCTGGTACGAGTCGAGCCAGTTGATGATCAAGCAGATGAAGGAGGCAAACCGCAAGAAGGAAGAGAAGATCAAGGAGCTGCAGGAGTTCATTCAGCGCTTCTCGGCAAATGCTTCCAAATCCAAGCAGGCGACGTCCCGCAAGCGCGCTCTCGAGAAGATCGAGCTCGACGATATCCGGCCGTCGTCCCGCAAGTATCCCTACATTGACTTCCGTCCGAACCGCGAGATCGGAAACGAGGTTCTCACGGTTTCCCACATTTCCAAGACCATTGACGGCGTGAAGGTTCTCGATGACATTTCCTTCGTGCTCGGCCGTGAGGACAAGGTTGCATTTGTCGGTTCGAACACCATGGCAAGCACCGTTTTGTTCAAGATCCTGGCGGGAGAGATGGAGCCGGATTCCGGCGAGTACAAGTGGGGAATCACCACGACGCAGGCGTATTTTCCGAAGGACAACACGGAGCTCTTCAAGGGCAGCGAGGCGATCGTTGATTTCCTGATGCCGTTCTCGCCCGAGAAGGATGTGACGTATGTCCGCGGATTCCTGGGACGTATGCTCTTCGCGGGAGATGACGGCGTGAAGCCCGTCAACGTGCTCTCCGGCGGCGAGCGCGTGCGCGTGCTTTTGTCGAAAATGATGATCATGGGCGCGAATGTATTGATCCTCGACGAGCCCACGAACCATTTGGATATGGAGTCGATCACGGCTCTCAACAACGGCTTGATGAAGTTCTCCGGCGTGGCGCTGTTCACGTCGCAGGATCACCAGTTCATTCAGACCGTCGGCAATCGGATTATGGAGATCCTGCCGGACGGCTCGTTGATCGACAAGGTGACCACGTACGACGAGTACCTCGAGAGCGACGAGATGGCTGTGAAGCGTCAGAAGCTTGTCGTCAATGCGGAGGAGGACGACTAAACAAGGCGGGGTGATACGATGAGGGTGATTAGCGAAAACACCGTCGATTGGAAAATGGGTGCGCCGGAGCCGTTAGGAGCAACCGCGGCCGGGGCATTTGTGAATTTTGCGGTCTCGGTGCCCGGGGCATCCGAGGTCACTCTTTTGGTGTACCGCGGAGGGGAAGCGGAGCCGGAGTACGCCGTTGTCATGGAGGAGGCGGACCGGTACGGCTCTGTCTTCAGTGTCAGCTTGAAGCTTCCGGCGGAGACGCCCGAGGGCGGCTGGCAGTATGAGTACGAGACGAAGGGCGAGCGGTTTACGGATCCCTACGCCCGTCTTGTGGCGGGTCGTGAGCGCTTCGGAAAGCGCCTGACGGCATCGGCCTCGCGGCTTGTCCGCGGCGTGGTCAGAACCCAGACCTATCGCTGGAACGGCGAGGAGCGGCCGCACATTCCCATGAGCGATCTGATCCTTTACAAGTTGCATGTGCGCGGCTTTACGAAGGAACTTAAGACAGCCACCGCAGGCACCTACGCAGGTCTTGCGGGCAAGGCGGAGTATCTTGCGAATCTCGGCGTCAACGCGGTTTTGCTGATGCCGTTTGCGGAATATAACGAATGTTTCACGGAGGGCGACCGGACCGAGGGCGTTCCCACATTTTCCAGCACGCGATTTTACCACGGCAGCATGCCTCGCATCCCCGAGGAGATCTCCGAGGCGGTGCGGGAGCACAAGGTAAACTACTGGGGCTATGCCAAGCACTATTTTCTGTTCGCACCGAAGGCGTCCTATGCGCATGTGCCCGGAGCGGCGGATACGGAGCTTCGCCAGACTGTGAAGAAACTCCACAATGCGGGCATCGAGGTGCTTGCGGAGATGATGATTCCCGCGGACACGAACCGGAGCCTCGTTCTGGATGCTCTGCGGTTCTGGGTGCGCGAGTACCACATGGACGGTTTCCGGATCATCGGAGCGCAGGTGGACACGGCGATGCTTGCGGCGGACCCGTACCTTGCGGACGTCAAATTCCTCTGCGACGGCTGGGACACGGAAGCGGTCTACCGCATGACCGCAGAGCCGGAGACCCCGCTTTTGGCGGAGTACAACGATGGTTTCCTGGTGGACGCGCGAAAGTTCTTAAAGGGCGATGAGGGGATGACGAGAGCATTTGCCGGGCGGGCTTCGAAAAATGCAGCCAACCTGGGCGTCATCAATTATATCACCGACAACAACGGCTTTACCCTCGCGGACCTGTACATGTACGACGTCAAGCACAACGACGCCAACGGCGAGCGCGGGCGCGACGGAAGCGATTATAACTACAGCTGGAACTGCGGCGCGGAAGGGCCGGACAAGAGAAAGAAGATCCGCGACCTGCGGCTTCGGATGCGGAAAAATGCCATCCTTGCGATGCTTCTTTCCCAGGGCGTTCCGATGCTTTTATCGGGCGATGAGTTCGGCAATTCCCAGAGCGGCAACAACAATGCCTACAATCAGGATAATCCCACTGGTTGGGTGAATTGGTCGCAGGCGAAGAAGCAGACGGAATTCACCGAGTTTGTGCGCGCGGCTATCGCGCTTCGTAAGGCACATCCGGCGCTGCACAATCCGATTCCTCTGCGGGGGACGGACTATCTGGCCAGCGGCGCACCGGACGTTTCGGTTCACGGCCGTGATGCCTGGAGACCGGACGACGGCCCGTACAACCGGTGCCTCGGAATCCTGCTGAGCGGGGATTTTGCGAAGGTCGGTCGCGACGGGCGCGATGACTCGTTCTATCTGGTGTTCAATATGTACTGGGAGGAGCAGACCTTTGCGATTCCCGTTTTGCCCGGTCGGGATGCGTTCCGGATCGCGCTCGCAAGCGATGCTTCGCTGGCGGCGGGGACCATCACCGGGGATACGCTGGCGGTTCCGCCCCGGACGGTGGCGGTGCTCCAGAGTGTGGCAATCCCGAAGGCGGAGCGCCGCGGTAAGAAAACTGTTAGGGGGACGAAAGAGTGACTTCGTTTCGACTGAAGATTTTGCTGTTGATCACGATGACCGTGGACCATGTGGCGGTGGTGTTCCTTGCGCCGGAAAACCCGTGGTATGAGTGGCTTCGGATCATCGGAAGACCGGCGATGCCCATCGCGTGTTTCCTGCTGGCGGAGGGCTTTTTAAAGACCGCCTCCCGCGGAAAATACACCCTGCGACTGTTCTTAACCGCCCTCATCGGCGAGCTGTTCTGGATCTTTCTGTGGCTGCAGCAGTCCATCGCGGCGCAGAAGGCCGTGGACGCTGCGTATGCGGCGGCCGGCGGCGACGCGACCTGGGGAACGGAGGGCATCAACCGTTGGGCGGAATCCCTGGATGCCGCCACGAAGGCAAGCTTTACCGCAGGCCGGGTGACTCCTTTGAACGTGTTGTTTACGCTGACGGTCTGCCTTGTCATGCTGACGGTCATGGACAAGCTGCAGAAGCGCTACGGTGATATGCTGCCGCAGCAGGTTGTCAAGAATCTGGGCTATATGCTCTGTATGTGCGCGGTTGTCATCTGCGCAGTGGTCGTCTGCCTGATCGCGCAGATGGATTACGCGGTTGTCGGACCCTTTGCGGTGGCGGCATGTTTTATTTTCCGCGAGGAGCGGAAGACCATGATGGTCACCCTTGCCATTGCCGGCGTTTTGGCGGGAATCGGCTCGCTGGTGTACATCGTTGCATGGATGATCGCGCTTCCCGTTTTGTACAGCTACAACGGCAAACTCGGGTACGAGAAGGGCACGCGTCCGTGGGTTCGCACGCTGTTCTATGTATACTATCCGCTGCACCTGGCAATTCTCGTGGAGTCGCGGTATTTTGATGTGATCTTCGGTTCCTTCTCGCTGTTTAAGAAGTGATCCGGACGGTTCGGAGGTCCCATGACACAGTGGTATCTTGCGCCGATGGAGGAAGTCACCGGCTACCTCTTCCGGCAGATTCTGCAAAAGCATTTCGGCGGGGTGGATAAGTTCTTCACCCCGTTTCTTTCGCCTGTGACGGGGTGCGCCTTCAAGACGCGCCAGGGGCGGGAGGTTGACCCTTCCCACAACGCCGGCCTTCCGGTGGTACCGCAGGTTTTAACCGACGATCCCGACGCCGCGGTTGCCATGTTCCGGCTGCTGGCGGACCTGGGCTACACGGAGGTGAACCTCAACTTCGGATGTCCCTCGGGGACGGTTGTGAAGAAAAACCGCGGCAGCGGATTTCTGCGGGACACGGGCGTGATGGAGCGCTTCTTTGACCGGATGTTTGCGTCGGAGCTTCCGATGCCCGTGTCGGTCAAGACGAGGCTCGGCTTTGCCGACGCAGCGGAGGAGTGGCCGAAAATCCTGGACATCTACAACCGCTATCCGATCTCGGAGCTCATCGTGCACGCGAGAGTGCGGGAGCAGTGGTACGAGGGGACGCCGGATCTGGAGGCATTTGCCTACGCTTATGAAAACAGCAGGATCCCGCTTTGCTACAACGGGGACGTTAGGAGTGCGAAGGAGGCCCGGCGTCTTACGGAGCGCTTCCCGGATCTTAAGGCCGTGATGATCGGCCGCGGGGCGGTGACGGACCCCGGTATCTTCCGGGAGCTCGCGGGCGGCGCGCCCATGAGCGCGAAGGAACTTCGGGAGTTTCACGACGACCTGTACGCCGCTTATGTCGCGTTGTGGGGCAGCAAGGACACGCTCTTTAAGATGAAAGAGGTCTGGGGGTATCTGGGGGACCGGTTCCCCGACGCCGCAAAATCGAAAAAACGCATCCACAAATGCCGTACGTCGGAGGAGTATCTGGCCGCGGTTTCGGAACTTCTGGGATGAATACAGAGAAATTGTTAGCACTCTTACAAAATGAGTGCTAATTTTTTGTTGACAAGCATTTTCCGACGGAGTATACTGGTGGTTGCAGGGAGGGCGCAGCAGCAAAAGCGGCCGTCCCACAGGATGAAAAAACAAAGGGTCCGCGCCCGGCGCGGGCAATCACGGAGGTGTTATTATGGCTAAGGAACAGGGCAATCTGTCCATCAATTCGGAGAATATATTCCCCATCATAAAGAAGTGGCTCTACTCGGATCATGACATTTTTCTTCGCGAGCTTGTCTCCAACGGCTGCGACGCCATCACGAAACTGAAGAAGCTGGCGCTGATCGGCGAGGCGGAGATCGCGGATGACAACGAGTGGAAGATCATCGTAAGAAGCGATCCCGAGGAGAAGACGCTCACGGTCATCGACAACGGTATCGGTATGACCGCGGCGGAAGTGAAGGAGTACATCAACCAGATCGCATTTTCCGGCGCAACCGATTTCCTCGCAAAATACAAGGACAAGGCCAACGAGGACCAGATCATCGGTCACTTCGGTCTCGGCTTCTACAGTGCGTTCATGGTGGCCCACAAGGTAACCATCGACACGCTCTCCTACAAGGACGGCGAGAAGGCCGTGCACTGGGAGTCCGAGGAGGGCATGAACTATGAGATGAGCGATTCGGACCGCACGGAGCGCGGCACCGAGATTACGCTGTACTTAAACGACGACAGCTACGAGTTTTCCAACGAGTACCGCGTGAAGGAAGTCCTCGGCAAATACTGCTCCTTCATGCCGGTTCCGATCTTCTTCGAGGATGCAACAAAGCCCGCACCTGCGGCGGAGCCTGAGGTTATCGACGCCGAGGTTGACGCGGACGGCAAGGCGAAGGAAGCGGACGCTGCGGATGAGGCCGACAAGAAGGAAAAGAAGGAAAAGAAGGAAAAGAAGGAAAAGAAGGGCCCCAAGCCCATCAACGATACCTTCCCGCTTTTCCTGCATACCCCTTCGGAGTGCAAGGAAGAGGAGTACAAGGACTTCTACCGCACGACGTTCCACGACTACAAGGAGCCGCTGTTCTGGATTCATCTGAACATGGACTACCCGTTCAATTTGAAGGGTATTTTGTATTTTCCGAAGATCAACACGGAGTACGACAGCCTTGACGGCACGATCAAACTCTACAACAATCAAGTCTTCATCGCGGACAACATCAAGGAGGTCATCCCGGAGTTTCTGATGCTCCTTAAGGGCGTCATCGACTGCCCGGATATCCCGTTGAACGTCTCCCGAAGCGCGTTGCAAAACGACGGCTTCGTGAAGAAGATCAGCGACTACATCGCGAAGAAGGTCGCGGACAAGCTTTCCGGCATGTACAAGACTGACCGCGAGAACTACGAAAAATGCTGGGACGACATCTGCCCGTTCATCAAGTACGGCTGCCTCAAGGATTCGAAATTCCGCGAGAAGATGAAGGACTTCCTCATCTATAAGAACTTAGACGGCAAGTACATCACGCTGCCGGAGTACGTAGAGGCTGCGAAGGCTGCCAAGGGCGATACCGCGGAGACGAAGGCCGAGGATGTGAAGGCGGAGGAGCCGAAGACCGAGGGCGAGACCAAGGCGGATGAGGCGAAGACCGACGACGCGAAGGAGCCGGAGAAGACCGTCGTTTACTATGTGACCGACGAGAAGCAGCAGAGTCAGTACATCAATATGTTCCGCGACAACGGCGTGGATGCGCTGATCATGACGCACCGTATCGACCAGCCGTTCATCACGCAGCTTGAGCAGGAAAATGACACGGTTACGTTCCGCCGCATCGACGCGGACGTGACGGACACCTTGAAGGAGGCGGCCGACGAGGAGGAGCTCAAGGCGATGACCGAGGCTCTTACGACCATTTTCCGAAAGGCACTTGACCGAAGCGAGCTCGACATCAAGGTGGAGAAGCTTAAGAACGCGGCGATTCCGGCGATGATCACGCTCTCGGAGGACAGCCGCCGCATGCAGGATATGATGGCGATGTACGGCATGGCGCAGGCCGGACTTCCGGACGATTCGACGCTTGTTCTGAATGCCGGAAACGACCTTGTGAAGTACGTAAAGGACAATGCCGACGGCGAGAATACCGCACTTTTGTGCGCGCAGATCTACGACCTTGCGAGAATTTCGCACGGTCCGCTCGAGCCCGCTGACATGACTGCGTTCATGGAGCGCAGCGCCAAGCTGATGGGGCTGCTCACAAAGTAAATAGAAATTGCAATGATTTGCGGCCGCACTCATCCCGGGTGCGGCCTTTTTCGTTGAAAATGCAACCGGAACTTGCGAAAAGTGCGAAAACTACAGGTAAATCATATTGACGAATAGGCCGCGCGGTGATATACTGGTGAAAAGCCTGTGAGTGTTTACGGGCAGAGTGATTTTTTATTTACGGGGGTGTGTTATGAAGAAACAAAAGCTGCTTACGATTCTTGTCCTGGTGCTGGTGATGCTGGCCGGCTGCGGCAAGAAAACGGACAATGAGACGAAAAATGACGTGACGAACACGCCGACGCCGACCAAGTCGGCGGAGCAGGGGACGCCCACGCCGGAGCCTACGGAGGAGCCGGTCGTGCTCACGGGAACACCGTTTGAGAGAATTCTCACTGCGGCGCACAACGCATTTGCCGACGGAAACTTCTCCTTCAGCGCTGCGGTGACCGCGAAGGTGCCCACGGAATCGGAGCCGACAAAGCAGGCCAACAACTATCGCTTCATCAAGTGCGATGACGGCGAGCTGGCATTCAAGGAGAGCATCTACGAGGACGGCACGAAGGAGCACGAGTACGCGTTCCTGCAGCCGAACGGCGGAATCCACCTTTACACCTGGTGGGGCGACAGCAAGATGAACTACGAGTATGTGCCGATCAGCAAGGAGGACGCGGGCTACATGTACGCGTTCGTCCACGGTCTGCACGAGCCCGGCGACGAGGCATTCCAGGCGTTCGTGCACATGTGCGCGGACCTTTTTCCGGATTGGCCGAAGACTCTGATTCCGGAAAATGCATCGCTTGCGTCGTTGCTGGCTCCGTTCGGAAGCACCGAGTATCTGGAGAAGACGTTCGGGTATCATCAGACCGAGGACGGTTCGGATGTCTTTATCATCCGCAAGGAGATGATCGCGGGTTTTTTAGACTCGCTCAAGAACAACTTCAAGGGGCTTTTGTACTACTACGGTGACAATTCGCTTGCGCGCATCGCAGAATGCGGTGACATTGAGATCACCGTGAGCTACGACGGCGCTGTGCTCAAGGAGATTGCGATGCGGTTCCAGCTCTCGGACGGCACGAAGGCGGAGCAGACGTACACGGTTTCCAACATCGGTACGACGCAGATCAACCTTCCGACCGCTGCGAAGGAAAAGTTCGAGTCGATGAAGTTCAATCCCGGCAACGAGGAGGAGCCGAGCAACTGGTCCTCGTGGCTGAAGCAGTTCCAGCTGGATGCGATCGAAGGCCGCGTGGACAAGGATGTTCAGACCGTCAATGAGCTGCTGCAGGCCATCTGGGAGTGCGTGCAGGATCCTGCGATCAACGCAGAGCTTAAGGAGATTGTCGTAAAGGAGAAGAATAAAGAGCTGATCATTTACTACTCGGAAGGCTCGAACTACGACAAGACGGGCATTCCTTCCATCGATGCGAAGCTGAAGGAAAAATTCGGCAACAACAAGATTAAGATGGAGTCCGTCATGTGGGTTCCGCTGTCGCTGCAGATCTATTTTATCTCCGAGGGAGCGGACGGCACCGTACAGATGTATTACGACCTGAACTAGGTTTTGAATCCCTGAAAAAGGGTCGTTTCAGAATTGATTTTCGCGTGCCCGAAAAAGTGATATTTTACGCTTGACATTTCGGCTTTTGTGTTGCATAATATCAAAGCACGCGAAAATTCGAGGCGTGGCTCAGTTTGGTAGAGCGCTGCGTTCGGGACGCAGAGGTCGTGGGTTCGAATCCCGTCGCCTCGATTCTTCTTTGCACATTCGCGTGCGGAGAAAGCGCATATGCGTGTGCTGGAATAGCTCAGCCGGTAGAGCACTTCACTCGTAATGAAGGGGTCGTCAGTTCGAATCTGATTTCCAGCTGTTCGTTTTGTACTTCGGACGAAATCGCTCGGAGCGCGCAAAACGCAAGTTCGAGGCGTGGCTCAGTTTGGTAGAGCACCGTGTTAGGGACGCGGGGGTCGCGTGTTCAAGTCACGTCGCCTCGATTTTACCCTATCTCCGGACAAACGGAGGTAGGGTCTTTTGCTATTTACAGCAATTCGTTTACACGCACAGGAAACCGTTATTTGTCATCGGCGGCAGTTTGCGCCGCACGAGGGGGACCCATGAAAATTGCACTGATCATTACCGTGCTGATCGCCATCGCCGCGCTGATCGCCACTGCGGTGTTCATCGACCGATGGAAGAGCGCGATGCAGGCGGTCGGAAAATGCGAGAAGGAACTCGCAGAGACAGCCGGAAGCCTGAAGAAGACCGAGGCAGCGTACCGTGAGGCGGCGCAGACGCGCGACCGTCTGGCGAACGTATGCGATGAATTGAAAACGAGATATGAGAAGGCCAACCGTATGGCCTACTACGACACCAACACCGATCTGCCCAACCGCCAGCAGCTTGCGGAGCTGTTCGCGGAGGAGATCTCCAAAAACATCGACGGCGAGGAGATCGGACTGGCGATGTTTGAATTCCGCGACGAGGATGCCAGCGCGGTGACGCTTTTGGGGCGAAACAACGCGGAGATGCGCCAGGAGGTTGTGCAGAGACTGCGCAGTTCCATGAACGAGGAGGACGACTCGCTGGTATGCCTCTCGGAGGATGCATTTGCCGTATTGACTCGCCGCGTGGTGCACCGCAAGGATTATGTCGGCAAGATCGACAAGCTCTTTAAGCTGTTGTCGCTTCCGATGATGAACAACGGCGCGGAAGTATTCCCGACGGTGTACGGTGCGGTGGTGATCGCGCCGGAGCACGGCACTACGATGCAGCTTTTAGACATGAATCTGGGAATTGCCATGGAGAAGGCGATGTCCGGGCAGGGAAGCGCCTATTGCTTCTACAGTCAGGAGATGGCGGCCAGGGCGATGAACCGCATGGCGCATCAGGCGATGGTGACGGAGGCGGTTCGCGCGGGGTTGTTGGAGTACCCTGTGACGCCGCGGGTTCGTCTCGCTGCGGGACGCGCGGAGCAGATGGTCATCACGCCGATGCTGCAGACCCCGGAGGGGCGTCTGGTCGGTGAGGATTTTATGAAGGAGATCGACGACAGCGGACTCGCCATGCTGGTGTACGAAGCGATGCTTCACCACGCCTGCGAGGAGCTTCGCAGATATCAGGAGATGGGCATCGCCGATGTGCGGTGCGTGATCCCGGTGACGGACCGGATGTTCGCCAACCGGGAGTTTATCAAGACGACGTACGATGTGTTGCAGACGCTTGAACTGGATCTTCGCAAGGTGATCTTCGAGGTGTCGGAGAAGGCCGTGATGAAGAGCACGGCGGATGCGGCGGATCGCATGCGCAAGCTTGCCAATTTCGGGGTCCGTTTCGTGCTGGAGACCTCGGGACTGCCGCGCATTCCCACGGGAGAGCTGCAGCGGCTGCCGTTTGATGCCTGGTTGTTGACCGGCTGGGCGCCGGAGAACTGTACCGCCGAGGAGGCGACGGAGATTCTGTCCGTGGTTTCGCAGACAGCGCACCGCATGGAAGTTGATGTGATCCTGCCCGACGTGCATGCCGAGGAGACGGCGGCACTGGCGGCGGACTGCGGCATCGATCTGGCCCAGGGCGGCCTGTTCGGCGACGCCATGAGCGGCGAGCTCGCCGGAAGGCTCTTAACGGCGATGAAATAAGGCACCCGGTATTTGTGAAAATGTGACAAAACAAGGCGTTGCCGCGCCGGAATTGTCCCGGTGAAACAAGGAAAAATGCATAATAACCGCCCGTCGGTTTCTCCGCGGGAGAGCCCCGAAACTGCTTGCAACGGGGGCGAGGGTCATGTACAATAGAGTTGTCGGAAATCACCGACAACTCTTTTTTTCTTGTTTCTCAGTGCGGGAGGCCGTGGCTTTCCCCGCGAATTATCATTTTCACTGTGTGCACATGGCGAACCATCGAAAAAGGAAAGGACCCGAGGACTGTCGGGGGTGTATTTGCCATGAAAGAATTTCAGGAATTTTGCCGGGAAATCGCCGAGCAGACGAAACTGCTGCTGGGGGAGGGTTATGAAACTGTGCTCAAGAGCGTACAGAAGAACAATAATGTGACGATGGAGGGGCTTTTGATCCGCTACCGCGACACGAACGTGGTGCCGACGATCTACCTCGACCCGTTTTACGAGCAATACCTCGAGGGAAGAACCATGGAGCACGTCGTCGAGGATGTTGTGGAGATGTACAATAAAAACCGTCTGCCGTGGAAGCAGGAGCCGTCGATGCGTTATGCGGACATCAAGGACCGCATCCTCTTTAAGCTGATGAATCTGCCCCTGAACCGGGATATGCTTTCGAACATGCCCCATGTGGAGATCGGGGATCTGGCGGTCGGCTTCCAGTGGACGGTCGATACGGACGACCGACGCATCGGAACGGTGCGCATCACGGACGACCAGGCCGCGACCTGGGGCGTGACGACCGAGGAACTCACGGAGCTTGCTCTGCGCAACACCGCAAGGGATCTTCCGCCGGTGCTTCGCAACATCGAGGATGTGCTTTTAGATATTCTGAGCGCCGCCGAGACCGCATCCGGGACCGCGGACGAAGCGGACGAATACGCGGCAGACGCCGCGGAGCGGGAGAGTGCGGCGGAGGCGAGAAGACGCTTTCGGGAAGGATTGGAGGAGGATGCGAAGAGGCGGGATTTTCCGATGTATGTGCTCTCCAACAACGACGCCAACGGCGGTGCAGCGGCTCTTCTGGAACTGCCTTTCTTGAACGAATTCAAGGAGAGCATCGGGGACGATTTCTGGATCCTGCCGTCGAGCATCCACGAGGTGATCCTGGTGCCGGTGTCGAAGATTCCGGACCGGGAGCGACTCACGGACATGGTGAAGGAGATAAACCGCACGCAGGTGCCCAAACAGGAGTTTCTCTCAGACATGGTGTACCGCTTCAGCGAGTTCGAGTCGCTGATGCCCGCGGAGTTTCGCGACAAGCTCATGGCGGCGGGGTAGCGGTGCCGATCTGCGCCGGAAAAACAAAAAATGCGGGACACACGATACGGTGTGTCCCGCTTTGTTGCGCCTGAAGGGATTCGAACCCCCGACCATTGGCTTCGGAAGCCACTACTCTATCCACTGAGCTACAAGCGCCGACAACGGACACTATAGCACAATTTCGGCGTAAAGTAAAGACTTCAATTCGAAGGTTCGTAGAGTTCTACTTCCGCTTTTTCACTGATGTTGATCAATTCGCTGTAAATGACGTGGCGGATCCGGCATCCGTCGCCGATGCGGACGTTGCGTCCGATGACGGTGTCGGCCACGACGTTGGAGAGCGTGATGTCATCGCCCTCGATGTTCGTTCTGACAGTAAAGATGCTGCCGGCGCCCTTGAACAGGCGGGCGAGCAGACCGCGGACAGCTCCGTTGCGGATCAGGATGACGCTGCCGCCGATGGCGTCGGCATAGCAGTCACCGCCCATTTCCACATCTATATTTTCCGCATTGATCAGGCCCTCGCTGTTGATGGCGCCGCGGACGGTGATCGTCTCCGCGGAGACGTCGCCGGTGGCCTTGAGGGCACCGCTGGATACGAGCTCACCGCAGTGCAGCGAGGTAATATGTGCCGCACCGCTGACATGCATCTTGCCGTCCACGGTCGCGGGACCGTCGAAATGTGTGCTTCCGCTGACCTGAATATCGGCGGCATGCACGGCGCCGTCAATTCTGCCGGAGCCCGACACGCGGATCGCGCCGTGGCAGTTGACCTCGCCGTAGACGTGGCCGGAGCCCGAGATCGCGAGACCGGTACAGCTGATGCTTCCCTTGATGCTGCCGCTTCCGCTGATGCGGATATCTTCGCCGTAATCGCCGCCCGGAAGACTTCCGGAACCGGAAATGTTCATACTTGTGTTCCTCCCCTTAGTAAGTTGATGATTTGTGTTGTGATGTCCGTCTGTGTGCCGTTTTGATCGGTCATGCGGACTGTCCGGATCTCCGAGAGCCGGAGAGTGTGGCTGCCGTAGGCGGTCTCCACGGTCATGGACGGGTCGGTCTGACTCTCCCCCGAAAGCCGCGCCGCAAGTTCGCCCAGAAGAACGTCGTCCTTCGCGGAAAGGATCAGCTCCATCCGCTCGCAGATCAGTTCCTCCGGAAAATACGTCTCCTGTCCCGTGACGGTTGCCTTCCGAAGAAACCACTCATCGGGGATCAATCCCTTGCGTTTCCATCGGTACAGCGAGCCGTACGAAATATTATACCGCTCCAGGAGAGCTTTTTTGGAAATCAGCTTTTGTTCCGAATCCAAAGAACCACCTCCTATGTAGATTGGGCTTTGAGATTACTCTGCCGTGCACGCAGTGTAACACTGTTACGACGTCATTATAGCGTAACACTGTTACACTGTCAAGGGGGGTCGTTACTTTTTTTTCATTTTTCGAAAAATGTCTCATAAATCGGAGCTGCCGGATCGTATCTATGGCATAAACGGGATTTCCGGGATCGGGAGAGGAGCACGGGCAGGGATTCCGGAGAAAAAGAACAGGGGGTAAACAGAATGCGAAAGTTTATCGGAAGACATTCGACGGTTACAAAATGTGTGGCGCTTCTTCTGGCGGTCGTCATGATGGCGGTCTGCGCGGGGTGCGATCACCTCTCCGGCGCGGCGGTACTGGCGGAGGCTGCGGAGATCGAGGGCAAACAGGATGTACCGCAGGATTTTGAGGAGTTTGCAAAGGGGTATCTTCCCTACGCGTTTGAGCTTCTGCGGCAGGTGCGCGGAACGACGGACGGCACGACGGTACTCTCGCCGTTTTCGATGATGTATGCGGTGGGAATGGCGGAAAACGGAGCCGGGAGCGAGACGCTTGCGGAGTTTGAAAAGCTCTTCGGGATGAAGCGCGAGGTCATGAACGAATTCCTCTCGGAGATGATCGCGTGGTCCGAAAGCGAGGATTATCTGACCGTGTCGAACTCGGTCTGGATCCAGGAGAATTTTGCGGAAAATGTGCGGAAGGAATTTCTCGATATCTGCGCGAAGAAGTACTATGCGTCGGTGCTGAAGGCACCCTTCGACGAATCCACGATCCGCGATGTCAACAACTGGATCAGCGACCACACGGACAAGATGATTCAGAACATGCTGGACAGACTCGATACAGGCGCGGTGATGCTTTTAGTGAATGCGATCCTCTTCGACCAGAAGTGGGAGAAGCCTTTCGAAAAGAAGGAAACGTTGAAAAATGAGCCCTTCAACGATAAAGACGGAAACAAGCTCCGCACCGAGAACCTCATGGTCGGGACCGAACAGGGCTCATACTACCGTGACGAGCTCTGCACGGTTGTGGACAAGTATTACGAGGACGGCTGGTTCTCCATGCGAATCCTCGTTCCGGAGAAGGGAGTCAGCGTCGACGAGCTTCTGACGGCTCTTACGCCCGAGTACTGGAATAAGATCGACTGCTATGAAAACCGGAAAAACGCCAAAATTACGCTGATGCTTCCCTCGTTCACCGAGGAGACGAGGTGCGAGGAGATAATACCGGTTCTTCAGAAAATGGGACTTAACCTTCCTTTTGTTCCTTCGGCTGACTTTTCGGGAATCACCGATCCGTCCTGCCTGTACATCAGCCGGATCATTCACCAGGCAAAGATTGAGGTCTCGGAGGAGGGAACCCGCGCCGCTGCGGCGACCGTCGTGGAGATGAGCAAGTCGGCGGCACCGGTGGAGAGCGAGCACATCACCGTGCGCGCGGACCATCCGTTTGTGTACGCCATCGATTTCTGCGGAATTCCGATCTTCCTCGGAACCTTCGAGTAAGTCGGTCGTACGGGAAGAAAAAAAGAGTCTGCAACAAGGGAGGAGACTGATGAGAAGAACAAAACAGATCCGGGAAGGCCTGCGGCGGTGGACCGCCGTGCTGCTGGTCCTTGCCGTAACGACGATGCTCGCCGCCTGCGGGGAGCGGGCGAAGGACGACGGCAAAGCCCCTGAAAAGGAACCGACGTCCATGGTGACGACTGCGCCTACTCAAACGCCGAAGGACGGGAGCGGCACCGAGACGCTGACGGCCGGCTCAAACGCCGCGCCGGAGAAGAAGGCCATGGACGAGGCGATGCGGCAGGCGTACGCGGATTTTTCGTACCGGTTGTTCAAGGAGTGCGCACAGGGAGATGACGGAAACTGTGTGATCTCCCCGTTTTCCGTGTACACGGCTCTGGCGATGCTTGCAAACGGGGCGAAGGGCGACACGCTGACGCAGATGGACACGGTCCTCGGCTTGACGGCGGAGACGAGAAATCAATATCTTGCCGGGTGGATCGCTTCCCTGACCGGTCAGGAGAATGTCGCGTTCACGTGCTCGGACTCGGTGTGGATCGCGAAGCGGTTCCGCACGGCGGTGCCGGATCCGTTCCTTTCGGTCTGTGCAGATTACTACATGGCTGAGGTGTTTGCGGCGGATATGGACGACCGCACCGTCGATGACGTCAACGCGTGGGTGGACAAAAACACCAAGGGGATGATCAAAAAGATCATAAGGCCGGGTGATCTGACCATCGACACCTCCGTGATCCTGATGAATGCCATCACGCTGGATGCCGACTGGGAGATTCCGTTCCTTCTGGAGAACACGGAGACGGACGCGGAGTTTACGAAGGCAGACGGAACGAAAACGAAGGTCGAGATGCTTCGCGGCGAGGCGGACCGTTGCTTTCTGGAAAATGACATGTTCACCGGCTGCGCGAAGTCCTACAAGGGCGGCAAATACCGCTTCGTAGCACTTCTTCCGAAGGAGGGAGTCACCCTCGATGCGGCGGTGGCGGCGCTGGACCAAATGACCGTGGATGCGCTGTTTGCAAACGCAAAGGCGGACGCGGTGAGTCTCCGGATCCCGAAGATCACCGACGAGTACGAAAGGGAGCTCAACAATGTGCTGTCAACGATGGGAATGCCCGACATTTTCAGCATCGGAGCTGATTTTACGGGGCTGATCCGGACAGGGCAGACCTTCGTCGACAGAGTGATTCACAAGACATTCCTAAGCCTCGACAACAAGGGGACCCGCGCGGCGGCCGTGACGTTCATTTCGACGCGCACACTTTCCGCTTCACGCACACATACCATCCGGCTCGACCGGCCGTTTGTGTACATGATCGTGGATGAGAACAACCTGCCGATCTTCCTCGGCACATATCAATAACAGTCCGGAAACTACCCCGGCAGCGGCCGGGACAAAGAAAAGAAAGAAGAGAATACTATGAGAAGAACAGGAAAGAAAATGATCGCGTGGATCGCAGTGCTGGTGCTGGCCATCGGCTGTACCGCCTGCGGCAAGCAGGGCGGGGAGAGAAGAAACAGCGAGGCGGGAACGGTGACGCCGACATCGACGCTGACGCCGACACCGACGAAGGGTGAAGATCCGGGATTTACCCCGGGACCGGGAACGAAGAAACTCACGGGCTCGTCCACGGGAACGCCGGTCACAAAACCGATGGATGAGAAGATGAAGGCGGCCTACGAGCAGTTTGCCTACGGACTTTTCCAAAAGACGGGAAAGGGCGAAACGCGAATGATCTCGCCGTTTTCCGTGTACATGGCTCTCGCCATGTTTGCCAACGGCACTGACGGAGACACGCTGACGCAGATGGACAAGGTGCTCGGACTCACCAACGAGGAGCGGAATGCGTATCTGGCGGCCTGGGTGGAGAAGCTGACGAAGCAGACGGAGGACGGCGCAAGCTTTACAAACGCCAACTCGCTGTGGATCCGCAATGACATCGGCGCCCATGTTCCCCAGGGATTTCTGACCACCTGCCTCGACTACTACCGCGCGGCGGTGTTCTCGGCGGCGATGGATGATAAGACGGTGACGGACGTCAACAACTGGGTGAATGACAATACCAAGGGGATGATCAAGAAGCTTCTGGACAGACTGGATTCCGATACCGCGATGATCCTGATGAACGCCATCACCCTGAACGCCAAATGGGTCGAGCCCTTTAATACGGACCACATCGTAAAGGACAGCGATTTTAAGCTTGCGGACGGCACGGTCCGCAAGGTGGATATGATGCACGGCACGTCGGACGGAAGATTCCTGGAGAACGAGCTTTGCACCGGCTTTGTAAAGAAGTATCTCGGCGGCGAGTATTCCTATGTCGCACTCCTTCCGAAGGAGGGCGTGACCATTGAGCAGCTTGTGGATTCCCTGGGGGTTGGAACGATTGATACATTGTTTGCAAATGCAAAACACGGAGAGGTTGTCATCTCGATGCCGAAATACACACAGGAGTACTCGGTACAGCTTCCGGACGCACTGAAGAGCATGGGCATGACGGATGCGTTTGACGCGTCCCGCGCGAACCTGCGGAAGCTGATCGACGACCGCGACACGTATGTGAGCAATGTGCTTCACAAGACCTATATCAGCGTGGATAACGACGGTACCAAGGCAGCGGCCGTCACGGCGCTCCTCGTGGCCGATGCGGCATATTTCGTCGAGGATATCTACCGTGTGGACCTCAACCGGGCGTTTGTTTACATGATCGTGGACAGCAACGGTCTTCCGATCTTCTTGGGAACTTACGAGTAAGCGCACGAGACAACAAAAAAGCAGTATCCGATCATCGGGCGGAGTCACCTCCGTCCGATGATTTTTCTTGCAAAATCGGGGTTGTTGTATTAGGATAGATACGTATAACTGTCGGCAGATGGGGAGAGGATCCGAGGATGCACAAAAAGCGCTTTACAATTCGATGCAGCGCCCTGTTCGGGCTGTTGTTTGCGGGCTTGCTTGCCATGGCGGCATGCGGCAAAAAGACGGCGAACAACACGACGCCCGAAGACGTCGTCTCGCCGACGCCCACCGTGACAGGCGTGGTCATCATCGATGAGGACGACGAGACGGAGCCGGCGCTCCGCCCGGAGGCGCAGGAGATCTATCAATTGAAGAAGCCGGCGCAGGGCGAGTTGTGCGCGGAGTTTACCTTCACCGGCTACGGCGTGATCTCGGTGCGGCTGTTCCCCGAGGAGGCGCGCAAGGCGGTGGAGAACTTTAAGACGCTGGCCGGCAACGGATTTTACGACGGCATCAAAGTCAACCGCGTCATCGAGGATTACATCGTCCAGGCGGGAGACCGCGAGGGGCAGGGCTTAGGCGGCGAGAGCATCTACGGCGGCGGATTTGCCGACGAGATCGTCGAGAGCCTGAAGCCGATCCGCGGTGCGCTGTGCATGGCCAACCTGGGCACCGAGTCGACAAATACGATCCAGTTCTTCTTCGTGCAGACGAAGGCGTCCGTGATCCGCGGGCTGCGGGAGCCTTTGGACAACCGCTTCCACATCACCACGGAGCAGTACCTGAAGGAGGCGTACGGTACCGAACTGTCGGCGGAGGAGCTGTCATTTTACGAGCTCTACGGCGGCGCGCCGTGGCTGTACGGACACAACACCGTCTTCGGACAGATCTACGACGGCTACGAGGTTTTGGACAAGTTGATGTCGGTGAAACTCACGTCGCGGCTTCGGCCGAATCCGCCGGTGGTCATCGAGACGGTCAGGATTTTTCATTACGGCGAGAAATAAGAGCGATTCACAGAACGAACACGGTTCTTTGGTAGTGTAGAGAGGTAAGTTTTTACGGGGTTATCGCGGCGGAGGAGCCGCGGAATGTGAGGTGTAAGCATGGATGAAGTTACGGTATTGGTAGTGGACGACGAGGCGCGCATGCGCAAGCTGGTGTGCGATTTCCTGCAGAAGCAGGGGTACCGCTACCTGGAGGCGGAGGACGGCGAACAGGCATTGGACATCTTCTTTGCGAAGAAGGAGATCGGACTGGTGCTTCTCGACGTGATGATGCCGAAGATGGACGGCTGGCAGGTGTGCAAGGAGATCCGGCAGTATTCGAAGGTGCCGATCATCATGCTCACGGCCCGCAGCGAGGAGAGAGACGAGCTTCTCGGGTTTAAACTCGGGGTTGACGAATATATCAGCAAGCCTTTCAGCCCGAAGATCCTGATGGCGCGCATCGATGCGATCCTGCGCCGTGCAGGCCAGGGAGAGGAGAGCCTCTCGGTGGGCGGCATCGTCATTGATAAGACGGCGCATATCGTCTCCATCGACGGCAAGCCGATCGATCTGAGTGTGAAGGAATTCGAGCTGTTGAGCTTCTTTGCGGAGAACAAGGGCGTGGCCCTCTCCCGGGAGAAGATCCTCAACAACGTCTGGAACTATGACTATTACGGCGACGCGCGCACCATCGATACGCACGTCAAGAAACTTCGCAGCAAGATGGGAGAAAAGGGCGAGTACATCCATACCATCTGGGGCATGGGGTACAAGTTTGAGCCGACGGAGTAAGGGTACGGAGTTAGTATGAAGAAAGGTGTTTCGTTTCGCTTCAAATTGCTGCTGGCGTTCACGGTGCTGATCGTTCTGTGCGTCGGCGGCACCTGGCTTTTGTTCCGCGTGTTCGTGGACCGGATGTCTCTGAACCGGAAGGTGAAGAAACTCGAGGAGTGCTACGATTCCATCAATGCATTTTTCGGAGATTCGACTGCATTTTACGAGCTGGATGCACAGCACAGGCTGGATTCCACCGTCGGCCGGCAGTACATGTTGTTTTTGTACAGCGGAAACCCGCGCGTGCGCTACAACAGCGGACCGGAGGAGAGCGGATCGAGGTCGTGGTACATCGACGCCGGAATGGTGTACTCCGGAATCCGCAAGAATGCGGCGGGAGATCCGGAGGTGGTTGCGGAGCATGAGCTTTATAAGATCTACCGGATCACGATGGACGCGGACACCCTCGACGGCGAGGGCGTGTACGGAAGCAGCCAGCGGGAGTATCTGGACGCCTACGGCAAATTGAAGAACGGATTTACGATTCATATCCGCACGGATTTTCAGGCGTTTGTCAGCGATAACCGCGCGTTTACGGATATGCTTCTGCTGATCGGAACGGCCGTGTTTCTTCTGGCCGTCATCCTGGCGGTATTTTTCGGCCGCGGCGTCATGCGGCCCATCGTGCAGATGTCGGAGCACGCGGAGCGCATGGCCGAGATGGACTTCGAGGCGCGCTGCGAGGTTAAGGGAAGCGATGAGATCGGCGTTTTATCGGCCTCTTTGAACCGGCTGTCGGCGCAGCTGCAGGAGACGGTCGGCGAGCTTAAGAATGCAAACAGTGAGCTGCAGAGCGACCTGGAGCACCGCGAGGAGGTCGACGCGATGCGGTCCGAGTTCATCGCGAACGTCTCGCACGAACTGAAGACACCGATCGCGCTGATCCAGGGCTACGCAGAGGGCCTTACGGAAAATGTATCCGACGACCCGGAGAGCCGTGCCTACTACTGCAGCGTCATCTCCGACGAGGCCGGCAAGATGAACCGGATGGTGCAGAAGCTGATGACCTTGAATCAGATGGAATTCGGCGGCAACCAGGTCGAGTACGAGCGCTTCGATATCGTGAGCCTTTTGACGGGCGTTCTCAACCAGACCGAGGTGCTCCGCGAGCAGAAGGGCATCAAGCTGCATTATCACGAGAGCGATCCGGTCTATGTGTGGGCGGACGAGTACATGATCGAGGAGGTTGTGACGAACTACGTCAGCAACGCCATCAACCATGCGTCCAAGTCGAAGGAAATCGCGGTTTCGTTAAGCGAGGAGAGCGGTGCGGTGCGCGTCTCGGTTTACAATACCGGCGAGCTGATCCCGGAGGATGAGCTGGAGCGCATCTGGATCAAGTTTTACAAGGTGGACAAGGCCAGAAGCCGCGAGTACGGCGGCAGCGGCATCGGGCTCTCAATCGTCAAGGCGATCATGGAGCGCCACCATCAAAAATACGGAGTCATCAACCACGAGAACGGTGTCGAGTTCTGGTTCGAGTTAGAGCCGGCGTCGCCCGCAGGTGTTGAGTCGGAGGAGTTATGATAGCGATTGTCGATTACGATGCAGGCAATATCCGCAGTGTGGAAAATGCTCTGAATTCGCTGGGACTGGAGAATGTCGTCACAGACGATGCCGCGGTGATCCGCGGGGCGGACCGGGTGATCCTGCCCGGCGTCGGAGCCTTCGGCGATGCGATGAAGAAGCTTTCGGACCGCGGTCTTACGGAGGTGATCCGCGAGGTTGCGGCCACGAAGCCGTTCCTGGGGATCTGCCTCGGACTGCAGCTGCTCTTTGAGGAGAGCGAGGAGGCGCCCGGCGTTCCCGGACTCGGGATCCTGCCCGGAAAAATCGTGCGCATCCCCGAGGGAGGCGGACGGAAGATCCCTCACATCGGCTGGAACGATCTGAGCATGCCCAAGGAGAGCCCTCTGTTTGCGGGAGTTCCCGCGGGGAGTTACGTGTATTTCGTGCATTCGTACTACCTGCAGGCGGGCGAGCTTTCGGATGTGGCGGCCACGACGGAGTACGGCGTGACCATTCATGCGGCGGTGCAGAGAGGCAAATTGTGCGCCTGCCAGTTCCACCCTGAGAAGAGCGGCGATGTGGGCATGAAGATCCTGATGAATTTTGCGGGCATGCAGTGAGCCCCGAACAAATCCAAGACGACGGAGTACGGCGATGTTTACGAAGAGAATCATTCCCTGCCTCGATGTTCACAACGGACGCGTGGTGAAGGGTATCAATTTTGTCAATCTGCGCGATGCGGGCGATCCGGTGGAGGTCGGCAAGGCCTACGGAAGGGCCGGCGCGGATGAGCTTGTGTTTTTGGACATCACGGCGTCCTCGGACGCGCGGACCATCAAGAAGGAGATGGTTCGTCGCGTTGCGGAGCAGGTGTTCATTCCGTTCACGGTCGGCGGCGGAATCCGCACGGTCGATGATTTCCGCATGATCCTTCGGGAGGGCGCGGACAAGGTGGCGGTCAACTCGGCGGCCATTATGAACCCGACCCTGATCAGCGAGGCGGCCGACAAATTCGGCAGCCAGTGCGTGGTGGTCGCCATCGACGCAAAGCGCATGCCGGACGGAACATGGCACATCTTTAAAAACGGCGGCCGCGTGGATATGGGGATCGACGCGGTGGAGTGGGCCGGACGGGCCCAGGAGCTCGGTGCCGGCGAGATTTTGCTGACTAGCATGGACTGCGACGGAACGAAGGACGGCTACGACCTGGCGCTCACCCGCGCCGTGGCGGACCGCGTTTCTATCCCGGTGATCGCCTCGGGCGGCGCGGGAACCTGCAAGCATTTTTATGAGGCGTTGACCGAGGGCGGTGCGGACGCAGCGCTGGCGGCTACGCTGTTCCACTATAAGGAGCTGGAGATCTCCGAGGTGAAGCGGTACTTAAGAGAGCGGGGAGTGAGTGTCCGGGAGGTGCAGTGATGGCAGTCATCGCGGAAGACTGGGGAGCATTTTTCAAGGGTGAGTTCGGAAAGCCGTATTACCGCTCACTCAGTGATTTCGTGCGTGACGAATACGCCCGGGGCAACGTATATCCGCCGCGGGAGCAGATCTTCGAGGCGTTCCGCTACACCAAGCGGAGCGACGTGAAGGTGGTCATCCTGGGGCAGGATCCCTACCATGAGGTGAACCAGGCACACGGATTGTGCTTTTCGGTCTGCCCGGGAACGGAGATCCCGCCGTCTCTGGAGAACATCTACAAGGAGCTGCAGACGGACCTGGGCTGCTACATTCCCAACAACGGCTATCTGGTCAAATGGGCGAAGCAGGGCGTGCTTTTGTTGAACACCGTCCTCACGGTGCGGGCGCACAGCGCAAATTCCCATCACGACCGGGGCTGGGAGACATTTACCGACGCGGTGATCTCGGAGATCAACAAGGAGGACCGGCCGGTTGTCTTTCTTTTGTGGGGCCGTCCCGCGCAGAGTAAGATGCCGATGCTTACGAACAGAAAGCATCTGGTGCTGACGGCACCGCATCCGAGTCCATTGTCCGCGTACCGGGGATTTTTCGGATGCCGGCATTTCAGCAAGACCAATGAGTTTTTAACGGCAAATGGGGTTTCGCCGATCGATTGGCAGATCGAAAACATCTGATTTCGGAGGAGGTTTGCTTATGGCAGGGTATCAATCCGACATTTCGTATGAGGAGTTTCATCCCACCGTATTGTACTGCAGCCGCGTGCGCGACGCGCGCCTGACGTACTATCATTCGCACTCCATTCTGGAGATCGCCTACATCCTGTCCGGCAAGGGGCAGTACCTGATCGACGGCGTCACCTACGACGTCAAGCAGGGAGATCTTTTAGTGTGCAATCCCGGCGTGATGCATCAGAGCATCATCACGAACCCGGCCGATCCGACGCTGGAGTTCGTTGCGGGTATCTCGGATCTTCATTTTCTGAACATGGAACCGAACACGATCCAGCTGCCGAACGGCTGTCCGGTGATCAGCCTGACCAACGAGGTGAAGCGGGAGATCAGCCGCTGCTGCTACGAGATCATCGACGAGAACATGACCACGCAGCCCGGCCGGTACTACCTCGTGCAGGCGCAGATGATCAAGATCCTGATTCTTCTGTACCGCTCCATTACGGAGAAGCCGAAGGAGGAGGTTGTCGGCGTGCCGTTCGAGAGCTACTCGAAGAGCTACGTCGTGCAGCGCATCATCCAGTACTTAAAGGCCAACTATTCCCAGCACATTTCCCTCGACGGAATCGCACAGAACATGTACTTAAGCCCCGTGTACATCTCCAAGATCTTCAAGGAGAAGACGGGGGATTCGCCGATCAACTACCTCATCCAGATCCGCCTCGGAAAGGCAAAGGAGATGCTTGAGGAGAACCGCGGCAGCATCCGCACCATCGCGGCGCAGGTCGGCTATGACGATGTCTACCATTTCAGCAAGCTGTTTAAAAAATACTACGGCGTTTCGCCGCTGTACTACCGCAAGTCGGTGATTGAGGAGGAAGAATGAACCCGCTGATCACACAGTTAAAGACAGTCCTTGAGAGAAGCAACCGCATCGTCTTCTTCGGCGGCGCGGGGGTTTCCACGGCCAGTAACATTCCGGATTTCCGGAGCGCGACGGGCCTGTTCAACCAGAAGTATCACCGGACGCTGTCGCCGGAGGAGATGGTTTCCCGCTCCTTCTACGAGCAGGATCCGGAGGATTTCTTTGCATTTTACCGCGACAAATTGGTCTATCCCGAGGCGGAGCCCAACGACTGCCACAAGGCGCTGGCGAAGCTTGAGAAGATGGGTAAGCTGAAGGCGGTTGTCACGCAGAACATCGACGGTCTGCACCAGAAGGCGGGCTCCGAGACCGTGTATGAGCTTCACGGATCGGTGCTTCGCAACTACTGCGAGCGCTGCCACCGCTTCTACGGCATGGAGGCGATCCTGGAGACGAGCGGGGTGCCGCGCTGCGAGTGCGGCGGCATCATCAAGCCCGACGTGGTTCTCTACGAGGAGAGCCTCGACGATACGGTGATCTCGAAGGCGGTTGCGGCGATCGCCTCCGCGGACACGCTGATCATCGGCGGAACGTCTTTGGTGGTTTACCCGGCGGCGGGACTGATCCACTATTTCCACGGCAGGGACCTGGTGCTGATCAACAAGAGCGTCACCTCCGCGGACGGCGAGGCGACACTGGTGATCCACGACGATATCGCCACCGTGATGCGGGAGGCTGTGGACGCGCTGGAATAAAAAGCGCCGGTACGATTGCGCGGCGAATGAGGAAAATCGAGAATGAAATCAGGGGAGGTTACGGTTGAATACTTCGAACAACGGAAACAACGGAAAGAAAGATGACGGAGGCAAGAACAAGGGCGTCGTCACAAGGATCATTCTGACGGTGATCCTGTTCTTCATCTTCATCATCAGCTACATGTTTATCTCTGCGGAGCTGGACAAGATCCGGAATCGCGAGATTTCGTACGATGAGTTTTTGAAAATGCTGGAGGACAACACCATCGAGAAGGTGGTGATCGAGGCGGACTACGACAAGATCGTGATCTACCCCAGAGAAGGCACGGCCAAGGACGCCGGCGTGGAGACCTATTACACCGGCATCATCGAGAGCGACACGGAGCTCATCAACCGGCTGGAGGCCGCGAAGGCGCGGCAGGCCGAGAGCGGCGTCAAGGAGCTGGAGTACAAGCGTCTGATCGTGGACAAGAGAACCACGATCCTGGACGTGCTGCTGGCTTACGTGCTGCCCTTCGCGTTCATTTATCTGATGCTCTGGGGCGCATACCGGATGCTCACCAAAAACGGCGGCATCGGCGGCCTCGGTGCCGGCAAATCCACCGCGAAGATGTATGTGGAGAAGGAGACCGGCGTGACCTTTAAGGATGTGGCCGGTCAGGAGGAGGCGAAGGAGTCCGTTCTGGAGCTCGTCGACTTCCTGCATGATCCCGCGAAATACACGCGCATCGGTGCGAAGCTTCCCAAGGGAGCCCTCCTGGTCGGACCTCCCGGAACCGGTAAGACATTGCTGGCGAAAGCGGTTGCCGGCGAAGCGAAGGTGCCGTTCTTCTCCCTGTCCGGTTCGGACTTCGTGGAGATGTACGTCGGTGTCGGCGCATCGCGTGTGCGCGATCTGTTCCGCCAGGCGCAGCAGATGGCGCCGTGTATCGTCTTCATCGACGAGATCGATGCCATCGGCAAGAGCCGCGACAGCCGGTACGGCGGCGGCAACGATGAGCGCGAGCAGACCCTCAACCAGCTCCTCTCGGAGATGGACGGTTTTGATACTTCAAAGGGTATCGTCATCCTGGCGGCGACGAACCGCCCGGAGATCCTGGATAAGGCGTTGCTTCGTCCGGGCCGTTTCGACCGTCGCATCATCGTGGACAAGCCCGATCTGAAGGGGCGTCTCGCGACTCTCAAGGTTCACGCGAAAAATGTGCTGATGCACGATTCCGTCAACCTCGAGGAGATCGCGCTCGCCACCAGCGGTGCGGTGGGTTCGGACCTTGCAAACATCATCAACGAGGCCGCGATCCTGGCGGTCAAGGAAGGTCGTACGGTCGTGACGCAGTCCGACCTGATGGAGTCCGTGGAGGTGGTCTTCGCCGGCAAGGAGAAAAAGGATCGCATCCTGGGACCGGAGGAGAAGCGGATCGTTGCGTTCCACGAGGTGGGACATGCCCTGGTGGCGGCGTTGCAAAAGGACGCCGAGCCGGTGCAGAAGATCACCATAGTGCCTCGCACCATGGGCGCTCTCGGATACACGATGCAGCTGCCCGAGGAAGAAAAATACTTAAGCTCGAAGGAAGAGATTCTCACCAATATCCGCATTCTGTGCGGCGGCCGCGCCGCGGAGGCGGTGGAGTTTAACTCCGTCACCACCGGAGCCAGCAACGACATCGAGCGCGCAACATCCCTTGCGCGCCAGATGATAACCCTCTACGGTATGTCCGAGCGCTTCGGAATGGTCGCTTTGGAGACCGTGGAGAGCAAGTACCTTGAAGGCCGCACGGCACTTATGTGCAGCGATGCGACGGCCACGTCAATCGACGAGGAGGTTCGCAACACCATCGGAACGTGCTACGCCGATGCGGAGCGCATGCTTCGCGAGAACATCGACGTGCTGCGCGAGGCGGCGGAGTTCCTGATCACGAAGGAGACGATCACCGGAAAGCAGTTCATGGAGATTTTCCGCCGTGTACGCGGCGAGGAGACCGCAGAAACGGCGGTTGTGGAGTCCATCGATCTGGAGGCCGGTGCGGAAGCCGGGGAAGAGAAGGAAGAGAAGAAAGAATTTTCCGAAGAATGATCGCTGTCTTCGGAGTGAACATGAAAACAGTGCGAAACCGCTGATCCGTCAGCGGTTTCGTGTGCATTACCGGTTGTGACCGGGCGCGGAAAATGCGCCGGTGAGGGGACTATGAGAGAGTTTGACATCCATGCGGAAATTGCAAAACTGCCGTCGTGTCCGGGCGTGTATATCATGCACGATTCCCGGGACCGCATTTTGTATGTCGGAAAGGCGAAGATCTTAAAACGCCGCGTGAGCCAGTATTTCCGCGAGGGAAGCAAGCTCTCGCCGAAGATCCGCCGCATGGTGTCCCAGGTCAACTGGTTTGAGTACATCGTCGTCGCGTCGGAGCTCGAGTCCCTTGTGCTGGAGAACAATCTCATCAAGGAAAACCGCCCGCCGTACAACACGCTTTTAAAGGACGACAAGACCTATCCCTTCATCAAGGTGACGGTGGACGAGCCCTTCCCGCGGGTGTTTTTGACGAGGCGGCAGGAGAAGGACCGGGCGCGCTACTTCGGTCCGTTTACCAACGGCGTGTCCGTGAACGACACCATCGAGCTTCTTCGGAAGATCTACCGCATCCGCACCTGCAACCGCGCGCTTCCGCAAAATGACACAAACCTGCGGCCGTGTCTGTACCATCAGATCGGGCAGTGCGACGCCCCCTGCGTCGGTGGCGTGAGCGAGGAGGAGTACGGCGAGATGGTGGCGAAGGTGCTGCGCTTTTTAGGCGGCGACTACTCCGACGGGATCGCGTACCTCACGTCCCGCATGGAGGAGACCAGCGCGGCGTTGCAGTTTGAAAAGGCGGCGGAGTTCCGGGACCTGATCACCCGGGTGAAGGCGCTTTCCCAGGTGCAGCACGCCAGCGACACGCACCTTGACGAGCGCGACATCATCGGGCTGGCACGAGAGGGCGAGCACTGCGTTGTGCAGATTTTCTTCGAGCGGGACGGCCGGCTGATCGGGCGGGAGCATTTTCATATGCAGGAGACCGAAGGAAGCGAGGACGCGGAGATCCTCTCGGCCTTCTTACGACAGTACTACGAGGGCACGCCCTATGTGCCGAAGGAGATCATGACGGAGCTTCTGCCGGAGGATTCGGAGCTTCTTGCGGAGTGGCTCACGGCGAAGCGCAAGAGCCCGGTGCATCTGCGGGTTCCGAAGATCGGCGGCAAGGAGCGGCTCATCCGCCTTGCGAAGGAAAATGCACGCATGGTCATCGAGAAGGACCTCGAGAAGATCACCCGGGAGGAGGCGCGCACCCGCGGCGCGATGAACGCTTTGGGCGACCTTCTGGGCATCGTCTCGTTGCACCGCGTGGAGTCCTACGATATTTCCAACATCAGCGGCTTTCACAGCGTCGGCTCGATGGTTGTCTTCACCGACGGACGCCCCCGCAAATCCGATTACCGCAAATTCCGCATCCGCAGCGTCGACGGTCCGGATGACTACGCCTCGATGCGCGAGGTGCTCAACAGGCGCTTTCTGCACGGACTTCGGGAGCAGGAGAACGAGGCGGAGATCATGGACGGGGACGGCGCAAAGGCGGTCGGAAGGAATTCATTTTCCGTGTTTCCGGACGTCATCCTCATGGACGGCGGCAAGGGCCAGATCGAGGTGGCCGAGGAGGTCTTGGCGGAATTAAAGCTGGACATCCCCGTGTGCGGCATGGTGAAGGACGACCGGCACCGCACCAGGGGCCTTTATTTCCGCGGGGAGGAGATTGCGCTCTCGGGCGCGAGCCGCGGCAGCGCGGGCGCAAACGAGGAGGTGGCGGCGCTAGTCACGCGCATTCAGGACGAGACGCACCGCTTCGCGATCGAGTACCACCGAAGCCTGCGCTCCAAGGCGCAGACGAAGTCCGTGCTGGACGAGATTCCGGGCATCGGGCCGGCGAGACGACGCAGCCTGATGAGCTACTACAAGGGAATGACGGAGCTTCGCGAGGCGACCGAGGCCGAGATCGCAGGCGTTCCCGGCATGAACAAAGCAGCCGCGGCATCGGTGTACGCCTTTTTGCATCATGAAGATAATCAAGACAAATAGTACAGTTCTACAATCCCGCTATACCGGAAGCGAATGTGCTCGATTTGGAGGTTGATCTTTCAAAAAATGAGGACGAAAAGAGATTTCATGTATCGTTCTTTAGATAAATAGTGTCGTTCATCAAGAAAATGTGTCGTTCATCCAAATGTGCTTGCTGTTTTGCACCGAAGGATTCATGCTGTATTGGGGTAGTATCGGTTTCACATTGAAAGATGCCGGCGACTTATCTAAATCATATGATACTTGGCGGAAACTAAACATCTGTAACGAGTGCGACCTACGTCACCGGCACGGTTTCTCTCTCCGGCAATACCGTGACTATCGCAGCACCACTTGGGTACTACAAAGCTGTCGGTTAAGAGGGCGTTGGAAATGGTTGGTTATTGATTGGAGGGAAACAAATGAATAGAAAAAGAGTTTTGTTAATCGGGATATTGGCACTGATTGTTATATTGTTGTCTTATGTAGTTGTAGCATATGCGATTCCTGTAAGCAAATTTCGGAAACGAACCCAAGCCTTTAATCAATATGTTGTCGAGAGAAGTAAAGAGAGTTCGACTGAAGCTGAGTATAAACTTGAATTGACAGTAGATGAATACAAGGATTTTCAAAACAAGCTTCTGCAAGACGGATGGCACATGACCATATTGGATAATGGTTTGGAACTAATAGAATATAAGAACTATTATGCAGTTCCGTTGAACATTTCAGATAACAATTATTATGAGGTTTTAGAGGTGGTAAGAAATCAAGAAAAAGTAGAGATTTTCTATGAGGCGAGATTGAACATTTCAATAGTTCCATTTGTAAGGATTAAGTGAAAAAGATTCATTGAGAGAATATTACTTGAAAATGTGAAGCAAGTCGCGAGCAAAAATGCTCGAAGGCGGCTGGATATTAAGGAGGATGATGAATAAGAAACTGTCAATCGCAATCGTGTTACTTGTGCTAGCTGTTTCGGTGTTTGTAGGAGTAGTACTGTTGTTTGATTACAAGAATGAGCAAAGCGGAACCATAACACCTACGGTGAGTCAGAAACCAACTGATTCGCCGACTCCATTTACGGAGGTTGATGAAAAGCTGTTGGGGAAACTCTATACGAAGATTTTTCCTGAAGAATCACTGACTAGAAAACGTGTCCGTGTCGAGATGAGTACGGAGGAGTACGCGAGGGTTAAAAGTGAGATTCTTTCAAAGTGGTTTGATGCAGAGGAACAGGCGAAACAATCGGAGCCGGGATGTGTTCTGAGCAGCGACCTGTTCAGCGAGCAGGAAAGAGAGGGGAAGAAGGAGGCTTATCTTAGTTACTTTGCGTGTAATGGATTGTTTAACATTACGGGGAATATGGTTTATGAGAATGTTGCCGTGTGTGTACACGAAGATGTCGTATATCTTGAATATGTTACGTATATAAATCTCGCGTCATTTCCGTTCGGTCAAGTAAAATGATTCCTTGTCACCGAAACTTGAGATTCGAACAAAAGCCGCTGACTTCCGAAATTGCTGGTCAGCGGCTTTTTGCGTTCCCGAAGAAGTGTTTCCATGCGAAATAAATTGCATTTAGCTATCGCGTACTATATAATGTCTATGGTGCGTAAAATACAGCATTTGGAGGTAGGGTATGTGTTCTTATGAGGTTTCGCTTGTAAAGATGGCGGAGAAGATGAATCTGGTGAATCTGACGCCGGAGATCGACATTTCCAAGAGAATGATCACGAAGCCGGAGATCAACCGGCCGGCACTGCAGCTGGCTGGCTTCTTCAGCGACTTTGACGCGGACCGCATCCAGTTGATCGGAAATGTGGAGTACGCGTATATGTACAAAAACGAGATGACGTCCGAGGAGCGCCACATCTGCTTCTCACGTCTGATGGGATACGGCGTTCCGTGCATCATTTTCTGCCGGAACCTGGTGGTGAGCGACGGCATGCGCAAGCTCGCTCTCGAGAAGGGTGTGCCGGTGTTCCAGAGCAGCATGGAGACCACGGCTCTCGTGGCCGAGCTGGTGCGCTGGCTGAAGGTTCAGCTGGCACCGCGCATCTCGATCCACGGCGTTTTGGTAGATGTCTTCGGCGAGGGACTTCTGATCATGGGCGAGAGCGGCATCGGTAAGAGCGAGGCGGCTCTGGAGCTCATCAAGCGAGGCCACCGTCTGGTATCGGACGATGTGGTGGAGATCAAGAAGGTCAGCGACGACACGCTGTTCGGCTCGGCGCCCGACGTGACGAAGCATCTGATCGAGCTTCGCGGTATCGGCATCATCGACGTCAAGACCCTGTACGGTGTGCAGAGCGTGAAGGAGACCCAGACCATCGACCTTGTGATCCAGCTCGAGGAGTGGGACCGCGAGAAGGAGTACGACCGTCTCGGCCTGGAGGAAAAATACACCGAATTCCTCGGCAATCGCGTTGTCTGCAACAACATTCCCATCCGGCCCGGCCGGAACCTCGCCATCATCTGCGAGGCGGCGGCGATCAACTACCGCCAGAAGAAGATGGGCTACAATGCGGCGCTGGAGCTTCAGAAGCGCGTGACGCAGAATCTGATGAAGTACACGGGCGGCAATCAGTAAGGCCCGCGGAAATATACTTGTGCGAAACAAAACGGAAAAACAGGAGGAAGCAGACAAATGAGGTACTGCTTTGGTATCGATATCGGAGGAACCACGATCAAGTGCGGACTGTTCACCCAGGACGGTGAGGCCCTCAGAAAATGGGAGATTCCCACGAACCGCGAGGCGGGCGGCGTGAAGATCCCCGGCGAGCTGGCGGCGTCCATCGCGGGTGTGATGGGCGAGGAGAAGATCACGCAGGATCAGGTGATCGGCGTCGGCATGGGCGTGCCCGGACCGGTGCTTGCGGACGGCATGGTTTTGCTTTGCCCGAACCTGGGCTGGGATCACATCAACGTGCGCACCATGATGGAGCAGATGCTCGGCGTGCCGGTGCGCGTCGGCAATGACGCCAACGTGGCGGCCCTGGGCGAGCAGTGGAAGGGCGGCGGACGCGGCTATTCCGACATGCTCATGGTGACTCTGGGAACCGGCGTCGGCGGCGGATTGATCCTCGGCGGAAAGATCGTGTGCGGAAGTAACGGCGCGGCGGCGGAGATCGGACATATCGTGGTCAACCCCGCGGAGACGGACTGCTGCGGTTGCGGCTGCCACGGACATCTCGAGCAGTACGCTTCAGCCACGGGCATCGTCCGCATGGCGAAGAAGCGCCTGGCGTCGGAGTCGGTAGCGACATCGCTGCACGGCTTTACCAACCTGACGGCGAAGGACATCTTTGACGAGGCGAAGAAGGGCGACGAGGTTGCCTGCTCTTTGGTTGACACCCTCGGCAGTTACCTTGCGCTTGCACTGTCGCACGTGGCGGCAGTGGCGGATCCGGTTGCATTTGTCATCGGCGGCGGCGTGAGCCGGGCCGGAAGCATCCTGATCGATGCCATCGAGAAACATTACAACGACAATATTCTTCCCGCGCTGCGCGGCAAGGTGTTCCGCCTGGCGGAGCTCGGAAACGACGCGGGAATCTACGGCGCGGCCCGCATGACGCTCTCGGAGGTTTGAGAGCCTCTGCGAGAGCCCGGCGGAAAATGAAGTGAGGAACCAACAGTTACGGATGATTACGGCAGATCAGAAAAACCGAATCGAAGCGTTGTACCGGGACCGGGGAACGTGCCTTTGGAATGAGCCGATGGCGGCGCATACGTCGTTTCACATCGGCGGTCCTGCGGACGTGTATCTGGTGCCTGCGGACGATGTGCAGCTTGCGCAGACCGTAAGACTTTTGCAGGAGCTGGACGTTCCGGTGACGCTTTTGGGCAACGGAAGCAACGTGCTTGTTGCCGACGAGGGCATTCCGGGGGCCGTGCTGCGCCTGGAGGACAAGCCGGCGAAGATGACGTTCACCGAGACGGCGGACGGGACGGTGCTTGCAGAGGTTTCCGCGGGGACGTCTCTGTCAGGATTTGCCAGGGAGGCCTGCGACCGCGGACTTGCGGACATGGAGTACGCGACGGGAATTCCCGGGACGGTCGGCGGCGGGATCGTGATGAACGCCGGCGCCTACGGCGGAGAGATCAAGGATTCCCTTCGGGAGGTCCGGGTGCTTACGAAGGACGGAACCATCGAGACCCTTCCGGCGGAGGAGCTGCAGCTTTCGTACCGCTACAGCCGGATTCCGGAGCGGGGCGATATCGTGCTCGGCGCGGTGTTTGCACTGCAAAAGGGAGATCGCGAGGCGATCCGCGCGAAGGTGCTGGAGCTGTCGGCGCGGCGCCGCGAGAAGCAGCCGTTGGAGTTTCCCAGCGCGGGAAGTACCTTCAAGCGGCCGGCGGGCTATTTCGCCGGAAAGCTAATCGAGGATGCGGGGCTTAAGGGCTACACTGTGGGCGGAGCGCAGGTTTCCGTGAAGCACAGCGGATTTGTCATCAACCGCGGAAACGCGACCTGTGAGGACGTGAAGACGTTGATCCGCGACGTGCAGCGGATCGTGTTTGACCGCTTCGGCGTCGCGCTGGAGCCCGAGGTGCGGTTTCTGCCGAACGCGTAGGAGAGAGACGATGTCATTTTCGGAAGATCTGAAGACGGAGCTTGCGGGCAAGGATCCGCACGCGAGACACTGCACCGTTGCGGAGCTTGCGGGGATGTTCTGCTACGGCGGAGCCCTCGTAAAAGAGGCGGACGGAACGGTTTCGCTTACATTTTCCACGGAAAAAGAAATAATTGCGAAAAAATGCTTTACTTTTCTGAAAAAGTCCTTTAATATGAACATTGTTGCGGAGGAGTTTGCGCTCACCGGACGCCGCGGAAGGGGTTATGCCGTGCGTGTTGCGGGGGAGAGGGACGCGCTCCGATGCTTAGAGGAGATGGGATTTCGACGACCGGACGTACCGCGTTCGGAAGGTCGGATTGCCCTTGCGGATGTTTCGTTACGGTTTCCCGAGAAATCGTGCTGCGTGCGGAGTTTCGTGCGTGCGGCGTTTCTGATGGGAGGCGCGATGAATGATCCCGATAAGTCGTATCATTACGAGATTACCGTGCCGTCGGCGTCTGTCGGAGAGTTTCTGACACAGGCGCTCGGCCAGTTCGATTGCGAGCCGAAATTATGGGAGCGGCGAGGATCGACGGCGGTGTATCTGAAGGATTCGGAGCGGATTGCCGATGCCCTGACAGTGATGGGAGCCACGGCAGCCCGCGTGCGGTTCGAGGATATACGGGTGGTGCGGATGAGACGCGGCGAGGTTCAGAGAACGGTAAACTGTGAGGTTTCCAATCTCGCGAAGACCACGCGCGCAGCGAACAAACAGATAGAGGCCATCGGGGAGATCGAGCGGGTTATAGGACTTGCGAATCTGCCTGAAGAGCTTCGGGAGATGGCGCAGCTGCGGATGGATTTTCCGGAGGCATCGCTGCAGGAGCTGGGAGAGCGTTCGGTTCCGCCGGTGGGGCGGTCCGGAGTGAATCACCGGCTGCAAAAACTATTGGGTATTGCCGAGGGGTTACGGGTGAAAGAAGGAGGTTGAGTCAATGATTTCTAAGGACGTGACAGTAAACATTCCCAACGGCTTCGGAGGAAGACCGGTAGCCCTGCTGGTACAGGTGGCAAGCCGCTATGACAGCAGCGTGTATGTACAATGTGAGAACAAGAAGGTAAATGCAAAGAGCATCATGGGTATGATGAGTCTTGCGCTTCCCACCGGATCCACGGTGACGGTTACCGTGAACGGTGCGGATGAGGAAGCCGCGATGAAGGATATCGAGGCATATCTGAAGAATGAGTGATGTCAGTCGCGGGTGAAACGGCTATTGACATTTTTCGCGGAATCCGATAAACTGAATACAAGACATGAGTTACTTAGGTAACTGATATGTGACACAGGAGGAACGTATGAAGACCAAGCATATCAAGACCATTAAGACCCGTAATCTGTGCGAGAGCGCAAAGAAGGGCGGCTGCGGCGAGTGCCAGACTTCTTGCCAGTCCGCATGCAAGACAAGCTGCGGTATTGCAAACCAGAGTTGCGAGAAGAGCAGCAAGTAATTTGAACAACGAAAATATCGCCCCATGGGGCGATATTTTTATATAACGAACTTTGGAGGAATCCGGTGATACATCAATATAAACTGGGTGGAAGAGACATCGTTATCGACGTCGCGTCGGGATCGATCCACGAGGTCGACGATGTCACTTATGATATGATCGCAATGTACCGAACGACTCCGCGCAATGAGATGTTCGAGACGCTTCTTAAGCGGTATCCGGACGTTCCCGCGGAGGAGCTCTCGGTGATCTATGAGGAGATCGCGGAGCTTGAGGAGGACGGAAAACTCTTCGCGGAGGACACGTTTGCTCCCATGGCCGGCGAGCTGAAGGCGAGAACCGGCGGCGTGGTGAAGGCGCTGTGTCTCCACGTTGCCCACACCTGCAACTTAAACTGCTCCTACTGCTTCGCAAGCCAGGGACGGTTCCACGGTGAGCGGGCTATCATGAGCTTCGAGACCGCAAAGCGCGCCATCGATTTTTTGGTGGAAAATTCAGGAACCCGCCGCAATCTCGAGGTGGACTTCTTCGGCGGCGAGCCGCTTTTGAACTGGGATGTGGTGAAGCAGACCGTCGAGTACGCCAGAAGCATCGAGAAGGAGAACGGGAAGAATTTTCGCTTTACCCTCACGACCAACGGCATGCTCGTCGACGATGAGGTTATCGAGTATTCCAACCGCGAGATGCATAACGTTGTGCTGAGCTTGGACGGCCGGAAGGAGGTCCATGACCGCTTCCGGAAGGATTATGCAGGCAAGGGCAGCTGGGATGTGATCGTGCCGAAGTTTCAGAAGTTTGCGAAAGCCCGCGGCGGGAAGAACTACTATATGCGCGGGACGTTTACACACGCCAATCCCGATTTCTTGGAGGACATCAAGACGATGCTTGACCTGGGCTTTACGGAGCTCAGCATGGAGCCTGTCGTGTGCGCGCCGGGAGACCCGATGGCGCTCACGGAGGAGGATCTGCCCATCGTCTGCGAGCAGTACGAAAAGCTTGCGGAACTGATGCTTGAAAGGAGCAGGGAAGGCAGGCCGTTTACGTTTTATCACTACATGATCGACCTGGAGGACGGCCCCTGCATCTACAAGCGCATCAGCGGCTGCGGCTCGGGCACCGAGTACATGGCGGTCACGCCCTGGGGCGATCTCTATCCGTGCCACCAGTTCGTCGGCGAGGAGGGCTTCAAGCTCGGCGACATCTGGAACGGAGTGACCAACAGGACGGTGCAGGAGGATTTTGCGAGCTGCAACGTGTATGCCAGGGAGGAGTGCCGGGACTGCTGGGCGCGTCTATACTGTGCAGGCGGCTGTGCGGCCAATGCATTCCACGCCACCGGTTCGGTGCGCGGCGTGTACGACTACGGCTGCAAATTGTTCAAAAAGCGCCTCGAGTGTGCGATCATGCTGAAGATCGCGGAGCAGGACGAGGAGTAGGACATCCGGAGTATGTTGAGGAAGTGCCGGCGGTAAGGGGTTGCCGCAGGCGGAGAAGGTTGCCGGAAGGATCCGGCGGAGGGGAGCAAAATGAATACACCGATTTACGATTTCGTGCAAAACTATTGCGAGAGCAACGCGGTTCGTCTGCACATGCCCGGGCACAAGGGCGTTGCCGGACCGCTCGGTGTCGAGCCTTCGGACATTACGGAGATCGAGGGTGCGGACGTGTTGTCACGCGCCTGCGGAATCATCGCGGAGAGTGAAGCCAATGCGGGCACGCTCTTCGGATGCCGCACTCTGTACTCGACGGAAGGATCGTCGCTGTGTGTTCGCGCAATGGTTTTTTTGCTTAAAAAGATTGCGATTCACAAGGGGCGCGAACCCAGAATCCTGGCGGCGCGGAACATGCACCGCAGCTTTCTGGACGCGGTAGCCGCACTGGATGTGGCAGTCGACTGGATCATGCCGCTGGCAGGGGATCCGTACGAGCGCTGTGACATCACCGGCGAGGAGCTGGCGCAGATCATTTCGGACTGCCGTGACGATGACCGGATGCCCACGGCGGTGTTCGTGACGAGCCCGGACTATCTCGGGCATGCTCTCGATATTGCGGAGCTTGCGGAGGTGTGCCACAGCCGCGGGTGCTACCTTGCAGTGGACAATGCCCACGGCGCGTACCGTAAATTCCTTGCGGTGTCGGAGCATCCGATGGACTTCGGTGCCGACCTCTGCTGTGACTCGGCTCACAAGACCCTTCCGGTGCTGACCGGCGGAGCGTATCTTCATATCTCGCGCAATACGGACCCGTTTTTCACGGAGTACGCAGGGCAGGCGATGGCATTGTTCGCGACTACGAGCCCGTCCTATCTGGTGCTGCAGTCCCTCGATCTGTGCAACGCCTATCTGGAGGAGTGCGGCGCTGCGTTTGAGAAGACGGCGCGCCGGACGGACCAGCTGAAGGATGCCCTGACGGCTCTCGGATACCGCACCTGCGGCGAGGAACGTCTGAAGATTACCCTGGTTGCGGGCAGCTGTTTTGCTGACGGTTGCTTCCTCGCGACCCGGCTTCGCGAGCGCGGCATCTACGTCGAGTACGCGGATGAAAATCATGTGGTGATGATGTTCTCGGTGAAGACGCCGGAGGATGATTTCCATGCGGTGGAGATGGCGCTTAGGGAACTTGCGAACACGGGCCTTACGCCGGAACTGCCGGAAAATGCGGACACCTTCGCTTCCGGTGAGACGGCGGGGCGTTCCGCGGAGCGCATTCCCGCGCCCGGTCTGGTACTGACCCCGGCGGAGGCGATCCTCGCGGAGAGCGAGTACGTCGATGCGGCGCAGTGTGTCGGCCGCGTCCTGGCGGAGCCTATCGTGAGCATGCCGCCGTGCGTGCCGCTTTACATGTGCGGCGAGGTTTTGGGAGAGAATGCGGTGCGCTTCATAAAGGGGCGCGTGCGTGTTGTGAAGGAGCCGGTTCGCCGGACCCATCGATAAGAGAGTGACCGGTTCGCCGGATCCGTTTCAAAAGAGCAACCGGCCCGGCCGGCAGGGAAGAGATCGGGAAGGAGTCCGCGATGCGATACAGACTCACGAAGATAAATGCAAAACTGCTGGGGCGCACCCATGGGATCGACGGGACGCTCTGGCTCAGCCTTTCCGCGTCCGGCGCGGAGTGGAAATTCACCGGAACGTCCTGTAAAGTGACCCTTGCGGGCGATTCTATGGCGCTCGACGAGATTCACAGCCCGCGGTTTGCTGTTGAGGTGGATGGTGTAAGAATTATAGATACTACTCTTGTAGAATGCAAAACCCGCACCCTGGTTGCGGTCTCCTCAGGGACGCCGGCGACGCATGTGGTTCGGGTGTTGAAACTGTCGGAGAGTGCGGACTCGACACTCGGTATCGTGAGCGTGGAGTGCGACGGCGTTCCGGAGCCCACGCCCGCGGCGGAGCTTGCCATCGAGTTCGTAGGGGATTCCATCACCTGCGGCTACGGCGTTGACGGAACCATCAACGACCTCTACAGGACAGCAAATGAGGATGCCACCAAGGCGTACGCTTATCGCGCGGCGCAGCTGCTGTCGGCGGACTACAGTTTGTTTTCGTTCAGCGGCTACGGCATCATCTCGGGCTACACGGAGACCGGACGGATCCGCCCGGAGTGCGTCGTACCGCCGATCTACGGGACCATGGGCGATTCTTACGGGGCATTTGCCGGCAGGGAGATTCCCTCGGAGATCGCATGGGATTTTTCGAAGTTTACGCCGGACATCGTGGTGATCAATCTGGGCACAAACGATGCGAGCTACTGCGGCGAGGACAACGCCAGAGCCCGGGAGTACATAAACGCTTACAAGGCGTTTTTAGCGACGGTGCGCGCCTGCAACCCGCAGGCGTACCTCGTGTGTGCGCTGGGGACGATGGACGTCCGGCTGTGCGGCGCCATGGAGACCGCGGCGGAGGAGTACCGGGCGGAGGCGCGGGATGAGCGCGTGGCGACGTTGCGGCTGACGCTGCAGGATATGGAGCGGGACGGCGTGGTTGTCGACTGGCACCCGAGTGCGGTGACGCACAGCAAAGCGGCGAAGGAGATCGCCGCGTTTCTGCGGGGGCTGCCGCTTGGCGGAAGGTGACTGCGGCGGTCGGAACAAAAACGAGATTATCAGTGCATTTTGCGCTGTAAATGAGAGGAGAAACAAGATGGAAATTCAGGATTTGCTGAACAAGGTGGACCACACGCTGCTGGCGACGACGGCGACGTGGGAGGAGATCCGCGGAATCTGCGATGACGGCATCCGCTTTCACACCGCAAGCGTGTGCATCCCGCCGAGCTTTGTGCAGAAGGCCGCAAAGTACGTGAAGGGCAAGGTTGCGGTGTGCACCGTGATCGGCTTCCCCAACGGCTACCAGACGTCCACCGTCAAATGCGCCGAGGCCGCGGATGCGGTTCGCAACGGTGCGGACGAGATTGATATGGTGATCAATCTGGGGATGGTCAAGGAGGGCCGCTACGACGATATTCTCGCGGAGATCAACGCGGTCAAGAAGTCCTGCGCCGGGAAGCTTTTGAAGGTCATCATCGAGACCTGCAAGCTGACCGAGGTTGAGAAGATTGCGATGTGCGATGTGGTTGCCCGCTCGGATGCGGACTACATCAAGACGTCCACGGGATTTGCCGGCGGCGGCGCGACGTTCCACGATGTGGAGCTCATGGCGCTTCACTGCAAGGGCAAGAAGGTCAAGGCAGCCGGCGGGATCCGCTCCATTGAGGATGCGGAGAAATTTCTGGAGCTCGGCGCTTCGCGCCTCGGCACGAGCCGTGTCGTAAGCGAAGTCAAATCCATGCTCAACGTCAACAGGCATTCCGACTTAAGCTTCTTCTCCTGATGCGGGAGAGGGGCGGTGCGTGATCAAAGAAACGAAGAGGAGGTATTTTACGATGGGAAAAAATTATCCGACACCGCACATTGCGTGCGAGCCGAAGGATTTTGCGAAGACGGTGCTGATGCCGGGGGATCCGCTCCGGGCGAAGTTCATCGCCGAGACGTTTTTAAAAGACGCGGTCCTGGTGAACAACGTGCGCGGCATTCAGGGCTACACGGGTACTTATGACGGCGTACGCGTCAGTGTGATGGCGAGCGGCATGGGCATTCCGTCCATCGGGATCTACAGCTATGAGCTTTACAATTTCTTCGGTGTGGAGAACATCATCCGCATCGGTTCCGCCGGTGCGTACAGCCCGAAGGTGAAGGTGCGCGACATCGTGATCGCCCAGGGCGCATGCTACGACAGCAACTACGCAGGGCAGTTCAATCTGCCGGGAACATTTTCCGCGATCAGCGACTATACGCTTCTTTCTACTGCGGTAGAATCAGCGAAGGAACTCAAGCTCAACTATCACGTCGGAAACATCGTTTCCAGCGACCGCTTCTATGGTGATCCGGCGGCGTTTACGGACGCCGAGCAGCCTCTGGCGGCATGGGGGAAAATGGGCGTTCTCGCGGTCGAGATGGAGGCTGCGGGACTCTTCATGAACGCGGCCCGCGCCGGCAAGCGCGCCCTCGCGATCTGCACCGTTTCCGACCACCTGGTCACCGGCGAGAATCTTCCCGCCGAGGCGCGCCAGACCTCCTTCACGGAGATGATGGAACTCGCTCTTTCCGTTGCGAAGAAAATGGATTGATGTTGCGGGGAACCGTCTACGACGGTCACCCTTGCACCTTGCACAAAAAGAGAAGTGGAATTTATACATTTTCGCGCCCGTTAGCCGATTGACTTTCGGGCGCGAAATTGGTATCATAATTTAGTTGTTGTAAGGGACAACTCAGGAGGACTGTTATGGGCAAGATCATTTTGACGGGAGACCGGCCGACCGGAAGACTTCATGTGGGACATTATGTAGGGTCCCTGCGGCGCCGTGTGGAGCTGCAGAATTCCGACGAATTCGATAAGATTTTCATCATGATCGCCGACGCGCAGGCGTTGACGGACAATGCGGAGCATCCCGAAAAGGTGCGCGAGAACATCATCGAAGTCGCGCTTGACTATCTCTCGGCGGGACTTGATCCCGAGAAGTGTACGATCTTTATTCAGTCGCAGATTCCGGAATTGACGGAGCTGACGTTTTACTACATGAACCTCGTCACGGTGGCGAGACTTCACAGAAACCCGACGGTCAAGAACGAGATCGTCATGAGAGGATTCGAGGAGAGTATTCCGGCAGGTTTTTTCACGTATCCCGTGAGCCAGACGTCGGACATCACCGCATTCAAGGCGACGACCGTGCCGGTGGGCGAGGATCAGCTTCCGATGCTGGAGCAGGCGAGAGAGATCGTCCGCAAATTCAACTCCATCTACGGCGACGTGCTCGTGGAGCCCGTGGCGGTTGTGCCGGACAACGAGACCTGTAAGCGCCTTCCCGGAACCGACGGCAAGGCGAAGATGAGCAAGTCCCTCGGCAACTGCATTTATCTCGCGGACAGCGCCGAGGAAGTGAAGAACAAAGTCATGAACATGTATACCGATCCCAACCACATCAAGGTGTCCGATCCGGGCACGGTGGAGGGCAACACGGTATTTACGTATCTGGATGCATTTTGCAAGCCCGAGCATTTTGCGAAATACCTCCCGGACTATGACAACCTTGAGGAACTGAAGGACCACTACCGAAGAGGCGGCCTCGGCGACGTGAAGATCAAGCGTTTCCTGTGCGCCGTGCTGGAGGAGGAGCTTGCGCCGATCCGTGCGAGACGCGCCGAGCTTCAGAAGAGGATTCCCGAGGTTCTGGAGATTCTCCGCAAGGGCAGCATTGAGGCCCGCAAGACCGCCGCACAGACCCTCGATGAGGTGAAGGCGGCAATGCGGATCAACTATTTCGACGACGACTCCTGGGTAAAATCCCAGACGGAGAAATACAACCTGTAGGAAACTGTCCCTGACGGAGGTGCCTTTTGAAACACGAAAGCGCTTACTATCTGAGCAACGAGACCGAGATCAACAACATCCTGCTCCGCTGCGCGCTGGTGCTTTTGTTCGTCGGACCGCTTGTGGCATTGCTGAAGGCTGTCGGGCTGAACAATGAGTTCTCCTACCTGGAGAGCGTCATTTTCACCGGTATTGTGCTCATCCTGTACAGTTTGTGCCGGCTGGTGCAGCGCTCCATGCGTGCGCAGTGGCTCATCAAATATGTGCTCCTTCTCAGCATGCATGCGGGCATCTGCTACATGGCCACAAAGGAGGGCATTCTGCTCTACATCAGCTACGCGCTGATGCCGGCGTTGTCGTGCCTCTATTACCGCAGACGGTTCACGCTGCACATCACCGCGATGTGTTACGCCATCATGATGGCGTCGCTGTTCCTGCGGGCGCACAACGAGGTTTCGGAGGCGTATGATTTCTTAACGGAGCGCGAATGGATCTGTGTGTTCGGCTTCAGCCTGACATGGGAGTATATCCTCCTCACGATCGTGTTGATCGCGCTGGTCGGAAAGACCGAGTCCAGCCTTGATCTGCTCCACAAGAACAACCTGCAGATGAAGGAAATGCAGTCGCAGCTGATCACCGGTTTCGCAAACTTCCTGGAGTTCCGCGATGAGGACACCGGTCATCACGTGCGCCGCACTCAGGCCTATGTGAAAATGATCGCCATGGGCATGTACAATCGCGGATATTATCAGTCGGAGCTGTCCGCCCGCTCCATCGCCTATATGGAGACGGCGGCGCCGCTTCACGACGTCGGCAAGATTGCCATACGGGACTCGATTCTCCTCAAGGAGGGGGAACTTACGGAGAACGAGTACGAGATCATCAAAAACCATACCAAAGAGGGCTACCGTCTGGTGACGGAGAACCTCTCCGGACTGGCCGACAAGCGGCTTTTAAAGTGTGCGCAGGAGATTACCCTAAGCCACCACGAGCGCTGGGACGGTACCGGTTATCCGAACGGCCTCAAGGGAACCGCAATCCCGCTGTCCGCAAGAATCATGGCCATCGCGGACACACTGGATGCGATGCTCTCGGAGCGCGTCTACAAAAAGAGCATGGACCTCGACGAGGTTTTGCATGAGTTGTATCTGGAGCGGGGACGGCATTTTGAGCCGTGCATCGTGGATACCGTGATCCAGCTGCGGTCGGAGATCGAGGAGTTCCTCCTGGAGGACCAGTGCAAGTACGGTGACGCAGGCGAGTCCCGCGACAGCGGAAACAATTGACAGCGAAGGGTTTACAAAGGTGATTTGTAAGGGAGGCTTTGGAAAATGAAGCGGTATGGATTTGACAACGACAAATACCTGGAGATGCAGTCCACGAGGATCAAGGAACGCATCGGGCAGTTCGGCGGCAAGCTCTATCTTGAGTTCGGCGGCAAGCTGTTCGACGATTTTCACGCGTCCCGCGTGCTCCCGGGGTTCCAGCCGGACAGTAAGATCCGGATGCTCGCGCAGATCAAGGACGATGCGGAGATTGTGATCGCGATCAACGCCAACGACATCGTCAACAACAAGGTGCGCGCGGACCTCAGTATCACCTACGATCTCGACGTGCTTCGTCTGATCGACGCGTTCCGCGGCTACGGAATGTATGTCGGCAGCGTTGTGCTCACGCAGTTCGTGGATCAGAGCGTTGTTCTTGCGTACAAGAAGAAGCTCGAGAGCCTCGGACTCAAGGTATACCGTCACTACAAGATCGACGGCTATCCGACCAATGTTTCCAAAATCGTGAGCGAAGACGGCCTCGGCCGCAACGAATATATTGAGACGTCCCGTCCTCTCGTGGTTGTGACGGCTCCCGGACCCGGCAGCGGAAAGATGGCGACCTGCCTTTCCCAGCTGTATCATGAGAACATTCGCGGCGTGCGCGCCGGCTATGCCAAATTCGAGACGTTCCCAATCTGGAACCTCCCGCTGACGCATCCGGTGAACCTCGCATACGAGGCGGCCACGGCGGACCTTAACGATGTGAATATGATCGACCCGTTCCACCTGGAGGCATACGGTGTGACGACGGTCAACTATAACCGCGACGTGGAGATCTTCCCCGTTCTGAACGCCATGTTCGAGCGCATCTACGGCAAGTCCCCGTACAAGTCGCCCACCGATATGGGCGTCAATATGGCGGGATACTGCATCGTGGACGACGAGGCGACCCGCGCGGCATCCCGTGACGAGATCATTCGCCGCTACTATGCAACCATGTGCGACCGCCGCAAGGCGAGAGCCACGGCGGAGGCCGTGGGCAAGATCGAGCTGTTGATGGAGAAGGCGGGCATCAGCCCGGCGGACCGCGCCGTTGTCGAGGCGGCGAAGAGCAAGTCGGAGGAGACCGGCGGCGCACCGGCGGTTGCCATCGAGCTCAATGACGGCACCGTGATCACCGGCAAGACCTCGAACCTTCTGGGAGCATCCTCGGCAGCCCTTCTGAATGCATTGAAGACCCTTGCGGGAATCGACGATTCCCTTGACCTTTTGTCCCCGACATTGATCGAACCGATCCAGGATCTCAAGATCAACCATCTCGGAAACCGCAACCCTAGACTGCACACGGACGAGGTGCTGATCGCGCTGTCCGTCTGCGCTACGTCGGACAACAACGCGGAGCTTGCGATGCAGCAGCTTGAGAACCTTCGCGACTGCGAGGTTCACAGCACCGTAATCCTCTCGGCTGTCGACGAGGGCGTGTTCCGCAAGCTCGGAATGCATCTTACCAGCGAGCCCGTATACGAGACCAAGAAGCTGTACCATTGACATAAGGCGCGCCCGACGGCGCGGAAAGCAAGGTGAATACCATGGACAAATGTTTCATCCCCGAGGGCTATCAGGCAGCCCTCTCAACCCGCGAGACACAGATTGCGATCAAGAAGGTCAAGGACTTCTTCCAGAGGGAGCTTGCAACCCAGCTTAATCTGCACCGCGTGACGGCACCGTTGTTCGTGACGCCGGAGTCCGGTCTGAACGATAACTTAAACGGTGTGGAGCGCCCGGTTGTGTTCGGCATCAAGGAGAACGGCGACAGCCCGGTGGAGATCGTGCATTCCCTCGCAAAATGGAAGCGCATGGCGCTGGCCCGCTACGGTTTCCGCGCGGGAGAGGGTCTGTACACCGACATGAACGCCATCCGCAGGGATGAGGACACCGACAACATCCATTCGATCTTTGTGGATCAGTGGGACTGGGAGAAAGTCATCACGAAGGAGCAGCGCACCGTCGAGACGCTCAAAAAGACCGTCAAGGACGTGTACGAGGCGCTTCGCGTGACTGAAAAATACATCGCGAACCAGTATGATTACGTGCAGTGCATCCTTCCCGAGGAGATCACGTTTATCACCTCGCAGGAGTTGCTTGACCGCTATCCGGACAAGAATGTGAAGGAGAGAGAGTACCTTGCGGCGAAGGAGTACGGCGCGGTCTTCATCATGAAGATCGGCGATCTTCTCACCAACGGCGAGAAGCACGACGGACGTGCGCCGGACTACGATGACTGGGAACTCAACGGCGATATCATGGTCTACTATCCCGTTACGGACATTGCCCTCGAGCTGTCCTCCATGGGCATTCGTGTTGACGAGGTGTCTCTCGTGAGCCAGCTGGCAAAGGCAGGCTGCCCGGAGCGCGCGGAGCTGGATTTCCACAAGGCCCTTCTGGAAGGGAAGCTTCCGTACACGGTGGGCGGCGGAATCGGCCAGTCGCGCATCTGCATGTTCTTCCTGCGGAAAGCGCACATCGGCGAGGTTCAGGTGTCCGTATGGCCGAAGGAGGCTGTGGAGTACGCGGCATCCCGCGGCGTGACGCTGCTGTAGGAACGCCCGGAAGAACAATACCCGGAAGGTTGCATTTTCCGAAAAAACGAACAGAAAATGATCCAAACCGCAACGGGGTTGCCCAGGCAGCCTCGTTGCTTTGTTACGAGAGCGGACGTTTGCAGGGAGAGCAGAATGAGCGCAGCGAGCGGAGGACAATCGAATACAACCGCGAAAAGCGAGTGGGGAGAAGGCCTCCGGCACGGATTTCCCATCGCGTGCGGGTATTTCTTCGTGTCGTTTACCTTCGGCATTCTGGGCGCGACCCTCGGGTTCCGGTGGTGGGAGACCGTGCTGATCTCCATGACCAATTTAACGAGCGCGGGGCAGATCGCAGGTGTCAAGACCATCGCGGCGGGCGGTTCGGTCTTCGAGCTGGCGTTGTCGCAGTTCATCATCAACCTGCGCTACTCCCTCATGGGCATTTCGCTCTCGCAAAATGTATCCGAGGACGTTTCGGGCCCCCGGCGGATGCTTTTGGGGTTCGGCATCACGGATGAGATCTACGGCGTGGCGGCGTCCCGCAGAACGCCGGTGACGACGCCGTACTTTGTGGGACTGATGACGCTGCCGTATGCGGGATGGACACTGGGAACCCTCGGAGGAGCGGTGCTGGGCGACGTGCTGCCTGCGGCGGTGACCAACGTGATGACCCTTGCCATCTACGGCATGTTCATCGCGATCGTGGTGCCGGTGGCGAAGGAGAGCCGGAAGGTGCTCTTTGTGACGGCGATCGCGGCGGCGGTCAGTTGTCTGATGTACTATGCGCCCGTGCTTTCGGAGGTGTCGGTGGGATTTGCCATCATCGTGAGCGCCGTGGTTGCGGCGGCCGTCGGTGCATGGCTGTTCCCGGTGGAGGACGGGCCGCGGGAGACCGCGGATGAGGGAGGTGCGTGCCGTGAGTAGATTTTTCGTGTGCGCACTCGTGATGATGCTTGTCACGTACCTGGTGAGAGCGATCCCCTTCACAGTGTTTCGGAGAAAGGTTCGCAACCGGTTCTTCCGGTCGTTTCTGTACTACGTGCCATACGCGGTGCTGACGGCGATGACGCTGCCGGCGGCATTGTACGCCACGGGATCGATGGCGGTGGCGGCCGTGGGACTTTTGGCAGCGGCGGTATTGGCGTACCGCGGCAGGGGACTTGTGGTTGTGTCGCTGGCGGCCTGCGCGGCAGCGGGGCTGGCGACTTGGGTGATACATCTGCTCGGATGAGCGAAAGAAAGGAAATAACCATGAAAAAACACACGCAGAGAGTATGGATGCTGTTGTGCGTCGCGCTGCTTATCGCAGTTTTGGCGGCGTGCGAGGGCAAGGACAACAAGACAGAGGTAGAGGCGACGCCTACGGTAACGCCTACGCAGGAGGCAACGCCGACGCCCACCGAGGTTCCGGCGACGCCGACACCGGCGCTTTCGGAGAAGGAGATCTGGTACAACAACATGATCGCGGACTCCCTGATGAGCACCGGCAACAACGCGCGGGTAAAGCGCGTCATCGAGAAGGCGAGAAACGGTGAGGACGTCTATATCGTCACCATCGGCGGCTCCATCACCGAGGGCGAGGGCGCAGCGGCGTACGCGAACTGCTATGCATCGTCCTTCGCCAAGGAGTTTGCGAAGGTATACGGCAAGGACGGCGGAGCGAACGTGCATTTTCTGAACGCGGGACTCTCAGGCACCCCGTCGACGCTGGGCGCGGTCCGCTATGAGCGCGACGTCATCACGAAAAATGAAGGCCGCGAGCCGGATCTTCTGATCATCGAATTTGCAGTCAACGACGCGGACGACCCGACCAACGGACAGACCTACGAGGGTCTGGTGCGCCGTGCGATGCAGTCGGAGAGTGACCCGGCTGTGATCCTTTTGTTCAGCGTCTTCCAGTCGAAGTGGAACCTGCAGGATCGTCTCAAGCCTATCGGCGATTACTACGATCTTCCGATGGTGAGTGTGAAAAATGCAGTTGTGCCCCGCTTGAACGACGGTTCGCTCAAGGATGCAACATACTTTAACGATGCATATCATCCCAAGGCATACGGCCACAAGATCATGCGCGACTGCCTGATGAACCTCATTGCTGCGATCGACGCGGAGGAGGCGGAGGAGGCCAACGAGATGCCGAAGGCGCCGAAATTAAGCGATGCCTTTGACAAGGTGACGCTGGTGGATGCCGCAAATGCCGAGGAAGCTGCAAAGGCAGGCGTGACGGTAAATGCCGGTGGCTTTGTGAGCACGGACAAGGGTGTCTTTGCGGTTCGTTACGAGAAGACCAACACCTTCCCGAACAACTGGAAGCATGCGTCGACGGACGGTGCGGATCCCTTCACGATGAAGGTGACATGCCGCTCGCTTCTTCTGGTTTACAAGAAGTCCTCGAGCCAGACCTTCGGCAAGGTTGATATCCTTGTGGACGGCAAGGTTGTGAGGACGGTGGACGGACATGACGCCGGCGGCTGGAACAATCCGTACACGCTCGTTTTGGTGAACGAGGCGGAGGCTGCGGAGCACACTCTCACGGTTCGCATGGCGGACGGGGAGAAGGACAAGGAGTTCACGATCCTGGCCATCGGCTACGGCGAGTGATCGCGCCGGAGTCCGGCAGTATTTAATTAAATGAGAATACAAACCACCGGGAAGTCTTTGCGGCTTCCCGGTTTTGTTTTTCCGGGATGCCGGGCGGCATTTTTCGAAAAAATACAAAAATATGTCGAAAAATGTATCCAAAAGGCATAAAAACGATATAAGTGTATGGTATGATACACTCAGCGAAGGATGAGAGGAGACGAACATGAGGAGTCGAATTTTGATGGTGGAGGATGATCCGAAGATCCGGGAGGGAATTCTGGATTTCTTCTCGGAGAAGGCGCCGGAGTACGATGTGGATGCGGCGACCGCCGGAGCCGAGGGCATGGCGAAGATTGAGGAAAATGTCTACGACCTGATCCTCCTCGATGTGATGCTGCCGGGCATGAGCGGCTTCGACCTGATCGTGCGGATCCGCAGGACGTTGGATGTCCCGGTGATCTTCATGACCGCGAGAACCGGCGAGGAGGACCGTCTGTACGGTTACGAGCTCGGCTGCGACGACTATGTGTGCAAGCCGTTCTCGTTGGCGGAGCTGCTGGCGAAGGTCAATGCGCAGATCCGGCGCGCGAAGGGCGCGGTGCTGGATGACGTGATGCGGTGCGGAAACATCGAGATTCACAAGCGTGCGCTGACGGTGCGGGTGTTCGGCGAGACAGTGGAGCTGCCGCCGAAGGAACTGGCGATCCTGACGATCCTCATGGAGAGACCGGGCTGGACATTTTCCCGGGACAATCTTTTAGACCGCGCCTGGGGGATGGACTATTTCGGCAATGACCGGGTGGTGGACAACCATGTGAAGAAGCTTCGCAAAAGTCTGGGGGACGCCGGCCGGCAGATTAAGACAGTATTTACCAAGGGCTATAAGATCGTGGAGTGAGAAGCGCAGAAAGGGGATTTGGGATGGAGGAAAAGAGCAGGGGATTTTTCTCGAATCTGTTTTTCGGGAAGAAGTATCATATTGTTCGGTATGTCGCGGGATATGCGGTGCTCTGGCTGGTTTTGTGTCTCGTGCTCACGAACAAGTACGGGCAGAGCTGGTACGACGAGCAGCTGGATGTCAAAGAATACCAGGTGATGCAACAGTTCGAGGAGGAGCTCGCCAGGTTCCGCGAGACGGCCCGGCTGCGCGACATGACTGACGCAAGCCAGAAGGTGTACATCGCGTATGAGACGCAGCGGCTCACGGCCCTGGCGACAACGATGTCGCAGAAGGACGTACGGACTTGTGCCAGCTATTACAGTGTGGGAGAGGACTTTGAGACTTACGGAGACCGCTTCGCGTATCTGGTCATTTTCGGGGATGACGGACGGAAAAGAACATTGATCACTCTCGAGGACGGCAAAACCGTAAGCTACGATGACGGAAGCGACAGGGAAACCCGCATCAAGGAAAATGTGGATACTGTCCGCCGCTGCAGTAAGGACTTCGTAATGAACGTGTGGGACGAAACGCTCGGCGTGAAGAAGAGCAGGGACACGGCGTGGATGAACGCCGCGTACCGCACCGGCTGGGTCTTCGAGGTGATCGACGGCTATCTTGCAGAGAGCCGGTTTCAGCCGGGGAAGGTTCGCGCGACCTACTACGAGAACGGCAATGCGGTGGAGGAGAAGGTGATCGCCTGCACGCTCTATACCGACGGAAGGACGTATGAATACGTGGAAAACATGCCGGAGAACAGGCTGTATTTTCCGGAGGATTCGATCAACTGGAAGACGGATTCGCAAGATGAATTTTACGGCATGATGCATCCGGTTTCCGGACATACCGGTGTGCTCTATCCCATGTTTTATACGCCGCGGTACAGCGATGAGTACTATGAGGTTCCGATCGCCTGCAATCTGGCGCTTGTACAGAAAAAGTTCGTTCTCTTTAAGCGGATCATCGACAAGCCGTTCGGGTATTTTCCGGGGGACGTGGCAGCTGCGTACAACGAGAAGATTACGGATGCGGCAGGGAACGAGAGCAGTATGGTAGTAAACGCATACCTGACGGGGATGCTCGCCGGTCAGAAAGATGAGGTCATCGCGCGCCTGCGGATCTACTATATCGCCATGGCACTGCTGATCGCTTTGATCGCGTTTCTTCGGTACCGCAGACTTTACTCCCTCCGCGCGAAAAATCAGTTCCACAAGTCCCTCATCAACTCCATGGCCCACGACCTGAAGACGCCTTTGATGATCATGCAGGGGTTCAGCGAGAATCTTGCGGAAAATGTCCACGGGGAGAAGCGGGAGTACTATGCCGCGCAGATTCAGGAGAACATCACGCGCTTAAACGGTCTGATCGACAAAAACCTCGATCTCGCAGTGCGGGGCGAAAATGAGATAAGCAATGTCGGCTTCTTTGTGATGGAGCTGGTGGAGAACAGTGAGAAACGTTCCGGGGAGCTGTTGGAGCAGAAGAATCTGACGCTTAAAAAAGTCGGCGATACCATGATGCACGGCGATCCCGAACTCATGCAGACGGTCGTGGACAACCTGATCGGAAATGCGATCAAGTATGCGCCGGAGGGCGATACCATCACGGTGTTCGGCGACACCTATACCTTCAGCGTCAGAAACCATGCAAGCCTCACCTACGGCAAGAACATCAACCGGCTGCTGGAGCCTCTGGAGATGGGCGAGGAGAGCCGTACATCGGGCAAGGGAAACGGCCTTGGGCTTTCCATCGCAAACGGTATCGTCAGGGAGCACGGCTTCCGGATGAAGCTCTCCTACGACCGGAAGAACCACGAATTTATGTGCACCATCCGGATCCCGCGATGGAGAAAATAAGCTAATTAAGCTTGTGTAAAAGGGGAGAACAGGAAGAAAAGCCGGCCTTTGAGGATGACTCAAAAGCCGGCTTGTTATTTTGCTTTATCGGCTGTAGCCCGTTCCGGGAGCCGCGACATTTTCCGGATGTGGGTGGCTTACTTCTCCAGCACGATGGTGGTGACGCTCTCGCCGGGGAGCGCTACGATGCGGTTGGCATCCAGCGAGCCCAGGTCCTTGTAGCACATGTCCGCGGTGTAGCCCTTCGTGAAGACGGACTGCACGATGCTCGATCGGGCAGCGGAGAAGTTCTCAAGGGGCAGCTGCACTTTGGTTGCGGCCGCGTCGTTGTTCAAAAGGACGATGACGACGGTGTTGCCGCCGGGGCTTACGTAGGCACTCGAGCGAACGGAGGTGCCGCCGGTGATGCCGGCGTCAATGCGCACGTAGCCGGGGCGGATGTACTGCGAAAAATGCCGCATCGCGTAGTAGTTGCCGGTGGCGAGGTAACCCTTCTCGGTGGGCCATTTTCTGGCTTCGTTGCCGACGATGATGAGGTTGCCGTTGTCCATGCCGTCGTTGCCCTCCTCGGCGCGCCACACGCCGCCCCAGAAGATGTAGGCGTTGGCGTCCTCGTAGGTGAGGGAGTTGTTGATGACATTTGCCGTCTGCAGCGCCGTGCCGCGGTAGAACTCGGTCTGCCATTTGCGGAGGTTGTTCTTGGCGGCGAGGCTCTTCACGCCCATGAAGTTCATGAGGAACGAATCCGGAGCGCACTCGTTGGGGTCGTCGCTGGAGGTGCCGCCCAGGTAGAGATGATGAGCGATGGCGTAGATGCTTCCGGGCTCGGCGTCTAAAATCGGCTGGATGTAGCGCTTCAGGGTCGAGGAATCCACGGTCATGGTCTCCGGAGCGATCATGAGGGGCGCGTCCGCACCGAAGGCGTCTTTGAAGGAGCGGTATGTCGCGAGAAAGGCTTCCGCATAGGACGCCTGCTCGGCAGTCTCGGTGGCGGAAAACTCACAGCCGTCGTAGCTCGCCACGAAGTCACACTCGTTCTGAATGCTCACATAGTCCACCGGAATGCCCTGGGAGCGGTACAGTGTCACCGCGTCGGTCCACCATTTTGCGAATTTGTCGTAGACGTAGTTGCCGCTGTCATCCTTTGCCAGGGTGCCGCCGCCTTCAACGCGCTTGTTGCTCTTTATGGTGGCCTGCGGCGACCAGCTGGAGTAGAGAACCTTCACCGTCTCGCCGCGCTCGGTTGCGTACTGCTGGGCGCGGGTATAGTATTCCTTGTCGATGCGCGCCTTGCCGAGTGCGCCGCCCGAGGAGTAGCCGAGTTCGTTCTTAAAACGCAGGATCGTAAAGCCGGCGTCGCGGAAGAGAAGATCAACGCATTCCTGGGAGGACTTCAGGCTGAAAATAAGTTCCGAGTACCAGGTAAAGCCGGCGCCGAAGCCGTCGATCGTCTGATGCTGCTTCTCAAGGTCGAAGGTGACGGTCCGCGCGTCCGGATCGACGACGACGGTGGGCAGCGGAGTCGGAGAAACTTCCTCCGCGCCGGTGGGGGTCGGGTCGGTTGTGTTCTTGCCCCCGTCGCAGCCGCACAGGAGGGCGGCCAGCGAAAGAAGGAGAACGATTCGCACAAGATTCAAAGTATGTTTCATTTTCATATCCCTTCCTGGGAAAATTCACGAACCGCGCAGCCGCATGCGGGATATGCCCGCGGACTGCCGTTTTCGCGGTTTTTAGTGTACTACGCGCAGGGGAGGAAAGTCAACCCCGCAGAAAGGCCCGGAAACGGCGCGTGTGAGAGAATTTTTATGCGAAAAATCCCTTTTTCCCTTTGCATCACCGTGGGGACTATGGTATAATTGATGCACTGTGTAGTATATTAGGGGAAATCCCGTCAGTAATACCAAGGAGTCGTTGATAACCATGAGAGGACCTGTCGCACCGAAGGACCCGACCAAACAGCGGGCAAAAGTGTATTTTATGCTGGAGGATCTTTTGTACGCCTCCCGCAAGGAGCCGGAAGGCGAGCGTTTCGCGGAGATGATCTTTCTCGAGAACCGCGTCGGGCAGAACCTTCGGCTGATCTGCCCGGACCTGCCGGAGGAACTTGCGAACCGGCTACAGAAGACCGCGGACTTCCGCGAGATCGTTCACAGCATCGGCATCGTTGCCGAGCGTGCGGACGACGGAGACGCCGAGCTTCCGATCACGTTGGAGCTGCATAACTACGCCACCACGGACCGCTACAAGGCGGGCACGCGGCTGGTGATGGAGACCTGCTGCGACGGTGCGGAGAGAGTGTTCCCTCTGGAGGAGTTTGACTGGAAGAGCGAGGATGACATTCTCGGAACATTTTTTCTCTTCTCGAACGAGCCCAACGTCAAGGTGAAGTTAACGGTTGTGTTCTATCTGCAGGACGGCTATTCGGTGCCGGAGCCGCAGCTGGATCCGCCGATCGATTATACGTCGGATGCCTACCGCGAGATGATCGCAAGATCCCTCACGTCCATGGGCAACACGCACCGTCTGCGCCGTGCTATGGAGAAGGCGGAGCGGGGCGAGGATGTCACGCTTGCATTTATCGGCGGTTCGATCACGCAGGGAGCGGGCGCGAAGCCCATCGAGTCGGAGAGCTATTGCTACCGCGTGTTCGATCATTTCCGCAACACCTACGCTACCGACCCGGAGAAGGTACATTTCGTCAAGGCCGGTGTCGGCGGCACGCCCTCGGAGTTCGGACTGGTCCGCTACGAGCATGATGTGCTTCGCAACGGCACGGTGGAGCCGGACATCGTCTTCATCGAGTTTTCGGTAAATGACGCGGGCGACGAGACGGAGGGCGTGTGCTTCGAAAGCCTGGTGGCAAAGGCATACAATCAGCCGAACATGCCGGCGGTGCTTCTGGTGTTCGCGGTGTTCATGAACGACTGGAATCTGCAGGACCGGCTGGCGCCCATCGGAAACTATTATTCCCTGCCGATGGTGAGCGTGAAGGACGCCGTATCGCCGCAGTTCCCGGACGCGGAGGGACGCGTGATCTCGAAGCGCCAGTATTTCTACGATTGCTACCATCCGACCAACGACGGTCACCGCGTGATGGCGGACTGCATCAACCACCTGCTGGAGCAGTCCCTCGCCCATGTGGATGAGGAGCCGGAGTGGCCGAAGGAAGGATATCTGGGACGCCCGTACGAAAAATGCTATACCGTCCGCCGCGAGACGGCGGAGAGCATGGCGGACCGCATGCAGATCGACGCCGGATCCTTCACGGAGACGGACCGCGCGCCGCAGTACGCCGAGGTTGACTTCGACCCGCAGGGAACGCCGCAGTTCCCGCAGAACTGGATGCACGCATCGGGCGATGCTCCGTTTGTCGTGAAGACGACCTGCAAAAACTTTTTCCTGACCTACAAGGATTCGGGCTCTGCGGAGTTCGGAACCGCGGTGGTGACGGTGGACGGCAAGCCGTATAAGGAGATCAATCCCCGCGACATCGGCTGGGATCACTGTAATACGTATCTTTTGGTAAATGACACGGTATCTGCACCGCACGAGATAAAAATTTCAATGAAAAACGGCGAAAATGACAAAAAATTTACCATTCTCGCCCTGACTCAGACGGACTAGCAGTATTTTTCGCGGATTTCGCGAAGCATCCGGAAAATGCGATATACTTTTGTTTTCGGCGGTGCTATAATTACTATGTTAACGTGATAAAGTGACCGAGAATCGGGCGGAGAAGGAAAATCTGCCCGGGGATTCGTCATTTTTCGACATTTCAGAAGGACACTAAGGCGGCGCATGCGCATGCAGAAAGGAGGTACTTGTGGACGGTGACAGTGGCAGTGGCACGAACCCGACGGGCTATCACTCGTGCTGCTTCATAAGACAATCACAGTTCGCGGTATCGGAAGAGCGTTGCGTGTTGCCTGAGGTGATCGCAAAGTAGTCTTCCGAGTGCTTCGAACGGCCTGGAGTGGCGGGGAAGATCCCGAAGAACGGTTCCGTGTTTAAGCCAAAACCCCGGTGTGGGAATACGGTTTGAAGCGGAGGAAAGGCATGGAGACAAAGGAGACGGAGAAGCTGCAGGCGACGGAGATGACAGAGATCCCGGAGAAGGTTGCGGCTGACATGGCGGAGCGCGCGGAGACGGCGCCCGGAGACACAGAGGAGCAGGAGCGCGGCCTGGACATCGACGAGGCGCTCGCTCTTGTGGAAGAAAAACGGTATGCGACACTGCGGCAGATGTTGCGCGAGGCGGAGCCCGCGGATATCGCCGAGTTGTTCGATGAACTGCCCAAGCAGCAGTATGCGGTGGTGTTCCGCATCCTGCCCAAGGAGCTTGCGGCGGAAGTGTTTGTAGAGCTTGACAGCGATCTGCAGCAGATTCTGATCGAGTCGTTCAGTGATCTGGAGTTGCGGAACGTCCTGGAAGAGCTGTACATGGATGATGCGGCCGACCTCGTTGAGGAGATGCCGGCCAACGTCGTCAAGAGAATTTTGCAAAATGTGACGCCCGAGGCGCGCAAGACGGTCAACGAGCTTTTGAAGTATCCCGAGGACAGTGCGGGAAGCATCATGACCACTGAGTTTGTGCGCTTGAAGCAGGACATGTCGGTGGACGACGCGATCGCTCTGATCCGCAAGGTCGCCATCGACAAGGAGACCATTTACACATGTTACGTGACCGACCGCAACAGCCATCTGATCGGCGTGGTCACCGTCAAGGATCTCCTGTGTGCGGCGCACGATGCGAAGATTGCGGACATCATGGAGGACCACGTCATCAGCGTGAACACGCTGGAGGATAAGGAGGACGTGGCGGCGACCATCAGTAAGTACGATGCCCTGGCGCTCCCGGTTGTGGATGCGGAGAACCGTCTGGTCGGTATCGTAACCGTCGATGACGCTATCGATGTCATGCAGGATGAGGCCGAAGAGGACTTCGCGAAGATGAACGCTATGCTCCCTACGGAGAAGCCGTATCTGCGAACCAGTCCTTTCGAGTTATATAAATCAAGAATTGTCTGGCTATTACTGCTCATGGTTTCGGCGACCTTCACCGGAATGATCATCGGATCCTTCGAGGATGCGCTGAAAACCCAGGCGGTGCTCACGCTGTTCATCCCGATGCTGATGGACACGGGAGGAAATTCCGGCAGTCAGGCGAGTGTAACCGTAATTCGTGCATTGTCGCTCGGAGAGATTGAATTTTCCGATGTGATGCGCGTCCTGTGGAAGGAGATCCGCGTCGCCGTGCTGTGCGGCGGAAGCCTTGCCGTGGTCGCGTTCGGAAAGATCTTTCTGGTCGACAAATGGATCATGGGGAAGCCGATTACGGTGCCGGTTGCAATTGTCGTATGTCTGACGCTGATGATGACGGTCATCGCCGCCAAATTCCTCGGCTGCACGTTGCCGCTTTTAGTCAGCAAGCTCGGCTTTGACCCCGCGGTCATGGCCAGTCCGTTCATCACGACGATTGTGGATGCGGTTTCTTTGATTGTATTTTTTGCTCTTGCTACGACGCTTCTGGCGCTATAGCGGGAGAGGGGTGTGTTGCGTTAGCGTATTGAGAAGGAGTTGGGTGTGGAAGATCGGTATGCAAAACTGCATAAGCATTTTCTGATTATCATGTTGATGGTTACGGCCCTCATCCTGGTCTTCCTTGTGATACAGTATTATATGCTGATTCGCGTGGACGCCCGGTATGCGGGTATCCATCAGGCTGCCTATATGAAGACCTATGTGTTCTTTCCGACACTGATCTTCGCGGCATCGTACATCGTCGTATGGCAGGTTCTGGATTCCCCGAACATCGAAGCGAAATGGAAAGATCTGGCAACGATCCTGTACCTGTGGGTACTGTGCACGGTCGGTTGCTTTGTTTGCGCTGAATCCAGTGTTCTGTACGGTTCCTTTACGGTGCCGATCGCGCTTTCCACGGTGTACGGCAGAAAATGGATGTGCCGCGTGACGGAGGTCCTCTGCGGCGTCACCCTGGCGCAGTATGTAGGGACGGCGCCGCTGTTCCCGACATGCGGCGAGAACTACGTTGTGAACGTCTGCACGGGCATGTTCCTGTTCGTGCTGTGCTGTCTGTGCAATGAGATCCTGATGGAGTACGTGCTCGACAACGACGGCGCGATCCGCAGCCACATGAGCGACAACACGAAGCTTGCGAACCGGCTGCAGCGCGACCCGATGACGAGTTTGTACAATCACACTGCATTTTACGACTATCTGGACACGTTCGTCCGCAACCGCGACGACGCGCCTCTGACGCTTGCGGTCATCGATATCGACGACTTCAAGAAGGTCAACGATACCTACGGCCACAACAACGGCGACGAGGTCATCTTAAACCTTTCGAAGGTACTGCAGCGCAACTGCGGCGAGAACAACTACGTCTGCCGTTACGGCGGCGAGGAGTTCGCCGTAATCTTCCCTGATGTCAAGGTGAAGGACGCGGCCAAGATGATGAACAATTCTCTTGAGGAATTCCGCGAGACGAAGTACGAATGGACGGACAAGCGTATCACGTTCAGCTGCGGTATCTTCCAGATGAGCTCCTACACAATGACGGCGGAAGAGTTCTTCCGCGTTGCCGACAAGATGCTTTACAACGCGAAGCAGAACGGCAAGAATCAGTGCATCAGCGGTTAACGCTTTGCAGGATAAAGAGAAGAGTAGAGGGGGTAGCAGTATGAGTTTCATCAAACGCATGAAAATTGACATCATTCTGATTTCCGCAGTGCTCGTCGGACTCGGAGTCGTGGTTTTGCTCAAGCCCGACACAACCGGCGACGTGATCTGCTATGTGCTTGCCGGCGCGGCAATCGCCGTCGGAATCTGTTTCCTGATCGATTACCTGAAGAAGGAAGCTCTTGCCGACGAGCAGCGCTACGTGCTCGCCATCGCCATCACGGCTGTGATGGTCGGCGTCTCATTGTTCCTCAAGCACGATAATGTGGTCGATTTCATGCCCACGGCACTTTCGTTCCTGATCCTTTTCAGCGGGGCGGTCAAGCTCCAGAACAGCTGGGATATGAAGCGTCTTAATCACGGCACCTGGATGGTGCATGCGATCATCGCCCTGATCGGCATGGTCTACGGCTTCCTTCTGATGATGAAGTGGATCGGCGACGGCGAGAAGATCTGGACCTGGATCGGCGTCGGTCTCATCTACAGCGGTTTCACCGATCTGGTTTCCGCATTTGTCCTTGCCCGTATCCGCAAGGTCATCACCAAGCGTCAGAATGAGGTCACCATGGCAGACGTCAACGCCGATGCTGCTGCCGCAGCCGCCGAGAGCGAAACCGGTCTGAACGAAGAGTAGTATACAAGAGTAGTACCGCATAAAATCAATGAATCTGACAAGCGACACGGAAACGTCCCGGGACGGTTTCGTGTCGCTTTTGTTCGCTCTACGGCACTTTAAGTGTGATATCTTCACAAAAAAATCACAAATCCCGACATGTATTGCGTCAAATTCTGTTTTTATGCACTTTCTTGCGCATTATACTTGCAATACACACTATATATTGTATATAATAATCGCAACATTATCATGACGCAGCATGTGCTGCTTGCTGTAATGCGTCAAATGGGTAAAGTAAAATAATGCGGAGGTATCTTATGAGGAGAGTTGGAAGAAAACTCGTCAGTGTTTTGTTGGCACTCGCGATGGTTGTCCTCGCCCTGCCGGAGTATGTCAAGCCGGTGAACAAGGCGGTGGCGGCGGAAGCAACACCGACAAGGAAGGTTTATGTGCTGACAGACGTTATGACGAATGGCGGTAACTATCTGATTGTCAATAGTATGACCGCGGGGGAGACCGCGCATGCAATGACTCGCGTCGAAAACGGTACGGAGCAGAGTCTTGGGCAGAAGGAAGTAACCATCCACGATTCCGCCGAGGAAGAGCAGGTGGATGCGGCATTTATTGAGGCCTCTGATGTGGCTGATGTTCTTGCCGTTTGGAATACCGCGACAAACGAAGATCAGTCGCAGATGCGTTTATTGAACGATGGATATTATCTTCAAATATTTGGCACGAGTGGATCGAATTCGTTGAAGCTCACAACAGAACCGCTGGATGAAAACGGATATAGTGATTTTAATTGGCGTTATGGCCGGCGTTTGGGCGGGAATAATTTTTTGCCGCAACTGTATGTTACCTATAACAATCAGAACCATTTTGGCGGCGGTACCAGTACGAGATATCTTGTATACAGTAATAACACGTTTACAGGAAGCACCACCGGCAGCAATTTGTATATTTTCAGAGAAACTGAAATCTGCGCCCATGACTATAATGCAACTATGTCTTGGAATCAGGAATGGTTCATGGGTGAGTATCTTGTAAATGCGACGGCAGAATACAGGTGCAAGTATTGTAACAAAACGGTTCATGTTGATGCGACAGTCAGTCGTGAAGATAAGGATGGTTCGTGTTGTGAGGCACCGACGTGGATATATACCGCGATGGTTAGTGCTGCTGCCAGCCCTGCCAAGGTCGATTTTTCGGATGAGTTGACTATAACTCAAAAGGTTGAAGACAAGACAAAACCGCAGATTACCACTACGGTCTATGTGCTTTCGAGCGACGCACCCTCCGTTGGTCAGGAATTCCTGATTGTTAACACGAATGAGGCAGTAGATGATGCGCATGTGCTGGCCAATGCGGATCCTGTTACAGATGTCAACAATGATATTACTGTAAAGGATATAAAAGCAACGATTCTGCAAGGCAAATTGGATGAGTCCGAAACAGCAATCGAAGAGAAGTATATTAAAGTTATCAATAAGGAAGCCGTGTGGAAACTTGTTGCTCAAGGGAATAATCGAAATATTGCGAGCGACGAGGCTTATCTGTACCATTTTGGTGGTACCCATGTATATGTTTCGAGTAGCGGCCAAGCCAATTACAGAAGGTGGACTTTAGAGAATAATACGGTGTATTATCACTCGAACAGCGCGGGTGCGGATTACTATTTGAACTATAATCCGGAGAATGCTAATCCATGGAGAACCTTGGATTCGAGTGCATCCAACGTATACTTCTTTGTAGAACGAGAAGTATCGATGTATGACTTTTCGGATGCAAAAGCCTCCGGTCATCCGAATTTGGTTAAAACCGATGCGAAGCCCGCAGGCTGCGAAACTGATGGTAACATTGACTACTGGTACTGCGAGACTTGCGGCAATTACTATAATAATGCAGACGGTGCCGCTGAGCACAAGATTAGTTTAGCGGGTACAGTAATTCCTGCAGCGCATGATTGGAAATTCGACCACTTCGAATGGGCAGGCAATAAAACAGACGGCTGGACAGGTGCCCAGGCAGTTTATAAGTGCACAAAGACTGAGGGTCAAACACACACAAATGACGACCAGCCGGTTACCTTCACAACAACAGAGTATAGAACTGCAGAAGGTGCCAGCGAAAACAAGAATGTTTATGAGGTAAAGATATCTGAAGCGGACGCTTTGGATGGAATCCAGCGGGAAGCTGATGAGACAATCTATCTGTATTATGTAGACTTCTTTGATGATGAGGGGAATCCTATCCCGAATGCAGGGAAGTTTTATAGCAAGGACACAGAGCCGGCAAATATTGTAACCCCGGCTATTACCAAGGCCGAGGATCCGGGACACACGTATGCGTTCGTCGGTTGGACACCTATAATCGATAAAGTAACGGCTGACGTTAACTATACGGCGGTATTCTCGACGGAAACGAAAGCGTTCACGATCACATTCGTCAATGCGGATACCTCGACATTGCAAGCAAAAGAAGTTGAGTATGACACGATGCCTGTTTACGAAGGCGCGACACCGACAATAACTCCGACTGTGGATAAAGTTTTCACCTTCACTGGTTGGGATCCTGAAATCGTGAAGGTCGCAGGTGTAGCTACGTACACTGCGCAATACAGTGAGGCTCCCAGAAAGTATACCATTACGTTTGTTGTCGATGGACAGACGTCCGGCGGCGCGGTAGAATATGGTGCGACGCCTTCTTATGATGGCACACCTTCGAAGACCGGTGTTGACAAAAACTATCGCTATGTATTTATCGGCTGGCAAGACAAATCGGGTCAGTTTTACAAGCCGGATGATGATCTTCCGAGCGTTGAGGAAGATCAGACGTATACGGCCGTGTTTGAGACTCAGTACTATGTGGACTTTGCCTCGATGACCGGTGGAAAAGTGCTGTTTGCGGATGACAGTGACGGCTATTTCACGGAAAATGAAGAGGTAAGATTGGTTGTATCTCCGAAAGAAGATTTCGGTAGTAATATTTTTTATGAGTATGTACCGGATTCGCTTACGGTTTCCAAGAGCCAGGGTACTGTGGCAGTAAGTGCCGGAGGTGATGGTGTACTCATTTTCTCCATGCCTGCTGAAAAGGTTACTGTCGATGCAAAATTCATCAGAGTTTACGACATCTGGATCGGCGAAGTTCAGGTTACCGAGGAAAACATGGACGATGTTCTGGGCGACGGTAGCGTGTCCTGTGCATATGAAGCCCCCGAGGCTGGCACTGAGGCTGGCACCGAGGATGACACTGACGTTAACCCCCAGGAGGCACCTCAGGGGAAGTGGACGATGACGTTTACTAAGGCACCTGAGTTGACGATGAGTGAAGTTACCTTTGCGCTTATCACGTTCTTCGAGGTGGATCCGCTGACTATTGTCACGCCGAAAGACGGGTTGACACTTGAAAGCGACGATGCTGTTGTCGGCATTTTCTGCCCTGAAACGGATTTGACAATTGAAGGAGATCTTTCGATTGCATTGAATGGAAAGATTACGGTGGATAGTGATTTTGGAGGCGCGATTGGTATCGGAGCTTGGGACGCAACCATCAATGGTAGTCTAAGTATTGTGGTTGATCCTTCAGAGGTAGAGGGAGATGCTGACTCGGCGTATAGCCTGGGCCTTGCCAGCCGAGGAGTAATCACCTTCGGATCCGAAGTTGGTACGGTTGACATTACGGTTCCCGAGGGCTCAAGAGCCATTGTTGCAACGGAGAAAATTATCATTCCGGAGACGCATGGAATTAAGCTTCCGGAAGACGGAAAGATTCAAATTGTTGTTGAAGCTTATGAAAACACAATCGGCGATGTAGCTGTAGAAGAATCGAGATATGTGACGATTGTTGATGCAGATGATTCCGCAGCTAACATAGTTTCGATTCGCAAGCTTGCTCATGTGAAGTTCGAGAACGACGGTGAGGTTCTTTTCGAAGACGATTTCTTCGTAGGCGATGTTCCGGAGGTTGAACTGGAGAAGGAGCCTGAGAAGGAGAAGGATAAGCAGTATACGTACGAGTATGCCGGCTGGAAGGATGAAAACGGAGAGTATCCGAAGAACGGAGATCTTCCGGAGCTTACGGGCGATACAACATTTACTGCATACTTCAGGGGAATCCCGAACAAGTATAAGGTAACATTTGTCGACGAGGACGGCACGGTGCTCAAGGCAGCTACGGAGTACGAGTACGGCACGAAGGCAGCTGATATTGCGAAGCCCGCAGATCCTACGAAGGCTGCTACGGCAGAGAAGACGTATGGTTTCGGCGGATGGTCGCCGGAGCTTGCGGATGTGACCGGTGACGTGACCTACACGGCAACGTATGTGGACGCAAACGCAAAATACAAGGTAACATTTGTCGACGAGGACGGTACGGAGCTCAAGGCAGCTACGGAGTACACTTACGGTACAAAGGCTGCTGACATTGCGAAACCTGCGGATCCTACGAAGGCAGAGGATGAGAAGTACACCTACGAGTTCAGCGGCTGGTCCCCGGAGATTTCCGATGTGATCAACAACGCGACCTACAAGGCAACGTATAAGGCCGTTGAGAAGAAGCAGGAAGAGGAGAAGGGCGTATACCAGTACGTCGGTCCTGCAGAGCTCACCTACACGAAGGGATCGGGCAAGGGATTTGTCTTCACCTTCAAGAGAACCAAGAACGATGAGCTGACGAAGGAGCGCTTCCGCAAGTTCCTGCGCAACAATGCGGACATCGATGCGAAGTGGCTTAAGATCACCTACGGCAGCGTTATCATCGAGGTTTCGTCCGAGTATCTGGATTCGCTTCCGGAAGGCAGAAACGAGTTTACCGCGACGTTCGAAGACGGTGATCCGGTTTCTGTAGCGCTCACGATTCTTCCCGCTCAGTCCAGCGAGGAGCAGACGAGCCCGGATTCGCCGAAGACGGCGGACACGATGTTCGTTCTCTGGCTTGCATTGATCCTCGGAATCGCAACGGTTACCGTAGCGGTGATGATCAAGAAGCGCGAGAAGGACGAGGAGATCGGCCTGTAATCGGACCGATGGCATAACTTCATAGGAGATCATTTTCCCCATCGGAAAATGATTTCCACAAAAGCGTAAGAACTACAGCGGCGGGATTAAACCTGCCGCTGTTTCTTTGTATGACGATACAAAAAAACCACCTGCTATGCAGGTGTGTTCCCAGTGAGCTTTAGCTTCAAGAAAAAAACCTCCTGAGGTATAATGGTGCTGGTTCGCCAACCGCACTATTATAACCGAAGGAGGTTTACCCAAAATGGATATGAATAGTTTAGCACATACAACGTGGGAATGTAAGTACCATATTGTATTTGCGCCAAAGTTTCGCCGGAAAGTGATATATAAGCAGATCCGCGCGGATGTTGGAAAGATACTGAGTGATTTGTGCAAAAGAAAGGGCGTTGAGATCATTGAGGCAGAGGCCTGTCCGGATCATGTGCACATGTTTGTGAGAATACCGCCCAAATACAGCGTGTCGGAAATAATGGGATATCTGAAGGGAAAAAGTTCGCTGATGATATTTGAACGGCATGCAAACTTGAAGTATAGGTATGGAAATCGCCACTTTTGGTGCCGCGGATATTATGTGGACACCGTGGGAAAGAACGCTGCAAAGATAGCAGAATATGTACGGAATCAACTGAAGGAAGATGAGGAGTATGATCAGATGTCGTTGAAAGAGTACATAGACCCGTTCACGGGTGAGCCGGTAGTAAAAGGCACATAAAAAGGCTCTTTAGAGCCGGCCCGTGACCGCAGTGCGGTTGGCGATTCTTCAGAGCCTCTTTAGAGGCAAGCAGGGAACAGCGGCTTATAGCCGCAGAGCAAACCACCAGCTCAGCTGGTGGTACTGATTATGCCGTTTTTACCCCGCTCTGGCGTGCTTTTTTCGTTGATTTGCCGCGGCAACCTTATGTTGCGCGACGCATTACTCAAACTGTAACAATATTACGCAAACTGCACTTCTCTATATCATACTCTGGATACTATAATTAACCTGATTAGTATGCCCGAATGTGCCGCCAATTCCCCCAGGAGCGGCAAATTCAATAAGCGGAGGTTTTTATGAAGCATCTTTGGAGAAAAATCGTCAGTGTTATTCTCGCACTCGCGATGGTCGTTCTCTGTCTGCCGGAGTATGTACGCCCGGTGAAGACGGCGAAGGCTGCGCAGGGTGATCCAGAAGTGAAGTATGTTGACGAAAATGGAAACGTGGTTACATTAGCCGGTTCACAGTACGAGCTGCTGGAAACAACGGGTACAACATGGAACCCTATTAATGATAACAGACCGCGCACATGGGGTGTGGACGGACAAACGACATACTATGTGGTTGGTGTTAATGAGCGAAGTTGGACTAATGATAAAAGAGTTAACTACGGAAACGACAGACGAGTAACTGTTGCCGGCGATGTGGTGTTGATTCTGCCGGACATTTCCGGCTCCAGCAATAACACCTACGGCATTTATCTGCAGGCGGGAATCATTGTTCCGTCGGGAGCATCACTCACCATTTACGGTGGACCGAAGGGCGGATGCAGTCTTACTGCGGAAGGGTATAACGAGAATAGTACCTATTATGCAGGAATCGGTGGATATCGGAATTTTACGAATGTAGTTACTTGCGGAACGATCCGGATTTACGGTGGTACCGTAAGCGCTACTGGCGGAGCGAATGCAGCAGGTATCGGTGATAGTTATTCCGGTCAGGGTGGTAACATTATCATCGGAGGCGGAACAGTCACCGCGAAGGGTGGACAGAATGGCGCCGGAATCGGCGGCGGTAATTACGGTGATGGCGGCAATATTACGATAACCGGCGGAACGGTCTCTGCCACCGGTGGAATATATGCTGCGGGAATCGGCGGCGGTACCGAGGGAGATGGCGGCACGATTACAATCTCCGGCGGAACGGTCTCTGCCACCGGTGGAGAGCGCGGTGCCGGAATCGGTGGCGGTTACGATGGAAATGGTGGTACTATCACGATTTCCGGAGGTACAATACAAAATGCCACCGGCGGCAGTCGCGGTGCAGGAATCGGTGGAGGAGAAAACGGTAACGGTGGCACTGTTCTGATTAAGAACAACGCAAAAGTTACTGCTAATGGTGGCTCGAGTGCAGCAGGTATCGGCGGGGGGCGAACCGCTTCCGGTGGAAACGTCACGATTGAAGGTGGTGAACTGACAGTCAAAGGTGGCAACTATGCAGCAGGTATCGGCGGAGGCTATGATGCTACCGGCACCCAGAACATAACAATCAGTGGAGGAAAAGTTACTGTATCAACAGGAAAAGGCGGCTCTGCCATCGGTAGTGGAGAGAGTCAAAACTCTTGCGGTAGAATCACGATTTCCGGCGGAACTGTAGACGCTACCGCAGGAAACAGGGATGAGAGCTATTATACAGCTGCAATCGGCGGACGTTTTGCTTCCGGCGATAAGATTACGATCAGCGGTGGTTCGGTTACTACGCATTTGCCGAGCTCAAGCAATAATAACAGATATGTTACCGGTATCGGAGCAATTTACGGGTACGGAAACTCGAACATTGAGATCACCGGCGGTGTGATTGATGCTAAGGGTACGACTGGCACTCGTGCCGGTGTAGGCATCGGTGATGGTATCAATGGAACCGGCGGTAAGATTTCCATCAGTATCACCAAGGATGGAGACAGCGTTACTGCGAACACGTATCGCGGCACGGTAACGCTTGTTACGGCTGTCAAGGATGTTACGAGCAGTCCTAACAGGGACATCCCGAAAGGTCTCGTGACGAGGCTTAGCGATATTAACGGCAAGAAACTTGTCAAGGGCACAACATATACCATTACCTTCGTGAATTATAATGGTCAGGTTCTCCAGGAAGGCTATGAGGTAGCTCCGGGAGAAGTACCCGAGTATAACGAAGCTACGCCTGAGAGGGATCCTGGCAACGAGTATACGTATACATTTTCCGGCTGGAAGGACACGCATGATACTGTCTACGCTAAGGGAAAGGCACTTCCGGCAGCTCAGGAGACAATGACGTATACCGCAGTGTATACCCAAAACACGAGGTATTATAAGGTCAATTTCTATGACAGCGACAGGACAACGAAACTGATCGAAGAGAAGGAATATACCTACGGGACGCCTATCGAGAATATTCAATTGCCCGAGACGCCGTCGAAGCAGGATGAACAGTTTACATACACCTTCAATGCTTGGAATCCGCAGCTTCAGGCAGTAACAAAGGATGCCGATTATTATGCTACGTACACCAAGAAATCTCGGGAGTACGAGATCAAGTTCGTAAACTATGACGGTTCCGAGCTGGCAACCTATGAAGTGGCTTACGGCCAGAGTCCTGTTTACAGCGATGCTACTCCCACGCAGCAGCAGAGTCAGCAGTGGGATTATACCTTTACCGGATGGGAAGACCTGAACGGAGGGCAGTATGACAAGGATGCTACTCTGCCGGCGGTCAACGGTGAAATGACGTATAAGGCTGTTTACAACAGTGAACTCAGAAAATACTCGGTGACGTTCTTTGATGAGGACGGCGAAACTCCGCTTGATGTGGTAAGATACTACGATTTCGGTACGGCTGCAGAGAATATCATCAGACCGGCCGATCCTTTCAAGGATGCGGACGATGAATGGGAATATGCATTTGCCGGATGGACCCCTGAGATTACGGCGGTGTCCGGAAACGCAGTGTATAAGGCGACGTACACCAAGACCAAAAGAGAGTATCATGATCTGAAGGTTGCCATATCCTGGATTGACGAGGATGATCGGGACGGAATTCGCCCTGAGAGCTATACTGTAGAGTTTTATACTAGTGACTTACCGAACCAGGAACTGACTTTCAGCGAGGAAAACGGTTGGAGTATGACGTTGCAGGTGCCGCTAAGAGATGTCAAAGGAAAGCCTATTTCCTTTGGCTTTGAAGTGACCCATCCAGATGGGTACAGCTGCTACGTGAATCACCCGAATACGTTCTCGTATGGCTATGAATTTACGCATGTACCGGCTAAAGTATCTTTGACAGTACAGAAGGTTTGGGAAGACGCGGAAAATGAGTTCAACACCCGTCCGAGTGAGTTGAAGGTTTATTTACACTACGGATCTACGACGGAAGAAGTTATCCTTTATGAGGAGCTTGGTTGGAAGGATACGATAACGGGGCTTCCGAAGTACCACGACCACGGTAAGTTGGTGGAATACACCTGGACGGAGGATAACGTGCCCGGATATGTGATGTCTGGAAATGAATCCGATGGAGATGTTACAACGATCACGAACACGCTGGAGACTGTCACGGTCAGCGGCAAGGTGACGTGGGAGATGAACGGCTACAGCGAGGATTTGATTCCGGAGCGCGTTACGGTTCAGATTTTAGGCGATGGTGAAGTCGTTGAAGAAATAACAGTCAATCGCGATGCCGCATGGGAGTTTGAGTCTGAAAATCTCCCGAAGTATACGAGCGACGGAGTGGAGATTGCGTACACGGTTGGCGAGAGCTCTGTTCCGGAAGGATTTACCGAGTCTGTAAACGGAACGGAGATTGTCAATACCTACATCCCTGCCATGACGACCTTCGAGGGTGAGATTAAATGGAATCTCAAGGGCAATGACAAGAGCCTGATTCCCGATTCTGTCACCGTAGAGATTTATGATGGAGACGAGCTTGTCGATGAGTTAATTGTGACCGTCGACGAAGACGGAAAATGGACGTTTGCGTCGAGCGAACTGCCCAAATACCGCGAAGACGGAACGACGGAGATTGATTACAGAATCGAGTCGTCGGCTGCCGGATTTGTGACAACAATTGACGGAACTACGATCACCAATACGCTGATGACGGTTCAGATTACCGGCGATGTAAACTGGGAAATGAAGGGCTACGACGAGTCGCTGATCCCGGCGAACGTTGCGGTTTATATCAAGAATGGCAACGAGCTTGTTGAGACGATTGAAGTTACCGGGGATGACTGGACATTTACATCCAGAGAGCTCCCGATGTTTGAGGCAGACGGAGTTACAGAGGTAACTTACACAATCGAAGAGCAGGATCTCGCAGGCTTCAGTGCAGCGATTAACGAAACAACGATTACCTATACGTTTATTCCGGAGACCATTACGATCAGCGGCAACGTAACCTGGGATCTGAAGGGCAACACGGAAGAACTGGTGCCGTATCAGGTTACAGTATTGATCAAAGACGGTGATAAGCTTATTACATCTGCTATCGCTTCGGGAGATGATGGATGGAACTATAAAACCGATACACTTCCGAAGTATCGTTCCGATGGATCGACGGAGATTGATTATACTGTTGAAGCAGAGGCGGTGGACGGCTTCATTTCCGAGGTCAGCGGGACGCAGATCACGTATACGCTGGAGACTGTCGATGTGACAGCTGCAGTGGTATGGAATGATACTAACAACAATGATGGTTATCGCCCGAACCAAGTGAAAGTTGATCTGCTGATCGGCCAGAAGGTGGTCGGTACAGCTACATTGGATGAGCAGAATCAATGGAGTTACAGATGGACGAATCTCCCGAAGATGGTTGACGGAGAGGATGTTGTCTACACTGTAGCCGAAGAGGAAATAGAGAAGTACGATACCGTTATCAAGAAGGCGGAGGATTCCTTCACTTACACGATAACAAATACCCATGAAAACGAGAAGGTAACCCTGCGCATCCTAGTAACATGGGACGACAACGAAAACCAGGATGGATTCCGCCCGAGCGGGTTGTTCTTTAACCTGTATAAGGATGGCGAACCGATAGATGCGCTCGCGGTAGATTCCATAGACGGCAGATGGGAAGTAGCAAAGAAGAATCTTACCCGCTGGAATAACGGCGAATTGATCGATTACGCTCTGGAATTCTGCGATGATCTGTCAGAGTTTTATGAGTATGATGCGAATCCGGTTCCGGAGATCGACGAGGAAACCGGCGATATTACGTATCGGATTGCGTACAAGCACACTCCGGAAACTGTGGATCTGACAGTTGTTAAGGAGTGGGATGACAACGAGGATCAGGACGGTTATCGTACGGATTCCGTAACGATCACATTGTATGCCGAAGTTGAGGGCTCCGGTGAGAAGGTATTTGTCGAAGAGATTACACTGAGCGGTGAGAACAAGTGGAAACATACATGGTCTGCGAAAGACAAGAGACAAGCCGGCAAGCTTATTGAGTATTCGGTGGAAGAGACACCGGTAGACAAGTATGATACTCAGATCGTGCCGGATACAGTCGATGATGTTACCACATTTACCGTGACCAATACGCATGTGCCGGAAGTGACTACGGTCAGTGTCGAGAAGATCTGGGACGACTCCGACAACAGGGAAGGCTTCCGTCCGGCCAGTGTAACGATTATATTGCTCGCAGACGGCAAAGGTGCCGGAAGCGTAACGCTCGATGCGAAAAATGATTGGAAGTTCACGTGGACGGATCTGGACAAGTTTGAAGGCGGTAAGGAGATTGAGTATACGGTTTCCGAGACGCAGCTTGCAAATTACAAAGAGCCGGTTATCGTCAAGGTTTCTGAGGATAAGTGGGAATACACCGTAACGAACGGTCGCAACTACGAAGAGACTGAGGTTAAGGTTACCAAGGCTTGGAATGACTCGGAGAACGAAGAGGGCTTCCGCCCTGAGAGCGTCATGATCCATTTGAAGAAGGGCGATGAGGTAATTGGCTCCGTTGAGCTGAAAGCGACAAACAATTGGTCCTTCGCCTGGACGAAGCTGCAGAAGTATGAGAACGGTCAGGCCATCAACTACACCGTGACGGAAGAGCCGGTGGAACACTATGAGACCACGATCGCACAGGCAGCGGATGGCAGCTTTACTTATCTGGTGACGAACTACCGGACTGTTGTAAAGACAGAGGCCAGCGTTGAACTGATCTGGGAAGATACCGACAACAAGGAAGGCTTCCGCCCGGCCAGTGTAACAGTGAAACTGTTTGCAAACGGCAAGGAAGCCGGAACAGCAACTCTCAACGCTGATAACGAGTGGAAGTACACCTGGACAGAATTGAACAAGTTTGCTGACGGTGAGGAAGTTGAGTATACGGTCGAAGAGACTCAGCTTGCGAATTACAAAGAGCCGGCCGTTGTGAAAATTTCCGAGAACCCGTGGGTGTACAAAGTAACGAACGGTCGCGACTTTGATATGACTACGGTCATGGTTGCCAAGGAGTGGGACGACTCGGATAACGAAGAGGGCTTCCGTCCTAAGAGTGTTACGATCAATCTGAAGAAGGGCGATGCGGTACTTGGATCTATTGAACTGAATGATGAAAACAACTGGAGATATGCCTGGGCAGAACTCCAGAAGTACGAAAACGGTCAGGCTATCAATTATACGGTGACCGAGAATCCGGTTGCAGAGTACAGCACGCAGATTACGAAGGCTGCCGACGATGTAATATTTAATTACACTGTTAAGAACAGCCGTACCGTTGAGAAGGCGCTGATAAGCGTTGAGAAGATCTGGGATGACTCCGACAACAAGGAAGGCTTCCGCCCGGTCAATGTAGAAGTGAGATTGCTTGCAAACGGTAAAGTTACCGGAACAATACTTCTTAATGCTGATCACGAGTGGAAGTACACTGCTAACGATCTGAACAAGTACGCTGACGGCAAGGAAATCAAGTATACGTTCGAAGAGGATCAGCTTGAGAATTACAAGGTGCCGGTTGTTGAGAGGATTTCCAATACCGATTGGATTTATACGATAACGAACAGCCGTGACTACGAAGAGACCGAGGTCAACGTTGTCAAGGTTTGGGATGACTCGAATAATGAGGAGGGATTCCGCCCGGCATCTGTTACAGTCAGATTGTGGGAAAACGGTATTGAAAAGGAATCCAAGGTACTTACTGAGGCCGATGGATGGAAACACTCCTGGACGAAGCTTCAGAAGTACGAAGGCGGTAAGGCTATCAACTACACGGTGACCGAGGATCCGGTTGAGAACTACAGCACGAAGATCACCAAGGCCGAGGATGACACCTTTACCTACACGGTAAAGAACAGCCGTACTGTTGAAAAGACGCAGGTAAGTGTTGAGAAGATCTGGAATGACACTAACAACAAAGAAGGCTTCCGTCCGGCCAGTGTAACCGTGAAACTGCTTGCAAACGGCAAGGAAGCCGGAACAGCAACGCTCAACGCTGACAACGAGTGGAAGTACACCTGGACAGGACTGAACAAGTTCGCAAACGGTGAGGAGATTGCATATACGGTTTCCGAGGCACAGCTTGCGAATTACAAGGAGCCGGTTATTGAGAAGGTTTCCCAGACGGAGTGGGCATACACTGTAACGAACAGTCGTGACTACGAAGAGACCGAAGTTAAGGTGACCAAAGTCTGGGATGACTCGAAAAATGAGGAAGGCTTCCGTCCCGAGAGCGTTACCATTAATTTCATAAAGGGTACTACCCTGGTTGAGTCCGTTGAACTGAATGAAAAGAACAACTGGACCTACTCCTGGACGAAACTCCAGAAGTACGAAAACGGTCAAGCTATCAATTACACGGTTACCGAGAATCCGGTTGCAAACTATGCTACGCAGATCACCAAGGCTGCCGACGGCACATTTACCTACACGGTAAAGAACAGCCGTACCGTTGAGAAGACGCAGGTGAGCGTTGAGAAGATCTGGGATGATACCGACAACAAGGAAGGCTTCCGCCCGGCCGGCGTAACAGTGAAACTGCTTGCAAACGGCCAGGAAGCCGGAACAGCAACGCTTAACGTTGATAACGAGTGGAAGTACACCTGGACCGGATTGAACAAGTTCGAAGGCGGCGAGGAGATTAAGTATACGGTTTCCGAGACTCAGCTTGCGAATTACAAGGCACCGGCTATTGAGAAGATTTCCGAGACTGAGTGGGCATATACCATAACGAACAGCCGTGATTACGAAGAGACCGAAGTTAAGGTGACCAAAGTCTGGGAAGACTCGAATAACATAGAGGGCTTCCGTCCTAAGAATGTTACCATTAACTTCAAAAAGGGTAATGAAGTAGTTGAGTCTGTTGAATTGAGCGCTGCAAATGACTGGTCCTATTCCTGGACGAAACTTCAGAAGTACGAAAACGGTAAGGCCGTTAACTACACGGTGACCGAGGATCCGGTTGAAAACTACGCTACGCAGATCACCAAGGCTGCCGACGGCACCTTTACCTACACGGTAAAGAACAGCCGTACCGTTGAAAAGACGCAGGTCAGCGTCGAGAAAATCTGGGAAGATGCCGAAGATCAGGATGGCTATCGTCCGAACGATGTGACGGTGACGCTGCTTGCAAACGGCGAGGAAGTCGATGAGAACGGAGCGGCAACACTTAATGCAGACGGCGAGTGGAAGTATACCTGGACCGGATTGCAGAAGTACAGAAACGGGAAGGAAGTAACATATACAGTTTCCGAAGAAACGATTGAGCATTACAACGCGCCTGTCATCGAGAAGGTTTCCGAAACAGAATGGTCTTACACTGTGACCAACAGCCACAAGACCGAGGAGACCGAAGCCAAGGCTCAGAAGGTTTGGGACGATGCGGATAATCAGGACGGCTATCGCCCGGAGTTTGTGATTGTGAACCTCCTTGCGGACGGTGAAGTTATGGATACCGTCCAACTGAGCGATGAGAACAACTGGAACTACACTTGGACCAAGCTTGACAAGAAGAAGGCCGGCAAGGATATCGATTACACGATAACCGAGGACAAGGTTTCCGACGAGTACACAGCGAAGATCGAGAAGGCCGCAGATGGTACCTTCACTTACACGATAACCAACAGTCACAAGCCCGAGGAGACCGAAGTTACGGTTACGAAGAGTTGGAGCGATGCTGACAACCAGGACGGTTATCGTCCGGATGATGTGACGGTAAATCTTCTTGTGAACAACAAAGTCATTGAAACTGTTAAGCTTAGCGAAGAAAACAACTGGACCTATACCTGGACCAAGCTTGACAAGAAGGCGGGCGGAAAGAATATCGATTACACGGTAAGCGAGGATAAGATTTCCGACAAATACACGACAAAGATTACGAAGGCAGCCGATGGTACCTTCACCTACACCGTAACGAACAGCCATACGCCGGAGATGATCACCCCGAGTGTCAAGATTGTCTGGGACGATGAGGATAATAGAAACGGTAAAAGACCGGAGTCCTTGGTAGTTGAGTTCTATGACGTTGAGGGTAATATCCTGGAAGAGCTGTATGTCAGCGCGACGGAGTGGACAGGAACTGTTGAAGAACCGGTAGCGAAGTACATGAACGGCGGTACGCCGGTCGAGTATCATTGGAAAAATAGCTCGAAGTTTGAGTTGCCTGCAGGCTACAGGTTGGGTAACACGCTCGAGGATGGTTTGACCACGACGATCACGATCTCGTATATCCCGAAGCCCGTATGGCTTAAGCTTGAGGTCGTAAAGAACCTGGCCGGTCGCGATTGGAATGGGAAGGATACATTTGAATTTACACTGGCTGCCGATAAGGAAAACCCTGAGGGAACACTCCTTCCGCAGAGAATGACTGCGAACGCGACCGCGGATGCGAAGTCGGTTACTTTTGGCGAGATTGCATTCTCGAAGCGCGGAACCTACAAGTTTACGATTACCGAGACCAAGGGAACGCTCGGCGGAATTTCGTACGATACGGTAGCGAAGGAAGTTGTCGTTGTCGTTGAGGATGACGGCGAAGGCTCACTGTATATCGAGAGTGTGACGAACGACGGAAGCGTTGAAGTTACGAATACGTACAGTTCGGTCGGAGCAATTCAGTTTACTGCAACGAAGGTTCTGGACGGCCGCGAGCTGAAGGACGGCGAATTTACCTTCGCTCTGAAAAATGAGGCCGGAGAGGTGCTTCAGACGGCAACCTGCGACAAGGACGGCAAGATCGTGTTCGAGCCGATTGCTTACACCGAGAAGGATATGGTTGTCGACGGCAAGATCGTTGCTTCGAGAGAGTATACCTACACAATCAGCGAAGTGAAGCCTGAGGGCGAGAAGTACGATGCATTGATCGTTTACGATGAGACTGTCAAGACGATCAAGGTTACGCTTACGGACGATCAGGCCGGAACGATCAACATCGATCCGAAGACGACGGCGGAAAATATCACATTTACCAATGTGAAGATTCCGGAGTATGAGATTACGTTTGTTGATGAGGACGGCAAGACTGTTCTGAAGGCAGCAAGAAAGTACGTTACAGGCACCAAGGCAGCTGACATTGAGAAGCCCGAGAATCCTTCCAAGAAGGAGGACGAGAGCTTCACGTACGAGTTCAGCGGCTGGACTCCGGAGATTTCGGATGTGACTGCTGATGTAACATACAAAGCAACATACAAAGCAACGGCGAAGCCGGGAGTATACTTCCTCGTAGGAGACGCTCCTTCCGCACAGAAGGGAGACGGCAAGGGCCTTGTAATGCAGTTCAAGAGAACGGTGAACGATGCGATCACCTTCGACCAGTTTGACGGCATCTCCGTCAACGGCAAGGCACTTACGAAGGAACTGTATTCAGCGGTCAAAGGTAGTGTTATTATCACGGTTTCGCAGGAGTTTATCAATTCTCTTCCGGATGGAAAGAACGAGGTTACGGTGACGTTCAAGGACGGCGATCCGGTGAAGGTTTCGGTGGAAATCCTTCCGGCACAGTCCAGCGAGACCGATCCGACTGACCCGGCTGAAACCGAGGAGGAGAAGAAAAATTCGCCGAAGACCGCGGATACGATGGTTTACGGCTGGATGATCGTTCTGCTCGGCATCTCGGGTGTTACCGCACTTCTGGTACTCAAGAGACGCAAAGAGGAAGAGGAGCAGATCGGTCTGTAATTCAAAGCGATTTTCCGACGGAAAATAACCCCCACAGAACGGGCGGCGGGAGCAATCCTGCCGCTTGTTTTGTGAACTTTTATAATCTTTTCTTTACATTTTCCGCGGGGTTTGTTAGAATGATGTAGCTGTCGAAAAGACGGCTCGGAGGTTATGATGAAGAAAGTTTGTATTTTGATGATTCTTTTGGTTGCTGCGTTTACGGTGCTCACCGCATGCAAGGGCGGCAGCAACAACAATACTACGGTGACTCCCACGGGGGCTCCGACGTCCTACTATCATCGCTGCGGCGGCGAGATTACGCTCGGCGAGTACAAGGGTCTGAAGGCTACGCAGCAGAAGACGGTGGTTTCGGAGGCTGATATCGACGCTGAGATTGCAGGTCTTTTGGCGACGCAGCCCAACTACGAGAAGGACCCGACACGCGACGGCACCCTCGTCAAGGAAGGCGATGCGCTGAACATCGATTACGCCGGAAAGATCGCGGGCGTTGCATTTGACGGCGGTACCGCACAGGACTATTTCCTTGTGATCGGTTCGAACAAGTTTATCGAGGGCTTTGAGTCCTCTCTGATCGGCAAGAAAGTCGGCGAGACGGTAGATATCAATGTTACGTTCCCGTCGTCGTACCCGAACAACCCCGACCTTGCAGGTGCGGCAGCCGTGTTCACGGTAAGCATTAACTATGTCGGCACGCAGGTGGACGAGATCACGGACGCGTATGTGACGCGGTATTTTTCGAAGATTGCGAAAAATGTAGCCGAGCTTCGCGAGTATGCCCGCAAGGAACTGCAGGCAAAAGCGGACGATAAGGCGGAGGCGCTGGCGAAGAATTCCATCATCGACCAGGCGATCGCCAACGCGCAGTACGGTTCCATCGACCAGGCGGACGTGGATTATTTCTATGATCTTTCGCTGGCTTCCATCCGCAATTACGCGCAGATGTACGGCCAGTCCGAGGAGACCATCTTCAATTCGATCTACGGAAGCTCGTACGGCACGTACACGGAGTTCAAGGAGCAGGCGAAGCTTCACGCGGAGGCTTCCGTGAAGCAGTACATGCTGCTGCAGGCTGTGGCTGAGGCGGAGAAGATCACCCTCACGGATGAGGAGTTCAAGAAGGCCGTCGAGGGCTACATGGAGATGAACAACGTCTCGGATTACAACCAGTTCCTGGCTTCGTACGGCGAGGATTACCTTTCCTACCTTGCACTGTGCGACAAGACGCTGTTGTTCATCTATGACAACGCGGAGATCACCATCGAGTGATCGCGGCGCGGCGGATTTCCGTTGACAATCACAAATGAAACAAGGACTGAACCCCGCGGGGCTCAGTCCTTTTGTTTTGTTATTGTTTTGTCTTCGGCTTAGTTCGTGCGTATGCCGGCCTGCACGATTACTGCTTTGTACGTGCGTGCGCCAGCTTGTACTGCTTCGGCGTGATGCCTTTCCAGCGGCGGAACACCTTGATCAGGTGGCTGCAGTCGGCAAAGCCGGTCTCCTGGCTGATGTAGGTGAGATCGAAGTCGGTGAACAGCAGAAGATCCTCCGCCTTGCTCACGCGCACGAACTCGATGTACTCCTTGCAGCTGCGACCGTACATCTGCCGGAAATTCTTCGCAAAATACGAATAGCTCATGCCGCACCGCTTTGCCAGTTCCTCTACGGACAGAGCCTCGGCGGAGTGTTCGTCGATGTATTCGGTGACGGACTCGATTCCTGTGCCGTTGCTGATGCCCGCTGCAAAATGCGACGTGTCCAGGCCTTCCTCACGCCAGAGTCTGGCCAGGGTGACCATAAGCTCGCACAGATTTGAGTGGAGCACCAGATCGTAGCCGTATTTTCGCTCCGCAAGCTCTGTGACGCAGGTGTTGAAGATGCGCCCCACAGGCGTGCCTGTGAGCGCCTCCGCGCGGAAGAGATAGGGAATCTCCGGAGCGCGGCGGGCCGCCTCGGTCACCGAGCGCAGGCGGGCGGAAAAGCTTCCCGAGGAATTGAGGCGGGAGAGGTCGAATTTGATGACGCCGTAGCGATAGTTGTTCATGTCCACCGGCGTCATCGTGTGAATCATTTTCGAGTGGAAGATGGCGCAGTCGCCGGGACGGAGAGTCTCCTTGTGCTCCTCACACTCGACGTACAGATCGCCGATCTCGATGTAGATAACCTCGACATAGTAGTGCCAGTGCGGCCTCGTGGGGTCGTTGATGTTGTGCGAATCCACCCAGAAAGCCTCGTAGGGCTGGTTGAGGGTATCGATGTATTCAAACAGTTGCGGCATAAGAACTCCTTCCTGCGGGCGCGTCGCGTGGGGCAGGTGCATTTTTCGACGAATCGGGGGATGATAGAAACGTACGATTTTTTTATTATCCTCATTATAGCAGAGCATTGCGGAAAATGCTACACTCAATATGACTGGTATTGACAGCGCCGTATGGGCGTATTTTGAAAGGAGAATCCGAATGATCATCGGTTCGAATCTTCCGAACATCCCGTGGCAGGATCGCCCGGCGGGATGCACGGACCCTATCTGGAGATATGACAACAATCCCATCGTCGGAAGACATGACATTCCTTCCGCGAACAGTATTTTCAACAGTGCGGTGATCGCCAAGGACGGCGCGTTCGTCGGCGTGTTCCGCAGCGACAACAAGGCAATGGAGCAGCAGCTCTTCCTCGGCAAGAGCAGCGATGCGATCCACTGGGAGATCGAGCATGAGCCGCTCAAGCTTTTCTGCGAGAAGAGCGGAGAGTGCGTCGGCCTCGCATACGGTTACGACCCGCGCGTGTGCTTTCTGGAGGACCGCTACTATGTGACGTGGTGCAGCCCCTTCGAGGGCGGCTTCGGCCCGACCATCGGCGTCGCATACTCCTACGATTTCAAGACGTTTTACCGCCTGCCGGACGCATACCTTCCCTATAATCGCAACGGTGTGCTGTTTCCGCGCAAGATCAACGGCAAATACATGATGTTCTCACGTCCGTCCGACAACGGACATACGCCCTTCGGTGAGATGTTCCTCTCGGAGAGCCCGGACATGGTTCATTGGGGTTGCCACCATCACGTGATGAGCCCCACCGGCTGGGCATGGACCAAGGTCGGCGCCGGCCCGATCCCGATCGAGATCGATGAGGGATGGCTGCTCATTTTCCACGGTGTCGGCACTACCTGCAACGGCATGATCTACTCCATCGGCGGCGCGATCCTGGACCGCGACGAGCCGTGGAAGGTTCTCTACCGCTGCAAGCCGTTTTTGCTTCACCCCGAGACCGCGTACGAGTGTGTCGGCGACGTTCCGAACGTCTGCTTCCCCTGCGCTACGCTTTCGGACGCAGCGACCGGCCGCATCGCCATCTACTACGGCGCTGCGGACACGGTGGTCGCTCTGGCCTTCGCGCAAGTTGACGAGCTGGTCGATTACATCAAGAAAAATGCAATTTAAAACACTCCTCAAGGTAATACCTGCGGAAAGCTGAACTACGGCATTTCCAAAACATCCCCTCCAGGATGTCTCTCCCGTCCTTCATGCGGCATGCAACCCCAAAGCATAGACCGCGGAGGGGCGGGAGTCTTCATTTTCAGCGGAATTTCCTCGTGATATTTGCGCAAAAATGCATTGTCATCCCGAAAACCATGTCGTTCATCAAAAAAAGGTGTCGTTCATCCAAAAAAGGTTGAGTTTTCCTTTGCGGTTTTTCATAATGAGGAAAAGCAAAGTTGATGAAGTGATGCGCAGAATGACGGCAAATCATGCAATCTTACGGGAATACTGTTTTTAAAAGAAAAGTGCGTTCTGCACACTTGTCATGCTTTTTCAAATCAGTTATACTTTTCTAAAGTGGTTGTCTTCGATGGAACAGTGCAACAATTGTTTTAAGGAGGTGCGGCTATGATGAATTTCACTTCAATCAAGCGTTCTGCGCGTGTTATTGCGATCATCATGGCTGTGCTTTTTTGTCTGCCCAATGTAACGCAGGTGGCGAGGGCGGATGTGATCTCGGTTACAGGCAAGTTTCAGCAGTCATCCGCCAGAACAGTTCTGGGCATGATAAACAAGTTGCGTCAGGACGGCAACGCATGGCAACTGGATGAGAAAGGAAACCGAGTTGATCTAACAGGACTCCCTCAATTAACATACGATTACAATCTAGAGCAGGTCGCAATGCAACGTGCGGTGGAGATTGCGGTGAGTTTTTCCCATACTCGTCCGAATGGAACGGCTTGGAGTACGTTAAGCATTAACGGAACTTCTTCGAATGGGGAGAACATCGCGCGTGGTTATGGTTCTGATGAGGCGGCGTTCAAAGCATTTTGCGAGGAGAACGAGTCTTATTCAGGACAGGGACATCGTCGGAATATGTTATACAGCGGCTTTACTTGCGTCGGAGTGGCACATGTTATTGTGAATCAGCAACACTATTATGTGCAGGAATTCGGACGGACGAACAGTGGAGCAGGTAAAACATCAGCGGTAGACGGAGAGTTGACGAAGCAGGTTGAAGGCGATTCACCGGTCGTTTCAAAGATAGATTTGGGTGGGTTGGAGTTCTCGGATATACCGGATCAAAGATATGTTGGCGCTGAGATAACGATAAATCTTACGATCACAGTCAACGGAATTGAACTGAAACTTGGCAAAGACTACACAATTTCCTACGAGAATAATATCGGTCCTGGAACAGCAAGTTTTACAGTTACAGGAATCGGAGAATATACTGGCTCGATTACTAAGACATTCCAGATAATTGCTGATGGCACTGTGCCGACGAAGACCCCAACACCGGTGCCTACCAAACCACCGACACCGGTTCCGACGAAACCGCCTACGCCGGTTCCAACCAAGACACCGACGAAGGCACCGACCAAGGCACCGACCAAGGCACCTACGGCGACACCGTCTCCGGAACCGACATATACGCCTACGCCGGAGCCAACAGCAACTGAGACGCCTACGCCGGAGCCAACAGCAACTGAGACGCCTACACCGGAGCCAACAGCAACTGAGACGCCTACACCGGAGCCAACACTGACTCCTGAGGCAACGCCGACCTTAGAACCGACTCCGACAGGCACCTACGAGGTGCATTATAATCTGACGCCTTCGGCGGATAAGGATCCGGAGAGTCAGGAAAGCTCGAATGAGGACAACGTGACAGAGGACAACACGACGGAGGACAACACGGCGGAGAAGGGCAAGTCCGCCGGCGACTATGCGGTATGGCTCCTGGCACTTGTGCCGGCGGCGTTGATCGCGGGAGTTGTCGTGGGGACGGTGAAGATTCTCCGCAGGCGATAATGCGAAAAAACCGTAGAGGTTTTGTGCGTAATATGTGAGAGGTGACATGGGGATTGACCCCATGTCACCGAAAACACAAAAAGAGCATTTGGGTGACAACAGAAGGGTAGCTTCTTTGTCACCTTTTTTGTGTGGAAACAGTTGATAATCCAGTGTAATAACAGTATAATTACTATGAATTTGCATATTTGATGCAGAGTGATATTTGGAGGGAAAATGATATGAGAAAACAAGTGAGGATGGTCCTCAGCATCATCTGCTGTCTGGCGATCATGCTGCCGGCCATGTCGCAGGTCGCTAAAGCCAGTCCGGATGTTTACATCGAGCACATTCCGGACGCCGTGTTCTACTATGAAGGCGGTGTGATCGAGTGCAAGGCGAAGGAAAGCCACGGATACAAGATGACCTACAACTGGATCGGCGGCACCACGAACGATCCAACCACGTTCCGGGCGGACTATTTTGACAGCCCGCAGACCGAACGGACGCTTGTTCCTCCTGCAAAACTCGGGGTCAGCTATTACATGTGCCAGGTGTTCGTTGACGGAGAGGCATTTTCCTCGAATGTCTTCAAGGTTGAGTTCAAGGAAGTCCTGAAGGAGATCATCATCGTCAAAGGAGCCGACGAAGTGCATCTACGAGGTGAACACCAAGAAGCTTGATTTCACGGGAATGAAGATCGAGATGGTCACCGAGACCTACGAAACCGAAAACTACACCGTGAAGATGGAAGGCGACACGATCCCGATGAACCTTGACTGCGCTCTCGTACAGTACGGCGAGAGCGACGGCCTGTACAACACGGCAGGAGACAAGGGATTTGTCCTTTACTCCAAAAACAGCGGAAACTACGTGCAGTCGGAAATCTTCTATGTGACGTTCTATACGCACGATGAGATCCTGAAATTGACACCGAAGCCTACGGCAACGCCGACGAACACACCGACGCCCACGAATACGCCTACGCCGGAGCCCACCGCTACGTCGACACCTACGCCGGAGCCGACACCGACTCCCGAGGCAACACCGACACCTTCGCCTACGGCGACACCGGCACCGACGCCTGTGGATTCGGAGTTCACGCCGACGCCGGTCGATTCCGAGATCACGCCTACGCCTGCAGATACGGAGGACATCACTCCGACACCGGAGGGCGACGGCAAAGATGACGGTAAGAAGGAGAGCAGCAAGGGCAGCTCCTCGAACGGCCCGCTGGAATTCCAGTGGTGGATGCTCAGCATCCCCGGGGGATTGATCTTGATCGTGTTGATCATCATGATCGTTTTACTGAAGAAGCGCAGCAAATAAACAACGCGTGCAAAACGCGCAAGGGGGTACCTCATGAAGAGAAAGAAAAACCAGGGAAATTCAACTTTGATCGTTCTTTTGGTCATTATCGTGCTCATCGTCGGCGCGGTAGCGGCGGTGTTGATCATCCGCCACAACCGCAAGTATACCACCGGCGAGGTGGACGGACGCACATACACGAACAAGTGGGCAAAGGTCAAGGTCACGGTTCCCGATGACTATATCATCGATACAAAAAACCAGAAGACGGATGGTTTTGACGTCCCGTTTGCCTTCGCCTCGAAGGACGGCAAATCCTACTGCTACGTGTTTACGCGCGAGTGCAAGCCGGATATGAGCAACACCGAGGAGGAGTTCCGCAAGATGTTCGGCGACGGAAAATTCAACGTGTCTTACGGCAAGATCGGTATGCAGATGAATTTTTCTACGGATCACCGCACGATCGCAGGCGAGTCCTACGACTGTCTGGTGCTCTCGGGAGCGGGAGCCCGCATCGTGGTTGCATTCCGGGCCGTTTATGACAACGGTGTTTTCTGTATCTGCACGGCGACCGTGAACGGCGCATATGAGGACGATCTCTTCAAGATGTTTGAGAAGAATTGATTTCGCGTAATGAGTGTAGAAGAGGAACATAAGATGAGAGCGATTCTGAGAGTGAGAAAGAGCTTTTGCCTGCTGTTGTGCGCGCTGCTGGTCATTTCGATGGCGGCTTGCGACGTCAGTAAGCCGACGAAGAGAAATACAACGGTGCCCGGGAGCCCGAAGAACGACGTGACGCCCACCGCGGAAGCTACGCCGACCGGAGAAGTGACGCCGGAGACGACGCCCACGGCAGAACCGAGCGCCGAGCCTACACCGACGGGCGCTGCGACGCCGACAACCGCACCGACGGCAACGCCGACGACGGCGGCCACCGCAACCCCGACGCCGCTGCCTTTGCCGGAACCCCTGCCGGAGATTGACGACTATATGTGCGACCGGCCGAACAAGGCGCTGCTTGCATTTGCCGAATATCTGGACGAAAAATGCTGGGAGCTCGCCGAGGGTGTCGATCTTCACTACGGGCTTTGCTTCATCAACTCCGACGAGACGCCGGAGCTTTGGTGGGCAGAGGGCGCTGCGCACGTCGACACGGTCACCGTCTGCATGTATGACGGAGAGGGCGTGAAGGAGCTGGGCTCCTACGGCGAGTTCGGAACGTTTACGTACATGCCTAAGTGCCACACGATCGTGAGCACCTACGCCGGCATGGGACAGAGCTGGACCTCCGTAAATCTCTTAAACGGCACGGAGATGATCACGGCGTTTGAGTTCCTGCGGTCGGAGATCGACACCGGCTCGGGTCCCGAGATTCACTACTATGTGAACGAGGATGAGTGCTCGCAGAAGGACTACGAGGACCGCTACAACGCATGGCAGATCGACAAGTACACGACGGTCGGTTACGGGGACGGCATCTCCGTCTTCGAGGGCGAATACATCGAGCATACGACGTACACGGGCCTGTTTAACAAGTACCTGAGCTTCTATTCGACCAATCCTTTCAAATTCGTGGTTCCCGAGGATATCCTTGAGTCGCTGGGAGGCGTCTGGATCGCCCAGTACGGCGAAGTGGAAGGCTGGGAATTCGACTGTGAGAAGGAAGGAATCGAGCGCCGCTGGGAGTTTATGATGGTCGGCGAGCAGCAGGTCGTTGATAACAGCAGAGGTGTGATGCCTGCGGTCAACGCAAAATTCACGCCGGCCCCGAAGTGGGACCATGATCCGGCCCTCTATCCGTGGGTCATTGAGTTTGAGGATCAGAAACATCCCGGCTATTATTTCACGCTGTGGATGCACCACGACCAGACGTTGTACGAGGTTTACTGGAGCGGCGAGGATAAATACGCGTGCCAGTACGCATACTGGAAAAAACAGTGATCTTCGCAGGACGGAAATTAAGACAGAAATAAAGACAGAGACAAAAACAGCGGCAGAGCTTTTCGGGGCTTCTGCCGCTTTTCCTTTTCCGAAGGATTCATATTCCGGGGCGCCGTTTAAGAGGGGGTCACATCACAGGTCGTAGAACCGCCGCAGGTCGCGGCAGATGTGCTCGAGGTCGGGATAGATGAAGCCCTCCGTGATACCGAGCACACGCAGGCTCTCGATGAAGTAGCGCTTGTGCTCTTTCGGGATGATGATCTTGTAGAGCATGTGCTCGTCGCAGATGTCCTCGAGTTTGCGGAGCGAGTTGTGGACCGTAAAACACGACTGCTGCGTGTACATGCGCAGGTTGCGGTCGGTGGAGGCACACGCTAAGATCTTGTCCTCGAGGACAGGGTTGTGATGCAGGTGCTTGAAAGCCGGCAGGAGCATCTCCTGAGCGGTGTCCGCGTCGATGGGGTAGATGCAGCGGCCGAAGCCCTCCATCTCGTTGAAGCGGTCGGGAACGAGCACCCAGACACAGCCGTCGCTGTCCGAGGAGAGGTATGTCTCCGTTGCGAAAAATGCAGCCACCAGAGGCGACCGTGACCAGTCCAGAATTCGCGTGGGAAGGCCGTAGTGCTGCATGAGAGCCACCCAGTGCGCGTAGTTGTGCTTCTCCGGCGGATTGTTGAAAATCTGCATGGCGCGGACGTAGAAATCGTTGGAGAGGAAGCGCTCCATCGCAAGGCGCTTCTCGCTTCGCTGAATGGACGGAACAAGCGTGAGGGCGGAATTGTCCTCGCCGCGGTACCAGAGGCGCGTCTCGGCGCCGTGGCGGTCCGAGAGAGCCTTGACGAACTGCAACAGTTCGTCGATGGTGCTGATATCAACTGTGATCATAACATTTCTCCTTATTTACCTGCGAAGACTTCCCCCGAAATGCTTCACAGGGCCTTTCTCATATTATACGCCTGCGGAGAAAAAGTGTAAAGAGAGCAGAAATGAAAACAGCGCCCCGGCCGGAGCCGGAGCGCTGCAAATGTCGTGTTACATTTCGAAAATGATTACTTCACGGTTACACCGATTACATGCGGGTTAGCACCGTTGTACCAGTAGAGGTAACCCTCAACATCAACGGTATCGCCGACCTTGAGACCTTCAACAGCCTTGTAAACGTCGGTGTCCTTGCCGCGGAGATAGAACTCGACGCAGAAGCTTACTTCCTTGCCGTCAACCGTGCCCTTGAAGTAAAGGTCATCGGTCTTCTCCTCAGCGTTCTTGTACTTGAATGCAGCGCCGTCGTCCTGAGCCGTGATCGTAATGCCCTTGAAGACAACGCGCTCGTTCTGATGCTTCGCAAGGTCATCCGTGCCGATGAGAGCGGTTACATCGAAAGGCTGCGGCATGAACTCGTCAGTACCCTCGGGGAACGTAATCTTGGCATCCGTGATCTCAACTTCGCCGGACCACTCGGACTTGAAGCCCTCAACGTGGATCTTCTTGCCGGGAGTGAGAAGCTCGGAATCTTCCTTGGAGCAGGCTGCATTGTAGATGAAGTAAGCGCCGTCCTTGTCAGCTGCGTAGATGGTGATCTCGTCCTTATACCAGCTCTGCGTATCCATAACGTAAGCCTCGATGATAACCGGATCGTCAACAGAAGCAGCGACATAGTCTGCATGGCTCATAACGTTGCTTACCGGAGCCTCCGTAGGGGTAGCCTCGGGTGTAGGAGTAGCCTCTGCCTCGGTAGGGGTAGGAGCCGTCGTAGCGGTAGGTGCCTCAGTCGCCGGCGTGGTGTTGTTCTTCTTGTCACCGCATGCGGTCAACGCGAGAACCATAGCCAGAACCGTAACCAGAACCAGTAATTTCTTCATGGTAATTCTCCTTCATAAAAGTGAAAAACTAAAAAACTTTGCGCGGTGCAAAACCATCGGGACACTTCCTTCCCGAACGCCTGCAACCACACTTATTATAGCGATATCACGAAAAATGGCAATAGAAAAAACATGGAAGATTTCATGCTTTTCCGGCCTGTTTTTGTCGCTTTTTCTTCTCGTAGACAACAAATCCGCCCAAAAGAACCCACGTGACCGGCAGTATGATCAGCAGTATTTTGCTGGCCGCAGGCATCGCTCCGAGGTCCTTTGCGGTGACCTTTGCCGCGGGCTTTTCCTCGCCTGTATCGGCGGAAGCTTCGGTGGGAACAATCTGGTCGAGGTGCTTCAGTGCGGACACATCCTTGTAGAGCGATTGAATGTACGAGTCGTCCACGGTGATGCGGCGCCGGCCGGATTTGGTGACATTTTCGATCAGCTCCCCGGCGGCCTCGCGAACCGAGGCGGAGCCGGCGAACACCGGCGTCACGAAGCTGTTCTCGATGTTTTTGAGCAAAAGCTTCGCAGCCTGAATCTTCACGGAGTAGTGCAGGTCGGTGTCGGAGCCCTCCGCCGCGAGATACGCCTGATACTCGTCGGACTCATGTGCCTTCGTCGTCACCGGGATGTAACCCTCTGTCTGGGAGTAGGCGATCTGCACCTCGTTCGTCAAAAGGTACTGCAGGAAAATCCACGATGCCACGACCTCGCCGCGGTCGCTCTTGTTGAAAAGACACAATGACGGCCCCTGAGAGATCATTTTCGGATTTTCCGTGTCGAACTGCGGGATCTCCGTCACGACGATCTCAAAGTCCGCCACATCCTCGCTGTGAATGTCGAGGTTAGGGGCGTCCTTGCCCATCCACGTTGCGCCCGCGGTGGAATCCACCGCGAAGATGCACTGGTTGGCATTTAAGTAATTGCCCGGGTAGCTCGAGATTCCGAAGGTGGAAAATGCGCGGTTTTTGCCGTGCTCCGCGATCACCTTCAGAACTTCGGCGGTGTCATCGTTGAACATGAGGATATGGCCGTTTGCGTCCGTGTAATCGATGTTCTTCTGGCGGAGCATCGAGATCATCATGTTGTCGGTGGACTTGTAGATGAAGGGGATGAGCGTCGTCTGGCCGTTGGCCTTGTAGGTGCCGTTTGCATTTTTCGCGAGGGCGGCCTCGGAGACCTCCCAGACATAGTCCCAGGTGACCTTCTCCGGCAGCGTGTAGCCGGTGGCCTCGAGTACGGTCTTGTTGATGTACAAAGCCTCGGTGGAGCGCATGAAGGGCAGCGCGTACTGGCCGTCGGCGATGCGGCACTCCTCGAGGAACTTCCCGACGATCTCATTTTGCGTCGGAGCGTCGAAGCGCACCTCGCTGCCGCCCAGACCGTAATGCGGGTCGCGCATCAGATCATCGAGCTTCACGACGATGTTGGTGCCCTGCATGTACGTCGCGATGTGGTCGGGGTACGTGATGCACACATTCGGCGTCGTGTCGGTGGAGATGTTCGTGATGACATCGCGGTACAGGGACGGATAATCCATGTACGTCTTCATGGTCACGTGGATGTTCGGGTACAGCGCCTCGAAGTTTTTAATGGCCTGCTTGTAGATCTCCGCCTGCGTCTGGTTGTTGTCATTTTTCGCCCAGAAGGAGATGTTGTACTCCTTCGTCAGATCGACGTTCTCCGGCACGGCAAATTCACCCTGCGACGAGCCGCCGTGGCAGCCGGAGAGCAGCGCCGCGCAGAGCATCAAAGAAAGCAGAAGGGCAACGAACCGCCGTGCGCAGGAACCTTCCCGCCGTGCGCGAGGCAAGGCGCCGCCGCAGCCGAGTGCGGCTGAGCGATGAGACTGCATTGCAGTCTCATCGCCCTCATTGAATCGGCGAGTGAAACGAGCAGATGAAATGAGTAGTCTCATTTAGGCTTTCGTACCTCCTCTCGAAACGCCCTCCATGATCTTGTTGCGGAAGACAAGGAAGAGCACGATCAGCGGTATGGAGATCACGACCACCGCAGCCATCATGGCGGGGATGTTGTCACGGCCGAAGCCGTGCTCGCGGATCTCCTGGATACCGTTGGACACCAGGAAGTATTCGGGTTTGTCGGTGATCAACCGCGGCCATACGTAGGAGTTCCAGCACTCAATGACCTTCAGAATGGCGATGGTCACCAGAGTGGGCCGCGCGATGGGGATCATGACGCGGCGCAGGTATTTGAAGTCCGAAGTGCCGTCCACCTTTGCGGCCTTGTAGAGTTCGTTCGGAATCTGCTCAAAGGTCTCCTTGAGAAGATAAATGTAAAAGACCGACGTGATCGACGGCAGGATCAGACCGGGGAAGGAGTTTCGCAGGTTCCACTCCGTGATGGTCACATAGTTGGTGATGATGACCAGCTCGTTGGGGATCATCATCAGACTCAAAAACAGCGTGAACACCAGAGTTTTGCCCTTGAACTCGAGTCTTGCGAAGGCAAATGCCGCCAGAATGATCACCACCATCATAAGTCCCGTGGTGACGACCGTGTACACCAGAGTGTTGCCGAAGTATCTGGCCAGCGGTACCGCGGTAAATGCTTCGCTGTAATTTTCCGTGGTCGGCGCCGAAACGTAGAATTTCGGGCGCTGCTCGCTGTTGTAGGAGGCCTGCGTCTTAAAGGACGTGAGCACCATCCAGTAGAACGGGAACAAAACCGCGGCGGCCCAGACGGTGAGGAAGAGGTACAAAAGCGCTTGGCGGATGATCCGTCTGCGCTTTACTGCGCCCGTGAAGTCCGTGGAGGCAGTGCCCGAAAAGGTTGCATTTTCCGTAGCCATACGATTTCCTCCCTTCTTAGTAGTGCACGCTGCGCCTGCTCACCATGAGGTTGATGCAGGTGATCGTGAGGACGATCAGGAACAACAAAAGCGCGGCAGCCGAGGCGTAGGACGGATAGCCGCCCGAAGCGCCGTAGAGCATGTCGTAGACGTAGCCGACCATGGTGTTCATGCCGGCTGCGTTCAAGTCGGTGCCGAACAGGGCCACCTCATCGCTGTAGGCCTTGAATGCGCCGATGAAGCCGGTGATGATCAGGTAGAAGACCATCGGCGAGATCATCGGAAGCGTGATCTTGAAGAAAATGCGCGACGGTTTCGTGCCGTCCACCCGGGCGGCCTTGTAATAGTCGGGGTTGACTGACGCCAGGGCGCTTGTGAGGATCAGCACCTTGAAGGGCAGAACAACCCAGACGGTGTAGATGCACATGACGAGCATTTTCGCCCAGTAGGGGCCGTCGATGAAGTCCACCGAGGGCGCGCCGAAGGCGTTCAGCAGAAGGTTCACCATACCGTCGGTGTAGGCGGTCTTCTTAAAGAGCACCATAAACACGAGACCGACCGCGAGAGTGTTGGTCACATAGGGCAGAAAATACACGGTCTGGTAAAGGTTGCGCAAAGGCTTGATGGACGAGAGCGCGAGCGAAAGCAAAAGCGCGAAGCCCGTCGACACCGGAACCGTGATGATCACAATGAGGAAAGTGTTCTTCAGGGCCTGCACGAAGTACGGGTCGTGGAGAACGTAGGAGTAGTTGAAAAAGCCCGTGCCCTGCGAGGTGCGCGTCACGAAGTTGAACCCTTCCTCGAAGGAGTACACGACGACATCCACCAGCGGATAGACCATGAAGATGCCGAGGAAGAGGATGGCCGGCAGAAGATAGAGCCAGGCTTTGTATTGTCGCAGTTTTTCTTTCATGGGGACCTCCGTCAGATCACATGAAAATCGATGCGGGTTTCATCCGCTGTGTCGAAGAGATGCAGCTTGGCGGGCTTGATGCGGAAGCGGACCGTGCCGTCCTTCGCATTTACGGGCGCGTCCGATGCGATGATGGCGCGGATGCTCGCGGCCTGCGCTGCGGGGTGCGTTGCCACCACCGAGGTGTCGCGGCCCATGACCTCGATCTTTGACAGGCTCACGGAAAATTCACCGTCCTCCGCCGGGATGAACCCTTCCGGCCGGATGCCGACGAAGACCTTGCGGCCCTCTACGGGAACTTCGCTGTTATCAAGCGCAAGCGAAAGAATTGCCTCGTCGCCGACGAAGAGCTTGCCGTCCTTCACGGTGCCCTCGAAAACGTTGATCGGCGGGGTGCCGAGGAATTTGGCGACGAAGAGGTTGTCCGGATGATCGTAGACATCCTGCGGCTTGCCCATCTGCTGGAACAGGCCGTCCTTCATGACAACGATCTGGTCGGAGATGCTCATGGCCTCCTCCTGGTCGTGGGTGACGAAGACGGTGGTGATGCCGGTCTCATGCTGGATGCGCGCAAGCTCTTCGCGGGTCTGCAGGCGCAGGCGTGCGTCGAGGTTGGAGAGCGGCTCATCGAGGAGAAGAACCGAGGGCATTTTCACAAGGGCGCGTGCGATGGCGACGCGCTGCTGCTGGCCGCCGGAGAGCTCCTTGGGACGGCGCTCGATCAGTTCGTCGATCTGGACGAGCTTCGCAACCTCCATCGCCTTGTCGCGCATCTGCTCCTTCGTGAGCTTCTCGCTGCCGCGGAGATTTCCCAGAGGGAACATGATGTTGTCAAGGACGGTGAGGTGAGGGTAGAGCGCGTAATTCTGGAACACCAGGCCGACGCCGCGGTGCTCCGCAGGCACGTCGGTGACGTCCGTGTCGCCGAAGTAGATGCGTCCGGAGGAGGGCATCTCGAGACCGCTGATCAGGTTCAGGGTCGTGCTCTTGCCGCAGCCGGACGGCCCCAGAAGGCCGATGAGCTTGCCGTCGGGAATCTCAAACGTGAAATCGTTGACGGCGATGACGTCCTCGCGAATCTTTTTGTTCCGGTTGGGGAACCGCTTGGTCAGATGGTCCAACATAATCTTCATGGTTTTTCTCCTGTGAATTGGAAAATGTGAAAAAAAGCGCGGCAGACCGAAGAGCCGATCTGCCGCAGTGAAGTCTTATTCGTTCTCGCCGTATACGGCAGCCGCGCGCTTTCGCAGCTGGTTCTTGTAGAGGAAGAAACCGAAGAAATCAAAACTCTCGGCGAACCGAAGGCATGCGTCCGCGTAGCGGTAGTCATGCTCGAGGTCCTTGCCGTCGAGAAGCTTAAAAGCCGTGATGAGGTGCGTGTTGACCTCCTCGTCGTCACCGGTCCAGGCGTTCATCAGATGCGCCAGATTGATGTGGGTGGCAGCGGTGTCAATCACGTGTTCGGGCTGCGTCAGGAGGATGGCCAGCGCCTCCTCGTAGCATTCCTTTGCCTTCTCATACTCACCGATGGCTGTGAGGGCGACGCCCATGCTGTTGGTCGCGCTCGCCAGAAGAACTTCGCAGCCGTTCTCACGGTTCTCCCGTGCGATGTCGCGGGCGGGAGTGAGATAGTGCAGCGCGTCGCGGTAACGATCCTCTGCGATCAGCGTGTCCGCGATGTTGATGAAGACGGACGCTGCGGCGGGAGTCGACTGCATCGAGAGATGCGTGATCAGCTCATTTGCCTTGTTGCAAAGCACGTCGCACTCGGCGTAATCCCCGAGCTTGCGCGCCAGCGCGATGCGCTCGTGGAGAACCTGCAGACCGCCGGACAGATCGCCGTAGGAGGCGGCCTCGCGCCCGGCCTCGGCAAGCACGGCCTTCGCCGTGGTGTAATCCTTCTTCGACAAGCAATTTTCAACGGCCGTCCAGACGGAATTCATCGGAATCCGCTTAACGCCGCTGTCACCGGCAGCGGAGCCGGTGGATGTGGAATATTCTCCCATGGTGCCCTCCGAATGATGTATGTTTCTTGGCGCAATCATTATATCGATTTCTGCAAAAAAAGTAAATGGATACTTGAAAAAATATTGCAAAGACTCTTTGATTGCAGTATACTAATCGAGTGCTTGGAAAAGTGTGAAAAATGCCCTCCCGGAAACGGGAAGGCACGATAGAGCAGATAACGGGAATCGAACCCGCCTCCTCAGCTTGGGAAGCTGATATACTACCGATGTACTATATCTGCATGTCTGGGGACAGTATAATGCATTTACGGGGAAAATGCAAGCATTTTTCGAGCGGGGAAAGCAGTCCGGAGCCTGTGCGTGGCTCCGCAGGGAGTATTTTTATGGCAGATCGATATACAGGACCAAACAGAGGACCGCGCAGCAGCGGTCAGCGCAGCAGCCAGCATGGCAGCCAGCAGAGCAGAGGGCAACAGAGGGGCAGATCCCGCCTGACTGCCGAGCAGAGAAAACGTATCAAACATATCCGGAAGGTGGAGCATATCCTTTTGACCGTGGGCGCCGTGGTTATCATCGGCACGATCGCGGCCATTCTGTGGTTCTGCATCATTCGGGATCCGAATTCCGGCAAGGCGGAACCGTCACCGACACCGACGCTTACGCCGACGCCGTCATCGTCGCCGACTCCGACGCCGAGTCCGAGCCCGACGCCGACACCGGAACCCACGGCAACGCCGACACCGACGCCTACGCAGGGACCGACACCGGAACCCGGGAAGCCGACGCCTACGCCGGATGACGGGCGCAAGCTTGTGGCGCTCACCTTCGACGACGGCCCGTACTATAAGCTGACGCCGCTGATCGTGGAGAAGCTTCAGGAGTACAACGCGAAAGCGACCTGGTTCGTGGTCGGAAACCGCATCAACGAGACCACCGGTCCGCAGCTGAAGGCAGCGGCGGAGGCCGGCATGGAGATCGGTATCCACGCGTGGACGCACAACAAGTACTACGACAGCATTTCCGATGCGGAGTACCACGAGGAGGTCGACAAGACCTATGACGCGATTCTGGAGTGGACGGGCGTGGCACCGAAGTATCTCCGCGCGCCGGGCGGACGCATCACTAAAAAGCAGATTGAGGAGAGCCCTCTCTATGTCATCAACTGGTCCGTGGATTCCGAGGACTGGAAGAACAAGGGACGCAAGACCGAGGAGGAGCGTCAGGCCAACGTCCAGAAGACGGTGGACATCGTCCTCCGGACCGTGGCGCCGGGCAAGATCATTCTGATGCATGAGATCTACGACAATTCGTACGATGCATTGTGCATCATCCTCGAAAAATTGACGCAGCAGGGCTACGAGTTCGTGACCATGTCCGAGCTCCTGGGCGAGGCTCCGCTGGGCAAGCAGTATTATAAGAGACCGTAACTGATTCTTTTGCATTTTTCACCTCGATATGATATCATAGATATGATATTTCAGAGAATTCGCAGATTCGCGAAGTCCGCGTGCGTGTGCGCGCCGCGGGCGGGAGGTTGCGCAATGGGTAAGAGGCGAAGAATCGTCGGAGTCCTGATCTCCGACGCACATCACAAATTCTTTCGGCAGTGCCTGTACGCGGTACAGAAGGAGCTGCTGAGCAACGATATCGATGTCGTTACGTTTACGACGCTGTGCAAGGCCGGCATGAACGATGACTACTCCGAGGCGGAGTGCTCGGTCTACGAGGTTATGAACCTCGAGGAGCTGGACGGCCTGATCGTATATCCGACGACATATTACATGAACGCCCAGAAGGACGTCATGCGGCGCATTGAGCGGGAGTTTGACAAGCCCGTGGTATGCCTGGAGTATGAAAATGAGTACGGCTTTCCCAGCGTGCCCTTCGGGCGCGAGAACGGGATGGAGCTTTTGGTCGACCATCTGACCACGCGGCATGGGGCGAGGAAGATTCTGCTTGTCACCGGCGAGCGCGGCTCGGATGTGCCCTTTGACCGCGCCCTGCAGGAGGATTTTCTGCAGGCGATGAACAAGCGCGGCCTGGAGGCCGACCCGGAGAAATTTTTCACGGGCGGTTTCTGGATTCATTCGGCGGAGGAGATCGCGAAGACCCTGTGCGAGGATCCCGCGGGACTTCCCGACGCCGTCATCTGTGTTTCCGATGAGTGTGCGGCGGCGCTTGTGTGCGCCCTTGAAAGCCGCAATATCCGCGTTCCGGAGGACATCCTGATCGCCGGCTACGGCGCGGACAGGGAATCTTCCGAAGCGGAGTTTCTTTCCGTGTACCGCGATCCGACCGAGATGTCGAAAAATGCGGTGCGCATGCTTCTTGCCCTGATGGAGGGCAAGAGTCAGTTCCTTCTGCAGCACCGCGGCGGAAGCTGCCGGCTGATTCCCGGCGGTTCCTGCGGTTGCATTCGTCACTCGAGCGGAGCCTACGCCAATCTGTGGCTGGAGTCTCTGCGGGACGAGAACGAGCGATTCCCTTCCGAGTATAATTTCATGAGCGAAGAGGTCACCAATGTGGCCGATTTCCGCACGTGCCTCGCAGTTGTCGACAAGTTCACGGGCTACCTCGGCGATTACGAAGCCTTTTACCTGTGCTTAAATGAAAATGCACTGCACGACCGCGAGCAGCAGCGCCATCTGACGGAGAAGGTTGAGCTTGCGATCTGCCATGAGCGCGACGCCTGCACCTACGGTGACGGGCGGCAGTTCAACCGCAAGTTCATGATTCCGGCGCTCTACCGCGAGAGTCCGTATCCGAGAGTATTTTACGTCGCATCCATTCACTTCATGGACCGCGTTCTCGGTTACGAGGTTATCACCTACGGCAGGAGCCCGCAGGTATTCTCGCCCTGGCTGCGCGGCTGGACGAGAAAGCTGGCGCACTGCCTTGAGACGCAGCGCCGCTGGTACATGTACGACGACATGACCGTGGAGAATCAGGTCCGCGACGCCATGACCGGTCTGTTCAACTACAAGGGCTACATCAGTGCGCTGACGGAAATGTACCGCCATCTGGGCAACCGCGCGGTGAAGCTCCGTGTGATCGCGCTGGACATCGAGCGTTTCTCCACCATCAACGACACCTACGGCCGCGACGAGGGCAACGAGGTGCTGATGACTCTCACGAAGATGCTGCAGACCACCATGAACGACCGCGATCTGTGCGCACGCTTCGGAAACGATGAGTTCGTGATCGCCGGCTTCTATGATACGGACAACGATGCGACGGGGCTTTTGACGAACCTCAAGGCCCGCCTGCAGACATACAACAACTTCAACAAAAAATCCTACAGCGTGGACATCGTATACGCAAAGGTTTGCGAGGATGTGCTGAGCGAGGAGGACATCGTCTCCATCACGGCGGGCGCGCTGGCCGACAAGAAGACCTATAAGGAAAATAAGCGCCGCGACCGCAACGGCACCGAATTTTTCGACGAGGAGGAGCGGAACGAGGTCACGAGAGTTCTGGATGACAACCTGCTCACGTACTATTTCCAGCCCATCATCAACGCGAAGACCGGCGACATCTACTCCTACGAGGCGTTGATGCGCGCGGAGTCGGGCATTGTGATGAAGCCCGAGGTCATCCTGCGTCATGCGGAGGCGCTGGACCGCCTCTACGATGTGGAGCGGCATACGTTCTTCAACACGCTGGCATTGTATCGCGAGCACAGCGCGGAGCTTAAGGGGCGGAAGCTCTTTATCAACAGTATCCCGAACGTGCTCATCAACGACAAGGATTTTGAGAAGCTGGCATCCACGTACGAGGATGTGCTTCCGAATATCGTCATCGAGTTCACCGAGCAGACGGAGGCGACGCAGGAGCAGGTCGCCCGCATCAAATCCCGCTGCGCCGCTCACGGCATGCAGCTGGCCATCGACGATTACGGCGCGGGCTACTCGAACATCTCGAACCTCTTAAACTACGCGCCCGACTACGTGAAGATCGACCGCGTGCTGATCGCAGGGGTGGACGAGGACAACAAGAAGCAGTATTTTGTTTCGAATACGGTGGAATTTGCCCACGAGAACGGATTCCTGGCCCTCGCCGAGGGCGTGGAGACCAGAGAGGAACTCAACACGGTGGTGCGCCTCGGGGTCGACCTGGTGCAGGGCTACTATACCGGCCGTCCGCAGGCGGGGTTCCAGAGCGAGATTCCCAAGGAACTCTGCGATGACATCGTGAGGATGAACCTCCGCAACATCAATACCAGACAGAAGAAGACATACATCATCGGCAGCGAGTCCGAGGTTCCGATCCTTCCGCTTGTGATGGGCGGCTATACCGAGCTCGTCGTGCCGAAGCCGGACGTGATCCTGGTCGGCGACCAGAAGCATCCCGCGGACATCGTGGTGCACGTTCCGGACAATACCGTGAGCCGCATCCATCTGCGGAGCCTGCAACTGGAATCCTACCAGCGGCGGCCCTGCATCGAGATCGGCAACCGCAGCGACGTCACGCTGGTGATCGACGGCAATGTCACCCTGCAGGATGCGGGCATCCGCGTTCCCGAGAGCTCCTCGCTCTCCATCGAGGGCAACGGCAAACTGTTCATTAACGTGAGCTCCGACCGGAGCTTCGCCATCGGCGGCGACTGCAACCAGTCCGTCGGGCGGATCACGATCAACATGGACGGTGAGCTGACCGTGCACGGCGACGGGCGCGAGTGCGTGGGCATCGGAGGAGGATATCTCCGCGATGTCGGCATCCGGATCGACCGGTGCAAAAATCTTTATCTGACCATGACCGGAGAGCAGTGCGTCGGTATCGGCTCCTCGAGCAATACTGCGCCGATCTCTATACAAAATACACGAATCCTGGCGCGCGTGAATTCCGACCGCGGCGTGGCCATCGGCTCTGTCGACGGTGAACCGCGTGTGGATGCGAAAAATGCGCAGATCGCATGCATCGCCTCGGGCGACACGCAGGTCGGCATCGGAACGCTCACCCACGCGAAGACGCAGGTCCGCCTGCGCGACTGCGAGTTCCAGTCGGAGATGCGTGCGAAGCGGTGTGTCGGCATCGGCAACCGTGTCGGCGCCGCCAACGTTCGTATATACGGTTCTTCGGTCAATATCCGATGCGAGGGATCCTCGGTCATCGGTGTCGGATCCGGCGAGAATCAGGGACGCGGGCAGTTTGAAATGACAAACTTTGTCTTCAAGCTGGCCTCGGCGTCGAAGATGCCGTTCGGTTATCCGGAAGAAGCCATGAGCTTCCTGCAATGCGTCATTCCCGATGAGGAGGAGTCAAGAGCAAACACATGAACTGGAAACTTTGCAAGCGCTGGATTGCAGCAGCATTTTTCGCGGCATTGATGGTCGCATTTTCCGTTGCGGGGGCAGCGGGAGAGGATGATTCGGACGAGGGGGAGAAGGCCGCTGCGGCTGCGCCTCAATTGAGTCATGAGCAGGGATTTTACAAGCAGATCATAGAGGTGGAGATCACCGCCGAAAAAGGCGCAGTGATCTACTACACGGTGGACGGAAGCGTTCCGAAGCCCGGCTCGGCGTCGACCCGGGTGTACAAGGAGCCGGTCCGTTTTTCGCCGCTGTGCACGGACGAGCTGGGACAGCCCAAGGCGCATGTGCTTCGTTGCATGGCCATGATGCCCGATGGAAAACCCTCCGAGGTCGTGACGGCAACGTATTTCGTGGGACTGGAGTTTGAAGAGTTCTTCTCCGTTCCGGTATGGTCGCTGGTCACGGACGAGGACAACCTCTACAACGCATCCACCGGTATTTTCAAAAACTATGCGAAGCGCGGAAAGGCCTGGGAACGGCCGGTCCACGTGACGTATTTCGTGAACAAGGAAATTGTGCTCGACATGAACGCCGGCATGCGTGTGCACGGCTCCGCCAGCCGCGGATACCGCATCAAATCCATGCGACTGTACGCGCGCTCGGAGTACGATTCCGCCAACAAATTCGAGTATCCCTTCTTCGAGGACGGAGCCATCGTCGGCGCGTATGACGAGAACGAGGAGCCGATTGACGGCTACAAGCGCCTGATCCTCCGAAACGGCGGCAGCGAGGGTCCGTCGCCGGACAACACCATGTTCCGCGACATCCTTACGCACTACCTGATGAAGGACACGGAGGTTGCCCATCAGGCCGGACGGCCCGTGGTCGTTTACTTAAACGGCACGCTGTACGGCTTCTTCAACCTGCAGGAGCGCATCGACGACCGCTACATAAAGGAGCACTATGACGTCGCTTCAACGGACGTGGCCATCTACGAGTACTCCTACGACACCTACGGCCGCATGAGCTGCTCCGTCGATGCCGAGACCGATGCCATCGCAAAAGAGCAGGTCAAATGGTGGAACACGGTTTACCAGTACATCACGAAAAATGACCTCTCCAAGGATGACAAATTCGCCAAGGTCGAAGAGTATTTTGATATCGACAATCTCATCGATTACTATATCATGCAGATCTTCAGCGCCAACGAGGACTGGCCGGGCGACAACAGCAAGGCATGGCGCTATCTGGGCACGCCCACGGAGGAGTTCGGCAAGGACGGAAAGCTCCGCTACATCCTCTACGACACTGAGGATGCGTGGGGAATGTTCGGCAGCAGCGCCACCCGCGACATCTTCAAGGGCCTTCTGTCGAAGGGCGGAAGATACCATCCGTATCAGGACGGCGCCACGGCTCTGTTCCGCGCACTGGTCAAGAATCAGGGCTTCTGCAACCGCTTCGTAGCGCGCTTCCTGGACCGGCTCAACACGGATTTTTCGCCGGAAAATCTGTCGGCCGTCGTGGCATGGCTCGCGGAGGAGTACACAGAGCTTGCGCCGATGCAGAAGACGAAGCTGATGACCGGTACCATGAGTCAGGGTATCGAGCTTTTGAATAACTACGTGCAGCACCGCGCGAAAAATATTCGCAACCAGCTGGAAGAGTATTTTACGTTCAGCGGATACCGCACTCTGACGGTGGCCTTCAACGGTGAGGCGGCAACGTTGTACGTGAACGGCCAGGCCGTGTCCGGGGACAGCCCGTTCTACAAGGAAGGCGTGTTCACCGGCACGTATGCAAAGGATTTTCCGATTGAGTGTCAGCTCATCATCAACTCGCCGAAGTATGTCTTCGACGCGGTGGAGGGTGATGTGACCTCGGAGATCATGGAGTGGACGATTCCGGCAGAGGCCTCCGACGAGGTCAGCCTGGAGGTAAAACTTACCAGACTTCCGGACCCGACGCCGACCCCGACGCCGCTTCCGACCCCGACCCCGTCTCCGGCACCGACTCCGAAGCCTACGCCCATCAAGGCGCCGAAGAGCCCGCTCGGGCCTATCGTGCTTTCGCTTCTCGGGGTTTCGCTGATCGCGGGCACGATCGTCATCATCCGTTCGAGACGGTAGAAGTTTGCTTTATGTTATGAGGGAGAAAGGACAGTTTATGAAGAAGCAGAGCCTGCTGGCTTTCCTTCTGCTGTGCGCCGCTCTTTGCGTGTGCGCCTGCGGAAAAAAGCCGAAGGACAATGAAATCGATTATTACAAAAAAGTCGGAAACTACGACGATCCGGACGACTCGCTCTATCAGGCGAGCGACAAGGATCTCGAGCTGATCGGGGAGGTGACGCCGGGAGAGAAGAAGGACCCGACGGCAACACCTACGCCCACGCCGATCCCGGAGTACGTCATCGTGATCGATCCCGGCCACGGCGGCTCGCAGGTCGGTTCCTCTTTTGACGGACGCAAGGAGAAGGACCTGAATCTTAAGCGCGCGACCCTGCTCAAGAATTATCTGGAGACCCACTACGACCATGTCACGGTCTATATGACCCGCACCACGGACGAGGGCCTTTCGAAGGACCTGACCGAGGACCTCCGAAAACGCGTCGAGTTCGCGGCCGAGAAGAAGGCCGACATCATGGTCAGCCTGCACTTAAACGCATCGGACAATCACAAGAAGAGCGGCGCCACGGTGTGTATCTCCAAACAGCCGAACATCCATGACAACTCGGAGAAGCTCGCCGAATGCATCCTCTCGAGGTTGGCGACCCTGGGAATCAAAAACAACGGTCCGCTGCTTCGCGACAGCAACGACACCAAGGATGAGAACGGCGTTCCCGTGGACTACTACGCGATCTGCCGCCACGGCGCGGCGAACAACGTGATCGCGGTCATCGTCGAGAGCTGCCACATGGACAACGCCACCGACATCGAGTTCATCAAGACCGATGCCGCGCTAAATGCCCTTGCGGAGCAGGAAGCCATCGGAATCATGGAATTCCTGACGAAATATTACGTCAAGCAGTAGGAAAATGGCTATCGTTTGCTGCTGCAGAAAAACAAAGAGCAAATGAAATAGGCGACTCGCAAATGAGTCGCCTTTGTTTTTCGGGGAAGCCCGGAACAAGGAGCAGGGGCCGATAGGCATCAGAACCAGCCGCCGTTGAAGCCGATGATCTCGCCGGTGAGATAGCGGGGCGCCTGCAGCAGCAGGTCGACCATCTCGGCCACCTCTGCGGGGGCTGCGATGCGGCCGGCGGGAATCTCCTCCACAAGGGACGCCAGGTCCTCCTCGCTGAGGCGGGCATTCATCTTCGTGTTGACCATGCCGGGCGCGAGGGCGTTGACCGCGATGTTGCTGGGCGCAAGCTCCTTCGCCATCGCCTTGGTAAGGGAGTCCAGTCCGCCCTTGGTGGCGGAGTAGGCTGCCTCAAAGGAGGCGCCGCGGGTGCCCCAGACCGAGGAGATCATGAGGATGCGGCCGGCTCCCAGGTGGAGCATGGCGGGCGTAACGTGCTTGATGCAAAGGTAGGCGGACGTCAGATTTGCCGAAACCAGACGGTTCCATTCCTCGAAGGTGAGGTCCGTCAGAAGACCGGCGCTGGAGTAGCCTGCGACGTGCACGAGACCGTCAATCCGGTGGAACGTATCGCGGATGTCCTCCATGGTCGTGCGCACAAAATTCTCGTCGCCGAGGTCGCCTGCGTAGGTCCGGCAGTAGGCGCCCAGGGCTGCGGCCTCCTCGGCCGTGTGCTCCAGTGCCTCCGTGTTTTTGTGACCGATCAGAGCCAGTCTGCGGCCCTGTCTTGCAAGCTGAAGTGCTACAGCGGAGCCGATATCGCCGCTGGCACCGGTAATTACAATCGTTTCCATGAAAAATGCCTCCCATTTCCGAAAGATTTTCTCTCAAAAAGTTTAGCAAAGAATGACAAAAAAAGCAATGAAGCGGGATGAATCCCAATGGTTTTTTAGTAAAAAAGTCCATGATTTTGCGAAATATGACATCGGTTATGCAAATTAGACAAAAGTAGAAAACCGAATTTGTGTATTTGCTACATAGTTTTTTTCGCACTCGTAGTGTATGATAATCAGCAGGTACCACGTCGGCGGACGTGGGGCGTCAAGTTAAAAATAACTAGGAGGCTTTTGTAATGGCTGGTTTGAAACTTATCAACATTAACAAGACATATCCGAACGGATTCGTCGCTGTTAAGGACTTCAACCTTGATATCAAGGACAAGGAGTTCATCATCTTCGTAGGACCTTCCGGTTGCGGTAAGTCTACGACCCTTCGTATGATTGCAGGTCTCGAGGAGATCACGGGCGGCGAGCTCTACATCGGCGACAAGCTGATGAACGACGTTGAGCCGAAGGACCGCGATATCGCGATGGTTTTCCAGAACTACGCTTTGTATCCGCATATGTCTGTTTATGATAACATGGCATTCGGTTTGAAGCTCCGCAAGGTTCCGAAGGATCAGATCGAGAAGCTTGTAAACGAGGCTGCTAAGATCCTCGGTATCGAGCAGTTGCTTGACCGTAAGCCGAAGGCTCTGTCCGGTGGTCAGAGACAGCGTGTTGCCATGGGTCGTGCAATCGTTCGTAACCCTAAGGTATTCCTCATGGACGAGCCGCTTTCCAACTTGGATGCTAAGCTCCGTGTACAGATGCGTATCGAGATCTCCAAGATTCACCAGAGACTCGAGGCAACGATCATCTACGTTACCCATGACCAGACCGAGGCTATGACGCTCGGTACCCGTATCGTCGTTATGAAGGACGGTGTCATCCAGCAGGTAGATACTCCTCAGAACCTTTACGACAAGCCGAACAACTTGTTCGTAGCAGGTTTCATGGGATCTCCTCAGATGAACTTCCTGGATTCCGTTGTTACCGTAAACGGCAACAATGTATATCTTGTATTCGGCAACAACAAGATTCGCGTTCCCGAGGCGAGAGCAAAGAAGCTTGTTGAGGGCGGCTATGTTGACAAGGAAGTCGTTCTCGGTATCCGTCCTGAGGATATCAAGGATGACGAGGCATTTATCAATGCTCATCCGGAGTCTTCCTTCGCTGCAACGGTTCGTGTATACGAGCTCCTCGGTGCCGAAGTATTCCTGTATTTTGCAGTTGATGACTACGATATCACCGCACGCGTTGATCCTCGTACGACTGCAAGACCGGGCGATACCGTTACGATCGCTATGGATCTTGCGAAGATGCACATCTTCGACAAGGAGACCGAGCAGATCATCACTCACTGATCGCCGATCATTACCTAAGCTTTTTCAAGGCCCTGCGGGTTTCCGCGGGGCCTTTTATTTTGCCTTCTTTCTGTGTAACCGGCACGGAAGAGCGGGAGTTCGCGACCTTGCGTCCGCAGCGCATGCCTTCACAGCCTTTTCACTTGAAAAATCGTGGATTCTGTGTTACAATAACTCCGATTATGGGGCGCATGGCATCATGCGGAAAGGAAGGGAGCAAGAATGATTTCCAACCAGATTCTGCAGAACACGATCGACGGCATGAAGGCGATTACGAGAGTCGATCTCTGCGTGACGGACACCGAAGGAAAGTTGTTGGCTTCGACGATGAGCAACACCGAGTCGTACGATGCGCTCGCGGCTGATTTCGCCGGATCCCCGGCCGACAGTCAGGTGCTTCAGGGCTTCCAGTTTTTCAAGGTCTACGATGACCACCAGCTGGAGTATGTCCTGATGGCGAAGGGCGACACCGATGACGATTACAAAGTCGGCAAGATGGCGGCATTCCATGTGCAGAGCCTTCTGGTTGCGTACAAGGAGCGCTTCGACAAGGACAACTTCGTCAAGAATCTTTTGTTGGACAACCTTCTCCTGGTGGACATTTACAACCGCGCAAAGAAGCTTCACATCGATGTTGAGGCTCGCCGCGTCGTGTATCTGATCGAGACCAAGACGGAGAAGGACACGAATGCTCTGGAGACCGTGAGAACGCTCTTTGCGGGCAAGCCGAAGGATTTTATCACGGCGGTTGACGAGAAGAACATCATCATCGTCAAGGAGCTGAAGAGCAACGAGAATTACGACACGTTGATGAACACCGCGAAGGTGATCGTCGACATGCTCAATACCGAGGCCATGAGCAAGGTTCATGTGGCTTACGGAACCATCGTAAACGAGATCAAGGACATTTCCCGCTCCTACAAGGAAGCGAAGATGGCCCTGGATGTCGGCAAGATTTTCTACAGCGAGCGCAAGGTGGTCGCCTACAACAATCTGGGTATCGGCCGCCTGATCTATCAGCTCCCGATGCCGTTGTGCAAGATGTTCATCCGCGAGATCTTCGACGGTCAGTCTCCCGAGGATTTCGGTGAGGAAACGCTCACAACCATCAACAAGTTCTTCGAGAAGAGCCTGAACGTATCGGCGACCTCGAAGGACCTCTACATCCACCGGAACACCCTTGTGTACCGCCTGGACAAGCTCGAGAAGAGCACCAATCTTGACCTTCGTGTCTTCGACGACGCAATCACCTTCAAGATTGCCCTTATGGTCGTCAAGTACATGAAGTATATGGAAAATGCAGAATATTGAGAAATGAAGAGAAGCCTCATTTTCCCGGAAAATGAGGCTTCGCGAGGGTAAAACGCAACATGACTGATGAAATTACACGCTCGACTGCGGCCGATGAGGCCGCGGATGCAGTCGCTTCGAACGAAGATAAGGTGACCAAAGTGGGGGCCTTGCGCGACGCCATCAACAGGGCTGCGGCAAGGGCTGCAAAAGCCGCTGAGGAAGAGGCAACTGCCGAGAAGAACGATGCGGCAGCAGAGGAGACTCCTGCAGACGCGGAGTCTGCGAATGCGGAAAATGAAGCGGTTGAGGCCGAGGATGAGGTCGAAGAGGCTGTGGCCGAGATCGATGAGGACGACGAGGACATCGAGGCTGACGACGATGACGTCGAGGCTGAGGACGATGAGGACGCCGAGACCGACGATGAGGACGGGGAACCTGAGGAGGATGAGGACGCCGGGGACGAGGAGTTTTCCGAGGAAGCTTCTCTGGATTACAGGGACGAATCGTCCGAGGATGACGAGGATTACGAGGCATACGACGACAGCATCCACATCACGAAGCAGGCGGTGAGCGCCGCGGCACGGGATGTTGAGGAGGAAGGTGAGCTTCCGCAGGAGGAAGACTTCGAGGATGCTCTGCCGGAGGTGTACGCCAAGGTTCGCAAGAATTCCATTCTCAAGGGATTGCTTCCGGAGACGCCGGTGATCACGTTTGACCACGTCACGAAAGAGTATGACGACGGTCCGGACGACGATGACAGCCGGGCGCTCAAGGAGGTTTCCTTCCGAATCAACAAGGGCGAGTTTGTATTTATCGTGGGCCCCAGCGGTTCCGGTAAGTCGACGCTGATCCGCCTTCTCATGCGTGAGATCCGTCCGACGGAGGGTTCCATCTATATCGCGGGAACGGACCTCTCGAAGCTTCGCAACAATCAGGTTTGCAAATACCGCAGAAGCATCGGAATTGTGTTCCAGGACTTCCGTCTTCTGGAGGACCGCACGGTGTATGAGAACATCGCCTTTGCACAGAAGGTTATCGGTGTTCCCTCCCGCAAGATTGCGAGAAATGTTGCCAAGATGCTTACGCTTGTAGGCCTTCGCAATAAATATAAGAGTTATCCGAACAAGCTCTCCGGCGGTGAGCAGCAGAGAGTCGCCCTTGCGCGGGCGCTCATCAACAACCCGCTCATTCTGCTCGCGGACGAGCCTACTGGAAACCTTGATCCGAAAAATACCGAGGAGATCATGGATCTGCTCGAAGAGATCAATATGCGCGGTACGACCGTCGTGGTTGTCACTCACAACCGTGAGATCGTGGATGCCATGCAGAAGCGCGTCATCATGTTGAATGAGGGCGTGATCGTCGACGACAAGAAGGGAGGCTACAGCATTGGATAGTTTCTTTTATTGTCTGGGACAGGGCATCAAAAACCTGCGCCGCAACCGTCTGTTCTCCATCGCATCCATTGCGACGATGACGGTTTGTATTTTCCTCTTCGGTATCCTGTATTTCCTGCTGGTGAACGTTCAGTTCAGCCTGACGGAGATGGAGAAGGGCGTCGGAGCGACGGTTTTCTTCAAGGAGGATATCACATTCGACGAGCTCGTCGTTCTCCGCGACAAGGTGCTCGAGGTGGACGGCGTGCGCCAGGTGGTGTACGTTTCCGCGGACGATGCGTGGAAGAATTTTAAGCAGACGCACTTCAAGGAGGGGGACTCCGAACTTCTCAAGTCCTTCGGAGATGACAACCCGCTGCAGAACAGTTCGTCCTTCGAGGTGTATTTTACGTCGACCGAGAAGCAGATCGATGCGGTCGAGGAGATCCGCGGGATGGAGGCGCTGGGCGTTCGCTACGTAAACAACGCCGACACGCTTGTAAATTCGCTGACGTCCCTTAACAAGGGCCTCGGAATCGGCGCGGTTGTGCTGATTATCCTGCTTCTGGCGATCGCGTTGTTCCTCATCAGCACGACGGTTTCCATCGGTGTTTCCGTACGTGCGAGAGAGATTCAGATTCAGAGCCTGATCGGCGCGACGGACCTCTTCATCCGTGCACCGTTCCTTGTGGAGGGTGTGCTGATCGGCCTGCTTGGTGCAGCGATCCCGCTCTCGGTTTTATATGCTGTGTACTACAAGCTGGTTGCCTTGATCTCCGACAACCTCGGATTCAGCACCATCAGCTTTGTTCCGGTTAACGAAGTCTTCGGAGTTTTGATCCCGATTTCGTTGTGTATCGGTGTGGGAATCGGATTCTTCGGCAGTAGTTTTACGCTCAATCGCGAGCTGCGGAAGTTCCGTCGGATGTAAATCCGGAAAGGAGTCAGAATGAAACGTGGAAGAAGACGGATGCTGGCGTATGCATTGATCGTCGCGATCGTTGCGGCTGCGATGCCTGCGGCCTCGGCACGCTCGGAAGCGGGAACGTCGGAGGGCGTGTATGCGGCCTCTGTGGGAACAGCCGTTGTCCTGCCTGCGGATGATTACAAGACGCAGCTTGAAGAAGCAAAAAAGAAGCGGGACGAGTACGAGAAGAAAAAGCGCGAGCTTGAGAAAAAGCAGAACAATCTCAAGGCGGAATACAAAAACATCGAAGAGTATATCGCCGAGATGGATCAGAAGCAGAACGAGATCATGGTCGAGATCCAGCAGCTCGAGGATGAGCTTGAGCAGTTGAACATCGAGCTCCAGGAAACGAAGGAACAGCTTGTGGAGGCGACGCGGGTTGCCGACGAGCAGTACGAGAACATGCGGCGCCGGTTCCAGTATCTCTACGAGCACGGCAACATGTCCGAGCTGGAGATGCTTCTGGACTCCCGCAATGTCTCGGATATTCTCAACTATGACGAATACACCCTGAGCATCCGTGCCTACGACTACCAGCTGGTATGCCGCTACATGGACGCGAAGAAGGCCGTGGAGCTTGTGAAGGAGAAGCAGGAGGCGCAGATTGCGACCCTTTCCGCCAGCAAGGATCTCTACGAGCAGGATTTTGAGTATGCGCAGGAAGTGATCGCGAAGAAGCAGGAAGCGCTTGCGAATTACGCGGAACTGATGGAAGTCAACGAAGAGCAGTTGGAGGAATCCATCGCCGAACTGAATAAGGCAAATGCCAATGTCAACCAGCTCCAGAAGGAGTGGGAGAAGCAGAAGGCAAGAGAGGCCGAGGAGGCTGCCAGGAAGCAGGCGGAGGCACGGAGGAAGGCGGAGGCCGCAAGCTATGGCGATGTTCCGCACACCGGATACTCCAGTGCGGATGCAATCCCGAAGAAGGATGAGCACAATCCGTCGAAGATGATCTGGCCGCTTCCCGGCGATCCGTACCGCGGCTCCGGATTCGGCCCCAGAAAGGCGCCGACCAAGGGTGCCAGCACCTACCACAAGGGCGTGGACATCGGCGGCAAATACGGCGCGCAGATCGTTGCGGCACTCGCCGGCACGGTGGTTGAGGCTTCTTATAACTCGAGCGCCGGAAACTATGTCAATATCAACCACGGAAACGGCTACATGACGAGATATCTGCATTGCTCGAAGCTTCTGGTCAAGAAGGGTGACAAGGTTCTGCAGGGTCAGGTTATTGCACTTGTGGGCTCCACGGGAGTTTCCACGGCACCGCACCTGCATTTCGGTGTCTACATTGACGGCGTTGCGGTGGATCCGCTTCGCTATGTCCGGTACTAAAGAACCGGTCGGCAGTGCGCTTGGAGGAATGGATACGTGAATATGGACAAATGCAAGGGATTCCTTGCGGGACTTTTGTGCTGCGTGCTGGTGTTTGTGCTGATGGCATGCGGCGGAAATGAAGCGGAGAATCGCCTCACGAAGAAAAATCAGACGACGCTGGAGCCGGGGGTATCCCTGACGCCGGCAGCGACTCTGGACGAGACCGGCTACCAGACGAAGCTGGAGCGGATCGCGGCGGTTCTGGACTATTATTATTATCAGGACATCGATTTTAACAAGGTTGTGGACGGCCTGTACCACGGCGCGGTCGACGGTATCGGAGATCCGTACACGGTCTACTTTAACGCAGACGAGTATGCTGCATTTACAGCGTCATCGGACGGAAAATACGCGGGCTTCGGTTCGCGCGTGCAGGTCGGTGACAACGGATATCCTCTGTTGACGCAGGTATTTCCCGGCAGCCCGGCCGACAAGGCGGGAATCCTGACCGGAGATTACATCATCGAGATTGACGGCGAGGATGTCTACGGACTGGACCTCGATCTTGTGGCGATGCGAATGCGCGGCGAGGTCGGAACGTATGTCGAGGTGCTTGTTTACCGCGAGGGTGAGCCGGATTACCTTACGTTCCGTGTCAGAAGAGATGTTGTTGAGATACCGACGGTGGAGAGCAAGCTGCTCGACAACCGGATCGGTTATGTCAAGGTTTCCGAGTTTGACGAAGTGACGGCAACCCAGTTTGACAAAGAAATCAAGTCGTTGAACAGCCAGGGAATGCAGGCGCTGATCGTGGATCTCCGCGGCAACCCCGGCGGCCTTCTCAAGACGGTGCAGTCGATGCTCAGCCGCATCCTCCCCAAGGGCGAGCTGCTCGTGTACATGGAGGATAAGAACGGCAACCGCGAGGACCATTACTCCGAGAGCCCGCTCACGCTCGACATCCCGATCGCGGTATTGATCGACGGCTACAGTGCGAGCGCGTCGGAAGTTTTCGCCGGATGTCTTCAGGACTACGGCAAGGCGATCCTGGTCGGAACGCAGAGCTTCGGTAAGGGCATCGTGCAGACGATGTACCCTCTGGGCGACGGTTCCGCGCTGAAGGTGACGATCTCCGCATACTACACGCCGAAGGGCCGCAACATCCACAAGACCGGCCTGACGCCGGACGTTGTGGTGGAGCTGGACGCGAGCCTTAGGAAGAAGAACTCCATCCCGGTGGAGGAGGACAACCAGATCCAGACGGCGGTGGCTGAGATTATGAAAAAGTTAGGGCAGTAAGTTCGCCCGGAAAATGTACAAACCGATGAAGAAAAGTGGCGATTTGCGGTTGCAAACCGTCACTTTTTTGATTGCATTTTTTGCGCGTATATGGTAGAATGAGTTCTGTCTGCGGACAAATGTATGCGGGACGCAAACAAACAGCACGGGCAACCGGCAAAAGCAACGGGTAAAATAATAGCACGGGCAACCGGCAAAGCAACGGGAAAAATACAGGCGGATCGATCGTCGGAATGATCGGCGGAAAGGAGAATCGGTATGGCGGACGATGAAGTCTATCTGGTGAGCAAGCGGGCGCTGCCGCAGGTGCTTTTGAAAGTAGCGGAAGTGAAGCGGATGCTGGCGAAGGACCACAGCCTGACGGTGCAGGAAGCCACCGATTCGGTGTCCTTAAGCCGCAGTTCGTTCTACAAATACAAGGACGATGTTCAGCCCTTCAACGAGTCGTCGCGCGGCAAGACGGTCAACGTGCTGTTGCAGGTGAGCGACGAGCCCGGAATCCTCTCGGCGATCCTTGCGGAGGTTGCGGCGTGCAGGGCGAACGTCCTGACGATCCAGCAGAGCATTCCCATCGGCGGTGTGGCGTCGGTGGCTCTGGGATTTGAAGTCCGGCCGGAGACCGCGGAGCTCACGGAGCTCGAGGCGCGGATCACGAGGCTTGCAGGCGTTTCGAGACTGCAGGTGCTCGGCATCGGCTGAGCGCACATTACGGTGAATACAATTTTGGAGGTTTTCATACATGAAGGTCGCGATTTTAGGATACGGTACGGTCGGTTCGGGAGTGTTTGATGTCATTCGCCAGAACCATGCCGTGATTGAGAAGCGTGTGGGCGCGCCGATCGAAGTGAAGTACGTTCTGGATCTGCGGGATTTTCCGGGCAATCCGGTGGAGCCTTATCTGGTCCACGACTACCGGACGATCGTCGAGGATCCGGAGATCGATATCGTGGTTGAGGTGATGGGCGGAATCAAGCCCGCTTACGACTTCGTGAAGGAGGCTCTCCTTGCGGGGAGAAGCGTGTGCACCTCCAACAAGGAGCTTGTGGCGGCACACGGTGCGGAGCTGATCGAGATTGCGAGAGAGCGCAACATCAACTTCCTCTTTGAGGCCAGCGTGGGCGGCGGCATCCCGGTGATCCGGCAGCTGATGCGCTCCGTCACGGCGGACGAGGTCGAGGAGGTCAGCGGTATCCTCAACGGTACGACAAACTATATGATGACCAGAATGCGCGAGGACGGTATCTCATTCGACGAGGCGCTTGCGGATGCGCAGGCGAACGGCTTCGCAGAGCGCAATCCCGCGGCGGACATCGAGGGATTTGACGCCTGCCGGAAGATCGCGATCCTGACATCGTTGGCATACGGCCAGCAGGTCGACTACACCGACATTTTCACCGAGGGAATCACGAAGATCACCTCGCAGGATGTCGCCTACGCGAAAGCGATGAAGCGCGGCATCAAGCTGATCGCGAGAAGCTACGCGAAGGACGGCAAGGTGTACGCGATGGTTTCACCGATGATGATCCGCAAGAAGAATCCTCTCTATCCGGTGAACGGTGTATTTAACGCCATCATGGTGCGCGGCAACATGCTCGGCGAGGTTATGTTCTACGGCATGGGCGCGGGCAAGTTTCCGACGGCCAGCGCGGTTGTCTCCGATGTGATCGACGCAGCCAAGCACCGCTTTGTGAACATCCCGATCATGTGGGACCGCGAAAAGCTTACGCTCGGCGCGAAGGACGACATGGAGTGCCGGTTCTTCGTACGCGTTGCCGCAGCGGACGCCGACAAGGCAAAGAAGATCTTCGACATCCACAAGACGGTGGAGCTCGCGGATGCGGCCGGGGAGTTTGCATTTGTAACGAAGACCATGACGGAGAAGGCGTTTGCCGAAGCCTGCGAAGGGCTCCCGATCATCAGCTCGATTCGGTACGAATAGTGAGAAAGGGGTCACGCAGGAAGGTATCTTTCTGCGTGATTTTAGGTGATACACATGAAATATGTTGTAGTTCTGGCGGACGGCGCTGCCGATCTGCCGATTGCGTCCCTCGGCGGCAAGACGCCGCTGGCGTACGCAAAGACCCCGGAGACGGACGCGCTGGCGCCTCTCTCGGAGGTCGGTATGGCTCACACAATCCCCGAGGGTATGAAGCCGGGCAGTGACACGGCAAACCTTGCGGTTCTCGGGTACTACCCGAGGCAGTATTACACCGGCCGCTCGCCCCTGGAGGCACTCTCCATCGGCGTGGATATGGCCTCGACAGACGTAGCGATCCGCTGCAACATCGTGACGGTATCGGACGATAATCTTCCGTACGAACAGAAGACCATCATCGACCACAGCTCCTCGGAGATTTCCACGGCGGACGCCGCGGTTTTGCTGGAGGCTGTGCGCAAGCAGCTCGAGTGGGAGGGCTACCATTTCTACGTCGGCACAAGTTATCGCCATCTGCTGATCTGGAACCGCGGCCGCGTCGTACCGTTGACGCCGCCGCACGACATTCTCACAAAGGTGATCGGTGAGTATCTTCCCGAGGATCCGGTGCTTCGCGAGATGCAGAAGCGCAGCTATGAGATTCTCAACAACCACCCGCTCAACATCGAGCGCGCGAAGAAGGGACTCAACAAGGCAAATTCCATCTGGTTCTGGGGCGCGGGCACGCGTCCGGCGCTCTCGTCATTTTACGAGAAGACGGGCCTTCGGGGCGTGATGATCTCCGCGGTTGACCTCTTAAAGGGCATCGCCGTGGGCGCAGGGATGCGCAATATCACGGTGCCCGGGGCGGACGGCAGCCTGCACACGAACTACCGCGGCAAGGCGGAGGCGGCGGTGAAGGCGCTTCTTACGGAAAATGCAGACTTCGCGTATATCCATGTGGAGGCTCCGGATGAGATGGGTCACCAGGGCAGCGCGGAGCGCAAGGTTCAGGCAATTGAGTTCATTGACCGCGACATCATCGGTGTCATCCGCCGCGAGATGGACGCTTCCGGCGAGCCGTACCGGCTTTTGCTTCTGCCGGATCACCCGACGCCGGTGTCTTTGCGGACACACACAAGCGAACCGATCCCGTACCTCCTCTACGACAGCACAAATCCCGTGGACGGACCTGCGGAGTACTCGGAAGAGGCAGCGGTGACGACCGGTTATGTGTTTGAGGAAGGCTATCGGCTGATGGGGCATTTTACGCAATCGGAGTAGGTTTTTTGGAAAAAACATGTGGGGTGGCAAAATGAATCAAAGAAAGAGTAAAAAAACGTACAGCATGAGGAGCCTTGCAGTGCTCCTTGTGCTGTGCATGATCCTGACCGCGTGTGACAATTCCGCGAAGCGGCGGGAGAGTGAGAAGAACGGAACGCCCGGCTCGGACAACAATGTGACGGTTTCTTTCGGCACACCGACGCCGGATCCGAACGTCTATCTTTACCATCGCACCGCGCTGACAACGGACAACCAGCGGGCGAAGCGTGTGACCGAGCTTTTCGACGAGGACGGCAATGTCTTGGAGAGACGCACGGAGACGGTCGACAGTGTGACCGACAGCCGGGAGTGGGAGCTTACCGAGAAGACGGTTCTTGAGAAGAAAGCGTCGGGAGAGAAGATCGAGACCACCGAGCACTACGTGCGCGGGGTGTTGACTTCAAAAGATGTGACGACCTATTCCTCGGGAGACCGGAAGACGACGGTGACCGAGTATTACGAGGGCGAAAAGCTGACGATGAAGATCACGCAGACCACTGAGGCGGATGTGCTGCGCGAGTATGAGAAGGTCAAGTATTTGGCCACTTCCGATCTTCCGGAGGAGCATGAGTTTATCCGCTATCGTTCGGATCTGCGGGCGATTCCGTACGAAAAGAAGACCGGCGGGGCCATGAGCGCGACCCGCACGTATCTGAGCACGGACGCATGGTATCTGGCGGCGACATCCGCGCAGGGTGAATTTGCCCTTATGACGGTGGATGTGAATCCGGCACCGATGCAGTCGATCGCGCCGTATACCGATGATGTGATCATGGCAAACGGAAATACTTACCATGCGAATCGCATAACGGAGAAAGGGAAAGCGGAGAAGACGGAGCTCGGCTATGCAGTGAAGATCCACGGTGCAACTCCGTGGGACGATTCGCTGGCGCGGGATTTTATCCTGTATTTTGAGGACGCCGGGGAGACAAAGCTGGTTGCGGCGGAGTCGGACGGAATGATCTGGAAACGGCCGGTGACGGACACCCGCGAGCTGGCAACCGACAATCACGGCAGCAAAAAGACCGAGGTTTTGTCACCGGTGAGCGGCGAGTGGTATGTTGTGAAGGAAATCCTCTGCGACAGCGAGGGGCGTATCGTAAGTCTCGTGGAGAGCGATGAGAACGGCGCTGTGACGAAGAAAGTGCTCAGTGAGTACCGAACGGAAGGGGACAAGACGGTCGAGATCACCAAGTCGCTGGTTACGGCTTCCGAGCCGGGGACGGAGCGCTGGTTTGTGCTCGAGGAAACCTATGATACCGCGAGCGGACGGACAGTGTCCTACGAGACCCGGATCGAGACCGGCGGGACGAAGCAGGTCGTGAAAACGGTGAAGTACGAGTACGACGAGTACGGCCGGGTCAACAGGATGGTCGAACGGGACGAAGAGGGTACGGAGCTGGAGACAACGTACATTAACGAGTACCGCAAATACGGAAAATAAAAAACAAAACATAAAAAACCTCACGGCCGGAGATGACCGTGAGGTTTTTGCTTTTTCGATTGCTTTTGATTAGTCGGGATCTACGGCATCCGCCATGTCTACGGCGATGTCCTCTGCCTTGTCGGCAACGTCCTCGAGCTTACCGGTCCAGTCCTCGGATTTCTCCTCGGCGGCATCCGCAACGTCCTCGGCAGCCTCAGCTGCGTCGTCAGTGGTCTTTTCGAACTTCTCTGCGAGATAATCCTTGACCTCAACGGCCTTTTCCTTCGTCGCCTGAGCGATGGTAACGGCCTTCTCCTTAACCTTCTGAGCAACGTCGGAAGCCTTTGCCTTTACGTTGGCAAGGCGGGAGGTTTCCTCGGAAGCATCCGCAAAATCCTCCTCCGCAGCCTTCTCGGCAGCGGGATCGATCACATCCTCATCCTCGAAGAGATCGTCGTCAAACGTTTCTCCCTCGGCAAGTTCCTTCTGCTTTTCAATCTGCTTGTACAGATAGACTCCGCCGGCAATCGCCGCCGAAATCAGCGCAAACTTTGTAAATTTCCTCATTACAGTTCTCCTTTCCGGCGCACCGCAGTGCGTCTCCCCTACCTTTCCGGTTGGTTTCTATGCCATAATTATACCGAACCTCTGCGAAAAAGGAAAGAGGAAACGGGAAAAATCCCGAAAAAACCGGGTGCGAAAAAAACATGTAAAATTTTCCGTAAAAATACTTGCAAACTTCGGGTCGTTAGTATATAATAGCGTCTGTTGACAATCGCCAACGCTTTTGGGCTATCGCCAAATGGTAAGGCAACGGACTCTGACTCCGTCATTTTCAAGGTTCGAATCCTTGTAGCCCAGTCCAAGGCCGGATCGCAGGATCCGGTCATTTTTATTGCCAGAATTTCAGTCGTGTGGTAAGATAAGAGGGAGCGGATGACACTTGTTCGTCCGTCCCCCCGGAGGTTGTTTGGCATGAGAGTTCGGCGAAAGACAAGAGAAGCGGTCGCGGTGGCGCTGGTGACGGCGCTTCTTCTTTCTGCATGCGAACGCGCGAGACTCAACAATTCCACCGGAGAGACTGTGCCCGGCGGCCCGAGTGCGACGCCGACGGTGACGACAGCGGCGGTGACGACTGCACCTGAGGGGGAAATAAGCCCCGGCGCGGAGCCCACGGTGACGCAGGCGGGAGAGCCGACGCCGACCGCGGAAGTACTGCCGGCAGGCACGGTGTGGCCGGAATACGGAAGGTACACGCCGACGGAATTTGCCAACGAGCAGGGAATGATCGGCTATCTGGGAGAGGATTCGTATCTTAGGACGGGACCGGGGCGCACCTACAAGAGGTTGTTGCTCCTTTCCTACAGCTCCCGCGTCATGGTCACGGAGATGGAGGTCTCGGACTTCAACGAGATGTGGTACAAGGTGGCCGTCATCCTCAATGACTCGGTGTACTACGGCTATGTGCAGGCGTCCTCCGTGGATCTGGAGCGGATCCGGAAGGCGGAGGAGAAGCCGAGACTGCAGGCGAACGGGCTTGACTATTCGCAGCATTACGGGCCGGACAGAGACGGCGACGGTGTGTATGTGGTGGTGCTCGACCCGGGACACGGCGGTCCGTTCAAGGGCGCGAGCTATCAGGGGTACACCGAGAAGGAGTGCAACCTGACGGTCGCAAAGGCCTGCAAGCGGTATCTGGAGAGTCATTTTGAAAATGTGGTGGTGTATCTTACGAGAAGCACCGATTATATCTTCGACCCGTCGGAGGACGTGGACGATCTGGAGCATCGCGTGATCTTTGCGAGAGATCATGAGGCGGACATCATGGTCAGTCTGCATTTTGACGGCTACAACGGCCGGGCTGATGGCGCAGAGGGGCTTGTGCAGACCAACACGGCGCTGGCAGCCAAGTCGAAGAGTCTGGCCAGCTTCGTTTTGCGCAGACTCGAGCGGCTCGGGATCCGGAACCTCGAGACCATGTACAAGTGGAGCGACCGCTCGCGGTATCGCTATCCGGACGGCGCGAAGATGGACGGCTATCTGATCAACCGGCTGGCCGGCGAGGTCGGAATTGTCTGCTGTATCATTGAAAATGCTCACATCGACAACGATTACGATTTCAACAACTTCATCAAGAAGGAAGGAATGCTCGACAAACTCGGCGAGGCCGACGCGGAGGGCATTGCGGAGTTTTTACAGCTCAAGCGAAAGGCTGTTGTGGGGACACCGACGCCCACACCGACGGCAGCGCCCACGGAGGCGCCTGCGGGGAACTGAACAGGCATGTTATTATTTCATATAAAATGAGAAAGAAAGGCTTTCCGGATGCGGAGAGCCTTTTTTGTGTAGGAAATTATTAAATTTTTGTAAACTGTATTGACATTTTGCGCTGACAGTGGTTAAATAGCCACAATCACATTTACAACGGTGCGGCAAATATGCGTATGCCGCGAAGGAAGGATGTTATGAAGACAAAAGGCGGAAGAGTGCAGACGAGGGAGACCGTATTGAGCTACGTGGTTTCGGTAGCGGCGACGGCGCTGATCGGATTTGTGCTCTATTATTTTACGCTGCCGGCGATCAACGTGCACAGCACGGGCTTCTGGGGATTTCTGATCCTGTTGGGAGTCACCTTCGCCGCGGCGCATGCAGGCTCGCATCATTTGATCTGCAAACATGAGATCACGGTGGTCGGCAAAAAGGTGACCAACATGGGCGTTGTGATCGGCGGAGGCATTGCCGTTGCGGCTGTGCTTGCACTGATCTTCGGCGGGATCGCTTCGGCGCAGTTGTTCCATGCGAAGACCTACGCGAACATCATCACGGTGCAGGAGTCGGAGTTTGAGAAGGACATGCCCGAGACCACGAGCGTGACGAACATCGCGCTCATGGACACCGCAAGCGCGCGGACCATCGGCAACCGTACCCTCGGCTCGCTGTCGCAGGTGGTTTCGCAGTACTACGTCAACGATCAATACAGCCAGATCAATTACAAAAACCTTCCCAAGAAGGTGGCGGTCCTGGAGTATGCCGGCTTCTTCAAGTGGGTGGAGAACCGCAGCAACGGAATTCCGGGCTACGTCATGGTTGATCCGGTAAACAACAGTGCGAACTACGTGGAGTTCAACAAGCCCGTGAAATATGTGGAGAGCGGCCGCCTTGGCGACGATCTGATGCGCAAGCTGCGCTTCTCGTATCCGACCAAGATCTTCGGCAACGCCTACTTCGAGATTGACGACGCGGGCGAGCCGTATTACATCGTGTCCTGCATGACCGCAAACGCGGGCCTGTTCGGGGCGATGGACGTGGCGGAGGTGATCATTTTCGACCCCGTGGACGGTTCCTCGCAGCTCTATGATGTGAAGGACGTTCCGAAGTGGGTGGACATCGTCTACGACGGCGATCTCGCCTGCGAAAAATACAACTGGTACGGCAAACTGTCCGGCGGTTTCTGGAACAGCGTGATCGGCAACAAGCAGTGCAAGATGACTACCGACGATTACGGCTATATCGTGATCGATGACGACGTTTGGTATTTTACGGGCGTGACCAGTGTCACGAGCGATGAGAGCAACATCGGCTTCATCATCACCAACGCCCGCACCGGCGAGTATCGCTTTTACAGCGTGAGCGGCGCGGAGGAGTACTCCGCCATGGGCGCGGCCGAGGGCGAGGTGCAGGAGAAGGGCTATCAGGCATCCTTCCCGTCCCTTGTGAATATCGGCGGCCAGGCGACGTACATCATGGTGCTGAAGGACACCGGCGGTCTGGTGAAGCTGTATGCGCTCGTCAACGTGGAGCAGTACGGTATTGTGGCCACCGGCGCGACCCAGGCGGAAGCCATCGCCTCGTACCGCAAGCTCCTTGCGCGCAACGGTGTGAGCGTGGCCGGGGATGCGGAGGATTTTGCGAAGGCCGACATCATCGTGGAAAATGTCCGCCTTGTGGAATTAAACGGTGCGGCGACGGTGTACATCACTGCGACGGACGGCACGGTTTACAAGGGAACGCTCAACGAGGACGAGAGCCTCGTGTTGGTCCGCGAGGGCGACAGGCTCACGGTCCGCTATGAGGAGACGGAGATTGCGGGGCTTGTGCAGATCCGCTCGTGGGAAGCTGCGAAATAGGCGCACGAAATGTACAAACACGCGGCTTGTGCGGTAAGGGGAAAGAACTCCTGCGCGGTATGAATCAGAAGATTATCTACATTCGAATTGGGGGATTGGAGAAAGACCGTTTTCGGACGGTCTTTCTTCATTTTGGTTTGCTTTGCGGTGCATTTTCCGCTATAATGAAGTGTAGAATTTGAAACTTACGGAGGACCCGGCGCTGTGGAAAATGCACGTTACCGATATCTTTTGCTGGATCTGGACGACACGCTTTTGGACTGGCACGAGACCGAGCGCAGGGCGCTTACGGAGACGATGCGGGAGTGTGTCGGGCGGACGCTTACGGACGCGGAGGTCGGCTGCTACAACCGCATCAACGCGGTGTGCTGGAAGATGCTTGAGCGCCGCGAGATCGACAAGGAACAGCTCAAGGCGAAGCGGTTTCACGACTTCCTTTCGGAGCTCGGAATTGCGGCGGACGGGGAGCGCGTGCGGGAGATCAACCGCGATTATATGGACCGGATGAGCCGGATCGTCGTGGAGATGCCGGAAGCGGCCGCGGTGTGCCGCGCGCTTGCCGAAAAATACCAGCTTATCATAATCACGAACGGCACGGACTGGGTGCAGCGGAGCCGCCTTTCAGGCGTTTCCTTCGCCCACTGCCTTGCCGGGGTGGTCATCTCGGACGAGGTCGGATGCAACAAGCCTGCGGCAGGATTTTTCGAGGGCGTGAAGGCGATCACGGGCGACGCGGACCCGGCGCACTATCTGGTCATCGGCGATTCCCAGTCCTCGGACATCGCATTCGGGCGCGCCATCGGGGCGGACACGCTGTGGGTGCACCTGCGGGATGACGGGCAGACCGGGGATGCGACATACACGGTGAGGACGCTTTCGGAGGTATTATCGATCCTCACGTGAGAGGGTGCATTTTCCGGGGAAAAGGAGTCCGTTTCCGGGCGCGGAAAGCCCGGGAAGTGACGCGGAATCCGACAGACCGGTATGAAACACCATGTGAGCATGGAGGAAGTTATGTTTCTGGGGTCCGACGCCTTGACGAAGGGAAAATCCATGCGGTATAATTCGAGCAGTGCCGCCGGTGCCGTTGTGCGTCAGCATCGGCGTGGAAATAAGAAAAATCAATTCATGCAGGAAGGGGTTTACTATGCAATACGGCTATTTTAACGAGAAAGCCAAAGAGTATGTGATCACCCGGCCCGACACACCGTCGGCCTGGGCGAACTACCTCGGATCGCCGGAGTACGGCGCCATCATTTCCAACAACGCAGGAGGCTACAGCTTCGTGAAGTCCGGTGCGAACGGCCGCGTGATCCGCTACCGTTTCAACTCCGTGGCGATGGACCAGCCCGGCCGCTACATTTACCTGCGCGACCTCGAGGACGGAGACTACTGGTCCGCGTCCTGGGCGCCGGTGTGCAAGCCTCTCGAATCGTACAAGAGCGAGTGCCGCCACGGTACCGCCTACACGATTATCTCCTCGGAGTACCGGGGAATCAAGGCGGAGACGGCCTACTATGTGCCGAAGGACGCCACCTACGAGGTGTGGAACGCCGTCATCACCAACAATGACACGAAGCCCCGCAAACTGTCCGTGACGGGCTACTGCGAGTTCGTAAACGACAACAACTATGAGCAGGACCAGGTGAACCTGCAGTACACTCTGTTCATCACCCAGACGTATTTCAAGGGCAACTATGTTCTTCAGACGGAAAATGAGAACTACCACGATCCGAACAAGGAGCGCTTCTTAGGCCTTGCCGGCGCGAAGGTGGACCGTTTCTGCGGCGACCGGGACCGCTTTGTGGGCAACTACAGAAGCTATGCGAACCCCATCGGTGCTGCGGAAGGTCTGAAGGGCGAGCTCAACTATTGCGGCAACTCCTGCGGCGCGCTGGAGAGCGAGATCACCCTGCAGCCCGGCGAGAGCAGGAGACTTACGTACGTTCTCGGACAGAAGCCCGCGGCAGTGGCGGAGAAGATCATCGCCCGCTACGAGGAGGACGGCGTCTGCGAGAAGGAGCTTGCGGAGCTTAAGGAATACTGGCACGCAAAGATCAATAACCTGCAGGTACATACGCCGGACGAGAACTTCAACAACATGGTGAATGTCTGGAATGCATATAACTGCTTCATCACCTTCACATGGTCGCGTGCGGCGTCCTTCCAGTACTGCGGACTCCGCAACGGTTTCGGCTACCGCGACACCGTGCAGGATATTCAGGGTATCATCCACCTTGCGCCCGAGATGGCGGCGGAACAGATCCGCTTCATGCTCTCCGCGCAGGTGACCAACGGCGCGGGACTTCCCCTCGTAAAATACACCCACAACGCAGGCCATGAGGACACCCCGGACGACGCTTCCTACGTGAAGGAGACCGGACATCCTTCGTACCGCGCGGACGATGCTCTGTGGCTGTTCCCGACCGTGTACAAGTACATCTCCGAGAGCGGCAACATCGCCTTCCTCGATGAGGAGATCTATTACGCGAACGACATGCAGAAGGGCACGGTCTACGACCACCTCAAGCGTGCGATTGCATTTTCCATGAACAACCTCGGCAACCACGGAATGCCGGCCGGTCTGCATGCGGACTGGAACGACTGCGTGCGCCTCGGCAAGAAGGGCGAGTCCACCTTCGTGGCATTCCAGCTTGTGTACGCCGTGAAGATTTTGCGCAAATATGCGGTGCTCAAGAACGATACCGCTTACATCGAGTATCTCGATTCGGTCAACGCGAAGATGGAGGAGATCCTCTCCGCATGCTGGAACGAGGACCGCTACATCCGCGGCTACAAGGAGGACGGCGAGATCATCGGTCAGCGCACCGATCCCGAGGCTTCCATGTGGCTCAACCCGCAGTCCTGGGCGGTCATCGCCGACTTCGGCACGAAGGAGCAGCAGGAGAAGGCCATGGATTCCGTGGAGCGTGAGCTCAACACGCCTTACGGCGCGATGGTAATGTATCCGGCGTACGAGAATCACTATTTCGACGGCGCTCTGATGGTATGCTTCAACAAGTGCGTGAAGGAAAATGCAGGTATCTTCTCGCAGCCGCAGGGCTGGCTGATCCTGGCGGAGGCGAAGCTCGGGCACGGCAACCGCGCATTCAAGTACTGGACCGAGGCAGCGCCCGCAACTTACAATGCGGACGCCGACCACAGAGAGCTTGAGCCGTACGTATTCGGCCAGTTTGTCGAGGGCAAGGACAGCCCGTTTGCAGGCCGCGCCCATGTGCACTGGCTCACCGGTACCGCGTCCACCGTCATGGTGGGAACCACCGAGGGTATTCTGGGCTTGAACCCCGAGGCGGACGGCATCGTCATCGACCCGTCCATTCCGTCGGAGTGGAAGAGCTATACGATGCGCAAGGTGTTCCGAGGCAAGGTTCTCAACGTGACCGTCAACAATCCCAACGGCTCCGAGCACGGCGTCAAGAGCGTGATTGTGAACGGCAAGGCCATCGACGGCATCCTGATCCGCGACGATATCTTGCAGGCGGAGAACGAGATTACCATTGAGATGTAAGCAATGATTGAGAAGGAATCGATATTGATGCATATCGTAAGGGGCTGCTTCGGCAGCCCCTTTTTTGTGTGTGGGGAGAGGGCGTTGCTTTGATGACTTTGGGCGGGTGTTGTGATGCTTTTTGGGGACAGGGTGTTGTTTTGCTGACTTTTGCGGGCGCTTCCATAGACGGATCACTGTTTTTGCGGTTTCGTTTGTGGCAAAATCAGACTAATTTATTTAATCACAGAAGATAGTCTGTATGTGACCGGTGTTTTGAGAGATGACGCTAAACAGGCATACGGACTTTTTCGGCCCAAAAGAATGATTAGTATGAGTTTCATGAGAAAATTGCGAGGAATCGATCAACCCTATACAGACTAATAACCAGTCAGAAAAGAAATAGTATGATTTTGCAAAAAAAACAACAGCTTGAAAGTGGTGAGAGTGTCCTTACCACGGGGCTCACTCCGGTTGCAAAGCCAAATTCCGCCCTGAACCCCAACCGGAATAGAAAACAGCGGCGTCGCGACTGGGACGCCACCTGAACCCCAACCGGAATAAAAAACAGCGGCGTCGCAATGCGCGACGCCGCCTCAATGTTTGTGTTACTTTGCAAGATTTACAAGAATTACAGGAATTACTTGTAGAGCTCGACGAGCTTGAGCAGGTGCTGGTAACGCTCGTTCGCAACCTTCTCGGACTCGGCGAAGAGCTTCTCTGCACGCTCCGGGAACGGCTTGATGAGACGCGTGTAACGGGACTCGTTGTTGAGGAATTCCTGATACGTGCCATCGCCTTCCTTGGAAGTCAGAGTGAAAGGATTCTTGCCTTCTGCCTTGAGAGCAGGGTTGAAGGAGAAGAGATTCCAGTAGCCGGCCTTAACCGCCTTCTTCATCTCATCCTGGCAGTGGTTCATGCCACCCTTCGCAATTCCGTGGAGCTCGCAAGGAGCGTAGCCGATGATGAGCGAAGGACCGTTGTAAGCCTCAGCCTCCTGGAGAACCTTAACTGCCTGAGCAGGGTTAGCACCCAGAGCAATCTGAGCAACATATACATAACCGTACTGCATAGCGATCTCGGAAAGGCTCTTCTTGCCGATCTCCTTACCTGCAGCAGCGAACTGGCAAACCTCACCGATGTTGGAAGCCTTGGAAGCCTGACCACCGGTGTTGGAGTACATCTCGGTATCGAATACCATGACGTTTACGTTCTCGCCGGAAGCAAGTACGTGGTCAAGTCCGCCGTAACCGATATCGTAAGCCCAACCGTCACCACCGAAGATCCATACGGACTTCTTAGCGAGGTAATCCTTCTTTGCAAGAACTTCCTTGCAAAGGTCGCAATCGCACTTCTCAAGCTCTGCAACCAAAGCGTCGGTATCAGCGGAGTTCTTGAGGGTGTCATCCTTCGTAGCAAGGAAAGCAGCGATTGCAGCCTTCAGAGAATCGGAAGCATCACCTGCAGCGATCTCCTCGAGCTTTGCGATAGCCTGGTCACGAAGAACCTTCTGGCCGAGGTACATACCGAAGCCGTGCTCCGCATTGTCCTCGAAGAGGGAGTTGGACCAAGCCGGTCCCTTAAGGGAATCCTTGTTAACGGTGTAAGGCGAGGTAGCAGCAGGACCGCCCCAGATGGAGGAGCAACCGGTTGCATTGGAGATGTACATATGCTCGCCGAACAGCTGTGTGATCAAACGTGCGTAGGAAGTCTCGGCGCAGCCTGCGCAGGAGCCGGAGAACTCAAGGAGCGGCTGGTTGAACTGCGAACCCTTAACAGCGGGCATCGTGTCAGCAACAGCCTTCTTGCCTACGTTAGCAACAAGGTAGTCAAATACCGGCTGCTCAGCTGCCTGGGACTCCTGAGGAACCATAGCGATAGCAGCGGTAGGACATACGGTTACGCACTCGCCGCAGCCCATGCAGTCGAGAGGAGATACACTCATCGTGTACTTGTACTCGCTTGCCTTAGGCTTCGTGTCTGCGAGCTTGATATTGGAAGGAGCAGCCTTAACCTCATCCTCGGAAAGAAGGAAAGGACGGATCGTAGCATGCGAGCAGACAAATGCACAGTTGTTACACTGAATACACTTTGCTGCATCCCACTCCGGAACGGTAACAGCGGTACCGCGCTTCTCGTAAGCGGAAGCACCGGTCTCGAACTGGCCGTCTGCGATATCCTTGAATGCGGATACCGGAAGGCTGTAACCATCCATCAAGCCGATCGGGTCGAGAAGCTCGTTAACCATCTTAACCGTAGCAGGACGGCCGGCACGCTCAACCTTCTTCGGAGCGTCAACTGCGGTAGCCCAGTCAGCAGGAACGGTAACTTCGTGGATTGCATCTACACCGGCATCGATTGCCTTGTAGTTCATCTCAACGACAGCGTCACCCTTCTTAGCGTAGGACTTCTTAGCAGCTGCCTTCATGTACTCAACGGCCTCATCGATCGGCATAACGTTCGCAAGCTTGAAGAAAGCGGACTGGAGGATCGTGTTGGTTCTCTTGCCCATACCGATCTCGATAGCCTTGTCGATAGCGTTGATTGTGTAAAGCTTGATGTTGTTCTTAGCGATGTACTGCTTAGCCTCAGCAGGCATGTGCTGATTCAGCTCTTCGTCGGACCACTGGCAGTTGATCATGAAGATTCCGCCCGGCTTAACATCCTGAACCATCTTGTAACCCTTGATTACGTAAGACGGGTTGTGGCATGCAACGAAGTCAGCCTGGTTGATGTAGTAAGGGCTCTTGATGGGCTTGTCACCGAAACGAAGGTGGCTGATGGTGATACCACCGGTCTTCTTCGAGTCATACTGGAAGTAAGCCTGGATGTATTTGTCGGTGTGGTCACCGATGATCTTCGTGGAGTTCTTGTTGGCACCAACGGTACCGTCGCCGCCCAGACCCCAGAACTTGCACTCAACCGTGCCCTTAGCCGAGGTGATGGGAGCGGGCTTAACCTCAGGAAGCGAAAGGTTCGTAACATCATCGACGATACCGATGGTGAAACGTGCCTTCGGAGCATCCTTGGCAAGCTCGGTGTAGATCGCGAAGATCGAGGAAGGAGCGGTGTCCTTGGAACCGAGACCGTAGCGGCCGCCGGAAAGGATTACATCGTTCAGACCTGCCTCGCGGAGCGTGGTAGCAACATCGAGGTAGAGAGGCTCACCGAGGGAACCGGGCTCCTTCGTTCTGTCGAGAACGGCAATCTTCTTAGCGGTCTTGGGAAGAACCTTAAGAAGAGCGGAGGAAACCCAAGGACGATACAGACGAACCTTTACAAGGCCGACCTTCTCGCCTGCAGCGGTGAGGTAGTCGATAACTTCCTCTGCAACGTCGCATACGGAACCCATCGCGATGATCACGCGATCGGCATCCTTGGCGCCGTAGTAGTTGAAGAGATCGTAGTCGGTACCGAGCTTCTCGTTGATCTTCTTCATGTACTTCTCAACAACAGCGGGAAGTGCATCGTAAACGGAGTTGCAGGCCTCGCGGTGCTGGAAGAATACGTCATCGTTCTCATGGGAACCGCGCATTGCAGGATGCTCAGGGTTCAGAGCGTGAGCACGGAAGTCAGCAACGGCGTCCATGTTCGTCATCTCCTTGAGGTCCTCATAGTCCCAGAGCTCAATCTTCTGAATCTCATGGGAGGTGCGGAAACCGTCGAAGAAGTTCAGGAACGGAACCTTACCCTCGATTGCAGCGAGATGTGCAACAGGGGAGAGATCCATAACTTCCTGAGGATTGGACTCCGCCATCATGGCGAAACCGGTCTGACGGCAGGCGTAAACGTCGCTGTGGTCACCGAAGATGTTCAGGGACTGCGTAGCAACGCAACGTGCGGATACGTCGAAAACACAAGGAAGCTGCTCGGCAGCAATCTTGTACATATTAGGGATCATCAAGAGAAGACCCTGGGATGCGGTAAATGTAGTGGTGATAGCACCGGCAGCGAGGGAACCGTGAACGGTACCTGCAGCACCGGCTTCGGACTGCATCTCGGTTACCTTAACGGTGTTGCCGAAGATGTTCTTGCGGCCTTCCGCGGACCACTGGTCGACACAGTCGGCCATCGGGCTGGAAGGTGTGATGGGGTAGATACCGGCGACTTCCGTAAACGCATAAGCTACGTGAGCGGCAGCGGTATTGCCATCCATTGACTGTTTCTTTCTAGCCATTGTAGTACGTCCTCCTTTTTTAGTGGCTTTGGCTGTGGAAAATAAGCTTTTGCCCAACAGTAAAATTATAGCGTTTCTTACCACATTTGTAAACACATTTTTCGACGCGGGAGCATGTTTTTTCTGTGTTTTCGGGTGGGGAAAGTAGCCAAGAAAGTGCGTGAAATCCCCGTAATTTCGTGCATTAGTGAGAAAATGCGGAAAATCGGGCAAAAAACGGTGTTCGCCGTGTTTTTTCGGTTGACAAATTCGCGTCGGTCGTACTATACTTCAAAAAGTGTTTCATCATTGAAGAAAATGCGTCCGCGCGAGCGTATCGCGGGCCGCGAAATTCGGAGGAACGGGAATGGCACAGAAGTCTGAGAAGAAGATCATCACGAAGAACGAAATGGAAAAGCTCGAGAGCGAGTTGACCGAGCTGCGCGTTGTAGCACGCAAGGAGATCGCGCAGAAGATTAAGGAAGCCCGTGAGCAGGGTGACTTGTCCGAGAACGCTGAGTACGATGCAGCCATGGATGAGCAGCGTGAGATCGAGAGCCGCATCGACGAGCTCGAGGATCTTCTTAAGAATGTGGAGGTTGTAGATGAGGGCGAGCTCGATTTGGAGACCGTCAACATCGGCAGCAAGGTTACCATCATCAATACGAGCACCAAGAAGCAGTCCGTATTCCAGATCGTGGGAACGACCGGTGCGAACGCTTTGTTAGGCAAGATTTCCAATGAGTCGCCGGTCGGCCGTGAGTTGATCGGAGCGAAAGTCGGCCAAAAGATCACGGTGGAGCTTCCGAGCGGTACCGTGACGTACAAGGTGGCCGAGATTCACAAGCCCGAGTGATCCGGGCGGAGCAGGAATTCGGAGCCGGCGGGAGCAATACCAGCCGGCTTTCTTTTCTGTTTCAGGAGCGGACGGTGACGCCCGCTTCGGCATAATTCTAAGGCAAATGGAGGACGAACCATGGCAGATCAGAACCGGGACAACCGCAATGCCGCAGCGCCGGCAGAGGAGGATATGAGCGAGCTTCTCAAGATCCGCAGACAGAAGCTGGCGGACCTGCAGGCAGCGGGCAAGGATCCCTTCGTAATCACGAAATACGATCAGACGCACCACACCGACGAGGTGAAGGCACTCTACGAGGCAGCCGAGGCTGCGAAGCTCGCGGGACGCAAGGCGCCCGAGACCGACGGTCTCGAGGAGGCGGAGGCCCGTGCGGTGAAAAAGGCCGACTACGAGGAGCGCCGTGCCATCATGGATGCGGAGCCCATCGAGGTTTCCATCGCGGGCCGTCTGATGTTCAAGCGTGTCATGGGCAAGGCGTCCTTCTGTAATATTCAGGACCTCAAGGGCAGCGTGCAGGTGTACGTCTCCAAGGACGGCATCGGCGAGGAGCCCTATGCCGATTTCAAGAAGTCCGATATCGGCGATATCTACGGTGTGAAGGGCTATGTCTTCCGCACGATGACCGGCGAGATTTCGGTTCACGCGTCGGAGATCACGCTTCTGTCGAAGAACCTGCAGATGCTTCCCGAGAAGTTCCATGGCATGACCAACACCGACCTTCGCTACCGTCAGCGCTACACCGACCTGATCATGAATCCGGAGGTGAAGGACACATTTGTCAAGCGTTCGAAAATGATCGCCTCCATCCGCTCGTTCCTTGCGGGACGCGGCTTCATGGAGGTTGAGACGCCCATGCTCGTCGCCAACGCCGGCGGCGCTGCAGCGCGTCCGTTCTATACACATTACAACTCCCTCGACGAGGATGTGAAGCTCCGCATCAGCCTGGAGCTTTACCTCAAGAGATTGATCGTCGGCGGTCTGGAGCGCGTCTTTGAGATCGGCCGCGTATTCCGCAACGAGGGTGTGGACACGCGCCACAATCCCGAGTTCACGCTGATGGAGTTATATCAGGCATACACTGACTACTACGGCATGATGGAACTCACCGAGTCCATGTTCCGCTACCTCGCACAGGAGGTCTGCGGTTCCACCGTGATCAAATACGGGGAAAATGTCATCGACCTCGGAAAGCCTTTTGCACGCCTCACCATGACCGAGGCCGTGAAGCAGTACACCGGCATCGATTTCGATCAGGTTGCCGGCGACGAGGAGGCGAAGGCCCTTGCGAAGGAGCGTCACGTGGAGTTCGAGGCGCGCCACAAGAAGGGCGACATCCTCAATCTCTTCTTCGAGGAATTTGTCGAGGAGCACCTGGTGCAGCCCACGTTCATCATGGACCACCCGGTGGAGATATCGCCTCTTACGAAGCGCAAGCCCGACAAGCCCGATTACGTAGAGCGCTTCGAGCTCTACATCAATACCTGGGAGATGTGCAACGCCTACTCCGAGCTGAACGACCCCATCGATCAGCGTGAGCGCTTCAAGGCCCAGGAGGCTGCTCTGGCAGCAGGCGATGAGGAAGCCAACACCACCGACGAGGATTTCATGAACGCCCTCGAGATCGGTATGCCGCCTACCGGCGGTATCGGCTACGGCCTCGACCGTCTTGCGATGCTCCTCACGGACAGCCCGGCAATCCGCGATGTTTTGCTTTTCCCGACAATGAGAACCATCGATAACTAAAAAGCCTGTAAAATCAAGGCTTTGCGGCATTCGAGATACCACAAATATCATCGGATTATTACACTTTTATTACAATTTCTGTTAGAAATCACGAGTGAAGACGAGGACTGACAGAAAAATTCTTAAAACAAACCGAATC